>JAABUU010000004.1_pt1 | contig 647173 bp, 516 predicted proteins | sample 5559301 | NCBI WGS metagenome assembly JAABUU01 (sample SAMN10711884, study PRJNA513360) | rock metagenome | isolation source: Antarctica rocks | place: Antarctica: Victoria Land, Richard Nunatak white
CGGCACCCGCTGCTCCAGTGATACATAGCTGAACATCCCATCCTGAAACCGCTCGTCTCCACGCATACCCGTAAGACGAACACCATGCCCGCTGAGCCTGTGGATCCGTATCTATTTCAACAAGCTCTTAGGACTCGCTTCTTCTGAGTACGCCGATTGGGTTCAGGTCCAATGGCCCGGCGCCACTGGCCACATGGACCGTTTCGAACACATCGCTGGCGGGCGATACTACACCCTGGCCTCAGGAGGCCAGCTCCACTGATCTGGTTCATCTTTGCCCTTCAACTTGGCGCTCTACAACCTGGCGTCAGCCCTCGGCGACATTACGAGATCGCCAGGGATGATCTCGCACATAAACAGACAGTGAAAGCGGATAGCGAGATCGATGCAGCGCTTCGTCTCGATCCCAACTTTGTCCCCGCTCTCCTGCTCAAAGCACGTCTCGCCCTCTTTGCGCATAGGAGCGACGTAGCCAGAAGCTGCTTGATTAAAGCCATCACTGTTGACCCCAAATCCGAAGACGCACAATTTCTACTCGGCCTGTACTTCTATCTGCAAAACGATTTCAAACTTGCTCTCGCACCGCTCGAGATCGCGCGCTCGATCGCTCCCGGTGCACCCCTTCCCTACTTCTATCTCGCCCTCTCCAACGATGGCCTTGGCGAAGCTCAGGAAGCTCTTGCGCTCTATGAAAAAGCGGCTTCGCTTTCGCCGAACAAAGACGCTCAAAGAGCTGAAATCCTGGTTGCCTCCAGTCGTCTCCTAACCTCACTTGGACGCTACAGGGAGAGCTTGGAAAAGATAGATGCCGCTCTCGATGCACACGATCTATCTCGCGACGCTCATTACGAAAAGGCTAAGCTGCTGTTTCGACAGGAGACCTACGAAGCTGCGGCCGCGCAGGCAGAGCGCGCCTTGCATCTTCCCGCGCTGGGAACCAGCGATGCGCAGGTTCACTTCCTCCTAGGCAAAATCTATCTCAAGTTGAACAAGCCGGAGATGGCCCAAGCGCACTTCGCACTCTTCCACGCAGCTCCTCAGAGCACCCAGCGATAAGCTAATGACCCGGCAAGATGCAGCGGGTCCAGGTCGACATCTCGAATGGCGATCGGCTTAGGGTGCGGCGACGGAATGCCCGGGCAGCCAATACGGCTCCCCGGCTGGGATGAACGTCACCCTGAGTCCGGGGAACAGCGTTCTAAGCCACACCGCACAGTTCTCCATGCCGATCTCTTCCGACGTGTCATGGCCCAGCAGGATGAGCGCCTTGTGCCGGCCCTCGAGCATGGCGTCTCGCGCGTACTCAACCGTCTCCCACTCGGACGATTCACCGGCAACCAGCACCTGCACATCGCTCCGTTCAAGTGCCCGAACCTGCCTCTCCTCCCCGGACGCGCCAGGCGCGTAAGCAACGTTCGTTACCCGCATTGTGGCATCTCCGACGACGCGGACGACGCGTGCCCCAAACGTCTTCTGGAGACTCGCCGCTAGAGCGTCAAGCGTGGTTGGGGGAAGCGTAAAGAAGAACTGTTCGCCGGGCTTGCGAAACGACTCCCAGCCTGCCTTCCTGACCCAGCCTTCGGCAATGCCATCCGGCTTCCGGAGATGCCAGCTGTCGTGCAGCCGAAACAGCACTAGTTGGTGCGCGCGAATATAGGCAACCTTCTCCTGGTAGACCGGGTCGTCTACAAAAAGTCCCGAGTTATCCCGGTGATCGTAAAAGCTGGGCTCGTGCGTAATGATCAGGTTGTCGCCTTCCGCAACCGCCTTGCGCAGCACGGCCAGCGTTGGGGTAAATGTTGTAGCGATTCCGGTTACATATGTCGCCGCATCACCCGCCTTGATCGTGTCGACTGTATCGGCTGGGGGATTGACGGCGAGGCTCACCCGCATGCGCTCCAGCACCTCACCAGCGGTCGCCGGGTGCACCGGCTCCCTAAGTTGAATTTGAGCCACTGCAACAACACTCGTCGTGCTCAATAGAATGGACGTGAAAGCCTGAAGAAAGCCTGCCCGGCAACCAGACCCGGCTCTCCGCAGGTCACCTCGCGACGTACCAGTCTTCAACCGCACAATGTTTTCAGAGATGACACTCTCAACGCAAGTCCGCATGCAACGATCCTCATTCCGTCATCGAGTTCGGCAATCCGAGTGTACTGCCTTATCGCCGTCCAGCTCACAAAGCAAACCGCGCTCTCCTCGACTAGCCAGTTAGTGAGTGTATTCACGCATTACCTGCAATGATCTGAAACTTTCGCGCAGTCAACCTTTGAGAGGGTTGCAACCGCTTGTATCCAAGCTGCACCACAGACTACACGCATTCGCATCCGCACGAACCTGCAGATCTATTGAGATCAGGTGATGGTGGACAATGAGGCAATTGTGCCAAAAAGCACAATGCAGACCAATCTCCCGCTCGGGTCGGCGCGCTCGCTTTGCGCATAATCCGAAACAGGCCGATGGTGAGACCGGGGCATCTGACCTACGACTGCCAATCCATCAGCGTTACGGGTTCCTCTCGCCAGCAGAGCGGCAACTACACACGCCAGGCGCCGTGACCCCGCCGCTCGAGATGAGGACGATCAGTTCGCCATCTTCGGCAGCGGTGGAGAGATCGACGCCGAGTTGAGCGACCTGGCCCTACCCGCACCTTGACCGCACTGGAAGCGCCAGTTCTTCTTCTACGCCGACGGGTTCATGGTTTATGAGAAACATGGCTTTTACGAGGCGCTGCCCTTACTCTCTCTACAATGCCGTCACGGCATGAGCACCTACCGACCCAAAAAACAAGCATTACCCAGTGACCAAGAAACCGCTGATTTCGCTAGACTAAAACAATCGCGTTGAGACCAGCTAAAAATGGATCAAGATTTTGCTTTAAGCGATCGTCTTTACGGCCCAATTCGATGAGACCACCTCCTATGAATCGCCAGCTAAGCTGGGTTGCCTGGCTCTCTCACACTAAGAGCACAGCAGATGCTTGGAGCAGGATCATTCTGGCAGTCGCACGCCAGTTTGCAGTTCGGCATCCTAGCGAGGTATTCTGCGCTAACGTTATCTCTTTTGGGTTAAGGTGTAATACCGATATGTGTAGCTCCAGTGGATTGTCTTCCCTCGTGCCGCAATCAAGTGGATGAATGGTTCAACTGCCACGATTGAGCGGATGGACCAGAGCTCTTCTTTGATGAGGGGCTTGTCGCCCGTGATTCTCATGCCGGCCCCTAGACGGCTGTTCTCAATGCGGATGTCATAATCCTTTGAAGTCGTGCCAAAGCCGCCGATATGGGCGGTGAAGGTTTCACTTCCCTTGAGCTGTTTGCGGTAGGAGATACGATTGCCCTCGACTGCGCCGAGTTCCCCGTTGACGGGTGTCCCTGGCTTCACTGCAAAGGAGAAGCTGATCGAAAGGTCTGGTCCAACTGTCGCATGATCGAGAGTAAGAAAGTTATGGTCATACACATTGGTGTCTATTGAGAGACGCCCAATGTTCTTCAAACTGTGATCTATGACGAGAATCGGCTGCCACGGATCTAGCCGGAGAACTTTTGTATATAAGTAACCATAGCCAGAGCTTTCGTCCACGATCCTCTGCGTGAACTCGATGGACATAGACCTCCGCCGTACCTTCCACGTACCATGATCAACAATCTCGTAGTTACGATACGGACTGTATCTCTGATTGTCTGGCTTGCGCAGCGTTCCAACACCAATCTTTACGAAAGTCTGCTGAGGAGACGCTCTGCGGAATCCAAGTCCGGAGCCGTCTTCTGTAACAAATTCTTCCACGGGCCCAGTAATCGCGCTACAGTTTCCGGCAGTGATATTGGGACCGTCATAGATGAAATCTGCTACATTGGCATTCTTCTTCGTGAACCACGGACCATAGTAAGAGTGACCTGCAAAGGTGAGATCACTAATCACGCCGGACCAATCGAAGCGAGTTCCGCGGTAGGACCCACGCACTGCGTTCGGAAGATCTACGGTTGCATGGATGACTTCGTTATCAAGAGTCGCCTTCGGTACCTGCGCAAAGATGATAGTGGCTTCTGCCACGACTAGCGTAAAGGCGATGCATAGCTTCTGAAGTTGTAGGCGTGGTGAAATGCGACTGCCTCCTATTTGCCTTGTCGGCGCTGGGTGAAGATTCATGATGTTTCTCTCCGTCTTCACATCGTCTTCTCGCGTGTGCTTTCCTATCGGCATGATAAAGTTCATCCTGTACGCTTCTTTGCATGAGAACGAGCAGATCTTTCGTCCTGCTCTATGAGGTAAAACACGCGTCTACCTACTTTCGCTCGCCACTCTGGAGACCCCCGATGAGCAGAATGATATCTTGTTCGATTGTGATGACACCCAGTTTATTGATAGGTGGGGTCTTCTGTGCGATCAGTGCTCAAGTTCTAGCGCAATCGCCAGAGGCAAAGGGGAAGGCAATTGTTCTGAAGATGTGTGTTGGCTGTCATAACATCAACGTGGTCACTGCGAAGCGGGGTACACCTGCTCAATGGTCGGCCACGGTGCAACAAATGGTGTCGCGTGGTGCAAATGGGACAGATGATGAGATCGATATGGTAATTCGTTATCTGTCTGAAGACTTTGGTCCGCAAAGTCCGAGATCAGAATTGCTTAATCCCGTTGACAATACCTCAGTGACTCATCCCGGAGACAACATGCCGGCTGCGAAGAATGCTTCAGCGAATCCTACATCCCAAGCCAATGGCGCGGACACAACCCAAGCTGCTACGAACGAACCGCTGATGCACATCAATGTGAATAGCGCAAATATGAAGGAGTTCGAAAATTCGCTTTCTTTATCAGCAAAGGAGGCCCAGACAGTGATCAAGTATCGAGAGCAGAACGGAAAATTCAAGGATTGGCAGGAAGTAGCTGAAATTCCAGGCGTGCCTGCGGGAAAAATTCAGGATCTGCGAAGGCGCATAATCTTCTGACGCATGCGATCACACTCATGCCTACGTTCTTGCTACTCCGGTAAAGCGAAAGCGATCACAGAATCTCCCGTAGTCCGATCGTAGAAACTGCCTCCGGTCGCTACGACAAGGACATATTGTCTTCCGTTCTTACTCTGGAATGTTATCGGCGTCGTATAGGATCCTGTTTCCAACTTCACCGACCAGAGCTCCTTACCAAACTTCGTGTCAAAGGCACGAAACTTCTGATCATCTGTCGCTGCGATAAACAGCAGGCCGCCAGCAGTCGTGATGGAACCGCCAAAGTTCAAGGAGCCTGTTCCGTGAATGCCTTTAGCATCTAACTCATCAATTGTTCCCAGCGGTACTCGCCATGCGACATCGCCGGTTTGTGTATTGATCGCCCATAGCTGTCCCCACGGCGGTTTCTGGCATGGCCAGAATTTCTCTTCATTCCAGAATCGTGCATAAGAACCCCATGGACTCGTCCGCTCATACGAGAGATCTGAGCCGTCCGCCGTTTTCACTATCTTTCCTATGTCAGCCACGTCCACCGTGTTTACAAAGAGATATCTAAGCCCTGGGTCAAAAGACATGCCCGGCCAATTAGCGATACCCAGTGTTCCTGGAAAGACAATCGTCAGTTTGCTTCCATAGGGCGTGTATGGACCCCCATACGAGACACCTCCTTCTGTGGCGAGAAGGTCTGTACATATCTTCTGGTGCTCCGGGGTCACAGTGGCAACATCTTCGAGTTTAAAGCTGTTGCGGCCTAAAGGTGGAGGTTTTAGAGGAAAGGGCTGTGTCGGCCAACTGGTCTCGCCAGGAACTTCGCTGGGAGACACGGGACGTTCTTCAACTCCGAAGAGCGGAGCGCCGTCTCGGCGATCCAAGATAAACAATAATCCGCTCTTTGAAATAACCGCAATAGCAGGAATTTTCTTCTCCCTTTGAATGACATCCATCAGCACAGGTGCGGACTCCAGATCGTAGTCCCAGGTGTCGTGATGTACGAACTGGTAATACCAGGCGAGCTTTCCAGTTTCTGCGTCCAGCGCGACGAGTGAGTTACCGAAGAGATCTTTGCCTTTACGGTCCGCACCGTAAAAGTCGAAAGTAGGCGATCCATAAGGAAGAAAAATCAAGCCTCTTTCAGGGTCGACGCTCATCAGACCCCAAACGTTGGTGCCGGAACGGTTTCTCCAACTCTCACCATCCCAGGTGTTGTTGCCGAGTTCTCCGGGATGAGGTACAGAATTGAACCGCCAGACGAGCTTTCCTGTATGCACGTCCCAAGCTCGTGTATCACCAGAAGCTCCAAGACTCGGCGATTCTTGAACAGTTACCCCGGATATTATCAAATCCTTATAGATGAGAGGTGGAGAGTTCAGATTAACTTGAGCATTGGGAAATCCATTGAGCACACCACTTTTTACATCCACAACCCCGTTCTCGCCAAAGTGCAGGTTGAGCTTCCCAGTCACAGCATCTAACGAAAACAGGCGGCCATCTGAGGTACCGAATACGATCAACGCCGGCAGGCTTTTATCTCCAGGCCAGTAGGAGACACCACGTTCTGATGGTCGTCCTCGATCCAACCTGTATGTCCACAGCTCTTGCCCTGTTCCAGAGTCGAGGGCAACGACAGTTCCGTATGGTGTGGGCATGTACAGAACTCCATTCACCACAAGAGGCACAGCTTCCGACGAACGCATCCGACCGACCGAAACTGCAGTTCCGGCTGGGTGCGAATCTCCTTGTTTCAGGTGATAGGTCCATGCCCGCTTTAGATCATGAACATTGCGAGTGTTGATTTGATCTAATGAGGAATGCCGGGTGCTTGAGTAATCATGGCCGAACATGGGCCAGTCCGATTGACACCAAACGGGACGCAGGAACAGTATCGGAAGACAAACAATGACAATGAACGTTCCGATGCTGAACCGCAATGCCAGCCTCCTTTGATCAAGGGATGATCATATACGACGATTCGACCAAGAGGAATTCATCCACGCATTTGGGATCTGTATTTCTCCAGAGAGATATACTCACTAAATGAGTCGCTTGCTCTACTAGGAAAACTCTACCTCTGCAAGCAACTCAATTGAGTTCTCACCATTATCTTCGCCAGATTTGGCAGAATTGTGCAGCGCCCATCGCAGTGGGCGAGCTATTCAACAATCCACACCAATGGCAAACTCTTCTCAAGGCTCGTGTCATCGACTACACCCGCTGTCATGTCTCTCAGGTTGGCGGTTTTAACCCCGGCACGGAAGATTGCTATTCTGGCGGAACAGTATGGCGTGAGGACGGCTTGGCACGGACCGGCGAAGTCTTAAGTGTTGGGCACCTGGCACAGATAACCCTAGATCTTGTGAGTTACAACCTTGCATACAGGAGTATTCTCCTCTCAACTCAGACTCGCAGGAAATATTCAAGAGATGTCCAGAGTTGAGGAATGGCTACCTGCGGTCAGTGAGGGACTAGGTTGGGGTATCGAGACCAAATAAAAAAGAAGTGGCCAGGCCCCCCTTTTACATAAGGAAAGGAGAATCTTAGCGATGGTTCTATAGTAGACGGACAGCACCACACGTCAGAGCATCTCCCTTCGATGGTCCTCTCTTCGTGCTGCTCACAATCCGCTATGGTCTTTCCCGCCACAGACGCATTCGATGTGGTTTATACGGCAAGAGCATGGCGTGCATACTTGTCATCAGACTTAGAAACGGAGACGAATCATTAGAATTGCTAGTTGGAACGTTAACTTAATCCGAGCGCGACTCGAGCATGTCAAGACATGGCTTAAAACTAGCGAACCGGATGTCCTATTGCTGCAGGAATTGAAAGGCGCGGATTTTCCGACTGATGTGTTTGAGGCAATCGGCTATGAGAGCACGGCTGTGACACAGAAGGCGTACAACGGCGTCGCCATTTTGTCGCACACGCCGATGACGACGACAAACACGACTCTCGCTGGTGATGAGGCCGACAGCCACGCACGATTCCTGGAGGTAATGATCGGGGGCATTCGCATCGTCAACGTCTATCTACCGAATGGTAATCCAGTCGGAACCGCCAAATTTTCCTACAAGTTGAATTGGATGGACCGGCTGAATCGGCAGATGAGCCTATGGCGAGAGGATGGGATACCGACGCTGGTGGGCGGAGACTTCAATGTCATTCCCGAGGACATTGATTGCTACAAGCCTTCGTCTTGGGTGCGTGATGCTCTATTCCAGCCGGAATCCCGCAGGCGTTACCGTGCCCTGCTCGGTCTTGGCTACAAGGACGCATTTCGATCGATGTATCCGGGCGAAGAAGGGCAATTCACCTTCTGGGACTACTTTCGCCAGTCCTTTGAACACAACCGAGGCATCCGGATCGACCATATACTGCTATCGCCGTCGCTGGTCGATAGACTCGAAGGATGCGAGATCGATAGAGGGCCTCGCGCGCAGGAGAGGCCCTCCGACCATACGCCCATCATCGTATCCTTACGGTAGACAGGAGCAGCGTCAGTTTAGGCCTTACTTGCTACACCTAAGTGATACCGAATCCGATAAGCGCCTCTTAGTGGGCCCTCACCTTCACCATTTGTCGCCTCTGAACGCCCGCTCTACGCCGTTCAGAGAGCATGTCAACAGAGACAGTAGAATTCCTCTTTTGTGGAACGGCCCTTCTCTTATCTGGCGACGTACGGAATGTTTGACGACTCACGAATCGTGAGTGTCGCAGGTAACCGGACGTTCTTGCGCGGACTGTCCGCCGTTCCATTTTGAATTCGCTTGAGTAGGACTTCTACTGCCTGATATCCCATATCGAAAGTGGGTTGTACTACAGAGGTAATGCCGGGACGGAAAAAGTCTTCGGCTATTACTTCATCGAATGTTGCAAATGAGAAATCCTTTGGTGTATTTAGGCCGACAGCATACAAACTCCTGAGTGCCGCGAGGCCGGTAACACCATTAGTCGCAAAGAGTGCAGATGGTTTTCCTGCAGACCCTAGCATGCCATTCTGACACATGCTTGCCACCTGTTCTTGTTCAAAGCTCCCACTCCATATGAATGAATTACGAATGGGAACGCCGCTGTTTTGGAGTGCCTGCCGGTAGCCACGGAGACGTTCATGCTCGTTCTGTAAAGTAAGAGGGCCAGTAATGACCGCTATTTCGGTGTGTCCCATTCCGATCAGATGGAGGATGGCCATCTCCGCAGCACCACAGTCGTCCACACAAATGGAGTCCACCCACAGATTTACTGGTAAACGATCTACGCACACAACCGGCGAACTGGAGATTAGCAAGTCCAGACGATCGGATGAAGACTCATAACCTGCAGCGGTGACCAGCAGAATGCCTTCCACGCGCTGTGCTTGAAGTAGCGCGATCATGTCAGCCTCGCGGACAGGATTACCCTCTGAATCGAGAACAATGAGAAAATACCCTCGTTCTCGCGCGGCAGATTCTGCGCCACGAATGATCTTTGGAAAGAACGGGATCGTTATATCGGGAACTACAATCCCTAAGGTGTGCGTTCGGTTTGTCTTCAGACTACGCGCTATTAGATTCGGCTGGTAGTTGAGAGTGCGAATTGCCTTGAGAACCTTCTGTCGAGATCTCTCACTTACTTTTGTAGAACCGCTGATGACGTTCGACACCGTTCCCGATGACACGCCTGCCAATTTGGCCAGCTCTTTCTGGTTGGGTGGCATGAGTCAAATCTTATATCAGTTCAGAAGTCACCTGCAGCTTTCTACACATCCGAGGGCAATTGTTTGAGACAGCTAGCTGCAATGTCGTTCTAGACATTTGACTGGCTCATTCGGCTTTGTATATGGTCGGTCGATGAATCTCAGCGCCGCTTCAGACATGTAAGGCAAAAGAACTGCTCGCTTCAATAGAGAGCCGGGCTCAAGGCAGAAGCAATAGGAAATTCAGATCGCCTTCCAGCAATGAGGTTGAGAATCATCTTGACAGTGGTTTGAAGAAATGAGTACGATCTGGTGCTAAATGAGACGTCTCATAATACGGGCGCCTCCTCCACCAGCCGAATCTCTTCCCATTCGCCAGTCCATGGGCATTCGCGTATTTCCAGACACCTGTCGAGCAGGCACGAACAGGCGCGGTTCCATTCAAGCGCTCAAGCGTGAAGTTATTTCAGGAGAACTCCAATGCAGGAACCAAATATGTCTCTGTATATAACAGCCCCGTTGAGGAGAGGTGAGTTGATCCCACTCTCCGGACGAAGCATAACTGTTCGTATTCCAACCATCATGATGCTCTTGAACCTGTTTGTGCTGATCGCGATGTCCTGCTTAGCAGCTTCAGGTCTCTCCCAGGAGTCGTCCACCTCCGGTGTTGTGGGGCGCATCGCTGATATGTCGGGAGCTGTTGTGGCTGGGGCTACCGTTCACATTGTGAATAGAGGGACCGGCGCGGAGCGTACTACGACCACAAACGGAAGTGGTGAGTTCTCGATTCCAAACCTGCCCCCCGCGACGTATGCACTGGATGTCGAAAAGCAGGGATTTAAGAAGACCGCGATTCAGTCCTTCGATCTGTTGGTAGGCAACGTGGCTAATGAATCTGTTGTGCTCGATATCGGCTCCGCAAGTGAGACCGTCGAAGTGACCTCCGAGGCACAACAATTGCAAACGACGGAAGCCACCGTCGGTCAGGTTATAGATCAGAAGCAAATATCAGACCTTCCACTCAATGGAAGGAACGTCTTGCAATTGGCAACTCTGTCAGCAGGCGTGTCTCCCGCGCAATTTGCGAATACGGGAACTCCGGGTCAGTTTGGTACGCGCAGCCTCTACATCACCGTGGATGGCGGACGCGCCAGTTCGACCAACTACGTCCTAGACGGAGTATATGTGCGCTCGTTGCGCTTTAATGTTCTTTCTATCCAGCCTTCGGTCGATACGCTCCAGGAGTTCAATCTCCTGCGCAGCAGCTTCGGGACGGAGTATGGTCAAGGACAGGCTGTAGTGTCGATGGTCACAAAGTCGGGCACAAACAAGTTTCACGGATCAGCGTTTGAATACACTCGCAGTTCGATTTTTGATGCGCGGAACTACTTCTCGACCTATTCGTCTTTCCCTCATAAGCCTGTTTATCATCGCAATCAGTTCGGCGGAACGGTTGGTGGGCCGATCTTAAAAGACAAGATCTTTCTCTTTGCTGGCTACGAAGGACTTCGCTCATCTCAAGCTCAACCGTTTCAAGGCCTCTTTCCCACACCGGCTCAGCTAGGGATGCCAAACTATCAGTTCGCACAAGTCCTTCAACCATCCTTTCCAGTTCCGAATTGCACGACATGCGGTGCGAATAACTATTCCATAGTTCAGATACTTCCCGACAATTACGATCAGTTCGTCGTTCGCTCCGACCAAACGCTCTCGCCCAAGCACAGCCTCTTTCAACGCTATGTCTACTACAAGGCTGCCCAGAGCGTTCCTAGCGTGCAAACAGCTACGAGCTATCCCCAGCTAGGACACAATGTCAGTCTTGGAGATACTTACCTGATCACCTCCAGCCTTGTGAATGAAGTGCGGATCGGCTACAACCGGTCCTATGGCTTCACAAATGTGGTGAATCCGATTCCGGGCAAGAATTGGGTTGCGGAGGCGGGGCTTCACAACATTGGAGGCGGAGTTAATCCCCTAGAGTTCGGTAGACCGGGAATCACGATTACGGGTTTCACCGGTATCGGCGAGGGCGGCAACTCGCAGGGCGATACCGAGAATATCTTTAGCGCCGGCGATACTGTAAGCGATGTGGTCGGCCGGCATACGCTGCGAGCAGGGTTTCAGACTCAGTATCGTCAGATCACCCAGCTTGAAGACACACCCGCCCGAGGTAGCTTCACATTCGCTTCGTTAGCAAGCTACCAGGCTGGAATCTGCTCGATCTGTCAAGCCGGTGCCGGCAGCTCCCTGGGTCACTACACCGATAACACGTATGGTGTCTTCTTCAACGATGTCTGGCAGATCGGCCGTGGTCTTACCTTCAACTACGGTCTTCGTTGGGAGTATGTCTCACCCTTCGTAGAGAAAGATGGTCTGGCAGGATCTTTCGATCCTGGGTCGGCCAAGATTGCCTTCCATAAAGTGCCAACCAACATTCCCGCGGTTCTCCTGCCGAACGTAAACACAACGCCAAACTTCTTCCCGGCAGGTATTCTGCAGCCAGACAGGAGGGGCTTTGGTCCGCGTCTCGGTCTAGCCTATCAGGCGGCGCCCGGCACGGTGGTTCGTGTTGGCTATGGAGTCTACTTCGAGAACACCAATACAAATGAACTGCAGTTCCAGCGCAATACTCCTCCGTTCTATTTCAATGCCACCCTAAACAACCAGCGGGTACAGAATCAGATTCCTCCTTTAGCTCAGCTTCCCGCCATCCCATCCCCATTTAGCGAATCTGCGAAGAATCGGTCTCCTTACACGCAGGAGTGGACAGCAAGTGTCCAGCAGGATTTAGGTCATCAAACATTATTTGAACTCACCTACACCGGCAGCGTATCCCACAAGCTCTGGAAGCGATACGATCAGAACGAAGATGCCTTTGGTGCGGTTGGAGCACTTCCTGGATCCCGTCCTTATCAGAACTTCCTCCACGGCATGCTTACTAGTTCCAACGAAGGAGGGGCCAACTTCCATGGACTCTCGGCCAAGCTTGAAAAGCGCAATAGCAGAGGGTTGTTCTACCTGATAAATTATCAGTGGTCAAAGAACCTCGACAACAACTCGGGCGAGGCTGATTCAAACGACACATCCTATGCAAGTCACTTCAACTTCGATCGCTCCTACTCGAACTTTGATTCGCCTCATCGCGTTGTGGGCAGTGCTGGATATGAGCTTCCGTTTGGAGCGAATAAGAGTTACCTAACTCACGGGATTGGAAATCTGCTCGCTGGTGGCTGGCAGGTTCAGCCAATCGTTCAACTGCGTGCAGGATATCCGTTTTCGATTAGTGCCGGTTCAGGTTCATGCACCTGCGGTCAATACGTTCCGCAGAGAGTAAATCTGGCTCCCGGTCGCATCTCTGGCAAGCTCTCTCACCGTACACCACGTCAATACTTCGACAGTACCGCGTATGTGCGCCCCGGTGGAATTACCGGAAGTCCTTCGATGTACCAGGGAGGCACTTCAAGCTATCAGGGTACTGTAACGCGCAATTCACTCCGTGGTCCTGGAACCGCTCAGGTCGATTTATCAGCGATTAAGAACCTTCCTATTTTTGAGAGGTTTACTGTACAGTTCCGCGCTGAAGCATTCAACATCATCAATCATCCTAACTATGCAAATCCGGCAGCCAACATTTCAAATAACAACGTTGGACAAATCTCTTCTACTTCATTTGACAATCGAGACCTTCAACTTGCTTTGAAGCTGCTCTGGTAGAAGTATGGTGTAGCGCGAGTAATCTGCTCGTACAAAGTGGTTGGTTACACCGCAGGAGGTCAACGATGCTTTTTGAGAGAAGGCTAACGCAGGTTTCTGTGCAGGCCGGGGCACAAAGGCGTGTAGCACGAACACAACTTCATGCTAGCTTTTTCGTGGGAGCGCTCCTCTTCGGGCAAACGCTGGCTCAGCCTTCTTCGGCGGCTCTTGCACAGGCTGGACAAGCTGCGAGGCCCGACAGCGTAGCAAGTCACTTTCATGAACCGGACCCTATCAACTTTGACGAGCACGCTGGGTTTGCATCAATTTTTGATGGGCGAACATTGAAGGACTGGGATGGTGATCCTGAGACCTGGCGCGTGGAGAATGGTGTAATGATAGGTGAGTCAACCCCAGCGAGACCGCGCTCGAACAGCTACATCTCCTATCACGGAACTAAAGCTAAAGATTTCGACCTGAAGCTGCAGATCAAGGTTGAAAATGGAGGGGGAAGCGGTATCCAGTATCGCAGCTCCGTTGGCAAGCCATGGACCCATGGCCTCCGGCCCGGAACTACACTTCCCAAGTTGGCCTGGATGATGACCGGACCTCAAGCAGATTTCTGGTATCCAGTCTCGCCAACGAGCTTCTCCTACACAGGCCAGTTCTATTCTGAAAATACTGACCTCGGCATCCTGGCATGGCGCGGCCAGGTCACCGAGTCAGAGCCGGGAACATCACAGCGCCTTCTCGGTACTATTGGAAGTCGCGACGCGCTCGGTGGATACGTCAAGATCAATGATTGGAATGAATATGAGATCATCGCTCGAGGTAGCACTTTTATTCACATTATCAACGGTCAGTTGATGGCAGTCTACATCGACGATGATCCCGCATCGTCTAATAATGTGTCTGGACTGATTGGCTTTGAAGTAGAGGGGACTCCATGCAAGGTTTCGATCAAAGATATATGGTTGAGAAAACTGAATTAGAGTTGTCTTGAGCTGAGCGCTATGAATCCCCTGTCCCTGTAAGGGTATTGAAGATGTGAAAGGAGGGTTTGTGACAAAGGAAATTGAGATGCGTAGCCTCCCTCACCAGAAAAAGTTCTTTGGCAGACAGGGCCTTCTATATGTCGCCTGCCTGCTTGCAGCGCCCAGTGCTATGTGCCAGCAGCAAATTGGGCCGTCACAGCAGCAGCAGGTGCATCAAGATAAGAACCTGGAGTTTCCAGCTGGTGCGGGAAAAGAGATCGTGCTCAAGACCTGCAGCAAATGTCATTCGCCAAACGTTATCCTCGCGGCTGGAGAGGATCGAGAAGGTTGGGAGAATACAATAACAAAGATGGTGTCGCTAGGTGCAACAGGTACAGACGAAGACTTCACAGCAATTTTGGATTACCTTGTGAAAAATGTACCTCCAGCAACTGCCAAGATTAATGTAAATAAAATTACGGGTTCACAGCTTGAAACCCAACTAGGCCTCTCTGCCAACGAAGCGAACGAAGTGATTAGCTACCGGGAGAAGAATGGCAGCTTCAAGTCCATCGATGATCTGAAGAAAGTTCCAAACGTGGATGCAAAGAAGTTGGATCTTAGGAAAGATCGCTTAGTTTTTTAGGATAAGGATCCCTATCTTCAGGCCATGTGAGCAGATCCGGAATGCTGTCTGCAGGCTGAATCATGACCCAGTAGTCCACTTCAATAGTTCCTAGGGCCGGGAGCCACCGATACGTAGAAGTGTTGAAAAGCAGGCCGCGTTCAACCATTTCGCGCCGCGATTCTGGAATGGGAGAAGCTCCAAATTCCATTCCACGCGTCACTGTCCGTCCATCCCATGGAGAATTGTGACGGCTACAGTTCTCCTCCCATATCCCGAGCCACGGAAAGTCCGCGCGCTTCCAAACGTATCCAAATGCGAGCTGGAAGTCTCGCGTGAAGGCAACGAAGAAAGCGTGCTTTCTTTGAGGATCAGTCAGGTGAGCAGTATACCCGCTCGACGGCTTACTCGGATTCATGTGCCTCAAGTCGGCTGTTCCGCCTCGAGTGTGAGGCGCTGTAGGCCAGTCAAATACACTACCCTTCTCTAAGTAGGCATCAGAGCCAGGGTCAGTCTCGGATACGAGCGACTTTGTTATCGACGCGCGAAACTCCGTAGTCGCCGGGTCGAGAAAAGGAGGACCAAGTGTCACATGCTGGGTCCAAGCAATTGGGCGATCGCAAGCAGTAAGATTTTTCACACGTTCGTGTATTCTCACTCTTTGATCTTGGATCTCAATCGATCGCTCGAAATAAAGTTGAGCCAGGGGGAGATGCAGGCTGCAGTTGAGCTGACCATGCATCTCGAGAATATCGAATCGATTGACGGATCCTTCGCCATGCGCTGTCACTCCGGCGGCAGCCTCTTCCGGGGACGGACTTCCAAAAATATCGAGGCACAAGTTGTGGCCTATGATCCCAGCCAGGAGCTTGGCGTCTGAACCCACTCCGAATTCTGGATGCCTGCATAGATCGTAGGTAGATGGCTCTATAGAGGACCAGTGCGGAACCCAAAGCGGACTCACTTTGGCACATTTATCGAATATCTCAGCAATGTGTCCGCCTTCTTCTAACACGGTCACCCGCAGATAATCGTTCTCGATGGTGGCTCCACGGCGGCCATGAAATGTAGTGGTAGGCAAATAAGTCTCGAATAGAAAAGCGTATTCTCTGTAATGTCGATACTAGGTACGAACAAAGCCAGTGTCCTTGTAGACCGAAAGATCCTAGGGGAGTTCCTTTAGCCAAATGTCACGATGCGAAATTTTTAGGTTGCCTCCACCTTCTATCTCCAATGCGATGAGTCCTTTCACCTGACTGAACTTTGGATCCGTGTCAACGAGGATCGACATGACGTGTCCGTTGATGATGTTGACAAGCGTACTCCCGTCCGCAATGATCTGTACCTGATTCCACTCACCCGGTTTAACGAAGGACTTCAGTTCCTCAGGCGTCCCCAGCACGGACATTAGCGTCGGCTTCTTGCCTGGCTCCGTGGCCACTACCTGACCTCTCCACGCGATAATACCGCGGGACGTGCCTTGCTCGTAAAGCTGTCCCGTATAGCGGTTATTGAAGTCGAAGTCTGCTTGGTAGCCCGTAAGATTCCACTTGGCATGCCTTTGTGCAAGCGCGTCATCTTGCTCCATCCGTCGTTTTTGTTCTGGAGCCATCTGCGCGAGTGCCTCCGAAGAGATTTGTCGAGGTTTTGGGGGAGTATTATCGCTTCGATACTGCACGCCACCATTCGCTCCAGATCCTTCAAGTTTCATCTCCAGCTTCAACTCAAAGTTACCTGGTGCCCCGCCCCTCCAAATAATGTTTGTGGTGCCAGAGGGGTGCTCCGTGCTGGATTCGCCAACGATCGAGCCTCCTTCGACGTGCCACACATCGGGAGGGCCATCCCATCCGTTGAGAGTCTTACCATCGAAGATCTGAGTCCAACCCGCATGATCGTTGAAGTTGATTGGCTCAGGTTGGACAAATCGCGATGGAGGCGCACTGCGAGGAGCAGCTTGCTGAGCATTGAGCACCGTCGTCTGTGTCGCGATCACCAAAGGCGCTACGAAGATAGCCAGAGCTAAAGATTTAGAATTGACGAAAAAAGGCTGGCTGCGTCGTTCCGACATAGCATTCTCCTGAAATTAAATTCGGGCTTAGGCAACGGGCACTTTTTCCCATTGTTTTGTCTTCGCTGATCTGAGAACGCTATCAGTGACATATTCTGTGGCAAGCCCGTCCCGGAAAGAGGGGGCCACAGGCTTGTTTTGACCGACTGCTTCAATAAAATCTGCAGCTTGATGAATAAAGGTATGTTCATAGCCAATCTGCAGTCCCGGAACCCACCACTTCTTCATGTAGGGGTGATCGCCGTCCGTAAGGTGGATAATTTTCCAGCCGCGTAGCCTGCTTTCATCGCGGTGATCGAAATATTCGAGATGATGCAGATCTTGCAGATCCCATGAAGCCGAAGCGCGCTCACCGTTGATCTCCAGTGTGAAGAGCGCCTTATGGCCGCGCGCATACCGTGTAGCTTCAAACAACGCCATCGATCCATTCTCGAAGCGGCACAAAAAGGCACTCGCATCGTCGATCGTGATCGGTGTCATGTCACCAGTAAGATTGTGCTTTCTCTTTTTGGTAAAGGTCTCTGTCATTGCAGACACTTCAGTAATAGGCCCATTCAGCCAGAGAGCCATGTCGATGTTATGTGCCAACAGATCGCCGGTGACACCGCTACCTGCAACCGAAGCATCGAGACGCCACAGACCTTCGCCACCTTGCGGAAGATCCTGCGAGATCGTCCAGTCTTGCAGAAATTTTGATCGGTAGTGGAAGATTCGTCCAAAGCGATCTTCGTCAAGAAGATTCTTCAACAACACAACAGCAGGAACACGGCGGTAGTTATACCAGACCATGTTAGGAACGTTGGCGGATTCGACTGCATCTACCATAGCCTTTGCTTCTTCCGCAGAACGCCCCAGCGGCTTTTCGCACAGTACCATCTTGCCGGCTTTGGCGGCAGCAATCGCGATCTCGGCGTGCGTGTTGTTCGGACTGGCAATATCGATCAGATCGATATCCTTTCGTTCGATGAGTCGTTGCCAATCAGTTTCGATCGACTGGTATCCCCAGTTTTCAGCAAAGCCCTGAACACGCGCTGCGTCTCGCGCGCACACCGCCTTTAAGACAGGTTTGTAGGGCAGATCGAAAAAGCGGGGCGCCTGAAGAAAGGCATTGGAATGCGTGCGTCCCATGAAGCCATAGCCGACCAGACCGATATTCAGTTCTCTCTTCTTAGTCAAGGCTCCAGCCTCCATCGTCAGTTCCAGCCGTGCGCATCGCGCACCTTGATCATCGTTGCCAGAACCTTGCGCCAGGTATCAGGCGCGAGCATCATCTTATTCGGGAACATGCATCCGTCCCAGCAGATATGTTCGAACGCCCGAGTCGGCTCACCCTCTTCGTCTCGCATCCACAATCCAGCGACTTCGACGATGTCCATCTTGCCATGAGGATCGTCGGGAAGGCAGTGGCAGCCAGTCTTGTCATGCGATCCGGATCCTTTCACTGTGCCGTCATTCTGGGCTACGTGAAAGTCGTTCGTCCACGGACGGAGTGCATCTGTGACCTGGCGAAGAGCATCCATCACGGCTTTCGAATCCGACCAATCAAACTTCTCAGGAAGGATACGGCTCTCGGGTGAGTTATAGCCGAGTGTATAGAGCAAGGTATGCGCCATATCCGCTTGAAATCCGAGTGTTTCAGGGCGGTTCACCAACTCCAGCAACTCGGTCATATGTCTCCACCCGTGCATGCCTGCCCAGCAGATCTCGCCCTCAGCAGCAAGCCGTTCGCCGTACCCTTCAGCAATCTCGCATGCATCGCGGAAGGTCTCGGCGATCAGCTTGGTGTTCCCTGTTGGATTACTGGCCCAATCTGCAGGGGCAGCAGCCGAATCAATACGGATGACCCCATAGCGCCGAATGCCTAGCTCTCGAAGCTTTTGGCCGATAATGCAGGCCTTGCGAACCTGAGTGCGGAACCGACTGCGCTCTTCCTCGGAGCCCATGGCGGAACCACCGCCGGTCGGTTGCCACACGGGAGCCACTAGAGAGCCGGCCACGAGATTGTAGCCGGCTAGCCTATCGGCAAGGCTCTTGAGGTTGTCGTCGGTCGAATCAATATCCGTGTGCGGAAGGGATAGAAACAGATCAACGCCGTCGAATTTCACCCCGTTGACCTCCGCCGCTGCCGTCAGTTTAAGCATGGTCTCGAGGTCAATTGCAGGTTCGGAACTTGGTCCCTTACCCACAATACCGGGCCACATTGCGTTATGAAGCGCCGGAGATCTGTGCTGGCGTGCCGCCCTCATGTCTCTCCTCCTACCTGTCCTTCCGCAGCGGTTCGGCTTCCGGATTACCCGGGCCAAAGTGCTTTAGGATTACCAGAGGGTCGGTAGTGCTGGAGTTTTCGATGCGGACACCTTCTTTGGCCGCATCTGAAGTAATAAACAGCTCGTCCTGGGTTAGTTCGCCGAAGCGAATCATGGAAGGCGTTGCAACCGGGCTTTTCCCGAACGTGCCGTAGCCTTGCGTGAGAATCAGACCATACGCAGCAGCATCTCTGATGATGACGCTACGCTTCGGCAACACTGTAAGCTCCTTTGCCGAATAGTAAGGCGTGCCGTAGGTGATCCACACCTCGCGATACCCCGCATCTGCCATTTCTTCGAGAGGACGCACGAGCTTGGGGAATGTCTTGTTAGTCTTAGCAAATTCAGGATCCACGTTCGCATCCCAATCGAGCATACTAATCAAATAATCCGCATCGTGATGAAATTCCGGCATCACATCCTTCGTTAGGAGGCGTCTATCGACGATACGTCCATCGACCTCGGACTGGAACATCGCGAACACGTCGCTATTGACTTGGGGTTCGTAGGTCACGAGCGATCCGGGAGCGTGAAGAATGCCTGGATTAATCTGCCAGCCGGTTCCCGGTTCAAGTCTGTATGCGCGAGCGTAGAAGATAATCCCGTTATCGCCGCGATTCCAGCGCTCGAGACAGCGGCGGATATCATCTTTCGTCGTTCCAGGTTCAAGACCCATATAGGTATGGGGGAAGTTATTTTGAATCTGATTATATTGCGGCGGAAAGTAATAGGCTTCCGGCTTGCCTTTGAATCCGACAAGCTTTGCAAACTCGTCTGACTGGTGCATGTGGTGCGGGATCGGACCCATGTTGTCAAAGAACTTACAAAGAAGATTCCAGCCGCCTTCCCGGGCCATCACATCCGCGCCAAGCAGGAGGTCGCCGGCGCATTCCACGGCATCCTTAAGGAGGAACTTTTCCCCTGCAAGTGGATGGACATAGCTCAGCCCTTCATCATGAGTGGTATCAGGACCGTTCGAAGCCTTAGTTGTGGAGGAGAACCATCGCTCGTTGATTCCTCCTCGATGAGCACCAAAGGAATAAAGGTCATCCGAATGTAGCTTCAATCTCCGCCCAGGAATCATGAAGGACCGCGGCACCCATGAAGGTTCTAAGCGAAGAATTCCCTCCCCTGCGTTAACTGCATCCTGAATACAAGCTCGATCCAACATTGCTTATCCTTCCGAGTTGCGTTGTGCCGTTCTGAATAAATGCAACTGCCTCACATCGTGCAGATCCTTTCAACAGGTGGCACTTCGCTCAAAGATGAAAGTGAGACGTCTCATCTGCAACAAAACTTTATGTCAAGAACTCCTGGCTGTCAATCGTCAACGTTGACGATCAGGTTTTTACTTTGAAGACACCGGAGGCCCGCTCCTCAGGACTTCAACGACGGCCCACCGCGGGTAAGTACATTCGAATATCAGAACGATTGGCGGGCATCATTGTCCATGTCCCCTCGTGCAGTATTCCCCTTTAGATCCGAGTCCTGCATGATCTTGACAGATCTATAAATTAGCGACTAAAATTCTGCCGATAATGAGACGTCTCAAAAAGTAATCCCAATCAGCGCTAGAGCAATGAAACTATCGTCCTCCTTTCAAGGCGCTTGAATGTGCCACACCGCTGTTCCACAGCAACGGCTTTGATCTAATCAGACTGATATACGGTAGCGGCTTGTAGCACAAACGAATAAAACAACGCAATCTTTCTAATTAGGTGAATTACTTACCATGCCCATGTGCTGACAAGGGTTCAAGATCTATCTGTGAGGTTGTTATCCGAATGTCTATGAATGTAATACCTACAATGGAGCGGATGTCTCGTGGTTTGCTTGCACTAGCCTTTTTGGGCTGCATATCGCTACGGCCGACCTCAGCAGGTGGACAGGCTAAGGGAGATGCGGAGTGGACAACGAGCAGCGGTGATCCGGCCCGTGACGCCTGGCAACGCGGGGATTCGCAGATTACCCCGCAGACTGCAAAGGACATCCAGTTGCTATGGAAGGTCAAAGTCGTCAACAAGACAATGGGACTGCAATCGTTTCGCGAGCCGCTCATTATCTTTGGAGTTAAGACAAAGAGTGGTGTCAGAAATCTTGCATTGCTGGTCGGCGCTTCCAATGATGTCTTCGCGATCAATACAAGTAGCGGCACGATCGTCTGGCAGAAGAAGCTGCAGTGGAACTCGGATAAACCGCAAGAGGCTGGGGAGGGTCGCGGCTTCATCTGCACCAATGCTCAATCCGCTACGCCGGTCGTAACCCCGGCTGGCGCCGCGTCCAGGCATCTCTATGTGCTCGCCAGCGACGGCTATCTGCACATCATGGATTTGGCGACCGGAGATGAAGGTGAGAAAGCAATCCAGGTTCTTCCGCTGCCGTATGGCAAGCCATACGGCCTGAATCTGGTGAACAATGTCGTTTATACAATCACAGGCCAGGGGTGTGCCGGAGACCCGAACGCGCTGTATGCGGTGAACCTTGCGAATAGAAAGGTCACTGTCTCTCAACCTCCGCAGGGGGGCTTGTGGGGAACAGCCGGGCCGGCTGTTGACTCCGAAGGTACTATCTACTTTGAGTCTGGTGACCATCCCTATGACGCTGCGGCTGGTCTTTTGTCTACAAGTGTAGAAGCATTCACCTTCGCGAACGACACACTGACCCTCAAGGATTACTACACGCCTTCCAATCACAAATGGTTGACGCAGCGTGACTTGGATATGAACGTGACGCCTGTAATTTTTCCTTATAAGGGGCGTGACCTCCTGGTGGCCTCGGGCAAAGAAGGTCGTTTCATCCTTTTGGACAGTAAGTCGCTTGGCGGAGCAGATCATGAGACGCCCCTATTCCGCAGCGCCCTATTTTCGAATACTAATGTGAACTTCCAGACCGAAGGCACATGGAGCAGCCTTGCGAGTTGGGAGGACAAAGATGGGACCCGCTGGGTACTGGCGCCGACTGGAGGGAAGGTGGCTGTTAACTTTCCTGTCTCCTATGGTCCCACGCCGAACGGCGGCATGCTGGCGATGAAGCTGACTGAAAAGAATGGCAAACCGGAACTGGAGCCTGCCTGGCTGTCCCGCGACATGATGACCGCTGAACCACCCGTGGTCGTCAACGGCGTCGTCTTTGTGCTTGCGGCTGGTGAATTCACGGGTCAAGCGAATGATGCTCAGGGTGGACTGTTCAGCGCCGAGGAGAGGATCAAGCGCTCCATCCCTGCGAAACTATATGCGCTCGACGCGCTGACCGGAAAGGAACTCTATTCGAGCGAAGATCAGGTCTCGTCGTTTCTGCACCAGGCTGGCCCTTCTGTTGCCGGAAACCAGATCATCTTCGGCACCTTCGATGGAACGATCTATTGCTTTGGCATTAAGTAGGAGCAGTGTGCGCGAGGCGACACGAGCCGAATCGTGAGTTCGCATGAAACGGGATTCCATTCCGGCGAGACCACCTCACGAAGTGAATCGGACCATAACATGCAATTGAGGAAAGTCACTTGATCGAACGATTTCTTGCCATACTGAGGCCTTTATGTTGCACAGGAGCACTTATTTGGTCGGGTGTAGCTCTCGCGCAAAGCGGCGCGAAAGGTGACTGGAGCATGACCGGTGCCGATGCCGGACAAAGCGGTTGGCAGAAAGCTGAGACGAATCTCGCAAAGGACAACATCGCAAGTAGTTTCAAGTTTCTCTGGAAGATCCAACTTGGGAAACCTTCGAAGGAGACGGAATCTTTCAGCGAACCTCTGCTTGCGTCTCGCCTCATCAACGCACAAGGTTTCAAAGACATCGTCTACTGGGGGTCCCCTGATACCTTGTACGCTGTGGATTCCGAGTTGGGAGACCTGCTCTGGCAAAAACATTTCGCGCCCAGAGCGAAGGGCTCAGCCGGATGTGTCTCTTCAAATCTTGGTCTTGTCATAGAGCCGCCGGCGGTTATCAATTTCAATGCCCGCCGTGCCCCGGGGTCGCCGCCCCCGCCGCCGGCAGTTCCCTTGGAGATTAAGGAGCGCCGCTTGGGAGTCGCTGCGGGTGGTGGTGGCTTCGGACTCAAGGGCATCTACGTTCTTGCCAATGATGGCTACCTCCATGAGCAGGTGCTAACCACAGGAGATGACTTTGCTCCGCCCGTAAAGTTCTTGCCGGCCGCTAACGGGAATGCCCTCGGCCTGAACATTCTCGGCAAGACAATCTACACCGCGACTGGACACGGTTGTGGAGGCGTTTCGAATGGAGTTTGGGCTATTAATGTAGGAGATTCGAGCTACCCTGTTGCTCAGTACGCGACGCAAAAAGTGCGCCCGTTGGCTCTCACCGGCCCGGCCATTGCGCCCACTGGGACGACCTACATCGTTACCGGCAGTGGCTCTACCGGCGTAGGAGTGCATGCCGATAGCGTGGTTGCGCTAGAGCCCAAAGATCTTACCGTGAAGGACTGGTACACCCCTGCTGGGGGCTCGGGCAACATCCAGAACGTCTCTCCAGTCGCCTTTACCTACAAAGGAAAAGAACTCGTCGTGGCTCCTGGGAAAGATGGCAGCTTTGTCCTGTTAGACGGAGCATCGCTGGGTGGGCCTGATCACCATACGCCATTATCTATGACGGCCAGCTTCTTCAAGGCAGGCGCGAAGCACACCTGGGATGGGCTTTCTGCTTGGCAGGACAAGGATGGAGTAGCGTATGTTTTGGCGTCCGTCTCCGGTCCTGTCGCGACAAAACAGAACACAGATAAGAAAAACGGCTCTACAGATCATGGTGCGATCATTGCCTTCAAAGTGGAAGACGCGGATGACAAGCCGGTTCTCACACCAATATGGACTTCACGGGACATGATCAATCCTGCTCCGCCTGTGATTGCAAATGGCATGGTAGTTGCCCTGGCAAGCGGAAGTGTCACAACGCATGCCACACTTTATGTACTCGACGCGAACACGGGTGAGATGCTGTACTCCAGCAAGGATACGATTCCGACCTACACACATCTCGCGGGTATCGCTCTTGGGGATAGTCACGCATTCTTTGTGGATCATGACAATACGCTCTATTCCTTCGGCATCGGCATGGAGCACTGATTTTTCTTACCGACTGTACTCCTGAACATTTGAAAACCTTGGACCTCGAGTTCATACCAGTTCAGGACTTTCGTTCACGGCAGATTCTTCCTAGGATCGAATAAAGCTGCATGATTGCTCGTCAACATGCCCATGGCTTGTGCTCTGAATTTCAGGGTGTCTACTTACGTCTGAGTACTACTCCAAAACCAGGATGCCCCAAGGCCCCATGCCTGCTTTAATCTTTCTAGTGACAGTATTGGTTCCTAGATCTACGACAGAAACATCGTTTGAGGGCCCGTTCGCGGAGTACAACGACTTTGCATCGGGTGAGAGCGCAATTCCCCAGGGTCGCTGCCCTACAGCAACTGCTCCCACGACTTTGTTCGTCGCTGTATCGATCGTAAAGACCTGATGTCCACGGCCGGTACTGACATACAGCCGTTTTGCGTCGGATGAGAGCAGCACATCCATTGGTTTAATGATGCCAGGCTTGCCGATCGGAATAGTCCCGACTACCTTGTGCTTCACTGTGTCAATAATGACAACATCGCCATCATTCTCTGCATTCACATAGGCGTGTAGGCCATTTGGCATAAACGCAACGTTCCGCGGACGATGACCAGTCTTGAAGGTCGCAGTCATCTTCCCAGCTTCAGGGTCAAGTACATAGATCGCGCCTTCTTCCTCCGACGTGACGTAAACGAGCTTTCCGTCTGGAGTCACTTGGATTCCCTCAGGTTGTGCGCCCACCTTCAGTGTCTTCACTACCGTGCCAGAAGCGATATCAACGATGCTGACGGCGGAGATATCTTCATTGGAGATATAGAGTTGCTTGCCATCTTTGCTGATGTCGAAGTTTTCCGGATCGGAACCGCCATGGATGGTCCGGATTATTTTATTCTGCTGCACGTCGAAGATGCCGATGCCGTCCGCGGTCTTGTCTGACGGGGGCAGTGTACTCTCATCGACATCGGGACCTGCAATGGGTGTTCCGCTAAGCGCGACGTATAACGTCTTGTGATCTGGACTGACATGGATACCGCGCGGGCGTTTGCCGAGAGGAACCGTCTCAATCACCGTGGACGTGCCCGCGTCAATTACGGACATGTCGCCAGACGCCTCATTCGTTACATAGATCCGGGGGCCAAAAAATTTGAGCGGTGTCTCCGATAATGGCTGGGCATTCTTCTTGGAAGAGCATCCGACGGAGAACACCAACAAGCCAAGGACAAACAGCGCGTATTCCAACTTGGCCATGAATTATTCTCCTCTGAATGTGAAATGAGTCACTGCATCTCTGCCTGGAGCAATCCTCATTTGTTGCTTCTGCGTGCCTAGATTCTCTTCCCACACGGCAATGGTATAGGTGCCAGGAGGCAGGTCTTTTATTACGAAAGATCCGTCATCCTTCGACACTGCATAGTAAGGATGATCCACAACGCCGATAAATGCGTGCATCCAACTATGAATATTGCATTTGACCGGGATCATGATCTCTGTCTTCAGAAATTTGCGGCTCAAGGGAGCATCCCCTGGCCCTTGGCTGTGGTTCCATTCCCGGTTTATCTCTGCTAAAGGATGAATATTGTGCGTGACTGGGTCAGAGTTTACGACCTGCAGTACCTGACCTGTCTGAACACCCAATACCCGCGGTCGGAACCAGCAGCCACGTTGATCGATCGTCACAGGAGTGATCGGTACTTCGAACCGTTTTCCCTCAAGCCCTTTTTCGATGTAAATAAAAGCATTAGCGAGCGCGCCGGTGGAACTGACAACCAGCGATTCGTCAGATGCTCTTCCATGATGAGCCTCGACGCAGGCAGGGTCTTCACTCATGTCGATTGCCTTACGGGCAGTCCTCTTACCGACAAAGTGCACGAATCCGCTTGCTGATCCCGCCATTGCCGAATCAACCTTGAAAAAAGGAGGAGATAGTTGACTTGTCGAGCCTGACGGCAAATCCGTCCTTGCTTTTGTCTTGCATCCGATTGCAAACGCAATCACACACCCGAACCAGCAACACTGAAGTAAACAACGAAGTTTCATATCAGATGTTCAACTTTCTACTTTTCCGGTGGTCCGATATTCTGCGGCATCTCGCCAGTAAGAGACTGAAGGAATTCCACCAGATCCGAGCGATCCTGACCTGATAACTTGATCACGCGCATATCTTTGTCGAGATAAGGATTGGAATTACCTCCACCTGCATAGAAGTCGACGACGTCCTTCAATGTCTTCAGGTTGCCATCGTGCATATAAGGAGCGGTCTTGGCTATATTGCGAAGAGTCGGCGTTTCGAAGGCGCCTTTGTCGCTTTCCACCCCGGTCTGATGGAATCGGCCAACGTCGCTGAGTTGTCCGTCGTCCCTCACCCCTTCCCCGGTGTTATGGAACTTTCCATCGGTAAAGAGTGCAAACTTGTTGCCGACGCTGTGACAAGCTGCGCAGTTCCCCTTCGATGAATCGAGGAAAATCTTAAGCCCCCGAACCTGGGCAGCGGTGAGCGCACGCTTGTCTCCGCCATACTGATATTGATCGAACGATGAGTTCCCGCTGAGGATCGTTCGTTCAAAGCTTGCAAGAGCCTTCTCAACTCTGCCGAGAGTGATCCCACCGGAACCGAAGGCCGCCATAAATAGTGGCTTATAGGCTGTGTCTGCGTTGAGTTTAGTGAGAGAGACCTCATGGGTTTGATTCATCTCGACAGGATCGGCAATCGGACTCGCCGCCTGCTCCTCGAGGCTGACAGCACGGCCGTCCCAGAACTGTAGCGGAAGATACGCGGCGTTCACGATCGTGGGAGCATTGCGAATGCCAGTCATCCCGCCCACACCTCGCGAAATTGAAAGACCGTCGGTAAAACCTAGATGAGGACTGTGACATGAAGCGCATGCCAAGGAATTGTCCTTGGAAAGTTTGGTGTCATAAAACAACTTGCGGCCTAAAGCGATCGATTCTTCAGTAGGCGGATTGTTTGTCGGTATCGGAACCGGAGGCAGACCAAGCGGAGCCGGGATCTTCACTGCCGCGCCAAGAGGTTTGGCACCGCCGGACCTTCTACATCCTCCAATAGTCAACTGACCAGTGAGAACGACAACAGCCAAAGCCGATCTGAGAAACCTGACGTTCTTGGAGCGGAAGACGAGAGAAGTCTCAGGAAAAACACTCTGAGGATCGCTCTGACCCGGGTTTGATGATGCATCCATTTAGCCGTTTCCGTTAGAGCGAGTCGTCCAAGCGCTTTCTCAATCGACTCTGGATCGAAAATCAAAATAACGCAACAACTGTTTTGAACTTTTCTAAGCCGAAGAGCGCTGAGTGAGACCAGCCGGAAGAAACACTAGCTAGTAGTGTACCAAGGCCGCCTGAGTCGTGTAGGAACACAGATACGAACGACGCCACACGTGATCTGCCTAGAATCCTGTCGCAAGAACAGGGATCTGCCAGTGTCAGCAGATCCGAACACAGATTGAGCTTGGAACCTCCTTGACAACAAACTGAGAAGATGCCTAACATCCTTATGTGCTAAGACGTCTCACACCACACTTTGTCATGCAGTTGCGCAGCCTACTTGCTCATGGTTCAAAGTCACAGATCCTGACCGCGCTACTGTGTGTTACATAAGCCAGGCGTTACGCTGTATTACGCAATCCAGCAAGAACGTCACTTTCGGAGAACTCATGCACAAGGTATTTTTAGTGACCTTCATGGCGATTGTCACTATCAGTTGCCCTTCCGTAACGAAAGCGCAGGCATCTCATCCGGCCGAAAAAGATGCTGCCAGCGTTCATGCGGGAGAGGAAATCTTTACGCAGCGGTGTTTTCAGTGTCACTCCGTCGCTGAAAATCAAGTGCGTTTTGGACCTAGCCTTTACCACGAGATGAAGGCTCCACATCCTAAAAAGACTGCTCCCCAAATTCGTACAATCCTCAAAGAGGGAAAGGGCAAGATGCCCTCCTTCAAGGACATCCTCACCCAGGAAGATACAGACAATATCCTGGCCTATCTTCACAGTCTTTAGATCCTGGATGCCTACAGTTCTATCCCGGCTCAGGAGCTAGCGGGCATCTACTACACGGGTTCTGCGAAACGCAGTTCGGGATGAACCAGCAATGTCAGTCGTGATAGGCCCGCCAATAATGCAAGTCGTGACAACAAGGCACTTTTAGAATGTAACGCTTACTGATTACGAGGTAATGGGGTTCGATCCCGACTCGCGTCTCCAGTAGTTCTCCTCAGAATGGATGAATTGGCTTCTTTACTTCCTCGCAACTCGTAGCATCTCGTCTGGCGACTGCTGATCGGTCCTGCTGCTTACGTAGGAGGTTACCTTCTGCGTGCCTACATGTGTGATGGAGGGTGGCAGCTAAGAAAAGTGCGTGCCTCGATCATGTGGATCAGCTAGGTACAGTAAGCATCAACTCAGATACGAGAATGCTGGCTGGTCGTGATCTCATCCGCTGCGGTGCCATCTTCTCGATGTGGAAGCACGCCGGCAGAAATGATGCTCGACAGGTGCCCGTCACTCAGCACAGCGTCGAATACGAAGTTACTGATAGAGCGTTACCTGCTATCGGCCTGAACTGTGACGCTGCTTCCAAGCCGTTCTACAACGCGCGTACGCTTTCAACTGGAGCCGAGGTATCTCTCTGGGTTTGGCAGCAGTATCTCCAGACGCGAGATCGACACTTCCTCGAAGAAAACTATCCTTTGCTCCGCGAGTCCTCACGTTTTTTGATCTCCTATGAGCAGATCGGGAAGGATGGCCTGCGGCATACCTTTCCCTCCAACGCGCATGAGACGCAATGGGATGTCACTGATCCTGTTACAGACCTCGCGGCGCGTCGCACACTGTACACGGAGACCATCGAAGCAGCGAACCTTCTCGGCAGGGATGCCGGCTTCGTCTCTCAATTGCACGCGGCGCTGGTTCTGATTCCGGCACTCCCTCGTACACCACAACGCAGTTCCGGTGCGCTGCTCGCCGCCTCCGCCAACGCAACATACAACGATGTCATTACGGAGTCGGCCGAGCCCTCTGCACCGCAGCATAACGTCGAAAACATTGGCCTCGAACCAGTATGGCCCTACGGCCTGATTGGCGACGACTCTGTTCTTACTCCACTGGCGAGGCGGACGTTTCAATTCCGGCCGTACCCAACCAACCAGGATTGGAGCTTTGACCCGATACAGGCAGCGCGTCTCGGCCTCGGTACGGAGGTCGCAGCAACTTTAGTCAAGCTGACGAAGACGTATCAGGCATTCGCGAATGGCTTTGCCAACTGGGGCGGCGACTCGGGTGAATTCTACATCGAGCAGACCGGCGTAACTGCGACGGCGATGCAGGAGGCGCTCGTGCAGAACTACGATGGTGTTATCCGCATTGCGCCCGCCCTCCCACCCGGCTGGGACTTTGCCGGTACTGTTTCCGTTAGCGGACGCACAAAGATACACGTTCAGACAAGATCAGGCGTGGTGCAGGTTTGCATTATGGAAGCGGGTACATCCGAAGTTCTGCGTGTACGAAATCCGTGGCTTGGCGAGCCTTTCGATGTCGTGGAGGATCACACCGGAGACGTCATCCTGCATTCTGTCATAGGACCCATCGTGAGCTTACAGGCCATCACCGGTCACCGATATATCCTGCGACGCTCGCAACTAACAGCGGAGCACATCCGCTTCGCCCCGATCACAGGTACTCCGGCTCGCGGCGCAAAGCAGCTAGGACCGCGCCATCTGGGCCTCGCAGCTGCGTCAGCGCGCTAGGGCCCTTCTTCTCTGGGAACAGACGATGCAGAGACATTGAACGACTTCAGCAGTAGAATTCGTTTGCTCTGAAGTTGGTCTGACAACCTGAGAATATAACTCTTGCACATTCTCTGTTCTCAGGTTTACAGTTTCTGACTGTACAACCAAAAACGGTGCACTTCGTTTTCGTCCCTGACATCCTGAATGAAAGAGAGACCTTCATGAACGTACGGGTGAACGTGGGCCTTGCTCTTGTCGTGTGTGTTTCGCTGGTCCGACATCTGCCAGGCCAAGGCTTCGGCACGATCAATGGAGCCATCAGCGATCCGGGAGGAGCCACCATAGCGGCAGCTACCGTAACCGTCACCGAAGTCGCCACTGAACAGACGAGAACAATCGTGTCAGGAGACGATGGGCACTACATCTTCACTGCAATGAAACCTGCTACCTATGTCGTCAAAGTGGACAAAGCGGGATTCAAGCAATTTCTGCAAAGCGGCGTCGTTCTTCTGGCTAACCAGAGTCTCACTCTCAACATTCCACTGGTGATCGGATCGATCAGTGAAAGTGTTAACGTGAACACCTCAGTCGTGCAGGTGGACACCACAACACCTACGCTCCGTGAGGTCGTCGACACGGCCAAGATGGCGGAGATACCGCTCAACGGTCGCAATGCGGCCACGCTTACGACCCTGGTCGCTGGTGCGGTGCTCGCGCCGTCCAACAACTCCGACCAGGGCAATGCAAAAACCTTTCCCGCCGCCGTGCCGGTGTCCATCAATGGCGCCCGCGAAAATCAGGTCGGCTATTATCTCGATGGCGCTCCCAACCTTGACATTCTCAGCAACATCAACCAACCTTTTCCATTCCCAGACGCCCTCCAGGAATTCAGCGTACAGACAAGCAACTACAGTGCGGAGTTCGGGCAGGATGCCGGCGGTGTCGTCTCAATTGTGACAAAATCAGGTACAAATCGGTTTCACGGGAACGTCTTTGAGTTTCTTCGAAATAGTGCCTTTAACGCTCGCAACTACTTTGCTAATACCGTCGACCCGCTGAAACGAAGTCAGTTTGGCGGAACCATTGGTGGTCCGGTCATCCGGGATCGCACCTTCTTCTTCGGTGGATATCAGGGAACAAGAATCCGCAGCAACCAGGGGGGACAGAGTTCCTTCGTTCCGACGGATGCGAACCTGGCCGGAGATTTCAGCGCCATGCTGTCCGCATCCAATCCAAACAATCCTCTCGGTAAGGCCGTCGTGATCAAAGATCCGCTCACGGGGCGACCGTTCCCAGGCAACCGGATAGCACCCAGCCGCTTTGATCCTGCGTCTTTGGCACTCCTCAAGCTCGTGCCCCGCGCGCAGGGAAGCGGACTTGTCGCGTATGCGACGCCCATCATTCAGAACTTCGACGAATACATTCTTCGCGGTGATCACAGCCTCTCGGAGCAGGACAAGTTTGTCGGTCGATACTATTACAATCGCTTTTTCAACGTTGGCAGCTATGGCGGGAGTCTGCTCGCGTACCGGCAGGGCTCGACCATCACCTCGCACAATGCCGTTCTTCAAGAGCTGCACATCTTCTCCCCAAATCTGGTTAATGACTTCCGGGTGGGCTTCTCCCGGATCGTCTCCATTCGCCAGCCTCCGGCCGGGGTTCCAGACGTCAACGACTTCGGCGTGCCTATCTTTGAGCCACGGCCGAAGGCCATCCAGAGTATCTCCATCGCGGGCTACTTCTCCACTGGCGCCATCCCTACAGCCAAATTTCCCCGCAATACTTTTTCTTACACCGACGATCTCCGTTGGACGCACGGGCGACATAGCTTCAGCTTTGGCGGCAACTTCGAAAAAGATCAGATGAACATGGTCAACCAATCGGGCTTGCCCGGTAGCTTCAGCTTTACAGGGGATACGACCGGATCGGCTTTGGGAGACTTCCTGCTTGGCCAGCTGCGCACCTTCCAGCAATCCAACGGTCAGCACCTCAAGGATCGCCTCTGGATCCTGAACGGGTATGCAGAGGATTCATGGCGGGCTACAAATCGCCTGACTCTCAGCTATGGCATCCGCTACGAGCCAGAACGCGTGTGGCACGATGCTTACATGCAGAACCAGGTCTTTGTCCCGGCTAGCTACACAGCTGGTGTGCGCTCCTCAGTATTCCCGAACGCGCCTCCAGGGCTGATGTTCACCGGCGATAAGGGAGTTCCGGAGTACGGCACTACCGGCGACTATCGCAACGTGGCACCACGGCTTGGTTTCGCGTATGACGTCCTGGGTACAGGGAAGCTGAGTATCCGCGGTGGCTTCGGTGTCTTCTACGACTCGCGTGTCACGTCCTTCTTCAATAATCGCCAGCTCAGCACATCGCCGTACAGCGCCAGTGTCTCGCTTACCACGCCAGCAGGCCCGTTCAGCAACCCCTATCTCGGCATCACGAACCCCTTCCCTGCTGTCTTTCCTCCGCCGTCGAACTCGAGCTTCGTCCTTCCCACCCAGGTCTACAGCTGGGATCCCAACAACAAGCTGACTACCCCACGGAACTACAGTGGCAATCTCTCTGTTGAATGGGACTTGGGACACGGATTTCTCGGCAGGATGGCCTACGTGGGATCACGGGCCAATCACATGACTACAAGCTTCGATCTCAATCCGGCCATCTATACTCCGGGCAGTTCGCTCACGACGAACCAGCGCCGTCCCTATCAGAACTTCTCCAACATCTTCCAGGTGAACCAGTCGGGCAATTCCTGGTACAACTCCGGACAGTTCAGCTTGCTCAAGCCTTTCACCCACGGCTTCACCATCACGGCAAACTATACCTGGTCGAAGAGTAACGACACGCTCCCTTTCGGAACCGACGCGGCCTCGTTCGCCACTGCAGGCTTCTACACGCTGCCCTATAACTCTCCAAATTTTCGCAGGTACGATCGCGGTCCATCCGATTTCGATCACACCCACGTCTTCGTCAGTTCCTACGTCTGGCAGGCACCCGCCCTGCGTAAGAGGAACGCTTTTGTACGCACTGCAGTTGGCAGCTGGGAGATCTCCGGTATTCTCAGCGCTCAGTCCGGACGTCCCCTGACGCTCTATGCGGGGCAAGATCAATCCAGGACCGGTATCGGTTCAGACCGTGCGCAATTTGCCGGCGGCCAGGCATATAACACCGGTAATTGTACGAATACCACCGCACACTGTCGTAGCTGGCTCAACGCAGCTGCCTTTTCGCTTCCAGCCATAGGAACGTTCGGCAACGTCGGCAAAGGTCAGTTTCGCGGACCGGGCTTCTTCTCCTATGACATGGGCATCTTCAAAAACTTTCCTATCCGGGATGCGTTCGGCATCCAGTTCCGGGGAGAGCTTTTCAACGCGTTCAATCACACGAACTTTGCGACTCCGAACACGGGCGCCCTCGGCCAGAACCCGGTCACCACCGTGAGTTCAGCTGGGTTCGGCAATATACTGGCCGCTGGCGATCCCCGCATCATCCAGCTCGCTCTCAAGGTGACGTTCTAATGGGGCTTCAATATCTCTCCCTTCCGCTCCTCCTCGGTCTCGCGGGCGTGGCGGCGGCGGCGCAGGCGGTTCCCGCCAAAAACCCGCTGGGCACGGGACAACCGGTCGTCGCGGCCGGACACCTGCTCTTCAATCGCACGTGCACGGCCTGCCATGGGATAGACGGTGGCGAGGGCGAACGAGCCCCTGCCCTGGTCGGAGATCGTCGATTCTTCCGGCTTAGTGAAGCCGCCATCTTTCAGACCATTAAAGGCGGTATCCCGGGTACTACCATGCCGGCCATGCCTCTTCCCGACGAGGATATCTGGCGCATCGTGGTCTTCATTCGAGCTATGCGCGGTTCGGCTTCAGAGACCGATGTCCCGGGCGATACGGCGCACGGGACAGCGATCTTCTCTGGCAAGGGCAACTGCGAACACTGCCACATGCTCGACGGAAAGGGCGGCATGATCGGTCCCGATCTCTCCAATGTTGGAGCCCAGATGACGCTTAAACATCTCCGCGAGTCGCTCTCCGAAGACGGCCCGATTCCGCCCGACTACCGCCCTGTCAAGGTTGTCACGTGCTCCGGCGCGACGGTCGAAGGCATTGCCAAGAATGAGGACGCGTTTTCCATTCAGATCCTCGATTACGAGGACAAGCTTCATCTGTACGATATGGCCGATCTGCGATCCGTGGAGAACGGCAAAAAATCGCTTATGCCGCACGACTACGACAAGGTACTTAGCGCCGCGGAGTATCAGGATCTTGTCGCCATGCTCGCCCGCCAGACCCAGACCAACGTATCGCATAAGCAAGAGGGAGAAGGGGAGGTCGGTCGATGAGGCACGCAGCGCTCGTCGTTCTTTTGAGCATCGCCTCGTCAGTCCACGGGCAGGTCACCGAACAGTACCTCAAGTCGCCCCCCGCTGGCGACTGGCTGCATTACAACGGCAACTACGACAGCCAGCGCCACAGCAGCCTGGATCAGATCAAGCTCTCGAATGTACATAGTCTCGTCAACCAGTGGGTGTATCACGTGCCCGGCTCCGGCGGCCTTCAGTGCGTGCCGATCGTCGTCGCGGGCGTCATGTACGTCACCGCGCCCAACGACATCTATGCCCTCGACAGCCGCAGTGGACGCCTCATCTGGCAGTTCAATCATGCCTTGGCCAAGGCGCCGGACCGCGAAGGACCCAACCGTGGTGTGGCCGTCTTTGAAAATAAGGTTTACTTCACGACGACCGATTCCTTCCTGATTGCGCTCGACGCAGCCAGCGGCAATGTTCTCTGGCAGAGCAAGATCGCCGAAGCCAGTGCAGGCTACCACTCGCCAGCGGCCCCCATGGTTGCCAGGGGTGCGGTGCTGGTTGGCGTCGTCTACGGCGATCGCGGCCTCAACGGCTTTCTCAAAGCCTTCGACGCGAAGACCGGAAAATCTCTCTGGACCTTCAACTCCATCCCCAACCCTGGCGAGCCCGGCTCAGACAGCTGGGCTGGCGACTCCTGGCAGCACGCCGGCGGCGCCACCTGGCTTACCGGAAGCTACGATCCGGATCTCAACCTGCTCTACTGGGCAATCGGCAATCCCTCCCCCGACTTCAATGGCGACGTTCGCGCAGGCGATAACCTCTACACCGACTCTGTCGTGGCTCTCGATGCAAGCACCGGAAAACTCAAATGGCACTTCCAGTTCACCCCGCACGACGTCATGGACTGGGACGGGTCCGAGATCCCGGTCCTGGTCAACACACCAATCGACGGTAAAATGCGCAAGCTGCTCGTCCAGGCGGATCGCAACGGCTTCTACTACGTTCTCGATCGCGAGACCGGCGTCTTCCTCCACGGCAACCCGTTCGCAAAGCAGCTCAACTGGGCCTCCGGTCTCACCCCGGAGGGCCGGCCTATCCGCATCCCGGGCATCGAGCCTAGCCTCAAAGGAACCAAGGTCTGTCCCTCCTCGATCGGGGCCACCAACTGGATGTCGCCCACCTATGATCCGCAGACTAAACTCTTCTACTTCGTGGCTCTCGAAGGCTGCGGCATGGCAACCAAGAACACCGAGAAGTTCCGCCCGGGCGGATATCAATACCGCGCCGGTGGTGATGTGCTGCTGCGTGACAGCACATGGACGGTCTCCGTGCGCGCGCTCGATCTGATCTCGGGCAAGCAGGTCTGGGAGCGGGAACGCGTTGGCTCCAAAGGACTCGGTGGTGGTCTGCTCTCTACCGCCGGCGGCATCCTCTTCTCCGGCGAGCTCAATGGCGAGTTCGTCGCCATGGATGCCACCACGGGCAAGCCCATATGGCACTTCAACACCGGCCAGCCCATCAACGCGCAGCCCATCACCTACCTCATGGATGGCAGGGAGTACACCGCAATCGCGGCCGGCTCCGACATTCTCAGCTTCGCGCTCTTCGAGCCTCAGAAGGTGGCCTCCCGATGAGCATGCGATTGTGGCAGCCCCTCGTCATACTCATTCTCTGCACGATCGCCCGCCTTTCCATGGCACAGGCCCGCTACTCGATCTCCGAAGATGTTGCCACTGGTCCGAGCGCACCACGTCTCGTTGTGCTTCACGACAACGTGGCCGGAACAGAGGCGGCCATCGCGCCCTCCGAGGGTGGAGAGCTCAGCAGTCTTCGCGTCAAGCTGGGCGGCAAGGCGATCGAGCTGCTCTACAACGCCAGGAACTACGCCGCCGGCCCTGGCTTTCATGGCAGGGCGCCGCTGCTCTGGCCTGCTGTCGGTCCGCAGTATCCGGTAGACACCATCCCCAAAGCGAGCTGCGGAGACGGCACCTATCTCGTAGCTGGCACGATCTACCCCATGCCCTGCCATGGCTTCGCCAAGAGCGTCCCATGGACCGTCGTCAATCAGTCCGCCGATGCAGGGGGCGCCCAGGTTACGGTGGAGCTGCGCAACTCCGGCCGCACCGAATCGTTCTACCCGTTCGCCTTCACACTTGACGCCACCTATCAGGTCAGCAACGGCCAGCTGACCATCAACTATGTCGTCACTTCTGGCACGTCCAACAAGCAGACCATGCCGTTCTCGATCGGCAATCACATCGCCTTCAAGATCCCGTTCGTTGAAGGTACCGATCCAGCCGCAATGATCTTCGAAAGCCCCAGCACTACCCAGCTGCTTCGCAATCCCTCTGGCGCTGGTCTCAACGGGAAAGAGAAGCCCCGTTCTTTCGTGCCGCCAGAGCGTCTCGGAGACTTCGACTCCCGAGTCGCCCTTCCCCTGTCCGGCTATCGAAGCCAACCCTACGCGCTCCTTACCGATCCTGGCGGAGTCTCCGTCCGCATCACCCAGACCGCGAGTTCGGATTTGCCAGGACAACTCATCCGCTTCAACCTGTTCGGCGGTCCTCATGAGGGATACCTCAGTCCCGAACCATGGTTCGGTCTCCAGAACTCCCTGAACTCCCATCACGGTCTCATCCATTTGCTGCCCGGTGCATCCTGGAAGTGGCGCATCCTGGTAGCAGCCTCCGGTCCCGCACCAGGCATGCAGTCGGCCAGTCCCGGGGTCGAACGATACGGTGGCAGCTTCGGCTATGTGGAGGGTCCCGTCTGGTCCAGACAAGGGACCCTCCTCTTCAGCGACATGTTCGGCTCACGCATTCTCGAGATGTCAGCGGCCAACCACACCCGGATCTATCGCGACTCAACCCATGCGGCGAACGGCAACTCCATGGATGTTCAGGGACGCCTCTACTCCTGCGAGCGCGACGGTCGTCGGGTCGTTCGCATGGATCATGATGGCAAGCTTACGGTCATTGCCTCGGAGTTCGAAGGCAAGCGGCTGAATGATCCCAACGACGTCGTCGTCCGGCGCGATGGCCAGGTCTACTTTACCGATCCCGCGCCCAAAGACACGCTCGAGCCGCTGGCGCTCGGATATGCTGGCGTCTACCATGTCACGCCGATTGGCAAAATCACTCTCATCACCAAAATGCTCCGACCCAACGGCGTCGCCCTTACACCCGATGGCAAGACCCTCTTCATCGCCGACACCATCGAGCGGAAGATCCTGGCCTACGATCTGGACGCCGCGGGCAGACCCTCCCATGGACGGGTCTTCCTCTCCGGTATCGACGGAGGTCCGGATGGTCTGCGAGTCGCCGCCAACGGCAATCTTTATATTGCCTGCCGCGGTATCGCGATCTACACCAAAGAAGGAAAGTTCCTCCGGATGATCGAGTTTCCTGAGACGCCTGCCAACTGCACCTTTGGCGACGAGGATCTTCGCACCCTCTACGTCACCGCCCGCACCTCCATCTATCGTGTTCGCATCCCAGACAAAGGCTCGCTCCAATACTAATCAGCCCTCGCTTCCATAGGGCACAAATCCGTGTCCTGTCGCTCTGTGAAGTTGCGTCCCAGTAGAACGGGTTTCGATGAAGAATTGACACCTGTCAGACCATCAGACTAGGATTCGCGCTATGCTCCACAAGTCTGTTCGTGTAAGCCGGCCGTGAGCCCTCGACAGGATCATGACGCATACCCAAAGCAAAATCGCTTGTACCACAACGCAGAATGAAGCAAGGAGTAGGGATGAACCGCCGCGAATTTATTGAGATCTCAGCAGCTTCCGTCGTCGTGGCTTCAAGCGGAGGGCTGCAGGCGATGGCTGCCGGGCAGGGTAAACCCTGGTACGAGACAATGCTGCGCTGCGGGCAAGTCAACTTCAATGAGCAGGATCCATTGACGATGAAGGCTGATGAGTGGATCAATTACTTCGCATCGCTCAAGGTCGATGCCGTTCTCTTAAATGGCGGCGGAATCATGGCCTTCTTTCCAACGCAGGTTCCCTATCAGCACCGCAGCGAAGTCCTGGGCACACGCGATCTGTTCGGCGAGATGGTGTCAGCAGCTCGGAAGAAGAAGATGCGCGTTGTCGCCCGCATGGATTGCAACTTCGCCTACGAAGAAGCGTTTCAGGCGCACCCGGAGTGGTTCCAGAGGAACGCAGATGGATCGCCAGCACGGCATGCGGAGTGCCACTGGCTTTACAAGACCTGCATGTTCGGAAACTACTTTACCGATCAAATGCCTGCGATCTATCGCGAGATCAACCAGCGATATAGCCCGGACGGCTTCTATACCAACGGCTGGCCCGGAACGGAGGCGCTCGAAGTCTGCCACTGTCTCAATTGCCAGAAGATCTACAAGGACCAGACGGGAGGAGTTCCGCCCGAGACGACCGATGTGCAGAGCGAGGTCTATCGCAAGTACTACGAGGTCTACATGGACCGCGTGTCCCTGGTCTGGAAGCTATGGCAAGACACGGTAAAGGAGAACCATCCCGAGTCTGTGTACGTGGGCAATCTGGGTGGAGGCATTCGGACCGTGAAGGATGTGAAGCGTCTGAGCAAGGTCGCCTCCTGGTTCAATGCAGACAACCAGGGCAGGTCGGGTGATACACCGATCTGGATGTGCGCGCAGCAGGGGCGCGTAGCGCATTCCGTGATGGATGGCCGCACGGTCACGAACGTCATCGGGTCGTACAGCAATGGAAGCATCAACTGGCGGCACACCAGCAAGACGCCGGCCGAGACAGATCTCTGGATCGCGCAGGCCGCGGCAAGCGGCATGGTGCCGTGGTTTCATTGGCTCGGAGGGCAGCCGGAGGATACGCGCTGGCGGGGGACGGGGCGCGTCTTCTTCGATTGGCTCGCAACGAACGAGATGCACTTTCGCAACAAACGCTCACTTGCGAATATTGCCGTGCTCTATCCGCAAAGCACGATTGCCTTCTACGGATCAAACGGAACACACACCAGAAAGCTCAATGGAGCGACCATCGATGCGGCGGACTACCTGGAGGGGATGTATGCCGCCCTTCTCGAAGGCCGCTTTCTCTTCGACTTCGTTCACCAAGAGAACCTGAGCGCTGCATCGCTCCAGCCTTACCGCGCGCTCCTGATCCCGAACGCAGCGTATCTGCGCGATACCGAGTGCGATGCTATTCGCGAGTACGTGAACGGCGGCGGGTCCGTGCTTGCGACGTTCGAGACATCCCGCTACAACGAATGGGGCGCGCAACGTGAGGATTTCGCTCTGCGGGACATACTCGGCGTAAGCGTCACCGGCGATGTCATCGGACCATACAACAACAGCTACATGCGAATCGAGAAGCCGCACCCGGTGTTCGCAGGGTTTGAAGGAACCAGTATCCTGCCTGGGCCGGAGTTTCGTGTGCCAGTGAGTCATCAGCCTGCTGAAACGCGCACATTGAGTGTCGTGCCGCACTATCCCGCCTTCCCGCCCGAGATGGTCTATCCACGAATTCGACAGACGGAGGAGCCGGCCGGGATCTTCCGTCAGCAGGGCGACTCACGAATCGTCTACTTTCCCGGTGATATCAGCCGCTCCTATTGGCGTTCCGGTAATCCGGATCTCAGCCATTTGCTCATCAACTCAATCAAGTGGCTGATGAGAGACCAGCCCGCTCCTGCCGTGATTGAAGGCAGTGGGCTGCTGGAGAGCTTTGCGTGGGAGACCGAGGCCGGTCTGGCCCTGCATATTCTCAACTACACGAATCCCACCGCCATGCGACCCTTCGTCACGCAGCTCTATCCGGTGGGACCGCTGCAGGCGCAGGTTCAGGTCGCAAGCGACCGAAAGGTTTCGTCCGTACGCGCCTTGCGCAATCAGAAGAACCTTCCTTTTCGTAACCAGGGAGGGACCATCAAGTTCGAGATTCCTTCCGTAGCAGATTACGAAGTGATCGCACTGACTTAGAGCGGTGCAGGGTAAATTCGCACCATGATCGAAGGAGATTCGATGAATTGTAGAGAGATTTTGCAATCCGCTTACGAGACCGCCCTTGTCCCCGCGGCTTTCGTCCTAAACGGTAATCCGCCTTCAGCACACGCCGAGAAGATCAACAGGATGGGTAGATTACACTGCTTTGCCCAGATCGTGATGTACTGCATCCTTGCCGTCCTTTTGACAGGATCTCCGCTTGCAGCCCAGGAGACACGAGCCACACTGAGCGGTACCGTCTTCGACCCGGGCGGTGCGACGGTCTCGGGCTCGATCCTCAAGCTGACAAACATAGATACCGACGTTTCGGTCACTGCGAAGACGAACGCCAGCGGTCAGTATCGCTTCCTTTTTATCAATCCCGGCAACTACAGGCTCTCGGCTGAAGCCACGGGCTTTCAATCCTATGTCGAAAATGGCATCGTCCTGAACGTGAGCCAGGCGTCTACCGTAGACATCAAGCTTTTGCTCGGATCGCAGTCAGATACGGTTACGGTGACAAGTGAACAGCCTCTGCTCGAGACGGAAAAGTCCGACCGGGGTGTGGTCCTCAACGAGCGCAGCCTCGAAGAGCTTCCAATCGCTGTGCGCAACCCGATCGTGCTGGTCGAGATCGTCCCCGGTGTGACCCAGGTCACGCAGCGCTATGATCTGCTTCCCTTCACCAACAACGGCAACTCCGGCTATTCGATCAATGGTCTGAACGGAGATGCGACGGAGAACCTGCTGGACGGCGCCCCCAATGACATGATTTATCAGTCTCTGAACAGCATCGCCTACATCCCGTTTGTCGATGCGGTTGCAGAGTTTAAAACGATCACGTCCCCCTACGACGCACAGTACGGCCGCAACGGCGGTGGCGTCATTTCCGTTGTCACCAAGAACGGCACGAACAAGTTTCATGGCACCGCCTATGACTTCGTCGAACGCACCTTTCTGAACGCAAACTCCTGGTCCAACAATGCGACCGGCGTGCCGCGCAGCAATCAATCACTCGATGAGTATGGCTTTAGCCTTGGCGGCCCAGTTCGCATTCCGCACCTGTATAACGGCAAGGACAAGACCTTTTTCTTCGGCGGCTGGGAGGGTTACAGGCAAAACCTGAACCTGGCCACCGGCACCTCGGTTCCTACCGCTTTGCAGCGTGCGGGCGACTTCTCCCAGACCTTCAATGCACAAGGCAAACTCATCACCATCTATAACCCGAAGTCAGGACGCCTGGTCAAGGGCGTGTGGACGCGCGATCCATATCCGGGTAACAAGATTCCCGCAGGCGACATCGATCCGGTGGGCCAGGCGCTGGCAAATGCCTATCCGCTGCCGAACTCGAACCAGAACGCCACTGTTAACTGGCAGAACAACTATCTTGGAGCCAGCATCACGACGTACAGCTTCAACAATGTGATCGGCCGCGTCGACCATACTTTCTCCGACCGCGAAAAGGTATATGTCCGCTATGCGTGGAACGAGGCGCATATCCACCAGAACGCGAATACTTTTTCTACCATCGGGATCGACGATCGGTTCGGCACCAAGACCAACAACGACGTGGTTGCTGACTCTGTAACCGTGCTGACGCCTAATACTGTCTTCGATATGAGGGCGTCGCTTACCCGCTGGGTGCAGAATCTGCTTCCCGCGAACTACGGCTCCTTCGATGGCACACAGATCGGCCTGCCCGCCTCCACCGTGGCCCAGTTTCAGCAGCCCGGCCGGTTTCCGTATGTCACGGTAAGCGGCTATCAATACCTCGGGAATTCAGCAGGCAACATCGACTTTGCTCCGACGACCGCCCTCACCGCGGAGCCGACCATCATCTTGACGAAAGGCCGGCAGACCATCAAGACTGGTCTCGACTATCGCTGGACACGTTGGACAGACTATGCGGGTGCCTATGCCGGCGGAACCTTTGGCATCACTCCAGGCTTCACGCAGCAAAATTATCTTACCGCCGACGCTCTGAGCGGAAACAGCATCGCTTCCATGCTTGTTGGTGGTGCGGCCACCGGCGAGGTCGATACTCTACCGAAACCCTACTGGAGCCTCAAATACTATGGCCTGTGGGTCCAAGACGATATCAAGCTCACCTCCAGGCTGACTGTCAATGCCGGCTTGCGCTATGACTTCCAGTCGCCCATCACGGAGCGGCATAATCAGCTCGGTCGCGGCTTCTCCTTCAACGTAGTCAATCCCATCAATGGACAGGCTAATCACGCCGCTTATCCTGGCACGATCCATGGTGGGCTCGGCTTTGTAAACGTCGGCGGCAACTCCCGCTCCCCCTTCAACACGGACTACAACAACGTTCAGCCCCGCATCGGCGCTGCGTTCCGCGTCACCAATGGCTTCGTCGTGCGTGGCGGTTGGGGCGTCTTCTTTATCCCGGCGGTCTCTACGGCAAGCAACAGCGGCTTCAGCCAGATCACACCCTACGTTGGCACGCTCAACAGCGGCGAGACGATTGCGAACCCGCTCTCTAATCCATTCCCGTCTGGCGTTCTGGCAGCACCTGGATCGGCCCTTGGACTGGCCACACTGAACGGGAGCAGCCCTTCGTTCTCCGATACCAGCGGCCAGATCGGCCATGTGCAGAGCTTTTCGTTCGGATTCCAGAAGCAGCTCCCAGCCCGGATGACGCTTGACATGTCGTACGTTGGTACGCGCGCCAATCAGCTTCCAGTGAGCGTCAACATCGACGGTCTGTCGACAGCGGACCTTGCGAAGGGCAATACCGATCTAGGCGGTACATCGAGCTATCTCACGGCACAGGTGAAGAACCCCTTTCAGGGCCTGTTGCCGAGCAGTTCGCTGAATGGAGGCACCATCAGTCGCCAGCAGCTCTTGCTGCCATTTCCGCAGTACACGTCGGTCACCGAAAACAATATTCCGATCGGGAAGAACTGGTACAACGCACTCCAGATGACCTTGCAGCAGCGTACATGGCATGGTCTGGATATGACTGTGGCGTACACCTTCTCGAAGAATCTTCAGGCGACTACCTACCTGAACTCTCAGGATCAGGCATCCAGTTCCCTAACCCCGCCAGCCAACGGAGCAGCTGTTGCGGACGGTCAACTCACGCCGCCCACGCATGCGTTCACGCCCTATGACCGCACGCACCGCGTCGTCTTTGCCCCAGTGTATGAGCTTCCATTTGGCAAAGGCAGGCAGTTCTTGAACAACACCAACAGGTACGTCAACACGCTTATCTCAGGATGGCAAGGAGCCGGCGACATCAGCTGGCAAACCGGAGCACCCATGACGGGTCCAGTCGGGCTCTATCTTGTTGGCAACCCGAACGTCCCAAACCCCAGCTACGATCATCGGTTCAACAGTGGGACTATCGGTCTGAACGGCGCTGTCTCCAATCAGGTCGACGGCCTCGCGCCCGCATGGCGCGTGCAGCCTGCCTTCTCGCTACGCAATGTTCCGCTTACCCTCGGCAACGTGCGCAATGCTTGGGGAACAGAATCTCAGCTTACCGCCGCGAAGAACAATTACTTTCACGAGACCATGAATCTACAGATCCGAATCGAATTTCTGAACGCCTTCAATCATCCCATCTTCGGTGGCGATCCGGTAATCCGCTATGCCTCCCCGCAGTTCGGATCGATCATCCGCAGCAACGGACAAACAAACGTGCCACGGACGATTCAGCTGGCAGCTCGATTTGTCTTCTAAGGCTGACTCCTGCTGGCTAGTTCTAGCCCAGGAGCTAACCGTTTAGTCTGCGAAGAGTGAGTCCGGCTACATTTCTAATCAACATATAACTCGAAACAGGAGAAGCTCATGAAGCAGAATCGGCGCGAGTTCACGTGGATGGGTGCAGGTACCATGATGGGCGCAATGACAACACCGGCTCTTGGCTCCCTCCTTATCGACCGAAAGGACACACCCGCCCCGCAAAGCCTCCAACCCGCGGAGGTCCCCTGGTATCACCTCATCCGGCGTGCCGGACAAACCAACTTCAACGAAAAAGATCCGCTCAACGGCAATGTAGAAGAGTGGGCCGACTACTGGGCATCTGCCAAGGTCGAGGCCGTCGCGCTCTCCGTCTCCGGCCCTGTCGCCTTCTATCCCACTGATGTTCCCTTCTATCGCCGAAGTCCGTTCCTCAATGGACGGGATTTCTTTGGCGAATGCGTAAAGGCTGCCAAGCTCCGCGGCATCCGTGTCTATGGCCGGATGAGCCCCGACATCGTAAAGATCGACAAGGAGTTGTTGGCCACACATCCTCTCTGGTTCCGGCGTGAGAAGGACGGCAGCCTGCAGTCCCCCGCGCCCGAAATCGCGTTCACCTGTCAGTTCAGTAACTACTTCTCAGAGTTCCAGCCCGCAGTCATCCGCGAGCTCAACTCCCGCTATGACATTGATGGCCTGTACATGAATGGCTGGCCGACAGTGCAAGTCTGCTATTGCGAAAACTGCCGCAAAATCGCCGACCCGCACTCTAAAGAGTATCGGGAGGCCCTCATGGCCAGCGCTTCCGAACTCATCAGCCTCTATCGATCGGTTGTCACTGAAAAAAGCCCAAACAATTTCTACAGCTGCAATCTCGGGGGCGGCCTCAGCGAGTCCGGCCTTGACCAGTGGAAGCTCACTCGTAATGCCCTCTGGTACACCGCCGACAATCAATCCCGCCATGCAGTCGTTGCCCCTGTGTGGGGGGATGCGCAGCAGGTAAAGTTCGCCAGGGCCCTCATGGGCAACCGCCCCGTCGCAGCCGTAACCGCCAGCTACGCGCGCAGCGGCAAGATCATGTGGCGCAACGTTACCGGCGAACCCGCCGAGGCCGAGTGTCGCATGGCGCAAACCTCCGCGGCGGGTGGCATCATCTGGTATCACTGGCTCGGTCTCGAGCAAGGATTCAAAGACGACCGGCGCTGGCAGAAACCCGGCCGCGACTTCCTCAGTTGGCACGCCAGCCACGATGCGCACTTCCACAACGTACGCTCCCTCGCAAAGGTCGCCATTCTGGCCGCTCCAAAGTCCGTTACCCTTTACGAGGCGCCCTCCACTGAAGACAAAACGGACGCCATCGAAGGCATGTATTCCGTCCTTACCAGCGCTCGTATTCCCTTTGAGTTCGTTCACGAAGAGGACCTCACCGAGGAGCGGCTCAGCCCCTATACCCTCCTCATCCTGCCTAACGTCGCTCTGCTCAGTGATGCTCAGGTCCATGCACTCGAGAGCTTCGCAAAGCGGGGAGGCTCCATGCTTGCCACCTTTGAGACAGGCCTCTACGACGAGACCGGCAAGCCCCGCCCCGACTTTGCCCTTGGCCACCTCTTCGGCATCTCGAAGACTGGCCCGCGCGAGCGTGCCGAGTACAAGACCACGCAGCCCATCTTCTCCGTGCATCTCCAAAAAATCATGCGACGCGACACCCTGACGACCGGCTTCGAGGAGACTGAGTGGATCGCCGGTCCCGTCTGGAACATTCCTCTCGAACCTGTTCCCCATCCGCTGATGACCGTCATTCGGCCTTACCCCACCTATCCCACCGAAGCCGTCTATATGCGCGAGCCGCCTACCGAATCGCCTTCTATCGTCACCCAGGAGAGAGGTACGTCACGGCTGGCCTATCTGTCCGGTGATGTGGACGCCTCCTTCTGGCGGCTCGATAACTGGGACTTGGGTCGCCAGCTTCACAATACGATCGAATGGCTGCTGGGTGATCGCAACTCGCTCAAGGTCGAAGGTGAAGGATTGATGGAAGTCTTTGCTTGGGAGACGGTGCCGGGCTTCGCCCTCCACATGGTCAACTACAACGGCCCGCACACGTACCGCGGTGTCATGCGCAAGCCTGTTTCGCTTGGGCCGCAGACTGTGCAGATGGAGTTGCCGCGCGACGTGGTGATCAAGAGCGCCAGCCTTCTCCGTGCTGGAAAGCCTCTCACCTTCCAGCAGCACGGCCGCATCATTCGATTCACCGTCCCATCCGTTGGGGCTTATGAGGTCGCTGCGCTTACGGTTTGACACCATACCGCAGTGACCGTTGTGCCCGGTGACCTCGTGCTCGTTTCGCCTTTGCTGTTGGTCGTTCCAGTGCCCCACCGAGTCTATCTACCTTGTCTTTGCTCTAGAGCTCAACCACAGTTGCTGCACCAGTCACGAAACTATCCTCCTGTACCGCCACAAAGTGTCATCCTGAGCGAACAGACCACAGCTTTATCGTGATCTGTGGAGTTGAAGGATCTGCATTTCGCCTTTCTGTAGTTCATCCAGTAACCACGGGTACATCTACTTTGTCGTTGCTCTAGCGTGAACGCTGCAGGCGGCGTTCCTCTTTAGCTGTACTCCTGGCGCCTTCAGAGTCTTCTTTATGGCAAGTGTCGTCGAGACTAGGTGATCCCGCAGCGCACGTGCCTTCTCCTGCTCCCCACCCAGGGTCAGCAGATCGCTTGCATCGATGAGATGTGCCGTCATCAGGCGTGATGCACGCTGAGCATCCCGCTGTTCGATTGCAGCAAGAATCCGTTTGTGGAACGCCAGTGTATGCTCTAGGTCCACCAGCTGCGAAGTCACCATGATCATGTTGAGCATCGCGCGGTGAATTGTGTGAAACAAGCGCCCCGTAAGGCGATTGCCCGAGGCCTGAAAGATAGCCCGATGGAAGAGTAGATCGGAGGCGACCAGCTTCACCCGGTCGCCGTCGCTGTGTTCGAGATCATCGATGGATTGACGCAGCAGGGCAATGTCGTCGGAGTTGGCCCGTTCCGCCGCCTTTGCAGCCAGGGCCGGCTCCATCAGGAAGCGCAATTCAGTAAGTTCGTGGATCGAAGTGTCATCGAGTAAAAACAGAAATTCCATGGGCACCGCAAGGACGGAGGATGCATCGCGATTCAGATAGCTCCCGTCGCCGACTTTCTGCGTGATCACGCCCATGATCTCAAGCACCTTGAGAGCTTGACGCAGGGACGAGCGAGCAACCTTGAAGTAGGTCGCAAGCTCTCGTTCTGATGGCAGCTTCGTCCCAGGCGTAAGAACGCCATCGCTCAGCATCTGCTGAAAGCGAAGAATAAGCAGGTGCGTCACATCCTCCTTATTGTTGAGGACCTGTTCGGACGCGCCGATCTGCAATATGCTTCGCCGATCCATACTTCCATAGTGCGTCGGTGGTCTGACAAAGTCAAAACGGTTCGCCCAGAGTTTTGCAAAGTTTGGTCGTACCACTCGATTCTGGACCAGCTTGCCCCAGGGTCTTGGGGACTTACTAAGGTAAGCTATCATTGCCATTCGCTTTCACGTACAGGCATATAGATAAGATCCGTTGACAGATTCCCCTTAGAGGTACTACCTTTGTTCGCGGTCGGAAGACTCGCTGAAGACAGTGGCGAGGTTTACTCCGGTTTCGATGAGGAGAGTTATGAAGAGACGCGTCATCCGAGTGACAGAACTTTGCACCCTCGCGATTGTAACCATCGCCGGCGCAGGATCACTGCGGGCGCAAGTGGAGCAAGGTCGTTTTGTCGGCCGGATCTCCGATCCCCAGGACTCCGTCATCGCCGGTGCAACCGTCAAGGTCACTAACGCAGGAACCAACATCGTGCAGACAGCCGTTACTGACAGGACCGGCAACTTCGTCGTCACACCAGTCTCGGCCGGCGTGTATACCGTAAGCATCACCGCACCGGGCTTTGAGACCTCGACCACTTCGAAGATCGAGGTGCAGGTGGGCCAGATCGTTCGCGAAGACCTGAAGCTTGCAGTCGGCTCGTCCACCGTTACCGTCGAGGTAACGACGGCGACACCACTGCTGACGACCGACTCCGCGACTGTTGGACAGGTCATCACGAATCAGCAACTCACCGGTCTTCCGTTGAATGGCCGTGGCTTCTATCGTTTGGCCGAACTGACGCCGGGTGCCGCCCTGCTGGCCCCCACCGGGAATTCGCTCGCCATCCGGCCTGAGGTCGTGGACGGCAATACCATCAGCGGCATTCGTGGCAGCGCGACCTCGTTTCTTCTGGACGGTGTCGATGTCAGCGAGCAGCATCAGGGCGGCACCTTCATCCAGACCTCGATCGATGCACTCCAGGAGTTCTCCGTGCAGCAGAGCCCCTACTCGGCGGAGTACAACCGTGGTGGTGCCTTCTTCAACGCCACCGTGAAGAGCGGGACCAATCAGATTCACGGCGGCATCTTCGAGTTCATCCGTAACGATAAGCTTGATGCGCGCAACTTCTTCGCGCCGACACGGCAGATCCTCAAGCGCAACCAGTTCGGTGGCGATGTAGGCGGTCCGCTTACGATTCCTCACCTCTACAACGGCAGGGATAGAACGTTCTTCTTCTTCGACTACGAAGGGCAGCGCCTTCGCCAGGGCCAGGTCTTCAACAGCATCGTTCCCACAGCTGCACAGCGCAGTGGAAACTTCGGCAGAAAGATCATCTACGATCCCCTCCTCACGAGAACGGTGAATGGCACCATCGTCCATGTTCCCTTTACCAACAACACGATCCCGGCAAACCGGATTTCGCCGCAGGCCTTAGCCATCCAGGCCTTCAACCCGCTTCCGAATACATCCACCGGAACCTTCGCGTACTCCCCATCGCAAGCCATCGATTTCAACCAATATACGGTTCGCCTCGATCATTCGATCAACCCACACAACCGCCTCTTCGCCCGCTGGATCTATGTCCAGAATCGGGAGGTCGATCCCAACGCGTCACCTGCACTCGGGACGGCGGCGCTGACCTCGATTGGGCAGGATATCGCTCTGGGCGTAATCACAAATCTAGGCGCGAACAAGGTCAACGAAGCGCGCGTTCACTATCTCCCGAGCCACGTTCGCCTGAATGCCTTCCTGCAAGGTCCTGACTTCAATACGCAGTTCGGCGTGGCTGGGTTTGCGGCACAACTGCGGCCAGGCACCGGTGGCTCCTTTCCAGACTATTCGTGGAGCGGATACAGCGCTCTCCAGGGATCGGCCTTCGATCAGCGTCCCAAGTCGCAGGATCGCAAAGCAGTCGAAGGAACCGAAAGCTTCACCATTCTCACAGGAAAGCAGTCGATCAAACTGGGTCTGCTCATCCGCTACTATCAATGGCTCGGCTACGATAGCCAGACCTACGCCGGCCAGTTCGCATTCAACGGAAATGAGGCGGGAGACGCCTACGCGGACTTCCTCCTTGGTTATCCTTCATCGGTCGCACGCGCTTATCCAGCGAACAACTTCGGCGGCCAGCAGACGTACAAACAATTTTTCGTTCAGGACGACATTCGTCTAAGCGAGCGCCTGACTATTAATGCTGGCCTGCGCTATGAGTATTCTCCGTGGCTGGCCGGCTACAAGGGTCAGATCGGCACCTTCGATCCGACGCGGGCAAAGCCCATCATCGTCTCGGGTTCAGGAACCGTGCCGGATCTATCCGCGCAGTTTGCAGCGCCGGCGGCGTATCAATTCTTCGGCCAGTACATCCAGACGAGCAGCCAGGCCGGCCTGCCGTCGAACATCACCTACACCGACAAGCACCAGTTCGGCCCCCGCTTCGGCATCTCCTACTCCGCAACGAAGAAGACGGTCGTTCGCGGTGGATTCGGAATGTTCTACGAGCCTGAAGGAACGAGCGGCCGCGTGAATCTCAATACGCTTCCCTTCCGCCTGGCAGAAACCGTAAACCAGACACAGAACGTTGCGCCCGCCCGCGGCATCGCCAACTTCTTTCTCGGCACGGCACTCGGATCGGCCCAGGCCCACCCTACCCTCGCGCCCAGCAAGACCCATCTGAATGTAGGCTATAACGAGCACTATAGCCTCGGTGTGCAGCAGCAGCTCTCCGCAAACGATGTGCTCGAAGTGGGATATGTCGGGAATCACGGCGTCGATCTGAATGGCGGGAACGACTTCAACGATCCGTCCCCCGGACCCGGCTCCATTCAGGATCGAAGGCCGTATCAACCCTGGGGAGGCATCACGTATAACACCCAGGACACCTCAACTAATTACAATTCGCTCCAGGCCAAGGTGGAGCATCGCACCGGCTATGGAATGACCGCCTTGGTCGCGTACACCTATTCGAAGTTCTTCCAGTTCAATCAGTCTCCGGCCGTGGGGGGCAACACGGGCTATGAGTATGCCTTATCGCCCTTCGATACACCGCAAAATCTCGCGGTGAGCGGAAGCTATCAATTGCCGGTAGGCCGCGGCCGCCACTTCGTGAGTCACGCGAATGGCTTTGTCGATAGCGCGATCGGCGGATGGCAACTGCAGACCATCGTTGTTCTGCGCAGCGGTGTACCGTACACGCCCGTCATCTCAGGCGACCGGGCGAACACGGGTGTAGGGAGCCAGCGCCCCAACCTCAATCCCGCTGGCGGCACACCCAATTTCCAGCGTTCCGTAGCCCGGTGGTTCGACCAGACGCAATATGTTCAGCCCGCGCTCTACAGTTACGGGACTGTACGCGCCAACTCACTGCGCTCAGACATGTATCGCCAATACGATGCTTCAATCTTCAAGAACTTTGCGCTTCCGGGAGAGAGCGTGCTTTCGTTCCGAGCCGAGTTCTTCAATATCTCGAACACTACGAGTTTCAGCGCTCCAAACGCAAGCATTACTACTTCGGGCGCTACGGCAACGGTAGACACGGCCACAGGAGCGCAGGTCACCAGCACCTCCGTTCCCTCACGCGATATCCAGTTCGCGCTCAAGTACAACTTCTAACAAGGAAAAATAAAAGAGCATGATGAATCTGATCTCCGGCTGGCTGCCCAGTATCCTTCTGGCAGGTGTCCTTGGCCTGCAAGCCTTCACCCCGGGTGCGGCGCTCGCGCAGGGAACGGTACCTGACCCTACGCCGGCGTCACATCAGTCGCCAGTCTCAATCCAGGTGGATCTTGCGAAGCCAGTCGGGCCATACAAACCGATCTATAGCTGGTTCGGGTACGACGAAGCGAACTACACCACGATGCGCCATGGAACGGAGCTACTCAAGCAGTTGCACGACCTCAGCCCGGTTCCCGTATACATCCGCGCACATCACCTGCTTACCTCGGGCGACGGCAAGGCTGAGCTGAAGTTCAGTTCAACGAACGTCTACACCGAAGATGCAACAGGTAAGCCCATCTACAACTTCACGATCCTTGACGGCATCTTCGACGCGTATAAGGCCGCTAACGTGCGGCCCATGGTCGAGCTTGGCTTCATGCCCCAGGACCTCGCCGCCGACCTGCCCAACCGGCACGAGCCCTACCAAGTTCATTATCCAAAGTCAACGATCTCCGGCAAGTCAAACAATCCACCGAAGGATTACGCGAAGTGGGGTGAACTCGCGCGCGTCGTAGCGGCTCATCTCGTCGAGCGCTACGGCAAGGACGAGGTCCTGCGGTGGTACTTCGAAGTTTGGAACGAGCCGGACATCGACTACTGGCACAGCACGCCCGAGGAGTACTGGAAGTTGTACGACTACGCCGTAGCAGGCGTCAAGGCCGCACTGCCCGACGCAAAGGTAGGCGGCCCGGCAAGCACAAGCCCCGGCAACCCGAAGGCGAATGCCTTTCTTAACAGTTTTCTCGGTCATGTGAACTCCGGCAGGAGCGCCGCGAACGGCAAGCCCATCCCGATCGACTTCATCTCGTTCCATGCGAAAGGGTCTCCCACAATCGCTGAAGGGAAAGTCACCATGGGGATTCGGCGCGAGCTGAACGATGCTGACAAAGGGTTCGAGTTAGTGGCAAAGTTCCCGCGCTTCAAGCGTCTGCCGATCATCATCAGCGAGGCTGATCCAGAGGGATGCGCGGCCTGCTCCTCGAAGGTCAATCCTGCTAACAACTACCGCAACGGTACGCTCTATCCCGCATACACGGCTGCAGCCTTCAAGGGCCTCTTCGAACTGCAGGATCGACACTCCGTCAACCTGATCTCGATGCTGAGCTGGTCCTTCGAGTTCGAAGACAAAGACTTCTTCGAAGGCTTCCGCTCGCTTGCGACAAACGGCATCGATAAGCCGGTGCTGAACGTCTTTCGCATGTTCGCCCTCATGTCGGGTAACCGCGTCAGCACGACGAGCACCGGTCAGGTGCCGCTCGATACCCTGCTGACCACCGGCGTGCGGCAGGCGCCCGATGTGGATGCTTTCGCAACCAGGGGCGATCGCGAGGCCGCCGTGCTCGTCTGGAACTATCATGATGTCGATATGGCTGCGGCCGGCGCGGCCGGCGCAGCACCGGCAACCCTTTCGATCGGTGGAATTCCCGCGGGCGTTCAGCGTGTGCTGCTCGAGCACTACCGGATCGACGACACTCACAGCAATGCCTATACGGTATGGCAAGGCATGGGCTCGCCGCAACACCCAACCCCAAAGCAGTATGCGGATCTCCAGGCCGCTGGCCAGCTCCAACTACTTACCTCGCCCGAGTGGCTTGACGTCACTGACGGCAAAGTCAATGTCGCAACAGAGATGCCACGGCAGGGCATATCGCTCCTGCATCTGAAGTGGTAGAGGCGCACCGGTGATGAGTCTCCTGGCCCGACGCACCCATGACGGAGTGTCACGCAGCGCGAGCGATATGCGCTGGTATGCCGTCGTGCTCGTCACTGCCGCTATCGCGATCAGCTACTTCGACAGGCAGACGTTACCGGTAGCGATCGCTGCAATTCAACGCAATATCCCCATCTCGAACCAGCAGTTCTCTTACCTGCAGACCGCCTTCCTGCTCTCCTACGCCGCTCTCTACGCCGTAGGCGGAAGGCTGCTCGATCGGCTCGGCACCAGGCGCGGCTTCCTGCTCATCATGCTGTGGTGGTCGCTCGCCTGCGCGCTGCACGGGCTCGCCTCCGGCTTCATGCTGCTCCTCTGTGCTCGCTTTCTGCTGGGCATGGGCGAGGGCGGCGCCTTTCCTGCCGCCATCCGCGTCGTCGCCGAGTGGGTTCCGCCAGAGGAACGCTCGACCGCGGTCGGCATCATCAACGCGGGTACAGCAATTGGCTCCGTCCTCGCACCGCCGCTTATCGGCTTCGTGATCCTGCACAGCGGTTGGCGTGCCGTCTTTGTCTTGGCAGGCGCGATCGGTCTTGCCTGGGTGCTCTGGTGGTCGATCGCCTACCGTGGTAATCCACTCACCGGGTCTTCGAATACGCTCGACGCACGATCGGTCGCGCGGCAGCTTACCATGCGCGAGGTCATTGGCATCCGCAGCGTGCAAACGCTGGTCTTTGCAAAGTTCATGAGCGACTCCGCCTGGTACTTCCTGCTCTTCTGGCTGCCGAAGTACCTCTACGACGCGCGCGGTTTCGACATCAAACACGTAAGCTACTACGCGTGGATTCCATATGCCGCGTCCGGCATAGGCAGCTTCGTCGGTGGTGTCTATTCGAGCCGGCTGCTTCGCCGCGGCAACTCGCTCGATCGCGCCCGGAAGCTCGCACTCGGTCTCAGTGCGGTCTTCATGCCGGTCGTCATGCTGGTGCCCCTTGTACCCGTGCAGCTCGCGATCCTGCTGTTCAGCATTGCGTTCTTCTGTCAGCAGTCCTGGTCTGGTCTCATTATGACGTTGCCTGCGGATATTTTTCCTCTCTCGCTTGTGGGAACAGTCTCGGGGCTGGTCGGCTTCGGAGGCGCCATTGGTGGTGCCATCTTCGGTGTGGTTGCTGGATACCTGCTCGGCCACGGCTTCACCTATGGAACGCTCTTCGTTCTTGTAGGTACCTTTCACCTCATCGGCTTCCTTGCCATTGTTTTGTTTGCTGGCAGGATTCAACCGCTTCGGACCCCTGACCTCTTGGAGATAGAGAACACCGTATGAAGATCACCGAAGTCCGCACGCGCGTCGTCCACTGGGAAGGCAAAACAGCGCCGCTTCCGCCCCACTTCTGCACCAATCCAATGGACCTTGTCACCTTTGGTGACGCATCGATGGGCAACTTCGCCTTCCATGGCTGGGTCTTGGTCGAGATCTTTACCGACACCGGTCTGGTGGGACTCGGTAACGCCGCCCTCTCGCCTTTGGTGACGAAGACGCTCATCGATACCTACCTCAAGCCGGTTCTGATCGGCGCTGACCCGTGGGATACCGAACTTCTCTGGCAGCAGATGTATCGGCGCACCATGGCCTTTGGCCGCAAGGGTGTCGCCATGACGGCCATTTCGGCCGTCGATATCGCACTCTGGGACCTACTCGGCAAAGATGCGAAGCAGCCCGTCTATCGCCTGCTGGGTGGCCGCACGAAGGAGCGCATCCTCGTCTACGCGAGTCGGCTCTACGCCATGCCGCTCGATCAGTTGCGCATCGAAGCGAAAAACTACAAAGATCAGGGCTACACTGCGATGAAGCTGCGCTTCGGCTGGGGTCCGGTCGACGGCGCGGAAGGCATGCTGCGGAATATTGAACTCGTCCGCACTGTGCGCGAGGTGATCGGCGACGGCATCGATCTGATGACCGACGCCTATATGGGCTGGACGCTCGACTACGCCAAGCGCATGCTGCCCCGCCTGGAGCCGTTCAACCTGCGCTGGCTGGAGGAGCCCGTCATTCCAGATGACACCCGGGGCTACAGCGAATTGAAGCACCAGGGCCGCGTTCCTATCGCCGGTGGCGAGCACGAGTTCACCATCTTCGGATTCCGGGCACTGCTCGAGGCCAACGCGCTCGACTACATCCAGTTCGATACGAATCGAGTAGGTGGCATCAGCCAGGCCCGTAAAATCTCGGCGCTGGCCGAGTCCTTCCAGGTTCCCGTCGTGCCTCATGCCGGCCAGATGCACAACTATCATGTCGTGATGGCCAGCCTCAACTCGCCCATCGCCGAGTTCTTTCCGAAGGTCGATGTCGAAGTCGGCAACGAACTCTTCTGGTATATCTTCAAGGGCGAGCCCGTTCCCACGAATGGCTACATCGACCTTGATGACAAGACTCCTGGCCTCGGTCTCACCGTCGATGAAGAGTCGCTGAAACGCTTCACCGTGATCGGATAAGGCCTGCAAACTATGACAGTTCATCTCGTCCAAATCGCCGACTCTTCCGCCCGCCGGGTAGCCCTTGTAGACGAGCCCAATCTGCGATGCCTCACCGGCGTCTCGTCGATCTATGAGTTGGCGCGGGTGTGCCTGCGAACCTCGCGATCCATGGCGGAGTACGCCGTTTCGCTTGCGACCGGAGAGACGCTGCCGTACGACGATATATACAGCGGCCAGTCGCCTTGGCGGCTGCTCCCACCCATCGACGTGCCGGACGCACCATCGCGCCTCCTTGTCGCTGGAACCGGTCTCACCCATCTTGGCAGCGCTCGTCAGCGGCAGGCCATGCATCTCGCCGATCAGCCGAAACAGGAAGAAACCCTGACCGACAGCATGCGGATGTTTCAGTGGGGTGTCGACGCGGGCCGTCCGCCCGGGAACCAGATCGGCATCGCGCCCGAATGGTTCTTCAAAGGCGATGGTTCCGTTCTCCGCGCGCCATTCGAACCGCTTGAAATTCCCGGCCACGCGGAGGATGGTGGCGAAGAGGCCGAGATCGCAGGTATCTACATCATCGCGGATGATGGCACCCCCTATCGGATCGGTATGGCCAATGGCAATGAGTTCTCCGATCACGTATTCGAAAAACGCAACTACCTCAATCTGGCAGGCTCCAAGCTGCGCGCCTGCAGTCTCGGGCCGGAGCTGATCATCGGTGCCGCCTTCAACGATCTTCGAGGCACCGTGAAGGTGCTGCGCGCGGGAGAGATCCTCTGGCAGAAGGGCATTGCCACCGGCGAACAGAACATGTGCCACAGTCTCGCTAACCTTGAGCATCATCACTTCAAATTCGCTGGCCATCGCCAGCCTGGCAGCGTGCACGTCCACTTCTTCGGAGCGGATAGTCTATCCTTCGCAGACGGTATCGTCCTGCGGGACGGGGATATCACCGAGGTAAGCTTTAAGGGCTGCGGGCGGGCACTACGCAATCCAGTCACAGTAGAAACCAGGTCAACTACACCGGTTCGCGTGCGTTCCCTCGCATAGCGGTCCAACACGGAGGAACGGACGACATATGGCAAAGATCTCGATAGCGCTTCTCGGTCTCGGAACCATGGGCAGCGGCATGGCTCGGAACCTGCTGCAAGCAGGCTTCCCGCTCACCGTCTACAACCGCACAGCTCGAAAAGCCGAGGCCTTCGCTGCACAAGGGGCGCGGGTCGCAACGACCCCCGCGGACGCTGTAAAGGGAGCGCAGTTGATCTTCTCGATGGTTGCAGATGACGCAGCTTCGCGCGAGCTGTGGACAGGAGCGGACGGTGCTCTTGCGGCAGCTGAGAAAAGCGCCGTACTGATCGAGTCGAGCACCGTAAGCCCCGCATGGATCGCAGAGCTGAGTACCTTGGCGAAGGCCCGCGGTCTCGACCTGCTGGACGCCCCCGTAACGGGCAGCCGGCCCCAGGCGGAGGACGCACAGCTCACCTTTCTGGTAGGCGGCTCGGAGGCAGCGCTTGCAACTGCGATGCCTGCACTCGAGGTTATGAGCAAAGAAATTGTGCATCTCGGTCCTTCTGGTTCGGGCGCAAAGATGAAGCTGGTGAACAACTTCCTGAGCGGGGTGCAGGTTGCCTCTCTGGCTGAGGCTATTGCGTGGCTGGAGCACAGTAGTCTCGATCGCGAGAAAGCGATCGACATCCTGAAACGTGGCGCGCCGGGCAGTCCCTTGTTCGCAACCATCTCCGCTCGCATGACAAGTCGCGACTACAGCGTGAACTTCCTTCTGAAGCTTATGGCGAAAGATCTCGACTACGCCCATGCCGCGGCCACGGAGAGTGGTGTGGACTTGACGACAGCAGCAAATGCGGGCGCCCTCTTCGGACGAGCGATCACTGCCGGATACGCCGAAAAAGACATGTCCTCGGTCATCGAACCGCTCCGCCATCCCACCCGCACGGACATCTGATCGAGCCTTGTCCCTGCCAGGGCTGTGGCTTTAGCCACGCCGTAAGCTTCTCAAGTGAACGGATCTTCAACTTGGGGAACATTGACCAGCACAATCAGAGCTTCCCGATATCAGAGCTGATGAAACTCCTCAGACATACGTCAGCACCACGGAGATTAGTATGAACGCAGAACAAGTATGGATCGCAGGTAAGTGGCGGAATGCAGCTTCGACCTCGTCCTTCAACGCGGTAAACCCATCGACAGGCATTGATCTGCCTGATACCTATCCGATAAGCACATGGTCAGACTGCGACGTTGCCCTGGACGCCGCCGTAAAAGCTGCACATGCCCTTCGCTCCATCTCCGGCGAAGAGATCGCCCTCTTTCTCGAAGCCTACGCAAAGACGATCGAAGACTCCGCTGATCCGATCATCGCTATGGCACACGCCGAGACCGGCCTCGCCATCAAGCCGCGATTGACCGACGTCGAGCTTCCCCGCACGACCACGCAGCTCCGCCAGGCTGCCGCAGCAGCTCGCGAAGGGTCCTGGCAGCACGTCATCCTCGATACAAAAAACAACATCCGCTCGCACTACGCCGCCATCGGTCCCGTAGTCGTCTTCGGTCCCAATAACTTTCCCTTCGCCTTCAACGGCATCTCGGGCGGAGACTTCGCCGCTGCGATCGCCGCCGGCTGTCCCGTCATCGCCAAGGCACATCCGCTCCATCCCGGCACCAGCAAGCTCCTCGCTGAGTGTGCCGCGCGAGCGCTCGATACCAGTGACCTGCCGAAGGCGACTGTGCAGATGCTCTACGGCATCTCGAACGAGGATGGCCTGCGGCTCGTCAGCGACCCCCGCGTCGGCGCAAGCAGTTTCACTGGAAGCAGGGCCGGTGGCCTGCGGCTCAAGAGCGCCGCCGACGCCGCAGGTAAAATCATGTATCTTGAAATGTCGAGCCTCAATCCAGTGATCCTGCTGCCGGGCGCCATCGCCGAGCGTGGACAGAGCCTCGCAATCGAACTCGCCGACAGCTGTCTCGCGGCCTCCGGCCAGTTCTGCACCAGCCCGAACCTGATTCTTGCCGTCGCCAGTGAAGCGACCGAACAGCTTGCAACAACGCTCGCCGACACGCTGCGCACGCGACCCTCCGCACCTCTGCTCTCGGAGGGCGGCTTGCAAGGCCTCGACGAGGGCGTCCAGTGGCTCGTCGCTGCCGGCGCCAAGATCATTACAGGAGGCTCGCCCGCCGAAGGCGAAGGCTGGCGCTACAAAAACACGCTCCTGCGCATCTCGGGCAAAGGCTTTCTCGCCGAGTCGGAGAAGCTGCAGCGGGAGGCCTTCGGCAACGCCACGTTGCTCATCACGGCGGCTAATAACTCCGAGCTGGTCCAGGTGATCGAGGCTCTCGAAGGCAATCTGACCGGAAGCATCTACTCGAGCGCCACCACCGCGGACGATGGTCTCTACCCTGCTGTCGCCCAGGCACTCCGCTTCCGTGTAGGTCGCCTGTTAAACGACAAAATGCCCACCGGCGTCGCGCTCTCGCCTGCCATGAACCATGGTGGTCCCTTCCCCTCGACCTCGCACCCGGGCTTTACCGCGGTAGGCATCCCGCGCTCAATGCTGCGTTTCGGCGCCCTGCACTGCTACGACAATGTCCGCGAAGATCGTCTCCCTGCCGCACTGCGCATCCAGGCAAACTCCCCACAGATGTGGCGTATGGTCGATGGCGTCTGGACTCACGCATAAGAATCCGCGAATAGAGACTCACGCGTTAGGACTTAAGCATAAAGAAGTGCCCCCGACAGGACACTCTCCGCGCAGCGGAACATCTCGATACTCTCGCTTACAAGGATCCCCTCATGCGGCAAGCTCTCCTCGTTCTCGCCTCTCTCGCCTGCTGCGGTGTAGCTGTCGCGCAGAGCGCCTCCACACCGCCCTATCTCGATCCTGCAAAGCCCACTGAGCAGCGCATCGCCGACCTCATCGGCCGGTTGACCCTCGAAGAAAAAGCCGCGCAGCTCGATCACCTTAACACCGGTATCCCGCGCCTCCAGGTACCCATGTGGGGCGGCTGGAACCAGACCCTGCACGGCGTCTGGTCCAAACAGCCGACCACGCTCTTCCCCGTGCCGATTGCCATGGGCGCAACCTGGGATCCGGATCTGGTGCATACCATCACCAACGCCATGTCGGATGAGGCGCGTGCGCTCTATAACAGCAAAGCCGACGGTCCGCGCTCGAAGCACGGCCTCGTCTACCGTTCTCCCGTCATCAACATCAGTCGCAATCCGCTCTGGGGCCGTATCCAGGAGGTCTTCAGTGAAGATCCCTACCTCACCGGACGAATGGCCGTGGCCTATGTACGAGGCCTGCAGGGCGACGACATCAACCACCTGAAGCTCGCTGCAACCGTAAAGCACTTTGCCGTCAACAACGTCGAGACCGGCAGGCAGCACCTCTCCGCCGATGTGGACGAGCGTAGCCTAATGGAGTACTGGCTGCCTCACTGGAAGGCCGCCATCACTGAAGGCCACGCCCAGTCCGTCATGTCCTCCTACAACGCCATCAACGGAACACCAAACGCCATCAACCATCTCCTGCTCACCGATATCCTTCGCAACCAGTGGGGCTTCGATGGCTTCGTCACTGACGATCTCGGCGCGGTTGCGTTATTGACTGGCAGCCGCGAAAATTCGACCGAGACCGGCCAGCGCATCTCGGAGGATCCGGTCGAGGCCACCGCACTTGCCATCAAGGCCGGCAACGACTCCGACGATACCGAATTCAAGACCAATATCCCCCTCGCGGTTAAGCGAGGCCTCCTGTCCACCGCCGATGTCGACCGTGCGCTCACCCGTGTGCTGCGCGTCGGCTTCCGGCTCGGTGCCTTCGATCCCTCCGCGAGCAGCCCCTACACCAGCATCCCGATGAGCGTCGTGCGCTCGCCTGAGCATCTCGAACTAGCCCTCAAAACCGCCGAAGAATCGATGACGCTCTTGAGCAATCGCAACAAGTTCCTTCCGCTCAAACGCGACGCCATTCATTCGCTCGCCGTGATCGGCCCCGCCGGCGATACCGCCTACGAGACCGGGAACTACTACGGCACGCCCACACGCAAGGTAGGCCCCCAACAGGGCCTGCGCGAGTTCCTTGGACCCGGCGTTACCGTGCAGTACGAGCAGGGCGCAGGCTTCACCGAACCCGCTGATCCAGCCGCCATCGCACGGGCCGTCGAACTCGCCCGCAAGTCCGACGTCGCGGTGCTCTTCCTCGGCACCAACCTGCACGTCGAAGCCGAAGGCCGCGACCGGCGCGACCTCAACCTGCCCGGCGCGCAGCAGCAGCTTCTCGAGGCCATCTTTGCCGCAAATCCGCGCACGGTGCTGGTCCTGATGAACGCCGGTCCGCTTGCCATCCCCTGGGCGCAGGATCATCTTCCTGCCATCCTCGACGCCTGGTATCCAGGCGAGGCCGGCGGCATTGCCATTGCACGCACGCTCTTTGGCGATGACAATCCGAGCGGACATCTTCCCTATACCGTCTATGCCAGCCTCGATGGTGTGCCGCCGCAGAATGAGTACGACGTCACGAAGGGCTTCACCTATCTGTACTTTAAAGGACTCCCGCTCTATCCCTTCGGCCATGGCCTCAGCTACACGCGTTTCGCCTATAGCAATCTGCAGCTCTCGGCATCTTCGCTCCCCGAGACCGGCCAGGTAGAGATCTCCTTCGATCTCAAGAACACCGGCGACCGGGCAGGCGCTGAAGTCGCCCAGCTTTACACGCATCAAGTGAAGAGCAGAGTCGTGCAGCCGATCAAGAGCCTGCGCGCGTTCAAACGGGTCAGCCTCCAGCCCGGCGAGACCGCACGTGTACAGATGACCGTGCGGGTATCAGACCTCGCCTTATTCGACGTCTCCTCGCATCGGTTTACAGTAGAGCCCGGCACGTTCAATGTTCTCATCGGCTCTTCTTCGGAAGACATCCGCCTCCGATCGCATGTGGCCGTGCAGGGCCAGACACCGTAGCGGAAATCCGCGTATCGAAGCCGGTCTATGTGTTTCACTTGGGAAAGTGAGAGCACACGCTCGAAGCTTACAGCTACACCCCGGCCTCTCCAATTCCAGTGGAGCTCTGCTGGACGCAATCCTCGCGCCTGATGGACGAAGTCTCTCGTCACCCGAAACCGGTGTGAGAGCTCTCACCATCCGATCTTCGACTACCGCGAGATGATCTGCGCTGCGACAATGGACCACCTCGGTGGAGACGGTTCTTACAATGGTGAGACTTACGAAGTCGGCGAAGCATGCGGCTATGGTTTGTCGGACAAACAAGGATGCGACGACGCTGACGTGGGTCAAGGCCTTCTCCGGTTTTTCTTCGCATACATGCAGGCACACCTGCGGTCTGAGGCGGACCCAGAACGCCGGCGCGCTTGCCTGGCACAGTCACACACATACAAGTTGGGCTGCGATAGCCGTTCTCTCAGCGGGGTAGAAACGCACTTAGGCTCTATGATCGGCGCGGAGAGAACAGCTTCTCGCGTCCGCAAGTCGGCTGGCCTCGAACCTGCCAAGCGCTGCTACCGAATCGCTTCCTGCCAAGCCCACCTCCTACCAGGCAGAGCTTGCGAGCACATGGGGTGGACCGTTTCGCCCGTCGAGGATCTCGGTCGACACGACGAGTTCAAAATTCCCGTCGGAGGGCAGCTTCGACTCCGCCAGCCAGCTCTTCAGATATTTGTCACTGCTCAGAAACTCCGATGCGGCCAGGGTTCCAGTAGCCCCAATGCCGGCTGCAATCAAGACACGCTGCTCCACGTCGGGATCGTAGTAACTCGCAACCAGCGCGTAGTCTTGCGAATTTCCCAGCGCCCGCTGCGTATTGTCGAACGTCCAGTTGACTGCCGGGTGCAGACTGTCTTCGATCCTGCTGTCCGCCGGGGTCTTCGCCAGAAAGCGGTACCGCAGCTTCGAGGTCAGACGCATCGTCCACACATTGTCCAGGCCTCCAATCAAGACGACCGGTCCTCGCCGCAACTCGTCCAGCGTCGTGTCAGCCGAACTCTTTGTGCTGTAGGCTCGAGCGTGCTGAGTCAGGAGGTCCGTTATTTTGCTGTAGCTCACAAGATCGCTCACCGGCAGCATATCCGAGCGAATCATGGCCGAAAGCATGCTCTGCTGCTGATCGTGCGTTGAGCCCGCGTTCGCGTCCGGTGGAATATCGTGTCCGTTCCGATCGAACGTGTGCACCCCTATAACGATCAGAACCGGATTGCGTGACACTAGGGCTGGCTTCCAGATCAGGTCGAGTGCACGTTCTCTTCCCGGATCGCGCACCAGTCGCACCGAGAGCGCAGTCGCTGCAACCCCCAGGAAGAAGAGCAGCGCACGAAACAACCATCTCCCCGGCCGCCAGATCCTGTTCACAGCTTCAGACTGAGCCGTCTGGGCCGCTCCTGGGCCTTCGCTCGATTCAGGTACATCAATCACGCCAGGTACATCGATCGCGACGTCGTCATCATCCGGGCGCTCCGTGAGAATCGACGGAAGAGCCCGGGCCGCGACTCCGAAATGCGGCACGTACGATCCCAATGGCAGATCGATCCGCAACTCGTGGCCATGCTCTGGCTCCTGGTAGTATTGAGCGATCCGTTTCCTGATCTCCCCGGCAGTAACCCGAACGACGGGATCGACATTGGTGTCGTAGTCGTTCGTCTTGCCGAAGACGTGCACGCCAAGGGTTCGTTCCTTCAGGCTCTCGGCATGTCCGGCAAGCGTCTGCTCAACGACAAATCGCAACAACGCAGGATAGCGCTTGCTATTCCGAAAGTGCTTGCTTGTAACCAGACGTTCGAGCTGCTCCAACAGGTCAGAGCGGCTGAACTCCACGCCTCCCAATGAAATAACGTCTTCATACCCGGCCCGCTCCAATGCCTGCGTATTCATAAGCGCGTACTTTCTTCAGCTCTGCGGTCCCAGGAGATTGCGATTGCAGGGACTCAGGTATCATACGTCTCCTTCCGGGTTCCGTACAAGTCATTTGAAATCAGTAAGTTATTTACCACTTGAGTTCTCTTTACCGTACGACACTTGTCAAGTGTTGCCGTCGGCCCCTATCGTGTAGGTCGAAGTCAGAACTCCCACAAATCAGTCCACTGTTCCAACGGTACAGATTGCCGGAGACTTCGATTGTTCAGAGAGGCTACACCGAATGACCACGAATCAGCAGCCTGGGACCATTAACACCACCGCACGTCCAACAACCATCCCACACGTGATGTCTCGCCTCCAGCAAAGAATGAAGCTCGTCTTCTTTTCTCTTGGCCTCCTTATCCTTTCCACCTCTCTCGCCTACGGCCAGCTCACCACGTCGGACATCCTGGGAACCGTCACCGACAGCACCGGCGCCGTCATCCCCAACGCGACTGTTACGCTGAAGAATCTCGCCACGAACGCCACCCGCATCGATAAAACAAACGGCAGCGGCGATTACAGCTTCACCCTGCTGCCGACTGGCCGCTACAGCGTTCGCGTCGAAGCGTCGGGTTTCAAAGCTACCACAACCGAAAACCTCTCAGTTGAAGCAGGCGATCGCGCCCGTGCCGACTCCCACCTCGAGCTGGGCGCATCGAGCGAAACCGTATCCGTTGAGGCTCAAACACCTCTGCTCCAGGCCGACAGCGCCACCGTCAGCTCAACCGTGACCGCACGGGCCGTGCAGGATCTCCCGCTAAATGGCCGTAACTTCGTGCAGCTCGTGGATCTTGTTCCCGGAGCCAACGAGGGAGCCGGTAACGGTCTCAGCAGCGGTGGCCGTCCCGACGATCGCCGTTCGAACGCCGCCGGCCTTTCCGTCAACGGGCAGGACGATACCCTCAACAACTGGGTGGTCGACGGCATCGACAATAACGAGCGGATCATCGGCACCATCGGCGTCAAGCCGAACGTCGAAGGAATTCAAGAGATCACCGTCCAGACCAACAGCTACGCTGCCGAGGCAGGCCGTACCGCTGGCGGCGTGATCAACATCGTCACCCGCGCTGGCACCAACCAGTTTCACGGCTCCGTCTACGAATACTTCCGCAACGATATCTTCGATGGCCGCAACGTCTTTCAGACCACCGGACGTAAACCCGAGCTGCGCCAGAACCAGTACGGCGGCAGTATCGGCGGTCCCATCTTCCGCGACCGGACCTTCTTTTACTTTGACTATGAAGGATTCCGTCAGGTTTCAGGCGTCACCTACACCGGCACCGTACCGACGCTCGCTGAGTACAACAACATCAACAGCATCGGTGGCGGATCGCCCCAGGCGCTGCTATCGACCACCAACGGCACCCTTCAGGCATATCAGGGACTGATTCCAGCTACGGGTGGACCAGTGCCCATCAATCCGATTGCACTGAACTACTTGAAGCTGTTCCCCGCACCCACCAATAGCAAGCTCTCGAACAACTTCACCATCAGCCCGAATAAGACACAGACCTACAATACCTACGACGCACGGGTCGATCACAAGTTCACCAATAGCAATCAGTTCTTCGCGCGCTACTCCTACAACAAGGTCAACACCTTCACGCCGCCGAACTTCGGAACGGTAAGTGGTGTCGGTATCAGCGGCGGCAGGTACAACTTCGACGGCCCCGCAACCGATGCGGCCCAGCAATATGCCTTGGGTTTTACCCACATCTTTACCCCCAACCTCCTGCTCGATTTGCGAGCAGGCTACACGCGTATTAACAATCTCTCACTTCCGCTCAACTTCGGTACAGGCATCGATCAGAAGGTCGGCTTTCCTGCGACCATGACCAACTTTAGCCCCTTCGCCGACTCCCTGACCCCGGTCTCCTTCGGGCCCTTTGGTGATATCGGCGACGGCGCTTATGTTCCTTTGCAGGACATCGACAACACCTTCCAGTACTCCGGTACGCTTAGCTGGACCAAGGGCAATCACAATATCAAAGCCGGCCTTGGCCTGATTCGCAGGCAGGCTCGTAACGTACAAAGCGCCTCCGCAGTCGGTTCGTACGGCTTCAACCTGTCAAGCGATAGCCAGAACACGAAGGGCGACCAGCTGGCCACGCAGAATAATCAGATTGCCTCGGCTCTCCTCGGCGCCTTCAATAACCAGTCCCGCAACTTCAACCTGACTCCCCCTGACTACCGCAGTTGGGAGCCAAGTGGCTTCCTCCAGGATAGCTGGAAAGTAAGTCCGAAGTTGACCATCCTTGCCGGCGTTCGTTACGACGTCTTTACCCCCTTCACGGAAGCACATAACCATATCTCGAATTTCGACTATCTTCAGGCGCGTTCCTCCTCTGCCACCACTGTCTCCAGCGCCTTGAAGATAGCTGGCGTCAATGGGGTTGACAACCAGGCCAACATTCCGACCGACTACTCCAACGCCGCTCCCCGCGTCGGCTTCTCGTATTCCGTGACACCTCTGGTCGTTGTTCGCGGAGGCTACGGTATCAGCTACTTCCCCGGCAACTACACCTCCAACGCAGACCTGAAGAACGCTCCCTTTACCTCCGTCTATAGCCCTTCCTGTCAGTCCACCCTCGCCGTTCAGATCGAACAGAGCCAGAATGGAGGCAAGCTCCCCGCGGGCCAAAATCCGGACTGCGCCGCTCAAGGGCAACCCGGTAATTTCAGCCAGGGGATCCCGTCCCCAACGGCCCCGTCAGCAGCCCAACTCGCAAACCTGTCCACGATCCCTGGTCTAGGGTTCGTAGCGGAGGCCACCCACTTCAAATCGGCTATGATCCAGCAGTTCAATATGCAGGTGGAGCAGCAGTTCGGCGCCAGCGTCTTCACCATCGGCTATGTCGGCAACATCGGCCAGCATCTGCCGGAATCGATCAACAACATCAACCAACCCAAGCCGTTCAATCCAGTTACGAACGCCGCTGGCTCAGCCCGTCCGCTTAGCGCGCTGCTTCCTAATCTGGGCGGCGTAAGCTACATCCAGAGCGAGGGCGTCTCCAACTACAACGGTCTGCAGGCCTCCTTCCAGCGCCGCTTTACCCACGGTCTCGCATTCGACGCCAACTACACCTGGTCCAAGGCATTGAGCGACATCACTGGCTTCTCTCAGCAAGGTGGAAACCAGGGCTGGAGCGACGCTGATCCAACCCGCATTCGTCAGATCGAGTACGGTAATTCGGAGAACGACATCCAGAATCGCTTTGCTCTTAGTCTGAACTACGAAATCCAGTACGGAAAGAACTTCACAGGTATCAAGAAAACGGCTCTATCGGGTTGGCAGACAAATATGATCAGCGTCTGGCAAAGCGGTAAGCCCTTCACGATTGTCAACACCGGGAGCAACGCCGACAATCCTGAGGGCCTGGGCTTCAACAATCGTGCAACTCCGCAGAACAGCGGAGGTCAGGATCGCCCCAATCAGATTGGTGACGCGCGTGGACCCAAAACCAACGCGCAGTTCTTCAATACGGCAGCATTCGCTCCTCAACCCCTTGGAACCGTCGGAAACACGCAGCGCAACTCGCTGTTTGGTCCCAACTTCCGCCACGTCGACCTCTCCCTCTTCAAGACCTTCGCCATTACCGAACGAGTAGGTCTTCAGTTCCGGGCGGAGAGCTATAACATCTCAAACACGCCTAACTTCTACATGCCGAACGGCAACGCTGGCGATTCGTTTGGCAATCCCTCGTTCGGACAGATCTCGCAGACCGACCCGAACTACACTCCTCGTCAGTATCAGTTCGCACTCAAAGCGCAGTTCTAACCGAACCACATCACAGCAACGCGGCAGGGAGACCCTCTCCCTGCCGCGTTTTGCTGTCCGCCACATACTTCGTGAAAAGTTCCTGTGTCGCTCTTTTATCGCTCAATCTAAAAGACTGTTATCCCGAGCGGAGTGTAGCGGAGTCCAAGAACTTGCGGTTGCTTTGGCTCTGTTTGCGAATGGATTTCGTCGGCCACCTCCTCCGTCGCGGTCGGTGTCAGTGCAAGCACGGGCGGAGTGCCCAGCGCCTTTCGCGCGTAGCCCACCCCCAGGTACGCAGTCCGGAAGTCAAGACCCCCCTGCAAGTGCAATGCGCCGCATCGACGACAAAGAGGCCAACTCCGCTCGCCTTATTCAAGTGTGCTTTGTCCCTTGAACACAGACTCCAAAACCTCACGCTGACCCAAGCGAAAACGCTGATCCCAAAGCGTCTCTTCGCTTCCCGGAGGGCGTCTCCGCAGGCAACCTCTAGCAATCAGCACACCGACGTAGAGAGGGCGAGCGAAGCAGATGCCCCCGTTCCGATGTTTTCATATTCGTGGAAGATGGTCCCTGGCAGAATTTACATGCAGCATGGCTCAGATGCGCTCGCGATTCCGGAACGCTGCATCTCAGAATCCCGAACAGACGCCGCATACAGCACTCTGTAAACAATGCACGATAGATGCGGCCTAAGGAACTGCACCATCGAAGATCCAGGTACATCCCGCACCCGGAAACTTGTCATCTGACTCGATACACGAAAGCTGCACGTTATGCCGCGCCGGAGAGTGGATGCATCTCGTAATTTTTGGCCTGACCGTCTCATCCTCCTGGGGTAACGGCCATGCAACGCTTTGGCGATCGCTCATAAAAGCAATGCTGCATCGCGGTCACACGGTCAGCTTCTACGAGCGCGACACACCCTATTACGCAGCGGCACGCGACATCGAGATTCTTCCAGAGGGTGGCAACCTCCGGCTCTACACACAGATCGACGACATATGTGATGAGTTGCGACAGACTCTCGACCATGCCGATGTCGCGCTGTGCACAAGCTTCTGCCCAGACGGCATCAGGGCCAGTGAGCTCATTCTCCAAAGCCACGCGTCGGTCAAAATTTTTTACGATCTCGATACGCCGGTCACCCTCGAGGAGTTGAGCGCAGGCAGGAGCGTAAGCTACTTGCTGCCCGCAGGACTGGCTGACTTCGACCTGGTATTGAGCTACACCGGAGGCCGCGCCCTTGACGAACTGAAGACGCGCCTTGGCGCACGCATCGTCGCTCCACTCTACGGCTCCGTCGATCCTGAAACGCATCGTCCAGTCGCTGCCTGTCCGGAGTACCGCGCCACGCTCTCGTATCTAGGCACTTACGCAGCGGACCGGCAGGACGCCTTAAGTAAGCTACTGCTCACCCCAGCGCAGCGCCTGCCCCACGAACGCTTTCTCATCGGCGGAGCACAGTACCCTGAGAGTTTCCCTTGGGAGACCAATATCGCCTTTGTCCAGCACGTGCCGCCCGGATGGCACCCCGCCTTCTTCTCCTCCAGCCGTGCCACCTTAAACATCACTCGTGCCGCCATGGCTCGCTACGGGTACTGTCCTTCCGGTCGATTGTTCGAGGCTGCCGCCTGCGGCACGCCGCTCCTCACCGATGTATGGGATGGCCTCGAGAGCTTCTTCAAGCCCGGACAAGAGCTGCTGCAGGTCACCTCCGCGGACGATGTCGTAAATGCACTCTCGCTCTCCGATCGGGAGCTTCGCGCCATCGCTGAGGCAGCACGGGAAAAAGTGCTGGCGGAACACACGGGGGAGTGCCGCGTGCAAGAATTGGAAAGATTATGCGACGCCGTCAGCAGTCCGGCCACACAGGAAGTCTACGCAGGATGAAGACCGGAGACGCGTAGCCATGTGGGGCATCATTCCAGCAGCAGGCGTTGGCAGCCGGATTCAGCCGCTCGCCTTCTCGAAAGAGCTGCTTCCCGTCGGCAGCCGTGTCACCGATGGCCAGGAACGCCCACGCGCCGTCAGCGAGTATCTCGTCGAACGCATGATCCGCGCCGGGGCCGACAAGCTCTGCTTCGTCATCGCACCCGGCAAGACGGACATCGTGGAGTACTACGGCTCACGCGTCTGGGGCGCGGAGATCGTGTACGTCGTGCAGCCCACGCCGGGCGGCCTCTGCGATGCGCTCTTTCGCGCCATGCCGCTGATCCACCCGGACGAGTCGCTCCTGATCGGCCTACCCGATACGGTATGGGCGCCTGACGACGGTTTCCTCAAGCTGCCTGACCATATCCTCTCCTTCCTGCTCTTTCCGGTCGAGCGTCCGGAACTCTTTGACGCAGTCGTGACCCGCGACGATGGCATCGTCGAACAGATCCAGGTCAAGCAGATGAAGGCGCAGTCGCACTGGATTTGGGGTGGCGTCCGCATGCCAGGCTCCGTATTCCACGCTCTTCACGCGCTGTGGTCGCGAATCGATCGCAGGGACGAATATCTTGGTACGCTGGTAAATGCCTGGATCCGGGAAGGCGGCAAGGCCATTGGCGTTCGTGCAGGGGAAGCCTACGTCGACGTCGGCACGTTCGATGGCTACCGCGCGGCGATTCGGCTGCTTGCCAGTCATGCTGAACAGAGTCGCTGACCAGTCACGCTGAAGAGAGTCACCATGAAGAGCAGCCACACCCGGGAGATAGAAGTTGAGCATGAACCAAATGCCGTACAGGTCAGCGGACGATAGAGCGATACTCGAACAGCGAATCAAAGACCTTGGACCCTGGTTTCACAACATGCGATTAGATGGCATCGCGACCGCGCCGGATCATTTCCTGGGCGACTATCCGGAGGTCAAGTACGAGCGCTTCCGCGATTCCTTGCCCTCCGACATGCACGGCATGACCGTTCTCGATATCGGCTGCAATGCCGGCTTCTACTCGCTCGAAATGAAACGTCGTGGTGCGGCGCGCGTCCTTGGCATCGACACCGATGCGCACTATCTCCGCCAAGCGCGATTCGCCGCCGAGATAACCGGTCTCGATGTTCACTTCGAACAGCTGGCCGTCTGGGATGTAGGCGCGCTCGGCGAACGATTCGATGTGATCATCTTCATGGGCGTGCTCTATCATCTGCGTCATCCCCTGCTCGCCCTCGATCTCATCCACGAGCACGTCGCAAAGGACCTGCTGCTCTTCCAAAGCATGCAGCGGGGGAGTCGCGAGATCGCCAGCGTTGCTGAAAACTATGATTTCAATGCGCCCGCACCCTTCGATGAACCTGGATATCCCAAGATGCACTTCATCGAACAGCGCTATTCGCATGATGAAACAAACTGGTGGGTGCCGAATCGAGCCTGCGTTGAGGCCATGCTGCGCTCCTCCGGGTTCGCCATCGAATCTCAGCCCGAGGATGAGGTCTACGTTTGTCGATGTACACCCGTGGCCATCCCGCCCGACGGCCCGCACTGCGTCTACCCAGTCACGAGGCGTCCATAGCCTATGCCGTGTGGAGACGATGCCTTAGCGTGTCTGGCGGAGGCCGAACGCCTGCTTCGTCAACGTCATCTTCCAGAAGCGTTCGCTGTCTTCCATCAAGCTGAAAAGCTGGGCGTTGCAGCAGACCGGTGCTGCGCCGGGCGATGGATGACGGCGATGCTCTCGGGTGACCTTGCCACGGCATGGCTCGAGAGCGATGCCATTCGGACGCGCGGCACCCCGGATCCGCACCGCTTCTGGAACGGCGAAGACCTTCACGACGCGCGTGTCATCGTTCGCTGCCTGCATGGGCTTGGCGATACGGTGCAGATGCTGCGCTATGCCCCCTTGCTTCAAGAAATCGCGTCGAGCGTCGTCTTCGAAGTTCCGCCGCGCTTCGTTCCCCTGGCTCGCTTCTTCCATGGCGTGGACAAGGTCGTTACCTGGGGCGACGATGCTCCCTTGCAAAGCCCGGCATGGGACGTCCAGGTCGAGATCATGGAACTCCCATTCCTCTTTCGAACTACTGAGTCTGCGTTGCCGATCGCCCAACTCTACATCGATCTACCCACTCCGATAATCGCCAAAGTCAGCACAGCGATGCAGAGCCACGGACTCCCCCGCATCGGCCTTGTCTGGGCGGGTGGTGAGTGGAATCGAGCTCGATCCATTCCACTCGCCTCCTTCGCTCCACTCTTGCGCGAAGAGGAACGGAACCATCGTGGCGAGGCTCTTCACTGCACTCGCGAGTTCTGGAATCTGCAGGGCGGTCCAGCCTCCGCGGACGCTGCGGGCTATCCACTACGCGACGCGAATGCCGCCTGTGGAGACGGTCTCGTTGCGCTGGCCGCCACGATCGCGAACCTCGATCTGATCATCACCGTCGATACGCTCGCCGCCCATCTCGCCGGCGCCCTCGGGAAATCGGTCTGGCTGATGCTCCACGATGAATCCGACTGGCGCTGGATGACGGCGCGTGAAGACACACCCTGGTATCCCACCATGCGCCTCTTCCGGCAGCCCACCCCCGGCGATTGGCCAGCAGTAATCGACACGATCCAAACCGAGCTGTGGGAAAGATTCCGCTAGCGACCTCAACTCTGTCATCCTGAGCGCAGCGCAGCGGCAGTCCAAGCACCTGCACTAGCCTCTGCCGTTGCCAGTCCCTGTCCACTCCCCAAACCTCTGTCATCCTGAGCGCAGCCGAAGGACCTGCATTGTCCTCGCCATTGCCTGCCCTCTGTCTACTCCGTAGTCGCTCACACCCGGAAATGAACGCACACTTGAGCTTCCAGACATAAATCGTCTCTAATGAACCATGCGAGTATCGAACCCGGACAGTACTCCTCAACCGAAACGCGCATGGGACCGCTATGACGCGTATCTCTTCGACATCGACGGCACACTCCTGCACTCGACCGATGCAGTCCACTACTTCGCGTTCTGTGATGCACTCACCTCACTCGCCGGCCGCCCCCTGAATCTCGACGGCGTCACCGCACACGGAAACACCGACATTGGAATTCTGCGCGATGCATTCACCTTGGCAGGTATCGCCGGGCACGACTGGCGGCCCCGACTTCCACTGCTCCAGGCAGCAATGTGTCGTTTCGTCGAGGCGCGCCGAGACGAGCTCTGCATGACGATCCTGCCCGCCGTACGCCACGTTCTCGCTCATCTCCGGGCCCATGGTGCCGTGCTTGGCGTTGCCACAGGCAATCTGGAACACATCGGGCGGATCAAGCTCGATCGCTGTGGCCTGTTAGAAACTTTCGACTTCGGCGGTTACAGCGACGCGTACGAATATCGTCGTGACGTCTTCGCCGGCGCCCTCGAAAAAGCACGTGCCCTGGCCGGCGTCGAGGCCCACGTCTGCGTTGTTGGAGATACCCCGGAGGATGTTCGATCCGCCCGCGCCAATGACCTCGATGTCATCGCTGTTGCGACGGGCATTTACGGCTTCGAAGAACTTCAGTCCGAGCACCCGGACTGGTGTCTGCACTCGCTCGAGGAGCTGCCGATCCCAACGCACTCACAAGCCTGAACCCTGACCGAATCGCTGCCCGTGAACAGAACGGCTCTGATCGGCAAAGAGTGCAGCCATGGCCCTACATGACCTTGCTAGCTCGCCCCGCAGTCCGACACGATCCGTTCCAACTCCATAGCGCGATGCATCGCGCTATGCTCGGCAAGGATGCGCTGCCGTGCCCGCCGCCCGATTCTATGGCGTTCCTCATCGGTCATCTCCCGCAGCATCAGAGCCGCTTCGGTGGCATCGACCGGGAGGAGAATCTCCTCGCCCGGCTCGAGAAACTCTCGCAGCCCTGGCCAGTCATCCGAAAGAATCGTCGCTCCACACGCCGATGCTTCAAACAGCCGCACCGAAGGCGAGTACCCCGCATCGATCATGTCTTTCCGTGTGAGATTCAGCGTAAACCGGCACGAAGAATAGAAGGCAGGATGATCCCGCGGAGGAATGTGAATCATGCGCGCAACATTCGGCTGCCACACCGTATCCACGGGATACTGTGGACCGGCTACCAGGAAGCGTCCTTCGGGCAGCAGCGCGGCCGCTCCATCGAGCAGAGCGACCAACGTTCGCTGGCGGTCGGCTGCGTAGGTCCCGAGGTAACTCAGATCGCACCGGAACTCCACCCGCTCACGCACAGGCCGATACAACTCCGGGTCGACAGAACAGTAGAACGCGATCGCGCGCCGCGCACCGAAGCGCCGCTCTAGTTCACCGAGTGACGGTCCTCCCGTAAAGCTCAGGTATGCAGCGTACGAGGGCACATCCACAACCCGAAGGTACTCCGTCCCCTCGCCCTCACGGAGCCGATTCAGCGTGATCGGCGTGTCGATGTCATAGAACAAGATAGGACACCCGGCCTGTTTAAAGAGTGCATGACTCGCCCGGATGGCATCGGGAAAATACGATCCGACTATAACGACGTCCGCGTCCACGGCAACAGCGAGCAGTTCGCTCTCTCTACTCTCCCATGACTCATAGAGATGTACGGAGCAGAACTCCGGCCGGGGCAGATCTCGGTTGCTGCGATACCACTCCACATCCTTCTCGATGAAATGCATTGCATGCCCTCGATCGGCAAGGGCCTTCAGGAGCGAGCGGTATGTGGTCGCATGGCCATTTCCCCATGAGGACGTAATCGTCAGACCATAGACGACAATCTTCATGCGCGAGCCTTCGCCTCCGCGCGCGAAGCCAGGCACCGACGGAACGCCTGCTCCGCCTCGACCGCTCGCTGTGCATACGTGTGGTCGCGCAGACCGCGTCGATGAAAGGCGTCTCCGATCCGCCGCCGCGCAGCATCATCGTTCGCGCTCAGCGCGTCGACGACATCCTCCGCGTTCTTGATCACGAGAATTTCCGTCCCGGGTTCGAAGCAGTCGTCGATCCCCGGCCAGTTGTCGCACAGCAGGCACGTACCCGCGCCCGCAACCTCGAAGACACGGGTCGGTGGCGAGAAGCCGGATTGCGCCATCGATGCCCGATTGATGTTCATCACCATGCCCGCCGAACAGTTCACGCGATTGTGTTCGGCCGTGGGCACATGGCCTATATAGCGCACGTTTGGTGGCAATGCCTTGTCACTCCACCCTTCGCCGCCCAGCAGAAACCGGCTGGCCGGCGCAAGCTCGGCAGCATCCAGAAACAGCTCATCCACCCGCGCCTCGCGGTCAGGAAGGCGATTGCCCAGAAAAGCCACATCGCAAGCCAACGCTGGGTCGGGTGCCACAGGATAATGCGTCTCTGGATCGAGGCCGTTATAAATACTTGAGTACGCACGCGCACCAAACGCCAGATACTGCTCCCGGCACCATGGCCCCCCACCATAACTCAGAACAGCGTCGTAGCACGGCATTGAGACGCGAAACGAATCCTTCACATTGGTATGCATCCGCTCCAGCGTGGCAGGCGCATCCACATCCCAGAAGGTAATGGCACTATCCTCCTGCAGTTCGAGAATGCGGCGTTCCAGCATCTCGTCGTCCACGCCGATGCCGCTATGCTTCACAATCACATCGGCTCCCGCAGCGCGTGCCAGCATCGCGTCAATGCCTGATTCAGGCTGATACACAATTGATTCCACATAGGAGAAATCGTCCGTATCCCGATGCTGCTGGCGTCCGTACGCGTCCGGCTCCGCGAAGGTCACCTCGTGTCCAAGCCGCGCAAGGTATTTGTAACAGCCACGGTAATACGTTGCCGCTCCATTCCAATACGAGGAAACAATGCTCGAACCGAACGCGAAGATCTTCAAACCAGCAACTCCTCACAGATTCCAGTCAGCTCCTGCGCCCTGTGCACACACGTATGGCGTGCAAGCACCGTCTCGAGCCCGCGACATGCCTGCTCCGCGGCGGCTTCAGGCTCACTCAGGATGAACTTCATAGCGGTTATCATCTCCTTGGCGCTTCCAGCAAACTGCAGATCACCCGGGCGAAAGAGCTGCTCGGTATCCTGCCACGGTGCCGATACCAGTGGTATCCCGCAGGCCAGCGCCTCGAACACCCGTATTGTGGGGATGCCCGTCATCACTGCCGCATATTGCTGACGCGGAATGTGAACCGTCAGTCTTGCCGCTGCGTAGATTGCGGGTGCGTCAAGATTCGGCAGATATCCACCATAGCCCACACGGGCCTCTCGAAGAGCGGTCAGGCCCTCCTCCGGATACCGGACTCCATAGATCGTGAAGTTCGTAAAGTTCTTGTTCGCCAATTCGCGTGCAGGATTGAGGAAGAACTCCTGGATCTCCGCCGACCGCTCCCCCTCGCCCCAGTTCCCGATCCAGACGACATCGGTCTGCCTTCGAAAGTGTAACTGCGGCGAGAACACACTCACATCCGCAGCCTCGTGCAATGTCCAGGCCCGTTCGATACCAAATCGTTCCTTGTAAATCCTTCGTAACGCCCCGCCAAACACCACTATCCCGTCGAATCGGTCGAGCCCGAACAGCGCCATCTGCTCCGGCGACGAAGACGCCCGGTGATGCGTGTCGTGAAACACCAGCTTGAATCCCAGTTTGCCTCGCAGCTTCAATAGTAGCTGCGCCAGCGCCGGAGGGTTCCATTCATGAAGAATAACAATCTGCGCACCGCCTAGACGCTCGCGCCACTCGGCTTCCCTGTCGCAAGCCGCATACGTCCGTACGTTGAGGTCAGGATACGTTTGTGCGAATTCTTCAAGTGATCGCTCCCCAAGCTGCTCCGTGCGAAGGTTTTCAATCGACCACTCCGTCTCCGGTTCGAGAATCGTGACGTCATGGCCCAGAGCTGTCATGGCTCGCATCAGTCCACGCAGAAAATGCGCGTTGCCGTTGTTCCAATCGGAGCGCAGCGAGTGTGCGATATAAACGATTCGAAGCTTAGAAGGCATCAGGGACGAGGCCCTCCATCGATCCAGCAACTCGTCCGTCGCCGCGAAGCAGGCTGGCGTAAAGCGACACGTACGCCTCCGCCATGCGAGATCCGGTGTACGCACCTGCTCGCAGACACGCTTTACGTTGTGCGCTCTCGAGCACCTTAGGCGAGGCGTGCAGATGCTTCAGCAGTTGGCCGAGGTCTTCCGCATGATGAAAATAGAGCACCGCATTCCCCCAGATCTCGCGAAACGAATCAAGATCATTCGCGACGATGGCGCAGCCACATAGCGCTGCTTCGACCAACGCCAATCCAAAAGGCTCGTAGATGGAGGAAGCGATATAGATACTGCTCCGGTGCAGAAGCGATAGCAGTTCCCCTTCGGCCAGCACTCCCAAGTAGGAGACGCTGCCGGATGAAGAAGGAGCATGGGTTCCATCATGTTCCACATCGCCTACAACCAGAATGGGCATAGGCGAATCCACCTCATTTAACAAGGCAACGTTCTTCGCTTCGTCCCAGACCCGCCCTGTGGAGATTGCCTGCATCGTGCGCGCTTCCGTTGTAGCCGCAGTCCCCAGATCCCGGCCATTGAAGATCACATGCTCTGCCGCACGCAGCTTGAAGCTTTCGCCCAGCGCACGCAGCATCCACCTTGTAGGCGCAACCACCGCATCCGCCCCGTCCAGGCCATCCTGGACAAGCGATCGATAGCGGACGAGCCACTCGGAAACCTCCAGACCAGAGGGTTTGCACGCCGAAGCCCAACTGAAGACGTCACTATGAGCAGTCACGATCTTCGGCAGGGAGATTGGCAACCTGCCAAAGCAGAACTGACTTGTATGCAGCACGTCAGGACGAAACTCACCTACAATTCGTAACAGAAGCGGTAACGCATCGACATACGCATCTGAGTTCGTCCGCATCCACTCCAGCGGAGTCGCGGAGCCCTCGTAAAAAAACGAACTGCCGTACTCGCCTTCCGTGGATGTAATCCATTCGCACTGCTCGGGAGAAGGCAGCCTGCCAAAACTGATCAGGGCAACGGTGTGTCCCCTCCGCAGCAAACCCGCGCTCAGCTCTCTCGTGAATGTCCAGACCCCGCCGATCGTATCGGTTGTCAGCAGGATGCGCACAGAAGTTCCCGAGCGTGCTGGGATTCGAGCTCTGCGAGAGACAGTGGCGCCTGATCCTGAATATCACTGTATCCGCGCTCCGAAAAAAGCTGGAGATAGAAGGCGTGTGCCCTCTCCCATGCGCTCTCATCCGGTTGTGTGCCGAACGTAGTTACGTACTCCGGACTACCAGGAAAAGGAAACATCGGCACTGGCTCGCTCACCCACACGCCCTGGGCCTTCAGCTTCGACTGCCACGCAGCAACCAGCGCTGGATCATCCTCGGCAGTCTTAATCAGGTTTGCCTGCACCCACGGGATCCGCTGCTTTGCATAGACAAGCAGTTCGGTGATGCGATCCGTCGTCATGCGGCAGTTCTTGTTCATCGCATCGCGTCCCTCATCAGTAATCGATTCCACACCGCATTCAAAGGAGACACAGTGCGCCCGCGCCAGCAAATCGATCGACTCCTCATTCCAGAGATCGATCCGCGTCTGAAAACCAATCGACACCCGCCGTTTCGCAATCTCCTCTAACAATTGTAGGGCCTGCTTGCCCACACCAAAGATCTCGTCGATGAAGTAGACGTAATCGACGCCGCGAGCGAGAAGTTGATCGATCTCAGAAAGCACCGCCGGCAATTCACGCTCGCGATACTTGTTTCGAAAGAGTGTCTTGTTGCAAAAGGTGCAGGCGTACGGACACCCGCGTGCAAACTCCACCTCCGCGCCATGATGCAGATGATCAGCGCCGTTACCCGGAAAAATATGATGCAGATGACTATGCCGCTCAACGGGATAATCGCTGTAATCAAGCGCTCCAAGCGCGCGCATGTCGGTTGCTCCAAGACCGGCGCTCGTGTGGGTCGTTCCGCTTCGATCGCGCCAGCAGCAACCCGCTATCATCTCCCAGGGCTGCGTCGCGAGTTGCGGCAGCGTCTGGTCCGGTTCGCCGCGCAGCACCACATCCGCGCCCGTCTTCCGAAGCGTCGACAAAGGGGTCACTGAACCATGTGGTCCGATCAGCACCTTCTGCGACGACCGCTGCAACGCCACAATCCACTCCCTCGGCACACGCAACTCCGGCTGAGGACAGCGCCAGAACAGGTACGAGGGCGCTGTCGGCATCACCAGAAAGTCTTCGCCAAAATATTCCAGCCGCTCGCGAGTCTGCTCCGGCGTAAGATCGTCCATCCACGCATCGATCAGTAGCACGTCCTGGCCCGCGGCTCGCAGCATCTCACGCGCCGAGAGAAGCTCCAGAGGAAAGTGTGGCTCGGCGCAACCGAAGTAGGTCGAGCCTTCAAAGCTCCACTTGGGATTGACGAGGGCAAACTTCATGCAACCTCCTCCGTGACCAGTTCGTCCGCCAATCGAGCATCCCGTTGGCCTGCAAGCAGCCGGCGGTTTTTGAGCCCGAAGTCGTGAATCGACCGCAGCGTAGCCTCGCACGAATGGCGCGGAGCCCAGCCCGTATGTGCGAACAGCTTCATCGTATTCGAGATGTACAGCGGCTGGTCGCCCGGCCGTATATCGCTGTAGCGCAGGATCGGTTCGATGCCGGTCTCGCGTGCAATCGCCTGCAGCATCTCTACGACTGAGATGGCACGCTGCGGTCCGCCACCCATGTTATAGATCTCTCCAGCCGTCCGGTCTGAGTTCTCGCGGGCGGCCCCGATCGCATCCAGCAGATCGGAGACGTGCAGCACATCTCGCACCTGAAAGCCATTGCCATAGATGGTAATAGGCTTGCCCTCAAGCACCGAGTACAGGAAATGCGCGACCCAGCCCTGGTCCTCTGTGCCGAATTGGCGCGGCCCCGCAATACAGGACATGCGGTATACCACCGTGGGTAAATCATAGATGCGGGAGTAGTCGCGAACGTACTGGTCCGCGGCTCCCTTCGAGCAGCCATACGGCGAGTGGAAATCCAGCGGTTCCGCCTCTGTGACCCCGGCGAATCCGGCGTTCTGCGCACGGTAGTGCGTCCCCTCTACCTTGACCGGAACACCGTCGAGCGAACCGTATACCTTGTTCGTCGACGTAAACAGCAGAAACGGCCGGCGCCCTGATCGCCGCGCCGCTTCAAGCACGTTGAAGGTTCCGCGGACATTAACGTCGAAGTCGTCCCGTGGCGCGTCAATCGATGTCGTCACCGCAACCTGCGCCGCAAGATGGTAGATCTCCGTCATGTCCCGGGCTGCATCGCTCACTGCTGATGCATCGCGCACATCACCCTTCACGAACTCCAGTCTTCCACGGTTCGGATGATCCCGAAGCCATGTGAGGTTGTGAGCGACGCCATGACGTGACAGGTTGTCGAAGATCCGTATGTGGGCCCTGGGATCAGCGGACAGTCGCTCCGCTAGGTTGCAACCGATGAAACCGGCACCGCCAGTAATCAGAATCCTGCGTGTTGCCATCCGTTCCTTTCCCATTACGATCTTTTCCTTCATAGCTACGCCGACAGCCCATACGCACTGAGTTCCTGGAGCATCGTTTCGGCCTTGTCATCCGCTTCCTGATCCTGAAGCCACGCCGCAAGTTCACGGAATCCCTCTTCATGCGTCACCTGGGGCTCATATCCCAGCACCCTTCTCGCCTTCGTGATGTCGGCGTAGCAATGGCGAATGTCGCCAGCCCGGTACTTTTGCGTGATTACCGGTTGAAGCTCCTGCTTGCCGAGAGCAGCCGCAAGAATCTCCGCAACTCGACGGATCGTGATTGGTGTTCCGCTACCTACATTAATGACTTCACCGTCCGCGTCGGGCCGTTCCATGGCAAACAAATTCGCGCGTACGATATCGTGGATGCTTACGAAATCGCGCATCTGTTCTCCGTCTTCAAAGACCAGCGGAGCTTGGTTATTGATCAGCCGCGCTGCAAAGATCGCGGCCACGCCCGTATACGGATTCGAAAGCGCTTGTCGTGTACCGTAGATGTTGAAAAAGCGCAGAGCCGTAACGGGAATCCCGTAGGTCCGTCCATAGATCAGGCATAGTTCCTCCTGGTCCCGCTTCGAGAGAGCATAGATCGAATTAATCTCCGAGGGTTTGCGTTCGTTCGTAGGCCGCGGCATAAGCACACCGGAGCACACATCACAACGCAGCTCCCACGCACTCTTCTTGAGTTCCGCGACAGAACGCACGGACGGAAACGCCGAGCTGCCGCACGAGGAACATACATACTCACCCTCGCCGTAGATGGACATGGAAGATGCCACAATTAGTTTCTCGGGTGTGTGTTTGTTGTCCAGCATGGCTTGCAGCAACTCGGCCGTGCCTTGGCTGTTCACACTCATATACCGGCTGATCTCGTACATTGATTGACCTACACCTACCGTTGCGGCAAAGTGAAAGATCACATCGACTCCCGACAGAACCTCGCGCAAGCGGTTCGGATCACGAACGTCACCCACAATGAGTTCTACCTTCGGGGAGAGGTACGTGGGAGCACCATTCTGATGAACCTGTGGCGTCAGGTCATCTAGCACGCGCACACGATGACCAGCTGTTAGAAGACCATCTGCCAGATGAGAGCCAACGAAACCAGCTCCGCCCGTAATGAGTACCTGCTTCGATGTTCGGTTAAGATCCGTCATAAGGTTTGCATGCTCCCTTGTACTTCAGCCGAGAGTTCAGCCGATAGCACAGCCGCGTTCTCTGCAACCACCTCGGTCTTGCTTCCAGGCGCATAGCGCGCGACGGCCCAGGCGGCAAAATCGGCGAAGTGCTGATTGTCTCTCGGAGGACTTGTGTGGTGGTCCTCCAATCCAAGATGAGCAGGCGTGAAGCAGAGCGTCAACGCGACACGGAACGGTGCGAGCTTCTCCATCTGCCGGTCGAACCACTGTGTCGCGTCCGGGCGAAAAGAGTCGGCCCAGCTAAGACCCGTTCGCAGATACTGCACCCCATGCTGTTTCATCCATCGAGCGGCATCGTCCAAACGCGGATCCTCGAAGTGGAACCACTGGCAGAATCCCACGGAGCCATCCTCAGGAAACGTGCTCACCGCCAGCTTCGGTGTGCCATCTGCCTTCACTAATCCGAGATAGTAGTGGCGATAGTACGCGGAACCCTCCGCTTCCTTGTGCCGCGTCTCCGCCGGCCAACTTGGCGGCAGGTCGAACAAGCTGTACCAGTGAATCCGTTCGACGCGATCCTTCAGCAACTCCAGGGTTCGCTGCATCCCGAACGCCTGAACCTCTTCTGCCCCGAACGACGATACGCCAACCTCAGTCACCCACACCGGAAGTCCACTTACCGCGGCCGCTTCAGCAACTCGACCCGGCCATTCAGAAAGTTGCCAGTGATTCCAGTCCAGCGGAAATCCATGAACGCCCACAACATCGATATGCTCCATCACACCATACGAGGCCATCAGCCGGAGAAAGTCGCAATCACAAGAGGACACGCCACCCAGAACGATCGGTATCAAAGGATTCACGGCACGTATGGCGGTCGCCGCAGCCTTGACCATCGCAGCAAATCGAACCCAGCCGGGATCGAGTTTGAAGTTCCAGTGCGAAAGATTATTTGGTTCGTTCCATAATACGATCGCTTCGACCATCAGTGAGTTCTCAGCCTCCTAAAATCAGGTGTTACAGCTCGCGTTGAGAGAATCGGTACGACATCTCAAAGGAGTGCAACCAACCCACATACCAACCGATACACCCCGGGAGCGACTTCAGCAATGTTCTTAGGAATGCATGTAGAAGGCTAGGGTTGCCTACTCGGAAGATGTTACCTTTGTGGGAGTTGCATCGGAATTGTCTCCCGGAACTTTTCCTAACCTTCGCCCTCGCGATCCCTTCCAAAGACCGTCATCTTGACCGGAGCCGCATGGTCATTACTGCGCGGCGCAGTGGAGAGACCCCCGCATTTCGCTTCTATTCTTTCTTTGGCTCATCATAAGCTGAGATTATTTAGCTCCTGACAAGGTTCGAAGGGAAGCGGGCTACACATCAGACCTTTCTGGGAGAAAGTGAAAGAATGGAGAACCTCTGAGCTCAGCCTTTGCTTCGAAGGCGCGTAGCTTCAACCACGCCAGCACCCCACCTCACGCAGGCGGAGACCCTCCAGTGGCAGTACGCCTCATCATCAACGCAGACGACTTCGGCCTCACGCCAGGCATTAACCGCAGCATCGCCGATCTGCATCACGCAGACGTCGTCACGTCCGCTACACTCATGGCCGCCGGTCCCGCGTTTGAAGATGCCGTCGCGCTCGCACGATCCCTTCCTGGCCTTGGCATCGGCTGCCACATCGTCCTCACCGACGGAAAGCCCGTCTCGCCGCCACGTGAGATCCCCACCCTGCTTGGCCCGGACCGCCTTCACTTTCGCCCGTCCCTGCTCCATTTCGCCTACGACCTTCTTCGCGGAACCATCAACGCGACTGAAATTCGGCACGAGGCGGCCGCTCAACTCGAGAAGCTCGAGCAGGCTGGTATCGCTATTACACACGTCGACACCCACAAGCACACGCACCTCTTGCCCAGGGTCGCAGCTACGCTCCTCAATCTCCTCACCCGTACCTCGATCGGCGCGATCCGCAATCCCTTCGAGCCCCGCTTCGCACGCTGTCTGCCCGGAGCCAGCTACAAACGCCGCCTGCAGCTCTCCCTGCTCAGCCGCTTTAAACCCGCATTCGATCGCCTCGCCGTCGACACTTTAACCACAGACGGCACCATCGGCATCGCTGCCACTGGCCGCCTCGATCGAGCAGCCCTGCAGCGACTCCTCGCCGCGCTCCCCTCCACAGGTCTCTTCGAACTCGTCTGCCATCCCGGCTACAACGATGCAGACCTCGACCGCATCGCCACCCGCCTCCGCAGCCAGCGCGACACCGAGCGCAAAGCCCTTCTCAGTGAAGTCCTCAATACCTTATCGCTCCCTAATCCTCCACAACTCATCCACTATGGAGATCTCGAACCACAACAGCCGAAAGCAGGATGGATTGACTAGACCTCTCAAGATCGGCATCACCTGCTATCCCACCTACGGCGGCTCCGGTGTCGTCGCCACGGAGCTTGGCATCGAACTCGCCGCCCGCGGTCACGACATTCACTTCATCACCTCGTCCCAGCCCTTTCGCCTCACCGGCCGCGAGGCCAACATCCACTTCCACGAAGTCTCCGTCTCGAACTATCCCCTTTTCGAGTACCCGCCCTACGATCTCGCTCTCGCCACCCGCATGGCCGAGGTCGCCGAGCTCTACTCGCTCGATCTCCTCCACGTTCACTACGCCATCCCGCACTCCGTCTGCGCCATCCTCGCTCGCCAGATGATCCAGAGCCAGCCGCTCGCCGCCCGCGGCCGCTACCTTCCCATCATCACCACCCTCCACGGAACCGACATCACCCTCGTCGGCCTCGACCGCTCCTACCTCCCCATCACGCAATTCGGCATCGCCCAGTCCGACGGCGTCACCAGCATCTCCAGCTATCTCCGCGACCGCACCCGCGAAGCCTTCGGCATCACCTCCGAGATCGAAGTCATCCGCAACTTCGTCAACTGCGACGTCTATCAGCGCATCCCGGAAAAGGTCGCCGCCATGCGTCCCCAGTACGCCGCGTCCGCAACCGCAGCCCGGCCGGCGGAGAAGCTCCTTGCCCACCTCTCAAACTTCCGCCCCGTCAAGCGTGTCACCGACGTTGTCGAAGTCTTTGCCCGCGTCGCCCGCGCCATGCCGGCCCGCCTTATGCTCATCGGCGACGGCCCCGACCGCTCCGCCGCCGAATACCTCGCCGCTCGCCTCGGTGTTCGCGACCACATCCACTTCCTCGGCAAACAGGAGAACGTCAACGAGCTTCTCCCCCTCGCCGACCTCCTCATCATGCCCTCCGAGATGGAATCCTTCGGCCTCGCCGCCCTCGAAGCCATGGCCTGCGGCGTCCCCGCCATCGCCACCCGCGTAGGCGGTGTTCCCGAACTCATCAACGATCCCAGCACCGGCGATCCACGTAATAGCGATCCAGGTGGCGGAGATTCCAGCGACAGCGATCGGAAGAACGGCGCCCCCCGCAACGGCCTCCTCTTCCCCATCGGCGATGTCGACGCCATGGCCGACGCCACCATCAGCCTTCTCAACGATCCATTTCGCCTCGACCGCATGGCCGCCGCCGCCCGCAAAACCGCTCAGGATCACTTCTGCACCACGCGCATCATCCCCCTCTACGAGCAGTACTACCAGCGCGTCCTCGCCCGCACCCCCCACCACCCCTGAAGGCTGTTTGACAAGGTGTCGATCTGAAAACCCGTCTAAAACCGTCGTTTCGACCGAAGCCGCGCAGCTCTATCGGCGCCGTGGAGAGACCCCGCACTGCGCTGTTGTTCTTGCCGTTTGCTCGCTTCCAAGTCATCGAACGGATGATCACGGTTCATCGTCATTTGTGGAGTCGAAGGTCCGCGTTTCGCCTCTGCTGTTGGTCCTTCAGTGACCTGCCGGGTACATCTACCTGGTCTTCAATCTAGCGCTGAATGAAAACGTCGGCCCTTGATCAGAGCTCCCGAAGCTCAGCGCCAGCACCGGATCCACAAACGTCGACGCTCCCACCTCGAACGTTCGTGTTCCGATCTGCGCAAATCCGTTCTTCCGATAAAACGCCAGCGCCCGCTGATTGTCCGGATGCACCCCCAGCAGCAATCGCGCCGCCCCTTGCTCTTTCGCGCTTGCGATCGCTAGGTCCATCAGGCCCCGTCCCGCCCCGCCGCCATGAAACTTCGAAAACAGGTAAATGCGCCGAAGCTCAAGGTCGGCTGCCTCTGCCAGCCCAGCCGGAAAGTCAGGCGCCGTCAGCATCGCATACCCGATCGGGGCGGCTCCGGGCGCCACCTCCGCAAGCCAGATTCGCGTTTCGGGCCGCTCCAGGTACGAAACGTAGGCAGACGGAACATGGTTCTTTCGGCAGTGCGCCAGCAGTGAGCCGCCCGGAACAAGTCCGGCGAACGCCTCGAGCAGGGTTGCCGCTCCAATCAACGCCAGGGTGTCGGCATCCGCAGACGTACAGGCACGCAAGGTAACGTTCATGAATCCAGCATAAGTCCGTCCCCCTGAACTCTAAGCCGCATACTAACCTGATCCGCACTTGCCTTTGCCGTCGCCTCATCAACACCCAGCACAACCTGTCACCTGAGCGAAGGCAAACCCAGCCGAATGACCTGCACTGTACTTGCCTTTGCCTCTGCCTGCCTCCTTCACCATCGAGATAGATCCGTCGTCCTGAGCGACGGTAAGCCGCAGCCAAAGCGCCGCACTGGCATTTCCTCTTCAGCACGGTGATCCGCACCAGGAACACTCACGTAAAAACCTGTCAAGCCCCCGAACACCCTAAACTACTCATAACAAACCACATGCGCGTGGCATTCGAGTTACTCGAAACTGCTACTATTAACTTAGTGAAGAAAGTCCCGGCTCACAAGCCGGGCTTTCTCCTTTAGAATGAAATACTTGGCACCTAACTCCAATGGAATGTTATAGATGGCGGTATCAATAAACGCTATGTATAACATTCCATTTACTTTAGACGCCATACCTATACGCGCATTTCTCACCGGCAGCTTCAAAGGAGATTCTCATGCCCGCACCGCTCTGCCGCCACATCAAGACCTCCGGCCAGAAGTGCCGCGCCTTCGCCCTCACCGGTGGCCCTTTCTGCTACTACCATCACCGGCTTCAGCTTCGCCATCGGAGCTATCGCTGGGTCGGGGGTGAGAACAGCTGCAACTACATCCATCTCTGTGCCCTCGAGGACCGCGATTCCGTGCAGCTGGCCATCTCGCAGGTCGTCAATGCCGTCGCCGTCGGTCAACTCGAATCCGGCCGTGCCCTGCTCCTGCTCCGCGGTCTCCAGATAGCAGCCCGCAATCTCACCGCCATCGAACGCCACTCCCATGCTGGAGCCGCTAAAGCCCAGGCAGCCCCGACCTTTCAGCCCGTCCGCGCCATCGCCACCACCCGTGACTATCTCGACCTCGCCCTGCCCGACCTCGAGACCGAGACGCTCGAAGAGATCAACCTCGCCGAACACCTCATCCCCGTGCCTACGCGGAATCATGCCCTCGAACCCGCGTTCAACCTGGAACCGCTTCCTCCGCACGAGACTGCAGCGTATGTCCTTACCCTCGCGTTACGGCGCGCACGGCACTCCCCAGCAGATACTCAGCCGCTCCCAGCGCCTCCCGCCCAGCTTCAGACCAGTTCTGCGCTCCCGACTCCAGAATCGGCATCAGCAGCGTCACCTTCGTCCCCCGCCCCGGCCGGCTCACCACCGCGATCGTCGCTGCCGGCCCATACAGCACTTCCATCCGCTCCCGGACATTCTTCATGCCGATCCCCGTCCCTGCTCTCGATCCCAATCCCGATCCCGCCAGACCTCCCTGCGACGGCCTCCCTCCCTGCTCCGGCGATGGCCGCTCCAGATCCAGTCTCATCCCAACCCCATCATCCTCCACTTCGATCAGCAGCTGTCCCTCCATAATCCGGCTCCGCAGCGTCACCGTTCCCCCCGAAATCCGCGGTTCCAGCCCATGCTTGATGCTGTTTTCGATCAGCGGCTGCAGTAGCATGCTGGGCACCACGATATCCAGCGTCTCCTCTGCAATCTCCTTGATCACCCGCAGCTTCTCGCCAAACCGTACCACCTCGATGCCCAGGTAGTCGTCTGTAAACCCGAGCTCTTCGCGGAACGGCACGAATGCCTCGCGCTCCTTCAGCAGCATGCGCAGGATACTTGCCAGCTTGACGATCATCTCCCGTGCCAGCTCCGGCTCCGACCGGACCAGCGATGTGATTGAGTTCAATGTGTTGAACAGGAAATGCGGGTTGATCTGCCGCTGCAAGGCATCGAGTCGCGCCTCCATCAGCAGCCGTCCCTGCTCCTCGAGCTTCCGTTCTGTTCGAAGCGCGTTCCAGATCTTCAGCGGAATCCCGACGATAATCGGCGCAGACACGCAGATTGCCAGTTCCACCCACCAGTTGGCGGAGTACAGCTCGAAGAAGTGACGTGGATAGAACCGCGACAGCATGCTTGTCAAGAACTGTATTGCTGTGATCAGGAGCAGGAGCAGGATTTGGCGATCCAGCCGCGGATGACGCAGGTTCCGCGTCACCCAGCGATAGAGGCTCAGGTCGATCATCGGTGAGAACGACCAGACATCCTGGGGATCGGCGAACTGCCCAAACGTCCCGCTAACGGCAGCTACGGCAAGGTTTACCGGCAACGCAAAATATTCATGGTGCAGCACCGCAGGAATCGCCAGTATTGCGCCGCCGCCCAGGGCCGCCCATGGTCCAATCAGAATCCCGAGCAGGATTGTCGCTTCGAAGGAGATATCGGCTGCCAGAAAATTCGGAACTGTCACCCGGATCCACACGCCAAGCATCAGAGGCGCGCATAGCATCGCCACCAGGGCGATAGTCTGTTTCGGCGTGCGATTACTCGCGAGCAGCGCATTCCGAAACGTCCGCGATCGTCCCAGCGACGTCGACACAGCAGCCGCCACGCCCAGCTCGACCAGCAGGGTGATCAGGATCAGCTTTGGATCGGCCTGCATCATGCCTTTACTCTAATCCCGTGCCATAGAACCGGGTACACCATCCGACCAGATACCAATCCGAACCAGGTACCCACCCAACCGGGTGCCCCATTCCTGGCGCAGCTTCATCGCGTCAAGGGTGAGCTATCGTGCGAAGCGCGACCGCACTCCTTCCCCAACCACAACTCTGTCATCCTGAGCGAAGACGCAGCCGCAGTCGAAGGACCTGGGTTTGCACTTGGCACTTACACTTGTTCTCGCCCCGGGACTGCATCAAACCGCACGCGTCCGACTCCAATGACTGTGAGTATCGAAACGTATAATCCAGCCATGCCGTTCGCAAGCATACGCAAGATGGCCGACGCTGACTTTCCCACGCGCTGGGGAAACTTCCGGATCCTCGGATTCGAAGGTGTGATCGATCATCCAGTCTCCTGCAATGAAGATCTGCCCGCTCCCCTCACCCGTACCGAATCTGCCGTTGCCCTCGTCATGGGAGACACGCACGGTGCCCCTCCACTCGTCCGGATCCACTCACAGTGCCTCACAGGCGACGTCTTCCACTCGCTTCGCTGCGACTGCCGCCAGCAGCTCGAACTCGCCCTCGGCCGTATCGCCGGAGCCGGCCGGGGCATTCTCCTCTACGAGCAGCAGGAGGGCCGCGGCATCGGTCTTATGGCCAAGCTCCGCGCCTACGAACTGCAGGACCACGGCCGCGACACCATCGAAGCCAATCTGGAATTAGGGTATAAGGCTGATTGCCGCCAGTACGAGCTTCCCGCCGCTATCCTCAAGTCTCTCGGCTTGACATCCGTCCGCCTCATGACCAACAACCCTGAAAAGGTCGAAGCCCTCGAAGCTGCTGGCATCGCGGTTGAACGCATCTCGGCCGAAGTCCCGAGCGTACCTACCAACGAGCTGTACCTTCAAACCAAACGCGAAAAGATGGGCCATCTCGCGGGCTGATGCAGAAGCCGGATGGCTACGCCCCATCGCCCACCGACCACGCGGATCAGTCCCGGGTGAGCCAGATCAGCCCGATAAGTCTGTTCTGTCTCGGGTCTGCAACCGTGTGCTACTTCCCTTCCACCTCAGCCGCGCTCTTCAGAAACGCATCCACATTGGTCTTGTCCACAAGCGCTGTTCCTGTATCGATAAACACGGGATACGGCGAATGCGGGTCGGTCCCATAATCGACAGCGAACCGCTTCGGCAGTGCGTGATGGATCTCCGCAAGCATCTTCAAACCGACATACCCCATCGTGTAAGGCCGCTGAGAAATCGTAGAATCGATCTCTCCCATATTGATCATCTTCAACGTGGCGTCGTCCACGTCCATCGCGATCAGGGGTCGATCGCTTGCCCCGGCGCGCCGTAAGACTTCGGCCACATCCTTGCCCGCCGACGCCTCCAGGCAAACAAAGGCGTCGATCTTCTGCGCGCCTTTCTGGCCCACCAGTTTCTGCGCCTCATCGAACGCCGTACCCGAATCGCCCTTGATATTGAAGACGTCCACGACCTTGATGCCCGGCGAGTTCGCAAAGGCATCCTTGTACCCCTTCAGCCGTTCATCCAGATTAGGCTGCCCCGGCATCGAGAAGAACACCACGTTCCCTTTCCCGTTTAGCCTGAAGGACAGCCTCTGCCCACCCAGCCGTCCGGCCTCGAGATTATTGGTTCCGACAAACATCAGCCGATTGCTCCCTGGAGCATCCGAGTCCATCGTGATCACCGGAACACCCGCCGCCACCGCGTCGTTGATCGCTCCCGTCATCAAGGTCGCGTCCGCTACCGAGACCAGGATGCCCGCCGGCTTGCTTGCCACCGCCTTCTCGAACTCCGTCTCCTCCGCGCGCGGATCGAACCCATCCGGACCCTCCAGCATCGGCGTAACCACAATATCCGAAGCGGCTTTCATGAAACCGGCATTGGCTGTCTTCCAATAACCTAGCTTGAGATTGTTGGCAATCAGATAGTACTTCTCGGACTTGCTGTAGCGCTGGCATCCCGTGCTCGCCAGCAGACTTGCTCCAAGCGCCATCAAGGCAACACTCGATCTGGAAAAATTCATGGCAGTCCCCTCTCTGTCTCACACTGCTCGCGAACTCTTGACGGCCGCGAACAACCGCCTTCCGGCTCGTGCCGAATTCTACTCCTGCCAACGAAGGCCGAAGCATGAAATCGAACTTTGTTCCGGGAGCAGGCTAAGTCTCACGCAGCCCGCGCACCACCTTCGTCAGGAGCACCGCCTGTCCGGTATGCCGCTGGGTATGCTCCGCACAATGAACCAGAAGCCCGCCGACGGTGCTCGGCAGCATCCTGCGCCCCACCCCGCGCACCTCTTCGTAGCTCGATGAAGAAAGAAGCTTGATCCGTCGATCTGCCTCCCTCAGTGCGGCCCGCAATTCAGCCAGCACCTCCTCCGCGACCGCTCCCTCGTCCATCTCGGTCCTTAACGCATCTATCTGGTTCCCAGAAAGTGAGTTGCCCGCGGCATAGGTCAGCAGCCGGTCAAGACTTCGTGCGATATGCCGTAAGTGAAACGCCACGGAAGCCAGCGCGAACGGTCGAGCGTTCATCTCCGCGTCCGTCAATTCCGCGCACCATCGTGTTATATCCTCCTCCGTCAGTTCGAGTGTATGCAGCACCTGCCGTCTGACAGCATCCACCTCCGTCAGCGTGCCGCGCAGCCATGGTTCTGCACGCTCACTCATCACAGCCCCTTTCCATTGCGAAATCTTCGGACGACCTCTCCCACATCGCGGTGTTGCCCATCGAGAGCATCATTCATGGCGCGCACTTCGTCCGCCGACACCTTTCCGGCCAGACGGTCTTCAGCGATCCTGATCCCTGGATGCCGCCGAAGCGAATCCTCCCGGACCAAGGGAACAGCCTCGTACGGCGGAAAGTAGTGCATATCGTCCGCCAGGACCTCAAACCCCATCGCGCGGATCGGCCCGTCTGTCGAGTTCCCCGCCACGATATCCACCTGCTTCTGCGCCAGTACACGATAGAGCAATCCCAGGTCCATCACGCGCGGCGGTCCCGCGAACTTCAATCCGTATGCCGCTTGCAGTCCTTTCAATCCATCAGGCCGCTCCTCGAACTCGTAGCCGACACCAAGCCTCAAAAGCGGAGGCTCGCTCTCTCGATTATGAAATGGGTGTTCATGAAGCCGCACCACATCGCTAATCGTCTTCAATCCTAGTTGGCGCGCGTCATCTCCACGGACAACCATTGCAAAGGTGTCTTCAAAGCCAAGCGGCGGACCGGTGTTCACGCCATAGCGAGTCGCGTACAGTTCGCTTACGCGGCGCCGCACTGTCGCCGCATCGCGCTGTCCGATGGGCGGAAGCGGCTGTTTCAGGATCGCCGTCAGTGCCGTTCCGGTGTACTCCACATATCCATCGATCCGCCCGTTCACCAGCGCTTGCTGGCATATATAACTGCCAGCCAGATAGAAGCGCCGGTCAACCCGCTCCCTCGTAACTGCTTCGATCTCCTGTGCCAGCAACTCCCCAAGAACGACCTGCTCCGTAAAGTTCTTCGCCCCGATCGTGATCCGGGACGAGCGCGGTGGCGCACACGCGACCAGTCCGGCCAGCGTTGCCGCCAATCCTATTCGCGATATCCAACCCCGCCATACCCGACTAGCCATTCTCCCCTTAGCCTACTTCTATGCCCTATCCTTCCGGACAGCCAGCTTCTTCTCAAGCCAACCCAGCCCCGTATCGGCAAGAAGCGCTAAACCTGCTGCCGGAATCGCGCCTGCCAGCACGAGGCCGTTATCCACGCTGGCCACGCCGCGGAAGATCAGCTCTCCAAGACCGCCGGCGCCAATCGCTGCAGCGATCGTTGCCACACCCACGCACGTTACCGTTGCCGTCCGAAGTCCAGCCAGGATGACACTTGCCGCGAGCGGAAGTTCGACTTTGAAGAGACGCTGCATCTGTTTCATTCCAAGTGCACTTGCAACATCGATCAGCGCCGGATCGACACTTTCGATCCCGGCATACGTATTGCGAAGAATAGGAAGCATGGCATAGCCGGTCAGCGCAAGGATCGCCAGGCGCGAGGCGTTCTCGCCCAGCCACGGCACGGGAAGCAGCAGGCCGAAGAGCGCTAGGCTCGGGACCGTCTGCACCACGTTGGCGAGTGCGATCACGGGCTTCGCGAGCTTCCGTCGCCGCGTAAGGAGGACGCCAAGTGGCAATCCGATGCCGGCAGCCAGCAGCATTGCAAAGAAGGTCAACCATAGGTGTTCAAACGTTAGCCGACCGATCTCCCAGCCGTGAACGTGCAGGAATTTCAGAAGACCCCTCACGCCGGAACCGCGCGATGAACCGCCTGGACGTAACTCACGACCTGCGCGTCCTTGGAGAGGAGCACGGCCTTTGTAGGGAGATCGGCTACAACTCGGCCCTCAGCCAGAAAGATCACTCGCTGGGCAAGATAAAGGGCTTCATCGAGATCGTGCGTCACCAGCAGCACCGTCTTCTTGACGCGATCGAACAGCGCGAGCACCATGGTCTGCATCTCCGCGCGAGTGATCGGGTCGAGCGCACCGAACGGCTCATCCATCAGCAGAATCGCTGGATCTGTCGCCAGCGCCCGTGCCAATCCAACTCGTTGCCGCTGTCCTCCGGAGAGCTGCCACGGATAACGATTACGGAATTCCGCGAAGTTCATGCCGACCTGCTCGAGCACCTCTTCAGCGCGGGCTGCAATCGCATTCCGATCCTTCCCTGCGAGCTCCAGCGCCAGACCCGCGTTGCGCTCGACAGACATATGCGGGAACAGGCCGGTCTCCTGGATCACATAGCCTACGCCACGCCTCAGCGTTACCTGGTCGTATCCACTGGTCGCCCGACCGTCAACCAGTACCTCGCCGGACGACGGCAGAACCAGGGCATTGATCATCCGAAGCAAGGTCGTCTTGCCGGAGCCGCTCCTACCCAGCAGAGCGGTGGTCGTTCCAGGCTCCAGCTTTAGGGAGATATCGCGAAGCAGGAAACGGCTGTCCGGCAACGCGTAGCTCACCTTCGCGAACGCAACGCCGGCCATGAACTATATCCTCATACGTTTACAGCTCCGTGCCGCCTAAACCGCAGCCTCAGGTTCCGCCAGGGCGCCATCCTGCTCTCCGGATACGGGGATCGCTCCCGGCTGTCCCTTGACACGCACGACTGTGATCTTGTCAAAGCCTTCCTTGAAGGCTGGCGGACGCAGGCGCTCTGCCATCTTCTGCATTACCTCATCCGTCACCTGGCGATCGCGCTTCGAGTTACGCTCCATGCAGACAGCCAGTGGAACGTCGAAGAAGACGGCCTGCACCTCGTATTCGAAACTCTTTGCCATTTTGATCCACTGGCGCCGTTCGTGAGGGGAAAGATTCGTCGCGTCCACATAGTTCCACGGCATCTTTGCAATCAATCGTGCCCGCAGCAGCGAGCGCAGGGTTGAGAACACCAATCCCTGATACCGCTGGTCGGTAATGTCGTCAAAGAGCAGCGATCGGAGTAGATCGCTCGAAAGTGGTGTCACACCACGCCGCTTGTACCAGGTCGTCTTCCCCGAACCGGGGAGTCCGATTGTCAGAACGACATAGCCACGCGGCGACTTTTTGGTAACGGGCGTCAACTCGGCCGGCGGGGTGGCCAGGTTTTCGGGTTGCGTTTCGATGACCATCCTGCCTTCGCTGGCAGGCGCGTCCAGCGTCTGCGAAGCTTCGGGAGGAGTCATAACCGGTTCGGCTGCGACCAACTGTTCGGGACTTCTTAGAGCTTCTGGGGCAGGATCGGCGTCCCACACCGGAGCGGGCTCCGGGTAGGTCGGCCTCAACGGTGCCAGTTGATTTGCAGGAAGTTCCTGCCCAATCTTGCCAGTGGACTCCGATTCATTCGGTCCACGCCTGGAACGTCGTCTCATCTTTTCGCGCATCCAATCGCGCAAGTCGCGCATAAGGTGCTTATAACACCGCGCGGAAGTCCGCCGCAAATGCGTGTCACCTCAAGCGATACCTCCCCCACTGCAAAGATCCCCGGCTTCCGATGCCGGAGCGCCCGGTCAGGTCGTCATCGTCCATTCACGTTTACCACGTACTGTTGAACCGAGGCGGACAGCACGTGATGATGACAGGTACCCCCGAATTGGACGAGATGCAGGCTGACTATAAGGCAGCCGTCGATGCATGGATCGTAGCCATCAGGCATGAAGAGACGCTGGCCTCCGAGGATCACACCGTTGCCGAGGTAGACACGTGGGAAGCTGCCGGCTTTCAGGAAGAGAAACTTCGGCAGAAGGCGAAGACCGCAAAGAAAAGATACGAAGAAGCGCTGCGTTTTAAGTTCTATCAATTCGACGCGAAATAGCCCGGCCATGAATACTCCGTGGAACTCCGAGTGGTTCTCGAGCCATGCCTCCACAGAGTGCGCGTTCGGCTAGCACGCTACAGCTTCATTGCTCGATAGCTTTATAGTGGATGAGGAGCCCCTCATGCGGGCCAGCGGTTCAACTCGACAGGAGCATCACTCTTTATGGCTGTAAAGGTAGGTATCAATGGCTTCGGCCGTATCGGACGCAATGTCTTCCGCACCGCTCTCGGAGATTCCGAGATCGAGTTCGTGGCCGTCAATGACCTGACAACGCCAGCTACTCTGGCTCACCTGCTGAAGTATGACTCCATCCTCGGCAATCTGAAGAACGAGATCACCTCCGGCGAAGACTTTATCGCTGTTGACGGAAAGAAAATACGGGTCTTCGCTGAGCGGGATCCCGCCAAACTCGACTGGGCCTCGGTTGGTGCAGAAATCATTGTCGAGTCGACCGGCTTCTTTACTGATGCAACCAAAGCCAAGGCCCATCTGGGCGGCGCTGCCAGTGACGGAAAGACAACTGTAAAGAAGGTCATCATCTCTGCCCCCGCGACCAACGAAGATCTGACGATCGTTTTAGGGGTGAATTCAGACAAGTACGATCCCGCGAAGCACAGCGTTATCTCGAATGCCAGTTGCACCACCAACTGCCTCGCGCCGGTGGTCAAGGTGCTGCACGAGAACTTCGGAATCGCTTCGGGAATCATGACGACCATTCATAGCTATACGAACGATCAGGTGATTCTCGATACACCGCACAAGGATCTCCGCCGCGCCCGTGCCGCTGCTCTGTCGATGATTCCAAGCTCAACCGGAGCCGCCAAAGCGCTCAAGCTCGTCGTCCCTGCGATGGATGGCAAGCTGGATGGCTTCGCGATCCGCGTTCCGACGCCCAACGTCTCGGTCGTCGACCTGACCTTCGTCTCCGAGAAGCCGATCACCATCGCTGCCGTCAACGAAGCGCTCAGAAAGGCCTCCGAAGAGGGCGACCTCAAAGGTTATCTCGGTTTCACCGACGAGGAGCTCGTGTCGTCCGACTTCAAGGGAAATCCTCTCTCCTCCATTGTCGATTCCAAGCTGACCAAAGTAGTTGGTGGAAACACCGGCAAGGTCATCAGCTGGTATGACAACGAGTGGGGCTACTCGAGCCGAGTCAAGGATCTTATTCTGTTCCTGGTTGAGAAGGGCATCTAGCAAGAACAACAACAAAGCGATTGCCCCAGATCTCTCCAGACGCGGGGTTTGCTCGATCAACGCAGAACAGGCACCGCACATATACATCTGCGGTGCCTGTTTCTGGTTCAAGTGCAGGTTGATTCGAGTTATCGGGTGCGTCCAGCCTTGGTCTGATCATCCACAATCAGCTCTTCGTGCCGGACTTCGTTTGAAACCTCCCGCACATCCTCGACGGAGCGTTTGCCCACGGAGACCTCTTCACGTACCACGGTTGACTTGTCGATCGAAGCACGCTCTTCAGACAGAGGAATGCGAATCTCGTTGGCGTCGCCGATCTGCCCGTTAGCCGCGGTGTTTCCCGCAACGGCGTGACGCTCAATGACGAGTTCTTCACGCGTAACAGGAACTTGCACAGTCTGCATTTCGGTGACCACCTCTTTGCGGAGACGGACATCGCCCAAGCTAACGCGATCTGTGTGGACCCGCAATACCTCGCCGAGCAACTGAATATTCTGCTCGCCACCTACCGCTGCACTGGTACTGGTATTAGCGTAGTCATAATCTGCTGAGTCGTTCCCGAGATCGCCTCCACAGCTCTTAAAAATTTGCTCTGCCTCCGCTGCCCGCCCCTCGGCTTTGACCGTGACTACTGCACCCGCGCTGCTGTTGCCGAACCGATGGCTCATGTACTTTGAGCGATCCTCGGAGACGGAGAGATCGGTCATTGTTCCATGAAGATCGGGGGCCCCATAGGCAGTGTTTGCTGTCGAACCGCCACCAGGTGTTACCTCTCGCGACGCGAGATCGCCGTTGGACCGTTCATCAGCGTAGGGCTCCACGTCGCCGCCATCAAAGAAGTTCTTCACCTTATCCCAGACTCCTTCGGTCTTTGCGCCTGCCGCATGGGCCATCTGGGTTCCGGCGTGACCCTGAGTTCCGGTCTGGGCACCAGTTGAGCCACCCCGGCGAGCAACGCCAATCTGTCCCGACGTAAATCCGGCATCTTTCAGTTCCTGTACCGCGCGTCCAGCATCATCATTGCTTTCGAAGAATCCGGCCACGGTGCCGGTTGCAATTCCTGTTTGCGCCATAATTTTCCCCTGACCTAACGTTTGGAGCGCCTGCGGGTGCGCTTGACTCATGTCGTGTGCTGTAGTTTTCGGATCGATACCTGCAACCTTACACATTCCGGTTCTGCCGGACTCCGCTAAATCTCTGAAGGTACGATGCCTCTTTTCAATGGGAAAGAACATTCGGGAAATTAAATTATGTAGCAGGCCACACTTCTTCAAAACGTCGTTTCCACAATATGCCTGGTGTTGACCTACATCTAAAATGCGCATCAAAGTGAAGATGATCGAACGAACCAACATTGCTGGTACGTCTCCCTATGAGCCTGTCATTGGCTTTTCCCGCGCGGTTCGCATCGGCAGCGAGGTCCACGTCTCGGGCACAGGGCCGGTCGGTGAGGATGAAGCCGAGGCGGCACAGCAGACGGAGCAATGCCTCACCCTTATCGCCGTCGCTCTTAAGCAGGCAGGCAGTTCAATCGAATACGTGTATCGCACCCGCATTTACCTGGTCCGCGCTGGCGATTGGGAGATCGTGGGCCGCATTCACGGCAAGTTCTTTTCGATTACCCGCCCGGCCGCTACCATGGTCGTCGTTGCCGCGCTGCTGAATCCGAGCTGGCGTGTAGAGATTGAAGCAGACGCCTCGATACCAGACGCTCCTTGACGTATCCTGACTTCATCATGCCGAAGCTCTCGATCCGCGACCTCGACCTTGCCCATAAGCGCGTGCTGATCCGCGTCGACTTTAATGTACCCCTTGAGAATGGCGTTATAACGGACGACACCCGCATCCGCGAGACTATTCCTACCATCGAGTACGCTCTCCGGCGGAAGGCCAGAGTCATCCTCGTATCGCATCTTGGCCGCCCCAAAGGACGACCGGTCGAGTCCTTGAGCTTGCGCACACTGGTCGATCCGCTTCGGACGCTGCTCGATCATGTCATCAATCCGGGCGAGAATGTCGCCTTCTCACCGGACTGCATCGGCGAGATCGCTATCGAGATGTCAAGCCAACTTGCCTCGGGTCAGACGCTACTGCTCGAGAACCTTCGTTTTCACGAAGAGGAAGAGACGAACGATCCGGAGTTCGCAAGACAGCTCGCGAGTTTGTGCGATCTCTATGTCAATGATGCCTTCGGAGCTGCGCATCGTGCGCACGCGTCAATTGAGGGCATTACGCACTTTGTTGCACAATCCGCCGCAGGCCTGCTGATGGAGAAGGAACTCACCTATATGGGCAGAGCCCTCGACCGGCCAGACAAGCCCTTTGTAGCGATTATCGGCGGCGCAAAGGTTTCGGACAAGATTGGAATTCTCGATTCCCTGCTGACAAAGGCTGACACGATCCTGATCGGCGGTGGCATGGCCTACACCTTCCTGAACGCCCAGGGCCAGGCTACCGGCAAGTCGCTCGTCGAAACAGATAAGATCGACGTGGCCCGCAATCTGCTCAAGAGAGCGAAGACGAACGGCGTGAAGTTTTTGCTGCCGGTGGATCATATCTTGGCCGACGGGTTTACTGCGCATGCCACCACTCAGACCTTCTCCGGTCCAGGCGCCTTCCCCCCAGACTGGATGGCGCTCGACATTGGGCCAGAGACAATCGAGTTGTTCTCAAGCGAGATCGCCGAGTCCCGCACCGTCCTCTGGAACGGTCCCATGGGGGTATTTGAAATGCCGGCCTTCGCCGCTGGAACAAACGCCGTAGCCCGAGCCGTGGCTTCGAACGCAAGCGCCACCACCATCGTGGGCGGCGGCGATTCCGTTGCCGCTATCCGCAAATCAGGATTTGCCGATAAAATCACTCACATCTCAACCGGTGGCGGCGCGAGCCTCGAGTTTCTTAAGGGAAAGATCTTGCCTGGAGTAGACGCTCTGACAGACAAGTAGCCGGAACTGAATTGCGGCTTGCATTACACTCTGGAGGTTATGGCATCGAGGGATCGTTGCTTGAAGGTAGATGATGAGTAGCGCGCCAAATCGACCACATGGCTCCCCAAAATACTGAATGGAATGTGGGATACTAAGCGTCCAGATGCGTAAACCCCTAATCGCCGCTAATTGGAAGATGTACAAGACTCCGAAGGAGTCGCTTGCATTCCTTAACCAGTTCCTTCCTCTGGTGAGTAAACACAGTGCCCATGACATCATCATCTTTCCTACCATGTCCTCGCTTGGCTACGTGATTGAAGCGGTCAAGGGAACCAATGTTTCAGCAGGCGCGCAGACGATGCACTGGTTGAATGAGGGACCGTACACCGGCCAGACCTCGCCCACGATGCTCGCAAGCATCAGCTGTACGCACGTCCTGCTCGGTCACTCGGAGCGCCGCATCTACGCTCACGAAACCGACGACATGGTGAACTGGAAGCTGAAGGCGGCGCTGGCTCACAACCTGATCCCGATCGTATGCGTGGGAGAGAGCCAGGATAAGCGACAGTCCGGGCTGACCGAGGCGGTGCTGAACTGGCAGGTCGCCTGCGCCCTGAATGGCATCCGTCCCGAGTATGCAGCTCCCATCATTATTGCGTATGAGCCCATTTGGGCTATCGGCACGGGAAGCATCGCCACGCCCGATCAGGCCGCCGAGGCTCATGGAATCATTCGTCGAGAGATCGCCGTGCGTCTTGGAAAGGATAGCGCCGACGCTGTCAGGATCCTCTACGGCGGCAGCGTCAAGGCGGAAAATATTGCCTGCCTGATGGCTAAGCCAGAGATCGACGGTGCACTCGTTGGCGGCGCGAGTCTTGATCCCAACTCCTTCGCGCAACTCATCCATAATTCAGTTCGCAACTCTGGAGCGAAGACGTAGCTTTGCCGCGCGAGCGACCTCACCTAGCGAACAACACCCATCTGGTCCATCGGCCAATACACAAAAGCCGCCTTGCCATAGATGAGGCTTCGATCGACCGGACCAAAGTCCCGGCTGTCGCTCGATATGGACCGGTGGTCGCCCATGACGAAGTAGTCGTTCGGTGGAACGATCATATCTGGCTGCGAGCGATCGTCTGTGTACCGTAGCGGGACATAGCGTTCCTTCAACGCGTTTCCGTTCACGTAGACAGTGCCCTGCTCGATGCGGATGTCATCGCCAGGGAGCGCAATGACTCGCTTGATATAGCTCTTCGCGTGATCGCGTGGATAGAGAAATACGACGACGTCGCCATGCTCGATGCTTCCGACACGGTAGGCAATCTTGTTAATAAACAGCCTGTCTTGATCTTCAAGGACCGGCAGCATGCTTGTGCCCTCAACGCGGACCGGCTGGTACAGAAAGATGATGATGAAAGCCGAGACAATGATGGAAATCATCAGATCGCGCAGCCAGGAGTAAATTCCGCTCCGTGCTGCTCCAGCGGGCATTGCAGCAACGTTTGCTTCGGCAGGTGCATTTAGCGACGTGTGTTGACCTGGTTCACGCTCTTCTTCTGTCACGTTCCATCCTTCTTCTGCCTGTTTAGACGTATCGATATTAATCTCGTTCCAAACGAAACGTTATGTCCATCTTCTCCCACGGCGTTCTTGCCTTCCCGGTCTTCGGCAGAAAGTGTCTGCAACATTTTGTGCTCTTGTTTCCGTTTAGGCGAGTACGATGGTGGTAATAACTAAAAGCTCGAAAGCACGGACGTGGAACATTACCTTGGCATACATCCGCCTGTCGACTTCAAGATGTGCCTCGTACATGCATCACAAGGTGTCGACATAAGCGACCTGACGCAGAGCATTCTTCGCGCATCCGATCAGCAAGGTCTAAAATCATGATAAAGCGGCGGGAACGGACACTATGGCAACACTTACGATGACGGAACACACAATACCTCAAAGACCCACTGACCGGAGTGCAATGGATTCCAAGGTCCCGATGACCGAGACCGCAAATGTCGCTTCGGAAGGTTTCGACACGAAATCGGCGCTTGAGATCGCTCGCATCATTAATCATGAAGATTCTAAAATCGTCGCAGCGGTTAAGAAGGCGCTGCCTGAGATCGCCATCGTCATCGACACTGTCGCACGATCTCTACGGGACGGAGGGCGTCTCATCTACGTCGGAGCGGGTTCGAGCGGTCGTATCGCTTCGCTCGATGCTTCGGAGTGCCCGCCCACGTACTCTACGGCTCCCTCACAGGTTCAGTACATCATGGCCGGTGGACCAAAGGCACTTGCTTCGGCCTCGGACGTGAACGAAGACTCGCCTGAGATCGGTCAGCGCGACATTGCGCGACGCCGTCCCACACGCAAGGATATCGTGATCGGCGTGTCGGCCAGCGGCCTGACACCGTACGTCGTTGGAGCTGTCGAGTATGCTCGAGCCCGCGGCGCAAAGACAGCTGCTATCACCTGCAACTACAACACTGCACTTGCTGATGTTGCCGATACGACGATTGTCGCCGAGGTTGGCCCCGAGGTCATATCCGGATCCACCCGCATGAAAGCGTCGTCCGCCCAGAAGATGATCCTCAACATGATCACCACCGGTGCAATGACTCGCTTAGGGTATGTCTATGACAATCTGATGGTCAACGTGCACATGAAAAATGCCAAGCTAGTTGAACGCGGCATTCGCGTGCTGATGACAGTGTGTGATATCGACCGCGATACAGCTATCCGCACCATCAAGTCTGCGGGAAAATCGATTCCCATCGCCCTTGTCATGCTGAAGGCGAATGTCGACAAGATGGAGGCTGTTCGCCGCCTGACGAAATCTGACGGAAATGTGCGATTGGCGATTGATGATTCGCGGTTGGAACTCTAGGAGAGACTTAGTAGGTGCCAGCGTTCCTGTCTGGCTCAAGCCCTGGAATGCACCGCACCATCCTTGCCAATCCTTTCCACGCGGAATCTCCGTAAACTAGCTCAATGGATAAGTTTGTAGTACGCGGCGGGAATCCCCTTCTCGGAACGATTAAAGTCTCTGGAGCGAAGAACTCTGCTCTTCCATGCATGGCCGCCGCCATCCTCACGGAGGATGAGGTCATTCTCGAAAACATTCCACAGGTTCATGACATTGAGACGGAGCGCAAGCTGTTGACGTCCATGGGCGCCGAGGTGGAACTCGGCTATGGACGTGCCCAGCATCGCACCACCATCAAGTGCGCCATCCTGTCGGACCCTGTCGCAAAATACGAAATCGTCAAGACGATGCGCGCGAGTTCGCTTGTGCTCGGACCGCTGATCGCGCGCGCCGGCATCGCACGCGTCGCCGTGCCAGGCGGCTGCGCCATTGGTGGCCGGCCTATCGATCTCCACATCAAAGGCCTTGAAGCGATGGGGGCGGTCATCACGCAAGACCACGGCTACCTGGAAGCGCGCGCACCAAAGAATGGTGAAGCACCGCTGAAGGGTGCACACATCGTCTTCGACAGGATCACCGTCACAGGTACCGAAGACCTGCTGATGGCCGCAACACTGGCCGAAGGCGAGACGCTCTTCGAAAACTGCGCCCGTGAGCCAGAGGTGACCGATCTCGCCGCGCTTCTCGTCGCCATGGGAGCGCAGATCGAGGGTGCCGGCACCTCCACTATTCGCGTTCAGGGCGTCACTAAGCTGCACGGCGCTCGCCACAAGATTAACCCCGACCGCATCGAGGCTGGAACCTTCCTGCTTGCCGGTGCTATCACCGGCGGAGACCTGATCATTGATTGTTGCGATCCCGCGCACATGGGCTCGCTTATCGCCAAGCTCGAGCAGTGTGGTGTCCGCATGGACGTTGGTAAAGACCATATCCGCGTCCGGTCCAGCGGCGAGAGAGACGGAAGGCTGACTGCATCGAACATCTCGACCGAGGAGTACCCGGGCTTTCCGACCGATATGCAGGCCCAGTTCATGGCACTGACTACCCAGGCAGAAGGGACGACCACTATCACCGAGAACATCTTTGAGAACCGCTTCATGCATGTACAGGAGCTCATCCGCATGGGCGCGAATATCACCGTGTCGGGGCGCACGGCGACGGTCCGTGGAAAGACGCCGCTGCAATCGGCCGCCGTGATGTGCTCAGACCTGCGCGCCTCTGCCTCGCTGGTGCTCGCCGCCTTGGTCGCCGATGGCGAGACGATTCTTGACCGCGTATACCACATGGATCGAGGCTATGAGCGCCTCGAGGAAAAGCTGCGTGGAGTCGGCGCACAGATCCGTCGCATGGGTGACGTGTTCGGTAGAAAGTAAGGTGCTCTGCCTTTATGCTCACACACGCTCAGAGCGATGCTGTGATCAGCTTACGATATGCATAAGCATCGCGCTGCTCGCCGTAGAAAGCTGGCCTGACTGCCTCGCGCACGCAACCCGCAGAGTCGTATAGACGGATGGCAGTTTGATTTTCAACGTAAACGTGCAACTCCATCGAACGCGCTCCAGCCGCTCTCGCCCTCTCTTCGGCGATCTGCACCAGATGGCTGGCCAGCCTCTTGCGCCGATACGCGGAAGCCACATCAAGCGTGATGAGATAACCCCGTCTGCCTGATCTCATCTGCTCGATGTGCACAATGACAAATCCAGCCAGCTTGCCCTGATCCGCCTCAGACTCAGCAACGACGGTTACAGCGTTGCACGCTTCCGCAAATCGCCGCATGGACGTTCGATCAAAGAGGAACTCCGGCGCGAAGCACATCCGGTCCAACGTGACCATCGCATCAAGGTCGCTCTTCCGGTACTCACGTAACCGCAGGTCCATGTCTTGAGTAGTAGATGTGTCGAGTAGAACAAACCTCGTCGTGGACCCGTAGCGGAATTCTTGCTCGAGCCCTCAAGTCATCTTAGAAGGTAATTTTTCCGGCTAACTGTAGCTGCCGTGACGATCCCGAATCTCCTACAGCCCCACGAGTTGCGGTGATCTGGCCAAAGGTGCTATTCGGCGATGCAGTCAGGTTGGGATTGTTAAAGTTAGCATGATTAATCAGATCGAAAGAGTCGAGCCGCAGCACCAGATTGACTGACTCCGCAATCCTGGTCGTCTTCTGGAGGGAGAGATCCGTATCCGAAAATCCGGGGCCGCTGAGCGCATTGCGGCGCAGGTTCCCGAAGCCAAACGGCTGCGCGTAGAAGCTGCAACCGGTCATGGGCGTTGCACAGGCCGAGCCGTTTATGAACTGAATGTTCTTCCCCACGTAGGCTCCTCTGCCAGTCGAGTACGGCCCGATGAGTGTTGGACGAATATTCCCGCTCCCCGTGAAGCTTGTACTCGATATCGTTACATTCATGGGTTGACCACCCTGCACCTGCGTGATATTTGCCAGCAGCCAGCCTTCCTTCAATCGATTGCCATGAAACGGGAGCGTCCATGTGCCGCTGAAGACGAAGTGATGGCGCACATCGAAGTCGGAGAGACCATAGTTGTTCGTGGGGTTGTTGTTGTCCTGAAAGCCAAGCGCGGACTGCGAGTTCTCGTCCATGGACTTGGAGTAGGTATAGGTCGAATTGAGATCGATTCCGCCGCGCAGCGACTTACGCACCGTAAGCCACAGCGCATTGTAGTTCGACATGGAGGCATAATCGATGTAGTTGATGTTTCCAAGCGGCGCTGAGGGGCTGATGGAACTTGCGGTAGAGACGGCGGCGAAGGGCCGGACCGGCGTTCTGCTGTTCGGAGCGTAGGTGAACTGGTTGATATTTCTGGTCACCCGGAGGTGCCGCCCGTTGGCTCCGACATAGCCGAGTTGAACGACCGTGCCTGCGCCGATATCGTGCTGTATGTTCATGTTGAAGGATTCGACGTAGGCGTTGCGATAGTTCGGGTTTACCGCACTTGGATTGAGGCTGGATGCTTTCGCCCGTGGAAACAGCGTTCCAACTGGGCCTGCACCCGTCGAAATGCTCACCGGGCTGGAGAAGGGGGGGTTACCTGCGAGGTTCGAGCCGACGCCTGCGGTAGGCTGATCGGCCATCATGCCATAGCCGCCACGGAGAACTGTCTTGCCCGTCCCGAATAGATCGTAAGTAAAACCCAGCCGAGGTTCATAGTTATTGTTCTGGTTATACGGCTGGTTGACCTGCTGCAGCGTGTCCGACGCTGCTAAAAAATTAACGAAGCGATGACCGCCCTCAGCCGGTGTCCCATTCCACTCGTAGCGGAAGCCAAGCTCCGCGGTAAGGCGCGGCGAGATCTTCCAGCTATCCTGCACAAAGCCGGCCACACAGCTGATAAAGACGCGGCTTACGACGTTGATCGGATTTGCGCTAAAAGAATTCGCCATACCATCTATAAAGGCGCTGGTTGTCAGAAATTGCACCGTACCCGCGGTCTGCGAGAAGCTGCTGCCAATGTAACGGCGGAACTCGCCGCCTACCTTGAACGCGTGCTTCCCATGCAGATAGTTCAGCGTATCGGAGAAGACGCCCGTGGTTACCGATCGCCCTTGCGGAAAACCGGAAGGACCGCCAAAATTGAGGTTGAGGTCACTCACGGAGATCTGTGGAATCCCGATCGGCCGATTGACTCCGTTGTTGATTCCAAAAGTACTCGCCGTTGCTAACACGTTTGGCACAAACGAGATTGCGATCCGATTGAAGCCGAGACGAGCCTCGTTGACTACATTGGGCGAGAAGATGTGGACATCATTGAGAGTCCCAATCTGGCGATGGGCGGTACGATGATCGCCGAAACCGGTGATTGTATTGTTCTGCAGGTTTGGTTCGGTGCGGGCATCCTGCTGCCAGGCGTAGTAGAAATGCGCGTTGTTGGCGTTCGAAACCTTATGAGAGAGATCGCCGCTGAACTGGTCGGTCTTGACCGGCCCGGGAGAGGAGCCGGTGAAGGTTGCAGTCGTTACGCCGGCATTGGTCGTCTCGACGCCCGCCGGGATGAAATTGATGATCTGGGCGTATGCCGGGCCGGCCTTGCTGGTCGCAAACGCTGCTCGTTGCCGGGCGGTCGGAACGTTGCTCTGCAGCAGAATATCCTGCGATTGCCGCAGACCCTCGTAGCTCAAAAAGAAGAAGGTGCGATCCCTGAAGATCGGTCCGCCCAGCGCACCGCCGAAGTTGTGTCGCCGCAGAGCGTTCTGCCGGTCCGGCTTGCGATTGAAGAAGTTGCGTGCGTCAAAATAGTTGTTCCGCAGATATTCGAAACCTTCGCCGTGAAAGGCGTTTGTCCCTGAGCGGGTTGCCACATTGACGATCGATCCCGAACTGCGACCGTACTCCGCGCTGAAGGTTGAATTCAGAATCTTGAACTCGGAGGTCGTGTTGATTGACGGTTGAAACGTGATCTGGTTTTGGGTCATGTCGTTCAGGTTGATGCCGTTGATCTGAAAATTCGCCGAGTCTTCGCGGTTTCCCCCAGTGACAAAGGAACTCGCTCCAAGCCCGCGGCTCGGGACGGTGAGCGTTCCATTTGCGGGTGGAACTACGGCCCCGGGAGTAAGCTGCGTCAAATCGAGAAAGTGACGCCCGTTCAGCGGAATCTGCTGGACTGTCTCCTTGTCAATGACCTGACCCACGGTTATGGTCTGCGACTCAATGAGCGCTGCTCCTGTCTCGACCTGTACGGTCTCGCCGGCCGAGGCGACGCCCAGTTGGACGTTGACTGTCGTCCGCTGATCTACCTGCAGCAGAATGCTCTTGACTACGTTCACGGCAAATCCAGCGGCTGTGGTGCGCACTTCGTATTCACCCGGCTGCAGCGACGGCACTGCATAGCTGCCCGTGGTATCGCTCAGTGCTTCGCGCTCTGTGTTCGTCGCCAGTGCATGCACCTGGATCTTCGCTCCCGGAACCACGGCACCCGAAGGATCTGTGACCGTTCCTGCCAACGTCGCGGTGGATTGTCCCAGAGCGAGCCCAACACCTGCGAGAAGCACCATATAAAGAGCTGAACCTCGGATGATGTAATTCAATGAAGCCTCCTGAAGCAGGTACAACTGCCATAGCTGGACCGATGTGAAGGTCGGGAACGGGATAGGACCCGACCCGACTTCCTCAACCTGAAGCCGAAAGATCGCCGGAACGAAAGCCAAGTAGTAGGACTGGCAAGAAGGAGCGGTTGTCTGAACTCACCTGCGATACGAGAGCGACGGCCAACAGGTTCCATCGCAGCTGAGGGACATGTCGTACGTTTTCACGATCCCGTAATGAAGTCAACTTATGTGCAGTGCGATGCGTTCCGCCGTTGCCTTAGAGCTATGCTTATCTGGATTGTTCCGGCTCCTCCATGCATGGACGAAGAGGTCTTTCATGTCGCACTACCACCATAAATTCTTGTTGTCCGCCTCGCGGTTGCTGCTTTCTGCTCCCAACTGGCATGCGCTCAGTCGCCTGAGCCCGACGTCGCGCCAGCCCTGTATTTCAGCGCAGCATGGTATCCGGAGCAGTGGCCGGAGTCGCGATGGGCGACAGACCTGGCACTCCTGGAGCAGGCACACATCCGCTTCGTCCGCGTGGGCGAGTTCGCGTAGTCCAGCATGGAGCCGACCGAGGGAAACTTCCAGTTCGACTGGCCAGACCATGCCATCGCCGCTGCTGCGAAACACCACGTCGCGGTCGTGCTCGGGACTCCAAGTGCCACTCCGCCAGCGTGGCTTACACAGAAGTTTTGGTCCAGCCCTGAAAAGCCTTCTGGGCGGCGGGACCATAGTCTTCGGAGCCGATCTCGTTATCGAGCTGCCAGCCGATGACATTGGCGTCGTGACCGTAGCGTTTGGCGATATCGCGGCAGAGCTCGCGATATCTGGTGTCTACGAAGCTGCCTGCTGCCGATTGCCGTGCTCGGCTCGCCGGCCATCTGCCTCAATGCGGAGGGTCTCGGGATACCGTCCTCACAGACGCAGGCGCGAGCACTCTGATAGAGTACGTCCGCAACGGCGGCACCTGGTCCTCGGCCAACGCTCCGGCATGAAGACACCGACAACAGCCTGCAGATGAAACGCGGTCCCGGTGCCCTGGTTGATCTTCTTGGCGGCCGTGTCGAACAGTTCTATGCCATCGATTTCGACGCCCACCCCGAGGAGGTCGTTCCACTTAAGGCAAGTGGAGCAAGACTACCTCGAAGATCTGGGCTGAGCAACTCTCCACGAGCACACCGGACACCGAGTCCTGATGCGCTACGGCAGATCGAACGGCTGACTTGACGGCCAACCCGCGGCCATCACGCGCAAGGTTGGAAAAGGCCGCATCACTTATATCGGTGCCTAGATGGATGACGCCACGCTCCTCACTGCGGCCAAATGGATGACCGAGAAAAGCGGAGTCACCACTGCCTGTGGTCCCGTACCCGAAGGTGTTGATGTTTATCCCCGGGAAGGCGCTGGGAAGAAAGTCTTCATTCTGGTCAACTTCAACAAAGCTCCGCAGCGTGTCACCCTGCCCTCCTCGATGCGCAGCATTCTGGACGGCAAGGACGTTACCACAATATCTCTAAACCGCTATGGCGTCGCCATTCTCCAAGCCAGGTAAAGCGCAGGCACCTATTGGAGATGTCGTTGCGTTTCGTGTGTTCACGCGATCAGCGTTTACGCTACCCCTTGAATGAGTTCCTACTGTATTTGAGAAAGCGCGCATTGCACTCCTTGCACCGAAAGGGCCAGATACCAAAGACACTCAACAGGTACTCAAAAAATTTGCGTTTCGATCGCTGAAGTGTCATACCTCGACACTTGGAACAAAGCACGGACATAAAGACCTTTTCAATGATTGCATTTGCCAGCTCGAATAGTAAGCAGCGGCAGCATTCATTCTTCGCTGCCGCGAGCGCATCTCAAGACCAAAGTATTCCCTCCGACTGTATCAAATGCTATGGGGGAGCTCCGATGCTTCATTCGCATGGACATGACACAGCAGCGCAACGCCAGCATTCTGATCGGACGTTGTCCCTTGCACAACAAGTCGGAAGTTGCACTTGCATCCATGTGCGCCGTCTGTTTTGTTGGACTGGGAGTGACATCGGCAGATCGGGGAAGCTACTTACTATCCGCTCTCTCGCCCATGTAGGTGTCACGCACCGGTGGCAACAGATGCAAGCCGGGCACACAATGGGCTACTACGCAGAGTGTGTGTTCCTACCATACGTCTGAGATATGCTGGAACTTAGTCGCGGAGCATCACGTATCTGCGGAGACCAACTTTCTTCTCCTTTGAACGAATCTCACGCAACCAATTGTCGAAAACCTGACCCTAACGTCTGCATGAGAACTTTTCGATTTTCCTCGCTACTCACCTCTACGATGTTTGCTTCCGCACTCCTCCTTGCGCCGATCTCCTTTGCGCAGACTGCGGGACAAGACATGCAGAACGCGGGCACCGACACGAAGGATGCCGCGAAGAGCACCGGTCATGCCGTCAAAAGAACCACCAAACATACCTATCACAAGACCAAGCACGCCACACGCACTGCTACAGCCGATACGAAAAGTGGTACGGGCAAGGCGGTCGATAAGACAAAGGAAGGCACTACCGTCGCAGCGGATAAGACAAAGGAGCTCTCGGTAAAGGGCTATGACCGAACCAAGGAAGGTGTCCAGAAAGTCTTCGATCCGAATGCCGCGAAGCAGAGCAAGGTCACCGATCGTACAAGGGAGACCAAGATGGATACGAAGGACACCGTAATGCAGCATAAGCAGAAGATCAAGGACACAAAGCCACAGTAGGTTGTTCGCACTATGTTGCCGCTGCCAGCTCTCTACTGCGACCACTTTCGCGCTCGCGATGTTTCCCGAATGACATTCGCCTCAGGCGAACGGGAAACGTAGTAGGCGTTGGTCTAACAGGAGTTGTACCCATCTACTAAACTTTGATAGCACAGCTATCTTCCGTGCCATTTCTGCACTCGCCTCATAGATGGTTCGGAAGATAAGCCTCGTTCTTCACTTTGCATCACATCCGAATTACTTCCCGCGCTCAGAGAAGTACAGTTGCCCGTCAGTTCCCCAATACCTGCTCTTGCATCTTGTCGATACGTGGTGCGATCAGCGATATGCGAGGTGTAGAGGGAGGAGCTTTATAGTCCACGAGTTCATCAACCGGTTTCTGGGCTGCCCAGGCGATACCACGCAGTAGCATCGCCTGAATCTGGGGATTGGCGAAGTTTGCGTACGTGTGCCCTTGCATCCATACAAAAGCTCGAGCGGGTTGACCCCCTGGGATCGTGTGTTCATACGTCCAGATCTGTGGCGCGATCTTGCCCTTGTGCGTGCCTGCACTCGGCGTTCCTGCGATGACTGTGGTTGCAAGCACGTGGATGGAAGGATCTTTTGCCCATGTCATGTTGAAGAAGGCTTCATCATAAATCGTGAGACCGGACATGCCTTGCATGACAGGACTCGACGAATCCACAATCGTGTAGGGAATTTCCGCACCCAACGTGTAGTTGACCTCACCATGCTTCTTCGCACCGCCTACGAGGGTCGCAAAATAAGCTGGATCCGGACCGCATAGCACATCATGAAGGCTGACTAGGCCGCCACCGCGTTTCACAAACGCATCGAGCGTCGCTTTTTCGCTATCGCTCATGAAGCCCGCGTCGCCCTTGTACATCACGAGGACATCGGCGTGCTCGAGTTCGGCAGCATTGGGTGCATGCAAGGAACCGTCCACGACAGCCCCATGCTGCGTAAGGATCTTGCTCCAGTCAGCGAGGAACTGCGGATAGTCGTGCAGGCCAGGGCCGTGGGACTTCAGCCCTGCCCGAATGTAGATGTGCATCCCATTCGGGTTCTGACCCTGCGGTCGCGGTGCATTCGCAGATCCGGATTGAGAGGAAGTCGATTGCTGTGCAAAGGTGTGCGGCGACAACAAACAAAGCGCGAAGACCAAAGCGGTTGCACAGAGACCTAGGGTTTTTATTCTCATGATTTCCTCGAAGGATTGAGTCTCTTGTAAAGAAGTGATCGGAGCGTCAGGATGCGGAAACCATGGATACCATTTAACTCCGATAAATTTGGTCCATGTGCCCTGCAGTCTAGTCGTGATTTGGTCTAATGGTGCGGTGCTGCTCCTCCAACGGCCTACTTGGGAAATGATTTAGCGAGATAGGCGGTGATCTCATCGAATTCTTCATCACTGGCGACGGCACCACGGCCGGACATGACCTGGACGAGGTCGTACCATTCCTGAGCGCTCAGATGCTGGGCTGCCGATACCGTTGGCGCATGGCAGCCGGAACAGACCTTGATCGTGATGTCACGCCCCGGCCCGGCTGGCAGGAGAGCGTAGTTCGCTGAGTCCGCTTTGATAGAGACACCGGATCCAGCGTGAACCACGGCTCTGGCGGCGGCGGTCGGGGCGCTTTGCACCGCCGAGTCCGTAAGAGGCTTCGCTAAATAGTGGGCAGTCGCGTCGGCTCCGGGCAGCGCATAGACGACAAGGGAGTCGCTGCCTAAAGGGGCGCCGATGAGTCCACCACCTGTAGCCACGATGGCCACGTACTGCTTGCCTTGGTCGTCGGCGTAGGTGATCGGTGTGGATTCAGCGGCGGCTGGAAGTTTCACAGTCCAGATCTCCTTGCCGCTCTTCGCATCGAAGGCTCGAAAGCGCGCATCATCGGTTGCGCCTATGAAGACCAGACCGCTTGCCGTGGCGATCGATCCTCCGAGTCCCGGCCGGCCTGTATTCTGCTTTCCATCGGGCAGACTGTCGGTTACTCCCAGAGTGGAGCGCCAGGCGATCTTCCCGGTATTGACATCGACCGCGACCAACTGCCCCCATGGTGTCGGGCCACACGGCAGGTGGTTACTTGGATCCCAGAAGCGAATGAGTCCGGCGAGCGAACCGGAGTTGCTGTAACTTCCGTCGGGGTTGCGGACGATCCTCATCGGCTGGGCCAGGTTATTCACGTTCGCGAAGAACAAGCCCAGCTTGGGGTCGAACGCTCCGCCATAGTAGTTCACGCCGCCTTGGGTGCCAGGCATCGGGACCGTGTAGCGGTCCAGTTGCGGCGGTGTATATTGAAGCTCGCCCAGGAGCATGTTGTTATCATCGACGTACTTTTCGCACCAGGCCTGGTGCTCGGGTGTGTCCTTATAGAGGTTGGACCGGCTCAGCGTGGTCTGCGAGAGCGGCTCAGGCAGAACCGGAAATGGCTGGGTGGGGGAAGTTTGCTCACCCGGTACATTGCTCTTGGGAACGGGCCGTTCCTCGACTCCATAGATGGACTTGCCGGTCACCCGGTCGAGAATAAACATCAGGCTGTTCTTGTTGACGGTAGCTACAGCCGGAATAGTCTTACCGTCATGTTGGACGTTGAACAATACCGGAGGCGACTCCGTGTCCATATCCCAGATATCGTGATGGACTACCTGGAAGTACCACACCAGCTTGCCGGTCTCTGCGTTGACGGCGACAAGCGAGGTGCCGTACAGATTGTCCCCTGGACGATCTACGCCGACGCGATCATTATTCGGTGCGCCAAAGGGCATGTAGAGAATGCCGCGCTCCTCATCCATGGTCATGGCGCCCCACACGTTGACGCCGGAGCGGTCTTTCCAGCTATTGCCTCCCCAGGTGTCGTGCCCCTGCTCGCCCGGCCGCGGTACAGAGTGAAAGGTCCAGACCAGCTTACCGGTTCGCGCATCCCAGGCGCGCGTGTCGCCTGCCGGGCCCAGGCCGCCGCCCAGCCCACCTGGCCCTTCGCCGGGACCCGCGCCGGTGATGACTAAATTTTTATAGATGACTGGGGGTGAGGGCAGGGTGTAGCTCTTGCTCATGCCGGTCGTCATGACCTCTGGCGTCTTCAGGTCGACCATCCCATTTACGCCAAAGTCAGCGTCGAGCTGCCCGGTTGCTGCGCTGATCGAGTACAGGCGGCCACGGCGTGTGCCGAAGATGATTGCCGGCGGCGTGCCCGTTTTGCCCGGCCAGTATGCTGCGCCCCGCAACGAGGCATTATCGCCGTCGGGAATCCTGAAGACCCACTTCTCCTGACCGGTGGTCGAATCCAGGGCGACCACCCTGCTATACGGTGTGACCACGTACATGGTCTGCCCGATTACCAGAGGCTGGTCTTCCGACTCGTGAAAACCGGCCCCGCTAGCCGGAGCACCCGGCCTGGCTGGACTCGCGCTAGCCGAGCTAGCATCGGCCGCCGGCTTCATGTGATAGACCCAAGCTACCTTCAACCCGCCTACGTTCTCCGGCGTGATCTGGGTCAACGTCGAGTAGCGTTCGCCGCCTGCATCGTGGCCGACCATTGGCCAGTTTCCTGGCGCGGCTAGATCCGCTGATCCTTGTCCGGCGTTCTTTTGTCCAGCGTTCTTTTGTCTGGGGTTACTTTGATCTGCTTCGCTGATAGCTAGCAATGGCACGAACAAGACGACGCAAATAAGGCCGCTCGACAATCCCCACCGTAACCTTGATCGTCTTTGCATCGTCTCCTTGGAGCTCCGCTTTCATGATGGTATGCCATGTGGAATTTCAGCGTCAAAGTCCGGCGGACGTTCTAGCGGAACGATGGATGAGCTAGAAGGTGATCTTGAGCGATCCCTGAAGATCGCGATTGTCACCCGTTGTCGTTGTAATCGCGGTGGACGACCGTGACGGAGCATTAACGTTGATGGTCTGGTTGGGAATTCCCATTCGAGGATGGTTCAGCGCGTCAAAAGCATCCACACGAAACTGGAAGGTAACACCATCTCTGAGAGCAAGATTCTTTGCTGCTGATAGATCGAAGTTCACCGTCTGAGGTCCGCGTAGGATCCCGCGCCCTGCCGTGCCATAGCGGTATGCGGGTACAGAGCAAGCTCCCGTCGCGCTTACCGCAACTTGGCAGGGTACGGCGAACGCTGCTGGGTTATACCAGTTCGCGTACGTCTGGTGAATCGCCTTCGGGGAGCCGACCAGGTCCGGCCAGCATGAACTGGCATTATTCGGGCAGGAAGACATGGATGGTATAGAGAATGGAAAGCCACTTTGAAGGGTTCCGATCGCATCCACCTCCCATCCTCCTAGAACAGTCGCAAGAGGCCCCTTGTTATTCAGAAATGCCATACCTGGCCCGGCGGGAAGATACCAGACCAGGCTTTCGACGAGACGATGAGGAATATTGAAGCCAGAAGGTCCATAGCCGGCTTGTAAATTCGTGACGGTCTGCGGACCGCCCACGTACCCGCCGCCGCTCGCTGCCGATCCGCCGTCATCGAGTGACTTCGACCAGCTATACGAGGTGAGAGAGCTTAGGCCGTGGCTCAGGCGTTTCGTGAGCTTTGTGTTAAGGCCGTTGTAGTTGGAATAATTCCTGTTCAAACAATAGGTGATGCTGCGGAGCGCCGCTATAGCTGGAATGGTAATGCGGCTGGCGACAGGAACGCTCGTTGGACCAGGTTCGACCTCCTGCGGGTTTTCACAATACAGCAGGTGAACGGAACGACTTCCCGCATAGGCGATCTCCCAAACCAGGTTGCTGCCGAACTGCCGTTCCACATCCAGATTGTAGCTTTGAAAAGACGGTGTCTGGTTTTCAGTCGCCTGGGCGTTGATGCTCGGGTTCGCGGCGATCAGTTGAGCGGTCGTTGTAGGTTGCAGGGCCACGGGAGGAACAAATATGCTGCTGAGTGGTGGGTCGGCAGCTAATTGGGCCGCGGTTGGATAGAGCGGTATGGTCGGCGAGTTCTGGTTGATTGCCCAAGGAAGATTGATGGGATACATCAGGCTTCCACCGGGCTGTTCCGGAAAATAGGAGATAGCGTAGCCGCCGCGGAGCACTGTGCTGCCGTTTCCAGTCAGATCGTAGGCGAATCCCAGCCGTGGTCCGAAGTTGCGGTAGCGAGTCTGCAAGCCAACGGAACGCGAAACCCCGTTAATTCCGGCATAGGTAAGTGCCAGCGTACTGAGGTCAAAGTTTGTAAGGCGATTGGTCTTCTCGGTGTAGGGCGTAAAACAGATCCCAGCGAATGCCAAGATTGAAGCTTAGGCGCTGGTTGAGCTTCCAATCGTCTTGGACATAGGCGGCATGCTCATATGATGTGAGATAAGGGATAAATACCTGGTACGCTCGCGAGGCTGCTGCGCTGTTCCCATTTGCCAGGAGACCCATCATCATCGATGCCAAGCCGCTTCCGCCGGTTCCATCGACAGGATTGTTTGTAAGGTTCAACTGAAAGTTCAGACTGCCCCGAGTGTTCTTGCTCTCGAACATACCGGCCTTGATGTCGACGATACGGTAGCCGAACTTGATCGAATGTGGGCCCTTGGTCCAAGAGACGGCGTCTTCTAATTGATAGTTCGTCTGGCGCGTATTCACAGGCAGAAAGCTGGGTCCATCATTGATTGTGGTGTACGAGGTGCCGGAGCCGGCTCCTCCGATTGTGATAGTGGGAATCCCCGATGTAGACTGCGAAACGTTGATGCCGCCCAGCCCCAGCGCCGTCGCACCATTCAGTCCATAGTCCGATTGAGTGGTAAGTGGATTGATGTGGGCAAATCCCGCGATAAATTGATTGACGATCGCCGGCGTGAAGACATGTGTTTCGTTGAGTGCAAGTCCGGAGACGAGAAGCAGCGTGTCCTGTCCGCCCGAGATATATGGCCCAAGGCTGTATTGCTGCTGGAGGCCGGGGGGTGTCTGAATGCAGCAGCCACCCTGGCCGTTGGTAGCGAATTGCTTGTACCGCTCATAGCTGTAGCGGCCAAAGATCTGATCTTTCCCGCTGAGTCGGGCGTCTATACGGATGTTGCCGCCGTTGTCGCCAATGTTGCTCTTCAACGTATCCGTGTGATTGTTGATAAGGCCCGCACCGGGAACATTGGGCAGGGGATAGATGTTCGCAATCGTGAACCCTACTGTATTGCGGTAGCCTGCCGGAATGACATTTCCTGGAAGCGGGGTGCGCGTCGTCTGGCCCTTTGCATTGACCGTCGTTGAATACGGATCATAGACGGTGGTGCCCAGTTCGCTAAAGTTCCCGGTACGTTCGAGCGCCGTAGGTACGGTCGTTATAAACGTGTTTCCCTGGATCTGGGTTTCGCCATAATAATCCATGAAGAAGAATGCTTTGTTCTTCCAGATTGGTCCTCCAAGCGCCGCGCCAAACTGATGCCGGTTATAGGGCGGCTGCTTCTGGGGACGTTTGTTGAAGTAGTTTCTGGCATCGAGGGCAGCGTTCCGGAAGAATTCAAAGGCTTCACCATGGAAGGCGTTGGTTCCCGAACGTGTTTGCGTGGTGACGATCCCGCTTCCGCGGCCATACTCAGCGGAGTACGTGCCGGTAAGCACCTTGAACTCCTGTATGGATTCGACCGAGGGTTGCAGCATTACGGTGTTGTACGTGAACTCGTTGTTCATGATGCCGTCCACCAGCCATCCGCTGGAGTTTGCCTGTGCACCGAGGGCGTTGAAGTTGGAAGGGGCGCGCGGATTGATGGTGCTGTTGCCCGAAAGGTTTTCGCCCTGCTGACCAGTAGTGACTCCCGGCACGAGATAGACGAGCTGGGCGAAGTTGCGGCCGTTGAGAGGCAGACTCTGGAGTGAGCCCTTATCAATGACGGTGCCCAATTCGGCGCTCTCCGATTCGATCAACGGCGCACCCGAGATCACTTCCACGGCCTGCTGGACACTTCCTACGCTGAGCGCGAAGTCGAACCTGGCTCTCTGATCGACGTCCACCTGCGTTGGCTGTGAGACCTGCCTCTGGAAGCCTTCCTTCTCGATACTGACTCGGTAGATACCAGCGGGCAGGAAAGGAACTACATAGTCACCGTCAGTGCCGGAGATCGCGGTCTGGCTTGTACCTCTCTCGGTGCTGGTGACGGTGACGGTAGCGCCACCAATTTGCGCCCCGCTCGCATCATGCACGTTGCCGACGATAGTGCCGCTGGTTTGAGCCAGCATTGCAGAAGCTGTCAGCACCGCAAATAATGCGCATATCCAAAACCGCTTTGCCATCTGAGTGTCTCCTTACTTGAGCAATTCTTTGTCACCGATGTCAGTTCTTGTTTTCGAAGAGTTGCGACCGCTTGGCTCGCTGATGCGGTGGACATGCTATTCAAAGCAGGCGTTCGTAACGAGCAAACTTGGGTTCAAACCGACGGGGTACATCTACCGAGACCAACGCACGGCGTGATTTGTATACTAAATACCGATCCGAGTGTCAACACCGGAGTTCCCTCTGCACCACCGCCCAAAGAAAGAGTGAGGGGCTGCGAAGAAAACGTTTATGGAATGCGGCAATCGGGCTCCGTAGCTGTGTTCGCGGACCTGAGATAAGGCCTTTGCAGAAGGCGGTGGATTCGTGGGTGACTGCTGTGCATGCTTGAGGAAGAGTAGCTTGCATCCTGCTCCTGCGTATGGACACGAGCAAAGCCGTCATACAGTGATTTCGTATAGAGTGCCTAATAGTTTAGACAAGCACGGCCTTAGAGTGTCGTGGGTGAATCGATGTCAAGTGGACGTTAGCTAAGTAATTCAATGCAATTTCGCGCAGAGAGTGCACTCTCAACACAGAAAGGATAAGGATGAAGATTGATCTGACGGGTAGAACGGCTGTGATTACGGGGGCTAGCCGAGGTCTGGGCGAAGCGATGGCGAAGGCTCTGTCCGAGGCGGGCGCGCATATTGCCCTTGTGGCCCGCGACGTGAAACGTCTTGAGTCCGTACGAGAAACCATCACCCAGCGTGGTGGCACAGCCGGAGTCTTCACCGCAGACGTGACGCGAGAAGAGGACGTTGCTGCGATGGCACACGCGGTGACAGAGCGTTTTGGACCTCCGCAAATTTTGATCAACAACGCTGGTTCGAATATCCGCAAGTCGCTTGTCGAATTCTCCCTGGATGAGTTTCGCAGCGTTGTGGACTCGAGTCTCATCTCAACATTCCTGATCTGCCGCGCCTTCGTTCCAGGCATGATGGGTTCCGGCTTTGGCCGCATCCTGAATATGACCTCGATCATGAGCCACGTCTCACTTCCTGGACGCACCGCCTACTCTTCCGCGAAGGCGGCCCTGCTCGGCTTCACACGGTCGCTCGCGCTGGAACTGGCCGGTGAAGGAATCACCGTCAATGGCATCAGCCCTGGCCCCTTTGGAACAGAGATGAATGCCCCCGTGATGAACAATCCTGAAGCCAACAGCCTGTTTCTTGCCAGTCTGCCAGTTGGGCGGTGGGGCAAGGTCGAAGAGATCGGCTCCCTGGCCTGTTTTCTCTGCTCGGATTATGCTGGCTTCGTAACCGGGACCGACATCCTGATCGACGGAGGCTGGACCGCCAAATAGGCGCTGCTTAACCTTGGAAGATGGACTGTGTTTATCATTGACGCGTTTGATACTGTGTCATCAAAATTGACAGCGTAGAGGCACATCCTATGGAAGTTTCGTTCGTCGTCCGGAAACAAATTACGTCCGTTGAGAAATTAGGAGACGGGCCGAGGTGCGGAGAGAAGGACTTCACGCGAACTGCGTGCAGCGAAGAGCGATCTGGTTCAAACAAGAACTCCACCAGATCAAGGTGCGTCGCTGTTCGCGCCGTAAACCGGTGTGGCTTGAGGGCAGGTATGTTGTTGTTCTCCGCTGCGGTTTCCTTTTCCTTTGCCTCAAAAGCGCAGCACGCCGCGCCCGCGTCGGCGAGCAGTAAAGGCGAGATACCAGGGGGGCAGGAAGACATACGCGCTATGCGTACACGAGAGTTCCTTGGACTTGGCAGGAAGCCCGACGCGAAGGCCGCCGGTGACGGCGCAAAGCTCTTTGGGCCGACCTGCGGTTTCTGCCATGGAGCCGATGCTCGCGGCGGTGTCGGTCCAGACCTGTTGCGGTCCGCCGTGGTCCTCGATGACGATCAAGGAGAACTAGTAAGCCCTGTGATTCACAACGGCAGACCCGCCAACGGAATGCCGGCTTTTCCAACTTTCACCGATGAGCAGAACCGCGATATTGCAGAGTTCCTGCACTTACAGGTGGAACTGGCGGCAAATCGGGGCACGTACAAGGTCCTTAACATTGTGACCGGCGATTCCAGGGCGGGAGCAATCTACTTCAACGGCGAGGGCAAGTGCAATATGTGCCATGCGGTCACGGGAGACATGGCGCACATCGGATCGAAGTTCGAGCCTGCTGATCTCCAACAGACGTTTTTGTATCCGGCCGCACGAGAATCTAGCCCTCCGGGCCGGCAAGCAGCTCCAAACGTGACGGTGACTCTGCTCAACGGAAAGAAGATGACCGGGAGGCTTCAGCATCTGGACGACTTTGGTGTTTCGTTCTTCGACGGCGGGGACAATGTTCATTCCGTAGCGTTGGAGCCAGACATCAAGGTCGAAGTGGAAGACAAGCTCGTCGTCCATCGACAAATGCTGGATAGATATACCGACACGCAGATGCACGACCTTACCGCCTACCTGGTGACCTTGAAATGAAGTCTGGCCGCGTAGTCGCCTCATGCTCTCTCCTGGCGCTGCTTGTTGGGCTAGCTGAAGTGTCGAATGGCCAAGGACTGAGTCCCAAGCAGTTGCTCGCGGCGGAGCCGACTGACACTTGGCCCACGTACAACGGAGACTATTCAGGCCGGCGGTTCAGTCCGCTGGTACAACTCGATGCGACAAACGTGCACTCCTTGTCGCTGGCCTGGATGTACCGTGTGACGATTGCGAGCGGCACCCTGCGGGGAGTGGGAACACCGGACATCAAGTCGACTCCGCTCATGGTGAATGGGATCCTCTACTTTACGATTCCTGATCATGTTTACGCCGTAGATGCGCGCTCCGGAAAGGAGCTCTGGCACTACGATTGGGTTGACAAGGGCGGGCACCTAGTCGGGAATCGTGGTGTGGGAATGTACGGCGATTGGCTATATTTCAGCGCGCCGGACGGCTGGTTTATCTCACTTGACGCGAAGACAGGAAAAGAACGCTGGCGAAAAAAAGTTGCCGATGAAAAGATGCAGTACTTCACGACCTCCGCACCGATGGTAATAGGCAATCACGTCCTTGTAGGAGTGGGTGGCGATGCGATCGATGTTCCCGGTTTTCTAGAGGCGCGTGATCCTAAGACGGGAGAGCTGCAATGGCGATGGAATAGTGAACCCAGAGAAGGCGAACCAGGAGCGGAGACGTGGCCGAACCAAGCCGCGATGGAACACGGTGGCGGCATGACGTGGCTCTCGGGAACCTACGACAAGGACCTGAACCTGTTGTATTGGGGAACTGGAAATCCGAATCCTGTCATGGCGGGAAAAGGCAGGAAGGGATCCGATCTATGGACCTGCTCGATTGTTGCTCTCAACCCGGACACGGGCAAACTTGTCTGGTACTTTCAAGGGTCGCCGCACGATACCCATGATTGGGACGAGACGGAGACGCCGGTGCTCTTCGACGCTACCATCGGTGGCAAGCCGCGTAAGCTGCTGGGGCAGGCGGCCCGCAACGGCTACTTCTTTGTGCTCGATCGCACCAACGGCAAGAACTTGGTCTCGAAACCCTTCGTTCCTCTTAACTGGTCGAAGGGTGTCGACGCTAAGGGTCAGCCGATACCAGACGAGAAGCGAGAACCCACCGTGTCGGGTTCGCTGCTGACGATCAATGGAGGTGGTGGAACGAATTGGATGCCGCCAAGCTTCAACCCCCAGACAGGCCTGTTCTATGTCAATGCGACACGAGGGTACAGCCTCACCTACCTGACGGATACAAGCGAACGCCCTGAGGGCTATGGTGCGTCCATGCGCGGACTTTGGTCGCAGCATCTGTTGGAAGCCATCGACTTTAATAATGGAGAGATCAAGTGGAGTCATCCGTACACGACTGCCGACAGCATGGGAGGCGGTCTCGGCGGTCCAGGGATTCTGACTACAGCAGGTAACCTTCTATTTACGGGCGACTACAACGGGAATCTGATTGCGTTCAACGCAGCAAATGGCACCATTCTTTGGCACTTTCCAATGCTGCACTCGCTTGGCAACGGCCCTGTGACCTACATGTTGGATGGGCGCCAATACCTGGTCGCAGGAGGTGGCGATACACTGTACGTATTTACGCAGGCACGCTAGTCATTCTCATTTGATTGCCGGTGGATTTCTTATCTGTCCTGAAGCTGCACCGCTCAAAGAGACAAGCCCTCGACATCGAGGGCGCTCAGTCCTCCTTGGATGGGCTTCTGCTTGCGGTCGGAGCTATCGGGATTCAGGTAAAGCCAGCATAGAGCTGAGATGATAGCCGCTCCGACCATCAGATGGATGAGCGGATTCCAATTGCCGCCAGTTCGCTGCAGAATCAGGCCGCCCACAACGGGCGCGATGAAGCCCGCCAGATTGCCGAACATATTCATCATCGCCGCTACCGTCGCCGTGTATGGACCGCCGATCTCGACACAGGCGTTCCAGGAGATCGGCATCGTGAGATCGCTGCAAAAGCTTGCCATGCCCATGCACAGCATGCCGGGTAAAACAGCATGAATGCGTGTAAATGCGAACAAGAGGGCCGCCGTCCCCAGAAAGCCCCAGAAGGCGATAGCGCGCCGTGGCAGACGTGCCGACGCGAATCCTGTAGCAAGCGAACCAAATCCTCCGAAGAGAAGAGGCAGTACGGATAAAGCCGCTGCATGGCCCTGCGACTGTCCCCGTGCCTCTCGCAAATAGGTGGGGAGCCATGTGATGTAGAAATACCAGACAAACGAAAAGCAGAAATACTGTACGACGAGGAGCAGGACCTGCGGCGTCAGCAGCAGAGCAATCCAGTCTGGCCGAGCCGTATCGTGACTCGTAAAGACGCGGGACGCCTCGAGCAGCTCCCGTTCTGCGGCATTGACCGACGGGTGCTGTGCCGGATCATCCTTGAACCATAGGATAAATACAGCGCACCAGACCAGACCCAGAGCCGCGAATCCCACGAACGCCCATCTCCAGCCAAACAGCGCGATGGCAGCCAGGACGAGCGGGGGTGTTGCCGCACCGCCCCAGCGTGTGCAGGCCCACATCAGTGATTGCGCAGTGACCCGTTCGCGCTTCGGAAGCCATACGCTGAGCATCCGTGTGAGGTTCGGGAAACATCCCGCCTCGCCTGCGCCAAACAAGAAACGGATGACACAAAGCGAAGCGACGTTCCAGGCCGCACCCGTTAGCGCCGTGAAGATCGACCACGCCAGAACGATCCGCACCAACACCCACCGGACGCCCAAGCGATCTCCGAGGAAGCCCATAGGAAGTTCGAACAGCGCATAGGACAAGCCGAATGCGCCAAATACCAGCCCCATCTGTGCTTTGTTGATATGGAGATCATGCGAGATCGGTCCAGCTGCCTGGGAGATTGCAACACGCTGCACGTAGGAGAGAACTGCAAGCCCGACTGCGAGTGCCACCACGTTGTATCGAGCTTGACTCGCCTTCATCGGCACTCTCGCTGTCGTTGCTGTGAGGGAGATATGCGCTGTATACAAATCAATACTTCTAACGCCATCGAGCCTCCTGCAGGTCTGCCGTGCTCTCGACAGAGCACCCCGGCGCCACACCTATACAAGGAGCGGAACCGCATCTGCATACTAAGTACGATAGTATGTGATGTCAACAGCTTTGGCTTCGGGTTGTTCACGTTTGCTGTGTAGATGTATTCGATGTCGATGAGCCTGAAGTACGGATCGAATAAGTCACTTTGAACTTGTATCTTAGCTGCCAAACCGCTAAATGAACATGGAGGTCCTATGCGTGAATTGACCCCGTCGACCCTTCGATCTCATGTGGTGAAAAGGTTGCGAGAGGCCATCCTTTCTGGCAAATACAGGCCTGGCGATCGCCTGAACGAAAGTTCGATTGCTCGGGAGTTTGAAATCAGTCGTATACCCGTCCGGGAGGCCCTCTTCGAACTGCGGGAGTCCGGTCTTGTAATGAGCCATGAGCGCCGAGGCATGTTCGTGACTTCTTTGTCTGAAGAGGATGTTGAAAAACTCAATAGTGTTCGCGTCGTTCTGGAAACAGAGGCGCTTAAATTGGCTCGGGTTCATATGACGTCTGATACTGCGACTGCACTTACAGATCTAGTGAATAGAATGGATACGTGGAAGGGTCCATTGTCGGAAGCAGTCGCATTAGATCTAAAATTTCACCGGACAATTTGGGCGGCAGCCGGCAACAACTATCTCGTGAAGGTGCTTGATTCGCTCGCGACCGTCTCCTTTGCCCACAACACGCTCGAGCATGTTAGTCATGAACTACGTCGATGGCGTCTCAACCATCATCGCGCTTTGCTCAATGTCGTCCTGAGCTCCGACGAACAGGATATACGAGCAGCATTACTACTCCACTTGCAGATGGCATACACCCATAACGGGGCAGTTCCTCAGTCTGACCGAACTTGCGCTCAGACCACACTTCGTCCAGGCCCACAACGAAAGACCGTTAGTTCAAAACTACCTTCGTCAAGCAGATCAAGAAGAAAGGTTGATCCTGGCAAACAAGGGAGAGATTCAAGATTTGATTCAGCAGTACTCCAGTCGAATAGAGGATAAGTCATTGCGCGAGTGCTCTTGCCTAATGTTTCGATTTACCGCAGACCGAGGAGCAGACCATGAAAGCTAAGGGATCGTTTCGATCAGGAGCCTGGTTTGCCTCAGCAGACAAAGATGGTTTCATTCATCGGAGCTGGATGCGCGGCTACCCGGAAGATGTATTCGACGGAAGACCCATCATTGGAATTTGCAATACTTGGTCTGAACTCACTCCCTGTAACGCTCACTTCCGCGACCTCGCAGAACGTGTGAAGCGCGGTGTGTGGGAGGCAGGAGGATTTCCACTTGAGTTCCCGGTTACCTCACTTGGAGAGACAAACATCAGGCCGACCGCCATGCTCTATCGCAACCTGGTGAGCATGGATGTCGAGGAATCCATCCGCGCCAACCCGATCGACGGCGTAGTCCTGCTCTGCGGATGCGATAAGACCACGCCCGCTCTAATTATGGGAGCAGCGAGTTGTGACCTCCCAAGCTTGGTTGTCTCCGGCGGTCCCATGTTGAACGGAAAACTGCGCGGCGTCGATATTGGGTCGGGTACGGACGTATGGCGTTTTAGCGAGGAAGTTAAGGCTGGCGCAATGAGCTTGTCCCAGTTCAGGGAGGCCGAGGTCTGCATGTCTCGCTCCGCAGGCCATTGCATGTCTATGGGCACGGCTTCTACCATGGCCTGCATGGTGGAAGCGCTCGGCCTTGGACTGCCGCAAAATGCTGCGATCCCCGCTTCTGATTCCCGGCGTTCCACTCTGGCTCACCTTGCGGGCCGCCGCATCGTCGAGATGGTGCACGAAGATCTCCGTCTCTCGAAGATCCTGACCCGGGAAGCCTTTGAGAATGCAGTTCGCGTAAATGGCGCCGTGGGCGGCTCGACGAACGCTGTGATTCATTCGCTCGCAATCGCCGGACGAATCGAAATTGACTTTTCCTTAAGTGATTGGGACGAACTGGGCCGGGAGGTTGGAACCGTAGTTGATCTCATGCCCTCCGGCCGTTTCCTGATGGAGGATTTCTACTACGCCGGCGGTCTTCCCGCAGTCCTTCGTCTTCTCGGAGAGAACGGCTTACTGCATCGCGACGCCCTCACCGTCAATGGGAAGACAATCTGGGAAAATTCGAAGGACGCCCCCAACTGGAATAACGAAGTAATCCGGCCGATCGATCGACCGATCGCCGTACATGGCGGAATCATCGTCTTGCGGGGCAATCTTGCACCTGACGGCGCGGTGCTTAAGCCGTCGGCGGCATCGCCTCACCTGCTTCGGCATCGCGGTCCTGCGGTGACCTTCGACAGCATTGAGCACTACCACCAGCGTATCGAGGATCCCGAGCTTGTTGTAGACGAAAACTCCATTCTTGTGCTCAGGAACTGTGGCCCTTGCGGCTATCCGGGCATGCCCGAGGTTGGTAATATGGGTCTTCCGCCCAAGGTGCTCAAGCGCGGGTTCAAGGATATGATCCGGATCTCCGACGCCCGCATGAGCGGAACAGCGTACGGCACCGTGGTCTTGCATGTCTCACCCGAAGCTGCAATCGGCGGCCCTTTGGGACTCGTTCGGGATGGCGACATGATCGAGTTGGATACGGAAGCGAGAAAACTCCACCTCGAAGTCTCTGTGGAAGAGTTTGAATTAAGGCGCTCTACGTGGGTCAAGCCGGCACATACGATGAAAGGTGGCTACCAGCAGTTGTATGTTGAGCGTGTGATGCAGGCCGACAAGGGAGCGGACTTCGACTTTTTAATTGGATCTAGAGGTGCTGAGGTTCCTCGAGAATCGCATTAATATTTGGTTCCGTATTCGGTGGATGCCCGAGTCCCATCGCCATCAGGCTACGCTGAAAGATCGCCGGTGCTCGATCATAATGCAGCGATCCATGACAACGCGGATTCCAGCCTCTTCGGCGCGCCTAGCGGCTTCCAAGTTGACGATCCCCTGCTGCACCCAGAGATTTAGAAGACCGAGCGGCAGCATCTCATCTATGACCGCGGAAACAACGCTGGCTACACGGAAGACATTCACGATGGTTGGCTTTACTGGCAGGTCAGCAAGGGCCGCGTACGACGGTTCGTTCAGGACGCGGCTAATGGATGGGTTGACAGGGCAGATGGAATAGCCGTGCTGCTGCATGTAGGCGGAGACATAAAAGCTCGGTCGGTCCGGTCGATCGGAAAGGCCGATAACTGCGATGCTTCTGGGCATGTCGCGGAGCATCTCGTCGATAAGTTCGGGTTCATTCACGCTACTTCTTCCAAGCTCCAAGCAGACGCCGCACAACGACCAACTCACCGAGATGGTAAGCCGTATGGTCTGCGATGAGCAACGCCTCGCGCAGAAGATTCTGGCCATCACCCCAGCGGAAGGGCTTGGTAAGATCGGCATTTGGATTCTTGAGAAGTGCCTCGAAGTGCTCACGGTCAGCGCGTATAGCCTCAACGCTCTGTTCCCACGCCTCGGCCGAGGGTAGTGTGGGCGATTTGGGCCAATAGTCATCAGGCCAGTTGATCGGATGATAGCCGCCGGTTGGCGGAGCGCTGAAGTTGAGGATGTCGCGCTGTGTAATGCGGAGATGTTCAAGAAGCTGCCACGCGGAGTAGGGCAGACCGTCGGGAACCGTCCCACGAAGCTCCTGAGGAATACCGGTGACCGCATCATCGAAGGTGGTGTGAGCCGGACCACCCTGAACAAGAGCGACAAGCTGTCTGCGGACTTCAATGGACTCGCTAGCCTGCGCATTCGACTCGTTAATTTGCGTCTTCATAAGAGACTTTGATGCTGTGTGGACACACTGCGGACGAAGTTCATTCTGGTCACGCAGAACAGTATTGGAACGTTAGAGCTCGTCATCCTCAGCAATCTCGGCCGGGAAGTTGCCTTCACGGCGCATGCGCAGATACCCGCGGATGAACGGCTCGATCGCACCGTCGAGAACCTTGTCCACATCGCCGACTTCGACCCGGGTACGAAGGTCCTTGGCCATCCGATAGGGCTGCAGGACATAGCTGCGGATCTGCGAACCGAACTTGATGTCGAGCTTTGAATCTTCAAGCTTCCGGCTGATAGCTTTCTTTTTATCGAGCTCATACTCATAGAGCTTCGACCGCATCATCTTCATGGCGCGATCTTTATTTTTGTGCTGCGATCGCTCGTTCTGACAGCCTGTGACAAGCCCTGTCGGAAGATGGGTGATGCGAACAGCGGAGTCAGTGGTGTTGACATGCTGTCCACCCTTGCCACCAGATCGATAGGTGTCGATGCGAAGGTCTTCGATCTTGAGATCGATGACGATGGTATCGTCGATCTCCGGTGAGACGAAGACGCTCGCAAAGCTGGTATGGCGGCGCTTGGCGGAGTCGAAGGGCGAGATTCGCACCAAGCGATGCACCCCGGTCTCCCCACTGAGGAGGCCAAACGCGAATTCGCCGGAGATGGTGAAGGTGGCGGACTTTATGCCTGCCTCATCGCCATCTTGGATCTCGTTGATCTCGACTTTGAACTGCTGGCGCTCACCCCATCGGATGTACATGCGCATGAGCATCTCTGCCCAGTCCTGGCTTTCAGTTCCACCGGCACCAGGGTGAACAGTTACGATTGCATTGAGCGGATCGGTCTCGCCGGAAAGCATGGTCTTCGATTCGAGCGCTTCGGCGAAATCGATAAGTGCGGGGATCTCGCAGTTCAGATCAGGCTCGGTGTCTTCACCTTCACGGGCAAGTTCAAAGTAAGCCTCAATGTCCTCGGAGCGACGGCTCAGTTCGGTGTCGTCGGCAAGCAGGGTTTCGAGACGCTTGCGCTCGCGCATGAGCGGCTGGGAGCGCAAGGTGTCGGCCCAGATGGTAGGATCTGACATCTTTTTTTCGAGGGTGGCTAGTTCGCGGCGAAGGCGGGCCGAGTCAAAGATACTCCCGCAGTTCGCGAACCTGCGCGCGGACTGGGGAGTAGCGAAATTCTAGATCATCAAGCATTTAGTTAGTTTAGTTCATCTTGTGAGTGAGGCTGTACATGAGGGCCAGCACGGTCACGAAGCTGCAGGCATAGGCGAAAAGGTCGCCGTGCGCGGTGTAGAAGGTGACCTCCTGCTCGTAGTTGAAGCCGGTGTGGAGGGCGGTGCGGATGTGACGAGGCGCAGCTGCGGTAACGCGACCATACGGATCGATTGCGGCGGTCACGCCCGTGTTGGTGGACCGGAGAATCCAGCGATGATTCTCAATGGCCCGCATGCGAACCATATTGAGGTGTTGCCAGGCGGCGCTGGTGTCGCCATACCAGCCATCGTCCGAGATGTTGACGAGTACCTCGGCACCGTTCTTGACGAACTGGCGAACCTCATCGCCGAAGATCGATTCGTAGCAGATGAAGACGCCATATGCATGATCAGCTGTGCCTCCCCGCGTGCGCTCTGCTGCATGAAAGACGGTCCGATTAGTACCGCGATCCATATCTCCAGCACCTGCGGTCAGCTTCTTTGCGAAAAAAAAGAACTCTTTGAAGGGAATATATTCGCCCCACGGGACCAGATGAATCTTGTCATAACGGCCCATGTTAGTGCCGTCGCCAAGAATGAGGTTTGCAGAGTCGTAGACGTGGCCACCTCGTGCTGAACTCGGATCAGGGGCGACGCCAAGACTACCTATAACCAGGGGAGCCGAGGCAGTGCGGGCGAGAGTTGCGAGACGATCGCGGAAGATCAGATCATCGCTGCGGAAGCCGGCGGGGGATTCAGGCCAGACAATCAGGTCAGTCGACGTAACGGAACGAGTACCACCCGGTGAGTTCGATTGAAAGTGGATGCAGCGTGTTGAAGGAAGCTCAGGAATTCCTATGCATCGATCTGCTGGAGGATAAAGACTCAACTGCGTAAAAGAGTCCGTGAGTTGGGAGGTCGTTTCAAAGCGGGTGTGGGACTCCATACCGACGCCGAGATTTTCCTGAATGAGCGTAGCGGTCGAGTTCGTCACCAAGTACGATGGCGGCTGAGCACGACGAAGCATAACAAAATAGAAGACGATGCATGCAGCACCGGCGAACGTCAGGATCTGCCTGGTGTGAGGGCGTTCGCGGATACGAATGCGAATAAGCCAAAGTGCATTGACGACGACGATGACGAAGGAAAGACCAAACGCACCTGTGACCGGGGCGAGACGTGTGAGTAACGAGTTATCAACCTGGGCAATGCCGAGCAGATCCCAGGGAAACCCCGTGATGCGTGCACGTGCCAATTCAACAGCTACCCACGCGAAGGGTGAGAGTAGCAACGCACCTTGTATACCGAAATGAGAGCGGCGAAAAGATCCAACAAGAAAGCCGAAAAATGCATGGTACAAACCAAGATAAAGACAGAACAGAATAAGTATGCCTGCGGCAATGACCCTTTCAAGTCCACCATAGAGATACATGGTCTGGTAAATCCAATAGCAATTACCGAGATACCAGATGATCCCGCAAAGATAGCCGAGCACAGCAGTTTGACGCATAGTAAGTGATCTTCCTACTTGGTCCGTTCCCAGTAAGGAAACCAGAAAAGGAACTAATGCGAACCAGCAAAACGTTGTCCGCCAAAGCGGAACAGGGCCAAAGAGGGGGAATGGAAGCGTTTGAAGAATTGCGGAAAGGACGATAAGCAGCCAAATCTTAAAGGGAATACTTCGCATCGCTGAGCGCAGTCTATCACTGTGATCGTAGCTCAATGAATGCGTTTTCACTCTAGGAGCACAGGTCTGAGATGATATTTGGGGAGTTTGCAAAATGGTATCTTGTGTTCCTTATAAGTTGCGGGTTCGATCAATTGCCCTACTTTTTAGAAGGAAGCCTCGTTTCGTCATTTAGAAGCTGGTTCTCTATGAACGAGTCAAGAAGAGCTGCTACCGAAGAGATGAACAACTATGACTTTTCGCCTTAACTCAGTAATAATTTGAGCTCACTATTCAAGTAGAATCTGACCATTTGCGGTTTGCAACAACCAAGTGCCTTCTGTATCCTCATATAATGGAACTCTTTGCAAAGCTTTAATATAGCTGAAGCTAGACCCAACTAAAGGGAGGCATTACGTGGAAGTAAGTCAAATGATTGCTGGGATCGATGCAGAGATACTGAAATTGGCAGAGGCCCGCAGAATTCTCCAGAGCATCTCCGGGAAAGCCTCAGTATCAAAATCGGGTCGTGGTCGTCCCAAAGGAAGCAAGAATGCTGCATCTACTGCACCGGCAGCAGCCGTAGCTCCGGTAACGCGTAAGCGCAAGTTGAGCCCTGAAGGTCGCAAGCGCATTGCTGACGCTATGAAGCGTCGCTGGGCGGAGCGCCGAAAAGCTGTTGCCAAGTAATCATCCTCTCTATTTAGTTAGATATGTCCAGCAAGGCTGGGCTTTCACTCCGTCACTTAACGTGTGGCAATTACCTCGCGAAGGCTGTCCTTCGCGAGAAAAAAGCGCCTGTTACTAAACTTCTCCAGCAGCTTTTCGATCTGGCGATTGTTGAAGGAGTGAAGCAAAGGCTGATTGCCTGCAAGTTGCATCTCGACAACATCTTTATCGGTCAAATGGTAGCGCCGGAAAGCTATCTCCGGACCAGTGTTTTTTGAGTGGAAGAACGCCAGTATCTGGCCGCCCGGCTGCATGACTTCATACAGGCGGGAAATGACGGGTACAAGCAGAGGTTGGGGAAGATAGTCTGCAGCATCCCACAAAATGATTACATCGAAGATGCGTCCGGAGAAGTTAAGATTGGTGGCGATGAAGCCGTCAACATCGTAGCTCGGTAGCTCGCCAGGATCACCCTGCACGAGCCACTCTGGACGGGCCGCCTCCTCCGCTAGATTCGCCATGTAAATACTGTGGCCTAGGCTCGTGATGTAGTTGATATTGTTTGAAGAAGTAGGACCAATATCGAGAATGCGCAACGAGTCCTTACCTCGTAGATACGTAAGCAATTGTGCCCATCCGCTGGAGTGGCGAGGAACACGTTCCTTGCTACTTCCGGAGCCTCCCTTCTTGTCATGGTTGCCGAATGGATTGCGCATACGACCACAGACCTCCCTGCTATGGCTTTGGAGCGGATGCGCCAGATGGATTGAGTTCGACACGACCTCTGATGATGGCGCTTTCCTCGATAGCGAGGCGGCCAGCAAAAACATCACCAATGACAACAGCGGATTGACGTAGATCGATACTACCGGTCGCGTGAATGTTACCGTCCACGCGTCCGAAGATGATGACGTCCTGAACTTTGATGGCGGCAGCGCTGACGCGAGCGTTCGGACCAATAGTCAGGCGACTGTTGGTCAGCGTGATCGCACCCTCGATTTGGCCGTCAATGAAGAGGTCTTCGCTGCCGGTAAGCTCTCCCCGGATGACGACCGACTTCCCAATGACGGTGGTACCTTCTGCTGGTTTCATGCGCTTGTCTGCTCCTGTAGGATTGCCTTGTTCGACAAAGTTTTAGATTTCGATGTCTTGCCCGAACTATACCCAAGCTCATGCGACGAGGCAAACCGGAAGACCTTGGTTCGGTCGAAACGTCTTAATCCTGTGCGGAGAATCAGAATGACGGAGTTCCGGAACTTGGAACAATACACACCTTTACCTCGTGGCCTGCTGAGCCGCCAGATCAGATCCTCCGCTCAAAAATTGCCACTCGTCGTCCTTACTCTCTGTTTCGGCTTGGTGACGCACTCTGCAGAGGGCGCGCAGATGCAAATCACAGCTGGATTACCTACCGGCAAGCCGCCTCGTCAGTGGGCCATCGATACAGCAACAAACGAGATCGCGATGCTGCAACACGTGAACAGCTATCTGCGTTACCGGATGCATCTTGTGAACGAGCGAGGCGACAGAGTTCGCGATGTTATCGAAAGCAAAGATGGTCCTGTGGCGCGCCTTGTCCTGCGTGAAGGCAGGCCATTGACTACGGAGGAAGATGCGGCGGAGCGGGAGCGGCTGAACGACCTGGTCGCCTCGCCCTCCGTCTATGCACGGCATGTGAAGAGCGAGAACTCTGGAAAGAAGCTTGCGGCCGACCTGATCCATCAAATGCCGGACGCGATGCTGTATTCCTACACGCCTGGGCAGCCACAAGTTGGCGTTTCTGTAAGTGGCAGGCAGGTCGTAATGGACTACCAGCCGAATCCAATGTGGGTGCCACCTTCGATGACAGCCGAGGCCCTGACCGGCCTCAAAGGGCGAATGTGGATCGACGTGAAGACGAATCAGATGGTGCGGATGGAAGGTACGATCTTCAAGCCTGTCAACTTTGGCTGGGGGATGCTGGCGCACATCTATCCGGGCGGTGTACTACTGCTGGAGCAGACCGACGCTGGTGGCCAGCGCTGGATCTACAGCCACTTTTCGCAGGAGATCACCATCCGTGCACTCATCCTAAAAACTCTCAATGTTCATACTCAAATCGACGCATCAGGGTTCCACGTGTTACCTGGCCCAATTAGCTATCAAGAAGCGATCCAGCGACTTCTGGCAACTCCACTTCCGCTACAGTGATCTGTAGACCCCTTCATCATGCGCTGACAAGAGCCCTGGGCCGAATTGTTTGACAGCGAACGGTGTGCGCCTCGATGCGGTCGCGTTGGACTGAATAGCCAGTTCCTGGTGTAGTTGGAACCATAATTTCTCCCTTTACGCTGACCGTCACCGCTGGCTCGATGATGTCCTCGGTCCAGTAACGTCCGGATGCAGAAATGTCGCCGGGGAGTGTGAACTGAGGCAATGAGGAGAGCGCCACGTTATGTGAGCGCCCAATTCCCATCTCTAGCATCCCTCCACACCAAACGGGAATGCCTCGCTCAGCGGCGACGTTGTGAACTGCGATAGCCTCACTGAAGCCGCCCACCCGGCCGTTTTTGATGTTGATGATCCGGCAAGACTCCATGTCAATAGCAGCGAGCGCGTCGCGACGATTTCGAATGGATTCATCGAGACAAATAGAGGTTTCGATCTGCTTCTGCAGCATGGAGTGAAAGTAGAAATCGTCATACCAAAGTGGCTGCTCGATCATCAGTAAATTAAACTGATCCCAACTCGCGATATGCTCGAAATCGCGCATCCTGTAAACCGAGTTTGCGTCGCAACTTAGCACGATATCGGGCCAGCGTGCGCGGACCGTTTCAAAGATAAGAGTGTCCCAGCCCGGCTTACATTTCAGCTTGATGCGCTGGTAACCCGCGGCTAGTTCTATGGCGATCTTATCCATAAGTTCTGCGACCGAGAGCTGAATCCCGATCGAGACGCCACAGGAAAGTGTGCTTCGTGTACCGCCAAGCAATCGTGAAAGGGAGACACCTTTGATCTGAGCTTCGAGGTCCCAGACGGCGTTTTCAAGCGCTGCCTTGGCCATATGATGGCCGCGGACCTGCTTGAAAACGAGCGGACAGCTTCCCCCACCGGTGATCCCGATAGCATTTAGCAGGCGCGGTGCAAGCTCGGTCTCAGTAATGATCCAGGCGGTATCGATTGTCTCATCGGAGAAGTAGGGATGCTCGCCTGCAACGCATTCGCCCCATGCCGTAATCCCCTCAGACTCAAGCTCAATCAGCAGAATGCGCCGATCTGTAGTGAGACCGAAGCTGGTCTCAAATGGATGCGCAAGTGGCATGTTGATCTCACGTAGATGAATGGCGTCGATCTTGATCATGTGCGGAGTCCTGTGAGTTGTGAGGGAATGCTGCGTGACCAGTTCAGCTGTGGCAAGCGATTCCTTCGTGTCGGGACCACTCCTATGTGAGCCCTAAGGACACGGGCCGAGGAGAAATGATCCATTTCCATCCGCATCGCATTCGTAATCTACGGCAGCAAGACCGCTGGCGATGGCCAGTTGCAGCGCAACACGGTTCCTAGTCTGAAGCTCCCTAGCCAGTATGCGCTGCGCTGGATGCTGCTTCCACTCGGCGACAGCCGCCGGAACGGCGACTCGAACCGCTAAGCTCTCTGAAGTGCTTTTTCTTCCCGTCTCTTCATCACCGTCCAGCATTGCAACGACACGGGGCGAACGCAGCCACCACTCCGCTGCGAGCCGGTCCGTCGGCAGACCGCCTTGCAGCGGTGACGACGATGGACCATAAAAGTCTGGATAGTACCGGTTCGCAATCGCTCCCAATCTATGGAGATTCAGATATGCGTTTTTGATATCCAGCGGATCGAAGGTCCATTCCATCAGATCGAAACCGCGGACCAGAGCATCGTCGCGCTGTGCGAGTTTGAGACGACACCCTAGACCACGATTGCGATAGTCCGGCAATACGGCGAGCATGTGCGAGTGAAGATACGGTCGGCTATTACGATACCCAGGTAGAGCCATGGCAAAGCCGACAATAGTATCTCCATCGATCGCACCGAAGACCTGTCCCCCGATGCGTTGGGCAATCAGGAAGACACGCCGCGGAACTACATCGCCATCATTGTATCCCCACACCTGAACCTGGAGGTCAACGCAACGATCGAACTGCGCAAGCTGATCCAGAGGAATGATGCGAAGTTCCAAGCTTGCGGGCTGCTTCATGCGGTAGTGCATGAGCTACCGACCCACTCGGGTCGGCGTCGCACTCTTCGCTTCCGCCCAGAGTTCCTCGAACTGTGCTGGCGCTAGTGTCTCTAATGCGTCCGTTCCCCCAGCAGCACGCTCCATTGCGGCAAAGCGCACGCGAAACTTGGCATTGGCGGCACGTAAAGCGAACTCAGGATCTACGTGAAGATGACGGGCGAGGTTGATGACGGTAAAAAGCAAGTCTCCGAGCTCTTCTTCAATCGCAGGCGACTTCGTAATTACTGCCGGTGTGATCTCGGCGTAAAGCTCAGAGATCTCCTCCTGTAGCTTGTCAAAGAGGCCGTTTGCATCTGGCCAGTCGAATCCCACCTTCGCTGCGCGCGAGCCAAGTTTGCTCGCTTCCTGCATGGCAGGCATGCTCCGCGGAACCGCAGCAAGCAACGACTCAGGACTATCGTCACGATCGTTGATGCGCTTTTCAGCTTTCTTGATCTGTTCCCAGTTGCGGAGGACGGCATCTATATCGGAAGCGACGGAGCCACCAAAAACGTGAGGATGACGGCGAACGAGCTTAGCATTGAGATTCGAAGCTACTTCATCGAACGTAAAGTGGCCAGCTTCGGCGGCCATTTGGGAGTAGAAGAGAATTTGCAGCAACAAGTCACCAAGTTCGTCCTTCAGATCGGGCCACACGCGACGCTCAATGGCGTCGAACACTTCATACGTCTCTTCCAGAGTGTAACGTCTGATTGACTCGAAGGTCTGTGCTCGGTCCCAGACACACCCTCCGGGACCGCGAAGAAGAGCTAGAAGTCGGATCGTCTCCGCGATGGAAGCTGTCACCTCATCCGAGTTGTCTGGTGAAGATTGTGTAAAGACAAACATGCCCACCACTTTATCCAATCAGCACGTCTTCCTGTTGTACCGTTATCTGACTTAAGCTAGAGAGATTGGACCTGCGCACCTATTGCTGACCGGTGGGCGACGGTGCGGACGCGCTCGAACCTGTGTTCGACATCAGCTTAATCTCGACGCGGCGATTTTTTGCTCGTCCTGCCGCAGTGCGATCGCTAGCGACTTGCTGATCTTTCCCAATCCCAATCAGGTAGAACTTGTGCGGCGGAATGCTATGTTTCGACGAGAGGTAGTTCACTACAGCATCCGCACGACGCTGGCTCAATCGATAGTTATATTGTGCATCCCCGGTGGAGTCCGTTCCGCCCGTCACTTCAAGGATGTAGCCGCGTGCAGTCTCGAGCGTTGAGGCAAAGCTGTCAAGTTGCTGGCGGTCAGACGCTGTAAGGACCGCCTTATCGAAGGCAAAGGTGACGCTAACGTCGGAGAGCGGTTTGTAATTATCTAGGTTAGCTATGACTCCGCTCAGGCTGTCGACGCGGTTGTAAGCCTCTTGCGCAGACTTACCAGCAGCATCCGCGGATTGGCCGGCAGCACCCGCATGCTGATCTGCCGTGCTCGCGGCATCCATAGCACCGCCAATGCCCTTCTGGGCCCGTTCGTCCGTGTCAGAGATCGTGCGGTGGTCGGAAGCGGTTTTCGCATCGAGATCATTGGTCTGCTGAATGACGGGAGCGGTCTGCGAGCGAATGTAATTCTTGCTGGAACAACCGGTCGTGACAACCGCGGTAGCAGAGGCGAGAACAGCTAGCTGGAAAATCAGAGATTTCGAGTTATATGCTTTACAGATTTTATTCGAGTTCTGTTTCATGATGAAAATCTCCTCGGAACACACCGGCCCCACCTAACATTATATGCAAATCGACTGCCAATCGTTTGGCTCTCATAAACTTCCTTAAATGAGCAGTTTATGGGATCCTGCAAACACAACTTTAATGCTATCGCTAAGCACATCGCAAATTTTGCCTTAAATTTTGCGCTGGTATGCGTCCAACTCGCGATTTAGTCACCGGTCTGAGTCATGCTTTGCTTTGCCGGTCATCGGGCGATCTACACTTAAAGCTGCGATGGATCTCCTTGATAAAGTTCGGACACTCCCCACATCACCCGGCTGCTACTTGTATAAAAATGCAGAAGGGGAGGTTATCTATGTCGGAAAGGCGAAGAATCTCCGGTCGCGAGTTCGATCTTATTTTCTGGACGGCTCGCAGGCCAATCAGAAGACGGGTTCGCTCATGCGAGAGGCTGTCGATCTTGAGTACATCACGGTCGACAACGAATGTGAGGCGCTGGCGCTTGAGAATAATCTAATCAAGCAGCGGAAGCCACGCTTCAACATCCTTCTCCGCGATGACAAGACCTACCCATACATCAAGCTCACGATGAACGACCGATTTCCAAAAGTCTTTGTAACGCGGCGCTTGCGCAAGGATGGCGGAGCATACTTCGGTCCTTACTTTCCAGGCAATCTCGCGCACCGCTTGGTCGATCTGATCCATCGCAGCTTCCTGATTCCAAGCTGTAAGGTCGATCTTTCCCGCTATCACCCGCGCGCCTGCCTTCAGTACTACATCAAGCGCTGTCTCGGTCCGTGCGTCGAAAATCTGACAACACCCGAGGCGTACAAGGAAACAATTCGCGATGTGCAGCTCTTTCTAGAAGGCCGTACCAGTGAGCTCGAAGGTCTTCTGACGAAACGCATGGCCACAGCCGCCGAAAATGAGCAGTTCGAGTTGGCCGCGAAGCTACGAGATCAGGTCGTTACCGTTCATCAGATGCAGGACAAGCAGCGCATCGCAACCGTCGACAACGAAGACGCAGACGTCTTCGGATACCACTACGAGATGGACATGCTCGCCGTCAATCTCTTCCACATGCGGGCTGGCAAGATAGTCGATCGGCGCGATTTCTTCTGGGAGGAGTTGCCGGAGTCCCTTTCAGAGACTCTGAACGAACAGGTCGATCACAGAACTGAGGAGAGCATCCTCGCCGAGGCTCTCCCAAGACTCGAGCCCGACCCCTTGCAGCCCGCCCCGGAGATTGGTGGAGAGGTCCTTGTGACGCAGCACTCTGGCATCACCGAGCTGGGGAGTAGCTTCAGCCCGTCAGCGTTCTTCTCTGCCCTGCTCAAGCAACTCTACCTTGATCAGAGTTATGTGCCGCGTTCCATCCTCGTGCCAGTCGATTTTCCAGATCGTGCGGTGCTGGCTGAGTTGTTGACGGAGCGCGCGAGCCATCGGATCGAGGTCGCTGCACCGCAGCGCGGGGAGAAGCGTTCGCTAGTCGACCTCGTCTGCCAGAACGCCAAGCAATCTTACGATCAGCGCTTTCGTGTCCTGCAACCGAGCATCAGAATCATACAAGAGGCTCTGCAGGAGGCCCTAACGCTCGGAGAGTTGCCGCGTCGGATCGAATGCTTTGACATCTCACATATCCAAGGTGCGGAGACAGTCGCGTCAATGGTGGTATGGGAGGACGGCGCAATGAAGAAAGCGGAGTATCGCAAGTTTCAGGTCAAAACCGTGACAGGTGTCGACGACTTCGCCAGCATGCGCGAGGTAGTGCAACGCCGCTACAAGCGCTTGCTCGAGGATAAGAGGCCTTTCCCTTCGCTGGTGCTCATCGACGGCGGACTAGGACAATTACATTCCGCGTACGCAGGACTTAAAGAGATCGGCGTCACCCTCCAGCCCCTTGCCTCAATCGCCAAGCGTGAAGAGATCATCTACGTCCATGGGCAGGAGGACGATCCTATAGTCCTCGACCGCCGCTCACCAGTGCTTCATCTGATACAGAAGATCCGCGATGAGAGCCATCGATTTGCAGTCACTTACCACCGTAAGCGTCGCGAGATCCGGGACCGTGACAACGAACTCTTCTCCATTCCAGGAGTCGGACCACGGACGCGGCAAAGACTGATCGAACACTTTGGCAGCGTTCGCGGTATCAGGCAGGCGGGAATAGATGCGCTCACTGCAGTCGTCAATGCTGCCACTGCGGAACGCATCCATCGCTACTTTGCAACTAGCAAAGACTCGCTAATCGAAATTTCTTAAGTTGTAGTAGATGACGATACTTCGTATCGCTTGTTCGGGCCGTCAACGCTGAAGCTAGTTCAGTCCCAATGACTGTTTTCACGCTTGTCAACTTCGAAGGGCCGGGACAATTTCAGGGCTGAAGTAACGGCGAACAGGCCGATTTGGTGCACACAACATGGGTGATCTATCAGCGATGCATCACACACCTTAAGGACAAGTTGGTAGCGTTACCGGGGCTCGAACCCGGACTCTTCGCCTTGAGAGGGCGACGTGTTAACCAGTTACACCATAACGCCAGTCGCCGAAGACCTTTAGACTTCCATCCTACGACTCGGCGAGTATAGCAAACTCGATGCGGGTAATGCTAGATAGACGGTCAACCTTCCAATCCTACAAACCTAATTTCTTTACCTCGTCGTTATAGTACTTACGGTAGAGGATGTCCCATTCCTGCGACCCCTCCGGGATAACCTTGCGCTGAGAGGCGATCTTAAGCCGGGCACCTGCGTCCAGCTTCAACTCATCCGTAAGCAGCTTCTCGAGCGCTTTGCGAGCTTCCTGACGAATGGTGTTCCGGTCTTCAAGAAAACTGACTTCATCGATTTCGGCGAGTGTATCCGCAACAGTGTGGGCCAGCTTATTTAGCTTGTCACGCGAAATCCTCACAACACCGCCTTGTACTTGCGCGCGAGCTCCATCTTGACCTTCTTGAACATCTCCGGATAGCTGGCGCCGCTTTTGAGCATGTCGTCCTGGAAAGCCTCCAGGATAATCCTGACCTCGTCATTGATCCGATCTTCGAGGGCGAGTTCGTCAATCATCGCAGAAGTAACACGTTCATTCAGAGTGACAGGCTTATCGGTTTGAATCATGTTCGCGTCTACCAAGTGCTTCACCGTCTGGCGCGCAAGGTACCCTATGTAATCTTTAGAAAAAATCATTGAGTTTCCTCTGAATATACCATGGGAAGATCACGCATCTGAACGATGCTTCGTACACTTTGCGCTCTACTCCGATAGCTTTCTTGCGGAGTCTCATGAGCGTTGCACCCTGCTTTCTGCGACAATCAGGCTTGATGCAATCTGACAATCTTATCTCGCTCAAAGACGACATGGTGGCGTTTATCGCCGGCCACGGTTTACGCCGTTTTAACGGCTATGTCACGGAAGAAGTCCCGACGGTCCTCCTTGAAGAGGACGAGCCCGATGCATGGAAAGATTTGGTCGAGCACGCCAAGGCTGCAAATGCCGCATTCATCACAATGAGCGAGGTTATACTCGAGAAGGTTGACATTGCTCTCCTGCTGGAGCAGCTCCGTTCTCAAAGCTTCCCCGACGAAGACTCTCCAGAGATCGATGACGCAGAATACCTCGTCAATCACGTTGGTAAAACGGGCTACCTCCAATTAGGCTTTGCTCACCAAGGTGTGATGTTCGTCGTCGAGATCTCCACTGAATGGTACGAGCGCTTCCAGCAGCTAATGGAAACCGTGACAGATCTTGGCAGCGTCATCGTCGATGATCGCGACAGCGACGTGTAACTACGGTGGCAGCTTCTCCGACTGGTTTTCGGCAACAGTGGTCTGTTCTCCTCCCCGATACGGCGGCAGCAGCAAGCCTCGCCGAACGTCTTGGCTGCCCCCTAGCAGTGGCTCGCCTGCTTCTCTCACGAGGCATCATGGATCCTGCAGCGGCGGCTATCTTTTTCAAACCCGCACTCGGTGATCTCATCGATCCTATGCGAATGCTCGGCATGGGGCACGCAGTCGACCGGATACAAAGTGCTGTACGCGCGTCCGAGCCGATCCTCATATATGGCGACTATGACGTCGACGGTACAACGGCTACCGTCCTTCTGAAGACCGCCATCGAACAAATTGCTCCAAAGGACAAACCAGCCATTGTCACGTGGCACGTCCCACATCGCATCCGTGACGGCTACGGGATGCAGGAGCACGTTCTGGCATCGGCAGCAGAGCGGGGTGTCCGCCTGGTGATCAGCGTTGATACTGGCATTCGCGCCTTCGCGGCAGCTGCAGAGGCAAAGCTCCACGGACTGGATCTGATCGTTACGGACCACCATATTCCGGATGGAGCAGCCGGTGTTCCCGACGCGCTAGCGATTCTAAATCCTTCGCAGGCGGGGTGCCCTTACCCGTTTAAATCGCTTTGCGGGGCGGGAGTTGCCTTCAAACTAGCTCATGCTCTCCTAGCAGCTGCTGCGGTCACGCCGGATCAGCAGAACCGTCTGCGCGACGTCCTTTTGCCATCCTTCCTAAAGCTCGTTGGAATTGCTACGATCGCCGACTCCGTACCGCTCATTGGGGAGAATCGCCTTATCGCTTCGCTTGGTCTGCAAGCACTGTGCAACCCCGTTCAACCGGGTCTACGGGCACTGATGAGCGTTGCCAAGCTTGCACTGGATCGCTCTCCAAGTGCTACAGAGGTCGGCTTCCGACTTGCGCCTCGTATCAACGCTGCCGGTCGCATGGACGTGGCCGACGATGTCATTGAGCTGTTCCTGACCCGTGATCCCGCTCGGGCACAGTCGCTCGCCGATAGGCTGGATCGAATGAATCAGGACCGCCGCGCTGCTGAGGCGGAAGCACTTGCAGCTATCGAGGTTCAGCTTGACTCTTTCCGCACCCCGAAAGGAGAGTTCCGCTCAGAGTGCATCATCCTCGACGATCCTGCCTGGCATCGCGGCGTTCTTGGTATCCTCGCCTCACGTGTCGTCGAGAAGACTGGACGGCCTGCGCTGGTTCTGACTCACGAGAATGGCCAGGCCCACGGCTCAGGTCGTTCGATTCCTGGCTTTCATCTTCTTGACGCGCTCACCGCCGTCGATCTCTCTCTCGGGAGAAGGGGAGCCGAAACGATCTTCACCCGTTTCGGTGGTCACGCTTACGCAGTCGGCTTTTCTTTGCCATCTGCCAACGTTCCTTCATTGTGTGCGCGAATGCGCTCTCATGCCGAATCCACGCTGACACCGGCAATTCTGTGCCCCGAGCGCCAGTATGACGTGGAGCTGGACTTCGCCGACATCACGCCTGAACTTTGGAAATGGCTGCGACATTGTGAGCCGTTCGGTAATGCTCATCCCGAGCCACTGTTTTTGACAAGGAATGTGAAGCTTGCCGCTCCTGTTCGCTTCATCAAGGAGGAGCATATCTGCCTGGAACTGGTGCAAAGCGATCGACAACTGCGATTCAGCGCCCTTGGCTGGAGCCGAAGTACGGACTGGGTCGCACGTTGCAGAGAACTCGACCTGCAGCATGGCTCGCTGATCGAGATCGCTTATCGGCTTAGAGAAAATCAGCACCCGCAGTTTGGCGGCCTTCAACTGGAACTCGTAGCAATGCAGCCCGCCTGAGCGCGTAAAAAGGTTCGCTCCGTTTTGAATACACTGGCGTCTTATATACTGACCTTCGATCCTTTGCGAATCATTACCTAATGCCAATTACAGAAAAGCGTCTTAATCCGGCCATCGCTTGGGGTAGTTTAATTCTCGTCGTCGTGCTTGCAGTTTTGTTACTTCGCTCATTTACACGCGAGATTGTGCGCGTACGGATCGCGCCGGTAACCTACCAGGACCTACTCAGCACGGTTTCGACGAATGGCAAGGTGGAACCAATCGAGGAGTACCAAGCACATGCTCCGGCGGCAGGAGTTGTGGAACATATCTATGTAGTTGTCGGGCAGAAGGTAAAAAAGGGAGACCTCCTCATCAAGTTAGATGATTCCGAGGCCGTCTCACGTATGGCGACCGCGAATGCATCGCTTAAGTCAGCTGAAGCTACGAATACCGACCTCCAGCAGGGCGGGACGCAGGAGGAACGGATTGCTATATCCGGCGATCTCAATCGCGCCCGCCTCCAGCAGCAGCAAGCTTCTAAGGATCTCACTGCCTTGCAACAGCTCCAGCAAAGGGGAGCAGCTTCAGCAGGCGAGGTTGAGTCTGCGAAGCAGCGTCTCGAAGTGGCAAACTCTACTCTGCAGGGGGTCGAGCAACGCTCATCGCGGCGCTACAGTATAACCGACCACTCGCGGACTGCAGCACAGATCAAGGAAGCAAGGGCAGCACTCGCATTAGCCCGCAGCAGTTACGCAGGAGCCAATATCCGTTCGCCAATCGCAGGTTCGGTCTACTCTATCCCTATATCGGTATATGATTTCGTCCCAGCTGGCGAGGACCTGCTCGATGTTGCGGACCTTAATCGCATACAGGTTCTTGCATATTTCGACGAACCAGAGATCGGCAAACTCGCCCAGGGACAGGCTGTCAAGATCGTCTGGGATGCTAAACCCTTGCAGGCCTGGCACGGCCACATTAGCCAGGCTCCAACAACCGTGATTAGTTATAACACGCGAAACGTGGGCGAGTGTTTCATCACGGTCGATGATGCCAAGAATGACCTACCACCGAACAGCAATGTAACCGTCACAGTCACGACAAAGCAGCGCTTCAACGCGCTTAGTATCCCACGTGAAGCCCTGCACACTGAAGGCACAAACAATTATGTGTATCGCGTGATCCATCAGAGACTTGTCTGGACGCCAGTCAAGGTTGGAGTCGTGAATCTCAATCGAGCTGAGATTACATCAGGTCTGACGGAGAAAGATGTGGTTGCTCTCAATGCCACGAACAATCGTGATCTTTCGAATGGACTGGAGGTCAAGTCGGTTGAATGACGAAAGCATACAAGGTCTCAGCGCGAAGCGCGAGACCATGAATCCTTGTGGCTCCCGAAGGGCCGCGTCGAAACGTATGCCGCTCCTCTTCCGTATAGCAGCATTCTCTGCTCTGGCTTTTGCCGGCGTACCTGCGCGCGCACAGATATCATTTACAACCGCGATCGACCTGGCCCTGCGAAGCAATCCTCGGGTCTTGATGGCTAAGGCGGACGTCGATCGTGCAAGAGCGGCACTCTCAGAGAGTCGAGATGTGTACATCCCAAGCATTGTCGGCGGCTCAGGCCTGGGTTACTCATATGGATTCCCAGTCGGGCAGCCGTCAATCTATAACTTCAATGCTCAGTCTCTCGTATTCAATTTTTCGCAACATGATTACATTCGAGCGGCTCGCTCTGGCCTGGAAGCCGCAAACTATGCTTTGATGGATGCGCGTCAGGCCGTTGCCGAGGACACGGCGATCACCTACCTCGCGCTCAATCGCGATCTCCAGCGCGAGATCGCGCTTACTGACGAAGATCACTATGCGGCGCGACTGGTCGCCATCGTGCAGGATCGGCTCAACGCTGGCCAGGATACAGTAATCGAGCTCACGACGGCGCGGCTCACCAATGCTCAGATTCGCCTCACCACCCTTCGCGATCAGGACGAGACCGAGTACGATCGAAGCCACCTTGCCCGGCTCACTGGATTACCTGAAACTGGCTTGACAACCATAACTGAGAGCATTCCGGCCCCGACTTCCTCGGCCATCCCCGTAGTACTGCCGAATGCAGCGAGCAGCCCCGGCCTCCTTGCTGCGTATGCAAATGCAAAAGCTAAGCAGCAGCAGGCATTCGGCGATGCCCGTTATGAGAGGCGACCGCAGATCGCGTTTGGCGCTCAATACAGCCGCTTCGCCTCCTACAATAATTACGCTACGTACTACACCAACTTTCAGCAGAATAACGCCGAGATTGGGGTACAGATCAGTCTTCCCATCTTCGACCTGGTACATCGAGCGAAGGCGCGCGAATCATTGGCAGAAGCTGTTCGCGCTCTGCGCGACGCCGACCAGCAGCGCGATCAATTTCTTGATGGCAGGCTCAAGCTGAAGCACTCACAAGCAGAACTGGCCGCACGCTATGAAGTTGCTGATCTCGACCAGCAACTGGCCCAGCAGCAGCTCGAGTCCATGCTCGTGCAACTCCAGTTGGGAAACGGGAACTCCACCGGCCGCCAAATGAGTCCAAAGGACGAGCAGAACGCACGGATCGGAGAGCGCGAAAAATTTCTGAGTGTCCTCGACACCACTCTGCAGCTGCGCCAGACACAGATCAACCTCCTGCGCCAGACTGGACAGCTTGAAACCTGGCTTAAGTCACTCTCCACTCCCTTACAATCCAGCATGACCACGCACTGACCGCCGAGAACTGGCTAGCTGCATTGAGTGGGTATAACAATAACCGGAGTAAACATGCATACTTTTCCGTTCTTGTTCCCACCGTGCAGTGATAAACTAATAAGTTATGATGCCTCTGAAAACGCTATTCCTGAACCCGCCCTCATTTGAAAAATTTGACGGTGGTGCCAGCTCCCGTTGGCCCGCTACGCGCGAGATTGAGTCTTATTGGTATCCCGTGTGGCTTACGTACCCCGCTGGTATGTTGGAAGGGTCGCGCTTGCTCGATGCACCGCCGCATCACATAAAGTGGCAGGAAGTCGTCGAGATCCTTAAGGAGTATGAGTTTCTTGTCCTCTTTACCAGCACTATGGGCTGGGATGGCGACCAGGAGATGGCTGAGGTCATCAAGCAGACGTATCCGAATATCATGATTTCCTTTGTAGGCCCTCCGGTTACCACGTCCCCGGATAAGGCTCTGACTGAGTGCGCCGCAATCGACTTTATCTGCCGTCGCGAGTTCGACTTTTCTGTTGTGGAGTTTGCCAATGGCAAGCCGCTGAACGAGATTCTCGGTGTCTCTTATAAAGACAAGGCTAGTGGCAAGATTCTACACAACCCCGATCGTCCGCAGGTCACCCCTGAACAGCTCGACGAAATGCCCTGGGCCACCGAGATCTATCACCGCGATCTCGATGTCACCAAATACAACGTTCCATTCCTTTTGCACCCCTATGTCGCTCTGTATTCGACGCGTGGCTGCCCGGCGCAGTGCACCTTCTGCCTCTGGCCGCAGACCCTCTCGGGTCACGCCTGGCGCAAGCGCTCGACCGATGACGTTGCCGCGGAAATGAAGCAGGCAAAAGAACTCTTCCCTCACGTAAAGGAGTTCTTCTTCGACGACGATACGTTCAATATTCAGAAGGCGCGCACCATCGAACTTTGCGAGAAGCTAAAGCCGCTTGGCCTCACTTGGTCCTCGACCTCACGTGTAACCACCGACTTTGACACCCTGAAGGCCATGAAAGACGCAGGTTGCCGCCTCCTCATCGTCGGCTACGAGTCAGGCGATGCTCAAATTCTCAAAAACATTAAAAAGGGTGCGACTGTACAACGCGCGCTCGACTTCACGCGCGACTGCCATAAGCTCGGCTTGGTCGTCCATGGCGATTTCATCCTCGGATTGCCTGGCGAGACTAAGGAATCAATCCGCAATACCATCGACTTCGCCAAACAGCTCGACTGCGAAACTATTCAGGTCTCGATCGCGCACGCTTTCCCGGGCACAGAGTTCTTCGACTTTGCTAAAGAAAAGGGCTTCATCACGAACGAGGCTATGTCTGATGATGGTGGCCACCAGATGGCCCACATCGAATATCCTGGCTTGCCTGTCGAGTACGTTATGGAGATGGTCCATCGATTCTACGATGAGTATTATTTTCGTCCCAAGGCGGCGTTCCGCGTAGTCTGGCAGGCTATCGTCAATCGCGATGTTCCACGCCTGTATTCCGAGGCTAAAGATTTCATGCGGCTTCGATCGCAACGCAATAAAGCTTCACGTGCAGCTAAGGAAGCTAATGCGGTGAAGGCGCAAGAATCGGTAAGCATGAACGCATAGCTGGCATGCAAGTAAAAGCGGTCGGCATGCGTATGCTGGCCGTTCTTTTTCGCCTCTCGTGGCTGTCTATTCTGTTCTGGATCATTCGAGTCCGCTAATGAAGCATACCCTTTCTCCGCGGCGTTACGTCATCCTCGTATGCGTCATGCTCACTGCGTCGGTGGGAGACACGGTACTCGCGCATGGCATGACCCAAGTCGGTTCAGTCTCCTTCCACCATCTTGGCTTGCTCTTCATTGCACTTCGTAATCCATGGGTAATCGGCGGCATCCTACTCCTGCTCGGCTTCTTCGCCAGCTACCTCACCGCTCTTAGCTGGGCTGACTTGACCTTCGTTCTACCTTCCACAGCCTTTGGCTACGTGATCGTTGCCCTGCTCGCCCGCTTCTGGCAGCACGAAAATATCTCCATCTCCCGCTGGCTGGGAATCGTGCTCATCGTTTGTGGAGTCGGCTTCGTGGCCAATGGTCCATCGCTTACTGAACTACCCTCAACAGGCAAACAGAGCAGCAAACAGGCTGCGCTTAAATTGGAATGACACCCGCCTCCACCTTCGAAACCTGGACCACAATCCTTACCATCGCCGTAACTGCAATCGCAGGTGATGTGCTCACGGCGGCGGCCATGCGCCGCATCGGTGACCTCGACCTTATCCGTGCCAACTCTGGAATGTCAGGCGCGATCAAAGCTGTCATCGGCAATCCAATGTTTTTATTGGGCGTCCTCTCGATGGCACTCAGCTTCTTCTCTCTGCTCTTCACCCTCAGCAAGGTTGATGTCTCGCTGGCAGCGCCCGCCAGCGCCTCGCTGACCTTCATCGGCAACGCAGCTGCAGCCAAGCTCTTCCTGCATGAGAATGTAGATCGCCGACGCTGGTTCGCAGCTATCTTTGTGTGCGTCGGCGTCGTCTTGCTCTCCCGTTGAACATTTCCGGAGCATAGCGGATCAGAGTTGGTGGACAGCTTCAAGAGGCATGACCGCGCCCAGAAATCCGGGTTGAGGAACTCCATCTCCTGACAAATTAGCGTCATCGATATCGATCGACGGTTTGCTTGAGCTTAGCTTGCACGCTCCTATCGGCTACCCACCGCATTACTCCAGCCGGTGACACTTCTGCGGAAAGAAAACAGCTGCGTTCGCCCAGGATCGCCCCCGCAGCGAAGCGCCCACTCCGCACTGCACCTTCCATGGTCGAGGGCCACTCGGTCGCGGTCCAGTCACCTGCAAGGTATAAACCCGGCCACTGCGTCTGTTGCTGTGGTCGAAAGTGATCCAGCCCTGGTACCACCGAGAACGTCGCGCGCGCCTCTTTCAATACCGTATTCTTCAAGAGCTTGGCATTACGCACTGCTGGAAAGAAAGATTCCAACTCCTGCAGAGCCGATTGAAGGATCGTTTGCCGTTCCATTTCCAACTCCGGCCAGGAAGCGCTGATCACGAGTTCCAAGTAGCTCCCTCGTTCCGGATCCCAGCCCCGGATCCGCGATTTTGCAAAGACCCACTGGATACGAGTGTCCAGGAGAACAGCATGATCGACTTCCGTTACGTCCCGGTCATACCAGAGATGAATCGCCGTGATGGGCGAAGAGATAAAGTGCTCGAAATCGATCGTCGCTCCAGGGAGCCCTCGCACCAGCCGCTGAGCTTCCCTGAAGTTGACCGCAAGCAACACCGTACTGGCGATCTGCTCCTCACCATTGGACATTACGCTCCACTGGCCATCTTCTGTCTGCGCTATCCGCTCGACGCCGGTTCTGCGCTTTACCACAACCCCGAGCCGTTGCGCATGCTCCTCAACCGGCACTAAAAAATCGCTCAGCGGAGCCGTCGGGATGCCCAACCGTCCGCCCTGTGCCGAAGACAGAAACGATTCATGGAAGACCTTGCCTGCATACTTCGTCGAGCAGCGCTCAAAACCGTCATTCAGCGCTCCCAGCACCACCGGTTCCCAGAAGTGCCGGATGGCGCGATCCGTCTGTCGCGTTCGCTTCAACCATGTAGCGAAGCTCTCGGCATCATCGTTCGGATAGCCGCGTAGAAACTCTATCAATCCCGCCGCGATCCTTACCTTGTCGCCCGGCCGCAGCATAGGAGCCTGGAGGAAAGCCATCGTATGGTGCAGCGGCACAGGGAAAATTCCCGGCCTCATCACACTGCGTGACCCGCCCGGCTCCAAGAACAGCAACTCATCGTACCACCGGATCAAGTCGCTGCAACCCGCCTGAGCGCAAAGATCGAGCAGATTGGTACAGCAACCAAGAACAACATGCTGCGAATCGACCGTCTCTTCGAGCGTCGGATGCTTATAGGAGTAGACTCGGCCGCCCAGTTCCGGCCGCCGTTCCAGCACCGTCACTGTCGCTCCGACACCTGCAAGCGCAATCGCGGCAGCCATCCCGGCCAAGCCTCCGCCCACAATCAGAACGTCTCGGTATGCAGAGACAGGCTGTTCAGCGCTAGATCGCTTGTGTTGTGAAAAGCCGTTCAAGCTGTCACCCTGTTCCACAACGCCTTGCTAACCCCGTGCGCTAAAATCGCCAGCTTCGCACTCGTGGGTACGCTGACCCGCTCTGAGAACACATCTCCATTGCGCGCATCAATTCGTGCCAGAAGACCGCTGTAGATCCTCACTAGAACCCACAGTGCGGCCCGGCTGTCGGCATCCACCATCGCCACTAGCTCACCCGCCGCCGTATAGTACTGCCATGCCTTTGCCGAAAGCGCATGAACAAGAGCACGTTCGTTGGAACGCAGCCTACGACCACTCGTCAATGCGATCACGTCCGCCGAACTGACCTGAAACTCAGCCATTAGATCAAGCGGCAGGTAAAGCCGGCCACGCGCCGCATCTTCCTTTACATCGCGCAGGATATTAGTCAACTGGAATGCGATTCCGGTCTTCTCGGCAAGCTCTTCTGCACGCAAATCTTTGTAGCCGAAGATCCGAATGCAAACCAGGCCGACTACAGATGCTACCAGATAGCAGTAGCGATAAAGGTCCTCAAACGTCCTGTAACCCTGCAAGCCTGCTTCGACTACAATGCCCGTTCCGAGCCCAGTCCCGTCCAGATCCATACTGGTTCCCTGCACCAACTTGCCCAGCAGTTCGTCTGAAATTTGAAACTTGTGCTGCGTGTCTTGAAGCGCAACGAAAACTGGATCATCCGACTTGCCCTCTCGCCGTGAACTCCGCCACGAATCCATCCACTCCTCCATCGCCTCCCTGCGTTCAGGCACCGGCCTCATTTCGTCATCGGCGATGTCGTCTGCATGCCGCATGAAGGCATAGACAGCACACATAGCATCGCGTTTCGGCGCCGACAGCACCCGAAAAGAGTAATAGAAGTTCTTCGCCTCGCGCTTTGCGATTTGCCTGCAGGCGGCGTATGCATCGGCCAGGGTCACGAAAGAAAACCTCGCACCTTCCCCGCCAGCGCTATTGCCAGAAGACCTGCCTTCTTGCCTTTGGACACCTCGGGGCGCCGCTTCAGCACATCAAAGTCCTGCGCTTTGATCGCATCTAGAATTGCGTCCCCACCCCTACAGAATAACGTCAACGTAGACGCCAGATCCCTGTCTACCAAACCACTGATCGCACTGCCTTCATGCAACATAGTCCGTGTCTCTGTAAGAAGAAAATGCATCAGCCGCTGGAATTCTGGCGTAAATTGGCGGCCCCAGATCTGCTCATCGGTGACGCCGAATGATTGCATCGCTTCAGTCGGGATGTACCGCCGCCCGCGTTCATCGTCCTCAACCACATCCTGCCAGAAGTTTGCCAGTTGTAACGCCGTACACACCTTATCGGAGAGCAGGCCCAGCGCCTCCTCCCGATATCCACAAACCCACAGCACGAGCCGTCCTACCGGATTCGCCGAATCTCGCGAGTAATCAATCAACTCCGCCATAGATCCGTAATGCGTTTTATATTGGTCCTGCCGAAAGGCTTGCAGCAAGTCCGCAAATAATTGGCGAGGCACACCCGTTGCCGCGATCGTCTCATGTAGCGCTATGAATACAGGATGCCGCGATCGCTCCGGCGTGTCATAGCACTCGCCTAGCATTGTGCCCCATTGATCTAGCAACCGTAACGCTGTCCGGGAATCGCTTACCTCGTCCCCAAGATCATCCGACACACGGCAGTATGCATAGATGCTCTCAAAATGGGGCTTCACACTCTTCGGTAGGAAGAATGTCGCGATATGAAAATTTTCATAGTGCGAAGTTGCAAGTCTCCTGCACCATACCCTCGCCTCAGCGAGCGACGGTCTCACCACCGGCGTCTGATACTCGGCCGGACCCTCCGCAAGCGCATCCCAGGCATACGCCGCAAAACTCATCGCCCACTGCCCGACTTAACAGGAGGAAAGACGGCGGTCTTGATCTCCCGCGAACCGCCATTGCGCGTCATCATCGCCGCATACACCGCAGGAACTTCATCCAGCCTAACGCGTCCCGTAATCGTCTCCCCACACTTGAATCGTCCGCTCGCAATCAACGCGAGTGCTGTCCTGCACGTCGCAGGCGTGTGATGAAAGCTGGCCTTTAGCGTGATATCACCGTAGTGAAGACGATTCGTGTCAAGATGGACCTTCGTCCCACTTGGAGGACCGCCAAAGAAGTTCACCACCCCGCCTTTGCGCACCATCTCGACCGACCACTCCCATGTAGTCGGCGTCGCAACAGCCTCAATCACCACATCCGCCCCACGGCCATCGGGAGTAAGAGCCCGGGTAGCCGCTACAACATCCCCTGCCCCAATCTGCACCACCTGTCGTGCCCCGAACAGCTTTGCCGTCTCGATCTGATCTTCACGCTTGACTACCGCGACCACATCAATGCCGGCCAGATCCGCAACGTGGATGAACATCAGCCCGATCGGCCCTGCGCCGATCACGATCATCGAATCACCGGAACGCGCTTCGCTCTCTTCGAGGCCGCGCACCACACAGGCCAGAGGCTCGGTCAATGCCGCATGTTCAAACAGCACATCTCCTGGAATGATCAGCGTATTCTTCTCCACAATCCTCGCCGGAACCTGAATAAACTCCGCATAGGCCCCATTGTTGAATAGCAGGTCCTCGCACAAATTTTGTTGACCCCGTCCGCAGAAGTAACATTGATCGCAGGGCGCAGAGTTCAGCGCCACTACCCGGTCTCCAGTTGCGAACTGCGTCACCCCATAGCCCACCTCGGTGACGACGCCAGCCAGTTCATGGCCAAACGGGATTGGCGGTTTTAACATCATCGCGTGATAGCCACGCCTGTAGACCTTAAGGTCCGTCCCGCAGGTCAGCGCGGCCCCGACCTGGATCACGATCTCGCCTAGTCCGGCCGTCGGAATCGGAACTTGTTCGAGACGCAGGTCCTCTCTCCCATACAAGACCGCTGCATTCATCAGCGCATTGGTTGGTATCAAGTTTCTTTCAGACGTCATCATCTGTTATCTTCTCATTTCGCCGTCACCTGCGCTCGCCACTCGACTCCCTCCGCTTTCTCACCCGGCCGGCATTCATGGTCGATCGCATCCCATACTGACTGCATCTGATAAAGTGAGCCAGAGAACTACATGCCCCTAGTCTCCCCCGAGGTCTTCGCGAAAGAGAGGATTGCCGCAGTCCAGGGTTACTCCCTGCTCTCCGGTCGCGCCATTGCAAATCTCTTCTCACGTCCGCGCTATTGGGCCGATATCTTCACTCAGATGGACGCTATAGGCGTCGGTTCGTTGCCTATAGTCGTGCTCACCGGATTTTTTACCGGCTGCGTCCTGGCGCTTCAATCTGCCACGGCGCTGAAAGACTTCGGTGCTGTCAGCAAGACTGGCACGCTCGTCGCACTTTCCATGGTTAAGGAGCTCGGCCCTGTCCTTACTGGACTTATGGTCTCCGGCCGCAACGCCTCCGGTATGGCGTCCGAGCTTGGTTCCATGAAAGTAACCGAGCAGATTGACGCCATGCGCGCTCTCGGAACAGATCCGGTGCGCAAGCTCGTCACACCCCGCCTGCTCGCCACTGTTTTCATGCTCTTCTTCCTGACAATCCTTTCAGACGCGGTCGGCATCGCTGGGGGTGCCCTGGTCAGCGTCACGCTTCTTGGTCTCAATGCATCGTCTTACCTGCACACCTCTTACCGTGCACTCGTGTACGCGGACGTCCTCCAGGGCCTCACCAAACCCCTTTTCTTTGGATTTATCATCGCCAGCGTGGGCTGCTACTTCGGCATGAACACTAAAGGTGGAACGCAAGGTGTAGGCCGTGCTACAACTCAGGCCGTAGTCGTCTCCTCCGTCTCCATCATCGTCATCGACTTTCTTATCAGTCGAGCCATGATCGGTCTCTTTCAATGAGCATAGCCGCAGATGCAAACACTTCGGAAAACGTTCCAAAGAGCGACCCAAACGCAAAGCCGACCCAAACAGTTCCTGTCGTCGTCTTCCGCGATGTCTCGATTGCCTTTGATCTGAAGTCAGTTCTCGAGCATATCTCTTTTTCCGTAGATCCCGGCGAGACTCTCATCCTTCTCGGTCCCGCAGGTTGCGGCAAGTCCGTTCTCATGAAGCTCGCCAACGGGCTTATCTGTCCCGATAGTGGAACCATAGAGGTCTTCGGGAAAGATGTCACGAAGATGGCCGAGGTCGATCTATACAAGCTGCGCGGACGCATCGGCATGGTCTTCCAGGAATCTGCTCTCTTCGATTCTCTATCCGTTGAAGATAATATTGCCTATCGCCTTCACGAGGATGGAACTCCTGAAGAGGAGAGCCACACCCGCGTCGTTCAGGCCCTCGAGTTTGTCGACCTCGAAAACGTCATCGACAAGTTCCCGTCCGAGCTCTCTGGAGGAATGCGACGCCGCGTCTCCATCGCTCGTGCCATCATTAACGGGCCTGACCTCATCCTGTACGACTCCCCGACCGGCGGCCTCGATCCGATCACTTCCACTACCATCGTAGAACTCATTATCAAGCAGCGCGATGTCTCCCACGCCACCTCCCTGCTGATTACTCATCGCCTGCAAGACGCCTTCACGCTTGCCATGAACCGATTCAATCAAGAGACGTGCAAGATGGAGTTGATCCCCGACGGCGGCATCGACCCGAGTACCTGCTTTCTCGTCCTCAACGACGGCAAAGTCGTCTTCCACGGCACTACCGAGGAACTGGTCCACACCACCGATCCCTGGCTGAAGAACTTCATCTCCTGACACCAGAGAAAGTGCTCAGTACCAAAGATGGGTGACCCGCTTTCTGAACTCAGGCACTCTGGCCCGAAGTCTGAAGAATCAGTATCTATCGACTGATCCACCCTGTTGGGTCTTATCGCGGTTAAGCATCGGCTGGTCAGACAACACTCCGACCGACGTACTACGAATGTTCTTTCTTCCACTCTGCATACAGAATTCGCGGCATGGCCAGGAATGAATCCCGCGTCCTCACATATGCTTCCAACCCGTTCATGCGCCCGATCGCATGGAGCTCCTCTGCCTTAATGTATGGCCCTGCCGCATCGACGAACTGATCTTCCACATACATCGCCACAATCCGGCCGAGAATAATGCGTGAGCGGCCAATCTCCATCGTCGTGTACTCTACACATTCAAGCGCGGCATGAGCTTGCGCTATCCGCGGAACCTTGATCACCCGTGATGGCAACGTTGTCAGACCTGCTTTTTCAATCTCACTCACCTCGGCCGGAAAGTCTGTGGCGCAGATGTTCATCTGCTGCATCAGGTCCTCCGTCACTACATTCACGACGAACTCCCCCGTTCGCCGAATATTGCGCGCCGTGTCTTTCGGTACGAACTCGCCTCCGGGTCTGTCGGTCACGCCAATCCCAATGATCGGCGGATCGGTGCACAGATAGTTGTAGGCGCTGAACGGAGCGGCGTTGAGCCCTCCATCTTTATTCATGCTCGTCACGAGCGCAATCGGTCGTGGAGCGATCAGCCCGATCATCAGGTTATAGGTCTCACGCGCCGTCAATCTCTCCAGTTCGAAGTCCATCGAATCTCCTCAAGTCACAATATCCTCCCTCAGCTTACTCGGCATCCCTCATGAAGCCGCCACCCTGATCTGGACGTAGCCGGGTAGTACAGCACAGCAAGAAGTGCACAGTTTCACGCTGAGAGTCAGGCAACAAGAATCTTCTTTATTGCCTCGCGCACGGTCGCCCAAGCTCTGCTCTGCGGATCGACCACATCGAAATGGTCAGCGCCCGGAATCATGTAAATCGTTATGTCATCACCTTGTCGCCGCGCTGTCTCCGCCCACCGGTTCGGCAACTCCGGGGGGATCTGCTGATCCTCGGTCCCCTGGATCAGCACTTGCTTCACGCCGAGCGGCAGCAAATCACCTGGATTGCCAGCGCGATAGCGATCCTCATACTCACGCGGTGATCCGCCCATCAGGCTGTAAACCTCCTGCCTATCGTGTGCAAAAGTGTCGTGCGCAGATTTGAAATATCCAGCCAGGTCGATCGTCAGTCGCAGATCAACCGCTCCTGCCAGTGCAATCAACCCATGAAGCGGAACCTTCGGCTGTGGGCTATAGATCGCACTTTGCGGCTCGATATGGTGTCTCCCTGCAATCCAGAAAGCGAGATGACCACCCGCAGAGTGTCCCATAGCCGCCACCCGCGACAGGTCCAATGGAAAGCTCTTAGCGAGGATAGCGACGTAGTCAAATCCGGCTGCCGCATCTTGGAAAGTCGTTGGCCATCCGCCACCAGTTGCCCCCACCCTGCGATACTCCAGCGACCATACCGCAACTCCATTCGCCTTCAGCGCGGCACAGAGATGACCGGCATATGCAAGGTTGTAACCCGACTGCCACCACCCACCGTGATAGAAGACGGCTACAGGCTGGAGCTCCGTCTTGCGTGGTAAAGGGAGCCACAGGTCGCCAAACTGGAACTGGTTCGCTCCATAATGAATTCGGTGGTCGGCAACCGGCGGTGTACGGTTGAAAATATCCATAGAAAGAGCATGAAGTGTTTTCCGGAGAGAGTTATGCGGAGAAGCTATACAACTTTACGTAAAGTCCTAAAAATAGTAGGTCCTCAACCTCGGTTTCTGCCTGCGCACGAACCGGCATCGATTGAGTAACAGCATAAACCATAGGGCATGGAATCCTCATCTCTGTAACGATGAGGTTGCACAAGAGATCTTCTAACTAAGCTAGTTTTTGACAGGCGCGGAGCTTATGACTTTTTCTTGGTAGGGTGCTGCCGGCAGCGTGTAGATCACCTCGCCTGCCCGTGTGTAGTGCAGTTCTTCACGAGCTTGGTGCTCAATCGCGCCTGGATCGTTCTGCAGCCGCTCTACATGCCACTTCATCAAATTGTTTTCACGCTGTAAGACATTCAATTCCTCATTCAGCATCACACTGTCCCGTCGCTTCTGTTCATAGGCCGTCAAGCCATTATGGCCAAAGATGACGTGGTAACCCAATCCTACCGCCAGCACCGCCGCTGCACCCGTTGCGACTCTGCGTCGGCCGACGTAAGTTAATGCACAGAAACGTCTAACAAGGCCCGTAGGTCTGCGCTGCATCCGAGTTTGCTTCAGAAGGGGCATCATGTATGAGTACAAATACGTATCCCGCTCCCGTCAAGCAGAAAGAATCGGTCATTCACAAAGGAATCAAGTTTGTATCTAACGAAAGAAAACAGACTAAACCAACAGACAACTCACCGATTTGACATGCAGAATCGATTGCTTTGCAAATACCCGCACGCACCGAGCGGACCTTGTTATTCTTTCACTATGGCCATGGGATAACCCTCACGCCTGAAAGGCGCGGCAAACGCTTTTTATCCTCGTCAGTGGGCAGCATTCATTCTTGAAAGGACATCAATGAACTCCGCCCTTCGTACCCGGCTGGATAGCGCCAAGCTGGATCTTATCAACTCCGGACCGCTCTCGAAGTCGCTTATCGGCAACGCAGTCTTCGTAGTCGCTGCCACCGGCTTGGTAGCACTTGCTGCGCATATCTCCCTTCCGCTTCCCTTCTCGCCCGTGCCTCTCACACTGCAACCCTTCGCTGTGGTCTTGATCGGCATGGTTCTCGGTCCGGTCGCCGCCTTTTCGTCGATGATTCTCTACCTTGCTGAAGGAGCCATGGGCCTGCCTGTTTTTACACCACAGGGTCCAGGCGGCGTCGCTCAACTCCTCGGTCCAACTGCGGGCTTCCTCTTCTCCTATCCGTTTGCCGCAGGCATGGCTGGCTGGATCGCACGAAGCCTGAGCGCTCTGCGCTCGCCCTTCGCCCGCGGCATTGCGGCAGGAACGGTCGCCACCGCCATCATCTTCGTCTTCGGCGCAAGCTGGCTTGCTTCGCTGCTGCATCTCGACTCGGCGGCTGCCTGGCACCTCGCCGTCGTACCGTTTCTCCCCGGGGAGGTCATCAAGATCATCGCGGCGGCTACTCTCTTCAGCACTATGCGCCGCTGGCAGCAGACGTAGGAGCTGAAAGGCCTGAGATCAAACTCCTGCTTCAAAACGTACCCTCGAAGGATCACCAAATGACAGCTCCCGGAACCGCCATACACGAGATCAGCATTGCCCATAGCCCCGATTCTGACGACGCCTTCATGTTCTATGGCCTTGCAACAAACAAGGTTCGCGTCCCCGGCTACAAGTTCACTCACGTTCTTACAGACATTGAAACCTTGAATCACAAAGCGATCAATGAGCAGTTCTACGACGTTACGGCGATCTCCTTTCACGCTTACCCCTTTCTTCAGGATAACTACACCCTGATGGCCTGCGGTGGCAGTGTCGGCGAGGACTACGGCCCCATGATCGTCGCCTCTCGGAAGCTCTCGCTCGATGAGGTCAAGAAGACGCGTGTCGCGATTCCCGGCACCCTTACCACTGCCTTCCTGACCCTCAAACTCTTTCATCCGGAGATTGAGACTGTCACCGTTCCGTTCGATAAGATCATCCCTGCCGTGGTCTCCGGTGAGTTCGATGCTGGCTTGATCATCCACGAGGGCCAACTTACCTACGCGAGTGACGGCCTGACTAAAATCCTTGATCTCGGCCAATGGTGGCGTGAGCAGACTGGCTTACCGCTTCCTCTCGGCGGTAATGCCATTCGCCGCTCGTTAGGTCCAGATGTCATGAAAATCGCAACGAGCGCACTTCGCAACAGCATCCAACATGCGCTGGATAACCGTGAAGCAGCTCTTGAGTATGCCATGCAATTCGCCCGTGATCTCGATCCAGTTCTCGCCAATCGTTTTGTCGGAATGTATGTGAATGAACGCACCCTCAACTACGGTGAAGACGGCAGGGAGGCTATTCGGAAGCTGCTCGATATGGGATATGAGCGCGGCATCATTCCGCATCGCGCCAAGGTCGACTTCATAGGCGACAGACGGGCCGAACGCGGTATTTGAAGCTCCGGGGCGTGTTGCGACTATGCTATTCTTTATGAGTAGATGGGAGCGTCATTCGTAGCGAAGCTCACCGGACAGACCTTCCAGGATGCATGATCTCTCAATATTTCCTGAAAAGGACGCGTAGCTCAGTTGGTAGAGCATTCGACTCTTAATCGACTGGTCGTAGGTTCGATCCCTACCGCGTCCACCATTTTCAACTCATTTAGAATGAGTAGATTTTTAGCCAACCCCAAGTATTGTGCTAATTTTGTGCTAGCTGTTTGGGCTCAATGCCCAAGAAAGCTCAAGGTCCGTGCAATGAATGTCCGAACTGTCTCAATAGCCGCCATACCCTCAGTCTCGATTTTTGTCCGGCATAAAACAAACTGTCCCCGCTCTCAAGATGAGTTTTACAAAGGCTGCAAGTGCTCCAAGCATCTCCGTTGGTCGCACGGTGGGAAGCAACATAGGCTAGCTGCCAGAACTCGATCATGGTCGATTGCCGAAGAAAGACGGCGAGAGATCGAGGGTCAGTTCAGAACTGCTGATCCAACGAAGCCCATTGAGGCTCTCAAAATCCAAGCCGAATTCCGTCCGACAATAGAGGGTGCGGTACATCTTTTCTTGAGTGACAAACAGTCGCAGGGGTTAGATCACACCGCCCACAAAAAGCACGTCCGCGAGTTGGGCCGCTTGACCGAGTTCATGACGAAGAGGTCTAAGTTCTTTCCCCATGAGATTGGATTAGCAGACCTGACGGCGTTTCGTGCGGGGTGGGTGAAGCATTACGCCTCTTCTTTGACTCGCTCCAAAGTCCAGGAACGTCTCAGGGGCTTTCTGAGGTATGCGTTCAACGCGAAGATGATCGACCACATCCCTCAACTCTCTCCTATCAAGGTGACGGAACCTCCGACACTGCCGCTGACGGAGAGGCAATTTGCAGAGTTGCTGGAGGTAATTCCGACCGAGTTCAAGTCACCCGTCAGAGTGAAGAGGCTAAACGCGCTTATACGCCTGATGCGTCACAGTGGTCTGGCGATCCAGGATGCGGTGACGCTAGAGCGGGGTGAGATTCAGAGGGATACAAAGAAAGGCATCTATCGAGTTGTCACCAGTCGACAAAAGACAGGTGTTCATGTTTCAGTTCCTTTGCCTCCAGATGTTGCGACGGAGGTTATCGCAGTGATGGAACTGAGCGGGCATCCTCAGTACATTTTTTGGAACCGATTAGACGGCAAACCAAAGGCAGCAGTGGATGTTTGGGAGCGGGCGTTCAAACGAGCATTCAGGGAGGCGGGGATGCCTAACGGGCACTCACACCAACTGCGGGACACGTTCGCTGTGGGATTACTGCAAAAGGGTATCCCGATGGAAGAAGTAAGCAAGCTGCTGGGGCATACTTCAATCAGAACAACAGAAAAGAGCTATGCGCCTTGGGTAACTGCGAGGCAGGACAGGTTAGACAATCTGGTAATAGGAACGTTTGAGGCGGCGGCTAAAGCAGATTCGTAAACGCTGCGCAGAGTAAATGCGATCATCAGAAGCGGACGTCATACTCGGGGTGTTTGATTTCTACTTGAGGCTCAGATTCGAGCGCTTTGGCGGACGGTAGATTTCACCTTTGACCCTTCGGTTAACAGCTCTGGAATTGGCAACGTCTCCCGCTACTATACCTTGCTATAAGTTGTTAGCAATCATCCATTTAGAGCCTCCCATCGGTTTTCGAGTTGCTACCGATACGTGCTTGATTATGACTCATTCTGATTCAGTATGGGTACAAAAATGGGTACAGTGCTAAGGGCCAACAACCATGAAATACTAACGACTTATTTACCTGCCCCCACTCGCCTCGATGGAGTATGTGTCAGATAATGAGGATTCTGTACAGGTGCGGTGTACGCGCTCATTAGAAGTGTCATGGTCCCGCCCATTAGAACTGTCAGGTTCTAAGGATGGGATGGATCAGGATGAGCGAACGCGATCTGAGACGGATCGAAGTATTGAGTGAGGTGCGGGCGGGACGCCGCACCGTGGCTGCGGCAGCAGCCGTGCTTGCGGTAAGCGAACGTAAGGCGTATCGACTACTCGCCAGGTACGAGCGCGATGGCGGCAGCGGGCTGACCCACAAGGCACGAGGCCGAACATCGAACCGGAGCCGGAACGAAGGGATCCGGAGGTATGCGGTTGAGCTGGTCAAGTCCAGGTATGCCGACTTCGGGCCGACGCTGGCGAGCGAAGTGCTGCTGGACAAGCATGGGCTGCGAGTAGGCCGGCAGACGCTGCGCCGCTGGATGATTGGCTGAAGGCTTGTGGCTGTCGCGTACGCAACGGCGGACCTTCCATTAACCTCGGCTGCGACGTGAGAGCTACGGCGAACTGATCCAGATCGATGGCAGCGATCATCGCTGGTTCGAGCAGCGCGGCGAGCCCTGCACGTTACTGGTCTTCATTGACGACGCCACGAGCAGGCTGATGCAGCTCCGCTTCGTTCCGAGCGAGAGCACGGATGCCTACTTCGAGGCACTTCAGGGATACCTGAACGATCATGGCTGCCCGGTCGCCTTTTACTCGGACAAGCACACCGTCTTCCGCGTCAACAAGCCCGACGCGAAGGGTGGTTCGGGGATGACGCAGTTCGGCCGCGCCCTTGCGGAGCTCAACATCGAGATCCTGTGCGCGAACTCCAGCCAGGCCAAGGGCCGTGTGGAACGAGCGAATCGCACGCTGCAGGACCGGCTGGTTAAGGAACTACGCCTTGCCGGCATCTGTGACATGAGTGCTGGCAACGTCTTCCTGCCTAACTTCGTGAAGCAGTTCAACGAGAAGTTCTCGGTGCCCGCAGCGAAGGCTGAGAACATGCATCGTAGGCTAAACGTGCAGGGTTCACGTCTGGCCGACATCCTGTGCCATCGCGAGCAGCGGCACGTAAGCCAACAACTTAGTCTGGCCTATGATCGCAGGCAGATCATCCTGGAGCGAAGTGACACGGCAGACAAGCTGGCTGGCCAGTACGTCGACGTCTATCACTTCAGCGATCGGCCGCTAGAGGTGCGATGGAAAGGTCACTCACTTCCCTACCGGGTCTTCAGCAAAGACCAGCGGGTCAGTCATACTGCAGTCGTTGAGAACAAGCGCCTCGGCCATGCACTCCGAACGGTGAAAGCCCAGCAAGACCTCAAGCAAGCGCCCGCGATCATGACCAACGGCGCCAAGAACGGGTACAAGAAGAACCCGCGTCGCGTCTATGGGCCCGATTACACACCGAAAGTCGAGGGGGCACCAGCGGTGGAAATGACGGCCTGATGGAAAGCGTGGAACGATGAAGCTGTCCCACTCTTCCCACAGTCCTTGGAAATCACCAAGTACGGTGATTTCACACATTCCCACCGCACGACGACGACTGAGGTTAGACTGACATTTCTATTGGGCTAGCCACCCTGACGTTTCTAACGAGCAGCAACACGAGCTATTAGCGCCGGATAGAAATGTCCTACCCTCGCCCGATAGAAATGTCCGATTGGCCCTCCAAGCGTAGAGCTTTGGAGGCAAGAGTTGGGCTGGGTGATGATGAGCGAACGCGATCTGCAACGGATCGAGGTCTTGACAGAAGTTCTGGCGGAACGGCGTACCGTGGCTTCCGCAGCAACGGTACTGGACCTGAGCGTGCGGCAGGTAGGCCGGCTGTTGTTGCGCTACCGTGACGACGGTGGCGGCGGCCTGATCCATAAGGGCCGCGGTCGAGCCTCCAACCATTGCGTGAACGAGGGTGTTCGGAAGTGGTAGTCGTGGAGCGGACTCCAGAATGCACGGGCAGGATAGAGTTTTGCTTTACTGCTGATCAGATCGAAGATGAGGCACTTTCGGCTTAGTTGATCATCGAATACCGTTGCAGTTCCGTGTGTCGTCCCTGGATTGAAGGCGACCACGTCACCCTTGCGAAGAGTGAATACTACCTGTTGCAGCCCCTGCTGGGTGCACTCAAGCAACATGCGATTGCTCATGCAACCGCTCGTGTAAGACGCGCCAAGCCCCGTCCGTTGTGGAGTTCAACTGCCTTCGCAGATCGTCGACCAGATTCGGGTCCGCTTTTAAAATGTCCACCATCACCTTGGGAGTTACGGAGCGATGGCTTCCGCGATAGACAAAGAATGGTCCCGAGCGGAGATCGATGTCTTCGAGCGCGCACCAGAACCGAAGTCCATCGCTCCACGGATCGGGCGTCCATCCGCCGGATGCATAGTCTGCATGGACCCGAACTTCTTCTCCTGGAACAGGGCCGGCGGGTGCAACATGCGTCATCCCATTCCAAAAAGCCGGCGCGTCGCCGAATCGAAGACGGGCAAGAGCGTGCAGTCTGGGATCAAACACCAGCTTGCATGTCTCCTCCCTCAGTGGATTTAAGAGATGGACCTTGCGGAAAAGGGCTAGGCCTTCCGGTGTGTCACGGGCTATGCGCAGGGCAACCGCATCAGACGTTCCATCCGGGACCGAGAATCTGTCCTTGATCTCTTCGAGTTGCAGCCGCAGTGCGCTTGTGAACTGCCCAAGATAAGCGTCCATCTCTGGGGCTTCCAAAACCTGCGGCAAGACAGCAAAGCCGTTGTCCTCGATCTCCTGAAGACTTCGGTTCTCTGGTGTGCTTGGCGGCCGATGTTGCTTGTTGGTGCGGCGATGACGATCATGATGTTCTCCTGGGTTCCGAAAATTGCAAGTAAACTCTACCGTTTTGAGTTGCAAAAGCCTGTTGCGATTGCCTTTCCGCTGGCAACAGGTAGTGACCCCAGATCGCCCGCGTGTCCCCTCTAGCCCTGTGACCTGCGACTCCCGAGTCCGCCAGCTTTGGCTAGAGCATGTTTCATAAACATCGTCTCAGTGTGATCCAGTGGCAGGCGAGGTAGAAGTATCGCCTGAGTTAGCGTCCGTCCTGGTAGCGCCGGTGCTTGCTGTTGCTGCGGTACGGGACGATGAGGTCGATGCCGCGCTTGAGCATGTTATGAAGTTGGAACCGAGTTAGGTTCTTTGCTGGGCTTGCAGATGTGTCCAGCATGGAATCATGGGATCAAGCGTCGGGTTGGGTGTGGGAGTGATGTGACTGATGAGGAGTGGGAGTTTGTGTTGCCGTACTTGCTGTTGAGCTGAGAGGATAGCGCGTATCGCGAGCATGATCCGCGGGTGGTGTCCAACGGCGTGCGCTATGTGGTGCGACCGGCTGTCCGTGGCGCTGGAAACCGAACGATCTTCCGCCGTGGGCGGCGGTGTATCAGCAGATGCGTCGCTGGCTGGAGGCGGGCTGCTTGGGGTCGTTCGGTCGCTCATGTCCAGTCGTTGTTACGCGAATTGGGTGGCCGAAAGGGCCTGCCGACCACGGTGGTGATCGACAGTCGCATGCTGCAGTCGACGCCGGAAAGCGCGGCGAGCTGGCTACGCCAAGCCAAGCGGCGCAAGGGCCGGCGCAATCCGTTCGCGCCGCTGCCTGGCTCGGTCGAGAGCCAGCGGTCTGACGAGACGACGTACAGCCCTCAGTTGGTTTCTATACCCTTTGAGTCGTCTGGGGCCCATGGCCCTCTAAATGCAAAGAGACCGCAGACAAACGGAACTCCCTTTACAACGGAGACTGGCTCTCCTCTGGCAACTCGGGTGCCCAGTGCCCATTACCGATAGCGTTGCCTAGCCCTTCAGAGTGACCGCCCTCGATACTGAGGACGCCTCCACCGATAATTAGGATTGTTCCAGCGATTGCACTGGCGCTCGGCACGTCTCCGAAGATCACCCAACTGAACATTCCCGCGAAAATGACCACGCTGTAATTGAAGGGCGAGAGCGCAGATGCGCTTCCAAATCGGTAGGCTACGATGATAAGCCACTGGATCATAGCAAACGCTATGCTAATGACCGAGAGCAGGAGCAGCGCGTGGAGTGAAAGCGGTCTCCACGACAGGACTGCGATCGGGATTAGCAGAAGCGTCCCGATCCTGAAGTTGAGGGCAAGAATCCGCATCGGCGGTTCAGTATGGGTAAGCTTATTTGTTGTGACCAAGCCAACTGCTGAGAAGAGTGCGGAGCTAAGAGCAACGAGGGCGTTCGGATCACGAAACATTTCCGGTCCAGGTCTAATCACAACAATCATTCCGACCATCCCCGCCAAAAGACCGATCACGACTGCAGGCTGAACTTTCTTCCGAAGCCAGACCCAAACAATGATCGGAATGAATATGGGTGCAGCATTTGACAGGAGCGAAACCGTTAGGAGGGGCAATCGCATTAGCGCGACAAAATAGAGCATCTGCGAAAGAGCTCCCGACACGCTGCGGACCACATGGAGGATAGTATGGCAAGTCCGTAAGGTCCTAAACCCTCCTCGGGACGCGAAGGGTAAAAGAATGATGGAACTCACCGCATACTGAAAAAACACGAAAATTTGCGACGGAACTCCTGGTAGGAACTTCCCCATCGCCCCAGTAGCTGCGGAGAGAAAGAATGCCGCACATATAGTTAGAATCCCTTTAGTCAGTAGGAAAGGCGTTCCTACGGATCCCTCGTCTATTGATGGCTGCTGCCGGCTCCCACTAGAATTCGAGTGTTTATCCAAGCATTCATCCGCGCTCGGTCTCGTACGGTTAGCAGCCATACTTCAGCGCTCCTTTGCTGTTCGACCTTTGTAGGGCAAGAACAGCCGCTGTCCTCCAGCCGCTCTCTGAACGAGATCTCAGCCTCGTTGCCTCCCGCGCTCTGTCGCGTCCCAGCGACAACGAATGCCGGACACCTGCTCATGTTTCCAATAGCGGCGTCGCGCATTTGGCACCAGAAGAGCACTGGAGGCTCCGTCAGCCTCAGTCGGGGTGTCTCCACTGCACTGCGCTATCTTCGGTTACGTTCTCCCTCTGCCATCCCCCTGAACTTCCTTGCAATTGGCTATTCAATGTTTTCGGACCCAAGCTCGAGGGCCATAGTGCTGACACTCAGGATTGGGTCTTCGACACCGGCTCCGAGTTCATTACGGGTGGCGCAAAGGCTTTCCTTCAGGCGTTCAAACCGAACGCCGAGATCGCACCCAAGCATCTCGATGATTCCCAGCGATCACGATCCCCGCTTTTGAGTTAATAGCGGGGACTGTTGCGACAACGACCCAAATCGGTCTTGTCACCGTTTCCATTTGGATATCCAGCGCAACCTGATTAGGGCCGGAGTCTAGGTGGTAGGTGAGAGGCAAACCTCCTCGCCATCCCGTTGGCGCAACAGGCCCTCGTAGGCGTTCCAATATCCGCTGTGCATCTGCACTCGCAATGGGGAGGACGGGTATTTTGGGAATCGTGTCCTGACCGGCCGCTAGCCCTGGAAAAATGAAATCATAAAGTACAGAACCTCGCTGAACGACGGATTGTGGCCGCCAAGGCCCTCTTGGATAGACATCACCAGCGTGATAGCCATCGTCGTTGGGATCAGAGTAGAGAATGACGCCTGCGGCACCCCGTAGCTCAGCTAACCTGACAATCGCTCCTCGGTAAAGGTGCCCATATCGGGCGAGAACGATTCTGCCCTTGATGTCAACCCGCATTTGATCGAGTAATTTGTAGTCTTCCAGTGATCCATAATTGGCATAAATAACAGGGGCGGACAGATGACCGGATGCTGAGAACGCATTGAAAGGGACTTGGATTTTAGGACTTGTCTGCCCTGAGGTGAACTCGGGAGAAGGTCCACAAAATGCAGCGTGGGCGGGGATGCCGCCGACGCAGAAGCGCGCTCTGAGAGGGCTAGAGATCGGAACTCTGAACTCCTCCACTTTTGCGCTGAGACCGTAGCGTTGGAACTCTTTGAGCATGTACGTAGCGGTGCGAAGATCTGCAGAACTTCCCGCCACGTGAGGTTCACGAGTCAAGAACGCGTGTTCATTCCGGGCACGCAGGGCATTCGGTACGTTCAAGTAAAGCTTCTCGACACGCCTCTCTTCCTCATCGTGCTCTGCAGTGAAACCCAGCAGTGTCTTGGCTCGTGACTGCCCCCACCACCGCAGCAGAACGACCGAGACGCCCAGGAGGGCACCATGCAGAACAGCAGCGCATTTCAGTACCTCGCCATCGACACCATCCACGAATCCACCACCAACCCCCGCCAGACCTTCGAGCCGTCGAAACTTGAAGAGCTTGCCGAGAGCATCCGGCAGCACGGCCTCATCCAGCCCATCACTGTGCGACCCAACCAGAACGGCTTCGAGATCGTCGCAGGTGCGAGACGCTTCCGAGCCTCGCAGCTTGCCGAAGTCTTTTCGCTTCCTGCCCGTATCGTCGAGCTTGACGATGCACAGGCGATGGAGTGGCAGTTGGTCGAGAACTCGCAGCGTGTGGACGTTCACCCATATGAGGAGGCGCAAGGCTTCCAGCGCCTCTTAGACCTGCCCGGATACGATGTGACCGCTTTGGTCGAAAAGTCAGGCAAGAGCGCATCCCACATCTACGCCCGGTTGAGTCTCTTGCAACTCATCCCCGCCATCGCCCAGGCGTTCACCGAAGAGCGCATCACCGCCAGCCATGCCAACTTGCTTGCCCGTCTGCCGCAGGAGCATCAAGCCGCAGCCTTCGAGCAGTGCTGGCGCAAGGACTGGCAGGACAAGGAACCGCACCTGCTACCCGCCAAGCACCTAACCGCGTGGATACAGGCCAACCTCTATCTCTGTCTCGCGGATGCTCCGTTCGACCGCGACGACACTACCCTGAACCCTGCAGCCGGAGCTCGTGTCACTTGCCCCCGTCGCAGCGGCTTCAACACCAGCCTCTTCCACGACGTGCAGGGCGATCAGTGCCTTGACGCACCGTGCTACCAGACTAAGGTGACGGCGCATATCGACCGTGAGCTCTCCGCGCGGCCTGAGCTTGTCCAGCTTGAGACAGCATGGCGCAACCCGAAAGAGCAGCGGCCTGGAGCATTGCAAAAACACCAGTACCGCGAACTCGACACGCCCGACAATCCGGACGCCGAGCCGCTATGCCCAACCATCAAGAAGGCAATCATCGTCTTCGGTCGAAACGCTGGGAAGACCGTTGCCGTATGCACGGACACGGATTGCCCCGTACACAATCCACACATCGCCAAGCAACGGGCAGCAGATCCGCCTCCTACTATGGCACCCGCCGCACCGACTGCGACAGAAGAGGAAGTGGAACAGCGGAAAGCCGAATACGAAGAACAACGCAAAGAGTACGAAGCCGAACAGCAGCGCAAAGAGGAGGAGCGCAAACAGCAATTCGAGCACGAGCAGAAGCAGTACGAGGCCGAGCAGACCCGCAGGGAAGAACAGCGGAAGACCCGCGAGGCTACGTTCGAGCGCATCGTGGCGAATGCACCCGCTACGTTCACCGCACCGCAGTTGCGCGTCTTGCTTCGCGCAATCGTCAACCTCGACCCTTACACCTTCGCGGACGATCTGGCCGACGACATGGCCGGAGACAACGAGAACGAGTAGCGCAGCGCCGAAGAAGTCTTACTCTCCAGCATCGATAGTCTAGCCGACGAAAAGCTAACCGGGTTTGCCCTACGACTTGCTCTCGCAGGACACCGGGCATCCCCCGCGAAGGCGAGTTCGACTTCCTCACCGAGGCCGAAAACGTCTTAGCACCCAAACCAACCACGAAGCCCAAGCCGTCGAAGGCGAAAAAGCCAGCGCCCATCAAGGCAGCTTCCGAACACGTCAAGAAAGCTGCAGTCAAGAAGCCCAAAGAGCCGAAGAAAGCGATTGCAGCCTAAACCCAGAGCGGGAGCCGCAAGGCTCCCGCTTCTTTCATTTGAATCACGGGCGGCGGGGCCGTTCCTTCCCCTGCACCCCTCCCCACCAAAAAGCAGGAGACGTTCCCCCTCCTCCACCTTCCCCTTTAGGGCCTGCGGCGCTGAATGACAAAAAGGCGCGTTTATCGGGGCTTATACATCCTTCAGACGAGGTTTAGGTTCCGCCATAGATCTTCAAAAATGCATCGACGGCGGTTGCTGCTCTTGCCTCAAACTGTTTCTGCGACTGTGGGATTTCTTGCCCAAGCATCGATCGATGCACCATGTCTCCCACCAGTAGTCCAGCAAATTGCTGCGCAGCCAGTTCCGAGTCAGGAAATTTTAAGCGTACCTCGCGCTGCCTGCTTTTTCAGATGGGACGCCAGCTTCGTAACGCCGCGATCTGGTCCCCGTTCAGTCATAAACTGCGCCGCCTTCGGAAATTGTAACGCCTGAGCGTACACCAACCGCATCAACGCGGTGTGCTCTTCACTCAGTAGCGATCGAAGAAGTTTTTTCGCCACATTTAGTAGCGTCTCTCGAATCGATTCAAAAACTTACAGCTTTCGCGAGATAGGAGTTCTGCGCACGAAGATGTTGTCGAGGAGACGTACCCCAATAGCGTTTGAAGGCCGCGCTAAACGCGCTCTCCGACTTGTATCCGACGCCCGGAGCTATCGTCGAAATGGTTTCGCCGGTGTCCTTCAATCGTTTTGCCGCTAACGTCATGCGCCAGTGTGTCAGATAGTCCATAGGAGATTTCCCCACGGTCTTCTTGAACGTCTGCGCGAATGAAGTCCGCGACATAGACGCAGAGTGGGCTAGTTCGAGTAGGCTCCATGCGCGCGCGGGCTCTCGGTGCATGCAAGTGAGCGCGACTCTCATCCGGCTATCTGCAAGCGCTGAGAGCCACCCTTTCGCTCGCTGCAGATCATCTGCAAGATGCAGGCGGAGGGCTTCGACCAGCATCGTATAGGCAACCTGTTGCGCAATCAGTGCGCCGCCCGGCTGCGGTTCACGCATCTCGCGCAGCATCCGCTCAACCGCCCACCGAAGGGACTCTCTTTGTGGTTCTGATTCCAACATGACCACTGGCGGCAAAATGTCCAGCAGAAAGCGGGCGTCTCCCTCAAGAGTGAAATGACTCCCGAGAACAATGATGTCCTCTCCTGGGCTGACCGGCAGAATGCCGTTATAGCCCGCCCTTGCCGAGAACACTTTCAACGCATCCTGGCGCGGCAGCGTGAGGTCGCTTGCAAGAGTAAAAGGTTGTCCATGCGGTAGGAGCAGGCAGCTCCCCATAGAAAGCCTGACTGGCTTGTCGGCACTCGCCATCGACAACCAGCAGTCTCCCTTCGCGACGCTGTAGCACTTAATTCCGTCGTGAGCGGGAAAGTGAACCGACCAATCCCCTCCGGCAGAGAAGCCACCGGTGACATAGGTACGGGGAGTTAGAAGCGAGAGGACATCAGAGAGTGGATCCATAAGAGGGTGTACGTTGGCGACGGTTTAATGTGCTTACCAGCATTGATAGTACACCACGCCAACGGTACGCTTGATCTCGTTAGACATGGTTTCAAAGGAGAGTAAAAATGAAGGTCTTCATTACTGGCGGGTCCGGGCTTACCGGCCCATCGATTGTCTCGGAACTGATTGCCGCCGGCCACACAGTCACCGGGCTGGCAAGATCGGACAAAGCTGCCGCCCGACTGCGCGGGCTAGGAGCGGACGTTCTGCATGGATCGCTGGACGATATCGATATCCTTAAGAAGGGTGCCGAGGCTTCTGAGGGCGTTATCCACATGGCCTTCGGTGGCGATTTCGCGGACCCGACCGAAATGGCGAGGCGCGATACCGAGGCTATTGCTGCGCTCGGAGAAGCTCTTGTCGCGTCTAACAAGCCGTTCGTCAGCACCTCGGGCACATTTGTTATGGCAGGAGGGCATGTCAGCAAAGAGCAGGATGCGCCCGATGGCGAGTCGCTCGCCGCATTTCGGATTCCGGCGAGCAGGCTTGTCTAGCCTTTGCCAATCGGGGGGTTCGCTCGAGTGTTGTGCGCCTTGCACCAACAGTTCACGGCCCCGAAGATTACGGGTTCATTCCATTACTCATCGCGGCCGCCAGAAGGACAGGCGTTTCGGCGTATGTGGGTGATGGCGCGAATCGATGGCCCGCGATCCACCGACAGGATGCTGCTACTCTCTTTCGCCTTGCCGTCGAAAAGGCACCGGCTGGTAGCGCTTTGCATGGAGCGGGAGAAAGTGCGATCACCTTCGAGTCGATTGCGCACCACATCGGCCGGAAGCTCCGAATACCGACTGCCTCCCTGACTGCGGAGAACTCCATTTCGCATTTCGGAAGTCCGTTCTTTGCCAAGGCTTTTGCAACCGATGCGCCAGCGTCCAGCGCTCACACCCGCACGCTACTGGGCTGGACGCCCACCCACCCAACCCTGCTCGAGGACCTGGAAATCGGAGACTACTTCACGTCACAAATTGCCTCGCCCTTCAGTCCGTCCCCACTAATCGTTCCTGCCTTAAGAGCTGCAGGACGGCTCTAGGATGAAGATCCACTCCCATCGAAGGTAGTTCGGATCTTTATTCATGCTCGATAAAGCTGCCTGCAGCCGTTTCTCCTAGCCTGGCAAGACCGCGAAGAGTGCTGGGTTGCCGCCCAATCGCACGTCGAGAATAGCGTACAGAGCACGGCGAACGCTTAGCAGCACCTAGGAGCCCAGATGAATGATGGCGGTGCGAAAAGCGGCGGATCCTTTATGGCAGTGCATCAATGTGAAAAGTGCGGAGCAACGTCAAGTCCGATAGAGACAAATGATGAAGTCAATGTGACCGGTGTCGTGGTCTGCCTGAAGTGCGGCCACACGGGTCCGCTGCGAGTAGTGATTGTTGATGATCGCCTGTCTTAGCTTAACTTGCTAGGCCCAGGTTCATTTGTTTCTCATCCTGAGATCTTTGGAGTTGTCGCGCAAAGCTCCTTACAAAATGACTGAGAATGGGTAGACGGTTGTCGGACCGGCTCGCAAGTCGCGTCTCCACTCTCAGGGTTGATACGTTCAACGGGCGGATCGTTATCCCGTTGCGTGCTATTCGCCATGCGCCGGCCTGTGTTAGGAGTGCGACTCCCATTCCTCTCAGAACTAGGTGAGAGGCCTCCTCAGCTGTCATGACGTGGTGAAGACTGGTTCCAGGACCAGAAGCGGGGCGTAAATCCTGCAAGACTTTTTCGTAAAGGTATGGGTGTACATGGCGGTCGAACAGGATGCATGAGCGGGATGTGAGCTGGTCGTCCGAGATGCTCCTGAAGCCCGCCAATTCGTCTTGTTCGAGAAAGGCTACAAAAAACGACTGTTCGGCAACTGAGATTGAACTGAGGCGCGGGGTGTCCGGTATACCAGTTAGGAACGCCAGATCAAGCGTGCCGCTCAAGAGCTCATGGGACAGATCGACTGCGAGTCTGCTCGTTAACTCAACTCGCAATCCCGGGAAGAGCGGCAGATGAAGGGACAACAGCTTCGTCAGGAGATAAGGATCAGTGTAAGGTGACTTGCCGACATGAAGCACGACCTCTGCTTTGTTCAAAGCCGCCCTAGTGACATGAAAAGCTCTTTGACTTTGTTCGAGAACAATCCGCGCTTCTGCTACGAAGATCTCCCCTTGAGAAGTGATTGTAACGGTTTGACCCAGACCCCGGTTGAACAATTGAGTTCCGACTTGATCTTCTAAGTTATCGATCCGCTTTGACATGGCCGACTGCGTGATGCCGATCTTGTCACCGGCCCGGGTCATGTGGAGCTCTTCCGCTAGCGCAACAGCCGCACGAAATAATTTGATTTCTATCCAAGGTGACATGGTCCACTCTCCAAACTCTGCGGTGGAGACTCCATGCGGGCGTGCCTGTCTCCTGGTTAGAAAGTGTTCTCCAGAGACGGGTTTAATGTCAATCAGTTTTGAGTTCTAAGGGGGGTCACTCGCTGTAATCGACATCATCATTCCTACTCGGAATGATCATCAGAAAAGTTTTCATTGGACTCGCGGAGTGCAATTCCAGATTCTAGGTCAAGCAACTAGGAGGCATTATGGACGAGAGAAATTTTCTCGAAAAGAAGCCCCCGGCCCGAGCTTTGGAGCCCACGGACGATCGGCTTCTGGTCGGCAGACGGGAAGCCGCACACATGCTTTCGATTAGTCAACGGTCACTCGACTACCTAGTGGCAGCCAAGGAGCTTACAGCACGCCGTATTGGGTCACGGGTGCTCATTTCCATTACCGAACTTCGACGGTATGCTCGCTCCGACCACCCGAGACGCATCGCTTCCTAGCTAGGACAGTAAGGGTTTACGGTGCGGACGCGACTTCAAAGGCCGCTTACGGCGGCATGCAGCGACTTCTCTCCCAGGTGTGCGTACCGCGCACTCATCTGAATCGTCTTGTGACCTGCGAGTTGCTGAATGACTTTCAGGTTCTCTCCGCGCATAGCCAAACGAGAGCAGAATGTGTGCCGATTGTCGTGCCACCGGTAGTTCTCGATTTTGGCATCCGCCATTGCCGGCTTGAACCAGTCCTTCGGATTCTTGATCGGGAAAACGAGTGCGTCGCGGCTCGCGGACTTCAAGCGCCGCACAAACTCTTCCATCGCTTTTATCACTGAGTCGTTCATCGGAATCATGCGGGGTGATCCATTCTTTGTCCGGTCGAGGTTGATCTCCCGGCGCACGAAGTCGATATTCTTCCAAGTGAGTGTGTACTGCTCTGACAGTCTCATCCCTGTACCGAGCGAGATTGTTAACTCCGCCTCGTGCTCAGGGAACCGGGACCGAATTGCTTTGCGGAGGCTCATCTCCTCGGCTTCTGTTAGAAAGCGAATTCGGCCATTGTTCTCCGCACGCTGTCGCACAAGCCTGGCCGGATTGCTCGTTACCTTGCCGTTGCGAAGGGCCTCACGAAAGATAAGCGAGAACAGAGCGCGATAGCGATTTGAGGTTGCAGGAGTCTTCGTGACCTTCGACAGCCAAGCGTCGATATCAGCTGGCTTGATCTTGTCCGCTGGTGTCTCGCCAAATTCGGCGGCAAGCCGCTTGACCCTAATCTTCACACTCCGAAAGTCACGATGATGTTTCTGGCTGTATACCAGGATGGCGTCACAGAGGGTCTTGAAACGGATCGAGGCCTGCCGCATGTTCTCCGGCATCTTGAGCCCTTCACGGATCTCATTCTTGCGTTTGACGAGGAGATCTCTCGCGGCACCATGCGTGCCGACCTTCTCTCGCTTCAGAACGCCATCGACGCGATACCGAATCCACCAGATGTCGCTACCCGCTTCACGCTCCCAAACTCCTCTTACTGGTTTCCGTTGCTTTGGCATAAAACGCCTCTCTGAACAAGATAGCAAAGTATCACCAGAAGTATCCCCGACACTGTTGAGCGCGAAAAAGCCTCTCGGGTTGAGAGGCTTTGCCTTCGTAAAATATTCATTTTTTTTGACTTATCTTGGTGCCGGGAGGGGGGGTCGAACCCCCACGAGGTTGCCCTCGGCGGATTTTGAGTCCGCTGCGTCTGCCAGTTCCGCCATCCCGGCATACAATTAGCTCGGCCTTGTAGGCTGCCACCTTAACGCTGAAGTTACATGAAGGCAGGCGCATAGGGCTTCACTAGTGATGGAAGTAGTATCGCATGGCCACTCGTCATCTTCAATCATGCTCAGACAAAGTCCAACGAGCGCGGACAGGCGCCGTGCCGTCACGCTGACGAACATCCTGTGAAACTACTACTGTACCTTGCCCGAGGGTCGTAACCGGCTCAGCTCTACCGCGCACGCTACAGCGTTGAGCGCTGAAAGTTTTATATTGTCAGCGGCAAGCCATAGCCAGAAGCGGCGAACTCGATCGCCCGCGGTCGAGTTCGCCCCAGCGCTTGTCACACGCACCAGAAGATCAGCCTGTCCGGCCGCACTCAGATTGCTCGGCGGATCAGATTCTTCCGTTATCACATTGATATGAGGGCCCGAGAGTGCCGTCTTAATTTGTGCAGCCGTCGTCGGCTCTGATAAATCGATCAGTACAGAGGCGACGTAGCCATGGAATACCGGAGCATGGATCAGTTGAATGGTCAATTCCGGGAGCCGTTCCGCCGAAAGCAGGCCGTAGTGCTCGGCGATCCGCTGTTGCGTCTCGGCTAGTCGGATCGTCGCGGCATCCCCCAGCGCAGGGAGCGTATTGAAGGCTACCTGTGCATCGTACTGCTCCTTCGGAAGCGGCTGAAATGATAGCAGTTTGACCGTCTGCTGATGGAGCTCATCCATCGCGAGGCGTCCGTGTTCCGACGCCGGTTCCAGGATAGTTGCGGCGATGCTGGTCACAGTCGATAAGGACTTCAGTCGAGCAGCGACCAGCGCCAGCATCACCGCCGCGGGATGCGCCCCAATCACCGCCGACGTTCCCAGATCGGGTCCACCTGAAGCACTGCTCCCCGCAAGTGTCTTCTCAACCCAAGGCGCGCGCACTAGAACGTCTTTCTCACCCTCGAGCGCGTAGGTCATATCCACGACACTTGTACCTGCGCCCCGCGCTACCTGCCACTGCGTCCTTGTTACCTCTGCGCTGCCAGTGAAAAAAGCAACGTCCATACCATCAAAGGAATGCGCATCCAGACGCTGAATGAACGAAGCCTCGTCTCCGGCTGCGGTGATCTGGCCTGTGACCGCATCGTCATCGAGCAGTATCAGATCTGCCAACGCCAGCGACGATTCAGGTAGTTCATCCGCCAGTTCTTTCCCGGGAAGTGACGATGCACCCACGATCCCGATCCGCTTGATACTCTTCTCCATCTCACACCACCTCTCTACATACAGAGCCCTTACGTTGTCTTCCGCTCTGTGTCCTATCGTGAGAGCGACGCATGCCGCCGTTCACGGCCCCATGAGTAGGCCAGCCGCGCCACCACTCCAGACACCAGATATCCCAGCGCAATCAGGATCAACATCCACTCCGAATAGAGTGCAATCACCGCTCCGAACAGAGCCAGCACCACGACCAGTTGAAACGGCTGCCGTCCCCCGGAACCAAGCTCCTTACCACTCCAGAATCGCCAGCTGCTCACCATTAAAAAGCCTGTTCCAAGAATCAACCCCAACCAAACCACCGAGATCCAGGGATTGTCGATGGGCGACCCATCGAAAAAATGGACCACTGACGCGATCACACCCGCTCCCGCCGGAATCGGCATTCCCACAAAATATTTCTTTCCCGGTCGGCCTGGGTTGCGCGGCTGCGGATTGACGCTTACGTTAAACCGCGCCAGCCGACACGCACCGCAGATCAGGAACAAAAAACAGACAAACACTCCCAGGTGAAGAATGCGCTCCCTCGCGCCCGGATGACTCATCAGCGGCAGCATGCGAAAGCCCCACATGTAGGCCAAAATGCTTGGCGCAACGCCGAACGTAATCACATCTGCCAGCGAATCAAGCTCTTTGCCGAAATCGCTCGTGGTCTGGGTTCGGCGCGCAACCTGCCCATCTACACCATCGAACAGCACCGCAAAGCCGATCGCCAACGCCGCCCGGTTGAAGTAATTCGGGTCAGCCACTGAGCCCTGAATACTTTGCGTGATCGCGTAATAGCCTGCGGCAATATTCCCCGCCGTAAAAAGCGATGGCAGCACGTACATCCCTCGGCCCGGACGACGTCTAAGCCTTCTGCCATCCTCGATCAGCCCAGGTCCGCCCTCGACCATTAGGCCTCCAACACGGATGTCGAGATCGGGTCGTTCGGCCGAGAGAGCACTGCAAGCACAGTGGATCCGCCCTTCACTCGCGCTCCCATTTTCACCTTCAGGTCCGCCTCCGCCGGCATCAGCACATCGACACGCGATCCAAACTTGATGAGCCCAACTCGCTGGCCGCGTTCAATCCTGTCGCCCGCCTTCACCGTGCAGACGATACGCCTAGCCAGCAGGCCGGCGATCTGTTTGAACCCGATTTCAAACCCGCCGCCATCGATCACGACGAGGGTCTGCTCATTATGAATCACCGACTCAGGGTTCATCGCGTTCATGAAGTGGCCCTCGCGGTGCTCCACAATCTTCACCGTGCCGCTCACTGGCGAGCGATTCACATGCACATCGAAGACGTTCAGGAAGATGCTCAACCGCAGCCGGCTGCCGGTCGTCGTCTCGATCCACTCAGCCTCGGTCACAACCCCATCTGCGGGCGAAACGATCTGGCCCGGCTCTGAAGGGATCCTGCGGTTCGGATCACGAAAAAACCAGAGAAAAAACACCGCGAGTACCAGCGGAATGGCTACCAGCAGAAAGAGGTGGGTCAGCCACCAAAGAATGAACGCAACCAGTCCTAGGCCAAGCGCATAAAAGAAACCATCACGAACCATAATTCTGCTCATTATAGGCCAGCGTACGCGCCACCTCTCGCGCTCATCCTTGGCAAACCTCTCGTTCCATTCACCGTGGAGATGTCTGCAAGCGCTGCCGTTTCATCTGGAATTAACTCCAACACTGGCGCTCTGAATGAATCCGAAGCAGGCATTCGCCTTCGTTGGCGCATTGCTTTCTCTTGACAGCACCAGTACTCGTCTCGGCCTGAGTAAGGCCGCAACTCCTGTGCGAAGCCGCAGCCGCAGCGAGAGGCCTGCATCAGCCGTCTCTCCGCACCCACATGCGGCCTGAAGACTCTCGACATCAAACGGCCAAGCTCACCTGGGCCGCTCCAGTCTCATCAGCACGGCATCCTCATCCGGCTCGCGGTAGTACCTGCGACGCCGCCCCATCACCTCGAACCCCAGCCCGGCATACAGCTCAATCGCTCCCACGCTCGACGCTCGCACCTCGAGTTCGCTGATCCGTGCCCCTTGCTCCCACACCCAGTCCAATACAGCCTCGCACAGTGCCCGCCCCACTCCACAGCGACGCGACGAAGCCCGGACCGCCACGCTCTCAAGCTCTGCCTCCGCGGCTGCGACTTTTCCTACGGCAAACCCCACCAGTTCCCCACCCTCCCACGCAAGCAGCAGGCGTCGTCGGACCGAACTCTCCACAGCCGCAGCAATCGCACTGTACTCCGCCTCCGACCAGTGAGGGGCTTCAGCAATATCCCGCTCCAACGCAAGCACATGGACCAGATCCCTTGGCAATGCGACAGAGATCCTCACCCCTCAGGCGCCTCCACGTGTCTTGCGAACAACAGCGCATCCGGCCGCCGCAGGTAATTGGCATCCACCACAGCCGCATCATCGAATTGGCCCAAACCTATCCGCTTCATCGCGATCACGACCGCGTCCCTCGCCTCCGGCTCCGCAACCACCCGCACTCGCAGCAGCATCATCAACGCGTCCGCCACACGAGCCTCACACACGACCATCTCCGCCGACCCAACCGCCGCGCTCATCTGTGAAGACGTCAGCAGCGCCTCCACCGCACAGTGCCCGTCAATGTACTCCCCGTAGTAAAACTCACCCCGTCCTGCATCGAGCGCCGCATGCACCCGTCCCGTCCCTCGAGCCAGCAATGCGAGCCTGGACACTGCCATCAGTGGTACACCCGAAGCCTCGCTCAAGCCTTTAGCCGCGCTCAGGCCGACCCGCAAACCCGTAAACGATCCCGGTCCGTGGACCACCACGATCGCAGCTAACTGGCCAAGCCGCCAGCCCTGTCCCTCAAGCAGGGACCGCACCGTCGGGATCAGCCGCTCCGACGAACTCCGCCCCGGCAGCACCTCAGTCGCCACGACAGCACCCGCCATCGATGGATCCTCCTGTGAAGCTCCCGTCAGCGAAGTTGCTGCGAGCGCCACCGTTCCCTGCGACCCGCACGTATCCATCAACAGGAATTTCAGCATCACTCCGCATCCCCCACAATCTCCACCAGCACACCCCCTGTGCTCACAGGATGCACAAAGAAGTAACGATGTCCTCCCGCACCCACCCGCACCGCATCACTCGCCAGCCGGACTCCATCCGCTTTCAATCGCGCGAACATCGCATCCACATGAGTCACGCGCACCGCTACATGGTGTAGCCCCTCGCCCCGCTTCGCTATGAATCGCCCGACTACCGAGTCATCCGCCGTCGCCTCCAGCAGTTCGATCCGGCTCTCCCCGACCGGCAGCATCGCCGTCCGCACCTGCTCATGCTCCACCTCCTCCTCATGGCTTACCACAGTCCCTAGCGATTCATAAAAACCCCGTGCTGCCGCGATACTTCGCACCGCAATCCCCAAATGATCGAGATGAAGCTGATCGGAACGAAAACGATCCAGTTGCAGCCCACCCGCGGCACCCGGCTTCTTCCGCCCCAAAGCCTGCTCCACTGCAGCCATCAGCTCTCCCACACCCTCGCCCGACATCGCTATCGTCCGCACCACGGGAGGCACCCAGCCACCATCCGTCACCGCCAGGTCCTGCATCGCGAGGATCTCCTGCTCCACCCGATCCGTCCCCTCGCGATCGCTCTTGTTAATGGCAAAGATGTCCGCCACCTCCATCACTCCTGCCTTCAGGCTCTGCACCGCGTCTCCCATCCCAGGGACCAGCACCAGCACCGTAATATCCGCCAGCCGCGCTATCTCTACCTCGTCCTGTCCTACCCCGACCGTCTCGATTAGGATCGTCTCGCGCCCTGCCGCCTCCATCACAGAACAGACATCCGCTACCCCTCGCGCTAGTCCGCCGAGAGCGCCCCGCGAAGCCATGCTCCGGACATACACGCCTGCGTCCTTGGCGAATCCCTGCAACCGGATCCTATCCCCCAGCAGCGCTCCTCCCGTATACGGACTCGACGGGTCAACCGCTACCACGGCAACAGCCATCCCAAGCCGTGAGGCAGCACGCTCCGGCCCGCGAAGCCAGCGAGCCATCTGGTCCACCAGCGTGCTCTTCCCCGCTCCCGGAGGCCCGGTTACGCCAATCCGTACTGCGCTCCCCGCAAACGGCTTGCAGGCAGCCAGCAGCTCCATAGAGCCAACTGCCCGGTCTTCCACCAGTGAGATCGCCCGGGACAGCGCACGCATGTCCCCCGCCCGCATCCGCGCCACCATCTCGTTAGCCTGTGCCGTCACATCCACGTCAGCGATCATACCGCGCAGATGGAATAACCCTGCCTGCGCGGCGCATCTCAACCTTTATGCAGGCAACGCAAACCTTCCTCAGCGGTGGCATCCCTATCCGCCTCGATCAGCGAGAACCGGAAGGTCCCGGACCCTTTCCCGCCATTCTCCTGCTGCACGGAGCCGGAGGCAACATCGCCTTTTGGCTCGACCGCCTCGCCCCGTTCGTCACCCGTCTCGGCATCGCTCTCTACGCCGTCCACTACTTCGACCGCACCGGGACCGACCGTGCCGACACCATGACGATCCTCGATGGCCATCACGTCCCGCTCTGGCTCGATACCGTCGCCGACGCCGTCACGTCCCTCGCCGCGCGTCCCATGATCCATCCGCGCCGCATCGCCCTGCTTGGCGTCTCGCTCGGAGCCTTTCTCGCACTCGCCTACGCCACCCTCCCGAACCGGCACCGCGTTCGCGCCATCGTCGAGATCTCCGGCGGTCTCGCCGCACCCTACGCCGCCACCGCTGCCGCATCCTTCCCACCGACCCTCATCCTCCATGGCGAGCAGGACATCGTCGTCCCCGTCACCCAGGCCCACGCGCTCAGTGGCCTGCTCACCCGCCTCGACGTCTTCCACCGGATCGAACTCTTCCCCGGCGAAGGCCATTGGTTTTCACCCGGTGCCCAGCTCCGCATTCTTGAGGCCATAGCCCGGTTTCTCGGTTCAAGAATTTGATATAGGAGTTCGCGCTGCTCTCTCAGAACCTGTCTAAAAACTAGACGTACGCCCTGCGCGGGCAGCGGTCCCTTCGTGACGCGTATACCGGTCCCGGCAGGGGCGGGAACACCCAGCAACGCGATCACCCGTCACGAAGCGACCGCGCCAACCGGGGTCCCACAAACGGGTCTTCGTTTGTGGGGTGGCCACGCGCAGTGGGCCCGTCCGGCAGGACTGCCTTAAGAGTTTTAGAAAGGTGCTTACCGCTTGACACCAGCATCCCTCCAGCAGCTATCCTCATCTCGTCTCGAGGCCGATCAAATCTCTCGGCTTCACCCCGTTTCTGATGGCGGCACCGTCTCACCCATTTCGTAAACGGAGCAAAGCCGTCATGTCGACCCAATCTGCTTCGTCCTCATCTGCTATCCCCGGCTCTCGCTTCACGTCGAGCGCCCCCCAGAGCCACAACATCCGCTGGTTCGTCTGCGGCCTCCTCTTCCTTGCCACCACCATCAATTACATGGATCGCTCCGTCCTCTCGCTCATCGAGCCGCAGCTGCATCTCGGCTTCATGGGCTGGATACCCGGTCTCGCCGCCGCGCGCCAGACAGCCTACAACATCCACTACGGCACCATCATCATCTGCTTCCAGGTCGCTTACGGTGTAGGCCTCCTTACCGCCGGCAGACTCATCGACAAGTTCGGCACCCGGACCGGCTACGCCCTCGCCATCCTCGTCTGGGGTCTTGCCTCAATGAGTCACGCGCTCGTCTCGAGTGTCCTGGGCTTCTGCATCGCCCGCGTCGTCCTCGGCCTGGGCGAGTCCGGCAACTTCCCCGCCGCCATCAAGGCCACCACCGAGTGGTTCCCCACCGAAGAACGCGCCCTCGCCACCGGCCTCTTCAACTCCGGTTCGAACGCCTCCTTCTTCATCGCGCCTATCTTGATCGCCGCCGTGACCGCCCGTTACGGCTGGCATGCCGCGTTCCTCACCACCGGCTCGATGGGAATCATCTGGTGCGTCATCTGGCTGCTCTTTCCGTACAACCGCCTCCGCCGCGGCGCGACGCAAACCCAGACGAATCTCGCGGCCGTACTCGAAGGCGCGCCCGGCATCCGCATCGGCGTTCTCGCCCGGCACAAAGGCCTCTACGCCTTCTCGATCGCAAAAGCCCTGACCGACCCCATCTGGTGGTTTTACCTCTTCTATCTCCCCAAGTTCCTCAACGAGAACTACGGCCTCGACCTCAACCACGCCAAATATCCGCTCATCGTCATCTATAGCGTTTCGAGCATCGGCTCCATAGCCGGCGGCTGGCTCTCCGGCTTTCGGATGAAGCAGGGCCACAGCGTCAACTCCGGCCGCAAGTTTGCGCTTCTGGTATGCGCCCTTGCCGTGCTCCCCATCATGCTCGTGCCCCATGTGGGCAAGCTGTTCCCGACGAACGCCTGGCCCGCCATCGCCCTCTTCGCCCTCGCCGCAGCTGCCCATCAAGGCTGGTCCGCCAACCTCTTCTCCACGCCCACTGACATGTTCCCTTCGACCGCGGTCTCGACCGTCGTTGGTATCGGCGGAGCCGCCGGAGCCCTCGGTGGCGCCGTCTTTACATGGATCGTCTCCCATTATTTTTCGCTTCACCCACTCCTCATCTTTACCTTGGCCGGCTCCGCCTACGTCATCGCCCTGGCCATCTTCCAGAAGCTGGTTCCCCGCCTTGGCGAACTCCGGCGTACATAACCTGGGCACCATGCGCCCGAACGGTCCGCGCACGTTTCGACTGTGCCGGTTCCAGAATGTGCTATCTTGATCTTTGACGTTGTTGTGCTAAAGGTGCCCCATCAGTTACGTTGATCCTTCAGAAGTATCTCGGCTTATTGCGTCTCAGAAGCGCCGCTTCTCTTCCATCTTGACCTCGGCTTTCCTTGTGGCTGGACTCGTAGCCTGCGGGGGAAACGGCACGAGCGGTACCCCAACTCCGCCACCCGCCCCAGCCCCTGCACCTGACTTTTCAAACACGGTTTTTATCGGTGATTCGCTCTCTTCAGGTTTTCAAAACGGCTCGCTCCTTGACACCCAGCAGCCCAACGGATGGGCGTCACTCTTCGCCGCACAGGCAAAGACGACGATCGCGTTGCCGCTCATGGCGCCCCCCGGCGTTCCAGCCGTTATGAAACTGGTCAACATCGGACCGCCCCCGGTCACCACCACTGCTCCAGGAGTGAGCACCGGCAGGGATAATCCAACCGTGCAGCCCACCGATCTCGCTGTGCCTGGACATCATCTCCACGACCTGATCAATGCCGGGCCAACGCTGGCGCCCACATCCAAGGAAGACATCATCACCGCGCTGATCCTGGGCCTTCCGGCCGGAAACACCAACACGCAGCTTCAAGAAGCGATCGCGCTCAAGCCCACCACCTTGTTTGTCTGGATCGGCAGTAATGACGCTCTGGTCGCGGACGATACCGGCATGCCTTCTTCGATGACACCGATCGCAAGCTTTACTGCTGACTTCACGCAGCTGATGTCCACGCTGCACTCCAAAACTCCCGCTCATCTCATCGTCGCAAACCTGCCGGATGTAACCGCAATTCCATATCTGACACCCGCGGCTATGATCCTGGCCGAGACAGCGGCGCAGACCGGCCAATCCACCGCTCAACTCGGTACGGCACTCGGTCTTACCACCGGCGACCTGATCACGGCTCAGGGTCTGACCGAGGTCAAGTCCGCTGTCAGCGACATAAAGAACAATAAGAAGCCTACGCCGCTCGACGACGCTGGAGTGCTGACTGCCGCCGAGGTGCTGCAGGTCCAGGCACTTGAGGGTCAATATGACCAGGTAATCGCACAGCAGACTGCCGCCGTCGGTGGAACGCTCGTTGACATGCACGCCTTCTTTCAAAAGTTGAGCGCAGGCGTTACGGTCAACGGTGTGAACGCCACCACCGGCTATCTCGGCGGCCTCTTCAGCCTCGATGGCACCCACCCCACCAACACCGGGTACGCTCTGGTAGCGAACCAATTTATCGACACCCTGAACGCCGATCTGAAGACGAGCTTCACCGACGTGAATGTGGGCGCCATTGCTACCACCGATCCGCTTTTTGGCTCCAACATCAAGCCCTCTGCCAATAGCGTTCATATTTCCGAAAAGGCTGCAAGGCAGGCTGGAGTTCTTCTTCACCGGCAACCCCTTCGGTAGAGCGATGACTGTGTGAGGTTTGAGGAAGCGATTCGTGGAGGCATCAAGAATCGCCCTCATCCATCAGACACCTCACACCTTAATGAACTAAACTGGCCTTTCTAATGCCAGACAGCCCAAGCACCAAGTTTTATCTCACGACGCCGATCTACTACGTCAACGCGCGCCCCCACATCGGCCACGCGTACACAACCATTGCGGCCGACGTGATCGCCCGGCGCCATCGCCTGCTCGGCGACGACACCTTCTTCCTCACCGGCACTGACGAGCACGGCCAGAAGATCGAGCGATCCGCAGCAGCGGCAGGCATCGCCCCGCAAGAATTCGCAGACCAGGTCTCCGCCTCCTTCGAGAACCTCTGGAAGCGCATGGGCATCACCCACGACAAGTTCATCCGCACCACCGCGCCCGAGCACAAACGCGGTGTCCAGAAGCTCTTCCAGTTCCTCTGCGACCGTGGCGCCATCGATCTCAGCACCTACACCGGCCAGTACTCCATTGGCGAAGAGATGTTCGTCGATGGGCCACCCGGCACCATCGGTCCCGACGGTAAACCCACTGAAACCGTTACCGAAGAGAACTACTTCTTCCGCCTCAGCGCCTACCAGCGCAAACTCATCGATCTCATCGAAAGCAACACCCTCGCCATTCAACCCGAGGTTCGCAAAAATGAAGTCCTCAGCTTCCTCCGCGGCAACGTAGCCGCATCAGTTCCTTCAACTCCAGACACCCCGCCCAAACCTGTCATCCTGAGCGAAGCCGAAGGACCTGCATCTCCTTCCACAACGTCACAACCCTCAACACCCACCCTTGCCTACTCCAATGCAGGAACCCCCTACGTCCCCGGAGCACTCAAAGACCTCTCCATCTCTCGCACCAGTTTCAAATGGGGCATCCCCGTCCCCGGCAACGAGAAGCATGTCATCTATGTCTGGCTCGACGCCCTCGCCAACTACATGACCGCCCTCGGCTACGGCAGCGACGATCCAGCGGAGCAGAAAAACTTTGAACACTACTGGCCCGCCGACCTCCACCTCGTCGGCAAAGAGATCATTCGCTTCCACTGTATCTACTGGCCCGCCTTCCTGATGGCCGCCGACCTGCCGCTTCCCAAGGCCATCACCGCCCACGGCTGGCTCCTCTTCGAAGACTCCAAGATGTCCAAATCCCGCGGCAACGTCGTCCGCACCGAGACCATCCTCGACACCTTCGGCACCGAAGTCTACGCCAGGCAGTTCCCCGACTCCACGAAGGCCGAACAGGACCTCTTCGCCACCGACGTCCTCCGCTACTTTCTCCTCCGCGAAATTCCCTTCGGTCAGGACGGCAGCTTCAGCTTCGACGCCATGATCACCCGCTACAACGCCGATCTAGCCAACGGCTACGGCAATCTAGTCAGTCGCACCCTAGGTTTGATAGCTCAAAATTTCAGTTTGGGCATCGAAGGTTCACTACAAGAGACAGGCCGAATTCCTCCGCTCTCACTTGGGAATGACACACGCGCAGTCGTTTACAGCAATGATCTGAGCGCACATTCAGAAACTCTTATCGATCTTGATCTGACTGAAAACCAAAATGCGTTTCAAGCGAGGATCCAACGAATTTTCGACCTCATACAGAAGGTTGATGTGTTCATCAATCATGAGAAGCCTTGGAAACTTGCAGCTTACCTGAAAGCCTCACTTACGACGACTTACCCCGACACAGCCGCACAAAATGACTTTGAGACAGGATTGCGAGAGGTGGTAGTTCATCTGGAACGCGTCCTCTACACCGCCGCCGAATCCATCCGCATCATCACCGCCCTCCTCTACCCCATCCTCCCTTACGCCACGGCCCAGGTCTGGGCCCAGCTAGGCCTGGGCGACATAGAAGAATCCGCCCGCAATGGCTACCTGAAGAATCTACAATGGGGCGGCCTGAAACCCGGCACCAAACTCGGCACCCTCGCCCCCATCTTCCCCCGTGCAGACAAAGGACTAGCCCAGATCATGACCGACATCGAAGCCAGCACCGCTCCGAAAGCCCCAAAGTCCACCCTCATCGACGAAGCCATGCCGACCAAACCCGAGCACCACGACTCCAACCACCCCGGCGCCGCCCCGCGCACCGGCACCTTCAACGAGCCCAGCCCCGGCACCACCGTCGGCGGCTCGCACGCCGTCTCAACAGAGCGCCTCGCCAGCCCATCCCACCACGACTCCCCCGCCTCCGGTCCCTTCGCGGCATCGGCTGCATCTTCGGCTATACCCGACACACGGCAGATCGCCCCCCAGATTGCGATCGACGACTTCGTCAAAATCGACCTCCGCGTCGCCAGAATCCTTCTCGCCGAACGCATCCCCAAGGCCGACAAGCTTTTGCGGCTGGAAGTGGATCTTGGGTATGAAAAACGCCAGATCCTCTCCGGTATCGCCGAGTGGTATACCCCCGAAGAACTCATCGGGCGCCGCATCGTCGTCATCGCCAATCTCGCCCCTCGCAAGATGCGCGGCCTCGAATCCCACGGTATGCTCCTCGCCGCGTCATCCGGCGAGAACGGCAAGCCCATCCTCGCCACCTTCGGCGACTCCGAAGAGCTCGAACTCGGCTCGCGCGTCCGCTAGGCCTCCTCATCGCAACTACCTGAGAACCTGTCTAAAGACCCGCGCAGGGCGTCCGTCCAGGTTCTAGACAACCCCTCAAACCGGCGTCGCCATCGACTCCCGCCCAATCGCCACTACAAAGTAGTTTGCCGTCGTCTCCCCGACGTTCTTCATCCCATGCATTACGTTCGACGCGTTGAAGTTCAGCCCGCCCGGCCCGACCCGCTTCTTGGTTCCGTCGTTGTCGAACTCGATCGAGCCTTCGCGAATCATGATGAACTCCGAGTGGCGATGCTTGTGCGGCGGATGCGGCATCATCCCCGGTTGCAGCGTCGTCTCATGCACCTCCACCGTCTCCCCCGTCGCCAGCACACCCTTCACGACCGGTCGGCTCGCCCCACCGTTTGCACTCTGCTTCACCGGCAGTGTGTCGAATGGAAACGTCCGCGATTGGGACAGCACCGGCTCACCCGCTCCGGCTTGTGCCTGGCCGTCAGCAACTCCGCTTCCCATCGCCGCAAAGGCGGAGAGAGCTACACAGAGATCACGTCGATTGAGGTTCTTCATGCCGCCCATCCTACCTCACCCGTACGGCATGATGCACCTCATACCGTAAACTACCGATACGGTGCACTTTACAGATTCCCACTGCCATCTCGACGACTACGAGAACCTTCCTGAGGTCCTCGATCGCGCCCAGGCCGCCGGCGTCCATACGCTCCTCGCCATCGGTATTGGCGACGGTCCAGCCACCATGCATCGCGCTCTCGATCTCGTCAAAAGGAACCAAAGCAGGAGCCCACATCTCTACGCGAGCGCCGGCATCCATCCTCAAGAAGCCGCCCACGCCTCCGCAGACGCTCTCGCCCACTTGGCGACACTGGTCGAAGACCCGAGATGCATCGCCATCGGTGAGATCGGACTCGATTACTACCACGCTGACAATCCCGACATCGCCACCCAGCAGGCTGCCTTGGTTGCCCAGATTGCCATCGCCGCCCAAGCCCGGAAGCCCCTCCTGATCCACTGCCGGACCTCCGAACTCGCGAAGGAGGAAGCAAAGGACAAGTTCGGCGATGCCGATGCCTGGGAAGACCTCCTCGGACTTCTTGCCAGGCACTGGACTGTCACCGGAGCGGCCGCTAACGGCGGCGTCATGCATTGCTTCTCGGGAACGGCAGATCACGCTCAGCGCTCACTCGCCGCCAACTTCCACCTCTCCTTCGCTGGAAATCTTACCTACCCGAAATCCGTTTCGATCCGCGAGGCCGCTACACTCGCGCCCGCCGACCGCATCCTCATCGAGACAGACGCGCCTTTTCTCGCTCCCATCCCCCATCGCGGCCAGCGCAACGAACCCGCCCTCATCACACACACGGCGTCAGCCCTCGCCACGCTTCGCGGCATCTCACTGGAAGAGCTTGCGGCGCTGACGACCGAAAATTTCAAGCGACTCTTGTCCGCGACGCACTAAGTCGCAGCCTGCCATAATAGAGAGCAAAAGTACATCAAGGAAAACACCCATGGCCTCCGATAACAGCTTCGACGTCGTCAGCAAAGTAGACCTTCAGGAAGTCAAGAACGCCATCGACCAGGCATCGAAAGAGGTCCACGCCCGCTTCGACCTAAAGGATTCGAAGTCCAAGATCGAACTCGAAGGCACCGATGCGATCCAGCTTGCCTCGCAGGACGAGTACAAGCTCCAGGCCGTCATCGAGATCCTCTCGCAGAAGCTCGTCAAACGCGGCGTCTCGCTCAAGAATTTAGAGTTCGACAAGATTGAGCCTGCTTCGAACTCCAGCGTTCGCCAGAAGATCAAGCTCGTTCAGGGCATTCCGTCCGAGAAGGCCAAAGTGATCGTCGCCGCCATCAAAGATTCGAAGAAGAAGGCTCAGGCGAGCATTCAGGGCGACACCGTGCGCGTCGCCAGCAAGGATCGCGATGTCCTCCAGGATGTCATGGCCCTGCTCCGCGCCAAAGATATCGGCGTCGATCTGCAGTTCACGAACTTCCGATCCAGCTAAGGCGCCCCGAGCAGCAAGTCACAGCAGTCCATTTGGGCCTGCTTTTGCGTTCATCAACATTCTTCTTCCTTCTGTGAGGGGCGCGCCTTCCATGCCTGCTTCGTTCTATGCCCCTGATAGTCTAACTACCGAGTGAGCACCCTCTCCATTGCGACTGCAAAAGAGGTCTTTGACCTTCTCCGAGATGACCTTGCGGCCATCGAGCAGGAGTTCTCCCGCCAATCCGCCTCTGAAGTTGAAGTCATCACGGACATTGCCCGCTATCTCATTGCAGGCGGCGGCAAACGTATCCGTCCGCTGCTGCTGCTGCTTAGTTCCAAGGCGCTTGGCTGCCACTCCGCATCCCGCATCCGTCTCGGCTCGGTCGTCGAAATGCTCCACACCGCCACACTTGTGCACGACGACATCATCGATAAGGCGGATGTACGCCGCGGACGCCCGTCTTCGAACACCACATGGGGCAGTGCCAAATGCGTTCTCGCCGGTGACTGGCTCTACATGCAGTCGTTTCAGACGGCCCTCGAAGAACGGAACTTCCGTGTCCTTGACCTGCTCATCTCGCTCACCCAGCAGATGGTCGAGGGCGAGTTGCTCCAGATGCAGAAACTCGGCCATCTCATCAACGAAGAAGAGTACTTCGACCTCATCTTCCGCAAGACCGCCTGCCTCTTCAAGGTCTCCATGCAGCTCGGTGCCGCCATCACGCCAGGTCGGGAAGACTGCGAAGAAACCATGGGGGAGTATGGCCGCAACCTCGGCCTCGCCTTTCAGATCGTCGACGATGTTCTTGACCTGACAGCTGCGGAAGACGTTCTTGGCAAGCCCGTCGCGAGCGACCTGCGTGAGGGTAAGGCCACGCTTGCTGTCATTCACGCGCTCGAACGTGGAACCGGGGCCGACCGCGAAGCCATTCGCACCGTTCTCGCGGAGCGCAGCTTCACTGCTGTCTCCCATGCGCAGATCCTCGAAATCCTTCATCGCCACGGCTCCCTCGACTACGCCATGGACACCGCTTGCGCCTACGCCGAAGCCGCCCGCCTCAGCATCGCCGAGCTGCCAGCCTCGGACGCCAAACGCGCCCTGCTATGGGTGCCCGGCTTCGTCACATCAAGGGACCGCTAGAAGAGAGAAGCAACGGTTGTGAGTACTTTCCCTTCCCGTTAGCTGCATAAACGTGTCGCCCGTTCCGGAACGGGCTCTGCCCAATGCATATAACCAGTTTGCCCAAACGCGACGACCGTATGTCCCATCGCGGTAGAGTTATGTTGGAATCTTAGGCCTCCCCCTCATCCTCCCCAGCAAGATCCTCATCTACCGCCAACTCTCGCACCCGCGCCACTCCGCTCCCCTGCTCCACCAGCAGCTGGATCTTACCCTCTGCCGCCTCTAGTTCCTGCTTGCATGCATTCGAAAGTTTCACGCCCTCTTCGAACAGACGCACCGATTCATCGAGCGACAGTTCGCCGCGCTCCAGCCGCTCTACCACTGACTCCAATGCAGCCAACTGGTCTTCAAAACTTGCCATTAATTATTTCTCCTGTGGGTGTACACCAGAGCCACAACCATCCACGCCGTCTCCTTAAGAAAACGGTACTCGTGTTACTTTCTCCGGTTCACAGCAACAGGAGAAATGCCCTAGACCTCCACGCTTTTGACCAACCCCAACACCTGCGCTGCCGCTGCATACTTCCCGAATGGCGCGCTCACCTGGACGCCCTGCACCATCGGCCGGGCCTCCGCCAGCATCTCCTGCGCGATCTTCAAACCCTCCGCCCGCGCCTCCTCTGGCGTAGTCGCGGCCGACATCCTCGCCATGATCTCTTCCGGCATGCTGACGCGCAGATCATTCTTCATGAACTCGGCATTGCGCAAACTCGTCAACGGCCAGATCCCCGCTATCACCGGAATACGAAATCCTTCGATCTTTCGTAAGAACTCTTCCAACAATCGCAGGTCGAAGACCGGTTGCGTGATCGCAAATTCAGCGCCGGCTTCTACCTTGAAGGCGAAGCGTCGAACCTCATTGTCGATGTCCGGTACCCCAGGATTCGCTGCCACCGAGATCGTGAATCCAGTCGACTCGCTCATTGGGTTCTTTCCAATATCCAGCCCGTAATTCAAGTTCCGCACAATATTGACCAGCCCGATCGCATCCACGTCGAACACTGCGGTAGCGTCGGGATAGTTCCCCAGCTTCGGCGGATCGCCCGTCAGGCACAATACATTCTTCAGTCCGATCGATGACGCTCCCAGCAGATCGCTCTGCATGCTCAGCACATTGCGGTCGCGACAGGTATAGTGCAGCACCGTCTCGATTCCCACATGCTGCTGGATCTGCACACACAGGCTCTGCGCGCTCATCCGTGGACTTGCTCGTGGCGAATCCGGCACATTGATCGCGTCGACTCCAAGCGCATACAACTCCGCCGCTCCGGCGATCTCCTTCGAGCAGTCGATCCCCTTTGGCGAGACTATCTCAACCAGGGTTACAAATTCACCCGCCGCAATCTTCGCTCCTACCCGCGACCGCTCCTTAAGCGGCGGTGGCTCGATGCGCCCCCCTGCCTCCGCCGTGCCGCTGTCTTGTCCCGCCTTACTCTTTGCTCGTCTCTGCACCTCACCCCGTCCCTGCACCTCCTGCGCATCCATCGCCCGCAGCGTGCTCCGCATCGCCCGCGTATGACTCGGCGTTGTACCGCAACAGCCCCCTATGAATGTAGCTCCGGCGCGCACAAACTTCCGCGCGAAGCTCGCCATGTATTCGGGCGAGGTCATATAGATCGTCCGTCCATCGACCGCTCTTGGAATCCCCGCGTTCGGCATCGCGGCCAGTGGCAGATCGGTCGCACCGCGCATCCGTTCAATCACACTGAGCACCGTTGCCGGGCCGGCACTGCAGTTACAGCCCACCGCGTCCGCGCCCCACGCCGTAATACGCGTCGCCGCCGTCTCGGCAGTCGTTCCATCCAGACAGTTTCCTTCCTCATCCACCGTCACCATCACGATCAGCGGAACCCCAGGCGCCGCGCTTCGGGCCGCGAGCATAGCCTGCTCCGTCTCCACCATCCATTGCAGCGTCTCGATCACCAGCAGATCCGCGCCCACCCCAGGCCCGCCCTCCACCAAGGCGCGCACCTGTTCCGCAAACGCATCGAACGCCTCGTCAAGCCCAGTCTTTCCCAGCGGCTCCAGGCGAATCCCCAGTGGTCCAATAGCCCCAGCCACAAACGCTTCCGAAGCCTGCTTTTCGCGCATCTGTTCCACGCACTCGCGCGCAATACGCACACCGGCCACGTTGATCTCGTGCATTCGGTTCGCCAGCCCATAGTGCTCCAGGCGAAATCGATTCCCGCCAAAGGTGTTCGTTTCGATCAGTTCTGCACCGGCTTGCAGGTATTCCTGGTGCACCGCGCGTACCGTCTCCGGCTGCGACAGGTTCAGTTCGTCATAGCACCGGTTAATGAATACACCGCGTCCATACAGCATTGTGCCCATCGCCCCGTCACACAGTACCGCATGGTGCGACGCTGCGGAGGGATCCGCACTTTCTCTTCGAAAGAGTCTCTCGACTCCTGTAATCCCCGACCCCGTGCCATTCTTCGTCATTCGCGCCCTCGCCTATCAACTACGCACGACACGCAGTTCAGCACATTCTTTCAGTCCAGCACATTCTTTCCATCCTATGCCAAGCAAAAGATGGATTGAGGCGGTCCCCCAAAGCGACCCGAGACCGGCACATCGACGCGCAGTCTGGAAGACACGACAGCATACAGTGGACATCCGTCCTGCTACCCGGAACACCGTCGTTGCCGAGATGGAGAGTTTCAGCCTGCCGTGATGGAGAGTTTCAGCCGTCGAGACACGCGTCCATGACATCTCGTTCGCTTCTTCCTTGGTATACTCAGCGAGTAGAAACGCTGTGAAAATGCCGCACCACAGGCTGGAGTTGTTCACGTTGAAGAATCGAAGTCTCTCTACCCTGCCGGTCATTGAAGAGCCGGTCGGCGATCGTTCGGCTGGCAAAAGTTTGATCGGCAAAGTACTCTCTCGTAAACTAGGACCCCGCAGCCAGTCCTCCGGGAAATTCGGGAGATACGCGTTCTGCGGCCTCCTGATCGCGATTGCCACACTTGGCCTGACCGCCTGCGGACCGTACTATTACAAGTTTCCGGTGTACACCTTCGCCAATCGACCCATCCCACCCAGCAAGTTGGCACAACGCGTCATGATCTCTGTCGGGAACGCCGGTGCCGGTGGCTCCGGTGGCGCACTCGCCATCATTGATGCCAAACGCGACATCCGCAGCAACGTCCAGAACACTATCACGAATTTCGCCGTCTCCGGCTTCAGTGCCGGAATGCCCGGCCAGATTCTGAGTTTCCCTGAGCAGACCCGCGGCTACGTCTATTCGAACGCCGACGGTTCGCTCACCACCATTGACTACGGGAAGGAAGCTACAGCCGGATCCGCTGGCACCTTTCCGGCACGCTCCAATGCCCTTGCCGTCCCCACCGACTTCGCTCGCATCTTCTCCGCCGAGGAGACCAGCGGTCAACTTGTCGTTCTCGACAACTCGACCGGTAAGGCCTATGCCCTGAACTTGCCCAACGTTTACCAGGTCGCCGCGAACACCGGCGATACAGTCGCAATCGCTATGGTGCGGAACTCGAACACCTTGTACCAGGTCGTCAAGCTGAATGCCAACCAGCCAAATCCGCCCAACTTCGTCGATTGCCAGCCCTACAACCTGCCTGTCTACTGCGTCGTTCCCGTCCCTGGAACATACGACCGGCCGGTCGGAGCGTTCTTCTCGCTTGATGGGACCACCGCCTACATCCTGAATTGCGGCCCAGAGTGCGGAGGAACGACCGCCAGCGTCACCGTCTTGCAGCAGGGCGCACTCAACATCAATAACGCTGCTACCGGTGCGTCGGTGGCTTCGGCTTTCATCGCCAATATTCCAGTTCCAGGCGGTGTCACCACCGCGCTCTCGGACGGCAGCACGCTCTATGTAGCAGGCCAGCAACAGCAAGCCGACGGTCTCTTCTCCGGGAATCTGTCCACTATTTCGCTTGCAAGTAATGCGATTACCGGCAAGTACTCCATCTCCGACGGATACCATACGAAGTTGCTCTTCGCCGAGGACAATACGCTCTGGATCGGCTCCCAGTTCTGCTCCACCGGCGAGCGCGCCAAGCTCGGCCAGAACTATAACTGCCTCACGCGCTTTGACATGGGCGCAAAGACTGCGGCCGTCGTTCCAGCAGCTACGCCAGGGGGCGCCACCACGGTGCCCTTTCCCAACACGAACCTGAACCCCTACTACTACGGCGACCTCACTGGTCTCTGCTGGGTCCAGACCTTCCACAAGGTCTACACCGCATACGGCGGTCAGGTCCACGCCTTCAACACCGCAGACGGCTCCGAGATCAATAACTTCCTGGTCACTGTCCAGGGGACCGCTCTCGACGTCGCCTACCTCGACGCATCCACCAATGCCGCCAACTAAATATCTAGCATCGGAGAGAAGCACAGAGCCTATCCAATAGAGTCGAATGAATGATGAACTCCCTCACCGCTAAACTCTAGTCATGCCCATCGCCGCGCCCTCTCTTCCCTCTTCCCTCTTCCCTCTTCCCTGCCTTACCGACATCCTCGCGATCGCCGCCCACCGCGACGATGTCGAACAGACCTGCGGCGGCACCCTGCTTGCCATGCACGCCAAGGGCTGGCGTACCGGTATACTCGACCTGACCCAGGGTGAATCTGGCACGCGCGGGACCACTCTTGAACGCGCTGTCGAAGCGGCTGACGCTGCCCGCATCCTCAACGTCACTCACCGGGAGGCCCTTGACCTGCCTGATGGCAACGTCCAGAACACGCTCGAAAATCGGCTTAAGGTAGCCGCTGTCGTCCGCCGCCTGCGCCCCCGCGTGGTCATCCTTCCCTACTGGCAGGGTCGCCACCCCGACCACTACACCACCTCGACCCTCGGCTACGAGGCATGCTTCATCAGCGGGCTGGCAAAGGTCCAGACACCCGGTGAGCAACACCCGCCTCACCGCCCCTTCAAGATCCTCTACGCCAGCCTCTACGCCGACGTTCGCCCAACCTTTGTAACCGACATCACACCCTTCGCCGAGCAACGCTTTCAGTCGCTCATGGCCTACAGGTCGCAGTATGCAAACCAGGTTGAGGGCAATGCCCTCTTTGTGGCTGAAGCTGACATCCGCGAGACGACCTTCGCTACCGCGCGGCACTTTGGTTTACTGGCGGGCGTTCGCTACGCCGAGCCCTTCGTCCAGAAGGAAGTTGGCCTCGCCGACGACCTCATGCTACTTCCCGTGGCTTCCATCTAAGAGTACCTCCATCGAAGGACCGGGCCGCTCCTTCGCTATCCAACACACCGCAGCAACTGCTCCTGATTGTCCCAATTCCACAGCACGGAGTAGCCACTGCGCCGCTCCGCCACCGCTACACGGTTTCCGCCCGCGCGCTTTGCCCGGTACAAGGCCGCATCACTGCGCCGCAGCAGATCGTCCCAGTTCACCTCATGGTCCACGGATTGCGCCACGCCAAAGCTTCCACTTACCTGCATCTTGTGACCCCGGTACGATACTGCAACCTGTGCGAGTCGGGTCCGGCATCGCTCCGCTACTCTGATCGCCTCAGATTGGTCCACTCCCGGAAGCAGAAGACAGAACTCGTCTCCTCCAACCCGCGCCAGTTCATCTTTATCCCGCAGTACCCCCAGGAGCGCCCTCGGGACCGCGCGAAGCAGCGCATCTCCCGCACCATGACCCAGCTGGTCGTTTACATCCTTTAGACCATCGAGATCCATCATCACCACCGTGACAAAGCGCCGTTGCCGATAGCATCGTACGATTGTCTTTGCCGCGGCTCGTCGAATTCCGCGGAGGTTCAGCAGTCCAGTCAGTTCATCGACATGAGCCTCGCGTTCAAACCGCATACTCAGCCGCGACCAGGCTAGAAACAGAAACGAGTAGGCGATCGCTCCTCGCGCAAACAGGATGAGCGCCAGCGGAATCCGCCCATCTGCGATGCTCGCTATGTGGGGTGAGGCGAAGGCCAGTCCGAACCAGAGAAAGTAAAACATTGCATAGGCCATCGCTGCCGCCCCGGCAAACCATCCAGCGAAACGTCCGCTCTGGTCCCCAAACCGGAACAGCATCAGGCCAGTCACGCCATACTGAACGCCCCAGAGAATCCCGAGTATTGATTGGCTCGCCGAATGCAGTCGAGTCAAAAGCAGGGCACCGAGCGCCATTCCAAAAATCGTCAATACGACCTGCGTGCGCCATAGATATCGTCCCTGATCGAGAAGCTCCGCAAACCCTCTGTGCAGCATCAGGTGGCCGAACAGGATCAACCATATAAAGAGAATGCTGCCCACTCCAGGCGGGAGCCTTCGTGTGCTCATCGAGAGCATGAGAGCAACCGCTGTACCCATGTGAGAGCCGATAAACCAGTTACTCCCACGCCAGCCCGCCGAATCGTCGCTGTGCGTGGTCCGGTATACCAGGGCCATTGCCGCATACAAGAAAAGGAAGAGCAGATTGATTACAGCCAGAGTATGTGCATCCATAGGCATCCCTAAAGTAACGTTCGCAAAGGCAATGTAGATCTCAGGAAGACACCGTATTCCTGCTATTCCTACCTGCTCCAATTTCTGAGACTCGCAGCTGCAGAATTATCGACGTGAGCCTTTAAACACCGCGTTCCAGCCAACCTTTTACGAACGTCACCACCTCCGCTGTGACGTAAAGAGGAGGCTGCATCGCCAGCACCGGCGTTCCCTTAAGCAGCTTCAGCGAGACGCCCTTCCACACCGGCCTTCCTAGCTCACCCTCAGGCAACAGCACTGCATCGGCGCGGTCCAGGAAGAGCCGCGCTGAGTCCTTAAAGTCCGCCGTTGCTGGGTCGAGCACGCTTAGATACAGGTCGGGCCGGACAAATTGCACGATGCTGTTTGACTCGATAATTGCATGTTCCACCTGCACCAGCTCTTTCCTGATTCGTGGCATCGCCTCGGCAAGCTGACCCTGGCGGGTTCGTACCCAGAATGAGCGGACTGCGCCTGCGTCCAGGTACCGCCCGGAGTCCGTCCCAGAGCGCGCATCGCGCTCCTCGCTGATCGCTATGGTGTGGTCAGCGGTCTCGCAATCGCACGGCTTCCCGTTTGCCGAGCAGACTCCATGGCCGAACTGCGTGATCTTGAACGCCGTCCACCGCATCCCCGGGAAGGCGCGGATCAGTCCCGCCACCACGCTCGTCTTTCCGATACTCCGTGTGCTTCCACCGACTACAACGATCGCCATCATGATACTCCCACGCCCACTAAATCCCTTTGGAGCGCGCCTTGGTGGTTCTGATCCGAATCTTCAATGCGCTGCACCTGTCCTGCCGCCCCGAAGCCGTGCCAGATCGCGCAGATACTCCTTCAAAGGCCGCGCTGGCCGGCCCCAGAACACCTGGCCGCTGCCCTGCATCTTCTTTCCACTTAACACTCCAGCGCCACCACCCAGAATGACGCCTCGCCCTACCGTCGCATGCTCACCGATCCCTACCTGTCCGCCTAGAATCGCGCCATCCTCAATGACGCTCGATCCCGAGATCCCCGTCTGGGCAGCGATGATCACGTCTCTGCCGATGACACAGTTGTGACCAACATGAACCAGGTTGTCGATCTTCGTTCCACGACCGATCCGCGTCTCCCCCAGCGCACCGCGATCGAGCGTTGTATTGGCTCCAATGTCGACATGATCCTCGATCACCAGCGTTCCCTGCTGCGGAAACAACAGGTACTCTCCACCCTCAGGATCTCGCGCATATCCGAATCCAGTCGCCCCCAGCACCGCTCCGGCCTGCACCACAACGTAGTCGCCCAGCGTCGTTCCAGCTTGGATCGTCACGTTGGCGCCAATCACGCACGCGTCGCCAATGCGAACGCCATCGTCAATCACAACGTGTGGTCCGATCGTCGTTCCCTGACCCACCGACACGCCATGGCCCAGCACCGCCGAGGGATGCACCCCCTCTCGCTCAACCGATCCTCGAAGGGAGCGCGCGGCCAAAGCAAACGCATACCGCGGATCAGCAACACGCAAGACCCGCGCAACGCCTCCCCACTCGGTTGATGGCACGTCTTTCGTCGACGTATCTGGAGCCGGCTCTGTTGGATCCAGCCTCCTAGAGGCAAGGATCGCTCCGGCGTTTGATGCCAGTGCCGCCGAGAGCGCCCTCGCATCCGACGCAAAGACGATCGCGTCGGCCGATGCATCCTCCAAACTCGAGACCCGCGCCAGCTCGGCTGCGCACGCACCCGCTTCGGCTCCGACCAGTTTGGCTCCGACCAGTTCGGCCAGTTGTTGGAACGTGATCAATAGATTTTCTCCTCGCCCGGTGGCCGAGTCTTCCAACGCCGATGCATCCACAACCACTGTTCCGGATACTGGCGCACATAGCGTTCGATGACTGCGGTGAACCGCGCCGTATTCACAACAATATCGGCTTCGCCATCCTCCGTCCGCTCGAGGACCATTTCTTCGCCAAAGTGCAGCACATACCGGTGTTCGCGCTCCTCCCACAACAGAAAACCGGGAATCACAGCCGCGCCGGTCTTCAGCGCCACCCGCGCCAACCCCGAAGCGGTACATGCGGGAATGTCGAAGAACGGTACAAATACGCCCTGCGGTGGCGTCATATTCGTGTCCATCAAAAGGCCCACTGTCTCACCGGCACGCATCGAAGCGATCAGGCCTCGGGCAAAGTCGTCTTTATGAATCACGCGATTGCCATGCAGACATCGAATCCGGTTCACGAACTGGTCGATCAGCGGGTTATCCAGCCGCCGGATGACCAGCCCCATCGGATATCCCATCAGCGAGTGATAAAAGCTCGATAGCTCCCACGCGCCAAGATGCCCCGTCACAATCAAAACGCCTTTCCCCAGCGCGCGGGCAGCAAGATAATGGTCCAGTCCCTCGTAGCGGATAAGCTCGCTCGCCGAGCTTGCGGTGTAGTCCACCATCTGACAGAACTCCGCCATTAGCCATCCCAGGTTCCGATAGACCAATCGAAGAATCGTATATCGCTGCGCCTCCAGCAACTCGGGAAAAGCTAATTTCAGATTTTGTAGAGCGACGTTTCGAAGTCTGCGCAAGCGGTTGAATGCAACTGTACCGATGCAAGCGCCAAGACGCCGGGCGAGGGAGCGTGGCACAACACGAAGGCTGACGACGGCGATCCAGAGGACAAGAAATTCAAACGCATAGCGAGCTTTGATGGTGTAGCCATGCTGCTTCGGATTCAATCGGTGACTCAAGTACTCAGTCTAACCGCTCTACTGGGACGGTTAGGTCTGGTGCACACCTCATGCTGTCTTACAAAGCAAAAGGCAGCCAAATTAAGGCTGCCTCTTGCTCTTCGACGGCTGAATCCCTATTGGGCATTTTTTGAAGCAACAAAGTATTTAGCAACCGTGCGTACAAAAGGACGCGCAGCCGGCGGAGTCGCTTGGTTCCCCTTCAAAACAGTCTCAAACGGAACATCAGCGCCGTACACTGTACGCGTGTCCTCTTGATTCTGCGAAAGAACGGTTCCGTCGAGGTTGATTCCAGCAAAGAGGCCCTTAGCGCGGGAATAGGAGAGGAACTCGGCATTCAGCTTCCAGTCCGTACCAGCCTGTGCATTACGTCCAACCGGGCCGGCTGCCGCCGCGGCATCGGCGCCAAGCTTGAACTTGGACTTCAACATATCCTGCAGACCGTTCTGGTTCATAGCTACGAGCACCAGGTCCGTGGACTGGGCGCCAATCTGGAAACCAAAGCTGCCGCCAGCCAGTTGCACAAAGACGGGAGCGCTCCACCCACGAGGCGTCCGGCACGTCGCGACACCTTGGCCGTACTGTGCGCCAACCACAAAAGCTGCCTTTTTATAGCTCGGGACAACGACAACACAGGATGCGCTGGCAAGAATGCTCTGTGGAATCCCCTTGTCGGGGGTCGCCATGATCTCGGTGACGACCGCCTGTGCACTGGTAAGGCGCCCATCCAATGTTGCTTTATCCGTCGCACCATATGCTGAGAACGACGTCGCCACCATTGCGGCCACACAGACTATTTCCGATAACCTCTTCATTATTTCAACCTTTCGTATTATGCAAATGCGCCGGTCAGCAAACCTTTGCGGAATGACACTCACATAGACTTTGACGAAAAGCCTCTATAGTGGGTTGCTTGATTCGGCATAGAAGGCGAGTGAGGAGAGAATACAAACTGACACTAGGAGCAGGGCAATCAAAAAATAGGGGACCATAAGATGATGCCGGACTTTCCGGCACTTCTCTCATGATCCCACTCTCCCAGGTCTGTGTTGCTGTACTCAGTGTGCAACACTTTTAGGTAATACGCAACAGTACCCATGAGAAATCACCTAAGTAACATCACTTCTTTCAAATTTAGCAGTTGCCAATCAAATTTCTGTCCCTTCTAACCCAGGACTCAGTCTGCTCCCCGACGGCACACGCCGCCTGCAGTGGTGGAGCGACCCCGCGTCTGCCTTCTTCGAAGCCTGCAACCAAGCCCGGGTGCCCCCGTCCTCTAAGTAGCAGTAGAAGGCACGGTCACAAGCGCGATCTAGTGTGTCCGGCGATGGGAACTCAGGTAGTGCATTGTCAATGCAGTGCGATTGCCAACGCCAACCTTTCGCATCAATCGGCTGATATGGGCTTTTACCGTACCCTCATCAATGCCGAGCGTAGCCGCGATGTCACGGTTAGGCCGGCCTTCAATCAGAAGATTCAGTACCTGGCCTTCGCGATCGGTAAACTTCGAGTCTCCGGCAGATAAAGCAGAGGACGGCGCTGAGGGTACGGGAGCAGCCTCTATGAGTCGCGCAAGCACCTTCCGGGGAGCCCAGATCGAACCGTCCCGAACCACCTCAATACAAAGCCGGATATCGCTCTCTCGTGCATCGTGAGAGAGGTAGCCCTTGGCGCCTGCACCGATCACGCGCTGTACAAACTCTTGATCTTCAGCCCGCCCTAGGACAATCACCCGTAGATCCGGGCGTTGCCGGCGGAATGTTGCAAGCAGATCAAAGAGATGCGGTGCGCTGTCGGAATCAAGCAGAAGCAGGGAAAGCTCCAGAGAGTGGAGGGCGCCTGGCACTGTCAGGGCAATGACGTTGGTGTCGGCCTGCTCGGACAAGATTACCTGCAACCCTAGAATCCGAAGCGGGTCTGTGGCGACCAGACCCACGCGCTGATTTGTCTCCTTCATTCTCTGGCTCCATCACTCTAAATTTTCAGAAGCAACTCCACTGCGCCGTTCGGAGGTTTGTCGCTGTCGCTTGAGGGTGAAGCACTTACAACTTTGGTAGGACGATTCCTTGCTGATGCTGGTACTTGCCTTTGCGATCCGCGTAACTGATCTCACAAACCTCGTCAGATTGAAAAAATAATATCTGGCACAATCCCTCATTAGCATAGATGCGCGCGGGCAATGGTGTGGTGTTGGAAATCTCCAAAGTAACAAATCCCTCCCACTCCGGCTCGAAAGGGGTAACATTCACGATAATTCCGCATCGGGCATATGTCGACTTGCCGACACAGATCGTGAGGACATCGCGAGGGATCTTGAAATACTCAATCGAGCGAGCAAGAGCGAAAGAATTAGGTGGAACGATCACGCTCCCAGCTATCACAGTAACGAACGAGCGCTCATCGAATGCTTTGGGATCGATGATTGCGCTATTAACATTAGTGAATATTTTGAACTCATCCGAAACACGAAGGTCATACCCGTACGACGAAAGACCATATGAGATTACGCCCTCTTTTACCTGCTTTTCGCTGAACGGAGCAATCATTTCATGCTCTGTTGCCTGTTGACGAATCCAACGATCGCTTTTAATTGCCATTTGACACCCGCCACTTTCTACATCTTCCTGCAATGGAACGAGAAATATAGATCTCGTTGACATTCGTGAGGAGTGTTTCTAAGATCACATCTACTCAGCGCGGCTGGTCAAGCTATCCTGTACTAAATAGTAGCGCACGAAAGGCCTTTCTTTTGATCAAGCAAGACCTCATTCAGCGGGTTGTCGACCGGACCGGCCTGCCCAAAACCAAGGCCGAGGCTGCAGTGGACGCAATCTTTGACACGATGAAGCAAAGCCTCATCGCAGGCGATCGAATCGAACTGCGCGGTTTCGGCGTCTTCACCGTCAAGCCGAGGAAGACAGGCATCGGCCGCAATCCCCGAACAGGTGCCGAGGTGAGTATCGCGCCAGGCAAGGCGGTACGCTTCAAACCTGGCAAAGAGTTGCAGCTTCTCGACTAAGACAATCTGAGTACGCTTCGTTCCCTCACATAGTTGGAACCGCTCACATACCTTCCTCTTTGCCCTCGAGCGGAGTTTTACGAGTCATGTTCCACGTGGAACATGGTCCAAAGTACCTCGATTCGTCTTGTGAAACAGCCTTTTAGTTGCCTTCAGGAAGGCTTTGCCCGGGCATAATTTCGCTCACACACTGTGACGGCTCAGGTGAGAAATCCTGAAATTGAGCAGCCGCAGTCAGAATCTTCAGTGAGTTGTGCTCAGGATATCTCTGCCTGCTAAAGCTTGCACGTGTGCCCAATGCTCCTTAGACATCAAATTACATGAGATGCACCGCGTCCACATCGACCAGAATGCGGCTGCGTGGAACTCCCTCGATCTCCGCAAAGGCCAGCATGCGCCGCAATACCTCCCCGAGTACCTGGCGCTTCTCTGCCTTCAGCACAAAATGATATCTATAGATGCGCTTCAGCCTGACGATGGGCGCAGCGGCGGGGCCAAGGACGCGCACCCTGTCAAGCGTCACCTGCTGGAACCAGCGGCCCAGGGTCGCGGACCACGCCACCGCCTCCTCCAGCTTATCGCTCTGAATCAGCACATTCGCAAGGACGGAGAAGGGCGGATAGTGCATCCAGCGGCGATATTGCATCTCCTTGCCGACAAAGGCCGGATAGTCGTGTTTCGCAGCGAGCTGAATCGCGTAGTGATCGGGATGATAGGTCTGCACAAGCACTTTGCCAGGTAGATCCCCGCGTCCTGCCCGGCCTGAGACCTGCGTAAGAAGTTGAAACACTCGCTCGGCAGCCCGGAAGTCCGGCAGACCAAGCGCAAAGTCCGCACCCACCACACCGACGAGCGTAACGCCATGGATGTCATGCCCCTTGGCGATCATCTGCGTGCCGACGAGCAGGTTGATCTCGCCCGCATGAAGCCGGGTCAGCAGGCGCTCCATATCGCTCCGGCCGCGCACCGTATCGCGATCCATGCGGCCGATGCGGGCGTTAGGGAAGATTTCCTGCAGCCGTTCTTCACCCTGCTGCGATCCGGCTCCGAGATAGTAGAGGTGCTCGCTCTGGCACTCGGGGCAGGTCTTTGGGACGGCACGGCGATAGCCGCAGTAATGGCACTCCAGCCGCTGGCCTGGCTGTGCAATCGCGCTGTCGCCAGTAACGGGCTTGTGGAAGGTCATGGAAATCGCGCAGTTTTCGCATTGAATCTTTTCGCCGCAGCTGCGACACATCACGACGAAGGAGTAGCCACGCCGGTTGAGCAGGATGATCGCCTGCTCGCCGCGGTCGAGTGTGGCCTGCGTCTCTTCAACCAGGCGGCGGCAGAAGATAGCCTCCTGTCCGGTCTGCTGAAACTCCGTGCGCATGTCTACCAACTCGACCTCAGGCAGCGGCCGGTTCATCACCCGGGTGAGCATCTCGACACGGGTATAGCGGCTTTTTTCGGAGTTGGCCCAGCTCTCAAGCGAGGGCGTGGCCGAGCCGAGGACCACGGTGGCTCCGTTCAGCTTAGCTCGCATCACAGCCACGTCGCGGCCGTGATAGCGGGGTGTCTCCTCCTGCTTGTAACTCGAGTCGTGCTCCTCGTCGACGATGATCAGACCCAGCTTAACCAGCGGCGCAAAGACCGCCGAGCGGGTCCCCACGACGATGCGGGCGTCGCCGCGCCGAATGCGGTGCCACTGCTCGGCGCGCTCGTCCTGCGTAAGCTGCGAGTGCAGCAGCGCTACCTTGGCGCCAAAGGCCGCGACCAGTTGCCCGGTCATTGCAGGGGTCAAGCCGATCTCGGGAACGAGCAGCAGCGCCGAGTTGCCTCGATCGAGCGCCCGCTGCATGGCGGCGAAGTAGACGGTGGTCTTGCCGGAGCCGGTAACGCCGTAGAGCAGGTGCGGCTGGAAGCTTCCTTTGCTCATGGCGACGGCAATCGTGCCGAGCGCCTCCACTTGGGTCTCGTTGAGAGCGTGCTCGTGCGCGTGCTTTTTGCCCGTGTCACCTATCCCTCCGAGATGGAAGGCTTCGGCAGCTTCTTCGATCGCCACCAGACCACGCTTGACAAGGGTGCCGAGGGTCGACACGGGAAGCTTCAACGCGCGGAGATCGCGGACTCTCATGCGCCCCCCAACGGCTGCAAGCTCGGCGAGGATGGCAGTCTGGTTGTCATTAAGCTTCGGCAGGCGCGCGTCGGGCACAAGCACGGCGATGTGTTCAAGCCGGCGCGCATCGCGCTCCTCGGCGATAGCCTCGCGGAGCAGCCACTTCTTCCGAACCATACCGTCAAGCAGAGCCTTATTCGCCTGGGTCGCCGAGCGGAGAGCGGAGGCTCTGGCCTGTTCACCCGACTCGAGATAGTTCAATACGGCATACTCCCGATTCTGGTCTTCGGGCGTGAGGCGCGTGCGGCGGGAGGAACCCTTCTCGGCACCTTCGTAGAGGACTCTTCGGCCCTGCTCGGCGATTCGGTAGCTAAAGTGGCGTTTGACCTCGGCATTCAGGGGAAGCATTCCGCGAAGCACTTCGCCGAGCGGCGCGACATAGTACTGCGCTATCCAAGCCGCGAGGCGCATGAGTTCTTCGGGGAGCAGCGCGGCGTCATCGAGGACCTGCTGGACTGGCTTGACCACGATAGCAGGCGGCGGCTCGTCATGAACGCGAGTCACCACACCCATCAGACGTTGCCCGCCAAAGGGGACAAGGACGCGCGCACCTGCTACGGGAACAATGCCGTTCACCGCGTAGGTGAAGGTCTGGTCGAGCGGGATCGGGAGGGCAACGTCGCAGAACTGGGGCACCCTTTTAGAGTACGAGTCGAATGAGAGGATTGCCATCTTCGCACTGAGGAGCCACTCGGGTGTCCGTAAGGCAAATGCAGGTCCTTCGGCCTGCGCTCAGGAAGACAGTTTGTAGCAGGTTCAGATGGCTACGGTATCCTGACGAGACTTGGAGGAAACACCTTGAAGGTCGCTCTCCCGCTCCTGCTTGCCCTGCTTTCTTTGCCGTTGGCTGCCCGCTGTCAGGCGACGGTGGTGAACGACGAGCCACTTACGCCGCCGTCGGTTGTGTATCCGGGTGATGCGAAGCAGAAGCACATTCAGGGAGTGGTAGAGCTTGAGGTGAAGGTCTCGGAGACGGGCCGCGTGACCGCGGTGCGGGCGCTCTCGGGACCGGAGGAGCTGCGGCAGGCAGCAGTGGACGCGTATTCGCTGGCAAGCTACCGACCGCTGATGCGCGGTGGACGGACGATTCCGGCGGTGGTCGCGACAAAGGTGGATTTCTCGCTCCATGAGGCTCCACCGTCTCCGGACGACCTGGTCGCGAAGGAGTTCGAACCGGTCCATGCGCAGTGCGAGACGCTTGCCCGGGCAAAGGATGGGATGGCGCTTGGAGTGTGCCAGGAAGCCTTGAAGATTGCAGGGCGATTTTCGCCGACGGGTCACATGGTGGCGCATGCGGCGGCGTACAACGATGCGGCGCTGGTGCTGTTGTCCCTTGGCAGATCGAGAGAGGCCGCGGCGGTTGGTGAAGATGCGGTAACGACGGTAGCCGACGCCTATCCCGGGTCGCTGGCGGCAGCGAACGCGTATATCACGCGAGCGGAGACGCGGGCGCGGAGCGGCGATGTAAAGCGCAGCATCGCGGACTGCACCGAGGCGGAGCGAATCCTGCATGGCCTGCTCCAGCAGGAGCGGGCATCGTACCTGGCCGAGGATATGAAGGCGCAGTTGAAGGGTGTGTTGCGCTTCCATGCGGTCGACCTGCGCAGGAACTATCAGGGTTCGAAGGCAAAGGCGCTTGAGGATGAGGCAGATAAGCTTTAAGGTTCTTCGACTCCGCTGCGCTCCGCTCAAGATGACAGATTTATGGAGCGAAGCCGACAGGCGGCCAATATGCAAACCTCGTAAGTCTAGACGTCCGCGCATTGTCACGTAAGAACAGGTGAAACGGCCTGCCGCTCGTGGCGCCAGAGAGCGCGACGCGAGCGGCAGGCCTTATTGCGTAAATGCCGGGTTGCGTTAGTACTGGAGCGATGAGCCCGACCAGGTCGGGACACCTCCCTGCGTGCCGGACGCGCCCCAGAGAGCCGTCGTGCTGTTTACGTCGGAAGCGCCCCACAGAGCAGTGGCTGCAGCTGGCGAGGAGGCTCCCCAGAGAGCAGTTGCACCCCATAGCGCCGTGTAGCCCGACGGATCGTCCGCGCCCCAAAGTGCCGTTGCGCCCCAGAGAGCGGTCTGGCCGGAGGGCGTAGCGAAGGAGCTTGCGCCGTAGACGTTCGACGCGCCCCATAGAGCGGTTGCGCCCCACAGAGCAGTCTTGTCCGTCACCAGGTACGTGTTGCCGGTAGCTGCATCATAGGTCGCGACCGGAGACATGGCGGTCCCGGCGGGCAGATGATCGCGGGTGGCGGCAGCATCAAGGACAGTGGCCTGGATGTCGAGGTACCCGGCACCCACGGTCAGCGGATTGTAGTGCGAGAGGAACGTCATGCCGCTGGCCTGATCGGTGACGCTGCTGGTTTGTGGGAAGTAAGAGCGGTTGCTGTTGCGCATCAGCAGTGCTTTGACGTTATCAGGCGTAAGCCCCGGCTCGGCCTGAAGCAGAAGCGCAGCCGCACCGCTGACCACACTGGTCGCCATGCTCGTGCCACTCAACGGATAGTAGTCCGAAGAGACCTTACTCTTACCATGTTCGGCGTAGAAGGAGGTGAGCGTGACAAAGTTGGGGTTGACAGTCGGCAGGAACGCGCCCTGAAACTTAAGGCTGCTGACCAGGTTGCCTGGCGCGACGACGTCCGGCTTGACGATGTGATCGATGAACGACGGCCCCTTCGAGCTGTAGCTGGCGAGCAGGTCATCCTGCATGCCGGCTGTCGCCATGGTGCGCATCGCGCCCACGGTGATCACGTAGGGATCGTTGCCCGGCGCTTCAATGGTGCCGTAGCCCTCCGGGTTGAGCGCCTGATCGCGGCCGTCATTACCGGCTGCAACAACGACGACGATGCCGGCCTTCCAAGCTTTTTCGACGGCCTGGCAGAGCGGATCGACCGTGTAACTCTCCCAGATCGGACGCCCGAGCGAGAGATTGATGACGCGAATGTTGTAGGTGTCCTTAAGCCGGATGGCCGCGTCGATAGCCTCGATGACCGAAGAATCAGTGCCCTGCCCGTTCGCATCGAGAACACGGAGGTTGATCAGCGACGCGTTTGGCGCGACGCCGGAGAAGGTGCGGAAGTACTTGTTGCCGGTCGAGTCGCTGCCCGTACCTGCGATCAGGCCCGCAACATGCGTGCCATGGCCGTAGGCATCCGTGTAGTTGGACGATCTGGTCTGTGAGGAAGGGAGAAAGCTCTGGTTGTAGACGACTTTGCTGCCGCCCTTCACCACTTGCAGCGCTGATGTGAGAATGTTGCCTACGAGTCCCTTGCCTACCTGCAGATCATCGACGACGGTGATGCCACTGTCGATCACGGCAACACCCACGCCCGAGCCGTCAAAGCCCTGGGCCCAGACTGCCGGGGCGTTGATCGGCTCCGTCGTGTACTCGGCCGAGGCGGAGCTGAACTGCCGGGAACCGACCTTTCGGTCGAGCGAGATATAGGAGACATTCGGGTCGCGTGCAAGCATCTTGAGGGAGTAGCCAGGAACCTCTGCCACCACTGCATCAAGGGCATTGAAATGCTTCAGAACATTTCCCTTCACGACCTCGAGCAGCAGGTTCTGCAGCCATCCAGGCTGGCTCTTGTACTGGATGATGACGTGCATAGAAGACTGCGAGTCCGCCTTCAGCGCATCTTCGGAGATTTTTTCATCCCCGTGGTTCTTTTTGGAGCCATGATCTTCCGCGAACATGGCAGTAGGTGCGAGCAATGAAGCAGCAAGCAGCGAGATGAGGATCTTTGGGAAACGGGTCATGAGGTGAGAGCTCCTAACAGCATTCATGGTTGAAGTAACGGCAGATGTGACAAGGGAGTACAAAGGCTTTATCGGAAGAAGTGTCAAAAACTTTAGCCCGAAGGTGATGGGAACGGAGCTTCATATTCCCGATTGAGGACTCGTTCGCAGTACGTTTGGTCGGTTGCCAGCGAGCTTGACCGCTCGATGGCCACGTACTTGCGCAACACCTCAGGAGGGACAGGGAGCGCGCTCAGTAACGATAGAGTTGCCGGATGGCTTGCCTGCTCGATGCGATCGACCGCAAGGCATTCGACAATACGTCCGCCATCGAGGATGGCAATTCGGCTGCACAGGTTGAGGACGGAGAGCAGATCGTGCGAGATGTAGAGGAGCGCCGTGCCTTCGCGATTGAGACGCTCCAGCAGGCGCAGGATCTCGACCTGGGTGACGGGGTCAAGTGCGCTGGTCGGTTCGTCCAGAATCAGCAAGCCTGGGCGATGGAGCAGGCCGAGCGCGATCAGTACACGCTGTGCCTGGCCAACGCTAATCTGGCCAGGCTTGCGGGCGAGAAAGGCTGCCTCCAGCGGAAGTTGGACCTCGGTGAGAAGTTCGTGCATACGGTCCGCAAGCTGGCTTCGACTGACCTTCCGATGCGCGCGCCAGGCCTCTTCAAAGTGTGCTTTGAGTGAAAGCGCGCCGTTCAGGGCGGACATCGGGCTCTGGGGGATCAGGGCGAAGCTGCGACCGCGCAGGCCGCGTGCCTCGCGTTCGTCAAGGGTGAGCAGGTTTCGGCCTTCGAAGCGCACCTCGCCCGCAGCCGTGCCGCCGCGCCATGGCAGCAAGCCCAGCAGCGCCAGGACCAGCGTGCTTTTGCCTGCGCCGCTGGTGCCGATCAGCCCAAGAGCCTCACCCCGCTCGAGCGTGAAGCGCACATCGTCGAGTACGGGGATCGCTCCATATCCGGCGGTGAGGCGGACTTCGAGCAAGGGTGCGCTCATCGCTTGGCCACCTGATTAGGCAGCACAGCCCAGTGAAGCGTATCAACATTCCAAACCGCGCCGGGCTCGAGCACCGCGAGGTCGACGCCGCCAAGCGTGGGCGATACAGCATAGAGCGCGTTGGGGTAGACCAGGTAGATGAAGGGCTGCTGGTCGGCGACGATCTGCTGCACATGATCGACGGCGCGTTTGCGTTGGGTCATGGTGGGGGCTGCAGCCTGGGCACGCATCTCCTCGTCGATGCTCGCCTCCCAGGGGGTTGCAGGTCTCTTCTCGGAGGGGTTCCATTGATGGTTTGGGGAGGAGCTGATCCAGAGATTCATCATCGTGTTCGGGTCGGGATTTACGTTGGCGAGACCAAGCAGACAGGCCTCGTAGTCGCCGGTGTGCATCAAGCGTTCGATCAGCGCGGGGAAGTCGAGCGTGACCACCGTGACCTCGATGCCCAGTGCAGCGAGATCCTGCTGAATAAGGGTGGCCATCTTCTGGCGGGCGGCGTTGCCTGCATTCGTCAGGATAGAGAACTTTATCGGGTTGCCAGCAGCGTCGTAGAGCAGCCGTCCCGAGCGGTGAAAGCCGGCCTGGAGCAGCGACTTGTTTGCGAGTGCAGCACTCTCGGTGGGAACATGCAGATCGCGGTTGTACCAGAGGCCATTCGCGGGTGAGATGAAGCTATAGGCAGGCGTGGCATGGCCGCTGTAGGCTACCCGGGCCAGATCGGCGCGATGCATGGCTTCGGAGATGGCGGTACGAAAGGCGGTGCTCTGGAACCACTGCTTTTCATAGGCCGGAAGAGGGGACGACGCGGCCTGGTTGAACCAGAGTTGTTCGGTGTTGAGCGAGGGTCCCAGGTCGTGAACAGCCTGGGGCTGGGTGCGGGCAAGCAGGTTGAAGTAGTCGGGCGGGATCGAGTTCATCAGCTGATGCTGGCCGCGCACGAAGCTGGCCTGATCCCGCTCGGGATTGACGACGATGTCGAGGCGGATGGAGGAAATGAAAGGGAGTTGCGCACCTGTGACGTCGTGCCGCCAGAAATGAGGGTTGCGGGTGAGACGAAGAGACTGGCCACGCTTGTACTCGGTCAGTACATACGGGCCTGCGGTGACTTTTGCTTCACTGGGCCGGTTGACCGGCTCGATGGCGATCTCGTCGAAGAGTGCGTCTATGCCGACAACACGCCTCGGCAGATGGATTGTGACGGTAAGCGGGCCAGAGCTGTCGACGATAACTCCTGGAGGCAGCTCTTCGGCAAGCGGCGCGGCGGTTCCGGGAGCGAGTACACGGCGCAGGGAGAAGACGACATCGGCGGCTCGAAGCGGCGCGCCGTCCGAGAACAAGAGTCCTTTGCGCAGCTGGAACACGAGGGTGCGGCCGTCGGGCGAGGCAGTCCAGCTCTCGGCTAGGCTGGGCTCGACCTGCTGCGTACGGCGGTTCAGCCGCAGGAGCACGCCGCCAGTCAAATAGCGCACCAGTTCCGAGGCCTGCTCATCGACCTTGGCGGGATCGAAGGTCTTCGGATCGTACTTGATCGACCAGGCCAGCTCGCGGTCTTGTGCGCGCATCTGCGTGAGAGGCTGGAGCAGCAGTGCAAGCGTGCCGAATAAGAGATATTTTCTGGAGTGGAGAAACATGGGATCAGGCCTCCGTGGCGAGAAGTTCCAAGAGCACAAGCAACGTGATGAGCAGCGCGATGGGCAGGTAGACCCATCGTGAGGTCGCGAGCAGCGCCGAATTGTCGAGTTCAAGCAGCATCGAGCCCCAGGAGGGCAGCGGTTCACTGACGCCGAGACCAAGGGTTCCGAGGTTTGCCTCAGCGACCAGGCAGGCCGGGATAGCGATCAGGAACTGCGGGATAAGCAGCGGCAGCATGTGGGGTAGCGCATGCCGGCCGAGAAGACGGCTCACCCGCAGACCAGCGGCGCGGCCCTGCACCATCCAGCCGGCCCCGCACACCGCGACCGCACCAACGTGAACGGCGCGCGCACAGGTCGACCAGCCAAGCAGCGCCAGCAGTAGAAACGTGATCGTCGCCGACTGTGCCGGGGAGGTCGACAAGGGCAGACCCGAGCGAACCATCATCAGGAGGAAGAGCCACGGCAGCGCAAGAAAGGTGTCGCTGACGAGAAGGAGAACGCCTCCGAGAGCCGACGGTGCAAAGGCAGCCAGCGTGCCGACGATCGCTGCGATCACCGTGGTCACGGCCGCAGCGGCAGTCGCGCCGGCCAGGCCGAGCAGCATGGCGGCGGCGACCCGGACGAGGCGATCGCGGCCGAGCGCGTCCGTTCCTGCCGGGTGCGCTGCGCTCGAGACTGCGGCGATTGCATCGCGATCCTGTGCGCTCGAGCTGGCTCCGGGACGCAGCAGAATGAGCGCCGCCGCCGCGAGCAAGATCATAAGCAGGAAGAGCGGCGCTCGTTGCATCAGACCGTCTCCGTGCGCGCCGCTGGTTCGGCCAGCAGGCCAGCGCACCCGACGACAGTGGCCATCAGAAGAGTCGTTGCGAGCAGCACGGGAAGATCGCGATTCATGGCCGCGCTCCACGCAAGCTGTCCAATGCCGGCCACGTTGAAGACGACCTCCGCGGGAACAGCCGCGCCGAGGCCAATGACGAGCGACATGGTAGCCAGCGCGAGGAGTTGCGGCTGGAGGACCGGCAGCAGGTGCGTCCGTGCGATGCGCAGGGTGCTGGTGCCTTGGGCGCGTGCCTGCAGCAAATGCGGTGCCCGCCACGCCTCTCGCAGCAGCCGGTAGAGGAACTTGAAGCTGCGCGTTCCGATCAGAACCGTGAGCGCAAGCGCTGGTCCGCCGGCATCGGTAAGCAGGCAGAGGGTCGCCATCGCACCGATCGGCACAGCAAGCAGACACGCGGCGGAGACGGTGATCAGCACCTCGCCCGAGCGGCCACGCCGTGCGCTCAACGGCAGTGCGAATGCCAGTGCAAGCAGCCATCCAGCGCTTACGCCGCGCAGCAGCAGACTGGCCGTTACGCGAAGGCGCGGACGGATCAGTTCGGCGACGGGAACGCCATACTGACGCGATAGTCCGAGATTGCCATGAAGCCAGAACGTGAGCGAGGTTACAGCTGCCGAAAAAACCGAGTGATTCTTGCCACGTTCGATCGCCAGTTCCGCCCTCGCGTGCTGTGCGTACTGCGCGTCCATCTCGCGCGCATCGGCATAGTAGCCTGGCGCGAGGCGCATCAGCATGATGGTACCGAGCGAGGCGAGCAGCAGCAGGAGCACAGTCCGGCCAAGCCGCTTCAGCAAACCAGGAACCATCGTCTTCATGCCATAGTCCGAATGGGGAGCGTCCCCACGCAGGCGCTTTCGATGCAGGCGTCTCCATGCAGGCACCTTAAAAAGAGTCACGCTCATGCGGTCTCGCTCAACCGTTCGCGGCGGCTTGGAAAGCGAAGCGCAGACTTCTCGAGCGCCTCATAGTGTTCGCGCTTGTGCAGGTACATGCGCCGGTCGGCGAGGGCAAGCAGTTCCTCGGCGGTCGTCGCGTCCGATGGATAAAAAGCTGCCCCCACACTGGCCGAGACGGGCGTGCCTGCTTCCATGCCGCGGCTCGCATCCGAAACGACGTGCGCGATTTTTTCCAAGCGACTAGCGGCTATATCAGGAGTAACGCCGGGAATGAGGAAGACAAATTCATCGCCGCCTAGCCGCGCGACCGTGTCCAGCGGACGGCAGCACCGCCTGAAGCCGTCGGCGATCGTGCCGAGCAGCAGGTTTCCAGCCAGGTGCCCACGCCGGTCATTAAAGCTCTTGAACGAATTAAGATCGCAGACGACGATGGCAAGCGACTCGCCCGTGCGACTCGCATGCGCCAGCCCCGCCTCAAGCTTTGAAAACAAGCCACGCGTGTTCGGCAGTTCGGTAAGGAAATCTGCATGAGCCGTAAACTCCGGCCGATAAAAGCGCATGGCATTCCGAAGCGCGAGTGAAAATTTGGTCTCGATGACCTGAAGGATGCGCAGGTGATCACGGGAGAACGCGTTGGCCGTCTTTGCATAGAGCGTGAGCACGCCGAAGACATCACCCTCTAGATCGAGCAGAGGCACCGACAAGGCAGACTGCAGGTCTTCCGCAGGATCTGTACGATCCGGACTATCTGGACGATGCAGGAAGTTCGGCTCTACGCTAGCATTGCCGTTCACGATCGGCCTTCCACTCTGCGCCACCCAACCCGAGACACCCTGGCCCAGAGGAATCTCCATCGAGGAAAAGAATCGCGCACTCTCGCCGTGGATGTGCTGCGGGATGATCGTCCGGTCTTTCTTGAGGTATACGACCGAGCAGTCGAATGCGATCAGCGCACGCAGTCGTGAGGTCATCAGGGAGACGGCCTCGTCCAGCCGAAGCGAGTTGCCGAGCGATTGCGTCATCTCGAAGAGCGCCTGCGCCTCCTGGCTGGCAGCCGCAATCAGGTCGAGAGCTTCCAGGCCTGTGCTTGAGATCGGCTGCGTTCGAGCCGGAGTCCGGCCGGCAGCTTGGGCGAGACCGGAGAGGTCGAGACTGGATGGGGCGAGACCGGATGGGGAAAGGCCAGCCTGATCGAGAGTGGCTTGAACGTCGGAGCTATCCTGTTCAAAGCCGGCGCCGGGAACCAGACCGCGCTTAACCGCAATCCCGGTGTTCAAGCGCATCAGCTTCTCACCCTCAACTCGCGCGCGAGCTTCGAGTTCCACGTAGCGCTGCTCGAAGACGGCGACCACCCTGGGATCGAACTGGGTGCCGACGCCCTTCTTGATCATCGCCATGGCCTGCTGGATCGGCATGGCGAGGCGATAGGGCCGGTCAGAGGCGAGCGCGTCGAAGCAGTCCACAACGGTGAGGATGCGCGCACCGATCGGGATCGCCTCTCCCGCCAGACCATCGGGATAGCCCATGCCGTTCCACCACTCGTGATGGGAGCGAACGATGGGAACGACGGGATAGGGGAACCGCACGCGCTCGAGGATCTCGGCCCCTACGACAGGATGGATCTTAATCTTCTCGAACTCTTCCTGGGTCAGCTTGCCCGGCTTGTTGATGATGTGATCGGGGACGGCGAGCTTGCCTATATCGTGCAACAGGGCGGCGGTGACCACGGCCTGGATCTCGAGCCTGCTCAGTTGGAGCGCCGCGCCGATCTCTGCCACATAGACGCGCACCCGGAGCAGATGATCGTGCGTGCTCTGGTCCCGGGCTTCGATTGCCATGGCGAGACCTTCGATAGCGCGCAGGCTGAGCGCCTCCATCTCCTCGAAGTGCTGTTGCCGGTCGCGCACGCGAATAATCTGACTCATGTAGGAGCGGTAGATGGTGTACACGATCGGCAGGATCAGAAGCGAGGTCGGCCATCCATAGCGAATGCTGAGGAAGTTCGCCAGCCCGGCGAGTGCAGCTCCAAATAAATAGAACGGCAGATACCAGAGGAAGTTCCCAGTCCAGAGAGGATAGACAGGCTTCTGATTGGTCCAGCCGATGATGAGCGCGACCGGGATAGTGCTCGCCAGGAAGTAGACGACAGCCGCCAGGGAGACCGCCGGGGCTGCCGCAAGGTGCATTCGCAGCAGGAGCGTGTAGGCGAGCCATGTGCCTGCAGTCGCATTGATTGCATTCCCGACATTGAAGGCAATCTGGACCGCGGTGAAGTTTTTCTGGACGCGGAAGTTGCATTGCGCAAAGACAGACAGCGCGGCGAGTGCAAGCGCCTGCGGGAGTGAGAGTTGAACGAGCGACAGGAGAACGAATGGGAAGTTCACGGACATGGTGCTGTCGCCCCGAGGCAGCGGCACCTTCATTCCGGAGATGAGCAGAACGACCGCAAGATAGACGGTGAAGCGTATCCAGTCATGACCGGCAAACCGCGTCGAACCGATGAGAGCCGTCGTTGCGGCCAGCAACACAAGCGCGACCAATACTTTAACCCGGACAGCCATGATTGTCCTATCGGCAGTTCTCGCGTTTCATTCACCGGTGGGCAGGCGGATGCACCGGCGAAAGCATGTTCGGTAAGCATCGGATGGGATTCAATACGGAGCGATGCAAATCAACGCGGAGCAATGCCCAGAGACTTCCGGAACTCTTGATTCGCAGGAGCGTTCGCGATGTGCCATCGACGCTCCAAGCTACTCGGTCATAGCTTCGAAGGTGGCCAGCATCTCTTCTTCGGCCGCTTTACGGAACGCATACTCGACGCGGTTCTTGCCATTCTGCTTGGCAAGATAAAGTGCCGTGTCGGCCAGGGTCACGAGTGATTCGATCGAGCAGCGCTGGTTTCCGAGCCACGCGACACCGAAGCTGCAGGTGACGGTCAGGGCGAGCTCGCCGTGATGGATCGGCTCGCCCGCGATCGCAATGCGCAACTCCTCCATCCGGTCGATGGCGCTGGCTGGCTCGAGGCCAGGCATCAGGATCAAGAGTTCTTCGCCGCCGTACCGCCCGACCGAATCGCCGGGGCGGACGGCACGACCGATCCGGCTCGCGCACTCGCGGATCACGGTATCGCCGACGACGTGACCGCGTTCGTCGTTGATTCGCTTGAAGGAGTCAAGGTCTGCCATGGCCACAGCCAACGGGCTCCCGGTTCTCAGGGCAAGCTCACATTCAAGGCTCATGTGTTCGAAGATAGCCCCGCGGTTTAGCAGGCCGGTGAGGGTATCGCGGCGCGCCATCTCCACCAACGTGGAGCGGGTGCTCAGCAGCTCCGCCTTTTCGCGCTCGAGCTCTCCTGTGCGTGAGGCAACCAGGGTCTTGAGCTCCTGCTGCCGCACAACGAGGATATGGACGCTCAAGCGCCACAATCCGACGAGTAGAAGTAAGCCTAGAAAAGACTCGATCAGGCGGAACCAGCCGCGTCTCCACCATGGCTCGAGTACTGTAAACGCGAGCGTGAGCGGAGTTGAAGCCTGGTGCAGTCTTTGATCGTAGGCGATAACGCTAAGCGTGTAAGTCCCCGCATCGAGCGCGGGAAAGCGCAAGGTTCCCCAATTGGTGTCCTGCCATGTGTTTTCCTGGCCTTCAAGTCTGTACCGGTACAGGATCGCGCTGCCACGGCTGTAGTTGGTATTGAGCAGATGTACGGTCAGCGTGGGCTTGCGGAGATTGAGTTTTGAGGCGACCTCCGGTTTGAGCTCCCTATCTCCCAGCCGCGCATCAGCAAGCCGGACCTGCGGTATCGCAGCGGAGAAGATCCGCTCTGGATGGAGCAGATGAGAGAGGCCGCCGCTGGTTCCGATCCATACCGATCCGTCCGGATCCGCGAAGAAGCCATGCGAGTCGGTATCATCCCACAGCAGTCCGTCTTCCGTTGTGCACTGGACCCACTGCCGTCCGTTGAATACATGCACACCATCGTCGCTGCCGGCCCAGAGCCAGCCCCGGCGATCGATGGCGATGAAATAGACATTATCCGAACCTAACACTGCACTGCTCACCTGATCGATCACGGTCGCTGTCGTGCCCAGGATCTTGAGGTGGAGAAGGGGAAAGGGCGCTCTTGCCTGAACCCACAGCGTTCCGTCAGATGCGGCTACGACAAAAAAATCGAAACTCCTGCCTCCATCGAAGGGGATCTGGATGGCTGACCACGTCTCGCCTTCGAGCCGGAACAGCCCTCGCCCAGTCGCAAGCCATAAGGTCCCGCTGCTACTCTCGGCCATGGACCAGGCATAGCCCGGGGGAAGATCCTTTGAGTTGACGGTGTGCAACGCGGACCATCTATCGACTGAAGAGAAGAAGTGCAGACCTGTCCGCGAGCAGACCCAGATGCGCTGGTGCCTGTCCACCAGAAGCTGAAAGATGTTGCCCAATCCAGCGGCGGCGACACGGGCGTGACCGGTTCCCGGATCGAGATCGATGACATGGCCAAGTTCATCGCTCGTCCATAGGTGCTGCCGGTTGTCGATGACCGCTTCGGCGACGCGGTGAAAGGGAAAGAGAGCGGTCTGATGCACAATGCTGCTGGTGGCCGGATCCAAACGGTCGAGATTGGTCTCGGTCGCGACCCACACATGTCCTGCACGATCGCGTGGAGAGGACCAGACGACGTTGCTGCTCAATCCGTCATCTTTGGTCCAGCCTTCCCAGGTGCCATAGCCATTCCAGCGCGAGATGCCGCGTCCCAGCGGGGCAAGCCACAGAGCCCCGGAATGATCGAACAGAAGTGTTTCGATTTCATCCTCGGGAAGACCATTCTGCTGTTTGTAGATGCTCCAGGAGTTTCCCTTGAGTTGCGCGATACCCTGGACCAGGTTGAGCACCAGATTTCCGTGCGGATCCTCGATCAACGAGGACTTCTGTACGTTGAGGTGCGAACCGGCGGGCAGATCCGGGGCCTCGTTGAAGCTCGCCTCACCGCCAGCGAGGAAGACGACGTGCTTTTCTCCCCGAGCCCACAATCTGCCGGCGCGGGTCAGCAGAAGCCGCTTCCATGTATCTGCCTTCAGCCCCTCCCGCTCACCGAATACCTTAGCTGTGCCTTGCTGCAGATCCAATCTGCAGATCGCTCGTCCGCAACCGGCCCATATAACTGAGCCGCCACCACTCACTACGGAGGTCAACGTCTGCAGTTCAGGGTGTTGCCAAAGCAGCCGGGGCGGCAACGCGTCCGAAACTCGCCAGGTACGTCCATGATCTTCGCTTGCAATGCGTTCGAGCGTCCCGCCGCGAAGAAGGTACATGCTATCCGGTTCCAGCGGAAGGGAGAGTAGATCAGCTTGCCCATTGAGGAGTTCGAGATTAAGCCCGGCAATCTCATGCACCGCCCCTCCCTCCCGATAGACGAGATGACGATTGTCAATTGCCCAGATTCTTCCTGCCCCGTCCTCGCGCAGTGCACGGACGTACTGAAGACCGGCGTCGCTGAAGTTCTGCTGCTTCTGAAAGCGCTGCCCATCAGCGACAAAGACGCCGCCCTCAGATCCCACCCAAATCGTTCCTGTGTGATCCTCCAGGAAACTTGAGACGTTCATGTTCGACAGGCCGGATGCCATGCCAAACGTCGAGAATGCGAAATGCTGTCCGGTTGCCCAGGGCGTGATGCAGCAGACGAGCAGCAGTCCATAGAAGGCGATCAGCTTCGGGCAACGCTTCCGTGAATTGATGTACGACATCGGCATCCAGAACTTCTCCGTTGGAAAAAAAGCGCGGCTTGTTTCTTTATCGGATTGGAAAGCGGAGAAGGATAGTTCCTCCGATGTGGAGAAAGACATCCAGAAACTAAGTGCACCGTTGATGGATTTCACCACCCCTCCGGCTTGACAGCACTCGGTCTCGTTGGCGATGTGCTCTGGGCATCTGTGATATCGTGGCCGCAATCTTTCCGTCACTCAAGGGGTGTTTCTGTGCGTGTTCCCGCAATCTATGCCCGAGTCGTAGGCCGTTTGATCGCCTCATTCTTCCTGCTTGCTTCCGTGCACAGCGGCGTTTCCGCACAGGTGGTACCAGTTCCCCTGCTGCCCCAGACAGGCTCCTCGAATCCGGTCAGTGCAGAGCCTCCGGTCTCGCGTCCAGCATCAACGCCGTGTGTTGTACCGCTGCTCACGAATCAGGCGTTTGCTGACTTTAGCGGCAAGCCTCTTAACTACATGCCGCCAGCTTCATGTCCCGGTCCGTGGGCAAAGGTGGTTCTCACGGCCGACTTTACGGTGACGGCTGGACGGCAGTTTGATCGCACGGCCGAGTTCTACCTGGGCAATGCGAACATCTTCTATGGAACAACGGCCGAACCGCGCAAGGCGTTAAGTCCCTCGTGGCACGTTGAGCGCGACCTGACGGACCTTTCGGCCCTGTTCAAAACTGCCCAGACTGGGCAGGCCGTGATCGGCAACATCGTCAACGCGACCTATACGGGAGTCATCTACGCAAATGCGGCGCTCGAGTTCTACCCGGCGACCTGGCGGGATTGGGCACCTGTTGTTCCCAACGTCGTAGTTCCGGTAAGTGCGACCAATAATGCAGGCACGCTGAATACGACTTCAGACCAAATTACGCGGGCCGTCAATCTGCCGCGGAATGTAGAAAGGGTCTACTTGGACGTGATCGCGCAGAGCCAGTCGAACGACGAGTTCTGGTATCTCTGCGTCCCCACGGATAAGGCGAGCGCGCTCGCGAGCTGCGGCAACACCAGCTTTCGCGAGACCGAGGTCACGATCGATGGCAAGGTCGCCGGCGTTGCTCCGGTCTATCCGTGGATCTATACCGGCGGTATCGATCCATATCTCTGGGAGCCGATCACCGGCGTCGAGACGCTGGACTTCAAGCCTTATCGCGTCGACCTGACGCCATTTGCGGGTGTGCTCGCCGATGGGGCGCAGCACACGATTGGCATTGGCGTCTTCAACGCGAGCAGCTACTTCCTCGCGACGGCGAATCTGCTGGTCTATACGGATCACGGTCGCGAGCAGGTGCGGGGCGGCCTGCTCAGCAACACTCTGAGCGCGGCGCCGCTTCCTCAGGTGACGGAGAATCTGGCGACCAATGCGAGCGGGACGACCACGGGAACGGTATCCGTGGGTTCGAATCGTAGCTTCGCGGTCCGCGGCTACGTGGATACCTCTCATGGCCGCGTTGAGACGACTGTCGAGCAGAAGGTCAGTTTTTTGAATAGTCAGACCGTCCAGGTGAACCCAACTTCCGGCCCGGATGTGCAGAATGTGGTTCAGACGAGTACGGTCGACTCGGTGACGACAACGCGAGATGGATCTCTGGTTGAAACGAATGCGAAGCACATCTCCTACCCATTAGCGCTTAATTACGCTTTCATCAGCAACGCGGACGGCACGCAGACCCAGACCGTGACTTCCGACCAGAAGAACCTGCTCACCGAGACGCAGGCTCTGAACGGCTTCAGGCTGTACGAGAAGAAAGTGCGGGAAGAGGTCAACTCGACCGATACGCTTCAGTTCGATGCCGGCGGCGCCCTCACTGCTCCCGGAGTTGGCAGTGCTACGGCGTCCTATCGAAGTCGGGACAGCGTGGGGAACTGCTACAGCCGTTCACTTACTGCTGCGAATCAGAAGCTGACGGCAGTGAGCGACGGAATGGGCTGCCGCGAGGAAGATCGCAACGAGCACCAGACCAATCACGACGAGTAGCAGACGGACGAGGCCTCTTAGAAATTGAGTATGACCTCGGCGCCGCGAACAAATTCACGCCTCCTACGCGCAATCGAACACGAACGACTTCACGACGTCGCTGATCCTGTCTTCTTCTTGGGACTAAACTCCTTTTCGACGAAGCTGGGCGGCGGCAGCTGGATTCACACCTTCTCGCCCGCGATCGTCAACGAAGCACGCATCGGCTTCACCCGAGTCCGCTCAGTGTAGGTTATCTTGGCGAGACCGGACAGCACCTTGCCGACTATCGCGACGAGAACCGGCTCACGCTTCCGCAGGCTGCTATTGTCGTGGTCAGCCCCGATCAGGAGAACTGCTTGCAGGTGGCGCTCCGCCCAATTGATCGTTGTCGGCACTTTCAATCAAAGCAATGTACATTTGATCGGTAGGCTAAGTAGTTCTTACTCATTCCTTGTGCTATCTATTACGTCGGATCATGGGAGAGAACGCCTTTCATGTCACTGAAGACCGATGATCGTGGAGAACGGATCATGCGTGCCCTGCTCCGCGCAGGGGATATCACGATTGAGGAGCTGGTGAAGCAGGTCGGAACCTCGGCGCCAAGCATCCGGCGCGACCTCACACGACTCGAGAAACGCGGCTTGGCGCTCAGGACACACGGCGGCGCAACGCTTGCGGAGCCCCTGCTGTACGAACCATTCCGCCACGACACCTCGTTCCAGGCACGCGAGCTACGGTCTGCCGACCAGAAGCGGCGCATCGGCCTGGTGGCGGCGGAGTTGATCGAAGAGAAGCAGACGGTGGGGATGACGGCTGGGACTACGACGACCCAGATCGGGCGGTCTCTGCGGCATCGCCGCGGCATCCATGTGATCACGAATGCACTGAACATCGGGATGGAGTTGTGCAACCGGCCCTCCATCAAGACGACGATGACAGGCGGCACACTGGCGTGGGCGTGGACCTTTGCGCTGGCCGGCCAGGCGGCCTTGACCTCACTCAACGATGTCTATCTGGATAAGGTGTTCCTTGGAGTGACGGGCTTCGATCTGGAACGGGGTGCAACCACGCTCGAGATGGAGGAGGCGACAGTGTCGAGAGCCATGATCCGGCAGGCACAGCAGGTGATCGTCGTGGCGGACTCGACCAAGGTGGGCGCCGTCAGCCCCGCACTGATCTGCCCGTCATCGAGTGTCCATGTGCTGGTGACGGATTCGGATCTGTCGCAGGAGAAGTACGACGCCATCGTGGCACACGGAATCAAGGTGATCCGCGCGTAACGTCTGCCTCGGGTTGAGAGTGGCTGCTTTCACACAGGTACCATGCCGTCAAACGCAACTCCACAAAGCTTGCTCTGGATTTCTGCTGCTGCCTATAAAAGAAAGGCCGGGAGCAGACAGCCCCCGGCTCCGAAACAAATCATTGCTTCAAGTTAGAATGCATACTTCAGTTCCAGCTGGATGTGGCGCTCGGTCGACCGTGTGGTCGTGATCTGACCGAAGTTTGTATCGGTAATGTTATTGTCCGGATTGCCGTAGCTTGCGATATTAAGGGCATTGAAGAAGTCGCCTCGGAAGTTGATGCGATTCTCCCGGAAAACGGTGAAGCTTTTTTCGAGAGCCATGTCCACATTGAGAAAGCCTGGCGCCCGAAGCGATCCCGGCCTGACATTCCCAAAGTGATCTTGTGCTTGCGGAGCATAGAAGTTGGGCGTTGTGCCGAACCAGTGAGCTACGGACCGATTCACAATCTGGACTGGCCGGATCTGGTCGGGCCGCGCTGCGCCCGTATAGGCAAACACCTGATTCGAGTAATTTGCAGGCGAGGACACCGTCACCGGGAACCCGGTGTAGAAGACGCCCGAACCACTCAGCTTCCAGCCACCAAGTACCTCCTGGAGCAGGAAGTTGGAATCTGAGCCAAAGCGCTGGCCGCGACCGTACGGCAGATTGTAGGTGCCGGTGGCATTGAATGCATGGCGAACATCGGCGCCGGACGGCCCCCACTCAGATGCCAGATCGTAGAAGTTCTGCTGATAGTACTGCTGTTGAATGTTGCTTGCGCCATAATAGCCAATATCGTTCGTAAGCGCTTTAGAGTAGGTGTAATTCGCTGTGAATTCCAGTCCCGCAGTCAGCCGTTGCCGGTAGACGGTTTGGAGCGCGTTGTAGTTCAAGGCGGAGTCAGAGGCAGTAATCTTGACGACCCCATTCTGGCCTACCAGTTTGGCGTAGGGTGCAGGAGTATTGGGCGCTGTAAGCTGGTTCCCATAGGCAGGATCGGTCAAGTGGTGCCCGAGTTCCCCGACATAGCCGACCTGAAGCGAAGAGGTATTCGTAAGCTGGTATTCGGTCGTCAGCGAAAACTCCTGGATCGAAGCCGGTTGCAGGTTCTTCCGCCATGCGTAGAAGGTGGTCACTGGTTTGATTTTGGTAGGAAAGCCATTGCTTGCCAGCAGCGGTGTACCCGGCGAGTAGACTCCGTTATTCACCGACGGAACCGACGCGATCGAGTCGAAGTCATTATGGAACGGGGGATTTTGCGTCAAGCGGAGATTGGCGCCCGTTCCTTCAAGGTAGTTGGTAATTCCATAGCCGCCGCGAAAGACAAGGCGGGGCTGCGCTTGGTAGGCGAATCCGAGGCGCGGCATGAAATTGGTGTACGTTGCGTTGTAGAGAGCCCGGCTGTTTCCATTTTGTCCTGCAAGCAGGATGGCCCCGGTTGCAAGATCGAGGTTCGTCTGCTTGTTATTGACTTCATAGATGGGCTGGTCGAACTCGTACCGAAGACCAAGATTGAGCGTCAACTGAGGTGTGATTCTATAGTCGTCCTGGGCAAAAAAGGCATCGCGGTATTGACGCTGACCGGTGCGGCCAACTACCTGGCCAACTGCGGCTTCATACACCTTGTTCGATAAGAAGTCAGCAAAGCCGTAGGTCTTGCCTGCTCCCGGAGCCGTGGTGAACTGGCCGCTGTAGTTGAAGTAGCCAAGCTCGCCGTTGTTGCCTGGATAGAAGCTGTTCTGCTGGTATCGCGTGACCTGCGCGCCGAACTTCAGCAGGTGCTTTCCCCGTTGCCAGGTCAGGTTGTCGCCGTACTCGAAGACGTTATCGATGAAGACCTCCGGTGTGGGATTGACGCCTACCTGATCGATAATGCCGTTACCCCGGGCGGTACTGCCATTCTGGAAGTTCTGGATGCTGAAACCCGAGGTTAGTTGCGCTGGGCTTGGAATCCCAACCACTGCGTTTCCAGTAAGGCCGAAGACGCCGCTCGGATCGGTTGAAACCCCACTGTTGAAGCGGATGCGAGCGTAGGAGGCACGCGCTTCGTTCACGATCGCTGAAGATAGAGTGTGTGTCCAGTTCACAGTGAACAAATGATCGGGATAGCTCGACGCGATCGGAAATTGCACCGCAATAGGCACCTTCGTCTGTCCATCCTGTGCGTAGCCTTGCGAATAACGGGCGGAGATCACATCCTTGGTAAAGAGATGCCAGTCTATCTTCGCGTCGCCCTGATCGTTACGCTGGAACCTTGCAGTTGGCCCCTTGTAGTTATTGTTGATCCCCAGCGGATCGGAAGTTGCATTGTTCGGCAGAGGATAGATATTCGGATGGGAGAAGAGATACTGGGCAACCGGGTTGGTGACCGGCACCTGGTTGTTCGCGTAGCGGACGGGTCCACCGGGATTTTGCGTGTTATAGAGTTGGATAATGTTGTTTGGATCTGCGGACAAGAGGGACGAGAGATCGCCATTACGGAATGCTGCGGGGGCAACGCTCACGGTTGCCGTGCCGCCCGAGTGCTCACGATACCCCTCGTAATCGATAAAGAAAAACAGCTTGTCCTTCAAGATCGGACCACCGAGCGTGCCGCCGAAGATGGTCTGCGTGAACGGACTGATCGCGTTGCCCTGAAACTTATTGGTCCAGCTGTTTGCATCGAGATTGTAGTTCTCCAGAAAGCCGAAGACGCTGCCGTGAAGCGCATTGGTGCCGCTCTTGGTCACCATCACCACATCACCGCCGTTGACGTTGCCGAATTCGGCGTTTGCATTCGAAGAGATCACCCGAATCTGACCGAGCGAGTCCGGGCTGGGCGTATAGCCGACGGTGTTGTTCAAATTCTCGTTGATCTCCTGGCCATCTAGCAGATAGTTATTGGATTGCGCGCGGTTGCCGTTCACATTGGGGATTGTGCTTCCACTGGTATCGCGCTCAGCAGAATTTTGCCCGCCGAACTGCCCGTAGTTGGTCGAGACCGCGCCCGGCGTGAAGACCGTCAGCTGAGAAAAGTCGCGCCCGTTAAGGGGAATGCTGTTGATCGTATTTTCAGTAAACGTCTCGCCCAGCGTGGCGTTCTCGGTATTCAGAATAGGCTGCACCTGGTCGGTGACCGTAACGATCGTGTCAGCTCCGCCGGCCGACATGACCGCATTGATCTTTGCCGTCTGGTCGATCTCAAGCGAGAACGGTCCATAAAGCTGTTTCTTGAAACCGCTCGCCTCCGTTTCGACCTTGTACTTACCGATCTGGAGAAACCGGATACTGTAGATGCCGCTGCCGTTCGTGGTTTCACTCGTGGAAACCCCGGTATCCACGTTAGTGGCCGTTACCTTCGCTCCTGAGACTACGGCGCCGGTTGCGTCCGTGACCGTACCTGTCACCGAGCCTGTAATGGTCTGGGCTCCCGCGAACGGCATCACGAGACAAGAGATAGCTGCTGTAACTAGCAAAGCTCTGGGAAATGGCAAGAACATATAGGTCTCCTGGCGCTCGGTCTGAATGAAGTGCGAAGGCTGTTATCGATTCAATAGACCAGGTTTCTGGTCAAAGCGTGCCAATGTGAACAAAATGGATTTCGGTTAAGAAGGATTATCGCGCGAAATCAGCTTTTTACAAGAAAGAAATGCGTCATTGATGCAATCAGGCAAATTTATGGCGGTTAATCGCAGCCTTGAACAAGCGGGACCTTTCGATTGCGATACCTCCGTGCACTCGCGATGCAGAAAAATGCTGATTCAGGCCGGGCGTTTTGGAACGTCGAGCCCGAGTTCGGCCATCACCCGCTGGAGATCTTTCCAGGCCTCGCCCTTCTGGCGGGGATCGCGGAGCAGGAACGCAGGGTGATACGTAACGGCGAGCTTCGCACCGCGGCAGGCATGCCATAAACCGCGCAGAGAGGCCAGCGACTGCTTGACGCCGAGGAGATACATGGCAGCGGTGGTCCCCAGGGCAACAATGACCTGCGGCTGCACAATGTCGATCTGACGCAGCAGAAACTGCGAGCACGTGGTCGCCTCGATGGGCTCAGGAACGCGGTTGGCAGGGGGACGGCACTTTACGATATTAGCGACATAGACCTGCTCACGCTGCAGGCCCATTGCGTTGATCATGTTGTTGAGCAGCTGGCCCGCCTTGCCGATGAAGGGCTCGCCCGTTGCGTCCTCGTCGGCTCCGGGACCCTCGCCCACGAACATCAGGCGGGCAGCGGGGTCGCCGTTGCCGAAGACGATGGAGCGCCGGCCGGCGTAGGCGAGCGGGCAGCGGGTGCAGTCACCGATCTCGTCACGGAGAGTTGCAAGCGCAGCAGGGCGTGCAGCGACGGCCATGGTAGCCTGCGGAAGCGGCGCAAGCTCATTGAAGCTGATGGGTCTGGGCATGACGGGCTCGAGCGAAGAGGGCTCACGAACAGCGGTGACGGCGGGAACGGTTGAGGCGAATACGGACGCCGGTTCAGGAGCGGAGACCGGTTTCAAGGTGGCGACCGATGATGGCCCACTAAGGGGTATCAGACGCTCAGCTTCGACTGGGCGGCCATGACGATAGAAATCGTGGACTCCTAGATCGCGCAGATACTCGACGTACGCCCGCAACTGCTCCTGATTCGCTGCCACCCATTTAGGGTACAACGAGGCTATGCGCCGCCAGGTCTTATGAGAGAGCGCCCTAGCTCTAGTGGGGGAGATCGATGATCGGCTCGACCACCTGCTCAGGCAAAACGAATTTGACGTGGCCCTCGCGAATCTCGTCTTGCGCGATGCGGCACGCCTTCATCGACTTCGAGGCGCCGAGTGGAGCGGCACCAGACTGCAACTGGCGTGCGCGACGCGCAGCACCCCGCACCAAGCTGTACTTGTTGTGGAAAGGACTTTCAGTCGTCATGAATTTTCCTCGGTATGACGAATCTACCTGATTCCGACAAATCATCCTAATTATTTTTTAGACTTCGACGAAGCTGTCGAGAGCGCGCTGCAGCCGGGGAGAGGGATTGCTGGTACGGCAGCCTTCGGCGACGGCCTGCACCCCGTCATGCTGGCCGCGTTCCGTAAGGACGATGGAACGCATCTCCGAGACTGCCTGGTCGAGCACATCATTGACGAGGGCGTACTTGTAGTCCCATATCTGCTTGAGCTCATTCTGAGCCTGGGAGAGACGGCGCTCGATGACCGTTTCAGAGGTGACATTCTCGGCTTCGCTGCGATTGCGAAGGCGCATTTCGAGAACCTGCGGGCTGGGCGGCAGGACGAAGATCGAGACAGCCGCGGGCAGCCTGCGCATGACCTGCACAGCACCCTGAACGTCGATGTCGAGCAGCAGGTCCTTACCTTGCCGGCGGGCCTCGTCGAGGGCACACAGCGCGGTTCCGTAAGAGTTGCCGAAGACCTCGGCCGATTCCAGAAACTCGCCCGCCTGTGCCATGCGCGCAAACTCCGCGTGATCGATGAAGTGATACTCGCATCCATCTCGTTCGGACCCACGGGGCGCACGTGTGGTGTAGGAGATGGAGAAATCGAAGCCTTCGACAAGCGATCGCAGTTGGGCAACGAGCGTTGACTTACCGGATCCGGAGGGAGCCGAGATGATGAAGAGAATGCCTGCCATGGTTTGAACCAGTGTACCCGCTGGAGAAACCGCTAAAGGCTACTCGATGTTCTGGACCTGCTCGCGGGCTTTCTCGATCTCGAGCTTCATCTCGAGGCCGAGTTCGGTGACGCGGAGCCCGTTGCCGCCGGTGGCCCCGCTGGTCTTCGAGAGCAGGGTGTTCGCCTCGCGGTTAAGCTCTTGCAGGAGAAAGTCAAGGCGCTTGCCGAGCTCGCCGCCAGCTTCAAGAAGAGAGAGAAAGCGCGTGGCGTGAGTCTGGAGGCGAACCAGCTCCTCGTCGACATCGCTGCGTTCAGCGAGCAATGCGGCCTCGGCGAGCAGGCGGTCTCTGGAAACGGGGACCTCGGCGCCTTGAAGCAGCTCGACCATGCGGAAGTTAAGCCGCTCGACAACCATGGAGCGAATGTCGGTGCGGAGTGCGGTGACCTCGGTGGTCAGAGCCTGAAGGCGGAGCATGGCGGCGCGCAGTTCGGCGGCGAGCGAGGCTCCCTCCTGGGCACGCACCTCGTTGAAGCGCTCGACGAGTTCGGCGAGAAGCGTAAGGGCTGCAGCGTTCAGGGCAGGGGTACTTTCGTGTACGACGGTGTGCTCGGCACGCAGGACGCCGGGATGACGGAGGATGGCGTTCAGGTCTGGCTCGGCAGTGACGCCGTACTGCAGTGCAGCCTCGCGGAAAGCGGCCATGTAGGCGGCGAGGAGGCTCGTGTTAAGTTCAAGCTGTGATGTCGCTTCACCACGCATTATCTGAAGCGTGACATCGACGTGCCCGCGACGCAGGTTGTCCTTCAGAAGGCGGCGCATAGGAACATCGAGTTCGTCGCAGCTACTGGGAACGCGGAGCGCCAGGTCGAGAAAACGATGGTTTACACCCTTGAGGGTCAGGGTAAATACGGTACCGTCCACAGTCTCACTCTGTGCGGAAGCGAAGCCGGTCATTGAACGGATCGGCGCTGTGATGGCACTCATGCGATGCCTTCAAGTTCCGGAATGGCCGCTGCGGCGGGAACCAGATCATCATTCGCGAACTGCATATCGTAGAGGCGGCGATAGGTCCCGGAATGCTGGAGGAGCTGCTCATGCGTGCCGATCTCAATGATCTGTCCCTGGTCGATCACGGCAATGCGGGTTGCACGGCGGACGGTGGAGAGACGGTGCGCGATGACGAAGACCGTGCGACCCTGCATCAGGTTAGCCAGCGCTGTCTGGACAAAGTGTTCACTCTCGGTGTCGAGCGCGGAGGTTGCTTCGTCGAGAATAAGAATTGGCGCGTTCTTGAGGATCGCGCGCGCGATCGCGAGACGCTGCCGTTCCCCGCCGCTGAGGCGTACCCCTTTTTCCCCAATCTGCGTGTTGTAGCCCTCAGGCATGCGCAGGATGAAGTCGTGGGCAAGCGCCATGGTCGCGGCCTGCTCCACACGGGCGATGGGAATGTCGGGCTGGCCGTATGCAATGTTATTGCGCACCGTATCATTGAACAGAATCGTCTCCTGGGTGACCTTGCCGATCTGTTCGCGCAGGCTGGCGATAGTGACATCGCGGAGGTCGTGGCCATCGATGGTGATGCGGCCCTCGTTGACATCGAAGAAACGTGGAAGCAGGTTAACGAGCGTCGACTTGCCTGCACCGCTCGGACCGACAAACGCGATGACCTCGCCGCGCTCGACCTCAAGATCGATGTGACTGAGAACCTGCTTGGCACCCTCGTCGGTTGCGTAGGCAAAGCTCACGTTCTCGAACTTGATCTTGCCGGAGAAGCTCTTCAGTACGAGGGCACGCTTCTTCTCGCGCACCTCATCCTGCGCGTCCATGAACCTGAAGATCTCTTCGCTCGCCCCAAGCGCCTGCTGGAAGCTGTTGTAGAACGCCGCGAACTTCCGCACCGGATCGTAGAGCGTAAACACGGCGATAAGGAAGGTGATGAAGGAGCCGGCAGTCATCTCGTGATGGAGGATGCGGATACGTCCGAGATAAAGCAGCAGCGCAATGGCACAGGAAGCGATCAGGTCCATCAGGGGCGAGCTGATCGCCTGCACGCTGACCGACTTGAGGTTGGCGTGCAGCAGACGGCCGGCGGCGCGGCGAAACCGCCGCATCTCCCACACCTCCATGCCGAAGGCTTTAACGATGCTGTTGCCCGTAATGGTCTCGTGAAGAATGTTCTGGATCTCCGCCAGCTTGTCCTGCCCCTTGCGCGTCGTCTGCCGCACGCGCCGGCCGATGCGCCTCGCCGACGAGATGACGACCGGAACGAAGAGCAGCAGCACCCAGGCCATCTTGCCGCCGACGATAATCACCGCGATGGCCGTGAAGATGAGTGTAAAGAGCTGCTGTAGAAAATCGCTGAGCACGCTCGACATCGCATACTGCACCCGCTCGATGTCATTGATCAGTGTCGACAGCAGCGTGCCGGTGGAGTTCTTCTGGAAGAACGCGACCGAGCGGCGCAGCACCGCGTCGTACAAGTCGTTGCGCAGGTCCGTAATCATCCCGAAGCCGGCGCGATTGACAAGATACGTGCCTGCATAATCGCAGATGGACTTGATCAGCGCGGAACCAACAAGCGCGACGGCGACAACTACCCACGCATTATGGAAGTAGCTCGGAATGAAACGCTGCAGGTTGATAACCAGAGCCGTATGGGGAACGTGAAATAGCAGCACCAGCCCGGGCGGCGCATCGGGCCGGAGGACGTTGTCGAAGATGGGTTTGACGAGCAGTATCCGGAAGGCCGCCATGGCGCCGACCGTCGCCATCAGCAGGACCGATACCAGAGAGTAGAAGGCATAGGGCCGAATGTAGAGCAGCAGCCGCCAGATGCGCCTCATGCCGGGTGGCTCCGTCCGAAAGCTCCGATGCTCATCGTTTGAACTCTTGCTGCGCGATACATTGTCTTTATTCTACGGCGCACGAAATTAGTGGGGCATATCGCGGTGGGCCGTCTTGACGCGATAGCCGCCCGCAGCAAGACGTTTTTTCATCTCCTCCGCAATAAAGACGGAGCGATGCTGCCCGCCAGTGCAGCCGAAGGCCACCGTGAGATAGCTCTTCCCTTCCTTGATGTAGTGGGGCAGCAGGAATTCAAGCATGTCGGTCGTCTTGTCAAGGAACTCCTGGGTCTGAGGAAACTGCTGCACATACTTGGCGACCTTCGGATCACGCCCAGTCAGCTTGCGGAACTCGGGGACGAAGTGCGGGTTCGGCAGAAAACGCACATCGAAGACGAGATCCGCATCCGCGGGAACACCATTTTTGAAGCCGAAGCTGATTGTAGAGATGGTGAGATTGCGATCGCTTTCGCCTCGCTTGAACTGCTCGCTGATGTGAGCGCGTAGCTCATGCACATTGAACTTCGTGGTATCGAGAAGGATGTCGGCGACGTTGCGGATCGGGTCGAGGCGCTTGCGCTCAGCACGGATCGACTTGACAACCATCTCACCGCGGCTGAGCGGGTGAGGACGCCGGGTCTCGGAAAAGCGCCGGATCAGGACTGTCTCGTCGGCCTCGAGAAAGACAACACGTGTGGGCAGCACCTTGCGAACGTGTTTCAGTATCTCGGGAAATTGATCGAGCCGCATACCCTCGCGAACATCGACCACAAGAGCGGCACGTTCGATCTCGGTCGACTGCCGTACCAGGTCAGCGAAGCGGGTCACCAGCTCGAGCGGGAGATTATCGACCGAATAATAGCCGAGGTCTTCAAACGCCTTGAGTGCGGAGGCTTTACCCGAACCGGACATGCCGGTCAGGATCACCAGTTCCCCTGTGGTTGATTGCGGTGAGACAATCGCTGTCTTTTTGGCGGCTTGCTTGCGTGCCATGGAGAGATCCTAGCATCCATCGTTGCATCGATTGCGACTGCTGGCACGAACACGAGAATCAGGATTAAGTCGCGACAGCAATGAGCCTGCACGTGACGTATGGTGCAGGCTTGGACACTACGGAACTTCGATCAGCTCCATCTTGCCATCGGGCTTTCGATGCAGGATGAGGATCTGTCCCGTGTGATCGCGAAAGACGAAGACATCGCGGTCGCGGAAGGCTGCCTCCTTAACGGCCTCTTCGAAGGACATCGGTCGCAACGCTGCACTGTCAATGGACCGGACTACGTGAGGCTCAACCAGGGGCGTCTTCGAGGGAAAGGAATGCACAACCATGGAGACCGCCTTGCGCGCTGCACTGGTCTTGGCAGCCACCTTCTTGGCGGTTGCGCGTTTCACTGGCGCCTCGATCGTCTCTAACTCGCTTGCGGCCACATTCGTGTCGTTCTTATCATCCTTGGGGTGCCGCTTCAGCGTGGTGAATTTCTGTTTGAAACGAATTGCCTGCTGCTCGACCTTGGCGAGCGCATCGTGGAGCGCGGTGGTCATCTCGGCAGATTTGCAGGTTGCCACCAGGCTGTGACCACGGCTCGTAACGGTGACCTCCGCGATCTTGCGGTACTTGTCTTCTGTCAAGATCACATGAGCACTTGCAGTTCTTCCGACAACCTTCGCAATCCGGGCGAGTCCCGCCTCGGCTTGGTCTTTCAGCTTTTTGTTGATGGTGGTTTGTCTTCCGGTGTACTCAACCTTCATCCTGCTCACCTCGCTGACACGTTCTACACCCTGGACCACAAGTGTTGCACTGTTATACGCGATCAGCGAACGCGACGCTGATGGGTGCTGGGGATCTGCATGTCTTCGCGATACTTGGCTACTGTGCGACGGGTGACCTGGATGCCTTGGCGCTGCAGTTCGGCGGCGAGCTGATCGTCGGTGAGTGGCTTACGCTCGTCTTCATCTTCGATCAATTTCTTCACCTTGCGCTTCAGCAGCACCAGGGGCAGATCTGCCCCTTCTGGACCGTTGACGCCTTCCGAAAAGAAGAAGCGCAACTCGTAGACGCCCTGTGCGGTGTGGACATACTTGTTCGCGACGGCGCGGCTGACGGTGGAAGGGTGAACACCGATCTCCTCGGCGACCTCCTTGATCATCATGGGCCTGAGCGACTGCTCGCCGTGCTCAAGAAACTCGGCCTGCCGCCGGACGATCACTTCGCAGGTGCGTACGATGGTGTTCTTCCGTTGCTCGATGTTACGAAGCAGCTGGATGGCGGACTTGTAGCGTTCCTTGACGTACTCGCGAACCTCTTTTTCGGTCTGCTTCTGCCGCAGCATCTTGCGGTATCCCTGGTTTAACCGAAGTACCGGCATATCTTCTTCGTTCATCAGTACGTGGTATGTGTCGTCGCGCTTGACGAAGGCAACATCCGGCTCGATCAGGCGCGTCTCGCTCTGGTTGTAGCGCTGACCAGGGCGGGGATCAAGAGTGCGGATGAAGTCGACCGCGGCCTGCACCTCTTCGGCGGAGCGGCTGCAGCTTCGTGTCAGTTCACGCATATCTTTCTTCTGCAAAAGTTGAAGGCAACTCGAAACGATGTGCGTGGCAACTTCAAACACGTCGGTATGATCTGCCATAGGAGTGGAAAGAAAAACGGCAGCTTCGCCATAGTCTGCTTCTTCTGCTCCATCTTCAATGGCTGCATGTGCCGCTGCCCTTGCTTGCCGGCGCCGAAGGACCAGTTTCGCCTCACGCTTCTGCGCGCCGATCTGCACGAGCAGGCATTCCCTTAAGTCGCGTGCGCCAACGCCTAGTGGATCAAGCTGATGAACGACGCACCGGGCCTCGTGAACGATCGACAGCGCCATGGTGCGCTCGTCCTTCTCTAAAGCAGCGGCGAGATCGATGACATCCGGGTGCACAGTCTCGCTGTCTGGCTCTTCAGCCCGCTGTTCAGAAGGCGGTTCGATCCACACCGGCATCAGTCGGCTCTTCGCTCCGCGCTCGAACGGAATGGGATCCTGGCGGACGAGCTCTTTCAGGAGAAGCAGCGCCTCGACAAGCTCCTCATCGGTGGCGATCAGGTAACCATTTTCATTAAGGTTCCCGACGATAAGCGCAGTCGCAGCGCGCACCAGCGGCGCCAGCGTGAGCGACCCGAGCTGCCACTCCAGATGGTCACTCAACCGGCTGGGCTGCGAGAGGAAGTTTTCAAAAGAAGGCTTATCCGACTCTTCGAAGTTCGAAGCGGTGCGGAAGCCGGGATCGAGATAATCCTGAAAGTAGCTGCCGAAATCGATTTCGTCGAAGGGATCCTTTTCGACGCGCTCACCCTCACCTGCAACCTCTTCCGCGGAGCGCTCCCGGTCACCTTCAATTCCCAAGCGTTCCTCGAGCGTAATCGCCGATTCTTCCAGCTCCTCGAGAACCGGGTTCTCCACCATCTCGGAGTTGATCATCTCCTTCAACTCAAGCTTGTTCAGCGCGAGCACACTGACCATCTGCACGAGGCCGGGAGTCAGTACCTGGCGTTGCGAGACTTTGAGATTGAGCCTTGGTTGCAGGTACACGTTCAGCCTTTCGGTGCTCGGGGGAACTCGGCATTTACGTGAACAGCAGGGTTCGCGGTTGTTCTCCGCACTTGCTTGATCTTCCCCATGAGGATTGGTGACAGTCTATACGCATGGCGCGATTGGTGCCGGACACGTGCAACTCGACCGTATGTCTGAGCGACTCAACTCTCAGTCCATCGAGAAACCCTCTCCGAGGTAAATGCGCTTCACCTCGGGGTCATGTCCCAGTTCCCGGGGCGTCCCGGTCCGAAAGATCTTGCCTTCGGCGATGATGTAGGCGCGGTCGGTAACCGACAGGGTCTCACGAACGTTGTGGTCCGTGATCAGGACGCCAATGTTGCCTGCCTTGAGTGCAAAGATGATCTCCTGCAGTTCGAGCACGGCAATCGGATCGATGCCGGAGAATGGTTCGTCAAGCAGGATAAAGGCCGGTTCGATGGCGAGACAGCGGGCAATCTCGACGCGCCTGCGTTCACCACCGCTAAGCGCATAGCCGCGCGTCTTTCGTACATGGCTTAGATTCAACTGCTCAATCAGCCTTTCAGTCCGTGTACGGCGAATCTCCCAGCTGACATTCTGCGCTTCGAGAACGGCAAGAATGTTCTCTTCCACGGTCAACTTGCGAAACACCGAAGGCTCCTGCGGCAGATAGCTGATGCCGTAATTGCGCGCGCGGAGATACATCGGCAGCGTGGTAATGTCGACGCCGTCGGCGAGAATGCGTCCCGCATCAGGCCGCACCAGCCCGACGATCATATAGAAGCTCGTTGTCTTGCCTGCGCCGTTCGGACCGAGCAGACCGACGACCTCTCCCTGCTGGATCTCAATTGATACCCCGCGCACGACCTCGCGGCCACCATACGACTTCCCGATCGCCTCGGTCGCCAGCGTTCGCGTCACTTCTGTTTTACCCGTGTCACGGTATGGACCCTTCGGCTGGAATCGGTCAGGCCGCCGCCCACGATCTGGACACTTTCGTCGGCGGTATGGAAGCGGAGCGAGGTGCCGGTGATGGTCCCCTGCGCTTCGTCGATCAGGCTGGGAGGCACAGCGGAAGTCCCCGTAAGCACGAACATGCTATCGCTTGCGGTGTACGTGAGTTGCTCGCCCGTAGCTCGCCGGCCGGGCTGGGTAACTTCAATTCTTCCATTCGCCACGATGCGCTCGACCCCACCTCCGAAGAAGAGACCGGACGTGGCGCTCTTGCTGGGACCTCTCGGGCGGTCTGATTTGGATGCCGGAGACCCCGGCGCGGATGCGGACTGGAGATAGGCCGTTGCCTGCTGGGCGCGCACTACGCCATCCGCATCTTCGACATTGACATCGCCGCTGAACTCTACCCGGCGCGCTTGATCGAGGTACACCATGGTTCGGCTGGCCAGGCGCACGACAGAAGAAGGGCTCGATCCTGCACGGCTGGCGTTCGACGGGACGGAGCTTGCCGTCTTTGCCGTGCTGACGAGAACCGCATGGACGGACGGTGCTCCTGTGCCTGCCGCGTCGCCGTGAGCAGTCAGCGTTCGCTCCTGCTGATCGAGTTCGAGCACAGGAGCTTCGACCTGCGATGCTCCCTGCCAGAGACGCGCGGGTCGGGCAGCCCCGCCGTAGAAGATCAACCGATGGACGTCGTGCTGGAGTGCGGCATGATCGGCGAGGATGTGCACGGGCTCGGCCCGGTCGGGTTGCGTATCGCTGGGCTGCGTATCGCTGGGCTGCGCACCGGGGGACGGCGCATCGTGGGACGGCGCATAGTTCGCCTTCACCATCCCAGCGGCTGTAGCGTCACCGCTCGCATGCTCCATGATGATGGTGTTTGCGGAGACGGTGCTGGCATTCTCGATGATCTGGGCGCGTCCGGTAAGGGTGAGGTGATCGGCATCACCATCATAGACGGCAAGCTCCGCGGTCGCCCTGGTCGTTGATGGTGCCGTGCCTCCGGATCTAGGAGCGGGTGTACTGCTCAGCACCACGTGACCGGACTGGACGGCTCTGTCGATTTGTTCGATGCCTTGTTCACTGCCTGTACGGGTGCCCGGATTCTTCTGAAACTGCCTGGCGATGGGACGAAAGATTACGTCGAGCAGATCGCCGGAGCTCGTCTCCTCTGCGCCCCGAGCGCTCACGCGGTCGAGGGAGGTCTGGCCGGCTCCATGAACGGTGGAGATCTGCGCCACCTTGCCTGCGCGTGCGAACGCCGCTCGCAGCGAATCGCCGGCGATCTTGCTCCTTGCTGCGCTCGCTGTGCTGGCATCGGTCACCAGCGTGAGATGGGCAGATGTGGTAGCCTCCACGTCGCGCAACTCAGGATTTTGAGCGTCCCCGTTTTGCGCAAAGGCGAAGGTCATGCGCCCGGCAGTGGCATCCCGCTCGGTCCACGGCGAGTTGACTGCGGGCGACGTGCCGGCATTCGGCGCACGCACGCGATCGTTCACATGGACTGCACCGGTGAGGACAATTGTCTGCGGTCTTCCGGTTCCGCCGAAGACCATGTGCGCGTCCTCGGCTTGACCTCTCCCCTCACGAAGAGCGGTAACATTTTCGTAGCTGATTCCTCTAAAGAGATGGGCTTGCTGCGCTTGGCCTGCCTGGTTCAGCAGCACCTCTCCGTGGGGCGCTGTGATTGTTCCTGCCGTACGGCTTTCCAGCACCACATGGCCTTCGGCTTCGATCCGTTCGGGAGCGCCCTCGCTCCGAAGATGCACAATGGCGTGATCACTGCGCACACTCTGACCTGGGGTGACATACGTTGCTTCCGTCAGCAGGGCGCGCCGGCTTTGGCGGTCAAGCTCGGCGTGGGATGCCGTGAGCACGGCCGGCCGTTCATGCAGCAATCCGTTGGTCTTGACATCGGATTGCAGAATGAGAATGCCTGTATCGGAGTTGTACTCAGCACCCCGGGCATGACCGGTCATGCCGCCAAACCGAAACTCCAGATCCTGATCGGTCGCCGCGACTCCCAGATTCTTCAAAAAAACCAGACCGCTCGTTTTAACATGGATCACGCTCCCCTCTTCGCGTTTGAGATCTCCGGACAAGTCTGCAGGCAAGATCGGACCAGGCAAGGTTGAACCAGAATGACCTTTATCCCGATGGGACTCTGCAGATGCGGGAGCTTCGAGGTCAATGTCCACCTCACCCACCGCGCGCACTACGCCGGCGGCCTGCTCATACTCGAACTCGCTGCCGGAGATGCGGTCGGCTCTGTCCTGCTTTCGCCCATAAAGAATCATGCTGACATCGTGCAGCGTGATTGTGCCGTTCGTATGCTCGACCGCCTTTGCCGCGTGAAGTGTCATCACCGTCTTACCTTTGATCGATTGCGAGTAGGTATAGCCATTCGTTTCGCGGCGAATGTCGATACCCAGCCTGCCAGGCAGGCCTGCGAGGAAACGGTGTGTCCGATAGTGTGCATACCCCAGAAATCCACCGATGATCAGCACCAGCGAGGCCGCGCCAACCACTAACCAGATCCGCAGCCTCTGCACTGAAACGCTCATCTTCCCTATCTTCTCATCCGGCCTTCTCCGTTGCAGTACCGATGCTTTACTCAGGGCGCGAGCGGTAGAATGGACCCATGGCCGATCAGCTGTATCTCAGCCTCTGGTTTCCGAACTTCCGCTTCGAGGCCTTGCCTGCAGCGCTGGTCTTGGTGTTGCGCCAGTTTGCGCTCATCAGCAAGGAAAAGCGTGTTGCCGCCGCATCGGTCTACCCGATCGGCTTCACGGAGTCCCCCACGTACCAGCGCATCTATGTCAATGACGACAGGTCAGAAGATACGTCTGACTCCATCATCGAGAATGCCGTCGCCGAGGCGACCGAACAGCTCCACGAGGACATGGCCTACGAATTTGAAATGCGCTGGAAGCTCTGGGCGCCGGAGCTGGCCGACGGCGAAGAAGGCTTGGAGACGATCTGGGTACTGAAACCAGCGACCGTGCGGATCTTCGGCTTTGGCCCCGAGTTCGACGACGCCAGCTTTGAGCAGAACGGCCACATCCGCGTCGATTTTGGCCTGGACACGCCCTGGATTCTGGAAGATGAAGAGTTGGACGGGCAGGCGACCAAGTACATCCAGCAGAATATCGAGATGCTGCTGGCGTTCACGCTGTCGGTCGAAAAGCACTGCGGCATCTCGAGCCGCCTGCTCTGGACCGAGTCCGGCGAGCCGCTGGCGGAGAAACTGATCGCGCGCCTGCAGCGCCTGAACTAGCGCTGGCTTACGATCTCCGAGAAATCTGCGATGCCGGCGAAATCTCCTAGGACCTTTGTGAGCAGTGCCAGCCGGTTCGCACGAACTGCGGAGTCGGAAGCGATAACCATCACCTGGTCGAAGAACATATCCACCTGGGGTCGCAAACTTGCGATCGCTTCGAGCGCTGGGACGTAGCTCTGCTGCGCCCTGAGAGTGGCGACGTCAGTGGCAAGCTGTTCAGAACGAGCAGCCAACGCTCTCTCGCTTGGTTCAGTCAGCAGAGCGTCGTCCACGTGAGCCCCCGGAGCGAATCCTTTCTCGGCCGCCTGCAAGAGGATGTTCTTCATTCGCTTGAATGCTGCGGAGACGGCCGCGAAATCCTCCGAGCCACGCACAGCGGTGACAGCTTCGGAACGGGCAACCGCATCGCGAACGTCGTCCGCGCCAGCGGCAAGTACGGCCTTGACAACGTCATAAGCCTGCCCGCGTGCTTCACGCAAGTAGAAGTCGAGACGCTCGGTAAAGAATGCCAGCAGCTTCCCTCCTGCGAGTTGGTTTACTGAGGACGTCATGGCGGCTTTCGTTGCGAGTTCGGCCAAGGTAAGCGGGAGACAAGGCTCAGACTCAGCGAGGATCTTGACGATGCCGTTGGCGGCACGGCGCAGGGCGAACGGATCTTTCGAACCGGTCGGTTCGAGGCCAAGCGAGAACATGCCGGCGATCGTGTCGGCTTTATCTGCAATCGCGAGCACAGCACCTTCAATCGTCCGCGGTACGGCGTCTTCCATCGACTCGGGAAGATACTGGTCGTAGATAGCGGCGGCTGTCGTCTCGCTCAATCCCTGTGCTCGCGCGTACAGGCCACCGACGATGCCCTGCAGCTCGGTGAACTCCTTCACCAACTCGCACGTTAGGTCCGTCTTGGCCAGGACAGCGGCTTGCTCGACGGCCAAGATGTCTACCGGCACCTTACGGTCGACGAGCAGACCAGCGAGCCACGGAGCAAGCGTGCTTACACGGTCCGACTTTGCTGCGTAGCTGCCAAGATCCTTTTGGAATGTAACGGACGCGAGCAAGTCGACGCGGTCCCGCAGCGATATTCGCTGATCGAACTCCCAGAAGAAGCGGGCGTCGTTGAAGCGGGCGCGCAGAACGCGAGCGTTGCCATGGCGAATGACCGCAAGCCCGGCTGCGTCCGCCTGCGTATTGAGTACGGCGAGAAAGTACGGCGCGAGCTTCCCGGCCCTGTCCTCGAGCGCAAAGTACTTCTGGTGATCGCGCATGACGGTGACGAGCACCTCTTCCGGCAGCGCGAGGTACTCGGGCTCGAAGCCGCCGAGCACGACCGATTGATCGGAGGCCCACTCCGTAAGGTGCGTCAGCGCATCGACGAGCGCGTGATCCTCACGCCAGCGGATGCCTTCAACGGCGCGCGTGGCGTGATCGAGGGCCTTCCGAATCATGTGACGGCGCTGCTCCACATCCACAAGGACATATGCATTCCTCAGCATTTCCTGGTAGCTCGAGGGTGAGGTAACGACGATCTCCTTCGGACCGAAGAGAACACGGTGCCCATACGTGACGTTTGAGGCCGTGTACCCGGCGAACTCGACCGGCACAACGCTCTCCCCTAACAACGCGAGCAGCCAGCGAACGGGGCGAACGAAGCGCTCAGGCTTGCCCGGCCGCCAGTACATGGTCTTCGCCCAGTAGATCGTCGCCAGTACCTTCGGCAGCTCCGCAGCGATCACCTCCGCTGCAGTACGTGCCGAGGTGAAAGAAACTGCTTGGAGATACTCTCCTTTCGGAGTTTGAACTTTGCGCAGCAACTCGACAGCAACACCAATTTTTTTTGCGAATGAAATTGCCGCAGGCGTTGGCAGCCCATCGCAATATGCGACTTTTGTTGAGGGGCCTAAAACTTCTGTCATCAGCGGGTTTTGACTCTCCTCTACTCCGCTTATAAGAACAGTCAACCGGCGAGGCGTTGAAAAACTTTTTACGCTACCCTCGACATACAAAAGCCGTTCAGAACGAAGCAGCGCCACGACGCGCTTCTCTAGCTCCGCCTGCGCCCCCGCGATCATCCGCGCAGGAATCTCTTCCAAACCGATCTCAAACAGAAACTCCGCCATCCGTCTTCCCTGTCTCCCGCAAATCTCTCGACCAACCGCCTCGTTTGCCTCTACTCTCTACTCCCTATTCCCTGCCGTTTGCGCCGCATAGGCCTTCGCCACGCCGACGACAAGGGTTCGAATCCTCGCCATGACACCGACCCGCTCCGTCACAGAAATTGCGCCACGCGCATCCAGCAGGTTGAACAGGTGCGAGCACTTCAAAGCCAACTCATACGCGCCGAGCACAGGGAAACGTTTGAGTTGAAGCGGGTCCATCGTCTCAAACCCCTTCGCCCTATCAAGCAGGCTGAGACACTCCCCCTCATAGAGATTCAGGTGTTCCCAGAGCCTCGGCACATCCGCGTAGTCGAAGCTGTATGCCGAGAACTGCTCCTCTTCCGCCAGCCGCATCTCGCCGTACGTAACGTTGCGTTCCGTATCCGGTGCGATCGCCCAAACGATGTCGTAGATCGAATCGACATCCTGGAGGAAGCCGGCAATGCGTTCGAGTCCATACGTGATCTCGCCCGAGATTGGATCGAGGTCCATACCGCCGCACTGCTGAAAGTAGGTGAACTGCGTAATCTCCAGGCCATCAAGCATCACCTGCCAGCCCACGCCCCATGCGCCACCGACCGGCCACTCCCAGTTGTCTTCCTCAAACTTGATGTCATGCTCGCGTAGGTCGATCCCAATGGCCTCAAGCGACTCGAGGTACATCTCCTGGATCCGCGCAGGCGGCGGCTTGAGGATCACTTGCAGCTGGGTATGGCGAAAGAGCCGGTTGGGATTCTCGCCGTAACGTCCGTCGGCAGGACGCCGGGAGGGCTGCGCGTAGGCAATGCGCACCGGCTTCGGCCCGAGCACACGCAGAAAGGTATCGGGTGACATGGTCCCCGCACCAACCTCCACATCGTACGGCTGCTGCAGGACGCAGCCGCGATCAGCCCAGAACCGCTGGAGCGTAAACAGGAGTTCCTGGAAGGTCAGCGCCTTCTTGGTTGCAGCAAGTTCGGTCATGCATCTCTCGTCGTAGTCGTTGTCAGGCTTCTGTGATTCTAAATCCGGAATGCTCCGCCATCCGTCAATGACCCGGACGTTGCGGTTACAAACTCAGAGCACCCGTCCCAGGGCCCGCGCACTGGCAAGTCTGCGTTCCATATGCCGCTCCAGCGTCTCCAGCGCGAACCGTCGCAGATCGGCCGCGCGGGTCAGGGGCCAGTCCTCCTGACCCAGGACCCGTACTGTGCCGCGGAAGATGCGCTCTGCCTCCGCCACGGAAGCAGCCGAAAGGCCCGCACTGCCGTTCCGCCTGTCGTCTGCACACGTCAGACCATCGCTGCTGGGCGAGTACCACACCGTCCCGCCCCGCAGGTCCAGTCCGCACACCACGCACTGCCCAAGCTCCGGCATCCAGCCCATCAGGCGGTTCATCCAGAGAGTGAAATAGGTGATCGGCAGCCAGATTCGGCCAACCTGCAACTCGCCCAGCACAGCGAGTGAAAGGCGGAATACGTCGTCGTCGACGGCCTGGTCCGGAAGCGCCTCTTCGAGAACCTCAGCAACCAACTGGAGCGCGGCTGTTCGGCCGTAGTCAATCGGCCGGGAGAGGGGCGATGAGAGGATCTCGAAGGCGTCGAGCCGCACAAGCTCCTGCCGGGGCCGCTCCGCATAGGTGGCTCGAACATGAGTCATCGGCTCGAGCGACCCGCCGAATCGCCGCCTTGACCGCAGCGCATGCCGCGCGACACCCTTGATGCGACCCTGCTCCCGTGTGAACAGACTGACCAGTAGGTCGGCCTCGTGGAAGGGCCATGTCCGGAGTACGATCGCTTCGCCCTGCCGCTGTATCATCCCGACGCCTGCTGTAAAGAAAAACGCGCAGCCACTGGCCGCGCGTTCGAGATCGAAAAAGCTTAGCGTCCAAAGTGCGTGGAATTCTTCTCCTGGAAGCTCGCCCACTTCTCGGGCAGATCGTCACCTGCGTATATGGCCGAGACCGGGCAGACAGGAACGCAGGCGCCGCAGTCGATACACTCAACCGGATCGATAAAAAGCTGTTCCGCTTCGCCATAGCCGTTCTCGTCCTTCTTCGGGTGGATGCAGTCGACCGGGCAAGCGTCTACACACGCCGAATCCTTGGTTCCGATGCACGGTTCTGCAATTACGTATGCCATTTCCATCGCTCCTGAATGATCTGTCTCGCGCTCCTAAATTCTAACAGCAGTTATGCTGCACCGGCTCGAACACCGCCTGGACTTGGACTGTAATCAAAAGGCATGTGAGCTGCCTGAAACCGCAGCCATTATGCATCCGGCTAGGATCTTGCAGCCCGGCGCGCTGCGAATTCGGCGGGTGTCGGAATAGGTTCCAGGTTGCGGCCGGCGAACATCTCCTTGAAGAGGTGTTGCAACTCGCCCTGGATCAGACCGTTGGTCGCAAGCACCTCGCGGCTATCGAGCGTGAACGCGCCACCATCAAAATGTGTGACGCTACCACCTGCCTCTTCGACAAGGAGCACACCGGCGGACGTATCCCACGGGTTAAGGCTGAACTCCCAGTAGCCATCCAGCCGGCCACAGGCGACGTAGGCGAGATCGAGCGCCGCCGAACCGGCACGCCGAACACCGTGCGACCGCAAGGTGATCTCCTGGTAAAAGTGCACATTCGGGCTGTGATGGCGCTTCTGGCTCGGGAAGCCGCTTGCGGTAAGACTCTCCGCAAGCTGCGCCGTCTTCGAGACGTGAAGGCGACGGCCGTTGAGCCATGCCCCGCGACCCCGTTCGGCGGAGAACATCTCATCGCGCAACGGATCGTAGATGACGCCTGCGACCATCTCACCATCAGCCTCTGGAGCGAGACCCGCGGCACGTCGCTCAAGACCCATTGAGACGCAGAAGACAGGAAACTGGTGAGCGAAGTTGGTGGTTCCGTCAAGCGGATCGATGTACCAGCGGTACTCGCTTTCGAGGCGATCGCGGGTCCCCTCCTCACCGTAGATACCGTGACCTGGGAATGCGGAGAGCAGGCGATCGCCAATCAGCTTTTCACTGGCACGATCGGCCTCGGTCACCAGGTCGACATCTCCCTTGTACTCAGTCGCTACACCCTTTTCATAAAAGCCCCGCAGCAGCCCCCCCGCCTGTCGGGCGATTCCCTCAGCGACGTGTGCGAATTCAAACCGTTTCATTGCGCCTGGCCTCGATGGTATGTCTGCTGTAAGTGTACCGGTGCTCTATTGCGGTTCCGTATAGTAACCGGTGCGATAGCGAAGATTCAGCTTCTGTCGCACTGCGGGATCCTTCATCCGGATCCGGATCTTCCGGAAAGAATCCTCTGCTCCATGTTGCGGGGCGTAGTAGCCGATCAGATATTGCGTGCGCAGATCGTCCGAGACGTGCCGGAAGGCGGGCTCGAGATCCTTCGGATCTTCCACATAATAGTATTTGCCACCTGTATCCTCGGCCATCTGGATCACTGCGTGTTCGCCCCCGGTGTTGCGGCCGGCATCGGCATAGACAGGCACAATGATGATCGAATAGACCATCGCACCCGCGCGCTGCACCTGCTCGAGTGCCTGGGTATACAAGGCGCCCTTCACCGTGTCGCCCCCGTCGGTGATGAGGACGACGACCCGGCGGCGCCCGTCTGTGGCGCTGGTGCTCTGGAGCCGCTGGCCGGCAAGATAGATCGCATCGTAGAGCGCTGTAGCAGCACCGCGCTGAAGCTCATTGAGGCCAGCGGCAATGCGTTTTGGCTGGTTGGTAAACGGCACAATCTCTCGTACCGTATCCGCGAAATCCATCAGATCGAGCTCGTCCTGATCGCGTACGAGAGCCTTTACAAAGTGCTTAGCCGCCTCCTTTTCGAGACGCTCATTTCGCAGAACACTCTCGCTTGCGTCGATCGCGAGGACAATGGACAAGGGAGTGGACGTCTCGCGCTCGAAGACAGCGATCTTCTGCGGCTTGCCGTCTTCACTGATCTCAAAATCGTTACGCTCGAGCCCGCCGACGGGCGCTCCCTGGGCATCCACGACGTTCAGGGCGACGTTGACAAGCCGCGTTTCAACGTGGAGCGTCTGAACAGGCGGCTCCGGCGCGTTGGATCTCGAAGGTGCGCGGCGCTCAATCGGAGCCTGCGCAGAAAGAGCGGGCAGCAGAAACACGGTGAGCATCAGACCGGCGGCCCTCACCCCTCGGCCACCCCGACCGCTTCAATCCTTACAGGCGAGGTGATCTCTGCCGGGAACGGCTCGCCGTCTGCCCACACCGCGCCATCCACAAACTGCTCCTTCTTCCAGATCGGAACCTGCTTCTTGAGCGTGTCGATAAGCCACCGGCAAGCATCGAATGCCGCCCCGCGATGTGCGGAAGCGACCACGACCAGGACGCTCGTCTCGCCAATCTGCAGTCGTCCAAGGCGATGTACGAGCGCGACATCGCGAACGCCAAACTTCGTCAATACCTGGCGGGCTAGACTTTGCATCTGCTCGAGCGCCATCTCCTCGTAGGCCTCGTAGTCAAGGAATAGCGTCTTGCGGCCGCGGGTGTTATTCCGGACGATGCCGTCGAAGCTGCAGACCGCTCCGTCGGGTCCGGTCTTGAGGTCATTAAGTACTCTCGCGGAATCGATGACTGTTTTTGTAATCTCAACGTGCATCGGCACGGTCCTCCCCGGCGCCACCACTCACCGGCGGCAGAAAAGCTACCTCGTCGCCGTCCTGTAACACTGTGGTCGCGGGAACATACTCCTGATTGACGGCGATCGCAATCGAACTCCAATACCGGCTTTCAGCCCGGCTCTGATTCAAATCTCGCCCTCTGATTTGATGAAGCAGAGCGGCGACAGGACATCCGGGTTCAACCTCCATGTCTTCGCGCTCGATTCCCACAACATCCTTCAAAACACCGAAGTAAAGAACCCGTACCCGCATATCTGGTAAAGGATACGCGAGTATGAGTGTTTGACGTGCGGCACCAGTCAACAGCACCGCGAGCTACACCGCCGCCGTGCGTTTTACTGTGGAAGCCTTCTTCGTTGCACTCGTCCCAGGGACCGCCTTCTTCGCGGGAGGCTTTGCTTCACTGGACTGGGTGGCGTGATACTGCTCCAGGAGCTTACGGCCCTTCGCAGCCAGTTTCTTCGCTTCAGCTTCCGTCTTCGGGACCGGTTCACCCCAGGCATGGGCGCTGAGCGCAAGGCGCGTGGGTTCGCCGTCCTTCAGCATCGGTCCACGCGGATGTGTGAAGTGACGCGTCAGAAACGACCCCTTGCGCTTCATCTTGTCCGGCGTGTCGGCTTTTCCCGTGACCCCAGGCTTCAGGTTGGAGCCGTCGCGCTCGTTGAAAAACTTGCGCCCCGCGGCGGTAAGGCCACCCTTTGAATCCTTGCCTGCTTGAGGCATAGATTTCAAAGCCTGCTTCTTTGCCGTTGTCTTCTTTGCCGTTGTCATAGTTTGCTCTCCGGAAGTTGGAGCGTGAAACGGTGTCTTGGGTTTACCTGCATCAGCTTCCTCACTCAAACAAGCTTGCGACCGCTGGATAGAAAACCAGTTCCCCGCTTACGCGCGCAAACTCCGTCATGACGTGCGGCTTGCGGTAGCTACGACCGTCCGGCTGAACGAAGATGTCCTCCACCATGCCTCCTCGAGCCAGCACGGCATCACCGATCAGCGAACGATGGCACCGCCAGGGGACGGCTTCGGCACACATCACCGCTACGCTTTCGAGCTCGGGCTGGCTCATCAGCCATGCCAGATTTGCCTCAAATTCAGAGGTCTGCATGTAGTCGGCATAACCGCGAAAGCTCTCATTGCGCCAGCCGGTGTTGATACTGTCCTTCTGCCTGGGACGTCGTCCGCCGAGACCTTCGCACCACGCGGCGTCAATCCCTTCCGCTGCAAGCGAGGCGAAGAGCTGTTCCTGGTTGTACTGCGGATACCTTCTCGATCCTGGGTAACGCCGAACATCCACCAGGAGCCGGCAACCATTCTCTCTGAGTGCACGCAGGAACGATAGAACCGATAGGGTCGAGTGCCCGATGGTCATCACGGTTTGGCTCCTCTGGGCAAAAGAACGGCCCGGATCTCTCCGGGCCATCGTATGCTCCGGTGTCAGGCGTTACACCACAGCTTCGCTCAACACCTCTTCACGAACAATCTCGTCCTGGATCGCTTCCTTTGCGGACTTGGGCAGCGCCACCGCCAGTACATCCTCGATATGCGAGGCGTAGTGGATGGTGATGTTGCCGATCTGATCCGGGGTGAGATCCTCATCGACCTGCTGCTTGCACTCCTCAGGCAGGATGATATCGCGCACGCCAGCGCGCTTGGCAGCCAGGAACTTCTCCTTGATTCCGCCAACCGGGAGCACGTCCCCACTCAGCGTGATCTCACCCGTCATCGCCGTCAATGGACGAACCGGTACGTTCGTCAGCAAACTGACCAGAGCAGTCGCCATAGTGACGCCCGCCGACGGTCCGTCCTTCGGAATAGCTCCAGCCGGAACATGGATATGCAGGTCGACATCTTTGGTGAAGTCCTCATCCAGGCCAAGCGAAACCGCGTTCGAACGGACCCATGTGAGCGCCGCCTGCATACTCTCCTTCATCACATCGCCGATCTGCCCGGTGATGTTGAAGCCTCCCTTTCCCTTCATCTTGTTTGCCTCAATGAAGAGAATGTCGCCTCCTACAGGTGTCCACGCAAGACCGACTACAACTCCCGCGCGCTTTGTCCGTTCCGCAATCTCTGTATCAACACGGACCTTGATGCCGCCAAGGAACTCGTGAATCACCTCCGGCGTAATCACCAGCTTTTCGGTCTTTCCTTCAGCGATGCGCCGGGCCAATTTGCGGCAGACGGTCCCGATCAACTGTTCGAGTTTCCGGACACCGGCTTCGCGGGTGTAATGGCGGGCGATCAGATGCACGCTCTCTCTCGGGAACTCAATCAGCTCCGCATCGATACCGTTCTCCTTGATCTGTCGCGGAATAAGGTACTTGAAGGCGATATTGACCTTCTCCTCTTCCGTATAGCCGGTGAGTTCGATAATCTCCATCCGGTCAAGCAGCGGAGCCGGAACGGGATCGAGCTGGTTCGCCGTGCAGATGAAGAGTACCTTCGACAGATCGAACGGCTGGTCGAGGTAGTTGTCGCGGAAGGTATTGTTCTGTTCCGGATCGAGAACCTCGAGCAGCGCGCTCGCGGGATCGCCACGGAAGTCGCGGCCCAGCTTATCGATCTCATCCAGCATGAACACGGGATCATTGGTCTCGACCCGCTTCAGGTTTTGGATCACCTGGCCCGGCAGCGCGCCGATGTATGTCCGGCGATGGCCGCGGAGCTCTGCCTCATCATGCATACCACCCAGCGAAATACGCGAGAACTTGCGCCCCAGCGCCTTGGCAACGCTGCGTCCAAGTGAGGTCTTGCCAACGCCCGGAGGTCCTACGAAGCACAGAATCGGCCCCTTCATGTCGGGCTTCAAACGCCGCACCGAAAGATAATCCAGAATGCGGTCCTTAACCTTCTTCAAGCCGTAGTGATCCTCGTCCAGAATCTCCTTTGCACGAATGATATCGACAGCGCCCGCGGAGCTCTTCGCCCATGGCAGCACGGCGAGCCACTCCACATAATTGCGTGTGAGCGAGTAATCGGCAGCCATGGCGTTCATTCGGCTGAGACGGCCAAGCTCCTTCAGAGCATCCTTCTTGGTCTCCTCCGGCATGCCGGCATTTTCGATCTTCTCCTTAAGCTCGGCGATATCCTTCTGTGTGTCGTCGACGTCGCCAAGCTCCTTCTGGATCGCCTTCAACTGCTCACGCAGGTAATAGTCCCGCTGCGACGATTGCACGGAGTCCTGGACCTCGGTCTGGATCTTGTTGCGCAGCTGTTGAACCTCAAGCTCCTTCGCGAGGTGCTTGTTGATCCGCTCGAGCCGCGCCGCAACATCCGGCGTCTCCAGCAGCTCCTGCTTGTCTGTCGTGGTCAGAAAGGGCAATGAGGACGCGATAAAATCGGCAAGCCGTCCGGGCTCTTCGATGTTAATCGCAATCGTCTGCAGATCATCTGAGAGGGTAGGGGATGACGTAACAATCTGCTGGAACTGGCTCACCACGTTCCGCTGCAGCGCCTCTGCCTCAGGGGACGGAGCTGGCTCGACCTCCGCGATAGTCACAGCCTCTGCAGTCATGAAGGGTGTGATCTGTGTGAACTCGCCCAGACGCACGCGCTCATTGCCCTCGGTGAACACAAAGAGACTCTGATTCGGCATTTTGACGACTTTATGAACCGTCGCTTTGGTTCCAATCGCATACAGATCGGAGGCCTCGGGACTATCCTGGCGGGCGTCGCGCTGTGCTACGACCAAGATCGTCTTCTCTTCTCCAAGCGATTGAATAAGCTGGATGGAGCTGTCACGACCTACCGTGAGCGGCAGGACAGCGTGCGGAAAGAGGACTGTATCGCGTACAGGGAGAACGGGAATCGGTCTGGATTCGCCGTGCTGCACCTCGGCTGGGTCCCCAGATTTTGCGGCCTTCGGCTGTATTACACTAACAAAATCGCTTGGCATTGAGTGTCCTTCTATCAAGTTTCCTGCTATTCGATGCAGCAAGTCAAGCCGAGGTCGCAGATCGCGCCAGAACAGCTCTCTTCCAATGCATCGGCAGGCTCTGCTTTCCGTTCACTCCGAGCCGCCGGCGGCGGGGCAGTGGAAGAGCATACAGCGAGTTCTATTGGTTGACCTTGGCCACTCAAACGTCTGCCACTTATCATTCCCGTCTTCCACTCTACAGATAACAGCGGATCGCACTCCGTGGTGCAAACGTGGCGCTACGGTGCAGGAGACGGCAACGTTCCAGTGTCGGCTGCCATGTAGCGCCCGAGTTCCTTCACCATGCGGCAGTGTGCCCGGAGTGTTGCAACTGCCGCGTCCGCTTGCTCTTGACCCCTGAATCGCACATCCACATAGAACACGTATTCCCACGGACTGCCAGGCACCGGTCGTGACTCGATCTTGGTTAGATCCACTCCTGCTCGATGCAGCAGTTCGAGTGCCGCGACGAGCGTTCCCGGGCGATGCTCGATGGCGAAGGCAAGGCTCATCTTGTTGGCTGAAACGAAGGTGCTCTGAACCGAATCGAGGTTCCGCACAATCAGGTGAAAACGTGTCAGATTCGCTACGTGGTCTTCGATTGCTTCACACAGCACCTCGCCGCCGTACTGGACGGCGGCAAGAAGAGGGGCGATGCCAGCCGCGTCATGAAGACCTGCCTCCATCACGTGCTTCACGCTGCCTGCGGTGTCGTAAAAGGGAACGACTTCGAACGTGCGATGCTCGCTCAGAAAGCGCCTGCATTGTGCGAGTGCGACGGGATGAGACAGGACACGCCGGACATCCGCAGACTTGACTCCCGGGAAGACGATCAGATTGTGCCGGATGTGCAGTAAGCTCTCTCGCTCGATCCTTACCGGCCGGTCGAGCAGCAAATCATAGTGCTCGGAGACGGACCCGTGGAGGCTGTTTTCAATGGGCAGCACGGCTCCGTCTACCTTCCCGGAGAGAAGCTGTTCAAGAACGTCGGCCGACACGGTGCACGCGACAATCTCGAGATCGCCGGCCTCCTCACCGAGCATCGCCGAAGCCGCCATGTGGCTGTTCGATCCTAGCTCGCCCTGGATAGCCACTCTCACTGGATCGAAAGACTGCTTTCAAATAGTTGATGCATTGGCAACCTCAATCTTGAACTGGGCAACCTATATGAGGGAGCCGAACGGCCCTGGAGTACAAGCTTACGGCAGAATTCATGGCCGGGCGAATCATCAGGAGAAATGACATGCTTTGGACTATTACGATCATCCTCGTCGTGTTGTGGCTTGTTGGACTCGTCACTAGCTACACACTTGGCGGGTGGATCCATATCCTCCTCGTCCTTGCGATTATCGTGCTGATCTTCAACCTTCTTTCGGGAAGACGGGCGCTGTAAGCTGGCACGGGTCCTTGTGCAGGTCCCTCATCTTAACCCTTACAAAGAGTCGCGTACCTAAATTTTGGAGAACGTCATGAACGAAGACAATGCTGGTGGAAAGTTCGATCAACTCAAAGGCAAGATCAAGCAGGGCGTTGGCGAAGCGTTTGGAAACGACAAGCTGGCGAATGAAGGCGCAGCCGACCAAGTGAAAGGTAATGCGAAAGAGGCGTGGGGGAACGTAAAAGATAAGGCGTCCGACCTTCACAACTCGACCGTAGCCGGAACAACTACCAGCACTACGAAGTCGGACGCGGAGCGCACCGGCGACCATGCTCGCGACAACGTCACGTCCACTGCGGAGCGCGCAAAGGACAGTATCAATCGCGGATTGGATCATTTGAAGGGTAACGATTAGGCGTAGTCGGTACTTGTTCGAGCAGCAGAAAGCCCACTCGATGAGTGGGCTTTCTGCTATTTGCGAAGGAAGAGATCGGCGACGATGAACAAGAAAAATACAACCGAGATCATGCCATTCAACATGAAGAAAGAGGCATCCATCCGCTTCAAATCGTGTGGCGAGACGATGCTGTGTTCGTAGAGGAGCAGCAACGTCACGACGCCGATACCCGTGTCTGCAATCCATCCGAGATCAAAAAGTCGTACAAGCCACACAAGAAGCACAATCATGCCCACATGCATCGCACGAGCGATCCAGAAAGCCATGGTCAGGCCGAACCTCTGGGGCACACTGTTCAGGCCTACGCTGCGGTCGTGCTCAAAGTCTTGACAGGCATAAAGAATATCGAAGCCGCCAACCCAGAGCAGCACCGCGAGAGCCAGCACAAGGATGCGGGGGTCAAGCGATCCCCGAACGGCAATCCACGCGGCAGCCGGAGCAATGCCAAGAGCCAGCCCCAGCACAAGGTGAGACCATCGCGTGATCCGCTTCATATAGCTGTACCCAAGCACCACGGCAAGCGCGCAGGGCGCGAGTTCCAGTGTCAACCGGTTGAGCATCGCCGTGCCGAGAAGAAATACCAGCACGGCCACTATCACGAAACCTCCTACAAAACGGCCGTGTAGTTCGCCCGCGGGCAGGGCACGTTTCGCTGTCCGGGGATTTGCGGCGTCCAGATCAGCATCGACGAGCCGATTGAAGGCCATCGCAGCCGAACGGGCCGCGACCATGCAGACGATGATCCAGATCAACGTTCTCAGCGGAGGCCATCCCTTGTCCGCCAGCACGGCACCGGTCAATGCAAAGGGCAGGGCAAAGATGGAGTGTTCCCACTTGATCATCTCCAGCGTTGCAGCCGCACTCTTCAAAAGGCTTGCCATTTCTCCATCTTAAATGGAAAGAGCCACACGGGTCTCCCCCTGTGGCTCTGTCTCGACGAAGGCGGCTACTTGTTGGAAGAGTTCCCTGCGACCTGAAGGTTGTTGACTACCTTGAAGACGCCGGGAACCTGGTTCGCCTGGATATTCGCGACATCCTTATCCCCCTGATTATCGACTACACCCGAGAGCGTCACATTCCCGTTAACAACGGTGATGCGGATCGGCTTTGCTGGATCGATAGCGTACTTATTAAGTTGTGGCGCTCCATAGATCGCGCGAGCTTCGGCCAGGCGAATACGATCATCCATCGGAGATACGGGAGCGACCTCAATATTGTCGACCACATCTTTTACGCCAGGAAAATTTGCTGCGAGGCTGAGCGCGGAGTCTTTATCTACGGGACCGTAGGCAGTGCCTCCGAGAGTAACGACACCATCCCTCACGCCGATCGTCAACGCATTGAACGCAGTTGTCCCGTAACCAACCCGGTCGTAGGCGAGCTTTTCGCCCAGCTTATTCCGAAGCTGCTCATCCTCTACAACCGGCCCTGCTACCTGAATTTGATTCTGGACACCTTTGACATTCTTACGGTGGTGAGTCTTTTTGTCTGCGTCCTCTTTATCGCTGTAAAGAGCGACGGTTCCAGTCAACGTGACCACACCATTCTGCACGTTGGATTTCACATCCTTGAATCGCTTGTTGTCGAGAGCCTTTGTGACGTCGGTTTGAATCTGCACATCGTTAGGACCGCTTGCCTGTGCGCTGGCATCCTGCCCAAGAGCGGCTGAGCCGCCCTGCATGGACAAGGACATAGCGATAAAGACTGCGCAAAACAATAGTCTGCACGTAATTCCAATCATTGCAATCACCTCAAATCTCTTGCGCCGCAAGGATGGCACATTTCTGGCCTGGGCGCAAACTGCAACCGGAACCAGCCTAGCGATAGCGCTGCCGAAGTTTATAGACAATGCTGAAGACGCCCGTTTCATCCCGAGTCACGACAACCGAGTTGTTGTTCGTCAGATTGTATTGAACCTGAATAAGTTGCTGTGCCGACTGATTTACGTTCGTTGCGAAGGTCGCCGTGATCTGCCGGGAGATCTGCTGTTGCACGGTGATCCTCGCCGACGAGTTGCCGAGTGTACCGACGAAAGCCGGGTCAATCTTCACGCTTCCCACGCCGAACAGCTTCTCGACTCGGTTGCTGACCGTTGCGTTCAATGCTCCTCCAAGCAGGGAGCTGGTGGTCGGATCGGTTCCTGCCTGGACCTGCTGCTCCTGATAGAGTTGCGCCTCCTCCTGGGTGCGCCCGAGAGCGAGCAGTGCGAAGACGTCCGCCTCGCTCAACGGCGGCTCCGATCGATACGTTGGCTTCAGGTTGGTCGTCGTCCCATGCAGCCCGATGGTGACATCGTAATTTTCTACACGTGCCGTTGCGTCAAGATCGATGACCGGATCAATCCGCACGGGGTTGGTGAAGTAGATGTCGCCCCGCTGCAGTTGGTACTTGGTCCCCGCAAAGGTGGCGCTACCATCGGTAATTTGAACACGTCCGAGCACGGAGGGCTCTGCCACAGTTCCTCGCACCGTGAGATCGACGGTTCCTGCAAGCTTCGCATAGGAGTTCTGGAAATCAAGCTGTGGGGAGCTGGTGACGTGCACATCAAGGCGTATTCGGTTCGATGCCGCACTGGGGTCGGGCGGCGCGCTCACGCCTCCGGAGGACGAGAAGGCCGCGAAGTCCACATCGGGACCAACGCCGAAACGAGTCAGTAGAACAGTTCCGCTCAACAGGAGGTTTTGTGGTCCACCCTGCAGGCGGAGACTGGTGTTTGCGGTCGCGCTGAGGCCGTACAAGCGAACCCGCACCGTTTCACCGGTAGCCGTCAGGTCGGCATAGAGTCCGTTTTGATACGTCAGGAAGCCGCCAACCTTCAACCTGCCTCCGCCCGTTGTGGCTGTCAGATTCTGGACCTGGAGTCTGTCCTCGTTGAAGACGAGAGTGCCGTTCATGTCGCTCAGGCCATTCGGTACACCATCCATCGCAAGATTGACATGGTCGAACTGCACCTTGCCGGTAAGTGCCGGCTTCTTCACCCGGCCACCTGCCGCGGCCGTAAACTCGATCTTCCCACTCGAGATAATGCCCGGATCGAAGGTGTGGGCCAGCGCCATGCTTACGCTGCCATTCGCCTTCACATCCAGGGCACCACCCTGTGGATTGGTCGAGCCAAATACCTGGGCGGTTCCACTGGCCTGCAAGTCGGTGTCCTGTCCGGTGATGTGGACCTGATCGAGATGAGCGATGCCGTTACTCAAGCTGATTCGAAGAGGCTCTGCCGCCTTGAGCTGTATGCCCTGGAGCTTCACGTCGACTGGAGAGAACTCAGCGTTTCCACTGAGAGCCTGCGGCGTCTTCAGGGGCCCGCTGACGTTGATGAACCCCGCGATCGAAGAGCTTCCCTTGATGCCGCCCGGTGCAAAAATTGCCATCGGTGTCCCAATGTCGAGACCTGTCAACGTCATCTTGGCTTGCGTCTGGTAATTGCCGGTCAACTGCGTCTGACCAGCAACATCAAGTTTGGCGCCGACCAGGGTTGCTTGTGAACTGAAGGACAACAACTTGCCCTGGCTGTGAAGCTCTGCCGCGAGTTCGCCCACCGGTTCGTTCTTTGCCATGATCTTGGCAAGTGTCAGATTCGCCTTGAGACCCGGCTCCGCCAAGGTACCATTCGTATCCGCAACCAGGCTCAATACGCCATCGGCATCGACACCGGCCTGTTGAACGGTCTGAAACTTCGAGAGCTGGAGGTTCTTCCCTTCGATGTGGCCATGCAGCCGTTCGGAGGTCATGTCATAGCCGCCGTTGCCAGTGATCTGCATCCCATGCAGCTTCAGGGCGACGCTGCTGGCCTCGATGTCCTGCCCTTGAACCGTGAGATTCACAATAGCCGACTCGTACGGTTCGCCATACGCAATACCGTTGACAAGGGTGATCTGACCTCCGCCAGAAAGGCTCTTAGGAGTTCCGGCGACGTGAGCATTGACGGAGAGCGTTCCCGTCAATGGCACCTTCTGCTGCTGGCCGGCGAGTTGCAACACATCGACAACCTGAGCATCTGCGAGCTGCACCTTCCCGTCGACTGCGATCTGATTGTCCCACACGTAACTGACCGCGCCGCGATGCGAGACAACGCGCCGCGGATGCGCCGTCCCCGTCACATTGAGGACAGCCGTGCCGCGCTTGATCGTCGAGGTCGCCACGGCGAGGCCCGCCTGCGGCGAGTACTCCGCATCCGCAATCACGGAGTCGACCTGCACGTCCGTAGTCGTTCCCAACTTGACCTCCAGCTGCGAGGCAGTCAGATGTCCCTTAAGGTCGAGGTCAGCCAGTGCGCCGCGAGCCGTTCCGTTGAACTCAAGTCCGCCATGCAGCACCACAGGAAGTGCCGCCGAGCCTTTCTTGCCGTTCGCGGAAACCCCAAACGTCTGCAGCAGTTGATCGAACTCAGAGAGATCGCGCACCGCAAGATCGGTTCGCAGATCGGTCAGGCGGTCCCCGCGATTCACGCCAAGCACACCGCTCGCGTGAAGCGACGATTGCGGCGTCTGCAAGGTGAGCCGTGCAATTTGGACGACCTCTATCTTTCCCGCATAGTGGGCGAGCACCTGCCCGCTGACGGGTATGTTCGAGATCGCGCCTTTGCGGTTCACCCCCGTCGGCGAAAGCTTCACATCAGCGTCCACCAGGACGGAACTTGCGATCTCTGTTGCTGGCCCTCCCCATTCCACTTTGATCGGTCCGGAGATGGAGGTGTCGAAACCAAGATCTCCCTGCTTCTTTGGAGCGGCGATATCCATAATGGTCCGAAGCGGAATCTTCGAGGCGGTCGCAGTCAGATACGCATGCGCGGACTGCACAGCCGGTAATTTGGGGGTGGTCGCGGTTCCCTGGGAGCCGAGAGCGGTCGCAGTCTTGTTGGTTGTGGTCACGGCCCCTACCGCGGTCGGCGACGTCGCCGGTGCGGTGGCAGGAACCTCTCCCAGCCAGTTCGAGATGCGCAGATCTCCTTCGGCGCTGCCGCCGCCCGGGAGATATCCCGTCAAGGCCGTCAGGAGAAGCTCGGTCGGGGTGATATGCAGCTGCGCGCTGCCGTTTACATCATGCAGCCGAACGCCCTGGTCCGCATAGCCGGCGTTGTGAAGCTTCGCCGATCCCACCAGCAGATATCCCGCCTGACAGTCTGGGTCAGGGGGTAGAACCTTCACACTCGGTTTAGTTCCTGTCTTCGGGTGCCGACGCTCCCAGAAGTGCAGATGCTTCTGTGCGACAGCAGGCGGCGTTGTGCAGTTGTGGCCGTTCAGATCCAGATCGACAGATCCTGCGTTCAGCCCGTCAAAGCCGGAGAGCACAGCGATCTGCTTGAGCGCCAGTGAACCCTTGACCTTCGCTTGCCACTCCGGTTCTGCAAAGTGCTGCACCGACGCCGTGGCCGATAACGTCGACGCATCGCCAGTGTTGAAGTCAAACTTCTTCAACTCCGCCATATCACGGCCCACCTCAGCCTCGACGTGCAGCTTCGACTGGGCTTCGGGCTCGGTCTTCATCTTCGTTCGCAGGTCGTTCAGGTCAATCGTGGCACCATAGTGGTCGGTTCCGGCAAGATACTGGACCTGCGCGTTCAGGTCGCGCGCCGCCAGATCGAACGGAATCGCTTTGTCGTTCACTAGTGCAAGCCCATTGACAAGTTCCACTTCGTGCGCCTTCAGATCGAGTAGTGTATCGACGACAGGAGTGGTGCTTGTGCTAGGATGCTTCGGAATCGGCTGGTTCGTCTTGCCATTCTTATCGATGATCAGATGGACTTCTGGATGCTCGACGCGGAGCAGGTTCAGGCCAACATGGGACGCGACCCCGGTTCCCGCCGTGTGTGCAAAGAAGTTGATGAGCTGTACGCGAATAAGGATCCTATCCGCTGAAAGGTATGGTGCCTCACCCGGACCTTCGAGCCCGTGGATCACCAGGCCATTGGCTTCAATAGCCAGGTGCCGCAGGTTGAAGTTGATCCTGGTCAATTCCACCCGACCGCCGGTTGCGTCCTCAAGGACAGTGACGACCTCTTTGCCGACACGCCTCTGAAAATCTGCCGTTGTGGTGTACCAGGCGAAGCCGCCGAGCACAACGAGCAGAAGAACAAAGAGACCGAGCAGTGTCCACGCAGCGGGACGTGCAACGCGTCGCAATAGAGATCGCCGCTTCGGTGCAGATGTCTGCGGCTCGTTTTGGGCAGGAACGCTCACGACGCCACCTCTCCCGGTCTAACCATGCGCACGCTTCCCTGCGCCTTCAAGGACTTCAGCCAGTCGCCCAGCAGCGCCCCGACCTGCTGCTGGAGCAGGATCTCCTGGATCCGATCGGAGATCGTCGCAAGCTTCGGTGGAGCCGACCTTCGCTCCGCATATGCAGGAAGCAGCGTCTTATCGTAATAGCTCTTGATCTCCTCGGGAGTGACACGGATCCCCATCTTGAAGCGCATCTCAATAAATCGCAGCACCCGCATCCGCTCGCGCCAGCGCTCCACAAGTTCCTGGAGGGTGAATCCCTGATCGCTTAGAAATTTCTCCCAGCCTGCGTCCGTCTCGCAGTGATCCTCCTTACAGGCTGGAATATCTTTACGCAGTCCTGCTAACTGCGCATTGACCTCCGCGTCCGTAATCGGTGTGTCAGATTGTAACTTCACCTGTTGCAGTATGAGTGTCCTGTCGATCAGGCGCTCGATGGTTGCATCACGCGAGAATAATTTGCGCTCATCCCGGAATGGCTGGAAGGCCTGAAAGCGGCGCTCCTCATCAATATCGCTTTCGAGCACAAGATCACCGTTGACGACTGCCACAACCTGGTCCAGTACAACTCCATCCTGCGCTGGCGCAGTTGTCTGCGGCGCGCTTGGGACGGTTGGCGCCAGAGTGGGTTGTTTGGTCGAAGGTTCTATTGCCGTCTGCGCGAGGACGTGCAGTGATCCACACAGAAGCCCGGCAAGAAGCATCCCTCTACGACCGGCAGCGGCCCGGCCCATCGGCTCACAGGGCTGGTTGGATACGGTATGTGTCCGCGCGTTCATGGTTAGAAACTTTGTCCAATGCTGAAAAAGAAGTTGAAATGCGGCGCCTGCCCAACATAGGGAACACTTCCGTTGAAGTCGTAGATCACCGGGTATTTAGGCGGATTGAGGTTATAACTCAAATCCACCCGAATCGGTCCCACCGGTGTTTTGTACCGCGCACCGAGACCCAGCGCATGAGAAAAATAATTGAAGTTGCAGGTGCCAAACTTGTTCGTAACACCGCTGCAGCTTGCTTGATCCGGCTGGTGAAACCGCGTGAAGCTCGGAAATACATCACCAATATGATCAAAGACGTTCCCCATGTCGTGGAAAACTACGAACGAGACGCTATCGCCCACATACGGCAGCGTAGGAGGGGGCAGCCGCAGTTCAATCGTATTGACGAAAGCTGCCGAACCGCCCACAGGAAATCCTGTCTGCAGATCACGAGGACCGGCAGCGTTAATCCCGAATCCGCGATGCGATGTAGCGCCCCCCGCGTACAGTCGCTCCGGCAATGGAACCGGGTTACAGCTTGCATTCGTTGTAAGCAAGCCTCCGAAACATGCCGATGTGGGATCGCTCGAGATATTCGGATTCGTTCCAAATGAATTCTCGAATCCTAGGCGGGTATTCCGTGCCAGTACATATCTCTTCTTTCCAAACACGTAATAAGTAGAGTTCGAGAGGTCCAGCCGGTTGAAGTCAGTCTGTGATCCAAATTTGGACGAGGCGATGAACTCCTGTACCGATGTATACGTTCCCTTCGAGGCATCCAGCGGGCTCGGCTGGCGGGTGTCGTGAAACCAGGTGATCGAAGGGCCTCCAACCCGCACCGGCTGCGACAAGAGGGGAATCAGGTTTGCCGAAACTTGCAGACTGGCCGGGTTGACCGACACGCGACGGTACTGGAAATCGTAGATAAAGGTGTCCGCTTTACGGACCTTCTGCGTAAGTCGAACAACTCCCTGCAGCGTCGAAGCCTGAAAGGTGGTGATGTTCTGCACATTTGAGTAGCCGCCCGAAACGGAGGCCGATAAGGGTGGCCGTCCCAGAAAATTCGGGTTCAAGAAGCTGAGCGTGGCTACCTTCTCGAGCAATCCATAGGTCGTATGCAGAGTTAAGGATTCATCCGTGCCGCGCAGATTGATTCGACCCACGTCAAGCGACACACGCGGACTGATGCCAGTGCTTCCATTCTGCTGATACTGTGCCCCTGGCTGCAGTCCAAGTAGAACAGCCGATGCAGGGGAGATCGTTCCGTGATTCGGTGTTCCCGTTTGCGCTTCAAAGCCGAAACCGTATGTCACGTCCCATCGTCTCGCTTCTGTAACTTGCACCAGCACATTCTTGCGAGGCGCGTCTCCAGCCGGATTTTGCACTGCCGCGACCACCTCATTAAAGAGTGCAAGGTTGTAGAGCCGTCGCTGCGTGTCCAATAACGCACTCTGGTCCAAAGGATCACCAGCATGAACCTTCAGGCGATCCTCGATCAGCTTTGGCTTGGTACGCACGATGCCGGAGAGCAGAACCTTGTTGACAAAGACCTGCTGCCCCTCTGTCACGTCCAGGGTCACGTCAGTCCTGGTGGGATCACCGGTTTCTTTTATCTGCTTGATCTCGATCCGAGCCTGATCGAATCCGTTGCTGACGTAGTAGCTGAGCACCTCATCACGGTCGCCCGAGAGTGTAATCAGCGAAAAAGGTTGGCCAGACTGAGCATTCAGCAGCGGCGTGACATCTTTCAGCCGATCCGCGTTCACGCCAGTAAGCTTGATTGCCCCAAACTTCTGCTGTGGACCTTCATCAATCGTCAATGCGATGTGTATCTCAGCAAGCTTTAACTCCTTGCCGTTAATCGTGTCGATATCCTGCACGCTCGACGTCACCTTGGCATCGCTGAAGCCGTTCGCCCGGTAGATCGACTGAATCGACTTCTCATCCGCACTCAGTAAAGACGGACTGAACCGTCCGCTGGGCATGTACGCATCCGCTTTCTGCACACGCATCCGCTCGCGCAAGGTATCACTGTTGAAGTACTTGTTGCCTTTCAGAGTTACCGTGAGAACCTTGTGTTTCGTTCCTTTATCCACTGAATAGACGACTTGCTCGGACGGCGTGTCTTCCCCAATCACTCTCACCTCAACCGTTGCGTCAAAGTAACCCTGCTGCTGCAGGTAATCCTTGATGTTGTGGGTCCCCTCGTTCAAAAGATCGTTGTCGATCGTTCCTTCTTCAAAGATCGGGACCAGGAGCTGCAGCCTGCTCTTCGAGAACTTAACGCCCTCGGTCACCACTTTTACAAGAGGTCCCTGGTTCGCCGTGAACTGATAGTCCAGCTGTCTTCGAGATGAATCGTAGGTGGACTTCTCGAGAACCGCCGTCGCCTCCAGTCGATCTTTCTTCTGGTACACGGCTCGAAGCCGTGTGAGTGCATCGCTAGTCGTCTCGCGCGTCACCTTCGTGCCGTGCTTCAGCTTGCTTTTCTTGCGGAACGCGGCTTCCGTCAAGCCCGGATCTTTCCCATTCAACGTAACTTGGCCGATTCGGGCCTGTGGGCCTATGTTCACCGTGTAGGTCGCGTTTATTTGTTGACCGGCTTTATCGATCGTGGACACGGCTGTTATCGCCGGCTGATAGTAGCCATTCTGGATGAGAACCTGTCTGATCCCCTCGGTGCCGGCATTGAGCGCGCCCTTGACAAATGCCGTTCCTGGATCGAGCTTCGTGCCAAACTCGAGAAGCGAGGTCAGCCGTTCACTTTTCACCCCTTCAATCACGATTCGACCAACATAGTAGCGAGGCGTTCCGTCGAAGATCAGGGTCATCGAATCCCCGTGCCGCACTCCGCGAACATCGATGTCGCGGTATCGGCCGCTCGCGAAGAGACGCCTTATGCTCTGCCGTACCTTGTCGGGATCGAGTGGTTCGCCTGCCCTTTGCGCGATCTCTTTGGGCAGCGTATCGTTCGCGTCGAACGTGACGCCTTCAAACTGGATGCCATCGACATGTAGTCCATGAAACTGCCAGAGTGAGGTGCTGAGCGCCGCAACTGCGGGAACATCTTCTACTCGAGAGCTTGACTGCGCTGCTCCGGGTTCAGTCGTTGTTGCCGGCGAAGTCTGGATTGCAGCATCGGGTACAACGGCAGTTCGGCCAGCAGGCGCTGTGGGAGCCGGCGTCGACGCGGCCGGAATGCCCTGCGCCGGTGCTGCGATCGCTCCAGCCGCGAGCAGCAACACTCCTGTCCATCCCGCGAGTACGGCGCGCTTTGATGATCTTCCGGAATGAACGACCCCCCGCCCCAGACTCGATTCGTGCAACACCACCGCATTTCTCTCCCAGATAACTACTCTCTCCCCATCTCTCCCAAGACAGCCAAAAAAGGCGTCTACCCAAAATTTTACCTCTGGTCCAAGCAGATATTTCCTCTCAGAAACAGAATGGCTATTATCAAGGCGTTGGATGCCAGAAACGGCTCCCATGTCCGCCGCCGGCTGGTGGCGTCCGTCCGGTCTTTATACTATCAAGTACGTTGTACTTTCCAGGATTTACTTAGATCAGTGAGAACACATTGCGACCATGCCATCCTCTCTCATTCCATCCTTCGCGACTCCAGGGCCGCCCCGCATTACCGCCGAAGAGCGCTACTCCCGCCAGGTTCTCTTTAAGAGCATCGGTGTCGCCGGGCAGCAGCACCTTGCCTCCGCCCATGTCGCCATCATCGGGTGTGGAGCCACCGGCACTGTCTCCGCTTCACTCCTTGCGCGTGCCGGCGTCGGAACGATCACCCTGGTTGATCGGGACTTCGTCGAAGCCTCCAACCTGCAGCGCCAGATCCTCTTCGATGAAGCAGACGCACAGGAATCACTTCCCAAAGCAGAGGCTGCCCGGCGAAAGATTGCTCTCTTCAACTCCGACGTTACCGTCCACGCCCATATCGCTGACCTTGTTCCTGGCAACATCGGATCGCTTGTTGATGCAGCTCACGTCATCCTCGACGCTACCGATAATTTCGAGACGCGTTACCTGATCAACGACTTTGCCGTCCAGCAAGGCACGCCATGGATCTACGCTGCTGCTGTTGGTTCCTACGCTGCCTCCATGAACATCCTGCCTGCGCCCCATAACCTGAGGACCGCGTGTCTGGCCTGCATCTTTCCAAAGCCGCCCGGTGGTCCTGTTGAAACCTGCGACACCGCTGGAATCCTCTCGACGGCGGTAAACTTCGCCGCATCGCTCCAGGTCACCGAAGCTCTGAAATTTCTCACCGGTCAGCCTGAAGCCATCCGGCGAACACTGCTCTCCTACGATCTCTGGACCAGCGAGCGGTCGGAGGTGAGTACGTCCCGGCCGGATCCAGCCTGCATTGTCTGTGGACAGCGCGTCTTCATGCATCTTGCTGGCCATGACCGGCCGCACATCACCCTTTGTGGAAGAAACGCGGTCCAGATTCATGAGCGTCATCGCCCGATCGACTTTGCCGTAATGCGCAACCGGCTGGAGAACCACTCCGAAGTCGAGGACCTGCGATTCAATGATCTGCTGCTTCGTTTCCGCCGCGGTGCCCACACACTTACCCTGTTCAAGGATGGCCGGGTCCTGGTGCAGGGCACGACTGACATCACCCTTGCTCGTTCGCTTTATGCCCGCTTCATCGGCTCATAAACGAGCCGCATGCTCATCCGCAACAGCCGAGATCAGCTTCAGTTCCCATCTCCTGTCCACCCGCAACGCGAGACCAACCTTTTTGTTACTTTTGACTTCTAAGGCGTTAGTCGTTTGTTCGGTGCGGTTTCCACGAGCAAGTCAAGGTTGCGGTACGCTGGATAAGGCGAGAACGCGGCGACACAGGATCATACAGACCGGAATCGAGCCCAATGAGCACACAAGGCATCCAGATGACGCAAGGAAAACCGAACTCCGGCTTGTTCAAGCGGAACCCTCCAATCGCTGGCGAAGCCGAAGCGATCGAAGCCGCCAAGAATGGCGACCCGGAGGCTTTCTCAAAGCTTTACGCGCTGCATAAACGTCGCGTCTACACTCTCTGTCTTCGTATGCTCGGCAACGTATCTGAGGCTGAGGATATGACGCAGGAGGCGTTTCTACATCTCTTCCGCAAGCTCGGGAGCTTCCGCGGCGAGTCTGCCTTCTCAACCTGGCTGCATCGTCTCACAGTGAATCTGGTCCTGATGCATCTCCGCAAGAAGGGGCTGAATCTCGTCTCGCTTGAAGAGACCATCAACCCGTCCGAAGAGGACGCGCCAAAGCGTGACTTCGGCAGTCGAGATCCTATCTTGGCGGGATCTGTGGACCGCGTTGCTCTCGAACGTGCAGTCGGCTCGCTTCCTCCCGGCTATCGCATGGTCTTTGTGCTCCATGATGTGGAAGGCTTTGAGCACAATGAGATTGCCACCATGCTTGAATGTTCGACCGGCAACAGCAAGTCTCAACTGCACAAAGCACGTCTGAAACTCCGCGAACTGCTCCGCCTTTCGGGACAGATTCCGAAGCCGTCGTCTGGGCTCAAGGAGGTTTCACAATGACGGATACCAATTTGCCTGAGTTCCCTGACTTTGATGCGATGACTTCGGCGGACTTCGAGAATTACCTGCCGGATTTCTTCGCATCAGGAGACGGTCACGTCAGTGACGATCCTAGGCTTACCAAATTTCTTGCACGCAATCCAGACTGCGCGGCGCTTGTCCGCGATCTGGAGACCATCGCTGAGACCGCTCGCAGCCTCTTTGACTTCGAACCAACCGATGAACCCAGTGATCAGGTCTGGACCGGTATCCGTGAGAAGATGAATGCCGAAGCGGACGCTATGAAACCTAAGCACCTGGCTGAACCTGAATAAGACTTGCCATAGCTTTGCAGGTAGTGTAGCTTTCAGAAAAGAATGAAGACTCAGCCCCAGCCCGTCTCGTATATTATCTACCGCTATTGGCGCATTCGAGCGGCTGAGTGGAGTCCTCGCATGCATCTCTGAGTCACTAATCCTCTTCAGAGAACTTCGAAACTTCAAGCCGCGACCTCACAGAGGTCGCGGCTTTTGTCTGCCATAAACGTCTCCGCAAGATGCAAGAGACCATCGTTCAGGAACTAGATCTACGGAGATATCATGACTTCCGCTCAAGCACCGACACAGCTTGTCCCGACGCCTCAAACGGGCGCATCAGTCAGCCGCACCTCAGTTCCAGCACATCTGCGGCGCATAGTGCTCACTGGTTTCATGGGCGCCGGCAAGTCGACGGTGGGGCGTCTAGTGGCTCGACAGCTCAACTGGGAGTTCCTCGACCTCGACGCACACCTCGAGTCTCGTACTCGTTCCACGATCCCGGAGCTCTTCTCGATCCATGGCGAGACGCACTTCCGCAGGCTCGAATCTGCCGCGCTTGCCTCAGCGCTCGGGCGAAGCTCCACGGTTCTCGCTCTTGGTGGCGGGACCCCCGAGACCCTGACTAACCGGCTCCTGCTCGAACAGACACCCGGGACCTTCACAATCTTCCTGCATGCCTCGTTTGAGACCCTCTTCGATCGCTGCATTTTGCAGGCAGTCGAGCGCCCCGTGCTTGCCGATGTGGATGAAGCCCGCGTCCGGTTCATCGGCCGCCAGCCAAGCTATCGCCGGCTCGCCCACCTCACGCTTTCTACCGAGGCGCTAACATCAGAAGAAACAGTAGCTTCGCTGCTCCTCTTGCTAGAAAAAGTAACGCCGTCACGCCGCTGAACGAGCATTTCTGCATCGAACCTTCTGGAACCCTTACAGGAGAGTATGCTGGTCACCCCCATGTCCCAACCTAGTTCAAACCAGGTTCAGTCCCGTGCCAACGTGCACGGCTACATCCTCTTTACAATCAGTGTCTTTCTCCTGCTGGCGCTTGGCTGGCAGCTCAGCAAAGAGCTGGAGATTATCTACGTCAGCGCACTCTTTGCCGTCGTCCTGTTCCCGATTGTTGTCAGGATTACGAAGATCCGTATTCGCGGCATCCATATCTCCCGTCCTCTTGCGATCGTCCTGCTCATTGCCGGCGTCGTCCTCGCTGTGAGCATCTTCTTTACCGTGGGCCTGCCCCCTGTTGCGCGCGATATACGTGCCTTCTCGATTGAACTTCCGCAGCGGCTTCCAGGGATCGTAGCCAAGCTGAAGAGGCTGCCTTTTGCTGACAAGATCGGCATCGACTCACTTGCTGCACGCGCGGAAAACGGCGTGGCAGCGACCGCCGCGTATCTCGTGACATCACTCCCGATGTGGTTGTCCCACGTCTTCGACATCCTCACGGCGGTGTTCCTCTGCATCTATTTCATGCTCGAAGGGGAGCACGCGTACCAGTTCTTTCTGTCGCTCTTCCACCTCGGCCAGCGACAACGTCTGAACGCCACCCTGCACAAGGCAGAACTCAAGATGAGTAAATGGCTGCTCGGCCAGGGCCTTCTCATGCTCACGCTTGGCATCTGCAGCACGATCGTCTTCGGCATTCTGCATGTGCGCTATTTCGTTCTGCTGGGGGTGCTCATGGGTCTCCTGAACATCATTCCAATCGCCGGCGGCGTGATTACAATTATCCTTGTCGCTGGCGTGGCCGCGATCGATTCGTGGACCAAGATGCTCGGCGTCCTTATCTTCTATCTCATCTACGTGAATGTCGAGAACGCCATTCTCACGCCGCGCATCATGAAGAGCAGCGTCGATCTGATGGGTCTCACTGTCTTAGTCGCACTGCTCATCGGAACCGCGCTCGCGGGAATCGTAGGCGCATTGGTTGCCGTCCCCACTGCTGCGCTCATCAGCGTTCTACTTGACGAATACGCCGTTCAGCGAGATGGGATCGCTCTTTCCTCAACTTCCTCGTCCTAAGTACATCTTCCACTCTGCTCGCATCCGTCTGTTCCCGCTGCTATCCTAAGGCTTGTGGCTGACCTGACATTTTCGCAACCCGAACGCCGCAACTTCTTCGTTCCTATCGCTCTCGCGGTCGTCGTCCTTGCTCTCGCCTCGGCACTTCTCATCCGCTTTACACCGCACCGCATACCGGTGCTTATTGTCAAGCACACGTCTACCTGGCAGGCGCACACGATCTTCAAATCCGATTCCATCCTGGTCGGGCAGGATAAAGCGCAGGATGATCTCTACGTCCTCGCCACGCTCCGCATTCAGGACCCGCTCAAGGTTCCACTCTTCCTGAAGGACTTTACCGGCACGCTCACAACGGCCAGTGGCGAGACCCTTTCCGTGAGTGCCGCTGAGAAGCTTGAACTGCCCGCGCTCTACGAGACCTTCCCCGCTCTCAAGAGCCTCGCCTCCACTCCACTGCTCCGCGAAGCGGCCATTCTTCCGGGACGAACAGCGGAGGGCATGATCCTGCTGCACTTTCCGGTCACCGAGGATGCCTGGAGCCACCGCCAGTCCGCCACGCTGACCGTGGACTTTTACCACCAGGGCCCGCAAAGCATTGCACTGCCCGTAGTCCCGCCTTCCACCAACGCACCCCCGCCAGACAAGTCGAGCAGCAGATGACCCGCCGTCGCTGGATCGCTAATACCTGGACGCCCACCACCGCCGCCCTCTCCGGCGAACAGGCCTACCATCTCGCCCACGTGCTCCGAGCCGAGCCCGGGCAGATCTTCGACCTCGTTGCCGGCGGCTTCCTGCACCGCGCAGAGGTCACCGAGGTGTCCGACACTCAGGTCTTGTTTACGCTACACGAGGAGCTTGAAGCCGCAGCCGCTCTGCCCGTACACCTGCTGCTCGCCGTCTTCAAGTTTGAACCCATGGAGTGGGCCATTGAAAAGGCTACGGAGCTCGGCGTGGACCGTATCACGCCCATCCTCGCCCGGCGCACGGAGAAGCACCTCGCCCAGGCTGCCGTGAAGCGGGTCGAGCGCTGGCGCCGCATCGCCCTCGAAGCGTCGCAGCAATCACGCCGCACCGACATTCCAGAGATTACAGATCCCGTCGTCCTTCATCTGGCGCTCGAGCGCGAAGCATGTAACCACCGGCTGCTTTTGTCCGAGACTGAACAGGAAACAACACTGACCGCCGCCCTTCTGTCACGAAAAGCGACGGCCCTCGAAGCTGGAAAGGAAGCTGGCGATCACGACACAGTGATTGCTATCGGCCCTGAAGGTGGCTGGACCCCGGAAGAGATGAGTCTCTTTGCCACCTTCTATTGGCAACCTGTCACATTAGGGCCGCGCATCCTTCGTGCTGAAACGGCTGCTATCGCTGCCTTGGCCATCATCTCAGCTCATCTCGCCTGATCGACCTACGCTCCTGCGATCCAGACCATTAGCTGAAGATCTCCTTGACCTTCGAGAACAAGCCCCGGGATGTTGGCGTATTCTCGACCGTCATGGTCTCCGAGAGCTGTCTCAGCAACTCCCGCTGCGCCTTCGTCAGCTTGCCAGGCGTAGCCACGCGAACCTCTATAATCAAGTCGCCCTTGCCATGTTCATTCAGGTGTGGAACGCCTTTGCTCCGCAGCTTGAACTCTTTACCACTCTGCGTTCCCTCTGGAATCTTGATCGTCGCCGCTCCTTCCAGCGTCTGGATCTCCAGCTCCGTCCCAAGAGCCGCCTGCGGGAAAGAGATGGGCAATACGCAGTGCAGATCGTCGCCATCCCGCTCGAAAAACTTATGCGCCTTCACGTTCAGCACTACGTACAGATCGCCTGACGGTCCCCCAAACCTTCCGGTCTCACCCTCACTCTGATACCGGATTCGCGTGTCCTGCTCCACTCCCGCCGGAACCTTGACCAGGATGCTGTGCTCCTTTTCGACGCGCGTCTCCCCCCGGCATGTCTTGCACCGGTCAATGATCAGCGTGCCGGTTCCATTACAGACCGTGCATGTCCGCGCCACCGAAAAGAATCCTTGCTGGAAACGCTGCTGTCCGCGTCCTCCGCATTGTGTGCAGGTGATAGGTGCCTTACCGTTGGCAGAGCCCGATCCCTTGCAGTCGTCACACGTCTCCATGCGCCGGATGCGAATCTCCTGCTCCTTGCCGAAGACGGCCTCTTCAAACTCGAGTGTCAGGTCATAGCGCAGATCGCGCCCCCGCTGTACTCGCGACGCCTTCCGCTGGCCACCCATGTTGAACATCTCGCCAAAGAGATCGCCGAAGATATCTCCAACATCCTGCGCGCCGCCCGCAAACGGGTTGCCACCTGCTCCAGCGCCTCCCTGAAACGCTGCGTGGCCGTAGCGGTCATAGGCTGCCCGCTTCTCAGGGTCGCTCAGCACCTGATACGCTTCGCTACACTCCTTGAACTTCTCCTCCGCCCTCGGGTTGTCCGGATTGCGATCCGGATGGTGCTGCATTGCCAGCTTCCGGTAAGCGGTCTTTAGCTCCTGGTCCGAAGCCTCTCGAGAAACCGTTAGAACTTCGTAGTAATCAATCTTCGTCACGTTTGCCGTCGCACTCATCTCTTTATTTTCCTGACACTCATCTGCACTTCGTTGAAGAGGGGCACACTTCCAGTTATGCCCCTGATGTGTCTTCTATTCCCTAAACGCTGTTCCCTACATCCTTGCCTCTATTCCGACACCTGCGCCGGGTTCGAAGCAATGCGCACCAGCGCGGGACGAAGTAGTTTGTCGCGGATCCGATAACCCCGGCGAATCTCCTCGAGCACCTGATGGTCCGGAGACTCGGTTGTTTCAATGTCCCCCAGTGCTTCATGAAAACGCGGATCGAACTGTGCTCCGACCGACTCCACAGCATGCACATTCAGGTTTTTCAACGCGTCTTCCATCTGCTTGAGGATCAGCTCCACTCCGCCACGCAACTGTTCAGCAGTCCCATCAGCCTTGAGTGCGAGCTGGAAGTTGTCCATCACACCCAGAAACGGTTCGACGGTATACGTCACGGTACGATCGCGCATATCCTCGCGTTCCCTGCTCTCGCGTTTACGCGCATTGTCGAACTCCGCCTGCAGACGAGCAAGCCGATCCAGCAACTGGTCCCGCTCTCCGCGGACTTTCTCCAGTTCGGATGCGGCAGGGGACCCGACAGACTCCATCCTCCCATCCAGCGCTTCCTGCTCCGGTGAGTCCTGCTCTGGCAAACTTTGTTCTAGTGTCTCGTCTTGCATTCCGTCAGTCCCTCTCGTCTCATCAAGATCATCTCTATTGTTGCTGATTCCTGCCCATCGCGCGACCCCGCCCGCGAACCGGTCCCAACTGTTGTGATGTGTCATACCACCCACCCGCTCCAAACATCCCTACAGCGGCTGCTCCAGCATCCGCTCAAATACCTGCGCAATGTAACTGACCGCACTCATCGTTCGTTCGTACTGCATCCGTTTCGGTCCAATCACGCCAACCGTTCCCAGACTCTCGCCTCCCATCCGAGAGGGCGCGGCGATTAGCACCAGGCCAGCCAACTCCGGTGCCTGCTCCTCTAGGTCGAAGACAACCCGCACCGACTCCTGTCGCGTGTCGATATAAGCATTCAGCAGGTCCACGACCCGCTGCTTCGCCTCGAGCGCCATCAACACGTCGCGCAGCCGTTCGCGTTCTGCCTGGCTTGCGGCTCCCTGGCTTGCAACCAGATTTCCCACGCCTTCAACATACACTGTCTGTCGCGGCAGATCCGCTTCGGGCACCGTACGCGCCCAGAGCTGCTGCACCGATGCGAGAAGCCGCTGGTACTCGGTGCGCTCGCGTTCCATCATTCGGGCGATCTCCGCGCGAACCCGTTCCATACTCCAGCCGCGAAAGTTCTCGTTCAGGAAGTTCGCCGCGGTCTCCAATTCGCGCAGTGTCAGATCTTTGTCCATGGCCAGGACCCGGTCGCGCACCATCCCCGATCGAGTGACCACCACGGCCAGTACACGCGCCTCCGCCAGCCGTGAGAAATGCACATGCTCCAGCATGTCGCCCGAGGCACCGGCGACAATAGCTACGCCAACCCCGCTTGAAAGCGTAGCCAGCACATGGGACGTCCGCTCCAGCACCGCCGATGTCCCCGCCAACCCGATGAAGCTCGAGTCGATCTGCAGACGCGATCCTGCCGAAAGTCCAGGTCGCCCGTTCAGCTGCTCCACGTAGAGTCGGAATGCTTGAGCCGTCGGAACGCGGCCAGCTGAGGTGTGCGGCTGTTCGATCAACCCAGCCTCCGATAGCGCAGCCATCTCGTTCCTCACCGTAGCCGGACTCAACCCCGAGATATCTGGCTGCCCAAGGCGAACAATGGTTCCCGAGCCGACGGGCTCTCCTGTATCGATGTAGTTCTCGACGATGGCCGTCAGAATAGCCCGCTGTCGCGCCGTTACACGCTCCACATCTGCCATCGTCAACCACCTCACCACCAAGAATACGCCATCCGTCAAGCGTTCTTGCCACAGCGCCGTCAAAGGTGCTGCAGCTCATCGGCTCACAGAACCTTAGCTGATCTCCAGCACATCTTCGTCATGCTCCGAAATTTCCATCGCCCGCGCCGCTACCTTTCGGGCAACATCATAGAACGCGGTTACTGATGCGGACTCCGGTCCCGCCAGCGTCACCGGCAGCCCGCGATCGCCGCCAATCCGGATCTTCGGATCGAGATCGAGCGCGCCCAGAAACGGCAGACCGAACTCCGCCGCCGTCCGCTCCGTTCCGCCTGCCCCAAACACATCGATCACTTCACCTCCCGGCAGCGTCATCTGCGACATATTCTCGATCAGCCCGATCACCTCGACCTTCACCTGGTGAAACATCTCGAGCGCCTTCCGTGCATCCTGCAGCGCCACGCCGGAGCCGGTAGATACAACCACCGCTCCCGTCAACGGCACCGTCTGGACCAGAGAAATCACCACATCACCAGTCCCAGGAGGCAGGTCGACAATCAGGAAATCCAGCTGCCCCCACTCCACCTGGGTCAGAAATTGTTTGATGATCTGGTGCAGCATCGGGCCCCGCATCACCATGGGCTTATCGCCGGGAGAGATCAGTCCCACCGAAATAAACTTCACCCCGTGCGCCAGCAGCGGCTCAATGCGATTCTCGCCCACGACATTCGGCTGTCGTGTAGCTCCCAGCATCATCGGTACATTCGGCCCATAGATGTCTGCATCGATCAGTCCGACCTTGTATCCGAGTTTACCCAGCGACACTGCCAGATTCACCGCGACCGTCGTCTTTCCCACCCCGCCCTTGCCACTCCCCACAGCCACGACATGCGCCACGCCCGGCAAAGGCTGCGGCCCCTGCGGTACTCCCGCCCCTGTATGTCCCATGGACTCTCCTTCGAACCTTCTCGAATCATCTCGAAACGTTGTCATCCTGAGCGCAGTCGAAGGACCTCCATATGTCCTCGGCCGATCTCACCTAAACTCACTCCATCAACTACACATGAAATCCACCCGGCAGCGCCGCCCGCATCTCTTTCTTTCGTTGCGTCTCTCCGGATCGCATCTCCCGCCGCCGTCCCGCATCCTCAAACCGCCGCTTCTGATGATCCGTCTCCGGCACCACTTGCGGAACCACAAGCCGCTGGCCTTGGTGATCGACCGCCACAAAGGTCAGATACGCCGAGGAGACATGGCGCAATCGCTGCTCCCGGACATCCTCCACCATGACACGCACGCCCACCTCCATCGAGGTCCGAAATGCACGGTTGACGCTCGCCTTCAGGATCAGAAGCTCTCCCATCCGCACCGGCGCCACAAAATCAAGATGGTCCATGCTCGCGGTAACCGTAATTGCTCGTGCATGACGGCTCGCCGCCATCGCCCCCACCAGGTCGATGTACTGCATCAGCCGGCCGCCAAACAGGTTTCCTAATGCATTCGAGTCTGCTGGAAAGACAATCTCACTGCGCTCCGACTGCGACTCCTCAACCGTCCTGGTCACCATCTCGTCGCTCATTCATTCCAGTCTAAATCCCATCTACAGCGAAGGCTTGGCCTCTCCATCTTCCACGGCCGCTAGAATCAAGCCATGGACAAGATTGCCGCCCTCACCGAACTCCTCCAGCTTGACCCCACCAACGCGTTTGCCCGCTACGGCCTTGCCATGGAGCACATCGGCCAGAACAATCCCGAGCAGGGGCTGGCCGAGTTCACCACCCTCATCGGCCACAATCCCGACTACGTCCCCGCCTTCCAGATGTCTGCCCAGACCCTTGCCAAGCTGGGCCGCACCGAAGAGGCCCTCACCCGCCTTCACCACGGCATCGCCGCTGCCAACCGCACGAGCAACCAGCACGCCCTCGCCGAGATGGAAGGCCTCCGCGAAGAGCTCACTTCTCAATCCATCTAGTACCAACACCCTGTCATCCTGAGCGAAGGCGCAGCCGAATCGAAGGACCTGCGTTAGCATGTGCCCGTGCCTGTTCTCTTATCGAACATCCGCTTTCATTTCACACACAAACGATCGCGGTTCAAGGCGGTCCGGCATCCTTCCCACCCGCCAAACGTCTATAGTTCTATCTATGGCGACTTCCCTCCCCGCGACCCTCGGCGCCCTGCGCGCCAGCCAGTACACCCCCGAACGCGTCAGCCGCTCCGTCAAGGATGAGCTTCGCGAGAACCTGATTCAGCGCCTCCGGTCCAAAGGCACATCCGATGCTCCTCTGTTTCCTGGCATCATCGGCTACGAAGACACAGTAGTTCCCCAGATCGTCAATGCCGTGCTCTCGAAGCACAACTTCATCCTGCTCGGCCTCCGCGGCCAGGCAAAGTCGCGCATCCTTCGCGCCCTCACCACTCTGCTCGATCTCGAGAGCCCGTACGTGGCCGGATCCGAGCTCCGCGACAATCCCTACGCGCCCCTCTCGAAGTTCTCCCGCGACCTGATCGCAAAGATGGGCGACGCCACCCCGATCGCCTGGATGACTCCCGACGACCGCTACGTCGAAAAGCTTGCCACACCCGATGTCACTGTAGCGGATCTGGTCGGCGACATCGATCCTATCAAGGCAGCGCGCTCCAATCAGGACCTCGGCTCCGAGCTGACCATGCACTACGGCCTGCTTCCGCGCGCCAACCGCGGCATCTTCGCCATCAATGAAATTCCCGACCTCGCCGGCAAGATCCAGGTCGCGCTCTTCAACATCATGCAGGAGGGTGACGTCCAGATCAAAGGCTATCCCGTCCGGCTCAAGCTGGACGTCGCTATCGTCTTCTCCGCCAACCCTGAGGACTATACCGCCCGCGGCAAGATCGTCACGCCGCTCAAGGATCGCATCGGTTCAGAGATTCGAACGCATTACCCGGAGTCGATCGACGAAGGAATCAGCATCACCGCCCAGGAGGCCTGGACCGCCCGGAGTAATGGTAGAGACGCGCGCACGAACAGCGCCATTGAAATTCCCCACTACATACGCCAGATCGTCGAGCAGATTGCCTTCGCAGCCCGCGAAGATAAGAAAGTCGACAAGCGCTCCGGCGTCTCGCAGCGTCTGCCCATCAGCACCATGGAACTTGTTATCTCGAACGCCGAGCGGCGGGCATTCCTTCATGGCGAAACACTGGTGGTCCCCCGCGTAGGCGACATCTACACTGCCCTTCCCGGTATCTCCGGCAAGATCGAGCTCGAGTATGAAGGCGAGATGCGGGGCGCCGACACGGTCATCCGCGAGATCATTCGCGCATCTGTCGCGCAGGTATTTGACCAGTACTTCAAAGACATCAACACCCAGCAGATCGAGCAATGGTTCAATCTTGGCGGCACCGTCCAACTGAATGACACGCAGCCTGCCGCCGGCTCACTCTCCGAGTTGCAGCAGATCCGGGGCCTTATCGAGAAACTGTCGCCATTACATATCAATGCAAAATCCAAACCTGAGATCGCCGTAAGCGCTGCCGAGTTCCTGCTCGAAGGCATGTACGCCCACAAGCGCCTCAACCGGACCGAAGAACGCGCCTTTACTGCCGGCGAGAAGAAGCAGCGCACCAACGACGCCGCCAACTACGCCGAAAAGATGCGAGAACGCGAGATCGACCGTGACGACTACACCAAGAATCGTACCCGCCGTGGCTTCAACTAAACCGCACGGCGTGCTCTATCGTGTGCATGCTGTTCCCGCGATTCCAATGCTGGTGGTGCCATGCCTCTATCGTCTACCATGCTTTTGTCTATAGTCGCGCTGCTTGCTCCTGTCATGCCAGCACAGCAGCAGGCGATTACTCCGACTATCTCCCGGGCTGAGCTACTCGGTACCGCCCACCAGCTTGCCGTCGACGAGGGCTGGCCAGTCGATGAGAAGGGATATACCCTCGATCCGATGCAGCCCATGCGCAACGAAGAGTTCTACAGCATCGGCCTGTACCGTAACGCACATCTGCTCCGCATGTACTCGATCGAGCGGCGGACGGGCGATATCGTCGACTTCATGCATGGTTGCGATCTGCTTCAGTTTGACAACGTAAAGCCACTTCAGACCCGTATCCGCAGGGACTCCGGATCTGCAGCACTTCCCATCGATCGTCTCGCAGCCAGCGTCGGCTGCCCGAAGCTCAACATCATCACTACGCGCTGGGTCACCAGGTAAATATGAAACGCATCCGCTATACCAAGTTCACCGGCGATCTCGCCTCCTCCTTCGGCCTCGAAGACCTGATGCAGGCCCTGTCCGACTTCCTGCTCGACTCCGGCTTTCAGGATCCGTACTCCAATCAGTCCCGCTTTCAGGACTTCGACGGCGAGCAGACCATGGAAAACCTTCGCGACGCCATCAGGCAGGCCCTCGAATCCGGCGAACTCTTCGACGAAGAAGCCCAGGAGAAGTTCGAGTCGCTTGACGCCCAGCAGGTCGAGGAGCTGATCGATCAGATCATCCAGAAGATGCAGGAGCAGAACTTCATCAACGCCGAGCAGCCCGAGCAGGGTGAGGGCGACACAGGCGAAGGCGAGACCAACGCCAAATTCGAAGTCACCGACAAGGGCATGGACTTCCTCGGCTACAAGGCTCTGCGTGAACTGCTCGGCCCTCTCGGCAAATCAAACCTCGGCCGCCACGACACCCGCCACGAGGCCGCTGGCGTGGAGACCAATGGCAGCAGCAAGCTCTACGAGTTCGGCGACACCCTCAACCTCGACATCACCGCCACCCTCTCAAGCGTCTTCGCCCGCGAGGGTATCCGCACGGCCGTTGATGGTGAAGAACATACCCCGCTGCATATCGAATACTCTGACATTCATGTCCACCAGTCCGACTACCAGTCGTCCTGCGCGACCGTGGTCCTGCTCGATTGCTCCCACTCGATGATCCTCTACGGCGAAGATCGGTTTACGCCAGCCAAGCGCGTCGCCATGGCTCTCGCGCACCTCATCCGCACCCAGTTCCCCGGTGACACGCTCAACCTCGTTCTCTTCCACGACACCGCTGAGGAGATTCCCGTCTCGCAGCTCTCCCGTGTCAAGGTCGGGCCGCACTACACCAACACCCGCGAAGGCCTGCGTCTCGCCCAACGCATTCTCTCCCGCCAGACCAAGGACATGAAGCAGATCGTCATGATCACTGACGGCAAGCCTTCAGCCCTCACCCTTCCCGACGGTCGCATCTATAAGAACGCGTTCGGTCTCGACCCGCTCGTCATAGCCGAAACTCTTGACGAGGTCGCCCGCTGCAAACGCTCGAACATCATGATCAACACCTTCATGCTCGCCCAGGACTACGCCCTCATGCAGTTCGTCCAGCAGGTCAGCGCGATGTGCCGCGGCAAAGCCTACTTCACCAGCCCCGAGAACCTCGGCAACTATCTCCTGATGGACTTTATGTCCCGCCGCATGAAAACAATTCACTAAAGGGTAGCGGACCTGTCCACGATCGCTGCGCGTCCATGAAAACAATTCATTAGCAAATCCCAAGTGGATGTACCCGGCAACATTCTGTCATCCTGAGCGGAGTCGAAGGACCTGCGTTTGTATTTGCGGTTGTGTTTGCTCCCACCAAAGATGCACGTGGCGACTGGCTGAGGCGAGAGAGATGACCGGCGTCGGGGCTGAAAACCTGTCAAGCCCCCAGTCACCATCGAACCGCACAATCTCCAACAAAGAAGCACATTTTCACGAGCAACAAAGGTGGCATAGTAGTTCCACTCAAACCAGTACAATAGAAGAAGGGTCGAAAAGCTGCAGAAAATCTTGCTGACATACTGGCGCTTCAGCGCTCAACCATAGTTGCTGTACCCGGCCATCAGACTGTCTTCCTGACCCTGAGCGCAGTCGAATGGGAGATACGGTTCTATCGTGATCTGTGGAGTCGAAGGTCCACCTGTCTCCTTTCCGATTGTTCGTTCCAGGGACCCACCGGGCGCATCAGCCTAGCCTTTGATCTAAGTTATTTGTTTCTAATATTTTACCTGTAACTCGTTTCCTTTCTATATTTTGCGTTTCAGTACAGACCTAAACGGTTTGTTTTGTGTAATTTAGTATTTATAAAAAACGTTTTCCGCGGTAGTTGCCTGCAAAGGAGCACATGTCTACCCCACGCCAGCACGCCTACACCGGTCCCGCTCTCCCCGTTACCCCGGAGCCAACGCATGCCGAGCGCACCCGCACGCTGCTCCACCTCAACTCCCTCGCCACCCTCTCGACCCTCTCGCGCAAGCAGCCCGGCTTTCCCTTTGGCTCGCTCATGCCCTATGCGCTCGACTCCGCGGGACGTCCGCTGTTCCTCATCAGCAACATGGCCATGCACACCCAGAACCTCAAAGCCGATCCACGCGCCAGTCTCTTCGTGACACAATCCGCAGCCGATGACGATCCCCTCGGCGCCGCGCGCGCTACGCTCGTCGGTACCATCCTGCAGGTGCCGGAGCCGGAGATATTCACGGCCCGCGAACTCTATCTTGCCCGCCACGAGAACAGCCGCTACTGGGTTGACTTCGCCGACTTCTCCTTCTTTCGCATGGATATCCTGGACGTCTACTATGTCGGCGGATTCGGCGTCATGGGCTGGGTCGAAGCCGACGCTTACAACCACGCCGCACCCGATCCCCTTGCCTCGTCCGCAGCCGGGATCCTCGCCCATATGAACGCCGATCACGGGGACGCGATGATTCTGCTCGCCCGCATCCACGCGCAGCTCGAATCGACTGAAGCGACCATGACCTCCGTCGACCGCCTCGGCTTCTATCTCCGCCTCAAAACAGCGGAAGGCATGAAGGGCGCCCGCATCAACTTTCCTTACGAGGTCGCAGATGCCGGCGAGACCAGGACCGCCATCGTCGACATGGTCCAGAGAGCCCGTTAGAGCATCTCTCCTGTGGGTGTACACCAGGGCCACAACCATCCACGCCTTTCTCACAAAAAAGCGGTACTCGCATGCCTTCTCCAGGTCACAGCAGCAGGAGGTATGCTCTGGCCTGCCAGCTTCTAACCGGTTCGATCCGCTCAATCAGACTTGAGCGCCTTTGATTCGCGGCAGAGGCGACTCCCATGGGATGGCAAAACGTGAACGAAGGCCTGCTCTACAAAGCCGGGACTCTCCAGATGAACTGCTTGAAGCTCATCCAGATAGGGATCGCTTCGGCCGCCAGATCGCCGAACCCGAGTTTCCTGACGGCATGGGGCGGAAAAAGCTGTTCCGCGCCCTTATTGCTTCCACCTGATGAGATGACAAACCACATCCTTCACACCATGGAGACGGACGACTCACACGACATAAACCCATTCCAGCACCATACACAGCGACACCAGCATTAGTTTCCCATGCTCTTCATACCGCTCACGATGCTCAACAGCGCAGGCGCAAGCAGGACGATAAAGATACATGGAAAGATGCAAAAAACTAGTGGAAAGATGATCTTGATCTTGGTCTTGGCGGCAGCCTCTTCCGCGCGTTGACGCCGTTTCATGCGCAGCTCTTCCGCGAACGACGACAGCGCTTTGATAATTGGCGTTCCAAATCGATCCGTCTGCGTGAGCATCGCCACAAAGGATCGAAATTCCTCCATCTTCGTGCGGTCTGCAAGCGCCTTCCATGCGTCCAGTCGCGGCATTCCAGCCCGTTGTTCGAGGTTGATGCGGCTGAACTCCTCATTGATCTCGGGATGGCTTACATCCAGTTCTTTGCCTACACGCAGAAGAGCCTGGTCCAGTCCCAGGCCCGCGTCCACGCAGATCACCAGCAGATCGATCGCGTCCGGAAGACTCTTGCGAATCCGTTCCCTGCGGCGTTTGCCTCTGGCCGTCAGCCAGAGATCCGGTCCCATGAATCCGGCTATCGCGCCTGTCAGGATGCAGAAGAATGTGTTCCCCGGAATGAGACTTCCCAGTGCGCCGCCACAAAACAGGCCGAGGCCTTGCACTGCAAAAAAAGTGTCGGTCGCACGATGTCCACGCAGACCCGCCTCCACCAGCCGCCTGGTACTCTGCGCGTTGTCCGCAAGACCCAAGCGACGGCGGCATAGCCGCGCCCATCCGAGAAGACGTTCGGTGAGGCGCTCCCGCCGGCCAACCGTTCTCCGGTCCTGCCGCTTGCTCTGCACGATCCGGAGCAGCCTCTCCGCCCCAGGCGTTGGACGCAGAAGCAGAGGCACCCACAGCAGGAGAACCGTGCAGAAGACCGTGAAGCTGGCAGCAAATAAGAAGGCAACATCCATACAGATCAACCCTCGATTGCGTCGACAATGTGTTTGATAAGGTACGCCCCAATTGCGAGCAGAGCGCATCCGGCATACAGCAGCTTGATCCCGAGCGGATCTCCGGTAAGCGCCTTCGAATAGCCGGGGTTGATGATATTGATGGACACAAGCATGACAATCGGGAGCAGACACAGGATCCATCCCGTCATGCGGCCCTGGGCAGTGTGAATGCGGATTTCGCCCTGGATCTTCAGCCGCTCACGGATCACCGCGACAATCCGATCTAGGATCGCGACGAGGTTGCCTCCTGTATCCTTCTGCACCAGGATTCCAGTGATCAAGACACGGAGATCCTGCGAGGGGACCCGCTCCAGAAGCTGCAGTAAAGCGTCGCGCAGCGGAAGCCCGAAGTTCTGTTTTCGAAAGACCTCGCTGAACTCTGCCTTGGCCGGTTCTGGAGCCTGTTCCGCAACGATGCTGATTGCCGCGACCAGAGAGTGTCCCGCCCGAAGAGAGCGGGAGAGCATGTCGATTGCATCCGGGAGTGCTTGATTGAACGCCGCAATTCTGCGCCTTCGGCGAACGAGAAGAACGAACACCGGCAGATAGCTCGTACCTGCGCCAGCCAGTAAAGCAATGCCTGGCACAGGCAGGAAGAGGAATGCGACGAACATCCCACCCGAGCCCGCTAGAAAACATGTGAGCAGCAGCTTCTTACCCGTCGCCTTGCTATCCGCCTGCTGCAAAAGCGGTCCAACTTTCCTGATCAACGAGAAGTTGGCGAGTAGCCCGTCGATCCGGCCCGGCTGCTTAGTGCTTCTCGTCTTCAGGAGCTTTCCATCGGCGACTTCAGAGATCGGCGACAGCCGCAACGTTCCAAGCCCACCAATTCCGGCAAATCGAGCAAGCAGCCTTCGCTCATTGCGCGTTGGCCGGCTCGCCAGCAGAATCGCCGTCACAAAGATCGCGAAGCTTCCAATGAACCCTCCCGTTAACAACATCGCTTCTCCTGAGTTAGATCTCGAGCGAATGGTCTAGCAGCCCCGCTGGAAGCGAAATTCCGGCCGCAATCAGCTTCGTGCTGAACTTCGGCACAACTCCGGTCGCATAAAACCTGCCCTTGACTTTGTTATTCCCATCCAGCCCCTTCTTCTCGAACAGGTAGATGTCCTGCATGCTGACGATGTCACTGAATGACCCAGTCAACTCGGTGATGTGGGTGACCCTTCGTGTTCCATCGCTCATACGTGAAACCTGGATGATCAGGTGAACTGCGGATGCAATCTGGGCACGAATTGCTTTATCGGAGATCCGGACCTCGCCCATCATCGCCATCGTCTCCATGCGAGACAGCGCATCCCGGGGCGTGTTCGAGTGGATCGTTGTAATTGAGCCGTCATGCCCCGTGTTCATCGCCTGCAGCATATCCAGCGTCTCTTCCCCCCGAACCTCGCCAAGAATAATCCGGTCAGGCCGCATGCGGAGAGCGTTGATCACGAGCTCTCGCTGCTTCACCGCTCCTTTGCCTTCAACATTCGGCGGTCTGGTTTCGAGCCGGACCACATGCTCCTGCTTAAGCTGCAGTTCGGCGGAATCCTCAATGGTTACAATTCGCTCCCTGTCCGATATAAAACCAGAAAGAACATTGAGCAGGGTCGTCTTGCCGGCTCCAGTGCCGCCTGAAACGACGATGTTAAGTCGTGCCCGCACCGCGCCGCTCAAGACTTCCAACATCGGCGGCGTCAACATGAGCGTTCGGACCAGATCCTCCGCGAGGAGTGGAGAACGGCCGAAGCGACGAATCGAGAGGATCGGTCCATCTACCGCCAGCGGCGGAACGATGACGTTTACGCGGGAGCCATCCGCAAGCCGCGCATCGACCATCGGCGAGGACTCGTCGACGCGTCGGCCGACACTCGACACGATTTTGTCGATGATCTGCATCAGGTGACGATTGTCTTTGAAAGAGATGTCCGTCTTCTCAAGCAGCCCCCGCCGTTCGACATAGACTGAGTTGTACGTGTTTACAAGAATGTCGCTGATCGTCGAATCATGCAGCAGTGGTTCGAGGGGGCCGAGCCCAAAAACCTCGTTCAGTACCTCCTGCGCGAGTCGATCCCGCTCAATGGCGCTCAGCGGAATCTCCTGCTCGCTCAACAACTGTTGGATAGTTGTGAAGAGCTGTTGCTGACCAATACGTGTGGCCTTGATGTCGGCCAGCTTTTCCAGATCCAGCCGCTTGATCAATTCTTTATGCACTGCTGACTTGATCTGCTGCTGCACTACTTCGGCCACGCCACGCGACATGCGGACTGCGGGCGAGGATGCTTGTACGGGTCTCTGCGGCGCACTCGACGTGTCTACCATGAACTAAGGCCGCCTTCGTGGTGCAGATATGCTTGGTTGAATCAGCATTATTATGATTTTTCGAAGTGTCTTCCAGAGCTCTGGGAAGCCCTTTTTCTGCGAACGCAGCGCAATCTTTTCACGGACCCCAACGAGGGAGTTCGCCCATCTCGTCAGGTCGTCGCTAAAAGTAGAGTGTGTCTCCCCACTGACGGGGATCCCGAGATTCGCCGAGCGCACTAGTTCCACGTAGCTGTTCGGGATACAGAAAGCGACGGGAAGTCGGATAGCCTTTTCTACATCGTCGAGGCTCACAGCGAACTGCGACGAGAAACGATTGATGACCACCTTCATCTTGTTTGTCGTGTCATCAATCCGAAGCAGATCATCGACATACCGCGACAGGTCTCGGATGGCGCTGATCTCCGGCGTTGCGATGACATACACCTGCGATGCAGCCGCAATCACGGCGAGATTGGTCTCATCCAGCATGGCCGCGCAATCGACCACAACAAAGTCGTACTCACTCCGGAGGAAGTCGAGTGTACTCGCCACATCCTCCGGCTCCATCGAGCGCACGCCATGGCCAACGTCAGACGAGGAGAGCACGTCGAGGCCACTGGAGTGCTTCGCAATGAAACCGAGCAGGAGCTCGCTGTCCAGGCGATTCACATTGCGCACCAGTTCCTGAAAGTGATATCCGCTCCCATCGATGCCGAGGTAGATGCAAGCGTGTCCGAACTGTGAATGATTGTCGATCAGGAGAACTTTCTTCTCGTTATTCTCGACGAGATACGTTGCTAGATGCACCGCCAGCGTCGTTGTTCCAACACCGCCCTTCGCCCCGAAGAAGGCAACAACTGATCCCCCGCTACTATTTTTGGTGCTGCGGGCCGTGAACTGTCGCTCTATCCGCTCGCATGCTTCCTCGAACCTATCCTCGTCCAAGGGCTTTGTGAGGAACTCCGTGCACCCGGTCCGCATAGCCAGCAGCATCAGTTCCGGATCGTTATTCGCTGACAGCGCGACCACCGCAATCTTTCCAGCAAACACCTGCTGGAGATACGTGGCCGCCTCAACCGCTTGGACCGGATCCAGATCGAAATCGATGATCGCCACGCAGCCATCACCGGATTTCAGGTGTTCTCCAAAGTGAGGGCGACGCTTTGCAGAGATGTACCCTTCGAATGCAGCTTCGGTGATCGCCCAATTTCGATTCTGGGCAGCGTCGAGTAATCGCCCAATCGCCTCCGGATCGACGCACACCGTTAAGATAGTGACATTTAAAGTTCTGGTTCCGTATGCGGTGGTCATGGCGTTCGCCTCCTTTCCATGTACATCACGATGCGCAGCGCTACTGCTTCTTCGTCGAGGCAGGTAGACTGCTGTCGAAGCTCTCGGACTGCATATAAGGCCTTGCCATGACAGGTTCATCTGGCATGGACGGGTCCGTCAGTGGGTCGATGATCGTTGGGGTCACAATCACGATTAGTTCAGAGGTAGAAAGGGTGACGCCCTTGGATTTGAAGATCTGTCCAAGGATGGGAATGCTTGAGATTCCAGGTGTTCGGCCCATTGCGTCGGTCGTTCTCCTGTCGAGTAGCCCCGAGATTGCGAAGCTTTGCCCACTGCGAAGGACGACTTGCGTTTCGGCGCGCCGCGTCGAGAGCGCGGGAATCGTGTATCCGCTGATTACGACGGCGTTTGTGTAGTCAAGAGCGCTCACCTCGGGCGCTACCTTCAATGCGATCGTGCCATCGATATTGACCACGGGCGTGAAATCCAGCTTGACACCGAAAGGCCTGAACTGAACCGTAACGGAGGTAAGTCCACCCGAGCTTCCCTCCACCACCGGAAAAGGAAATTCACCACCCGCCAGGAAATTGGCCTTCTGTCCGCTCAGAGTCGTGATAGTCGGCTCGGCTAGGATCTGCAGAATCTGCTTGTTCTCAAGATCTTTAACCGTGAGTCCCACATTGATCTTTGAACTGTAGAAGAGAAAATTGAGCGGATCGCTGATCGTGAGTGTATTTCCCCCAACCAATGCACCGTTTCCACCGCCTCCACCACTCGCACCAGATGTAAGGCTGGTCGTTACGGGAAACTGCGAAGTTGTGCCGCCGCCCACCGTTGTGCCACCACCCGGATTGAAGATGTTGATGCCGAACTGGTTCAGGCGCGAACGATCCACCTCAACGATGCGGACCTTCAGCTTGACCTGCTTGATCTTTGCGGCATTGATTACAAGTGAGTTCGCCACATCTTTTGCGAAGAGTGTAGACAGCTTGACCGCCGCCTCGGAGATGATTTCGGTGCCAACCGTACCCGTCAGGACCACCTTGCCTTCACGTCCATTTACCTGCACATCCTCGTTGGGCATCGCCTGTCTGATCGACAAACGCAGCGCCTCGACATCGATGTCGGAAGAGACGAGATACACCTGCGATTCATTGTTCTGATCCCAGACCACAACGGAACTGAGACCCGGCGCCTTTGCCGTAATCACGATCTGGTTGGGACTCACGGTGTACGAATCAAGCACGGCAGGATTTGCAATGTAGATTCGTTGCACCCGCGCCGTTGTGTCCAGGAACACGAGATGTCCGACTGTCAAACGTAAATGCTTCTCCGTGGCCGTGGTGTCGAGATTAAAGTGTGTACTCGGCGGAATCATGTTTGCGGAGACCGTCCTGATTGCGCCGAGGGCTTGTTGCGCCATCGCGGTCGCACCCTGTGCTGCATCAACGGCTAGAAATAGGCATACTGCCGCAAGCAACCTCCTAAGCTGCCTGCTTGACCTCGCATAGATCTTCACTGGGCCTGTCCCTCGAAGGTCTCTTCCGTCTGCTTGCTTCCTGCGATGGTCTGGACGGTGTAGCGCGCCAGAGGAATCTGGAGCACCTTTTGACCTCGTAGTCGAGCACTCTTTATCGGACTGCGCCCTACTTTGCCCTCTGCCAGTGATAGCTGCGGCAGCAGGCCAGAGACCTGCTTGCGATCGGTATCGTTACGAAGTACGAAGTGAATCTTGCCTAAAGAATTGGCAAGCGCCATCTTCTCCGCATCCTGCGGCGTCACCAGCAGCGTCACCGCATCGGCTGGATTCGCCTTCCCGTCCGGATCAGGCTCGAGTTTCTGCCCCAGTGCCAGGATTCGTACGTCCTGCAAAACCGTGACCGTACTGAAATCTGGCGTGTTCGCCGAGTGATATGTCACCAGAACATCGACAAAGCTCCCCGGCAGCATGAATCCAGCCACACCCGCGATCTCGTCGGAGCGGAGCGAGATTGCCCGCATTCCTTCAGGGATCTTCACTGTCAACCCGGTAGCGGATCCGAGTGCGGCTAGATTCTGATCAAGAATCAGCTCTCCCTCGGCAACGGGAAACAGCAGCACGCGGCCCGCTACATCCTCCGACTTCGAAAACGTTCCGCGGATCGACTGCGACGCGGGCCAGTCGACCAAATGCAGGAACGCCGGCTGCACCTGCTCGCCTGCCTGCATGTTTTTGGTTATGGCCACGACGTAACGGCTGGGAACCTTCGCCGCGGTGGCCGGTCTTGCTAGTCTCCTGCTAAGCCAGAATGTCAGTATTCCTGACAGGAGAAGGGCGATCATCAAGGCTGGCAACAAGCGGCGAGCAATCATGGATACACCTGAAACACTCGAACGTACAACGTCAGAAGCGAGCCGGTGGCGATCGCAAGACCATACGGGAGACGAAGTGTCAGCGAATTCTCTACATACAACTTCGGATGTGGCGTGAGACCCCGCTGGCAATGGTGGCACACCAAGACGACAACATTCATGCAGGTCTGCCGAAGGCGCCCATATCGCCACGCGTATCCAATCGCGAGAACGCCACCGGCTAGCGCCGTCAACGTGAGCAAGGAGCCACTATTTGACATCCCGAGCAGACATCCTTCAGCGGCTATGAACTTGACGTCGCCCGCGCCCATTCCCCCCGCAAGATAGAAGACTAGAAACACAAAGCCGCAAATCAAAAGAGCAGCGAAGGATGAGAGACACTCCCGCCATCCTCCGGCACTTCCGTGAAGGACGAGGCCGAGCAGCATGGCCGGCCCGGTAAGAACGTTTGGGATACGCCGCCAAAGCAGATCCGTTACTGCGCCTGTGAGTGCAAAGAGAATGGCAGCAAACGAAAGCGCGAATTGAAGCGAAAGATGATTCATAGATTGAGGGCAGGCGATTCAGTCGCGCGACGTGCCGGTAGTACCTTTATCGGAAGAAACCTACTAATGTCATGAAGACTGCTGCAATGCTGTACCGTTTTGGGACGGAGAACCCCGCGGGTCCTATGCGCCAGCGCACGACCCGCGAGACTTAAACGCTTCTGCTGAGTGACGTGCCCACCTTGGTAAACGCATTCTTGAGGGCGCTGGAGAGAGTAGTCATGGAGGCGACAGCGCCCAGCCCGATCAGGGCTGCAACGAGTGCGTATTCGATGAGATCCTGGCCCGACTCATCTTGGACGAGGTTAGAAACGACCTGCTTGAGCTTGTTCATTGTTGAATCTCCTGGATGAAGCTAACTTCGTGTGGGGTCGAGCTATATTCCTGGCCGAGGGCGCTGGAAGATATCCAGCGGCCACGAAAGACCAGGAACGAGCGGAGAGAGTGCACTCGAAGAGATCGCCTCCTCGAACTCCTTCAGCCTTGCTACCATATCGGCAGGATCACGCAGGACATCACGCAATCCTCTGCGAGCGTGACCCTCAAGGATTGCCGCAGGGCGCCGATACAAAAGCTGGAGGCACTCCGGCGAGTAACACTCGAGTCGGACTCACTCGCTCATAGGCTCCGCCCGTAAAAGCGACATCCGGCGAGCTACAGTCAGCACTCGAAATAAGGCAGGACAGAGTTAGGTATGGCCATCTCTGATCGGAAGGAGGTTCTCCGTATGGATGTAAATTTGATTCGTACCATCGCCAGCGTTCTCGCAGTTGTTGTCCTGGCTGTTATCGTCTATCGCAGAAAGTCTAGCGCTTCTGTATAGCTGTCTTGCGGCTTTGAAATGTTATGAAGACACTCGTGCTCAAAAACAAATCGACAGGCATGACGATCGGCTATCGTATCGAATGTGCAGATACGTCGTTGAGCCGGTTGGTCGGCCTTCTTGGAAGGAAGGGCCTCGCTGCCGGAGGCGGTCTCTGGATCAGACCCTCCTCCGGCATCCATACCTTCGGGATGCGGTTCACGATTGACGCAGTCGGCCTCGACGCTAAGTTACGCGTCGTAAACCTGTGGCCAAACCTTAGGCCCTATCGCATCTCTTCTATTAGCTCGACAGTCAGAAGCGTACTGGAACTGGCGGCCGGTGAGATCAGTGCGCGTTTGATCGAAGTCGGTCAGTTCTTCGAAGACCCACAGCAGCAGCACCGTTGTACCTCGCGCCCTCCCCAGCAGAATGAGCGCGTCTGACGTGCCATCCTGGTCGTTTGCTTCCTTCCGAGGAACGCTTCAGTACATCGTCTTTCAAGGCTGAGGCCGGAGTCGATTCAAAAAAGCGTCCGCAGTTGGTTCTGTGTTCACGACATCCTTTGCCGTCAGCCATGCACGTCGCAGTTGAGTAATACCGTAGTCAATCTGGTCGAGTTCCTCGGTCGCATGAGCGTCTGTATTGACAACGATCTTGCAGCCATACTGCTTGGCAAGTCTCAGATGCAAATCACTGAGATCGGCCCGCGCCGGGCTCGCATTATGTTCGACAGCCACACCGCGTGCAGCAGCGGACTTAAACACAGCATCCATGTCGAGCGCGTATGCCTCTCGCCGGAGCACCTTGCGACCGGTTGGATGGCCGAGAATGCGGGTATGCGGGTTCTCGAGCGCACGCAGGACTCGCGCGGTCATCTCTTCGATTGGCTGTGCAAAATGGGAGTGCACACTGGCCACGACAACGGCCATCTGAGCAAGCGTACTATCGTCAAGATCGAGCGACCCGTCGGCAAGAATGTCGACCTCGACCCCAGGCAAGATGCGAATGCGCCCTTCCATCTCGTCGTCCACGTCGCGAATGCGCCGGGTATGCGCTAACGCGCGCGCATCGTCGAGACCATTCGTCATGGCGAGATTCTTCGAATGATCCGTGATAGCGATGTAGCTGAGACCACGGGTTAGTGCGGCTTCGGCCATCTGACGGATTGTGTCGCGTCCATCCGTCGCATCCGTATGCATGTGTAGATCCCCACGAATGTCAGCGCGCGTAATCAGGTGAGGCAGCGTGTGCGTGGCGGCGGCCTCAAGTTCACCGCAGTTTTCGCGCAGTTCGGGCGGAATCCAGTCCAAATCGAGCGCGTTATAGATCTCCTCTTCCGTGCTGGCGGCAATGATGACGTTGTCCTCCGTGCGCACCAAGGCATATTCGCTGAGAGACAATCCGCGCTTAATTGCCCGTTGACGAAGCGAGACGTTGTGCATCTTCGAGCCGGTGAAGTATTGCAGGGCAGCACCATAGCTGGAACACGGCAGCAACCGGACATCAACCTGCAGATTGTTCCGCAGCGTGAACGTAACTTTATTCTGGCCCCGGGCGACGAGTCTATCAATCAGGGGAAGTGTCGCTACGTGCTCGACCGCGGACGCGACAACATCGGGTTCGCAGGCTGGTCCAGTCGCGAGGAAGTCGAGATCACCCACCGACTCACGGCCGCGACGGAGGGATCCCGCCGGCGTAACCTGATCGATCCCGTCAAACGAAAGGATCAACGTGGAGATACGGTCGGCGTAATCGCGAGCCTGATCAATGCGGAAGCGACTCGAATTTCTGCGGTGGTCCTCGATCCCCTTCAGCAGCTTCACGACAAACTTCTCACCCATACGGGGCAGTGTCGCTAACTGACCTGCTCTCGCCGCTGCCTCCAATGCATCCATGTCACACACGCCTAATGCAGACCATACAAGAGCGACAGTTTTGGGGCCCATACCTGGGAGCCGCAGAAGCTCAAGCATCGTCGGGCGGTATCTTTGCAGAAGCTCATCACGGAGAGGCATCGTGCCAGTTGTGACTAGATCGATTATGTTTGCTGCCATACCCTTACCAATGCCGCCGATGGCAAGCAGTTGCTTCAACTCCGCAACCAGCGTTGCTACTTGGGTCGTCTGCTGCTCGACAGCTTCGGCTGCGCGGCGGTAGGAGCGAACCCGAAATGGATCCGCAGAGTCTATCTCAAGCAGAGCGGCCGTTTCATCCAACAAACGTGCAACTGTAATGTTGTCCATAGGCTCAGTGTGGCGGGTAAGCGGAGCCAGAGTACATTTTCCGCCTGTCTTGCGAGGTTTGTATTCAACCGGCCAGGTGAACTATAGCGCTGCCTGTAGCCGGGTAACATGGTCGGCCTGCGGGCCTTTTGTTCCTTGAATGATGTCGAATTCGACCGCATCCCCTTCTTTAAGGCTCTTGTATCCTTCAAGCTGAATGGAGCTGTAGTGCACAAAGACATCCGTGCCTTCATTGCGTCCAAGAAATCCGTATCCCTTGGCATTGTTGAACCATTTCACCTGTCCTGTGTATTGAGCCACTCTCTTCTCCTCGCGTCTTTGCGAACATTCCAACGATCATTCTTCGAGGGTTCAGACGCGATTAGGGCGAGCATGGTTTTCCGGGGCAAATCCGCTCCATCTGTTGAACCGAGAACAGCCATCAAGGTATCTGGACGATGAGCCTCAACCGGGCTCAGGAGAGCGTATCTCAGCTACAGGCGCCCTTCGCGGAGCGCCGCGTCATAGAGAGATAGGCCAATGATCGTCTTTCCATCGTGAATCTGATTGGTTGCAATGAGGTGCATGGCGTCGGAGAGCGCTAGGCGCTGCAGCTCGATATGCTCGTCGGGTTCAGGCTGTGCGATGCCTTCGCGAAGATCGCGGGCGAGATAAATCTGCATCCATTCACCCAGAAAACCGGGGCTAGCGAAGTACTTGGTTAAGAGTGTCCAGCGCTTAGCCCGGTATCCCGTCTCCTCGATCATCTCGCGTTTTGCTGCCGTCAGCGGTGTTTCTCCAGGCTCTATGCGGCCAGCCGGCAGTTCAATCAGGAATTGGCCAGCGGCATGACGATATTGGCGCTCCAGGATCACGTCGGGATCTCTTGCATTCTTTGAATCGTCAACCGCGAGGATGACGACCGAACCGTTGTGCCGGATCACATCACGCGTGTTTTTTCTACCACCTGGCTCGACTACGGTGTCAGTGTACACATCGAAGACTTTACCCTTGTAGGCCAGCTTTGAATGGATCAGCTTTGCTTTCATGGACTCTTTCGGTCTCATGAAAGGGCCAGTGACCTTGGCAGTGGCAGGCTTGACTATGGAGGTCTTGCGAGGTTGAGCAGCCATAAGGCTACGGTATCATCCTGCATCGGGGCTGGAGTGCACTGCATCCAACCGACTGCATCCTTTGTAAAGGAGGGGTGCCTCCAGCATGCACGGCGGACAGCAGGTACTGACGTGCCTACGCAGGTTTGGATGGTTATCAGAAAAGAGTGTTTCCATGGGTTCCGAGTGTTACCCGATAACGATCCTGCCGCACATCTCAAAGCTGTACCAGGAGTATCTCGCGGCGGTCGAGGGCGCGGTCAACTCCCCTGCACGCCGATGGTACGGATTCGACCCGTCCGTCAGCGGATGGGCTCGCGGTACAGAAAGCAGCGTCAACGCGACACGACTCGCGGATGCCCTGGAACAGCAGCAGGTAAGCTTTGGCGGTGGCCCTGCGGCGCTCGAGAATATTGCACGGCTGCGGTCCGGAGCGCGAGCCATCGTCACCGGGCAGCAGGTCGTGCTGCTCGGGGGACCGCTGCTGACGTTACTGAAGGCGGCAACTGCGATCGCCCGCGCAAAGCAGGCAACACAAGCAAGCGGTATTGATCATGTGCCTGTTTTTTGGCTCGCTACGGAGGATCACGATCTCGCAGAAGTGGATCATGTCTCTTTGCTGAGCAAACGGGCTATTGAAATGTTGCGGGCTGACTGGAAGACGTCTGTTGCCGTGCCAGTAGGAGATTTTGCGCTCGGGACAGAGATGATTTCAGTTCTGGAGCAGGTAAGTGAGTTGCTGGCGTATGCGCCCATTTGCGATGTTCTGCGCGAGTATTACGGGCCGAGGAAAGGATACGAGCCGACGCTGGGTGGCGCGTTTGCGCGTTTGATGGCGCACGTGTTCTCCGCTCAAGGATTGATCGTGATGGATGCTGCGGGCAGAGAGTTTCACGCCCTAGGTGCATCGACCCTGCAGTATGCACTTGAGCATGCGGACAACTTACGGGAGGCGCTCATAGCCCGGAGCTCAGAGCTTGAGGCGAACGGCTTTCATGCCCAGGTGCTGGTAGCTCCTGGATCCAGCCTTCTGTTTCTCGTTGATGATGTCACCGGGGAACGACTGGCGCTGCGTCGTGATGCGAAGGGGGCCTGGAAGGCGGGAGGCCGAACCTATTCCACCCCGGAGCTGCTCGCAATCTTAGCAGCCGCGCCGGAACGATTGAGCCCGAACGCGCTGCTTCGACCCATCTTTCAGGATACGATCCTTCCGACAGCGGCTTACATTGGCGGTCCAGCGGAGATTGCGTACTTCGCGCAAAGCGCTGTGCTGTATGAGGCCATTCTGGGACGTACAACACCCGTGCTCCCGAGATTGAGCGCAACTCTCATCGAGCCGACTATCGCTACCATAATAGATCGTCATGAGATGCAGTTGCCTGACGTTATGACGACAGCTGAGAATCTGGCGCAGCGGCTAGGCGCACGGGCTATGCCGATTGAAGGCAAACGCAGAATAAGTGCGACAGGCCATGCAATGGATGCAGAATTGAACGCCCTTACCGAGTACCTTGGCGCGATGGATGAGAGCCTGGGACGGTCCGCGGTGGTCTCGGGGAGCAAGATGCGCTACCAGATGAACCGGCTCCGGCGTATGGCAGCTACTTTCGAACTACAAAAAGAGGCAAGTCTGCGCAAACATGCGGAGGCAGTGACCCTGAGTGTATATCCAGATAATCATCTGCAGGAACGGGTATTAGGTGGAATCTGGTTTCTTGCACGGTTTGGGGAGGGCCTGATTGATCGGCTTGTGCACGAGGCAGAAAACCAGTGTGCCGGACACGTAGTGATCCGGCTTTGAGGTGGAGTTCGCCGCCCTGCCCTACGCACATGCACCCCAGTTCGTTGAGCAGCGAAGCTTCCTATCGTATTATGTTTGCGGGCTAATGGACCAGAAGTTCCTCGGTGGGAAGAAGTTCGTAGCTCACAAAGGCAAGCTTCGTGCTATCCGGCGACCAGGATGGAACGTTCATTGTTCCCTGTCCTCCAAAGAGCGTGGCCAATCGATGTACCTTCTTATCAGGGAGGGACATTAGTCGTAGCTCTACGTCCTGATTGGCGGGATGACCATTCACTCCTTTTTCATACGCGAGGAAAACCATCCACCGCCCGTCCGGGGAGATGTGTGGAAACCAATCGTTGCTGTTATCGGAGATCATCTGTTCCTGGGCGCTTCCATCGGGATGCATGCGCCAGATCTGCATCGATCCAGTGCGTTCCGAGTTGAAGTAGATATAAGCTCCATCGGGGGAGAACTCCGGGCCGTCGTCGAGTCCCTTAGCTGTCGTCAACTGCGTCTCACTGCCGCCCGAGAGTGGAATTGTATAGATATCGAACTCGCCATTCCGCTGCCCGGTGAAGGCCAGAGTTTTGCCGTCCGGCGACCAGCCGTGAAGTATGATGGAGCTTTCGTGGTGACCTGCCGTGGAGTTCCGCCGCTAATCGGGACAACATAGACTTGCGATTGGCCAATCGCTGCTGACTGATCACTGATCGCGAGCATACGTCCATCATGCGAGATTCCATGATCGTTGTTGCACTTGATGTTGCTGCCGGTCGGAAGGAGCGTCGGCTCTGTGCCACCCACATTAAGACGCTGCATGGAACCATCTTGATTGAAGAGCAGGAAAGCTCCATCAGGCGACCAGTTCGGAGCTTCAAAGTGCCTGGGTACAACATAGGCGACGCGACGATCCGTCGAGGCAATCGTGACCGTCTCGAGTGTGCTGTACAGAACAGGCTTGCTACTGGCATCCGGCAGCGTCTCAAGTTTCACATTCGAGAAGACGGCTGTCTCCATCGCGTCTTTGTCGTGGGAGCAGACGCCTAAACCAACGTAAAATTCTCCGGTCAGCTTCAGTTTGGTCGAGGCTCCGGCCGGCCTCAGGTTGCCGGCCGGATCGGAGACATAGACATAGATGAAGTCGCCTCGCTTCTCGATACGCACTCGCGCAGGTGCGGAGATGTTGGACTCGACTTCGTGCGTATCCACACCTGGCATATCCCGGTACTGCAACGACGTGAGTCCATCACCATGACGCGCGATATCGACCGACGGTGAGCCTGCATCCAGACTCTGACGAAAGATGAGAACGGCCTTGCGGTGTTTGTCTCCCGTCGTTCCTACAAACGAAACATCCGCGGTCAACGCGATATTTCCGCTCACCTTCTTCCATAGAAAGTGGAAATCATCCTTGCCAAACCACATGTTCTCGCCACTGCCGTTGATCGCGTACGTCTTCCGCGTGGCATCGTAGCGAGCGCTCCCGGGGTGGAGCACGGTGCCGACGTCTCCCTGCTCTTCGAAGATTCCGAAATCGCCCGTAGATGCAAAAGCTTGCAGCACAGCGGGTGAGGCTACCACAAGTAAGACGAGGAAAAACAGACGAACGATACGGACGTGCACACGCAGCTCCTGAGCTTCGTTCGAATCATACGTTGAATCGAAAACGTTGTCGTTGTGAAGTGGAGTAAGTCCGGCTTGAACGAAGGTGTAGCCTTACGCCGTAAGATAAGGGTATGACTACGATTGCAGTCAATCGCGGCTCTGCAGCAGACATACGGATGCGCGGTGTCGAGCGATTCGCCTGGGGAGCCGTAGGATACAACGTGCTGGTAATCCTGTGGGGTGCGCTGGTGCGCGCGACAGGATCGGGCGCCGGCTGCGGAAATCACTGGCCGCTCTGTAACGGACAGGTTATCCCGCTCTCTCCCACTCTGCACACGATCATCGAATTCACCCATCGGTGTATGACAGGTGGATCAGCATTTCTGGTGATCGGCCTACTTGTTTGGAGCTTTCGTGCGACAGTAAAGGGACAAGCAGCCCGCAGGCTGGCGATCGTGTCGACTGTGCTGCTGGTGAACGAGGCGCTGCTTGGGGCGTTACTGGTCAAGCTCGGGTATGTGACGAACAATCAGTCGCTGGGCCGGGTCGTGATGCTGTCGGTACACTTGAGCAACACGTTACTGCTGCTCGCGGCACTAACACTGACCGCACGCTTTCTTGGGACAGGGCAGCCATGGGCGGGTCTAGCACGCGCGAAGAACCTCGACTGGGCAGTTTTGGGACTAATGGCCACACTGGTTGTCGGGGTGAGTGGGTCACTCGCGGCCTTAGGCGACACGCTCTTCCCTTCAATGTCGCTTCACGCAGCGTTTGCACAGGACTTCGCCACAACATCTCCATGGCTGCTTCGCCTACGTGGAGTGCATCCGGCGAGCGCCTTGATAGCGGCAGTTTTTGTAGGCTGGCTGATTGTCAGGGCTCGGAGACGGGGTGCAAGCACACTGGGCAATGTCGTCTTCGTACTGCTGACGTTCCAATTTGTTCTCGGGATTGCTGACGTATTATTGCTGGCCCCGGCATGGATGCAGATCCTGCATCTGCTTGGAGCAGATCTCTACTGGATCGCGCTCTTGTTGCTGGCCGCAGGTGTAATCTGGCCTATGGACCAGATCAGCGATCCAGCCATTACGGAGAGGCTGCAGACCGCTGTCTAGAGCCGTTCGCCGGTTGCCGGGCTCAGGAGAAATGGTCTAGTGTGTCGGCTTTCCTTCGATCTTATCCCCCAACTTCTGGGTTCCGTGAACGGTGCCGTGGTACGCCTGCTTGCTCACACTAGCAGTTTTATGCGCTGCCACTGCTGTTCCATGCTCGGTGTCCGTGGCTGCCACCTTCGTGCCATGTTGGGTCTTGTGGTAAGCCTTTTTGCTGCCTGTCCTGACGCCATGTCCAGTGTCGATAGCAGCATTTCGCGTGTCATGGCCAGCGCTCTTCATGTCCTGCTTGGCCCCTTCCTGGGCGGTTGCCATTTGGCTAGACATTGCAAGGGTCAAAGCTGATACAAAGACAAGGCTGCCGAGATGACGAATGTTCATTGAGACAATCTCCTGATTGAGTAAGAGCCTACACCTCCAAGGATCGAGGTTCAATCCTGAACATGCCGGGATCCTGCACAGGTGTTCATGCAAGATGGGCAGACCGGCGGAACATGGCTGGATACAGCTGGCTTCCTGTATAGTTGGCTTCGTTCGAAGAAACGCCCTTGTAGCAGGATGGAGCTTCTAGGGTCGGCTCTACATTTCATTCAGCCCGCTTCAGCAATACTGCTCCATTCTGTCCGCGTACTTCTATTTTGACCGAGAGTGTGCGCCGTTCTCGAAGGGCGCGCTGTTGAGATCCTAGACTTATGCACGTACTCGCCGCGCTGTTGCTCTTCTCCGGCACCCGACTCACCAAGTTGTCTCCCGTCGACATTCTCATCCTGGCACTATACTTCGCTCTGGTCATCTTCATCGGCTTTTATGTTAAGGGGCAGACGAATACAAGCGAAGAATTTTTCCTCGCAGGCCGGGAGATGTCTGCGTGGATTGCAGGGCTAAGCTTCGTCTCCGCCAACCTGGGGTCGCTCGAACTAATGGGTTGGGCCGGTTCCGCGTACCAGTACGGCATTCTGGCCGCCCACTGGTACTGGATTGGGGCGATTCCCGCGATGCTCTTCCTCGGCATCGTCATGATGCCGTTCTACTACATCTCAAAGACGCATTCGGTCCCTGGATACCTGAATCTGCGGTTTGGCTCGGGCGCTCGGGCGCTCAGCGCCGTCTCATTTGCTTTGATGACAATCCTGATGAGTGGCGTCAACATGTATGCGATGGCCGTTGTGATGCAGACGATCCTCGGCTGGAACATCACCTTCAGCATCTGGATCGGAGCGGGAACGGTTGCGCTTTACGTAATGCTCGGCGGCCTTCGCTCGGCGATCATCAATGAAGTTTTGCAGTTTGTCCTGATCTGGGCGGGTGCCGCGATGATCCCGATCCTCGGTCTGATCGAGGCGGGTGGCTGGACCAAACTGAAGGCTCAGATTGCAGTGAACGTCGGAAGCAGCGATTACACGCATATGTGGACCACGCTCGGCCACTTCAAAGACAACCCGATGGGTGTTCACTGGACCGGTATCGTCTTCGGACTTGGCTTCGTCGTGAGCTTCGGCTACTGGACAACGGACTTCCTGGTCGTTCAGCGGGTTTTGAGCGCGAACAACCTGCGTGCAGCAAAGCTTGCACCAGTTATCGGAGCCGCCTTCAAAATGGCAGTGCCCTTCATCGTGATCGTGCCGGGCCTGCTCGCCCTGGCCGTCCTTAAAAATCCAGATGGCAGCCTGATGCACCTGGTCGCCGGAAGTGTGGCCAAAGGCAATCCCGCGCTGCACAGCTATGACGAAGTCCTTCCGCTGATGCTGATCCGGTACTGCGGGCCGGGACTGCTTGGATTGGGAATCACCGCTCTTGTCGCAGGATTTATGAGCGGCATGGCAGGAAATGTAAGTGCGTTTTCAACCGTATGGACCTACGACCTGTACGGCGCATTTATGAATAAGAAGGCCAGCGATAAGCATTACGTCGCCATGGGCCGTTGGTCGACGGTGATCGGCATGCTGGTCTCCATCATGACTGCATACCTTGTCATGAACGCGAACAGCATCATGGATTATGTGCAGGCGCTGTTCAGCTTTTTCATTGCTCCGCTCTTTGGAACGGTCATACTCGGCATGATGTGGAAACGTGCGACCCATGCGGGTGGTTTCTGGGGCCTGCTAGCTGGCACCGCGGCGTCAATTGGAATGTTTACGTGGGTGCAGGTCTTCCCAGCTGCATTGCGGTATATTGCAATGAGTCCGGATGCACGGCCGATGGCGGAGAACCTCTACCGCGCTCTCTGGAGTTGGATCATCTGCGTGGTCGTAACCATCGTGGTCAGCCTGCTTACCAAACCAGTGCCTATAGCGGAACTCGCGGGCCTCGTTTACGGCGTCACGCCGATTCCAGACGACGGATCGAAGGGACTCTTTCAGAAGCCAATGTTCTGGGCTATCGTCGTGATCGTCATCTTCTTCGTGCTGAATCTGATCTTTTTTTAGAGATGTTCTGCTGCCAGCGTAGATAAAACCCGATTGCAAGAGACTGGAAAAGGAGAGGCTGCCATGGCGGATGTGCCCAAACAACGACGTGAGATTTCGATCTGGTTCTTCTGCGGAATCCTCATGCTGGTGTATGGGCTGGTGCTGGTCCTTACTGGTTTGACGGAAATCTCCCATCCGCCCGCCACCGTACTTGCGAACTTCCATCCGACACTATGGTGGGGCATGCTGCTGACCCTCTTCGGCGGCTTCTACACGATACGATTCCGCCCCGGCAAGCACTGATCCTTAGCCTTGAGAGGCTGCCGTTCTACACGGAATCGTATGAGCAGGGCATACTCATAGAGAAGACCCTGCGGGGCGTAGGAGAGTTATGGCAAAGCGTATGACGATGGGCGTTGTTGTAGGAAACCGTGGATTCTTTCCAAGTCACCTCGCGACTAGTGGACGGCTGGAGATGATCGCGGCACTCGAAACCGCGGGCATCAAGCCTGTCGTTCTGACGCCTGAAGACACAGCGCACGGAGCCGTCGAGACCTATGAGGATGCCAAGAAATGCGCGGAGCTCTTCAAGAAGCATGCGGCTGAGATTGACGGCATCATCATTACCTTGCCAAATTTCGGCGAAGAACGAGGTCTGGCGGACGCGCTGCGCCTAGCCAATCTGCAGGTACCCGTCCTGATTCAAGCCACGCCGGATGACGCTGGCAAGATGACCATTGCCTTCCGGCGGGACAGTTTTTGTGGCAAGATGTCGATCTGCAACAATCTGAAGCAGTACGGCATCCCCTACTCGCTTACCCGGCTACATACCGAGGCGCCCGACTCGAAGGAGTTCAAGGCCGATCTCGACTGGTTTTCAGGTGTCTGCCGTGTCGTAAGGGGACTGAGAAACGCGCGGTTCGGCGCAATCGGAGCACGTCCCACAGCCTTCAATACGGTGCGCTATTCAGAAAAGCTACTAGAACGATCCGGTATTACCGTCGAGACGCTCGACCTCTCCGAAGTCATGGGACGCATCGGCCGGATGAGCGACACCGACGATGCAGCGCAGGAGAAGCTGGCAGCCATCAAGAAGTACATTCCAGTCGGGCAAACCCCTGAAGCCGCACTCGTGAAGATGGCCAAGCTCGGCGCCGTAATTGACCAGTGGATGAAGGCGAGCGAGCTCACCGTGAGTGCCGTGCAGTGCTGGACCTCGATCGAGGAATTTCTCGGCATTGTTCCCTGCACAGTGATGAGCATGATGAGCGAGAGTCTAATTCCATCGGCCTGTGAGGTCGACGTTCTCGGCACTTTGAGCATGTATGCGCTGACACTGGCGAGCGAAACGCCGAGTGCTTTGCTTGACTGGAACAATAACTATGGCGACAACCCCGATAAAGCGGTCTGCTTCCATTGCTCGAACCTGCCTAAACACTTCTTCAACGAAGGGGTGAAGATGGACTATCAACTCATCATCGCGGGTACAGTGGGCAAGGAAAATACGCATGGAACTCTCGACGGCACCGTAAAAGCCGGCGCAATGAGCTTCGCCCGCTTCTCAACCGACGACTTCGGCGGGCAGATCACTGGCTATGTGGGCGAGGGCGCCTTTACCAACGACCCGCTGCATACGTTTGGTGGAGCGGGTGTAGTCGAGATCCCCAGGATGCAGGATTTGCTGCGCTACATCTGCGAGAATGGCTACGAACATCATGTAGCAGCCAACTTCTCAACGACCGCAGCACCTGTGTACGAGGCTTCGACAAAATATCTCGGGTGGAAGATGCACTGGCACAAGTAGCTTCTCTTGAGTAGGCGGCATGGCGAACAGACTTTGTGCAATCACCCAGCCTGTTCGCCTCGGCGACACATAAAGGCTCCGATGATTGGCCTTGGTCGGGAGCGTGGCTGTGGACTAAGCGCTTGTTTCGTCCTGTGTTCATCTCAGTGAGTTAGTCTATGTGCCTGATATGACGATAAAAAAACGAAGTTCTGCAAAACGCCGTATTCCTGAGGCAGTGGTCCAGAACCTTTTCTTCAGCCGCGACGAGTCATGGTTGAAGTTTAACCTTCGGGTTCTCGAAGAGGCAGAGGACGTCACCAATCCGCTACTGGAGCGGGTCAAGTTTCTGGCGATTACGGCGAGTAACCTGGACGAGTTCGTCGAAATACGAGTAGCCGGCATACTGCAGCGGATTGAGGATGGATACAACCAGCCGCAAGCTCCGGATGAGGGCGGATTAACGCCTCAAGAGCGGCTCGATACGTTGAGCACGTCCATCGAGAGCTTCGTCCGTGCGCAATACCAATGCTGGAACGAGCAGTTGCTTCCTGCGCTTGAAGCGGAGGAAATTCGTGTCCTTCGATGGAAGCAACTAAGCACCGAAGCTCGAGCCTATGCGCTCGAGTTCTATCAGAATGAGGTCGATCCTCTACTGACCCCGGTGACGATTGATCCTTCACATCCTTTTCCGCGAGTACTGAACAAAGCATTGTGTATCGCTCTTCTGCTCCGTTACAAACGTAAGGCGAGCGGTCGCATCCAGACTGGAACAGTGCTTGGCGTTGTGACGGTTCCACGTTCGCTGCCACGACTGGTGGCGTTACCAGCTCCTGACGGAACTGCAAACTTTATCTTTCTGCACGATTTGATCGAGTCGCAGGTCGACCGTATGTTTCGGGGTTACGAGGTGCTGTCCCGGTCGGCCTTCCGCGTAACCCGGAACAGCAATCTCTACATGCAGGAAGAGGAATCCCGCTCGGTACTGGAGAGCGTGCGTGCGGAGTTGCATAACCGGCGCAAGGGCGATGCCGTTCGTCTCGAAATTGAAAGCTCGGCGACGGAGGAGATCGTCGAGCGCTTACGCGTGAACTTCGAACTGGATCCGTGGCAGGTCTTCCGCACCGACGGACCGGTGAATCTTTCGCGACTGATGAATCTGGCCTCTGGCGTAAAGCGTCCAGACCTTAAATATCCGGAGTTCAAGCCGCATCTCTATAAGCTGCTGCCGACCTCGACGGACATCTTTGAGGACCTGAGGACAAAAGACATCCTGCTGCATCACCCGTTTGACAGTTACCAGACTGTCGAGGAGTTTATCGAGGCTGGCGCCTTAGATCCCGCAGTCATCTCGATGAAGCAGACACTTTACCGTACCAGCAAGGATTCACCTATCTTCCGCGCGCTGATCGAGGCAGGCCAGAGCAAAGATGTTACGGTCGTTGTCGAACTGATGGCTCGGTTTGATGAGGATTCTAACATTCGATGGGCTCGAGAGTTGGAGGATGCAGGTGTCGGTGTTTATCACGGCATCTTTGGATTAAAAACTCACTGCAAGCTGGCCTTACTCGTGCGACGGGACCTGGATGGAGTCGTTCGGCGCTACGTCCACCTCGGCACAGGAAACTATAACCCGGTTACGGCGCGATTTTATACAGACATCAGCCTGTTGACCTCACAACCGGAAATTACAGCGGCGGTTCAATCCGTCTTCAACTATCTCACTGCTGAATCAGAGTCGGAGACCTATGAGCCGCTGCTTGTAGCTCCGTTGACGATGGCGGATTGTTTTGTGCAATTGATTCAGCGTGAGGCGGAGCATGCCAAGGCAGGACGGCCTGCGGGAATCGTCGCGAAGGTAAACGGTCTGCTGGAGCGGCGAACCATCGAGGCACTGTACGCCGCGTCGCAGGCAGGAGTTGACATCGACCTTATCGTTCGCGGCATGTGTTCGCTGCGGCCCGGCGTAAAGGGGTTAAGTGAACGCATCCGCGTGCGATCAATCGTTGGACGATTTCTGGAACACAGCCGCATCTTCAGCTTCCTGAATGGCGGCCAGCACGACGTGTACTGCGGAAGTGCTGACTGGATGGCCCGCAATCTCCATGAACGATGCGAAGTCGCGTTCCCCGTGCGAGAGGAGGTTCTATCGATGCGCATACGAAGCGAGATCCTCGATTCGTACTTAAAGGACAACGTCAAGGCGCGACTGCTGCAGTCGGACGGCGTGTATGTTCGAGCACCGCAACTAGGCAAGCCATTCAGCGCACAACAGCACTTGATGTCACTGGCGCACGCTGAGCCAGAGCTGACCACGGTATCCTTGCCTCTACTCAGGACAGCCAGCGAGAGCGCACGGTAGCCAACCGGCCTCATATAACAGGAGAAAAGTCGTGCGCCGAGCGCACCCTATGATGTTTCTCGACCTCTATCTAACAACGAAGTTAACTGTTGACGTATGGGTCTCGACCGATCCAGTGGCAGTCGTTCCGGTTGCTGTCACTAGAATTGCATAGCTTCCTGCGGGTGTGTTGGTCTGAGTTCCTGGCGCTATTGGCGCCGGAGTCGGAGCTGGGGATGGAGTGCTGCTTGTGGAAGAGCAGCCGATCGCTCCCAAAGCACCCACACAAAGTAAGGTAGCCAGAAGTGTCCCCCAGCGGCGGCGGCGATGAGGAACGATGATCAGCAGAAGACCCGCAAGCACAGAGCCTGAACCAGCGATGTACCAGGGACGTGTGGATTGATAGTGTGTCGAGAGCTGATAAGCCGCTGGAGACCTATTTGTAGCAAGGTTGAGCTGCACCGGACCGCCTTGGGCATTAGTGACATATGCATAAAGCGTGAGAACGGTCGTGGCGCTCGTAGTCCCGGCAGCGATCGTAAGTGGTGTAGCCGAGAACTGGAATCCAGCATTAAGCGTACTGAGCGCGCTTGCTTTGAAGGCGACTAAACCGGCAAAGCTGCTCGCCGGATTGATCGTGAACGTGATTCCCGGAGCCGTTCCGCCAGCGGCTACGTTCGTAGTCGCGGCGACGGGTGAGGCGGACGGAGAGAGCGTAAAGTACTTTGACACGGCGATTGGTGTGTAACCTTTGGATCCTGCGAAGTTCGTATCGCCTGAGTAGACTGCACCGATGGTATGCGCCCCCACGCTCAAATTACCCGTCTTTAGCATATAAGTCGCTGTGCCGCTTGACAGGGCTGGCGCCGTGTCAATAAGAGCGTTGTCTAATAGAATATTGACTAACCCGCCCGGGATGCCACTAGTACCGCTAGTCCCTGAAGCTACCGTGACCGTCAGCGCCACCGCGTTGCCAGGCAGAATATTCGTGACAGGAGCAGCAACAGTAGTTGTGGAGATCGTTTGGGCTACACCGCCTCCAACGCCGATAGCGCTGACTTGCTTCCAGTCGTTGGCCAGATTGAAGGCGTCGACGCTCCCCCAGCCCGTGGCCTGATCGTAACCTGGACCGGCCGTGTAGCCGATTGACCCGCCACTCGGGCAGTTAAGCGTGCCGGCAGTGCAAGGGCTTTGATTATTCCCAGTCGTGACATCGTGGAAGACGCTGTTGACGTAAGTGCTATTCGCCAAGCTATACAGCGTCGGATTGATGTTGCCGAGACCAGTCGTATTGCCAATCTTCTGCTCGACCAGGGCAAGTAGGCCCGCAAAGGAGGGAGTCGCTACCGAGGTGCCGCCAAAGACATCCGCCTGCATCGAGGCGGGAGCGGTTGCTGTGGCAGCCACGGTATTGAAATAGGTGCCGTTGGTGCATGAACCTTGCGCGCATACGAAGTATCCGTCGTGGCCAGCGGCAGAACTAAGCGACACATCCGGCACATCACGCGAGGAGTCGTTCGGGACACCGGTGCCGGTCTGCCATGCGGGCTTGCTGAAGAAAACGCTGGCTCCGCCGCCGCCTGCGCCAAAACTCGGAGGCGTGCGGGTGATACCCGCTGGAGTCTCATCCCAGACTGCTTCAGGAATGTAAGTCTTCGCGGATTCCACTGGCATCTGCGTGTTGCTGGCATTCCAGTACGTATCGGGCGAGGCGACGTCGCCGCTGAACATGGTGCCGCCGATGCCTGTAACGAAGGGCGAACTCGCGGGGAAATCGACAGCCAGGCCGAAAGTCGCGCTGCCGACACCGTTGTCGCAGTCAGTCGCGCCGGCATCGCCCGAAGGTCCAAAGATCGTAATACCCTGGGAGTTGCCCTGCTGAAACAACGCATTGAGCATATTCCGCTCGGATCCGGAGTATGCAATCTCGCAGTTACCATAGCTGACGGTCATGATCGGGGCAAGCTTGTTATCGATCGCTTGGACCAGCGAAGTTCCAATCACGTCGGTTGAGTTGACGTAGATGATCGAGGCCGAAGGTGCGGTCGCGCCGGTCCACTCCACATCGAGCTGCGCTTCATCGAGATCGTTCGTGCTCGGTGTGCTTGTCGTTGTCTTGGCCACACCCGGATCCGCTCCGTAGAGCTGAACCGTGGGCACGTTCGCGCTGATGCCGGAGGCGGTGCGGAAGGCTGCAACATCAGCAAGATTGATGTCTACCTGACCCATAACGGCGATCTTAAGTCCGGTTCCGTTAATTGAACTCTGTAGCAGCGGATTCAAGTTGTAAAGCGTGTAAAAGTCGCCCGGAGTGAGAAAGTGTGCCACCGTACCGTTCGTGGTGGTAACGGTGAACTCGGGTCTCGCGATAGGCGTCACATACTGACTCTTGTGGATACGGGGCTGGAGCCTGAAATCGTTTAGCCCTGTGATGTTCGCAACTACACCGGCGAACGCCGCTGGAAGCATCGGCTCACTGAGGTTGCCGATGTGCTCCTCACCATTCAAGGAAAGAGTATGGATTGTCGTTCCGAATGCCTGCTCAACTTGGCCGGCCGTGCCGCTGAACGTGATGAACGTCGAGCTGTTCGCCGTTCCCGTAACGGTGAAACCCTTCGCTGTGAGCCATGCAGAGATCTTCGCAAGATCTAAAGCACTCATGCCGAACTGCGCACCGAACTGCTGCGGCGTGAGCCATTGATGATAGCGGGCAGATGTGGCGTCCTGCTGATCGATCACGAGTTGGCTGAGCGTGGCCTGCTGCGCGGCGGTCATGCTAAAGTGCATCGTGAGCTGCTCAAGCTTGAGCGAGGCAGACGCGATTCCAGTATCTGTAGCGGCCAGCACCTTCGGAGTAACGGTATGCGCCATCGGAACTTGGCTGTTCTCTGTGACGGCGCTGGTAATACGAATTTGCACCTCAGCCTGGCTGGGAGCCACGAGTGCAGCAGCAAACGCGAGCAAAGAGAAAGCGAGGCGGAATGTCGGACGGTTCGGCATTGGCTGATCCTGTGATGCAAAGTTGCCAGCTACAGCGCAGCTACTCCGAATCCCGATCGGGGATCTGAAGCGAAGTAGTTCTTCAGAACTCGGTTGTACCATTTAGACCACTGCTGTGGGTAAAAGTTGCTGAAGTCTTTTGGTCTGAAGTGTCGTTCCGGGACAACAGTGACTACGAGCCCAACAAAGACCGGCCCTATCCTACAGTGGAGGGCAGCCAGCTTTACTCATGTATTCAAATCAGATTGCGCACTAAAACTGGACTCTCTGTCAGAGGACGTACTTCCCGGCCTGGATCACATGCCGTGCGACTTGCCTGCGCAGAGCGATCGTATCGGCAGGATCGTGTTTCGCGAGCCGGCGTAGAATCGTGAACTGCGTACGCGCCATATCGCCCTCGGCGACCGCGGCGATGATCGTGCGCGAGGCAAACTCAATCCGCTCGAATGCCCGAGCCGCGTAGATCCGGGCCATCGCGACAGCGATTGCCGAGCTGCCGCCTCCCTTCGCGCTGGCAAGCTTATCTGCACGGAGAATCGCAGACTCCATCGCGAAGACCTCGATGATGCTATCGGCAATCGCCCCCATTACCTCCTGCTCCTCGGCGATTTTTGCCATGTACTTCTGGGTCGCGGCGCCGGCAGCAAACAGCGTCAGCTTCTTCGCCGCAGCCAGCAGGTTATATTCCTCCGCAAGCGGCCCGTCACGATCCTCCTTTGGTGCAGGCCCGGCCATTACCTCATCCATCAGCTGTTTAATCGCCGGCATCAGCGCCAGCTTGCCCGACATCGCCGACTTCATCAGCCAGCCCGTAATGATCAGCCGATTAATCTCGTTCGTGCCCTCGAAGATCCGGTTGATCCGGGAGTCGCGATACGCCCGCTCCGCCGGATACTCTTCGACATAACCGTAGCCTGCGAAGATCTGGAGCGACTCATCGACGACCATGTCCAGCATCTCCGACGCCCAGACCTTCACGATCGAACACTCGACGGCGTAGTCCTCGATACGCTTCTGAATCTCCGTCGTATTGTCCTTATCGACACCAGCTAGCGCCGCATCGATCAGCCCGACCGTCCGATAGCACACCGCCTCGCCGACGAAGATGCCTGTCGCCATATTCGCCAGCTTCTCCTGGATCAGCCCGAACTCGCAGATCGGCTTGCCAAATGCCTTTCGCTCCTTCGAGTAGCTAAGTCCGTTGTTGAACGCCCCACGCGCCCCCCCAATCGCCGCGTTCCCTAGCTTGTATCGCCCGACGTTGAGGATATTGAACGCAATATGATGACCTTTCCCCACCTCGCCCAGCAAGTTCGTTGCAGGAATCCTACAGTCGGTCAGGATCAGCGGCGTCGTCGACGACCCCCGAATGCCAAGCTTGTGTTCCTCGTTACCAGGCCGAAATCCAGGCGTCCCCTTCTCGACCAGAAACGCCGTCAGCTTTTCTTTCCCCGCGTCCTTACCCTCAGTTACCAGACACTTGGCAAATATAGTGAAGATATCCGCGAAGCCGCCATTCGTGATCCACATCTTCTCGCCATTCAGTGTGTAGCCCTGGCCATCCTCCGAGAGCACCGCCCGCGTACTGGCGTTCACTGCGTCCGAGCCCGAACTCGACTCCGAAAGCGCATACGCCCCCACCATTGTGCCATCAGCGATGTGCGGCAGATACTTCCGCTTCTGCGCATCCGTCCCGTACCAGACCAGCGGCAGCGTCCCAATCCCCGTATGCGCCGAGAACGCCACCGAAAAGCTCCCCTGCTTCGAGATGTTCTCCGCGATAATTGCCGACGTAGCCTTGTCCATCTCAAGGCCGCCATACTCCTCCGGAATATCCGCCGCCGTAAGCCCCAACTCCGCCGCCTCCCTAATCAGTCGCCGCGTCACCGCAAAATCCTTATGCTCAATTGCATCCGAGTTCGGCACAATCTCATTCGTCGCGAAGTCAGCCGTAGTCTGCGCAATCTGCCGATGCTCCTCGGTAAAGTCCTCGGGAAAGAAGCAGTCCGCAGGCGAAGGGTTCGAGATCAAAAACGAACCGCCAGCGATGCGGGCAGCCGTGGACGTGGGTGCAGTCAGTGTGGCCATGGTGTTACCTCGGATGAGAGATCATGAACTTTGAATGGGTCCGTTACGCAGAGCCTAATTATTCGTTTGTAGTTACGTTCTCACCCTGTTCCGTGAACTGAAACCCAATGGGCGTGGCCTTGGTCTCTAATAGGACTTTCTTCTTAACTTCAAGAGGAAAATGCATCAACTGAGCGTCCGTAAATGCTAAAAATCGATACCCGCCAACATCATCATGAGAATGGATCAGTACGGTATCTGCCTCTTCATTCCACTTGAGGCGGAGCATGTAAAGGGGCCCTACATTTGTATGGAGAACCCAATCCAAACTCATAGGGTCTTTCATCTTGCTGCGAACGTTTCGATAGAAACTCAGAAAGCTCAAGCTCGTAGTATTTTCCTCTAAATCATTCTTAGAGCTCAGAACGAGCATCATGCTCAAGCATTTGCGCAGCAGGTATCTAGCTCACCGCCTCGAACACCCCAGCCGCCCCCATCCCACCACCGACACACATCGTCACAATCCCATACTTCGCCTTCCGACGCGGCATCTCCCGCAGCAGCGTAGCCGTCAGCTTCGCCCCCGTACAGCCCAGCGGATGCCCCAGCGCAATCGCGCCACCATTCACATTCACCTTCGCCGGATCGATCCCCAGCACCTTCAGCACCGCCAGCGACTGCGCCGCAAACGCCTCGTTCAACTCAAATAGATCAATATCCTCTAGCGAAAGCCCAGCCATGCGAAGCACCTTCGGGATCGCATGGATCGGCCCTATCCCCATCTCCTCCGGATCGCACCCCGCATACGCAAACGCCACAAACTTCGCCATCGGCGGGATTCCCAGCGCCACCGCCCGCTCCGCCGACATCACTACCGCTGCCGCCGCACCATCGGATGTTTGTGAAGAGTTCCCCGCCGTCACCGTTCCTTTCGCATGAAAGACCGGCTTCAATCGGCTAAGCGCCTCGAGCGACGTATCGGCACGCGGTCCCTCATCCTGCTTGAACGTAGACTTACTCTGCTTGGCCTTCCCTTTCCCGTCCGGCGTCGTAGTCGTCACCATCATCGGCACGATCTCATCCTCGAACCGTCCCGCCGCAATCGCATCGAGCGCCTTCCGGTGCGACTCATACGAAAACTGGTCTTGTTGCTCGCGCGTGATCCCATAATGTGCGGCTACTCGTTCTGCCGTCAGCCCCATCGACATATAGCTGCCGGGGTAGTTCTCGACCAGCCACGGATTAACCGAAATCTTATTCCCCCCGAACGGCACATACGACATGCTCTCCGTCCCCCCCGCCACAATCACCTCCGCCGACCCGCTGCGGATCCGGTCCGCCGCAATCGCAATCGACTGCAGCCCCGACGCACAGTAGCGATTGATCGTCATTCCCGATGTTGTAATCGGCAGCCCAGCGCGAAAGCTCGCGATGCGGGCCACGTTCATCCCCTGTTCCGCCTCCGGCATCGCGCAGCCAAGAATCACATCCTCAATCTCTGCTCTATCCAGCTGCGGAACACGATCTAACGCACTCGTAATCGCAGCTGCAGCGAGATCGTCCGGCCGCGTCGTCCGCAACGTTCCCCGTGGAGCTCTTCCAATCGCCGTCCGCACCGCACTTACAATCACAACGTCGTCCATATGTACCTCCTGCCCTGCCCTCTGGGCGTCCCATACTTAGAGCCCTATGCGAAGGGTGGGATTAACCTAATTCCGCAGCGGTTTCCCCGTCTTCAACGTGAACGCAATCCGTTCCTGTGTCTTCTTCTCGCCGCAAAGCGACAGAAACGCCTCACGCTCGAGATCTAGCAGGTACTGCTCCGACACCAGCGTTCCCGGCGTGACTTTGCCACCACACAGCGCATATGCGACCCAATCAGCCACCTTTGCGTCATGCTCCGAAATATACTGACCCTCGCGCAGCGTCCACACTGCCAGCTTCAACGTCGCGAGCGCATTTTCACCAGGCGCTGGAATATCGGTGCGCGGAACCGGTGCTGTGTAGCCAGTGTTTGCAAGCGTTCGCGCCCTGAGCTTGGCATCCGTAAGCAGCCGTTCGCGATTCATCGTGATCAAGTCAGCCGGGCGAAGGAAACCCAACCCACGGGCCTCAGCCGCAGATGTGGAAACTATCGCCTTCGCAATCGTTTCAAAGTTCTTCTTGAGCGCTTCGAAGATCTCAACCCCTTCCCCCCGCGCATCGGGCCGTATGCTCGATCCCGCCTCGACCGAGCGCAATGTCATCTCCTTGCATCCGCCGCCACCCGGAATAAGGCCAACCCCCGCCTCTACCAGTCCCATATACAACTCCGCATGCGGCTGCCGCGCAGCAGCATGCAGGCTGATCTCCACCCCTCCGCCGAGACACATCCCATAGGGCGCGACAACAACCGGCCGCGGGCAGAACTTGATAGCCTGCGTCATATTCTGGAAGGCTCGTACAGCAAGCTCCACCTCATCCCACTCCTCTTCCTGTACGCCGAGCAACAGCTGCATCAGGTTCGCACCGACCGAGAAGTTGACCGACTCGCCGGTAATGACGAACGCCTCGAAATCCGCAACCTGCTGGCTTGTGGGTTTCAGCGTTTGCGTGATCAGATTCAAGATATCGTCGCCGAGCGCATTCATCTTCGAATGCAGCTCAATCGCTGCGACACCATCGCCCAGATCGACGATCGAAGCCCCGGGATTCCTCTTCACCACACCATGCTGCTTCTTGATGGCAGCGAGACTCGAAACGCCTGCAGGAACAACAACAGGCTTGTAACTACCCGAGACCGGATCGAAGTACTGCTGTCCGCTTGGCGTGTCGGGATCGTCCTTGTACCAGGTCGGGCCGGGCTCGGTAAGCGCGTGCGGATAGGCCAGCAGCTTCTCGACGTGAGCGGCGATCGGCAAACCCATTGCCCGCATCTTCTCCGTCGTCGCCCGCACCCCCGCGGCGTCCATCATCTCGAACGGCCCCAGCTCCCAGTTGAAGCCGCTCTTCATGGCCTGATCAATCTCGACGATGGTGTCGGCGATCTCGGGCACACGATTCGCCGCATACGTAAACAGTTCCGTCAGCAAGGGCCAGTAAAACGCCGCAGCCTTGTCTCTGGTTGCATCAGCATGAAGCAACTGCGCAATGCGAGCGCCCGTCTGCTCAACGTTCTTCGCCATCTCAATCGCCGGAAACTTCGGCTTTGAACCCGGCTTGTAGTCAAGACTCTGCCAGTTGAGCACATGCCGCAGGTCGCGCCCCTGCTCGTCGCGGCCAGCCTTCTTATAAAAGCCCTGCTGTGCCTTATCGCCGAGCCACTTGTTTTCGAGCATCTTCGTGATGAATGGCGCAAGCGTCACATCCTGCCGCTCGTCCCGAAGGCGCTCGGCCTGCGCCGAGAAGTTCGTCGCCACATGAGCAAGCACATCGACGCCAACCAGGTCGCCCAACCGGAACGTACCGGTCTTCGGCCATCCCAGCGTGGACCCCGTTAACGTATCGACCTCCTCTATTGTTAATCCCTGCGCCATCATCAGGCGGATGGCATTACCCATGGAAAAAGTCCCGATGCGGTTCGCAATGAAGTTTGGCGTGTCATGGGAGTGGACGACCGTCTTTCCAAGGCGCTGGTCACAGAAGTGTGCAATTGTGGCAACGTCGTCAAAGTCGGTCTCTGGCGTCGCGATTACTTCGAGCAGGCGCATGTACCGCGGAGGGTTGAAGAAATGTGTCCCGAAGAAGTGTTGCCTCGCCTCCTCGGAGAGCCCGGCCGCGATACTGCCGATAGGAATCCCGCTGGTATTACTGGTAAGAATCGAACCGGCGCGGCGATGCTGCTGAATCTTATCGAGCAAGGCGCGTTTGATCTCCAGATCTTCAGCAACCACTTCAATGATCCAGTCACAGTCTGAAACCAGAGCAAGATCATCCTCGAAGTTGCCTAGCGTGAGCAGCCGAAGCGAATCCGGCGTGTAGAGCGCCGTCGGCTTGGACTTCTTCAAGCCATCGAGTGCGGCAAGCACAATCCCATTGCGTTGCGCCTTCGGCGAATCGGCGGATGTTCCGGACCCGACGATATCCAGCAGAATCGCAGGCACGCCGGCATTGGCAATATGGGCCGCAATGCGCGAGCCCATGGTGCCCGCTCCAAGTACGGCAACTTTGCGGATCTGTCTGCTGGCGCGGCTGGTCGACATGAGTTGGGATCACCTGCGGGGAAAAGTCCCGACGGGATGAACTCTACTGAATGGTCATTCATTTCGTCAAGCTAATTGCCCGTTAATCCAGGAAGCAGCCTCTCCTGAAACGAACCGGGCACTGGCACGAAAAAAAAGGACGCTGAAGAGATGACTTGCTGGAAAGAATGGACGCTGCTGTCCTCTGGACCGCTGTGCCCTGTTCCTCCCTTCAGTTATGGTTAAGGTTCTTTGTATTACGGAGGCTGGTTTGCGACGTGCATTGCTTTTGATAACGATTCTGGTGATGGGTACAGGCTACAGCCTGCAGGCGCAGGATCTGGCCAGCTTCGAAAAGCGGACTACCGTAAAGGTACTGCAGAACGGTCTCACCCTGCTGATTTGTGAGCGGCCCGAGGCCCCAGTCTTCAGCTTCTTTACTGAAGTAGATGCGGGCTCGGCGAACGATCCACAGGGTGCCAGCGGCCTCGCGCATATGTTCGAGCACATGGCTTTCAAGGGAACGACCGAGATCGGAACCACTGACTATCCCGCGGAGAAGATCGCCCTGGCGAAGGTCGAGAACGCCTATGCCGCCTACGACGCAGAGTTCCGCAAGCGTGTCGGGCAAGATAAGGCGAAGCTGGCCAACCTGCACCAAAGCTTCGAGGACGCCCAGGCGGCGGCCGAGAAGTTCGTCATCCCCAATCAGTTCTCAGAGATCGCGGAGCAGAATGGAGCCGTAGGAATCAACGCCTCTACCTCGGAGGATTCCACGCAATACTTCTGGAGCATGCCATCGAACCGGCTGGAGCTTTGGGCGTACCTGGAAAGCCAGCGGATCGCGCGCCCGGTCGAGCGCGAGTTCTACAAGGAGCGCGACGTGGTGCAGGAAGAGCGTAGAATGCGGATCGATTCCTCTCCCGTAGGGCGAATGCTCGAGCAGTTCCTAGCTACCGCCTATGTCGCGCATCCGTACGGCCGGAGCGGCGTAGGCTGGGAGAGCGAGATCAGCCAGGTCACGGCAACCGAAGCCGAAGCCTTCCACCAAAAATATTATGTTCCCGCAAACATCGTCGTTGCTGTAGTCGGCGATGTGCAGGCGAGCATGGCGATGCCAGTGCTCGAGAAGTACTTTGCACCCATTCCGGCAGGGCCGAAGCCCGAGCCGATGAAGACGATCGAACCGCCGCAGATGGCGGAAAAATCTGTGAGACTCAACGACGCTTCACAGCCCTTTTACATTGAGGGATATCACAAGCCGGACTATCGCGATCCCGATGATGCGGTCTACGACGCCATCTCGGATATCTTCTCGAACGGCCGCACCGCGCGGCTCTACCGCAGCCTTGTTCGCGATCAGAGGATCGCGCAGACCGCGCAGGGCTTCAGCGGCTATCCAGGAGAGAAATTTCCTGGGATGTTCGCTGTCTACGCCGTCCCGCTTCCAGGCCACACGGATGACGAGATGCGAACCGCCATTGAAAAAGAATTGAACAAGTTGAAGAAGGAAGAGGTGTCCGACGCGGAGCTTGATCGATTCAAGACACGGGCAAAGGCGGATATGCTGCGCGGGCTTGGCGACAATGAAGGGCTGGCGCACTCGCTGGCGGAGTACCAGACCCGTTTCGGGGACTGGCGTCAGATGTTCCGCGATCTTGACAAGATCGATAAAGTGACCAAGGCGGACATCCGCCGCGTGGCGAACCGGACATTTGCGGAGAGCAATCGCACGAGTGCGCGTATCGAGACAGTGGCCGCCGCATCTGCGGCACAAGGCGTGGGGAGTGCGAAATGACAAGAGTCTCGATGGAAATGACGAAGATGACGATGTGGAGTGCCGGGCTCGCCTTTGGAATCACGGCGGCCAGCGGACTTTCGCAGACACCTGCGGCTCATTCAGCGGCAGTACTACAGCCCTGGAAGCGGATCGCGATTCCTTCCCTGCATGCATTCAAACCGGCACAGCCGAGACGCATCGAGCTGGCAAACGGCCTCATCATATTCCTGCAGGAAGACCACGAGCTGCCCTTTATCAACGGCCGCATCGTGATCCGCGGCGGCAGTCGCGATGAGCCAGCGGCAAAGGTTGGCCTGGTCTCGCTCTATGGGAGCACCTGGCGAACCAGCGGGACTTCGGCCGCAAGTGGCGACGCGCTCGATGAACAGCTCGACGCAAAGGCTGCCCATGTCGAAACCGGGGGAGGCCAGGCGACCACCTCTGTAAGTTGGTCAAGCCTGAAGGGCGACTTCGATCCCGTCTTCGGGATCACGACGCAGCTGCTGCTGCATCCCGACTTCAAGCAGGACAAGCTGCAACTCGCAAAGCGCCGCCTGGAGGCAAGGATTGCCCGGCGGAATGACGACGGAAGCGGGATCGCGGGCCGCGAGGCGATCAAGCTGGTCTATGGTGTGAACAATCCTTACGGTCGTGAGACAGAGTTTGCGACCGTTGAGGCAGTAACCCTGGATGACCTTATGGCGTGGCACGAGCGTACGCTGACCCCGAATAATATGATCGTCGCCGTCTCGGGCGACTTCGACAGCAGCGCAATAGAAGCGAAGCTGCGTACCGCCTTCGAACCCTTACACAAAGGCGCGTTGTTTGAAACAGCAAAGCTCACGTATCCCGGGCCGGTGAACAGTGTCTATCTCGCCGACAAGACGGATGTAGACCAGTCAAACGTCTACATCGTCGGCCTGGGCACAACCGAGGACAATCCGGACTATTACGCCTTGAGCGTGATGAACGAGGTCTTCTCCGGCGGCTTCGGCTCCCGCGTCGTGCAGGATGTGCGGACCAGGCTGGGACTCGCCTATGACGTCAGTGGAAGCTTTGGCGCGTCCTACGATCATCCGGGGATGTTCTATGTCGCCGCCGGAACCAAGAGCGAAAGCACGGTCGAGGCTACCCAGGCCATGCTGGTAGAGATTGGCAAGCTCAAGACAGTACCGCCTTCCCCCGATGAGTTGCGGAAGGCAAAAGAGCAGGTGTTGAACTCTTTTATCTTCAACTATGACTCCCCGGACAAGGTGCTGAGCGAGCAGGTGACGCTGGCCTTCTTCGGGTATCCGACCGACTTCCTCGAGCAGTACCGCGTGGGCATCGACAAAGTCACCTCTGCAGACGTAGCCCGTGTGGCAAACAAGTACATCGACGAGTCCAAGCTGGCCACCGTCGTGGTCGGCAACGCGGCTCAATTCAAACCGCCTCTGCAAACGTTAGGAAAGGTGACGACACTGGACATCGCAATCCCGCCGATGCAGAAGCGGAAGTAAAATTAGCGAGTGGTCAAACACAACTTTCAAACGGACGTTGCTATCGGCGCAAGCACTTGTGCGTTGTCGTCCTGACTGCGGGCCGCCAAGAGCCGTAACGTCTTCTGAATATGTGGTTTAAACCGTGCCGTTCGTTGTGCTGGCCCGCTCTCTTTCTGCTGGCCAATCCTGTTGATCAGCATGATCTACTTGTCCAAGTCATCCAGCAGAACCTTCGCTTTCATAGCTAGCGTCTTCGCGCCCTCGGCATCTCCCGTGTCTAACGCTTGCTGCGCCTGTTGCAGAAAGTAGCGTACCTTTCGGATCTGTGCTCGCTGCTGCCCTTGGATCTCTTTTGACAATCTATCGAGCCTCTTCTCACTGTCGGAGATCAGGCCGACCGCACCCTGCTGCGTCTCTGTCTTCTTAACCCCACCCGCCGACAGCTCTCCGATCACTGAGGTGTCCGGGACCGGTGCAGCGCTGGTCGCATCCGCCGGTTCCTCTGCCAGAGCCTTAGCCACGGTTTTCTTGGGAGCAGGCTTCGGCTTTTCCTCGGTAACGGCCGATTGCTGTCCACGTGTCAGGCTGCCAGGCAACTCGGCCGTCATCGGTGGTGAAACTGTCTGAAGTGGAGGCATCGCGACTGCGTGCAGTTGTGGAGCGGCAAGCACCTGGGGCATGATCTGTCGGTGATGACAGCCACTTAGCCCTGCGATGCCAACCGTGCAGAGCAATGCCATCACTACGCGTGGGAACCGCTCCCGAATCTTCAAACGTGTCGCTCCATTTCCATTCGTAGCGATTCCGAGCGTCCAGTTTCCTGCGCTTCCATTTGAGGTGTCGACAGCGCAACCGGAAGTTGCAGCGTGATAGTCGTCCCGTGATCGACAGAATGCGGATTCACATCGGAACGGACCTCCAATATTCCTCCATGCATCTGCAGAATGCGGTAGGTCATCGCCAATCCAATCCCGCTTCCGGTCGGCTTCGTGGTGAAGTACAGATCGAAGATTCGCGGCAGCAACTCCGGCCGAATGCCTTCGCCTTCGTCGATCACCTCAACGACGGCGTTCTGCTTATGACGGTGCAATCGCACCTGGATCACCCCACCCCGCGGCATTGCCTGCATCCCATTCAGAAGGAGGTTGAGCAGGGCCTGCCGGATCAGATCCGCATCCACCCGCACCATCACCGATTGGGTTGGCGTCATAAACTCGACATGCACTCCAGCTTCCAGCATCTCTGCCCCGGTCAGTTCCACCACTGAGGTGATCACCTGACGCAGGTCATAATCCCCTAAATGCAGTTCCATTGGCCTTGTAAAGTCGGCGAGAGTCTGGACGACGCGGTCCAGCCTCTGCATCTCTCCAGCCAGAATGTCCACGTGCCTTTTCGCCCCGGGAACGCTGTTTCCGCCTATCCCCGTCAGTTTGCTTCGCAGTAACTCCAGGTGCACCACCATAGCATTGATCGGGTTCTTCACCTCATGTCCGACTCCAGCAGTCAATCTCCCTATGGCCACCAGCCGTCGTGAGACCTCCAGTTCCTGCTCCAACTTCATCGCGGACTCGGTATCCCGCAGCGTTAGCAGAGTCCCCATCTTTCCACTGCCACCCTCCCCGTCATCGATCCTGTCGAGAGAAAACTGGACCCTCCGCCCATCCTCCAGTACCACCGTCTCGGCGCCGGCCGCCGGCGGAGCCGCAAACGCCGCCAGTACCGCGGCGCCAAGTGGCGTTTCGCTCTTGAATATCTCCTCAAGCGCTTTACCTACGAGGACTTTATCCAGTTGAGGGATGAAATGCGCCACAGCGTCCGACACCATCACCGCTCTTCTGTCCGCCGTGAACAGAAGAACTCCGTCCCGCAGCGTGTCGAGGATCTGATTCAGATTCGACTGCAAGGCCGTATAGCCAGCTTCGGTGGTGCGCATTTGGCGACCCAACCGGTCGATCGTACGAGCAACCTCTACCTCGGCATCACTGTTCACACGCGGCGCCCCCAGGAGCGACTCCACTACCTCCTGCTGGCCAGGCGTGGTCAGGATCTCCAGTTGTTCGCTGATCCGCTTGATGGGCTGAAGTGCAGCGTTTGCCAGCACCGCCGCCGCTAACATCGAAAGCAGCGCCGCAGCGAGTGTCGACCACAAAGCCGCCTGCAGCCAGGGCGCATACGTCGCGCGCAGAAAGGTTGACCTGACGCCCACATGCACGATCACAAACGGCTTCCCATTCCGATCGAGCGGCATTGCTATATCCAGTACACGGGGGCTGCCGAACATCTCCCTGATCTGATATCCAACGTCCCCGTCCCGCACACTCGCAAGGCTCGTCCGCGTTATTTCCTGCTGATTCAGCGCATCCGGATCCGTGCTCACCAGGGTAAGCCCATGGGCGTCGGTAACACTCACGTCCTGAACCGTGGGTGAGTACTTAACGATCGCATTCATCGTGTCCGCCAAAGGATCGTGGCCCCGCAGCGCATCCGCAACTGCCGTGTGGAACGCTACATCCGTCCGCATCGCCGGCGGATGCGCACGCACGCCCGTTTCGATTGCCTGCTTCGTCATCAACCAGACCTCACGAGCCAGCACCTCGCTGTCCGACGCTGTCTGCGCGATTCTCTGTCGCAATAGTTGTCCTAAAAACAGTGCAGACAGCGCCACAACCATCGCAAACGTCACGCCCATGGTTGACAGGACCAGCTTCGTCTTCAGACGCATCGCCTACTCAACTCCGTTGGTCGCCGAGTGATACTCCTTCAACTTATTCTGCAATGTCTTCGAACTGATCCCAAGTATCTCCGCGGCCTTGGTCTTGTTGTTGTGCGTCGAAAGCAGCGTTCGCAAAATTAGTTGCTTCTCGGCATCGTTAACCGTTGTTCCCACGGTCACACGCACCGCATTATCATCAGCATGGAGGTCCCCGCGTTCGCCTCGCAATGGCTGGAACCCGCCGGAGTTGCCATTCTCGATACGTTGTGCCATTCCATACGCCACTGGGGCAAACCCTGGCTCACCAAATCGCGGTGGCAGGTGCTCCGTCCCTAGAAGCCCGTTTCCCGCCAGGATCGTCGCCCGTTCGATCGTATTTCGTAATTCACGCACATTGCCTGGCCACGTATACGCCGTTAACCGGGCCAGAAGCGCGTCGGTCAGCCCGGAGACCGTGCAATGATGCCGCTCGTTCATCGCGTCAATCATCTTCTCCGCGATCGGCTTCACGTCTCCGCGATGCTCCCGGAGCGGCGGCATCTGAATATTGAACACGTTTAGCCTATAAAACAGATCACCCCGAAGCTCGCCATTGGCAACTGCCTCTTGCGGATTCTTGTTCGTGGCGGCGACTACACGGACATCGACCGGAGTCTCGACCTTGCTCCCCAACCGCCGCAGCTTTCTGTCCTCGAGCACACGCAACAATTTAGCCTGGGTCGCGGCTGGCATCTCGCCAATTTCATCCAGCAGCAGCGTTCCTTCCTCGGCAAGTTCAAAGCACCCGGCACGGCGCTCCACCGCTCCCGTGAATGCACCCCGCTCATGACCGAAGATCTCACTTTCGATCAGCGTCTCCGGGATGGCCGCGCAGTTTACCGCAACAAACGGCTTGTTTCGTCGGGAACTAAGATCGTGCAAGGCTCGCGCAACCAGTTCCTTCCCAGTTCCACTCTCACCCGTCACCAGGACCGACACATTCGACGGAGCCACGCGTTCAATCAGGGCGAAAATAGCCTTCATCGCCGGTGTGTTTCCCACCAGCGAGCCTAGCACACCCGTGTCCCGCAACTGCCGCCGCGTAACCTCCAACGCGACATCCGATTCGTGTTGACGAGTAGCGTTTTGAAGAATCGTCTTCAAGCGGACCGGCTCGACCGGCTTGGGAAGATAGTCATAGGCACCCATTCGCATTGCCTCAACTGCGGACTCGATCGACCCCTGAGCCGTCAGCATCACCACTGCCACCCGCTGGGGTAACTCCCTGATGCGGCTTAGCAGCTCCATGCCGTCCATACGGGGCATCATCAGATCAGTCACGACGATAGAAGGCGACCACTGGACAACCTTGTCGAGACCTTCTGCCCCGTTGACTGCACACTCCGCCCGATAGCCCCAGGATTCCACCAACTCCGTCAGACCAGTCCTTGCATTCTCTTCATCTTCGACGATCAGCACTTTCTCTAACAATCCCTACCGTCCTGTCTCATAGCTCAAACCCTGCAGCTCCCAGTGCTTCTCATGTAAGACGGAAAGAACTACCGGTCCGCTGCCGATTTTTTCCGCAGTGCTCTAGTGTCGCACCCTCCTGGCCCGAACTGCCCTACACTGGATGGGAAGTTACTTCTGCTATGGCCTGCCGAACCGGAAGAGCCATTTGAGTCATCTGTACCTGTTACCTCGGTACAAACTTCCTTCCGCTATCTTAGAAAGAGGGACTTACCTCTTTACAGATAGGACAAACGGTATGCTGGAATCATGCTCGATCCCGAAATCACGCCGGAAGTTTTCCTTGAATACCGTCGCCAATCCATAGATCCCGACTTGCCCGCGCTTCTTCTCCTCGACGTTCGCGAGCAGTGGGAATTTGAGACGGCCAGCCTCCCGCAATCGATTCTCATGCCTATGGGCGACGTTCCAGCAAGGGCTCACCAGGAGCTGGACCCGGACGACCACATCGTCGTTCTGTGTCATCACGGATCACGCTCTTTGAACGTCACAATGTGGCTGCGCGCCCAGGGTTTCGAACGCGCCCAGTCCATGGCGGGAGGTATCGACGCCTGGTCCCGCACCATCGACTCAGCTGTTCCGCGCTACTAAAATGGTTTCCTTGCTTGAAAGGGCGTGAACTCCGCTTCATCGCACAACATCGGTAGGCTAGTCGCTGTACCCGCTTCAAGGTGCCGTCGTCAGCCGTGCCGATAAGGTAAAGTAGTGGGCTTAGCCCTCACAAGAGGCTGAGGAAGACTATTTCGGAGCCACTCTAGCCTGCTTACCCCGGCAACAAGCGGAGATCGCCGCCAGTCATCTGCGACGGCAGATCCAGGTTCATCATTCCTAGTATAGTCGGCGAGACATCGCGAAGACTGCCGCCTTCTCGAAGATCAACCGTATTCCCCTGATCTGTGACGAGCAGAAAGGGCACCGGATTGATTGTGTGCGCTGTGTGAGGTCCGCCCGTAGCCGGATCGATCAACATCTCTGCATTTCCATGGTCCGCCGTCACCAGCAGCGCCCCGCCACGCTGCCGAATTGCCTGATAGATGCGACCGAGTTGGGTGTCAACAGTCTCTACCGCCCGAATTGTTGGCGCCATCTTCCCCGAGTGACCGACCATATCCGCATTGGCAAAATTGACGATAAGGACATCGAAAGCAGTATCGTTCACGGCCTTGATCACTGCATCCCCGATTCCCATGGCGGACATCTCCGGGGCAAGATCGTACGTAGCGACCTTCTGCGAGGCGACCAGGGCGCGGTCTTCGCCCGGAAACGGCTTCTCGATACCGCCGTTAAAGAAATAGGTGACATGCGCGTACTTTTCCGTCTCGGCAATCCGAAGATTACGCAAATTTGCGTTCGCCATCAGATTTGCCAACAAATTGTCCATCGACTCGGCAGGAATTACGACGGGCAACGTGTACTTCTTGTCATACTGGGTCATGCAGACGTAATGCAGATGACGCGGCACTCGATTCCGTGGGATCTCAAGATCCAACTCCGCGGCCTTCGGTAAATCCTCACCGGCGTTCTCCATCAAACCTGAGTTGCGCGTCAGCACGCGTGTGACCTGGCGAACACGGTCCGCCCGATAGTTGAAGTTAATCACCACATCGTGATTGCGAATAAGGCCTACCGGACTGCCGTCCACAGGATTCGTACAGGTAAAGGGCGGGACGAACTCATCCGTGATGCCATTGTTGTAAAGTTCGCGGATGCGCGCGATGGCGCCTCCATACGATCCACCCTCAGGGTGCCCGGTGACCATAGCATCGAACGCCTGCTTCTCTTTCTCCCAGCGCAGGTCGCGATCCATCGCGTAGTAGCGTCCAGAGACACTGGCTAAATGGCCAACGTCATACTCCTCAAACTTGCGCTGCAGTTCCTCGAGATAGCCGGTCCCGCTTGAGGGCAGAGTGTCGCGTCCATCTAGAAAAGCATGGATATAGACCTGCTTCAGCTCTTGCTGCGCTGCCATCCGCAGCAATGCATCGAGGTGCCGCTGATGCGAGTGCACACCCCCATCCGAAAGTAGCCCGATCAAATGCAGCGCTCGGCCTTTTTGTCCCGCCAGCTTATATGCCCGTGTCAGGGTCGGGTCGGCAAAGAAGCTGCCGTCCATGATCGCCGTATCGATGCGCGTCATGTCCATGCGAACGATCCGGCCTGCACCCAGATTGAGATGTCCAACCTCGGAGTTGCCCATCTGTCTATCCGGCAGGCCAACGAAATGCTCGCTCGCCCGCAGCAGCGTATTCGGGTATTCAGTCAACAGCTTGTCATAGACGGGCTTGCGCGCCTGCGCAATGGCATTGCCATGGGTATCGGCGCGATACCCCCATCCATCAAGAATAGTAAGGACGATGGGTGACTTCGGCATCCTTACTTCCCAAAGTTGAGCGCTTCAATCCCAAGGAACGAGGCCGATTGGCCTAGTTCCTCTTCGATGCGCAGCAACTGGTTATATTTTGCAATACGGTCGGTGCGGCTGGCGGAGCCGGTCTTGATCTGACCTGCACCCGTGCCGACCGCGAGATCCGCGATGAACGTGTCCTCCGTCTCTCCACTCCGGTGCGAGATGATGCTCGTATACCCGTAACGTCGCGCGACCTCAATCGCTTCGAGCGTCTCACTCACCGTGCCGATCTGGTTCACCTTGATCAGGATTGAATTGCCGGCCTTCTCTTCGATTCCCCTCCGCAGCCGCTTTGTATTCGTGACGAAGAGATCGTCGCCCACCAGTTGTACATCGCCGATCTGCTCCGTCATCAGCTTCCAGCCGTCCCAGTCGTCCTCGGCAAGACCATCTTCGATCGAGACGATCGGATACTGCCGCACCCAAGATTCCCAGTAAGCAATCATCTCGGAGGAGGTCTTCTCAGACTTATCCGATTTCTTAAAGATGTACCTGCCCGTTTCCTTGTTGTAGAACTCGCTCGCAGCAGGATCGAGCGCCAGGGCGATCTCTTCCCCCGCTTTATACCCCGCCAGTTCAATAGCCTCAAGGATCAGCTCAAGCGCCTCGGAGTTCGACTTGAGCGACGGTGCGAAGCCACCCTCATCGCCGACCGCCGTGCTGTACCCCTTCTTCTTCAGAACACCCTTGAGCGTGTGAAAGACCTCGGTACCCCACCGCAACGCATCAGAAAAAGTCTCCGCGCCGACAGGCATCACCATGAACTCCTGAAAATCCACGTTCGAATCGGCATGTGCGCCGCCGTTGAGGATGTTCATCATCGGCGTAGGCAGAATACACGCGTTAACGCCGCCAAGGTACCGATAGAGCGGGATCATAAGCGCCTCCGCAGACGCGCGCGCGCACGCCATCGACACCGCCAAGATGGCATTCGCGCCCAGACGCGATTTGTTCTCCGTCCCATCGATCGCAATCATGGTCGCATCAATCAGCCGCTGATTGGTGGCGTCCATTCCAGCGAGTTCAGGAGAGAGAATGCTTTCAACGTTCTCAATCGCACTGAGAACACCTTTTCCCATAAAGTGCTCCATGTCGCCATCGCGGAGCTCGACGGCCTCATGCTCGCCTGTCGAGGCGCCGCTCGGAACCGCGGCGCGGCCGCGCGTTCCACCATCGAGAATCACGTCGGCTTCAACGGTAGGATTGCCTCGAGAGTCGAGAATTTCGCGTGCATGGATGGAAACGATCTCGGTCATGATTGTCCTGGTATCTCTAAAATTCGGCGGAACAAATTGCTGTTGCTGGATGACACGATGATCCATGCGATCGTTCAGTTTTGCGCGGCGATCCACAGCGACTGAGCCGCCGCTCGTAGCCGCAATCGATTGCACGAGTTCGACTTCGTTCCGGCTCACTCAGACGGATTCTAGCAAACGACAGGCTGCAAAGCCTGAGCGCTGGATGAAATCGAAAGCCAACCCCACAATCGTTTTGGATTCACGGCTGTGAAGTCGCGCTGTAGTGACATGCTCGGTTCCCCTCCACGATTTCCCACTCGATCGAACGCGGAACGATCTAGGCTCAGAACCAGCGAAGCGAATCTATCACGCAACCATTCAGCATGAACAAAAGGATCCTGCCATGAAGCTACTGCTTACCACTGCGGCTCTTGCTCTATCAACCCTGCCCACGCTGGCGCAGGCCGGTGAGCATGGAACTTCCAACCCGGAGCAGACTCCAATCACGGTCGCTTCTCCCGCCGACCACGTAAAGCCTTCAGCGGCTATCCCAAGCCCGGACGCCTCGATCGTTACATCGGCTCCTCCCGCAGCACCGCAGCCGGATGATGCTAGCGCCTACCATCCATACCATCCCGGCATAGGACCGTACCAGAGTACGCTGACCGCCCGGCCGGGCGTACAGCAGCCGGCCGCCGAGCATGACGTCGATGCGGACATCATCACCAGCGTTCCCGCACATGCCGGCGAGCTCCCCGAAGGAACCTTGCTGAAAGTCCGGATGAACGACTCCCTTTCCACAACGAGCACCTTGCGCGGAAGCGCCTTTTCCGCCACATTGACCGCAGATGTGCAGCGCGAGGGACGCGTCATCATTCCCGCCGGTTCCGTTCTCGACGGCATGGTAACCGAGGTGCGTGGAGGCAGGCGCATCTCCGGCCGAGCAGCCATCCACCTTGAGCCGAGACGCGTGACGCTTCCGGACGGCACTTATTACGTGCTCCACGCGCAAGTTGTCGATACCAGTGAAGAAGGCCACGTTAGCGTCAATGGCGAGGGCACAATCCTTCGGCGCGATCATCCCCAGGAAATGCTTGCAATTGCATCACTGACCACGGGCAGCGGAGCCGTAGCAGGCGCGATGATCGGCGGAGGCGTAGGCGCTGCGGTGGGTGCCGGTATCGGCGCCGGAGCCAGCACGATCATCTGGCTGAAACAGGATCGCCAGACAGCCCTGCCGAAGAACACCGCCTTGATCTTCAGTCTCACATCGCCCATGATCACCAAACCCCTGCAGGATGGCGCGCAACTGCGTCCCTGACCTCCTCTGGATTCGCATAGGATGATGGCGGAACTTCGGTCTCGCCTATCTTCATGCAGTTGAGAGTCAATCCCGGACTTGCGCCAGCAGCCGCCTCCAGTTCTTCTGGTTTCGGCGATAGCTTTTCTTGAGATCTTCGAGAATTCGTTCGAAATCTCCGTGACCCGAAAGCCTCCGCCATGAGGGATTCTTCGAGAACCACGGGTAATTCTCGTTGCCGAGATAAATAGCACGCCGAAGCCAGTGCAGCGCTTCAGATTCATCGCCTTCAAGCGCGAAGTAGGTGGCAAGCCGGTATGCCATCTCCGAGTCTGCTTCAGCAGCTGATAGCGTCTCATCCACAATGAACGAAGCCGCCTTGTCGCGATCCCCAAGCTGGACATAACAGAGCGCGATCGTCGGGAAGACGATGCGCAAAGAGGCTTCATCACTGATCACCTGCTCAAGCGTTTCAATCGCCCGCGGAAGATCCCCCGTACGCATGTACTGATACCCCAGCGAAATGCGAAGCAGTGGCTGCTTCGGTTCCAGTGTCAGCCCCTTCTGAATCTCATCAAGGGCAAGCTCCATCTGGTTTTGATACTGATAAACTCGCGCGCGATTGTTGTAGATCAATGCGGCATTTGATGGGTTCAGGCGGAGGGACACATTGAACTGATCGAGCGCCTCTTCGTACATTCCGTCGATGCGCAGGGTCTGTCCCGCAAGCAGATGGACGTTCCAGTCGTTCCCCGCCGTCTGGAGTAGATGCTCAATCCCGTGACGCGCCGATTCCTTTTCTCCGCGCGAGAGCAGCATGTAAACACGGTACAGATTCGATTCAACCGACCCGCTGTCGAGCGCGAGAGCCTTATCAAAAGCTCGGCGCGCTTCAAGCACATGCATCTGTCCCCCGAGTCCATGCCGGGCATACTGCAGATGCGTCACCCCAAGGCCGGACCATCCCGGCGCATAGTTCTCGTCCTGCCGGGTCACGCGTTCGAAGAGCTCGCGGGCACGATCCAGATCGTCGCGGCTCCCCGTGCGTGACATGAACGATGAGAGGACCGCGCGGGCCTGCAGGTAATCCTCCGATAGGTCTTCCGTGAGCGACCCGCCGCGTGATGCTTCCGTTCCACCCTGCAGGCCTCCAAAACCCTGCAGCGTACTGAATACCTCATTGCAGATCTCTGTCTGAACCGAGATCAGGTTGAAGGAGGCCACATTGATCGAGCCGCCTGCGCGAACGCTCTGTGTCGGAACATCCAGCAGCTGCCAGTTCAGGTCGAATCCCGCATCCGATCGAAGGAAATTACCGGCAAGCACAAATTGCACCAGCAGTTTCTTCCCTACACTGAGTGGATCGAGCTGCTGCGTCGGAACAGCCATCAATGAGCTTGACGGACGGACGATCAGAGAGGGCATGCGGGCCAGGCGCGCGGCAATCGCATCAGCCAACGCGTATCCGTAAAGCGGTGTGGGATCGGCTGTGCCAGCGCTGCCAAAGTTGATAAAAGGGAGCACCACGATACTGTTAGGCTTGCCTACAGTAGCGGTGCCGCTTTCTCGAAAGCGCTCCGCTAGCATGGAGAGAATGCCCGTAGAGCGCTTCTCCTCCTCAGGGGTATCGAGCGGCAGACGACCCTGCGCCATCAGTCCCCCGCCAGCATCGCCCGGCATGGCGATCGAGTCGAACTGCTTGTTGTGCATGATCGTGCGCAGACCTTCGCGAACATCCGCGGCAGAGGCAAATCGCGCCGAAGGCTGTTTTTCAAGACAGCGAAATACAAGGCTCTCAAACTCGACCGGAAGTTGCGGTGCAATCTCCCGCAGCGAGGGCGGATCGGCGAACTGAATCGCACGTATGCTTTGGAACTCCTGCGCGTCGGGCCGGTGGAACGGATGCCGGCCGGTAGCGAGCTCGTAGAGGATCAGTCCAAACGCAAAGATATCCGATTGAACACTCGACTGGCCGGTAACGAACTGCTCGGGAGCCATATAGGCGATCGTGCCACCGCGCGCCGTATACGTGGCACCCGGATCAGGCAGGTTTCGCCGGTTTGCATGGCCGGACGGATCAAACTCGGTCTGGTCCGAATTCAGGCGTCGAGCAAGGCCGAAATCGAGAATCTTGATCAGACCACCATCGGTCAGCATCACGTTGGCCGGCTTCAGGTCACGATGAAAGATTCCGAGGCTGTGCGCCGCGGAGAGACCATCCGAGATCTGAATTCCGCAGGAGAGCACGAGCTGGAGACTCGCCGGACCCACCGCGATCAGCTTATCGAGCGATTTTCCCGGAATGTACTGCATGACGATATAGGCTTCATCGACGCCCTCGGCCTTCGTCTCGCCCACATCGTAGATCGCGCAGACGTTGGGGTGATCGATGGCCGAGGCCAACCGCGCTTCGCGAAGCTGGGTAGTGCGCATCTGCTCCAGCGTAAGATTGCCCCTCTTGAGCAGCTTGAGCACCACCGGCCGCTGCAGGAGCGTGTCGTTCGCAAGGTACACAACACCACTGCCACCCGCGCCAATCTTCCGCACGAACTCATAGTGCTCAATGACGCGTCGCTTCATAGGTCCATTATCGCAAGTAGAGGCGATTGCACGATGAAGAACGTACGCTGCCGGCAGTTGTCGCACAGTCTGGCCAGGAGCTAACCCCGGAGCGACCTCTCGCATCCACATTCTGCCGCTCCATGATCCTGTGTTATCACCCCAACAGCCATAAGAAAAGCCTTGCCGCTGGCCGTCTCCTGGGTGCTGCTTGAAATCAAAGCCATCGCAGTCTGGAGTAAGTGATATTTGCTGCCGGATCTCTGAGACGGATCACTCAGAATTTTGCAATAAGGGTCACGCCACCGATCAGAAGCAGACCACCGAGAGCTCTCCACATAGTGATCGGATGATGATCCATCCGAAACCAGCCGAAATGATCGATGATGAGTGAGGTGATCAGGGCAGCCGTAACGGTGAAACCCATGAACGGCCCTGCCCCGACCTTATTCACATAGTTTAACCCGGCGTAGACCTGAACGGCACCGACGAGGCCGCCGATCACCGCCCACCAAGGCATCGCCGCTAAATCTCTGGTAGTCGGCAGCGGATGTGGCATGATCAGGAACGCCGCGATGAAGAAAAAGGTAATGAGGGCAAACGATACCGCCGAAGCCAGCCACGGATTCACGAGCGACTTGCCCAACTGCCCATTCATGGCCGCACCACAGGTCTGAAGAGCACCGCCAATGATGATGAAGGGGATGATCCACGCTGCATTCATAAGCTTCTCCCTAACTCGTTTTGAACAGCAGTTGCATGAGGATCGCTCCACCGATTGAGACCAGAAGCGCTACTGGCATCGCCACGGCTCCCACCTTCAGAAAATTCCAGAAGCTCACGTCAAGCTTCTCTTTTCGCAGCGCAAGCAGCCAAAGAATCGTGGCGAGTGAACCGGTGACCGACAAGTTCGGCCCAAGGTCCACACCGATCAGCACCGCATCTGCCAGTAAGCCTCTCACATGCGCAGCCTGCACCGTGCCACCCGCTATCAGCCCAAGCGGCAGGTTGTTCACAAGATTATTCGCGATGCCTACCACGGAGCCGGTCACCAATGCTCCGACTGCCGGTGCGAGACCCTGGGTCCAGTGCAGCGCGGCTTGCGTCAGCTTCAGTGCGCCAACACTTTCCACCGCATCCACCATCACAAACAGTCCTGCAACAAGCGCAAGCGTCCCCCAGCTGATCTCTTTCGCCCGACCGAGTGGGTTCGTTTTGGCCTTGATAGAAACGACCACGGTAACGGCCAGCGCCGCGAGACATGTGGGCAGACCGAGATCCTTGTCCACCGCCGATGCCGCAAGCAAGACGGCCACCATCAGACCAAGACCGCCAAGCACCAGCTTGCCTTTCCCACTCAGTGGTTCAGCTTCGACCTTTTCCTCGATCTTCGCCGCAAGATCTTTTCTGAATACAAGCCGCATCACAGCATAGGTTGTGGCAATCGAGAGAACCGATGGAACCCCGAACGACAGCAGCCAGCGACCAAGCGTGGGCATACCCTGATGAAACACAACGAGGTTTGCGGGGTTTGAGATAGGCAGGACGAACGATGCCGCATTCGCAATCAGGGCACACGCAAACAGATGTGGTAGCGGGTCGACCTTGGCCTTGCGAACCGCAGTCAAAATCGCCGGCGTCAGCACGACCGCGGTCGCATCATTCGACATGAAGATCGTTGTAAGCGTGCCAATTCCATAAACGAGCGCGAACAGCCGCCCGCAGGAGCCATGCGCGCCACGCACCGCCACCGAAGAGAGCCAGTCGAACACGCCATGTTCCCGAGCCAGCTCTGAAAGCAGCATCATTCCTGTCAGGAAAAGATAGACATCCGATCCTTCCGCAACCGCCTTCCCGGCAAGTTGTAGCGGGACCAATCGAAGTACCACCAGCAGGATCGCGCCGCCGCCGATCCAGTACACCTCCGGGATACCGCGCGGACGAATCAACATCAGCAGAATACTGATGCCGACAATCGATGCCAGAACGAGGGGAGCGAGTGAAGCAGCGATCATCTACCACTTCCTCCCATGCTTGTTGGGGCAAACTGCGTTCCCAGAAAGCCGTGCTCCGGCCACGCATCGACAGTATCATCCTGATCGCGAGCTGCGCGCTTGGAGCTTTGTACGCATCCTTCCCAGCAACGATCCGATCTCATCATGTGCGAATCTCCCCCTACGAATCCACGACCCTCAACGAGAGCGGATGCACACCGTCCTCAAGAGCCTCGTTCACCAACTCTCTCTCCCACACGCATTGTTCAGCTACCTGGCTCAGCTGCATCGTTCAAACAACATCAAAGCGACTGCTCCCAGGAAACACGAGATACGAAAGCTGATGTGCGGATCACGTTGCCGCCGAATGTTGTACTGAGCGCCGCTCCCAGGCCAACCGCCGTGGCCAGCACTCCCTGCACAAGGTTGAACCTGCCTGTGCCACGCGTGCGATTAGCGTAATGAGGATCTCGACCATCCAAAGATGGCGTTAGCAACGCCGTCGAGGAGTTGGATCGCGATCAGAGCCATGCTCCAATACGTGACTGTGTAGAGCACGCGCGCACCGGAAGAACCTTCAAGTCCAACTAGCAGCAACGCCTTACGACCATAAATGTATGCAACTCTTTCCACTCATTTAGCCGAGCACATGATGACACCTGCGTGCCAATGAAACATGCCGACATGAACGGCGCGGCAGCACTTACGGACCCGCGACAACATCTCTCCTAATTCCGACGGCATCGCCAAATTTGCAAAATGAAAAAACGCGCACACCAGAAGGGACTTGCTCAGTACTTTCCCCATACGGGACCAGAGTTGATACACCCAACTCGACCACGGATACGCGGATCACCTCGTCTCGTCCGTGTTCTTCGTGGTCGTCGGTTAAGCCGTTGCTTTATCCGGCACCGGCTCAATCGCGCAGAACTCATCGAGAAAACGCACCCCATACGCCTGCACAAGTTTCTCCACGCGCTCCGCGGACTCAGACCGAACGATCAGCCCGGCATGATGGTGTTTGCTCAGGCGATGCACGATCTCAGGATCGTCATAGGACTTCATATCCGGCTGTTCTTGACGTGCAAGACAGATCACACTCCCGGCGAAATTACCTTTCGAAACCGCCGGCGCATAGGCATCCCCGCGCATTGCGGCAACCTCAATGCGTGCCCACTCGACCCATGGATTCAACCCCGTCGCGGCTTCGACGACCTCCGCGATGTACGCTCCACCCACACGCGCCGCGCTCTCGAGAAAATAGAACCGGCCGTCCTCCGCCGATTTGATGAATTCCGTATGTGTGACGCCCGAGACCATACCCAGCGCCTTCAGAAACTGTTTATGTACGTGATCCAGCTTCTGTGCATCGCTCGATTCCGGAGAAAGAGTGCGTGTCGTAAAGACGCCGCCCTAATGCATCGTCTTCATGGGCGGCTGTCCATACTGGTGTGGCGTGCTGAACAACACCTTGCCCTGCCACGTGATGCCCTCAACGTGAAACACCTCTCCTGTTACAAATCGCTCCAGAACGTAGTGACTCTGCAGATCGCCGAGTTGCTCGAGCAACGGCCAGATCTCAGACGGCACATGAATCGTCTTGATACCGATCGCCGAAGCGTTGGCTCGCGGCTTCAGCAGCCAAGGTCCGGGTACGGTGGCCATAAACGTGCGAAGGTCATCATAGTGACAGACACCCGAGAACTCCGGAACAGCAACTCCCGCTGCCTTTGCCTGGACCCGCATCGCCAGCTTGTCGCGAAAATACGCCGTGGCGGAGAGACCCATTCCCGGTAGCCGCAGATGCTCCCGCAGCATCGCCGCCGATTCCATGTCGAACTCGTCCAGCGCGACGATCCAGTCGATTCGCTGCCTGCGTGCCAGGTATGTCACCGTATTGAGCAACTGCTCCGCGGTCAAACCTTCCGGCATCGTGAAGAGCCCGGCCAGCGCCTCCCGCGGCCAGTCCGCATCACGCAAACTGTCCACGGTCAACAGCGTCACGTTCACGCCGAGACGATGCACTTCGCGTAAGAACGCCTGTCCCTTCTCATACGTGCTGATACAGAACACATTCGGCATTCCTGTTCGATCGCTCATCGCTCACCCAGCCTGAGTAGTTTCTTCCTTCATCGTGTTCTTCCACGCGTTCAAGCGAGCTCGCCCTCAGCTAACCGGCCCAGTCAACTTCTTTACCAGGTTTGTTGTCGAAAATCCCTGAACCGTTGGAACAATCTCAACCCTTCCTCCAGCTGCGATCACATCCACGTGACCGACAACCGTTTCGACCGTGTAGTCCCCGCCCTTCACCAGCACATTTGGCTTTAACGCCCGAATCAGGTCCAGCGGCGTCTCTTCATCAAACAGAACCACAGCGTCCACTGCAGCTAGCGCCGACATCACCCGCGCCCGCTCCTGCTCGCTCACAATGGGCCGGCTGGGCCCCTTCAACCGACTCACGGAAGCGTCTGTATTCAGCCCCAGCACCAGCTTCGAACCGAAGCGGCGACAGTCTTCAAGCAGCGTAATGTGGCCAATGTGCAGCAGGTCGAAACAGCCATTCGTGAAGACAATCGTCTCGCCCGAAGCCCTCCACTCCGCCACTCGGACCTTCATACGGTCAAGGTCCAACACCTTCTCACCGGAGTTCAAGCCTGAACTTGGCGTGAGCGCCGCGATTAACTCATGCCTTGCGATCGGCACCGTCCCTACCTTTCCCACAACGATGCCAGCAGCCAGATTTGCCAGTTCGACCGCCGTATGAAGGTGCAGCCCGCCCGCCATACTCGCGGCAAGCATCGCGATAACCGTATCGCCCGCGCCCGAGACATCAAACACTTCGCGCGCTCGGGCAGGCGAGTGATACACCTCATCCGCACTCACCACGCGAATTCCCTTCTCGCTCATTGTGACCGTCAGGAATCCGATATCGTTCTCCGCGATCAACTCCCGCGCCACGCCCAGCATCTCCTCCGTCCGATACGTTGGGATCCGTGTCGCCACGGAGAGCTCCTGCAGGTTCGGGCAGATCGTCGTCGCGCCGGTATACTTGCTGAAATCCGGCGTCTTCGGGTCCGCTAGAATTGGAATGCTCGCAGCCCGCGCAGCCCGGATCACTCGCTCGCACAACGCGGTCGTCAAAGCTCCCTTCGCGTAGTCTGACAGAATGACTGCGTGAACTTTACCCGTCAGCTCGACAACACGATCGATCAGCCGCTGCTCCTCGACAAGCGAAAATGGCTCGCGGCTCTCAACGTCGATCCGCAGCAACTGTTGTCTGCGGCCCACGATACGAGTCTTTGAAATCGTCGGCAGCGAACTCGAGACCACCCCTAGTGTATCGATCCCTGCCTTGTCCAGAAGGGCTGCCAGCTCTCCCTTCTCCCCATCGTCTCCCCAAAAGCCGGCGAGAAACGCCTGACAACCGAGCCCCGCTAGATTCATCGCGACGTTCGCCGCCCCGCCTGGCCGCTCATATCGCTGCGCGTGGCGAAGCACGGGAACCGGCGCTTCGGGGGAGATGCGTTCCACCTCGCCGACAATGTAGCGGTCCAACATCAGGTCGCCCACCACGAGGATCTTAATCTGGCCGAAGCCCCCCTCCAGCAGGTTCAGAATCGAATGTAATTCGGGCAGCATATCTGGCAAAAGTCTCCTGACCCATCATCGCATCCTCGAAAAACTAACGCACCGCCGCTTCACCGAGAACAGCACAGACCTGCGTCAACACCTCTTCGACAGTAATCGAGAGAATGCACTTCTTCCGTTCGACGATGCACGTCTCCAGCCCACACCCCCAGCAATTCACCGGGTGGTAGAGCACGCGATGCTCCGATCCATGTGGAAACCACACCCGCGGCTTTCCTCGCGCGGAGAAGATCGCAACGCAAGGTGTCTGCACAGCAGCAGCCAAATGCATCGGACCGCTGTCATGACCAAGAAACAAGCTCGCCCGCGCAAAGACAGCCGCACTCTCCCGCGGGGTTAGCACACCGCAAAGGTTGACGACAGGACAGACAGTACCGACAGGCCCGCCACCGGAAGCCGCCGCACCCTCACGCCAGCCCTCTGCAATCGCCTCGCTGTACTCCGTATCGATCGCCGATCCCGTAATTGCAAGCGCGTAACCTGGAAAGCGTCGCGCAATCCCAGCCAGCAGCACGCGCCAGTTCTCCCGCCCCCAATCGTTCGTCTGCACCTTCGTTCCGATGCTGACCGCAAGGAAGCGCCGCTCCCCTACTGGCCGAAGCGCCTCATCCGCACGCGCGCGTTCAAGAGAAGTCAGTTGCAGATCCCAACTCGCCGAATCCTCAAGCCGCGCATTCCCGAGCTCCGCGAGGTTGCGAGTCAACCGAGCCGCCTCTTGCTCCAGCATCCCGTCCGCCGCGACGAGATTCTCCTGCATCTCCTCCGTAAGCGGAACCCCCATCAGCTGCCGTATGCCGCAAAGCCTGAAGAACCTGGCATCCCGGCGCGCTGCATCCACCCCTCGTGGTGGTCCCATATACACCAGCACCTCCGGCCGCCAGAGGACCAGCTGCCACCACAGCGCCAGCAGCGCCAGCGGACTGCGTGTGCCCACTGTATAGCGGAAATACCCATGCACCAACCCGGTTCCTTCGAGAATCGCCGCCGCGGGAGGCGCCTTGACCTGAACCGGAAAGTTGGTCAGCAGCCACCGGTCTGCCTCCGGATAGGCGCGAGCCACCAGGTGCAGCGCCGGAAGCGCGACCACCGTGTCACCAAGGCTGCCGAGACGATAGATCAGTACCCGCTTGATGGAACTTTTCATGGTCTTTCTCTAGTCTGCTTGCTTCGCGGCTTCACGGCAAATCCCATCGGTCAACGGGCTTCCGAGCCTCGCCAGCGAGCGCGACACGGGAGGCGTAAACTGATTGCTGATACAGTTCATCTGGATACCTTCACCATCGGAGCGCTCCGCCATCGTATGCCCGAACTCTCCGCGATAGCACGGCTGCACGACCAGGCGACTGCCGATTGGCATGACGCAACCCGTCCGCCCCACGTCTACTCTCTGCCCGATTCGCCCGCCTTCTGCGAACTCGCCATGGCCAATCACCGCGCCAACTTCGATCTGTGGCATGAAGAAGATCTTGCCCGCGACCCGGCCGCCACCGATGCCGCGATCGCTGCGGACAAGCATGCGATCGACAGCCTGAATCAGCGCAGAAATGATCTCGTCGAGCAGATGGATCAGTGGCTGCTCTCCTGGCTGCGTGATGCGGGAACAAGCCAAAGCCTCAATGCTCCGCTGAACTCCGAAACCCCGGGGCTTATTCTCGACCGATTATCGATCCTTGCGCTTAAGATCTATCACACCCGCGAAGAAGCTCATCGCGAGACCGCGACCGAGAACCATCGCCGGCGCAATTGCGAACGCCTGGTCCTCCTTGAAGAGCAGCGCTCCGATCTCGCCAGCTGTCTCGAGTGCCTCTGGATCCAAGTGATCGCAGGCAAGAGAAGATTCAAGCTGTACCGCCAGATGAAGATGTACAACGATCCTGACCTCAATCCTGTTCTTTACCGGCAAAACGGAAGTTGACCTGAGGCGTCGTTCTGCGTATAAAACGCAGACGAGTAGAGAAAGAACGGATTAACGCTTGAGTAAAGAAATAAGGTCTGGAATAAGGTGAAGCAAGCCTGACGCTATTTGTCAGTTGCTCACCCTCCTCACGAACGATCGAGATTGACATGGCGCAGACAAACACAGTGAAACGCACTCCCCGCACCCTCGCCGGCGAAGTTCCCCTAGACTCCGCAAATGGCCGCGCCCACGCCCTGGCCTCGTACGAAGCCGCACTCCGCCTGCTGCAGGACGGTAAGTACGATCACGCGCACCTCGCATTCAAGGCGATGCTGGCCGACAGCCCTGCCGACCTCGCAGCCTCGATCCGGATGTATATCAATGCATGCCTGCTCCAAGTTAAAAAGGGCAAAACGACCTTCGCCAGCCACGAGGAGCACTACGACTATGCTATCTCGCTCCTCAACGAAGGCCACTATGAGGACGCCCGCGAGCAGTTCCGGCAGATCCTCGATGCGCATCCCACTGCCGACTACGCCTTCTACGGCCTCGCCGTCCTGAGCAGCATGACGGGCGACACCCATACCTGCCTCGAACACCTTACCGAGGCTATCCGGCAGAATCCCCGCAACCGTATCCAGGCGCGCTCCGACTCCGACTTCCAGGACATGGCCGACGACCCGCGCTTCACGGATCTCCTCTACCCCGAGGTATGAAGTCGATTCAAGCTTCAAAGCGGACGCAACAAAAGCGCTCCTCTAAACCTGTCAGGCCAAATGCGCTTCGCGTTGTTGCTATCGGCGGAGGAACTGGTCTCTCCACCCTTCTGCGAGGCCTCAAACGCTACGTCGCTCCCCCGCCCGGCACCCCACATTCCGCCTCGGAGATGTGGGATTCTTCCGATTCACGCCTGAAAGATACTCCTTGCCGCATCCGAGACCTCGTCGCCGTCGTCACCGTTACCGACGATGGCGGCTCCTCTGGACGCCTTCGCGAAGACTTCAAAATGCTTCCTCCAGGCGATGTCCGCAATTGCATGGTTGCCCTCTCGGAGGACGAACACCTGCTCTCTCGGCTCTTCCAGTTCCGTTTCGGCAAGGGCGAGTTGCAGGGCCACAGCTTCGGCAATCTCTTCGTCGCCGCCCTCTCGCATATCACCGGTGATTTTGCGCAGGCGGTCCAGATGTCCTCGCAGATCCTCGCCACCCGCGGCCGCATCTACCCGGCGACAAACACGAATGTGACCCTCGCCGCCCGCATGGACGACGGGTCTCTCGTCTCCGGCGAGACCAGCATCACCGCCAGCAGTCACCGTATCGTCGAACTCATGATGAACCCCGCCGACGCGCCGCCCCTGCCTGAGACAATCGATGCGATCGCCGCCGCCGATCTCATCACCATCGGCCCCGGCTCTCTCTACACCTCTCTCATCACCAACCTTCTCGTTCGGGGGATCCCGGAAGCCCTGGCTAATACAAAGGCCACCCGCGTCTACGTCTCCAATCTCATGACTCAGGCCAACGAGTCACTCGGTCTTACCGCTTCGCAGCACATCGAGAAACTCCTGCAACACACCGGCGCGGCAAAGCCCATATTCGACTACGCCCTCATCAACACGGCCCCGATCTCCCCCACCCTCCTCGCCAAATATGCCAGCGAAGGTCAGACCCCGATCGAGCCCGACCTCGACCGCATCCGCGCTCTCGGCGTCGAACCCGTCACCGGCGATTTTCTCCACGAAGGCGACGTCCTCCGTCACGATTACGATAAAGTCACTAACGCTCTCCTTGATCTAGCTCAACCCTCCTGACAGCTGCCTATGCAGTGCCCCATCCTCGAGCGGTTCCGTCGCAGCAGGGTGGGCTATCCACGCATACGTGCGATCATTTCTTCAATCCCCACCCAGGACTCGTCAGCCTGAGATCTTCGCGTCGCTGCAAAGCGGACGTAATCCCTCAAGCCAACTGTCATACTCTATCTCCATGACCCCCACCCTCGAAGGTCCGCGCCTTCGCCTCGAACCTCTCACCCTCGCCCACATTCCGGCCCTCGAATCCGTAGCTTACGACGCCCGCAACTGGCACTACATGACCACCTGGGTCAAGTCTCACGCCGACCTTACCGCATGGGTTGCGACTGCCCTCGCAAACGAGCGCGCCGGCACTACTCAGCCTTGGATCATCCTTCTCAAATCCACCGGCAAACCTATAGGCACAACTCGCTTCGCGGACCTCGATCTCCATCACCGCACAGTCGAAATCGGTTACACCTGGGTCGCTCCCGCTTTCTACGGCACCGGCCTGAATACCGAAGCAAAACTCCTCCAGCTTGACTACGCCTTCGAGACCCTGCACGTGAACCGCGTCGCCTTCAAGACCCATCACGAGAATCTGCAATCCCAGGCCGCCCTGCGCAAACTCGGCGCGACCGAGGAAGGCACCTTTCGCAACCACTTCCTCATGCCGGATCAAACCCAGCGCCACAGCGTCTGGTTCTCGATCATTCAGCAGGAATGGCCTCAGGTCCGATCAAGACTCATACACCACATTGAGCAGCGTCGAGGCTCTGTCGAGTTATGATGCGTGACAGGAGATCGTTCCACCATGCTGACGCCCTTTCACATCGCCTTCCCGGTCGACGATCTCGACGCCGCACGTCACTTCTATGGCACAAAACTCGGCTGTCCGGAAGGCCGGAGCTCCGATCAGTGGATCGACTTCGATTTCTTCGGCCATCAGATCGTCGCTCACCTCAAACCCGCCACACTCCAACCGAATATTCATCACAACCCGGTCGATGGCCACTCCGTCCCCATTCCTCACTTCGGCGTCGTCTTGACGATGGACCAGTGGCAAACGCTCGCTGATCGCCTCCGAGGGGCAGGAACCAGTTTCGTCATTGAGCCGTACATCCGTTTCAAGGGCGAGGTCGGCGAACAAGCCACCATGTTCTTCCTCGATCCTGCTGGAAACGCCCTGGAGTTCAAAGCCTTTGCAGACATAACTCAGCTATTCGCAACGTAACGCTTATCTGCACTCTGTCTCTGATCTACCCTGCAATATCCTGTCATCCCGAGCGCAGTCGCAGAATCTACGCGAGTGCTTGCCGCGCAGCTTGTCTGTTCTCCTTATCCACTCGCAAGGAACCGTCATCCTGAGCGGCGCGCAACGGAGCCGAAGGACCTGCATCTGTACTTGCCACTGCTCGTTTTCTCCTCACCCATCTCCTGTCATCCTCAGCAAATGCGGAGCACGCAGTTTGAATGACCCGCGGTTGCACATGCCTATGCCTGCTCTATGCCGGTCTGCTCTCCACAATCCATACACGTCCACTAGCTAAATCTCTGCCATTCCAATAGGCTTCCTATCGAAGCCTCTCCGCAGAATCCCTTGCCGCCGGACGCATCAGGAGTTCCATGCCAGTTCGCACCCTCTGCCTTATCCTTGCATCGCTTCTCACGGCTCCCGCCTTCGCGCAAAACAAGCCAGACCTCTCCAAACTTCCCTGGATGAACGTATCGCTCTCACCGGACCAGCGCGCCGACATGGTGGTTCACAAGATGACCCTTGATGAGAAGCTGCAGCTCGTCAACGGCACCGGCTGGGGCGTTCTGCGTGAGGGTGACCGCGTTCCGGCACGCTCAAACTTTGGAGCCGGCTTCCTCGACGGGATTGATCGCCTCGGCATCCCCGATATCAACGAAGCAGACTCCGCCGTTGGTATCCGCATGGCTGCGCTTCAAAGCCGCTACGCGACCCTGCTCCCCTCGGCCATCGGTGCTGCCTCAAGCTGGGACCCCGACTCCGCCTTCCTCTACGGTGCCGTTATCGGACGGGAGCTGCGCGCCCAGGGCTACAACATGTCCATCGGAGGCGGCGTCAACATCACCCGCGAGCCGCGCAACGGACGCAACTTCGAGTACGCCGGTGAAGATCCCGTTCTCGCCGGAACCATGACCGGCACCCTTATGAAGGGCCTCGCCGCCCAGCAGGTCATGAGCGACATCAAGCACTATGCCATGAACGACCAGGAGACCGGACGTAACGTCGTCAATGTTTTGCTCGATAAGAAAGCGATGCGCGAGTCCGACCTGCTCGCCTTCCAGATCGCTATCGGCATCAGTCAGCCCTCCGGCGTCATGTGCTCCTATAATCTCGTCAATAGCAACTACGCCTGCGAGAATGACTATCTTCTCAACCAAGTGCTCAAGAAGGATTTCAACTTTAAAGGCTTCGTCCTCTCCGATTGGGGCGCTACGCACTCGACTGTCAAGGCTGCCATGGCCGGGCTCGATCAGGATATGCCCGGCGATGACGGCTTCTTCGGTCAAAAGCTGAAGGAAGCTATCCAGGGCGGACAGGTTCCCATGTCGCGCCTCGACGACATGGCGCATTGCGTCCTCCGCAGCATGTTCGTCGCCGGTGTCGTCGATCACCCCCCAGTCCGCAGCGTGGTCGACCCCTTCCGTGGCCTCGAGGATGCACAACACATCGCCGAAGAGGGCATCGTGGTCCTGCGCAACGAAGATCACCTGCTACCGCTTACTACGCAGGGAACCGGCTCCATCGTTCTCATCGGTTCTCATGCCGACGTCGGTGTCCTCTCGGGCGGAGGCTCCGCGCAGGTCGACCCTCCGGGCGGCAACGCTATCCACCCCGAGCCCGGTCCGTCCAAGTGGGGTGAGGCCGTCTACTTTCCTTCCTCGCCGCTCAAGTTCATCCGCGGCAAGGCCGGCGGGCGAAACGTTACATTTGATCCGGGCACCGATCCTGGTTCCGCTGCCCAGGCAGCCAAGTCCGCCGGCGTCGCCATCGTCTTCGTGACTCAGCCCATGCGCGAAGGTGTGGATGCCGCGACGCTGTCGCTTCCCAATGACCAGGACGCGCTGGTGGAGACGGTCGCCGCAGCAAATCCCAACACCATCGTCGTCCTCGAGACCGGTGGTCCGGTCTCCATGCCCTGGGTCAATAAGGTAAAAGGCGTCCTTGAAGTCTGGTATCCCGGTATCGGCGGCGCACAGGCTCTCGCCAATATCCTGTTTGGCGACATTAATCCATCCGGCAAGCTCTCTGTAACGTTCGCCAAGACGGAAGCTGACCTGCCGCATCCACAGATCGTGGGTATGGAGATCGAGAAGAAGACGAAGCTCCGCGCGCCCGACGCGAAGGCAGCCGGCGGTGAAGAAGAGAAGCACCTGGGTCAGTTCGATCTCTCCTATGCCTCCGAAGGCGCGAAGGTGGGCTACAAATGGTTCGACGCCGAGCACAAGGAGCCGCTCTTCCCCTTCGGCTTCGGCCTCTCGTACACCACCTTCACCGAGTCAGGACTTACCGTCGACGACGTTCAAAAAACGGTCCGGTTCACCGTCCGTAACACCGGCAGGCGCGACGGCACCGAAGTCGCCCAGGTCTATGTCGCACTGCCCACTGCCGCAAAGGAGAACTACAAACGTCTCGTCGCCTGGCAGCGCGTCGCTCTTGCCCCGGGCGAGTCAAAGACCGTCGCGCTGTCTCTGAATCCGCTCTACATGTCCATCTTCGACACTGGGAAGGATGCCTTCACCTTGCTGCCTGGCGAGTATAAGGTCATGCTTGGCTCATCCTCCCGGGATCTGCCGGAGACGGCAACGTTGCACGTTCAATAAGATGGAACATATAGCATTCGTGAGGATACATTCGTGAGCATTGTGGCCGGGGTCGACTTCGGAACGCTCAGCGTTCGCATCTCCATCTTCGATAAAGAACGCGGTAAACTCGGCATGGCGACCGCTGAATACCCGCTGCACCGCTCCGCCGCCGACCCGAACCTGGCTACCCAAAGCCACGACGACCAGATGAACGCGCTCACCTGCGCCATGCACGAAGCGGTGAAGGTGAGCGGCATCGACGGCTCTGCAATCCGTGCGGTTGCTCTCGATACAACCGGTTCGAGCGTCATCATGGTCGGCGAAAAGCTCGTGCCGCTTGGCGAATATTACCTCTGGGCCGATCACCGGGCTTCAGGCGAGGCAGCCGAGATCACTGCAGCCGCGCATCGATACAACGAGGGCAGGGGCTTTGAAGGGATCGAGTGGTGCGGCGGCGTGTACTCGTCCGAATGGGGCTGGTCGAAGCTGCTGCACTGGCTGCGGCACAACCCGGAGTTGCGGCCGAAGCTGGTCACCGCGCTCGAGCACTGCGACATGGTTGCCGCCACACTCTGCGGCATTACCGACCCGAACGAGATTCCGCGCAGTGTCTGCGCGATGGGCCATAAGTGGATGTGGAATCCGCGCTGGGGCGGACTGCCACCGGAAGATTTCCTCGTCAGCGTCGATCCGCTGCTGGCCGGCATCCGCTCGAAGATCAGAGGCACGTTCAACACATCGGACGAGTTAGCCGGCCATCTCAGCACGGAGTGGGCCGGGAAGCTGGGTCTGGCTGCAGGCATTCCGATTCCAACGGGCGCCTTTGACGCTCACTGGGATGCGGTTGGCGCGAATATCCGGCTGGGCGATGTCGTCAACGTCATCGGCACCTCGACCTGCATCATCGGGATGAGCGACCAGCAGACGCTGGTGCCGGGAGTCTGCGGCGTGGTGCCCGGATCGGTGTATCCCGATGAGGTTGGGATCGAAGCGGGCATGTCGGCGGTCGGCGATATCTTTGCGGCGATTGCAAAGCGAGCGAGACGATCGGTCGCGGAACTATCGGAAGAGATCGAGCTCTATCAAGCCGGTCAAACAGGGCTGCTGCGGTTGACCTGGGACAATGGCGATCGAACCGTTCTGGTCAATCCTGAGCTTGGGGGCGTGACCTTCGGCTGGAACCTGCATCACACGGCGGCGGACGAACTGTTTGCGGCGATCGAAGGAACGGCGCTGCATACGCGCGTGATCTTCGAACGAATGGAAGAGAACGGCGCACCGATCCGTCGCGTCATCAACGGCGGCGGCATCCCGAAACGCAATGCCCTCCTGAACCAGATCTACGCGAACGCGCTGAACAAACCGGTGCTGGTGCCGGACGGCGACGTAACCAGCCTCGGATCGGTTATCTTCGCATTCCTTGCGGCGGGCGATTTCACCTCGATCGACGAGGCGCAGGATGCGCTGTGTCCGCCGTTCAAGGTATTCGAGCCCGAACCGGTTCAGGTGAAGCGGTATGACCGGCTGTATCAGATGTTCCGGGCTGCGTACTTTGCGCTCGGGAGTGCCGATGCGGAGGGCGTGCAACTCGGGCAGATTCTTCCCGGATTGCGGGCGATCCGGAGGGAGTGCCTGCAATCCCACGAGACAAGCTAAGTTTCAATCTCAGATCCTAAGTTATTTATTTGCAACAGATAGCTTAGGCATCCACGGTAAAGTATTCATAATAAAGAATTTACATCTAAAGTATTCAAAGTAAAGAGGATATAGAGCAAAGGAAGGTTTAACTATAAAAGCCCGAAACTCTGAGGATGCGCTGAAGTGGATCTTGTCGGGGTCGCGACAGTTCCCCCGCGGCTAAAGCCCTCACTCTTGGCGCAGGAACTTAGGGCGCGGCCGAAGCTTTACCCCTTCAAGACAGCATTACTAAAATTACGCTCGCTGTTGAGTGAAGCGATGGCAATCATGTTGACTGGTGCAGCAACTATGGGTCAGTTCCAGGGGTCAGGCCTGGAGGAGGTAGTCGGTCCGGGCTAGCTGGAGGAAGGCAGAGACCTGGGTTTGCTGCCATTCGGGGGTCTGACCGAGTTCGGCGGACATGAGGGCGGCGACCTCTGGGGCAGCGCGGATGGCTGCTTTGGCATCGAGAAGGAGGGCGCGGGTACGCCGGGAGAGGACGTCTTCGAGGGTGCGGGCCATCTCTTCGCGGACCGCGTAAGCGACCTCCGCGAAGGTGTAGGGCAGGGCGGGATCGATGGTTTGGCCGAGTGATGGATCTGCCGTAATGAGTGCAACAATAGCCGGGGCGTCGGTGCCGTACTCGCGGAGGTACGGGTCTGAGATGTCTTCGGACGTGGTGGCTCCGCGGAGGGCGATGGAGCCGGAGACGGATTTCAGAGTGGGGAGAGCGCCCTGCTTGATGGCGAAGTCGAGGGTGTCCTCAGCCATGCGGCGATAGGTCGTCCACTTGCCACCAGCGACCGTGATAAGGCCATTGGCGGAGGTGTCGATGTGGTGTTCCCGGGAGAGCCTGGAGGTGGTGGCGCTCTTTCCTGTGACCAGGGGACGCAGGCCGGAGAAGACGGACAGAATGTCCAAGCGATCGATGGGCCGAGCGAGGTAGAGGTTGGCGAGTTCGAGCAGGTAGTCGATCTCGGCCTCGGTATGGCCGGGTTCCACTTCGGAGTTTGTAGCCGGAATATCGGTCGTGCCGATGACGACCCGGCCCTGCCAGGGGATGGCGAAGATCACGCGGCCGTCGTCGGTTTTGGGGACCATGAACGCGGTTTTCGCTTCAAGACCGGATTCGCGGCCGCCGAGTACATCCTTGCTGACCACAATATGGGAGCCACGGCTTACGGAGAGCAGCGATGGCCGCTCGGGCTCGTCCATACGCCGGATCTCGTCGACAAAGATCCCGGTTGCGTTCATGACGGTCTTTGCGCGAATGGAGCGTTCGGCGCCTGTTTCAAGATCGCGAACAACTGCGCCTGTTACCCTGCCGCCGGTGTGGATGAGACGGATGCAACGGGTGTAGTTGGCGATTATTGCGCCGTGATCCGCCGCGGTGCGGGCGAGGGCAAGGGCGAGCCGGGCGTCGTTGAACTGGCCATCGTGGTATAGGATGCCACCGCTGAGATGCTCTGGTTTGAGCCCCGGGATGCGGGCGAGGGTGGCCTGCCTGCCGAGAATTTTCGTCGGGCCGAGTGTGGCCTTCCCGGAGAGGAGATCGTAAAGCTTGAGGCCGGCGCCGTAGTAGGGGAGCTCATAGGCGTGATTGGCGGGGATGATGAAGGGGAGTGGATGGACGAGGTGCGGCGCGTTCCTGACCATGATGGCGCGCTCGTGCAAGGCTTCGTAGACGAGATGGATCTGACCGCTGGCAAGATAGCGGACACCGCCGTGGACGAGTTTGGTGGCGCGGCTGGAGGTGGCCTGGGCAAAGTCTCCCGCTTCGGCGAGGGCGGTCCGGTAGCCGCGGGTGACGGCGTCGACGGCGATGCCGAGGCCGGTTGCGCCGCCGCCGATGATCAGGACGTCGAAGTCGTTATCGAGTGCGGCGAAGGTGTCGGTGCGCGACGTACCGGGGCGGATCATGCTGGTCCTCTGCTGTTTGGATGAATGATAACGAAGACCGTTGAGCGGTGTGCCGGAAAGCAAGAAGAGAGGCACAGCACGAGCGAAATGCGTGGGTCTCTCCACCTCGCAACGGACGATGGAACTGTCCGTTGCTTCGGTCGAGATGACGGAGTTCCTTGTTCTTTGAAGAGAACGACAGCCGAGAGCAACGGCAAATGCAGGTCCTTCGGCTGCGCTCAGGATGACAGAATCTGGGTTATGTTCATGGAATCGACTGCATGGTTCTTGCGCGCTGTCTGGCAGGCAGGAACTGGTGAATGAGTAGCTGGTAGGCTCCGCCACCGGCTACGCCGCCGATCAAGGGACCGAGGATGGGGATCCACCAGTAGTTGCCGGGCGAGGGGAAGGCCGAGTTCCCCCAGCCGGCAAGAAAGCAGAAGAGCCTTGGGCCAAGGTCGCGGGCGGGGTTGATTGCCCAGGCCTCGAGGTACCCCATGGAGGCACCGATGGCGGCGACGAGAAAGCCAATGATGAGCGCGCCGGAGTTGGCACCGGGAGCCTGCTCGTTGTATTGCTCGGTGATGGCGAAGATCCCGAAGATGAGGATCGCCGTCAGGATGATCTCATCCGTGAAGGCGTGCATCGGCTGAATGGCGAGGCCAGGGTGGGTGAAGAAGACGCCGGCGGCGCCACCGGCCGAACGCGTGAGATGGTGGAACGCGTTGAACTGGTCGATAACGGGCGAGAAGAGGGCGTAGACGATCGCCGCTCCGAGAAGACCGCCAAGCACCTGCGCCACGCAGTACGGTAGCACCTTGCGCCAGGAGAACTTGCGAAAGATGGCGAGTGCGAGCGTGACGGCCGGGTTCGCGTGGCATCCACTGACCGAGGCAGTTGTGTAGATAGCGATGGTGACGGCTAGACCCCAAGTAATGCAGACGCCCCAGTAGGCTTGCTGGTAGGGGCTGGGGTCATAGAGGGTGTACATCGCGGCAACGGAGTCGCCGATCGTGATGATGAGGAACATGGCGACTGCCTCCGCGATCAACTCCCCGAGAAAGGCTCTTTTCATGTGAACGTACCTCAGGATGATGCCCGTTGCTTGTATCGGCTGGAACGCGGCTGACCCGCATCCTTTATAACAGGCGAATACCCCGGGCCTTCAGCCCTGACTCGCAAGGCAGTTCTGCCGGACGGGCCCACTTCGCGTCGCGCGGTCACTTCGTGACGGGTGATCGGGTCGCCTGGTGCTCTCGTCGGTCGCAAGCAATCGTTCGTGCCGACCAGCGGAGGTTCTAAGAAGCTCATCCCTGCCACGACCGGTATACGCGTCACGAAGTGACCGCCGCCCGCGCAGGGCGTACATCTAGTATCTAAACAGGTTTTAAGGTGTTTGGTCGTCGATCCAGTCGAAGGAGCGGGTGACGGCTTTCTTCCATTGCCTGTAGTGCAGGTCACGCTGGGCGCCCTCCATCTGCGGCTTCCAGGTGCGATCGACGGACCAGTTGGCGATGAGGTCGTCGGTATCCTTGTAAAAGCCGACGGCCAGCCCGGCGGCGTAGGCGGCCCCGAGCGCGGTGGTCTCCTTCATCATGGGTCGGACGACCGTGCGATCGAGGATGTCGGCCTGGAACTGCATGAGGAGGTCGTTCGCAACCATGCCGCCGTCGGTGCGGAGTTGTTCGAGCGAGATGTCGGAGTCGGCCTCCATGGCCTCGACGACCTCGCGGGTCTGGAAGGCGGTGGCCTCGAGGGCGGCGCGGGCGATGTGGCCCTTGTTGGCGTAACGGGTGAGGCCGGTGATAACGCCGCGTGCATTATCTTTCCAATACGGTGCGTAGAGGCCGGAGAAGGCGGGAACAAAGTAGACGCCGCCATTATCCTTGACGGTGTTCGAGAGGAGTTCAATATCCTCACTCTTTTCGATAAGGCCGAGGTTATCTCTGATCCATTGGACGAGGGCGCCGGTGATGGCGATGCTTCCTTCGAGGGCGTAACAGGCGGGCTGTCCGCCGAGCTTGTAGGCGACCGTGGTGAGAAGGCCGTGGGTCGATGCGACGGGGTTTTCGCCGGTGTTGAGGAGGAGAAAGCAGCCTGTGCCGTAGGTGTTCTTGGCCTGGCCGGGCTTGAAGCAGGTCTGGCCGACGAGTGCAGCGTGCTGGTCGCCGAGGATGCCGGCGATGGGAACACCGGCGAGATGAGTCCGCGTGAGATCGCCGTAGTGCTCGCTTGAGGAGCGGACTTCGGGAAGCATGGAACGCGGAATGTCGAAGGCGTTCAGGAGTTCGGGGTCCCAATCGAGGGTCGCCAGATTCATCAGCTGGGTGCGGCTGGCGTTGGTGACGTCGGTGAGATGGATGCCTCCGTGAACTCCTCCGGTCAGATTCCAGATCAGGAAGCTGTCCATGTTGCCGAAGAGGAGCTTGCCGTCATTGGCTTCCTGGCGAGCACCCCTAACGTTGTCGAGCAGCCAGGAGATCTTAAAGCCAGAGAAGTAGGTTGTCAGGGGCAGGCCAGTCTTTACGCGGAAACGGTCCTTCCCTCCGTTGGTGGCGAAGCGTGTGACGTAGTCGGCGACGCGGGTGTCCTGCCAGACGAGGGCGTTGTAGATGGGAAGGCCGGTCTCCCTGTTCCAGACGACGGTGGTCTCGCGCTGGTTGGTGATGCCGATGGCCGCAAAGTCTTTTGGGCGAAGACCTCGCGCCGCGCTGGCTTCATCGATGACCTCGAGAGCCCTGCGCCAGATCTCGAGGGCGTCGTGCTCGACCCAGCCCGGATTGGGATAGATCTGCTCATGCTCTTTTTGAGCCATCGAGACGACACGTCCGCGGCGATCGAAGACCATGAAGCGGGTACTGGTGGTTCCCTGGTCGAGTGCACCGATGTACGCGGTCATGTGCTTCCCTTCTGAATATGCGGCAGGCATGATCGCTTATCCGGAGTGAGGAGCTCCGGGTTGGCAAGCGGAATGTTCGCTTCTCCGCCGCTCGAAGACTTTACCTGCTTGAGGAATGCTTGGCAAGTTGAGCGGAGCGCTAGCCAGGGCAAATTACCTGTTGCTTTGGAGTGGCATAGATTGTGCAGAGCCGTTTTCCTTGGAGAAAACGGCGTCGATACTCAAGCCTCCCGATACTCCCACAGGTAATTTCCTTTAGCGGCTGAGGCGGATAGCAAATTGGACGACGCGCGGATCGGTGGTGGTGGCTGTGATGCTGCCGAAGGCGGGAGTACCAAAGCTGCCGTTGGGCTGGGCGAAGCCGGGGGTGTTCGAGACGTTGAAGACTTCAGCCCGCAGTTCGACATCGGTACGTTCGCTGAGAGCTGTATGTTTGACGAGAGCCAAATCGAGATCGCGAAAGGCGGGACCGCGGACGGGGTTGCGCGAGGCGTTGCCGATCGTATACTGCACGGCCTGGAAGACGGAGGTGTTGAAGAAGCGAACAGTGGTGCGCTGGTTGCTGGGCAGGGCCGGGTTGGCGATGAGGTTGGGACGTTGCAGCACGAAGCCGGCGAAGGCGAGATTGTTGGTGCCCTGGGTGATGGGAACCGGCATGCCGGATTGCATGGAGTAGATGCCGTTGACGGCGAATCCGCCGAGGAGAACGCTCGAGATGCCGTTTGAGCCGAAGCGATGCCCGCGCCCTGCGGGAAGCTGGTAGGTTCCGCTGGCGGCGAGTACGTTGGGAACATCGCCGCTCGACGAATCGCGCTCAAGGTAAGGCCGGAAGGTGTCTGCCGCAATGAGGCTGTTCGAGTTCGGCGAAGAGAGAACGGTCGAGGAGAAGACGGCGGAGGCATCATCGATCAGCTTCGAGTGAGTGTAGCTGAGCAGCAGAGAGATGCCATTTGAGAGGCGCTGCTCGATCTTGGCCTCAAATGCGTTGTAGTTGGATTGGCCGGTGTTGTTGCGGTAGGCGGCCACGTTGAGGAAGCGGGCGTACGGTTTGATCGATTGCGCGTAGGTGATGGTCTTGCCGCCGATCGAAGAGGACGTGGGGAGCTGGCCGAGGTATGGGTTCGCGACAGGCGCCTGGAGCGCGCTTGCGCCGAGCGAGAGCTGCTGGGCTGTGAGCTGATTCAGGTTGGTGTCCGGAATGCCGACGCGGACGATGTGCGAGCCGACATAGGCGAGGTCGACCGAAAGGTTGGATGTGACGTCGCGCTGGAAGGCGAGGTTCCACTGCTGCACATAGCCCGATCCCTGGCTGCGTTTGACGGTATAGACGCTCTGGCCGAGACCGGCGTCGGGGGTCAGCTGAATAGGCGCGACCGATGGACCGCGAGATAACGCGAAGGCAGCGTTGATGCTGTCCTGCGTCCGCTGGGCTACGTTCTGGATGAACGGAAACTGCGGCGTGGTGAAGGGCGTGGTGATGCCGGACTGATCGATGAAGACGATGCCGAAGCCGGAGCGAACGACCGTCTTCGTGTCGATCGCGCAGGTGAAGCCGATGCGCGGGGCGACGTTGTCATAGTGCAGTTCGCGGGCTGCGCGGGGGAAGCCGTTCTGACCGAGGTACTGGGGTTGCTGCGTCTGAAGATTGAAGACGGCGCCTTGATTGGTGGCCTCGGTCGAGGGGTGATGCAGGGTGTAGCGGGCACCGATGTTCAGGGTCAGGTTCGGCATCACCTGCCAGTCGTCCTGGGCAAAGTACTCTTCAATGTGATCACGGGGCCGGATCTTGCTGGACTGAAGATCGATTTGAAAGGTGTCGACCTGTCCGAGCAGGAAGCTGGCAAGCGCGTTACCGGTCCCCGCGACGCCCTGCTGGTTGGTGCCTGTGGTGGTGAAGGCGAAGGCTCCGGTGGGATTGGGCGGAGCGACGGCGTTCAACTGATAGGCGCGCAGATCGGCGCCGAACTTGAGCGCGTGGCCCCTGCGATTGTAGGAGAAGGTTTCGACCAACTGCGAGACCGCGGTCTGGTACTCGGAGAAGGTGCTTGCCGATGGTCCGAGCTGCTGCTCGCCGGTGATGGTGAAGAGGGGCAGCGCGCTCGAGAATGCGGCGTTCGTCGGGATGCCAGGGACACCGAGCGCCGCGGATGCCGTGTTAGCGAGCGAGGTGCCGACGATGGTGTTGCCGCGGCGGGTGTAGCCAAGGCGCAGGTCATTCAACGTTCGCGCGCCGAAGGTATGCGTCTCGTTGGCGACCACCTGCTGGCCGAGAACATTCGAGAGGCCGACGACATTGCCGGCACCGACGATCGAGCCAGTGATGATACCGCTGCCATCGGGGAGCGGCGTGACCGGCTGCTCCACATCGCTGAAGTAGGAGTAGCGCACAAAGGCACGGTCGTTCTGGCGGTAGGCGCCGTCGAAGCGAACGTCGAACTGGCTCTGGTGATCGGAGTCGTTGGCGGTATGGGTATAGTTGCTGCTTCCGGGGGCATTGGGAAGCGGATAGCGATTTAAGAGCGCGACAGCGGCGGGATCAAACGGGCGATTAATCGTGTCGTTGGGAAACTCCTTGCGCACATAAACCTTGCCATTGAAGACAGTGGTCGCGGGATCGAAGACAGGCGTTCCAGTGAAGATGCCCCGGCGCTGGGCCAGCGTGGGGACCGTTGAGTTGCGGACGACACCAGCGAGAAATCGTTGCCCCTGGAATCCCCCGAAGAAGAAGAGCTTGTCCTTGAGGATGGGCGCGCCCAGGGTACCGCCGTACTGGTTGCGCCGGTACTCGGGCTTTCGGGTGGGCAGGCGCGAGAAGTAGTTCCGCGCGTTCAGGGCTTCGTTCCGAAAGAACTCATAGAGGCTGCCGTGGATGATATTCGACCCGGATCGCGTGGAGAGATTGACGACACCGCCGTTGAAGCGGCCGAACTCTGCGGGGACATTGTCGGCCTCGACGTTGAACTCCCGAATGTTGTCGATGATGGGAAAGAAAGCCACCTGGCCGGGCTCAGGCTGGAGGGCCGAGATTCCATCGAAGAGATATTCATTGGTGCGGGGCCGGCCTCCGTTGATGCGGGGAAACGGAGTCCCAGGCGGCAGGGAGACACCGGGAGCAAGGGTCGTCAACTGGACGAAGTTACGGCCGTTGAGGGGAATAGCGACGACGGTCGATCCAGCAATCACGGTCTGAATATTGCTGGTTTGCGATTGCAGCAGAGGCGCATCCGCGGTGACCGTGACCTTCTGCTGGCTCGACGCGAGCGTAAGCGTCAGATCGAGACCGATCGTCATGCCGGTGATCAGCGTGACCCCATCGCGAGTCAAGTGAGTAAATCCGGGCGCTGTAACATCGACGCGATATCGCCCCGGCTGCAGAGCTGTGAAGACATAGCTGCCGTCTCCAGCCGTCGTGCTTGCCCGTGAGACGGCCGTGCTGATCTCTGTAGCGACGATCCGCGCACCCGCAATGGCTGCACGCGATGGATCGGCGATGTGCCCTCGCAGGTCGGCAGCGATTTGCGCGCAGGTGGTGGCCGAGCAAAGGAGGGTCGAGAGAAGAGCGATCAGCTTCTTCGATACGGCGGGCATAGATCTCCCATCCTGGGCAATGTTCTCTAAGAGAGGTTGACGGAATTCTGATAGCTGGGGGCCAGCAAGGAAAGACGGGGCTGCATTACGAATCTATGCGAATCCATCCGTATCGTCAACGAATAGTGGGGATTGACGGGGAGGTTGTACGTAGCTCGCCGTGACCTATTTGGGACAGATTACGAAAGTGAACCTGGTGTGCACTAGGAACGTGCTGCATCCGGGCGCGTCCTCCGGGACAACCGTAGTTTGACATCGGTTGCGGGATGAGTCCCTTTGACATACTCAGGCCGCGTAAGTAGCCATTGGTAGCATCTTTTGCGTCTACCCTAAAGATCTTTCACGTACCTGAAGATTCGCGATGGACACCTTCTAGACGCGGCTCCCGGCTTGGGCATCAAATGTGTACAAAGGGGCTGACGCAATCCGTCAGTCATCCAAGTCGCGTATGCCTCCGACATTAAGCCGGATGAGTAACTTCCGCAACTAACCGCACGTTTAAAATGCTGCACGTCGAAATGAGGAATCATGTACCACCACGTAAAGAAACTAATGTATGACGTCAACGTCGGAACCCCTGATGTTCGCTTTGGCACTATGCTGCTCGAGCAATTCGGCGGTGCTAATGGCGAGCTCGCCGCAGCTATGCAATACACGATTCAGGGCTGGAATTGCCCTGACCCACAGCGCAAAGATCTTCTTATGGACATTGGGACAGAGGAGATCAGCCATCTTGAAGTTGTAGGAGCACTGATTCGCATGCACCTGAAGCCTTTGAAGAAATCTCTGCAGGACGCAGAAGAAGACCCGCTGGTTGCCGTCACAGGAGGTGGTGGTCTGGACCTGCGGAATTCCATGGGAAACGCCTGGACGGCGGACTATCTGAAGATCAGCGGTGAGTTGGACGTAGATTTGCGAAATAATATCGCCGCGGAGGCGCGTGCCAAGATCACCTATGAGCGCCTGATGCACCTCACTGATGATCGTGGCTCCAAAGACGCTCTTCAGTTCCTAATGACGCGTGAGATCACGCACTTGAAGGCGTTTAGTGCAGCTCTCGACAGTCTCGGCAAAGATCGCTTCACAATCGGCCAACTGCCACCAACCCCGGGCATTGTCGACGAGTACTACAACGACTCGACAGGTGAGGGCGCGCTCGGCTCCGATGGAGTGGGAAACTGGATCAGTATGTATGGTCTGAAAGTGGCCGAAACGCCTGAGGTGTTCAGGTCAATTGCACAGAGTGAATCCATGAATAGTCAGCTTGCAGAAAACTCCAGCAAGATACCTTCTACGGCTTCTCTCATGGACCTTGACAAGAATGGCATCAGTCACGGTAAACCTGCGCCCGGCGCCGCGACGTTGAAAGAACAGACAGAAGCTGCGTTGACCCGATAAGGGTGGTGCCAGAAGAGGTCACCTTCGGGTGACCTCTTGCTTGTATTCTGCTGAAAGAGAAATATCGGCCGCGAAAGCTATTAGTCCTATATCTAGCGAACTACAACATCGTTGCTCTACACCCGCAGGTTCATGTTTTACATATGTTCGATCATCACATCGGTCGATTTGACCAGGGCAGCTGCTGTGTCACCGCGTTTCAACTGCATTTCGCGGACAGCATCCGAGGTGATGATGGCGGTCACCCGCTGGTCTCCGATTGCCAGCACGACTTGTGCCATCAAGCCGTCGATCTTCAGATCGAGTACTTTGCCGACAAGCTGGTTCCGTCCGCTCACTTTCCGGTAGCGTTCGCGCGAGCGGACGGGAGCAATCTCTGCTTCTCGTTTGAGGAAAGGTTTCAAAGCACCGACAGGTATTCGATGATGCCCACCGGGAGTGGGGATGGTCTCGATCTTGCCGGAGAGGATCCACTGCTTGATGGTTGGGTAACTCACGTTCAGCATGCCCGCCGCTTCGCGAGGGGTCAACAGGGACTGTATTGGTATCTTCATTTTGATCATCTTTGTATGCGCCATGGTGATCCTCCCCGATCAGAGTCTGACTCTGCTATCGTACTTGTCTGTTTGTGTCGAATCGATCGTTCACAGACGATGAAGGCGGACGGCATGCGTCAGCGTTTACCGGCCTTTCCGATCGCGAGGGCGATCACAGCGCCTGCGACTCCCACCGCGAGCAGCATGGCGAGTGGATTTACGATGGCGGCGGTATACGCACTTCTGCGAATGAAGCTTTGATCGCCTCGGACCTGGCCATCGATGCCAGGCTGCCACAGGCTATCCGGCCGGTGTGGCTGCTTGGGCTCCTCCTTGAACTGCGACTTGACCATGAAGCTTGAGGTCATATCGACCAGACCAGGGGTGAGCCGGCTGAAGATTCCCATCAGCTTGCCTGCTCCGCCTACGTGGAGCGCACGGCGAGGATGCTCGGCAGCAAGCAGGATCGTTCGTGCCACGTCTTCAGGAGCGTAGATCGGCGGCGGCAACTTGGCCTCGGTCGCAGTGTAGTTCTTGGCGTGGAGCGCAAAGGGTGTCCCGATGGCAGCCGGCTGAATAAGCGTCAGCGAGACTGGAGCGCCCTCGTCCCTGAGTTCGCGCCGCAGCGCATCAGTGAAGCCTTTGATCGCATGCTTGGTTACGGAGTACATGCCCTGGATAGGAAAGGCAAAGTCGGAGGCTACACTGCCGAGATTGATGAGCGCGCCGCCACGCTGCTTAAGGTGTTTGAGAGCTGTCGTCGAACCGTAGACGACACCCCAGAAGTTGATGTCGAAGAGTTGCCGATGATCTGCGTCGGAGATCTCTTCGAGCCTGCCCCAGAGACCCTGCCCAGCGTTATTCACCCAGGTATCGAATCTGCCAAACTCCGCGATAGCTGCATCGGCGAGTCGATCGATCTCTTCATGCTTGCTCACGTCGGTTACCACGTAAATGGCTCGGCTGCCCGTCTGCTGCAACTCGCGTGCGACCTGCGCGAGGACACCTTCATTGCGCGAGGCGAGGACGACATTGGCACCGCGTGCAGCGGCTGCCCTGGCGGTGGCGAGCCCGATCCCGCTCGTCGCGCCGGTGATGACGATAGTTTGCTGTGAAAGAGGTTTCAAGTTGATCTTCATGGCGATTGAGAGCACTACTGAATACAGAAGGCTGTATGCCTGCTTTTACAGATGCCGAAATATCTTTAGGTTTCGATACGTGCCATTTCGGTCCATCACAAGCGAACGGATTACTTCAGTGCTCTTGCATCTCAGGATCGAGATGCTAGCGTGGTTGTCAGGTGAGGAACACTACTGGCTCTGCTTGCGCGGCATGGGTAAGCGACGCTGATACGGGAGTTGATTCCTTGCGCCGGTTAGGTATCTATGAGTATGATTACGTCGCGAACAATCCCGGTGCATTCCGCAAAACTGACTAAATCGAAGGCAGCCGAGCAGCCCAGGCCTACTGCCGAGCGGTTCCGCGCTAAGCTATCCAGATTTTTTAGCTGGTACCGGGCCGCCGTTCGAACTCCTGAGACAGACGAAGAGCGGGCGCATTGGCAGAAGATGTCCTTTTAGGTTAGGTCTGATTCATGGGTCAGCACTCCGTTACCAGCGTTTCCCTTAGTAGCTACGACCGTGTCATCGTCCTTTGACTTACGGTGTGACTGAAGTCCTGTCTTCAAGGCGGTGACTTGCTCCAAGGTTCGACAGCCGGTGCGGACCCCCGCTCTAACGAGGAGCTGCGTAGTGCTTGACGGCCTTCGTTCGCGAGTTCAGCACATCGAAGCTACCGTCCGTGCTTCCGATCAGTTCCAGATAATGACCCGCGTCGGTGCCTGGCGGATTAGCAATATAGGCCGCGTCTGTGTTGTGCTCCGCGCCACCCTCGGCGGAGTAGTGGACTTGCCAGAGCGACTCAAGCCCCGGAGCTTTGCGAATCGTGTCAAGCGTCGGCGTGGAACCGCCCTTCTTCTCGCCGTTGTCCATGATGGCCACGCGCGGGTGAATTGCATTGACCAGCGCGGGGCTCGAACTCTGAGACCAGCCGTGGTGCGAGACGATGTAGATGTCGATCGCACCCAGCTTATTGACCGGGCACATGAGCTGCATCTCTTTGTCCCACGTCAGGTCGCCGAGATCCAGCAGCTTCAGCGCGCCGAAGGTGATCTCGACCCCGAGCGAGCGTGCATTTTCCGTCTGATCCGCCGGCCGAGTCTCTGAGCTTTGGCAGAATGGATTGAGCTTTCCCGCGCCGGGCAAAGAGCCTTCCAGCAGATTCCCATCGGCGCTGATGACCGTAGCGTGGATCCCGCCGATCGGAAGAACATCGCCCGGTCTCGCGAGAATACGTTTGTGTTTTCCGTCCGCGATCACCTTCTGGTAAGCAGCGAATCCACGCTCCGTCACGCCCTTGTCCAGCTCGCGATTTAGTCCATGGTCGATGAACGTGCCAACCGGAATCCGCTCTGCGAGCTGCGGGACACCACCCACGTGATCGTCATGGAAGTGCGTGAGCAGTACGTAATCGATCCGGCTCAAGCCGGCATCTTTGGCTGCGGCGAGGATGCGGTCCGCATCGCGGTACTGGTTGTCAGGCCAACCGGTGTCGATCAATAGCGACTGACCCGAAGGTGTCACGAAGAGCGTCGACTGGCCCCCCTCGACATCGACGAAGTAGACCTTCAATTTTCCGGGAGTGTTGTTCGCAGCCTGTGCTGGCGCTCCTACGGAGGCGAGAGATGCTCCCATAACAAGCAGGATCGACAGCTCAATTGGCGAGGCATAAAGACGACGGAGGCGAGAGAGAACGCACTTCATTGATTTTCACCTGTGTCTGGGGTGGGGACTGACTGTACAGTTGCGCGCATGGCGCCGGTCGAGATGCCGCCGTCGACAAGAAGTGTCTGACCGGTAATATACCGGCTTGATTCTGAAGCGAGAAAGACAATGGCTCCGTCGAGATCCTGCGCCTGACCTGGACGCTTCAGAGGAATGCGCTCGACGAGATAGTCCACCCAGTCCTTATCTTCGTAAAGGACCTTGTTCTGTTCGGTGCAAAACCATCCGGGAGCCAGGCAGTTCACGGTAATTCCGTGCCTGCCCCAGTCGTCGGCGAGGCTCATCGTCAGTTGCCGGATGCCGCCGCGGCTTGCGCCGTAGGGAGCGAGCCCGGCGTATCCGAAGACGCTGGTCACCGAGCCGATGTTGATAACACGTCCATAGCCATGCAGCATCATGCCGCGGGCGATTTGTTGAGCGACAAAGAAGCTGCCGCGCAGATTGGTATCGAGCACAAGGTTCCAATCGTCCCAGGTGACATCGAGAGCTGGCTTACGCGCGTTGCAGCCTGCGTTGTTGACGAGGATATGAACCTGCCCGCACGCAGATGCTGCGGTTACGGCCATCCGCTCGATGCTTCCCAGGTCACGCACGTCCAGCTCCAGACAATGGACAGTCCGGCCCAGCGCTTTGATCTCTTCGGCGAATGATGCGAGGTCATCGCGCCTTCGGCTGGTGACGATCAGGTCCGCGCCCGCCTTCGCAAGCGCGCGTCCGAAGTACTGGCCCAGCCCACGACTGGCACCGGTCACCAAGGCAGTCTGTCCGGTCAGGTCGAACAAGCCTCGCGTCACTGCGACTCTCCTCTGGCGATCTTCGACTCTTCCGTTCGGCTTCGCGGATCGCGAACGATCTCAGGCCGGTTGTACTCTGAAAAAAGCTTGGCCTTCGTGGTCGGCATGGAACCTCACGGACAAGGGTAAACCCTAACGGCTCGGTTGCCCGTTCTCGCCAAGCACACCAAAGAACAGCCATGCCTTTGTCTTATGGTGTCGAACTGAGCTGGCCTGCTACGGGGGCTGCGTCGAGTTTGCGCCAGTCCTGCAACTGCTGTGCATTCGTTTGCGCCTGCTGGTCACGGCGGCGGGTGTACTCCGCAAGGGCGTGGGCGGCGTCCGCTGGTCGTTGGAGCTTCCGATACGCACGCGCAAGCTCATAAAAGGAGCGTTTTCCAACTTCGCCCGATGCATCGTTCCTGGCGCTCCTCTCCAGCCACTCCACTGCTTCAACCTCGTTCCCCGCGTCCGCAAGGCCTCGACCGAGGTAGTACTCAGCCACCGGGACCGTTCGCAACGACTTGAGCGTCGCGCGGAGGAGAGGGATGCCGTCTGCATCTCTCCCAAGTTCGACATCGGTGCTTCCAAGGTCGTACATCGCGATCGCATTGGTGGGACTCAACGCTAGTTCCGCCGCATAGGCCTTCTGCGCCGAACTCAGTTGATTCGCCGCCCTGTATTCGTCCCCGAGCGACTCATACAAATCAGGATTGCGGACCTCACTTTTGATGGCGGCCTCATATTCTTCGATCGCATCCGCATGCCGGCCCTCTGTCGCAAAGAGCTCCGCGCGCACGCGATGCACATGCCAGCTGACGGGATCGATCAGCGCGATCGCCGCGTAACTATCCCGGGCCACCTGGCTGTGCGCTTTACCGCGGAACTCCAAAATCTCCAGGTCCTTCGGAGCGAGTTCGTGCGCGTGGTCGAATGAGCCGGCCGCCTGCTCCGGTTGACCCATCGCCAGGTCGACCGTTCCCAACCACTTTAATGCTTCCACATTACCCGGCCACTGGGTGGTCTCCTGTTGCAAGGCAGCCCGGGCCTCCTCGCGCCGGTTTGCCTGAAAGCAGAAGATGCCAAGAAACATGTGCGCCGACTCGAGCTTCGGATCAAGCCGTAAGGCTGCCTGAACCGAAGCGATCGCCTGATCGAGCTTGCCCTCCCGTCCCAGTACAAGGCCGAGATCCAGGTGCGCCTCCGCCAGTTGAGGAGCGAGCTTGACGGCCTGGCGGAACTCTCGCTCCGCGTCCTCGCTTCGTGCACCGCGCATGGCCCGGGCACCGCGCTGGAAAGCCGCCTGAACCTGCGCATCCGTCACCTCCTGCGACCAAGCCCTGGGAACGCAGACAGGAAACGCCGCGATTACAACGATCCGCGAGACTACTTTCAGCCAGACTGGTTTGAACATCGTGCCTCTACCACCGCCAATCGTAGCCGCCTTCTCCGGAGTCTGTCGAGATGCAGCTCCAGCGGGTCATGATCTTTCTGAAAGAAGAAACGAGTGTATAACCTGACGCGCATCATGTGCATCAGATGGATGATTACTGCCAACCCAAAGATGGAAGTGCAACTCCACCTTTCGCAGGATGCTCCTCCCCTCGTTACGAGAGCCATAACTCTTGACAATGCTCTTTTGACCTTTTTATATTTCACGTTGCTTGTAAGATGTCACCGTTATATCGCGCTACCAAAACTGTTGCGGAATGAGAATCGCAAACAGAGAGCCTCAAACAAAAGCAAATGGCAGGATTAGCAGCACTTATTTGGAGGAACAGTGAAATCCCCTATCCGATTCAGCCGTTTCGCAGCGGCGGTCATCGCTCTTGCAGTGTCCGTCACTCTGTCATCTGCTCGTGCGCAGACCAATGAAGGGCAGCTTGCCGGGACGGTCTTCGATAGCACCGGCGCGGTGGTTCCGGGAGCTATCGTCAGCGCCAAGGGCGAGGCGACCGGCTCGGCCTACAGCGCCACCTCCACCAGCTCCGGCAGCTTCCGATTTCCCTCGATTCAACTGGGCCGCTACACCGTCACGACCACCGCTCCTGGTTTCAAGTCCGTGGTCAATACGGGCGTAGAGATCCGGGTCGGTACGGTCACGGCATTCGATATCCGGCTGGCCCTTGGCGGCGCTAATGAAACAGTCACTGTGGATTCGGATGCACCGACGGTCGAGACGCAGTCGTCCGAAGTTGGTGGAACGGTGACGACGCGGCAGATCATCGATCTGCCACTTGCACTGGGAGGCGTGGGCGCGATGCGTTCGCCGGAAGCGTTCGTCTTCCTGGTTCCCGGTACTGCAGGTCCGGGAACGGCGAACAACAACAACGGCACCTTTATTTCAAAGATCGGCGGCGGTCAGAACTTCGGCAACGAGGTGCTGCTTGATGGCGCGAGCCAGACGCGCTCAGAGAACGGATCATCGTTCGACGAGGAAGCGCCTTCGGTTGAAGCCATCGCCGAATTCAAAGTGACGACGTCTACCCCTTCGGCGGAGTTTGGCCGAACTACGGGTGGCATTGAGAATTTTGTAACCAAGTCGGGAACAAATCAGTATCACGGGACGGTGTTCGACATCTTCCGGAATGACGCTCTCGACGCCAACAACTGGTTCAATAACGGGTACAAAGCCTATTACCAGTCGCTCGGTAATCCTTCAGAGAAGAACTACAACCGCGGCAGTGACAAACAGAACGACTATGGTGGATCGCTCGGCGGCCCGGTATTCATCCCGCACCTCTACAACGGCAAGGATAGAAGTTTCTTCTTTTTCGCCTGGGAGCAGTTCCATCAGAATCTCGGCGGTGTGACCACCAGCTCCGTTCCGACGGCTGCCGAGCGTACCGGCGATTTTAGAGATCAGTTGATCAACGGGGGAAACGGTCAGATCAATCCCTGCGACGGTACTCCTATCCTGAATGGGCAGATCTTCGATCCGGCGACGACCAGAGTGGTCAACGGCACCCCTTGCCGAAATGCTTTCCCGAACAACATCATTCCCCAGGGCCGCTTCAGCCCCGTGGCGCAAAAGGTGATCGCCTACTATCCTGCGCCGACCAGCACGGCGCTCACCAATAACTATTCACTGCAATCTTCTTCACCGATCGTTAATACGACCTACACGCTCCGGATTGATCACTCCATCGCTTCGAGCGACAAAGTCTACGGCTCCTACAGCTCGCGTCAGAACACCCGCAACAATCCAACGCATCTAACGCTGCCGGCACCGGTAGACCCGGATACCCAGACCCAGAACTTCATCACTCACTTTGGCCGCGCCGGATGGGATCATATCTTCTCGCCTGACCTGCTGAACCATCTTAACCTCGGCTATAACCGCTCTAATTCTATTAACGGCTCGATCGAAGCGGCAGACGGGATCAACTACGCGCAGCAGCTTGGTATCGCCAACATCCAGACAGGTTTTCCGCGAATCAATGTCACCGGCTACACGTCGCTCAGCCGTAATCAACTGGGCGACAACATCGACAATGGAATTCGCGTCAACGATTCCGTGAGTTGGCAGAAGGGCCGCAACAGCTTCAAGTTTGGCGTTGACTACCGCTATCAGCAATACTCTGCTCTGGCGAATGACAATATCAACGGCTTCTTCAACTTCACTGGCAACCAGACCAAAGCGACGCAGACCGGGCCGTTTGCGGGAGGCACCGGGCTTGGCTTCGCCAGCTTGCTGCTCGGCGCCTTCGACACAGCCGGAGCGACCGTTCCTACGCATCAGCCACGATGGATCTCCGCTTACTATGCGGGATTTGTACAGGACGATTTCAAGGTTTCAAATAGCCTTGTTCTCAACCTTGGCATCCGCTACGACGTCGACCAGCCCCGCAAAGAGGCTCAGAACAACACCTCGAACTTCAGTCCGACCGCGATCGATCCTCATAGCGGCATTCCCGGTGCGCTCGTCTTCGGCACCACCTGCACAAACTGCAATACGCGCTGGGCCGACACCTGGTACAAGGATATCGCTCCCCGTATCGGCTTCGCGTACTCTCCTCTATCGGGAGGTGGGAAGACCGCGGTGCGCGGCGGCTACTCGATCTTGTATGGTCCGCTGCAGTACAGCGACTTTGGTGGCTCGACGATCACCGGCTACTCGAATCCCATCAACCAGAATACCAACGGGTTTGACGCCGCTTATCAGATCGACAATGGCCTCGCCCCGTATACGATTGGCGCGAACCTCGATCCTGGTTTTTACGATAATGGCAACTCGGCCGCTCCAAGAAACTTCAGCAGTTACATAAAGCCCTCTTATGGCCGTCCCGCGCAGATCCATCAGTGGAATCTGCAGGTCCAGCAGGAGCTTGCCAGGGATCTGATCTTAACCGTAGGCTATATCGGCTCTTCTGGCGCTCATCTGAAATCGCAGGAAGAGAACATCAACAATATTTCCAAAGCCAACTTTGGGCTCGGCGATGTCCTCAGCAATCACTTTAGCGATAGCGCCCCGGTCACCGGCACAAAGCTACCCTATGCCGGCTTCAACACAACGGCGTCCTACTTTCAAGCGCTGCGTCCATTCCCGCAGTATGACTTTATTGCGACCGACTGCTGCCTGCAAAATGTCGGCCACTCCTCCTATGACGCTCTGATTGTCTCTGTCGAGCGCCGCCTGTCCCAGGGCCTAAACCTTCAGGCATCCTATACCTGGGCTAAATCCATCACCAACGCAGATTCGATTATCAACGTCACCAATGGCATCTCGCAGGAACAGGACCCCTCAAACTCAAAGAGTCAGAAATCTATCTCAAACCAGGATATTCCCCACACTTTCGTGACGAGCTTCATCTACGAGCTTCCCTTCGGCAAGAATAAGCGCTTTCTCAACGTCGACAACTCGCTCGTGCGCGCTGCCTTGAGCGGCTTCGAGGTCGGAGGTGTGCTTCGCTATCAGTCAGGTGAGCCGATCACCTTTAATGTTTTACAGCCGAACAACACCTGCGGAGGCGCTACCGGGATTCCCGGCTTCCAGAACTGCATCGCATTTACTCGCGCTCCTGGATCAAGTCTGGCGAGCGCGGCTCGCCGGAATGGACACATCGATCCATTTCGCGAGTTGAAGAATGGCGGTAATCTCGCCGGCCCCGATCCGAACGTGGATAGCGAATTCAACGGCCTGCTCAATCCCGCAGGCTTCAATGCAGGTTACTCGGCGCTCCAGACTGCACCTGCTCTCATCGATCAGAACCAGCCAATTAACCGCAGGCTTCGCGCGGTCAAGGCTTCGCCTCTCGGGCCAAATGCGCCATTCTGTCCGAGCTGCGACAACGGCGCCTTTCAGTTTGGCAATATTCCTCGTGTCACGGGGGAGGTCCGCAACTACCACTACAACAATGAAGATCTGAGCATTATCAAAAAGACGCCATTTGGGGAGGGTAAGGACTTCTTCTTCAAAGTAGAGCTGCTGAACGCCTTCAATCGCCATGTCTTTCAGACGCCGACTACAGCGCCGTACGATCGCTTCTACGGTGTCCCGACCGCGCTCATTGATATCCCAAGAACGATGCAGCTTACGGCACGCATTCAGTTTTGACCCTGAACCCAGGCGCACAAGGTTGCTCAGAATTTGGGTGACGTCAAGCACTTTATGTTCTTACTTCAGACCGCTCTCCTGGTTTCGGCCTTTCCGTGGCAGCCGCTCAGCTCGTTTGCGGCGGCAGTCCCACTGCAGACTCGAACGCCTACGCAGCAGCAGTTTGACTGCAAAGGGCAAGACCCGGAGGCTCTCACGGCGCGGGCGAGGGCGCACCTTAAACGGGGCGATGAGACCGAAGCGCAGCGGCTTCTCGCCTGCGCTCTTGCCATACGTCCCGACGCGTTTTCCGCCAATCTCACGTTTGGCAAGCTCCTTCTTTCGCAGCAGTCTTATCCTGAGGCAATGGATCGGTTTGAGACCGCTCTCGCCACCCACGTTCGCGATCCTGAAGCCCGAGCAGGGGAGCTTACCGCTGCCACGCAACTGGCTCTTCACGCGCGACAAAGTGGCAACCAGGATGCAGCGCTCAAGTGTCTGCAACACGCCCGCCTCCACCTTGCTGATGATCCGACGCTCCTGACCGATCTTGGCATCCAGGCTCATCTCCTCCATCAGCTACCAGAGGCTTCGGAGGCCTTGAACGCCGCACTCCGGCTCAGGCCGAATAGTTCAACCGCGCTCTACGCGCTTGCTCGCGTCGAAACCGACTGGCAGCGCTTTCCTGCTGCTGAATCACATCTCCGCGCCTATCTGGTGACGCATCCGGATGATGCTTCCGCACACTTCGGCCTTGGCCATCTGCTGTTCATGCAGCAACACCTGGAGGATGCCCGCACTGAATTTAATCGCTCGATTGAGCTGCAGCCTCTGCAAACCGAATCGTACTATCAGATCGGCCAGATGGACCTTGACGCTCACGCTGATGCGGATGCTGCGGTTCTCTTTGAAAAAGCTCTCGGCCGCAACCCTCGCCATGGCGGCGCTCTTACCGGGATGGGCATTCTCGCTTACAGGGCCAAACAGTACACGTCGGCGCGTGGTCGGCTCACGGCCGCCGTCGAAAGCTCACCCGGCTATCAGCCAGCGCACTACTACCTTGGCCTGACGCTTGCCCGTCTCGGTGAAAAGGCTGCGTCCGATCATGAACTCGCCCTCGCCACTCAACTTACGGAGACGCAGCACGCTGCCCCGCATTCACCAGCCCCGCTCGCGCCTGAGTAGACGCGTCTGAGTAGAATCGAGGCGAAGATGACTCGACCCTCGCGGCAGTATCGATCTCGACCTCCATGCTCAGAATCAAAGTCAACTCGAAGGAGATCTCATGCGCTCGAAGTGTACTCGCACATTCACCCAGGCTGTCTGCACGGTTGTTGCGGCAGGACTTGCCCTGCTCGCTGCCAGTGCCGCGCCGCTCTGCGCGCAGATGACCGAGTCCTCCCGCGCGGCGAACGCGCCGGGTGCAGCAAGCACACCGATTGACATCCGCATCACGCGTCCCGCAACCGAGCAGGTCATTCCGGCAGCCCTCTTCGGCAGCTTTCTCGAGCCGATCGGCCATGCCACCTACGGTGGACTCTGGGCGGATGTGGTCGAGAACCCGAGCTTCGAAGATGGTCTCTGGTCGGCCGGCAACGTGGATGCGATGCTACGCGCCACTCCAGAGCTTCGCCGCGCCTCGCAACTGGGGCTTCCACTTCCGTGGCAGCCGCTTGACGCGAGCCAGGGCGCACGCTACCTGCCGGTTCGTGGAGATGCGGCCAACTCTGCTCAATCCATCCTGATCATGGCGCTACCCGGTAAAGAAGTAGGCGTCCTCGAAAAAGTGTATCTTCCCGTCGCTCGTGAGCTGACCTATCACGGCAGCCTGTGGGTCAGGCACGTCCGGGGGCAGAACACCCTCTCCGTCTCATTACGACGTCATGCCCATACCGACCAGATTCTTGCTTCCGAAGAGATCACGGCCAGTGCGGTTGAGTGGGAGAAGCACAGCTTCACGCTCCTCCTCAAAGCGAACTCTGTCGCGCCGCTCGAGCCTGTCGATCTGGTCATCGCTGTTACCGACGATGCGCGCGCGCAGATCGACAATGTTTCACTCGCGCCTGCGGATGCGATCGACGGAATGGATCCCGATGTTGTTGCGATGGCCCGCGATCTTCACTCTCCTGTCCTTCGCTTCGGCGGTAACTTTACCTCCTCCTACAACTGGCGCGATGGTGTCGGGCCGCTCGATAAGCGCGTCTCGAAGCTGAATTTATCGTGGGGGATACCCGAGTACAACACCTTCGGAACAGGAGAATTTCTTCGCTTCTGCGAACTGATCCACGCTCAGCCACAGATTGCGCTCAACCTCGGCACAGGCACCCCGCAGGAGGCGGCGGATTGGGTGCGCTACGTAGACCAGCATTGGGCCGATCACAAAGGCGGTCTGCTGTGGGAGATGGGCAACGAGCTCTGGGGCGACTTCCAGACCGGCTATCCAACTGTCAGCCGCATCGCGCCGCTTACGCTCAGTTTCAGCGAAGCGATCCGCAAGGTGGACCCACATGCCCGCCTGATCGCGACTGGGGGCGACGAGGATTTCTTCCATGACTGGAACGCTCCCCAACTGGCGAACCCGCCGGGCACCTTCAACTTCATCTCGACGCACTTCGTCGTCAATGACACTGTGAAGCTTGCCCACGCCTCGAACGACTTCCGCACCATGGCCGCGCTCGCGCTGCCGTGGGGGCTTGCGGAACGGATGCGCGCGATCAAACAGCAGGCGCTTGAAGCGGGACGGAAGAACGTCGATGTCGCTTTCACAGAGTGGCTCATGGTCTCGAGAGACCAAACCGGTCCGCGCTTCACGAACATGGGTGGCGCGCTCTTCGCCGGTGGACTTCTCAACATGATGATGCGCAATGCCGATGCCGTTACTGTCTCCGATATGACCGGTATCCTCGAGTTCGGCGGCATCTGGAAGAAGCGTGGGCAGGTCTATGGCGCGCCTGCATACTGGGTTCTTCGCACCTATGCAAGTGCTCACCCGTACAGGCTGCTCGATGTAACGTCTAATAGTCCCACCTATGCGATAACCAACGGCATTACGCGTCTTCCGGAGATTGCGGATGTGCCCTATCTTGATATCGTTGCAGCCGAATCAGAAGATCGCACCAGGCTTCTGCTGCTCTGCGTCAACCGGCACCTCAATCGATCCGAGACAGCTCAGATGGATCTCTCTGCGTTGGGCATGTCAAGTGAGCTTGCAACAATTACAGCGCTTTCCGCGGAAAACATCCTCACGGAAAATGATGAAGAGCAGCCAAACCGTGTCGTTCCAAACACCCGCCACCAAGCCATCCAAGGCCGCTTCGTTTATACGTTTCCAGAAGCAAGCGTCACCCTGATTGAGATACCGCTTCTCCACTGAGAGAAGAAAGCTGATGTATCCGCAGAGGACAGACCCTCGGCGGATCGCGGGAGTGGATTTGCGAGTTATTGGAGAGCGGGCAATCGCAAGGCCGACGCGGACCTTCGACTGCGGCTGCGCCTTCGCTCAGGATGACAGAGGTTCAGGGTAATTCGAGGGTAGATCTCAGAGTTGTTGGAGAGGATGATCAAGTCCCGTGAGATAAAACAGCCGCGGCATAGCCGCGGCTGTACTCTACCGGATGATTATTTCGCCGAGCTCTTGGATTTGGTGTGAGCATCGGTCGACTTGCCATGTGCCGCAGTCGAGTGAGTGTGTGCTTCCTCGGAGGCCTTCTGCGCTTCCGTATGGTCGCCCTTGCCATGCTTCTCAGCAGCAGTGGTGTGCTTCGCTGCTGCTGCCGTATGGTGCTTTGCAGCTTCCTCGTGTGCTTGCTTTGCCATGAGTTTCACATTCCTTTTCTGGAGCTTGGCCCCAAACGTAGGAGTCGATTTGCCAGCTCCGGGTTATCCATTTACTTCTCATCGAGGGGCTTTGCCATCTTCTCGTGCATGGCACCTTTTACGTTTCCCGGAACAAGGTTGGCAAGCATTCCTTCAACCTTGGTCTTCAAGGAAGCGGCGTAGACATGATCCTTGCCATCCAACAAGGCTTCGATTCCCTGCTTCGCGACATCGGACGGTTCGCTTTCGGACTTTCCCTTTTGTCCTACATCCGTGTCGTCCATGCCAGCCCGGTGAAAGAAGTCGGTGTCCGTTGGCCCCGGCTGTAACGCCGTGACTGTGACGCCAGTATCCTTCAGTTCATAGCGGACACTATGCGCGAAGGAGAGCACAAACGCCTTGGTTGCAGCATAGACCGCCTCTCGCGGAGCGACCATCTCGCCCGCAATGGATGCAGTGAACAGTATCTTTCCTGAGCCGGCGCTGACCATCTGCTTCACGACATGTTTCGCGAGATGCACCGTGCTTGCGCAGTTGAGTTGCACCATGTTCAGCTCGGCATCAAGGTCCGTCTCGGCGAAGAGGCCGCCAACACCCACACCGGCATTGATGCAGGCCACATCGACCGGCTGCCCCAAGGACTGTATGCGGGACCAGAGCTGATCGACACCCTCACGAGAAGCAAGATCCACGCTGACCTCCGTTACGTTCGCTCCAAGGCCGCGAAGCTCCTGTGCGGCACCCGCGAGCCGGTCTCCCGCAGACGCTACGACCAGGTCATAACCTTTTGTGGCAAGCACCTTCGCCAACTCGTAACCAATACCACTCGATGCTCCTGTAACGACCGCAACTGGGTTTCCCATGATTCACTCCTCCGATGTCTATGTACGCGTCATCGCGTCAGAGGCTCTGATGCCGGAAGGAGAGACCGGGTGGTGACGACGAATATCTGTCATTGCAGAGCTGCGATGTAAAAGTCTTCAAGTGAACGCACAGGCTTTTGACAGGCAGAGGGGATGTTGGTAGCGTTAGAGATGGTGAGGGCGCAACCATGTGCCGTTACTCCTCGCAGCGTCCCCGTCGTCTAGCCCGGCCCAGGACACCGCCCTTTCACGGCGTTGACACGGGTTCAAATCCCGTCGGGGACGCCAATCGAAGACAATTACACAACGAAAAGTCTTCCTCCCGATAGTCCGACAGGTTTCCTGTGCGCTCCACGCAATCAATGTTTCTGCGCAGTACCGCAAAGGCCCTCGACAGACGCTCTTAAGCCAACGCGCGTTTAGGCCAGCATCTCGGCGACATCCTTGCTGGATTCGATCTTGTCGGGGAGCGTCGGCATCGGAACCAGCAGGTCATCCTTACGCATCACGAGGTTGGTTGCATTCAGGCTGGCCAACTCGAAGCCGTGGCCATGCGTAATGGCGTCCGTCGGGCAGGCTTCGACGCAGTAGCCGCAGAAGATGCACCGGTTGTAGTCGATGTTATACACCTTGGCATAGCGCTCGGCGGAAGAGATGCGGATCTCTGCCGTGTTCTCGGCAGCCTCGATATAAATACAATTCGAGGGGCAGGCGGCAGCGCACAGAAAGCAGGCAACACATTTTTCAAGCCCGTTCTCGTCCCGCTGCAGCTGATGCTTGCCACGGAAGCGCTGCTGAAACTTCGCCCCGCGCATCGGACCTGGGCCATCAGGATAGTTCTCTACCTCGGTCGGCTGGAACATCTCCATAAACGTGATGCTCATCCCTTTGGCAATCGCGGCCGCGTTTTTCACGATGGACATAGTCTTGAGTATACGACGGCAAGGCGTTACGCTAGGCGGTATGCTGATCCGCCGGATACTTTGTGTCGTTCTTTTTGCTGCTCTGACAATCGCGACTCTTCCTTCCAGTTCCCTGATTGCCCAGATGAACGGCATGGAGCACGCCCATGCAAAGGCAGAGCCCTCGACGACCCTGACCATCACCGGACCGGACGGAAAGACGTTGTCGTTGAGCCCTGCCGACTTGAAGGCCATGCCTCACAGGAGCATCACCGTCGCGAATGAACATACGAGAGGAACCGAGAGCTACACGGGTGTCCCACTGACCGACCTATTGGCGAAGACGGGCGTCCCGGTCGGAAAGGACCTGAAGGGCAAAGCGCTTCTGTTCTATCTGCTGGCCGAGGGCACCGACCACTATAAGGTCGTGTACTCGCTCAATGAGGTGGATTCTTCAAACCACTCTGGCGTTGTCATCGTGGCGGACTCGAGGAATGGAGCGGCACTGACTATGGACGGAGCATTCAAGCTGGTGAGCAGTGAGGATAAGCGCGCCGCGCGATGGGTGCGAAACCTGGCCACGATCACGGTCAAGTCCGCAGAGTAGCACTCTGTTGCCGATGCATGTCAGTGCCCGGCAAGGGTGGCCTGAAGTTGCCCAGTCAATGCTTGAACGATGGAAGGCCAGGGGACATCCTGCTGACCGCGATACCGCTCAACCCACAGCAGATCGCCCTTACTTCGCCCATCCACGGTTGAGAAGACGCGCAGCGTGGCCAGATCCACATCGAAGGAACCAACCGACATCCCGGTCGGCTGGGTGCGGACAAGCCGCAACGTGATATCCGCAGAATCGTGTCCCGGCACGACCACTTTCGTGAGAGATCTGGCGAAGGATCGCATCTGACCCTCCGCGAGTCGATCCGTCGGTTGCGACTCAAGAGCTATGGTCCGGGCTTCTGCGAACGTTCTAAGGAGATCGGCGCGGGTGCACGTGTACTGCGCGCCATCGACACTGCAATCAATCGTCTTCGACTGCATGCCAGGTGAGTTCGACTGAGCGGATAAACGGCCGCCGTGACCAAGTTCAAGTGCAATCAATGTGAGCGCAAAAACAATTGCCCGAAGCTGTTTCTCCATCGCAGGCCTCTCTCCTCCCAAAGCTCGTCTCATGTCATTCGATCCCAAGATTCTTCCAGATCGCGTCGACCCTGGCGCTGACCGCTGCGTCCATCTTGAGCATCGGCGGCCACGGCCGTGTGAAGCCCTCCGCCGCCCACTTGCGCGTGGCATCGATGCCCATCTTGCTGCCGTAGTTGGGCAACCGCGAGGCATGATCGAGCGAATCCACGGGCCCCAGCGTGAACTGTACGTCGCGCTCCGGGTCGATGTTGTTCGCAACCCGCAACGTCACCTCGGCCACATTCTGAACGTCGCAGTCCTCATCGACGACGATAATGCATTTCGTGAACATGGCCTGGCCCATCGCCCAGATCCCGTTCATGATCTTGCGCGCATGGCCCGCATAACTTTTTCTTATCGCGACGATCATCAAGTTATGAAAAACGCCCTCAGCAGGAAGGTTCACGTCCACAATTTCGGGCAACGTCAGTTGCATCAGGGGTAGAAAGATACGTTCGACTGCCTTGCCCATCCACGCATCCTCCATCGGCGGCTTGCCGACGACGGTCGCGGCATAGATTGGATTCCTGCGGTGCGTGATCGCCGTGAGATGGAAGACGGGATACTCATCCTCCATGGTGTAAAAACCCGTATGGTCGCCGAATGGTCCCTCGGTGCGAAGCTCGTCAAGCAGCACATAGCCCTCGAGAATGTACTCGGCGTGAGCCGGCACCTCGAGATCAACTGTTTCGGCCTTAACGAGTTCAACAGGCTTCTGGCGCAGGAAGCCGGCGATCAGGTACTCCTCGATCTCGGGAGGTGCGGGAACGATCGCGCTGAAGGTAATGGCCGGATCCGTCCCGATCGCAACCGCGACCTCCATGCGATCGCCGCGCATCTTTGTCGTCGTCTGTGTGTGCGCAGAACCAAGCCATGGGCGCGCGATGGTTCCTCCTGCCGTATCCGCCATCAGTGCGACCCGGCCAGGAAGGTCCGGTGCACCCGATGCAGTCTGCGTAGCCGCGCGAAGACGATCTCGCATATGCTCCGCGGCCACCTTCTGCCGCTGCCAGTGCATGCCCGTAGTCTGGCCGTCGTAGACCTGCATCCGGTACATTCCGACGTTGCGCTTGCCTGACTTCGGATCGCGCGTGATTACACAGGGCAGCGTGATGAAGCGCCCTCCATCCAGGGGCCAGGTCTTGAGGACAGGCAGATCCAGCAGGTTGACATCCGCGCCCTTGTGGATCACCTCCTTCGAGGCGGCGTCGCGGGCCGAGATCGCCTTCGGGAAGAAGCTGCCAATCTCCGCAAGCATGGGCAGCAGCTTCAGTTTGTCCATCATCGTCGTCGGAGTCTGCGGATGCAACAGCGTGCGGATCCGGTCGGCGATGCCGTCGAGCGACTCGACATTGAGAGCAAGCTTCATCCGCGCCTCCGAGCCAAACTGGTTCATCAGCACACGGGAACCACTATATCCCGTCACGTTCTCGAACAGCAGCGCAGGGCCGCCAGCCTTTCGGGTATTACGGCCGAGCTTCGAGGCGCGGTCGGCAATCTCAGCCATCTCGAGGATCGGATCGACTTGCTGCGTGATGCGCCTGAGTTCACCGGCCCTGTCGAGTTGTTTGATGAATTTGCGTAGATCGTTATAAGCCACTTGCCTCTCCTGCCGCACGTCAGCGGATATCTCCCTGATGGTACCGGCTTGCTCCTGCGCCAGGAGTGGCAGAGTGTGCGCCACGGTCAAATCTCGTCGCCCACTTGTTCGCGTCGAAGGACGCAGCAAACTATTCCGCTGGAACAAGTACAGCGGTCCGGGTGTCTAAACCAGTACGGCCGCGTTCCTCGCATATGGCACCAGACCCGTAGTTCCGAGGGTGCCTTATATTCGAGGAGAGTCTCTTTTAAGTCGCAGCTTCGCGCCGCATCGTCACGCAGTCGATAGACGGCGGCCGCTTCCATTTCACTGCAGGGCGCGATCGCATCCCTTCTGCTCATCCTGCCCTTGCTCCACACGGAATCGTTGCCGGAGAGAGCAACCGAGATGAAGGTGATTTCTCCAGTCTCAGTTCCGCGCCTTCCCGCACGCACCCTGGTGCAGCGGACGTCGAACACCGTCGCTTCTATAGTCCCTGTACTCGGACGAATGCTGGTCGCCCCGCGAATCCTGCCGAGCCGCATCGACACCTCACCTGTATTGAGCACTACATTGTCAGAGTTTATGGGTGTGTGCCCTGCGAGCTGCCGGGCACACTGACGGGCATCGGCTCGGGTACGGAGAGCCGGATTGCCGTTACCCCTGTGCCGGCACGAAAGACCAGCCCGGTACGCGTCTCCGCTGACGTCTCGACGGGGCTGCTGCTCGGCCCGATCAGGCCCGTCCAACCCGCTGATCGCAAGGATTGCTCATGTGGGAGGGAGCGGTCATCGTTGAAGCCATCATCTCGAAAGCGGGATCGATCGAAAGCTTGCATATGATTAGCGGTCCTGCGATGCTCCAGACTGCGGCACTCGATGCAATCCGAGTAGTGCGCTATCAGCCATTCCGACTTAATGGCGAACCGACAGAGGTCCAGACAACGATCACGGTTCATTCACGATGGCAGACTAACTTCTGTCCGACTCTTTCCTGATATCTCAGGCCACGCTTATACGGCGACCGTAAACGAATCCTCGCTCCGAGTAACGGCCCGGTACATCGTATCGCGCTCGAATGGTACCCGGCCAGCCTCTGTGATAAGACGGATCAGGTCAGTACGGCGCATACCTTGCGGCGTTGTCGCGCCTGCATCGTGATAGATCTTCTCCTCGACCACTGTTCCATCGATATCGTCCGCCCCGAACCGCAGGGCGACCTGCGCCATCTTGGGCGACACCATCTGCCAGTAACTCTTGATGTGCGGGAAGTTATCCAGCATCAACCGGCCAACCGCGATCTGTTTGATATCGAGCATCCCGGTCGTTCGTGGAATGTGACCCAGTGCAGTGTTCTCCGGATGGAAGGCGAGCGGGATGAAGGTCTGAAATCCACCGGTTTCATCCTGAACCTCACGCAATTTTAAAAGATGATCAACGCGATCTTCATCGTTTTCTACATGACCGTAGAGCATCGTCGCATTCGATCGCAGGCCCATCGTGTGTGCCATGCGGGCTGTCTCCAGCCACTCGCCGCCATCGATCTTGTGGTCGCAGATGATATGCCGCACTCGGTCAGCAAAGATCTCCGCCCCGCCGCCAGGCATCGAATCAACCCCCGCGGCTTTCATCTGCTGGAGCGTTTCACAAATCGTCATCTTCCCGCGTTTGGCAAGAAACGCGACCTCAACCATCGTAAAGGCCTTCACATGAACTTTGGGGAAACGGATCTTCAAGCCGCGCACCAGGTCCATGAAGTATGCAAACGGCAGATCGGGATGAAGACCGCCTACGATATGAAACTCCGTGATCGCCTCTGAATACCCCGACGCCGCCGTCTCCCATGCTTCCTCAAGGGCCATGGTGTACGTCCCGGCATCTCCCTTCTTCCGCCCGAATGCACAGAGACGGCAGGAGGCTACACATACGTTCGTAGGATTGATATGCCGGTTGACGTTGAAGTACGCGATATCTCCATGCATCCGTTCGCGCACATGGTTGGCAAGCCAGCCCACCGCAAGAATGTCGCCGCTTCGATACAGCGTAACGCCATCATCAAAGGTAAGTCGCTCGCGAGCCTCTACCTTGGCCGCAATCGAGGAGAGCGATCCATCGTCCGTTTGAAACGAATGATGCCATCTCAGCGTTGACATAACACCCTCCATCTCTAAATTCTAGTCCTCAAAACGTGTCCGAGACTCCCATTATGGATGGGTACTCTCCGCAGAATCGACCATTCTAGGCTGCACGACGACACCATCAAAAGGAGTGATGCCCAGAAGATGGTCGCCCACTGGACGTATAAACCTTAGATTCCATCCCGTGTCCCAGAAGCTCACCTTCTTATCCGGCAAATGCACTGCGAAGGCAAGTGTCGCTTTACCTCCTGCCGTGACCAGGATCCGTTCAGAATGAGCGTCATAGAAGATGCTATTCACATCAGGTACGAAGAGTCCTTTTACCGATTGCCAGGTTACCCCATCGTCCTCTGACAGGAACACACCCTCCCGGCCGCCGACCCACAGAGCTCCGTTGCCGTCCACCGCGACCGCGCTGATCTGAGACAGTTCGCCTGGAGGTGTGGTTGGCTTCCAACTCGTCCCGTTGTCCTTAGAAAGGCGCATCGTCTTCAAACCTGCTGCGAGGATCTTCGATCGTGCGCTCCCCAGGAAGTAGAACTCCGCCGCTCCTGGCTCATCCAGACCTTTCCAAGAGAGGCCCGCTGGTCCGCTTGCCAGCAGGCCCTGTGACGTCGCAGCAAAGATGGCATCTCCGCCCACACTGATCGCGTAGACCGCTCCAGTGAATGGCTTAAGAACCACAGGGGAACGTCTTGCTGGGACCTGCGCCGTGGAGGTGCGGTTTAGCTTCCTCGCCGAATGTGTCGAGGACCTGCCCCTTGCGACTGCACCCTGTCCAACCGTCACGTCAGGCTTTTTTGCAAACGTAATGTCAGCAATGCGCGTCCAGCTTCCCTCGCTGAGTCGATAGATGCCGTGTCCGGTTCCCGCCAGAACTGTCCCGTCAGGAGCTTGCCCAAGACTGAAAATGTCGCTTCCTTCCAGCCCCCCGCTCCGTTGTGCCCAACTCAATCCGCCGTTCTCGCTTAGAAATACGCCTCCCAATTGCTTGTCGTTCAAGGCGCCAACGTACACCGTCGCCGGATGTTGTGCGTCTGCAACAAAGGAAGAAAGGAGACGCGCCGAGAATCCAGTGTTGGATGGATGGAAACTGGAGCCGCCGTCATTACTTGCCAGTACACCACCGCGATCGGTCGCTACGAGCATCTTGTTGGAATCCGTTGGATCGACATAGACATCATTGACGATCACCTCCGGTCCAGTGATCCGTATCCAGATCTTGCCAGCATCTGCCGTGCGAAACAGGCCTTCGGTGGTTCCCGCAAAGACGATATCGCGGTTCTTTGAATCCTGCATTAGAACACGGGTTCGCCGCGCCTCCGAGGGGATTCCTTGAACCTTCTGAAATCGCCCTCCGGAGTTCTCGCTCTTGTAGATTCCCGAACATGCGCTCGCATAGACAGTCGCAGGGTGAACTGGATCAACAATGATTGAAAAAACATCCGAATCGTCGATCACACCGTCTTTGACACTGCTCCAGTGCACTCCGCCATCGATGGTCTTCCAAGGCAAGTGCCAAGTTCCGGCGTAGATGATCTGCGGGTCACCGGGATCGATCGCGACAGACTCAACCTCATGGATCTCCGTACTTCCCTCAGGACTGATGGGCTGCCAGTGCTCCCCGTTATCCTCGGAGCGTCGCACTCCCTTCAGGGTTCCTGCAATCCAAACCTTGGGATCGGAAGAGGCTTGCGCCAGAGAGCGGATCGACTGGCCCCGCATCGTCTCCTGATTCGTCCAGGTAACTCCGCCATCCTTGCTCACGAAGAGCCCACCATCAGAACGGTCGACGACCCAGGCCCCGACAAGCATATGCTTCGGATCGGCCTTATCAACCACAATGTTATCCAACACTAGGTCGTCACGATTGCTCAGGCGAGTCAGCCGCTTCCACTGCTCCCCCTCATTTCGCGATTCATAGATCCAACCTGTCGCGGTTCCCAGGTAAAGATGGGCGTGATCGTGGGGATCGACTGCCAACGAACGAGCGTCTCCCCCATCCGGCCCGAAAGGGAACCAAGACACCGCATATGCTCGGACACACAGCATTAAAGCGAACAGGGGGAAGATCCATACACATTTTCTAAGGCAGATCGACATATTTATCCAGTCTTACAAGGGTCGCTTGCAGAAAACTCGAACACTATCCGTGCAGCACAAAGGCTGACTGGAACCCCAGTCAGCCTTTGTAGCTTGGTGCGGTTGAACCTACCTTTTGCTGAAACCTACTTCTTAGTGCTGTGATGGCGACGCCCATGTGCTACGGGAGTCTGTATCGCACTCTCGTCCACTGAGGTCATCGATCCGCTATCGAGAGTTGCACCCGAGGGGATGAGTGTCGTGTTGACCGTCTTTCCATCTTCGGTTCCGGTGTACACCGATATGCGTGACGGGTCGATTCCCTTCTCCTTCACCAGATATTGCTTGGTGTTCTCGGCGCGCTGTGCAGCCAGCTTTGGACCCATCTTCTCTGTGCTCGCAGCGTTACCAGCGACAGCAATCTTGGCGTCGGAGGTGCGTTGCAGATTCAGAGCGATGTCGTCCAGGCAAGCCTTAGCTTCGTTGTTGACGCGGGTCGGACGACGCGTGTCGCGATCGAAGTTGATCGAGCAAAGGTTTGACGTCACAATCTTCGGTGGTGCCGGGGGAGCAGCGATTGATACGGTAGTCGTCGTCGATGCGGTCTGGCCCTTGTCGTCCACTACGTTGCAGGTTACGGTTACCGTACCAGGAGCCGCGCCAGTCGTTGCCAACGTTGCTGAAGCAGATGTTCCGCTGACCGATCCGGCAGTCGAACTGTAGCTATACGTTAGAGGGCGATTCTGCGGGCTTACCCCATTTGCCGTGATCGTCGAAGAGTCTCCAGGATTTACACTCGACGGACTTGCCGAGCAGGTGATGGTAGGTGGCTCGAAAGGCTTGACGACATACTGCGCCGTGCAGTCCGCCATTTGCGCGGGCTTCGGGCCCTCGGAGACATGCCCCTTCGCGGTATACGTCCCCGCCGCAGCCGTCTTGGTGTCAATATTGGCCGTGTTGGAGGTGCCAGCGATCGTGCCCCCATCAGCCGACCATGTATAGCTGGCCGTCTTCTTGGGATTCAAATTCAGAGCGGTACCCGTGACTGTGATCGGGTCTCCGGGATATACCGACGCCGGGCTTGCAGCGCAGGAGTAGGTAACCGGCGGAGGAGGAACGATGCTTCCAAAGTGTGTCACGATTCCCGTGCTGAGTTCGGCTGCCCCAACATTCGCGCGGCCGCCAAGAAGGCTCCCAATCTGAGGTCCAAAATCAGCATGCACATAGCGATAATCTGCCTGGAAGAGACGTAGCGAGAAACGATTGTTGAAAAACGGCAGATCATAATCCATACCACCGCCTACCGCAAGCGTCGGGCCCCATGTGTTTGGCTCAAAGTACACAGGCGGTGGACCACCCTCATCGCTGTGGTTCGGTCCGCCGAGACGACCTCCACCCGCATTTGCGTGAGCAAACAGTGTGTAGTTCTGCATGTGAGCACGGAAGATTGGGCCGGCGGAGGCGGTATAAAGCTGGTCGTTATTCCCGCTCGGATGAGCTACGACCGATACTTCCATACCGAAATACTTATTGAAATAGTAGGCTCCGCTCGCAATGCCTCCTAGGTCGATTGAGGAGTACGCGATTCCCGCAGGCTTTACCATTCCATGCGCGCCGTAATAGGAATAGCCGAGAAATACATCTGTACGCGAAAGGTTCGGCCCTGCTGGGCCAGTTGTGCTGGGGGTGGTCTGTGCACCCAGGCTTGCTGCTCCCAGACTGACTGCACATGCAGCCAGTACAAACCGGCCAAAACTATGTAACGGGCGATAAACCATTCGACTGTCCTCCACTGAAATTGTTGCGTTCACGAGTACTTAGTGCAGCCCCGCGCTACATTCTTCTGATAATCCAAAGCTTACCGCAGCTTGCCTCGTCCATCGAGCTAAATCTGCCGCAGGGTACATAAAGGGGAAACTTATAACCTAAGTTCAGTAATTTCAAGTAAATTACCGCATTGCTTCTTCGATGTAACTGTACAGACTATTCACACCTGCGGCTACTCCAAATTCAACGTCTTGCGCAATGTTCCGCGCTCTCGTTGGATCTTCTCCTGTAAAAGCGTAATCGCGTAAAGCAGCTGCTCCGGCCGTGGTGGACAGCCCGGCACATAGATGTCTACCGGGATCACCTGATTGACTCCTTGTAGCAGGGCATAGTTATTGAAGACGCCGCCGGAGGTCGCGCAGGCACCCATTGAAATGACCCACTTCGGCTCTGGCATCTGTTCGTACAGCCGTCTGATTACGGGCGCCATCTTTTGCGAGACCCGCCCGGCAATGATCATCAGATCGCTTTGCCGGGGTGAGGGACGAAAGACCTCTGCTCCAAATCTCGCAATGTCATAACGAGAACCGCCCATCGACATCATCTCGATGGCACAGCAGGCGAGACCGAAGGTCATCGGCCACACCGAATTCTTCCTTACCCAATTAATTGCTGCGTCCAACGAAGCCAGAACGATTCCCTCAGGCTGGTTGTAGCCCCAATTAACCTCTTCCAGCTTCTCTTGATTCTTGCCGAAGCTGTCCAGAGTTCCGAAGAAATAGCGGTCGTGACTCGCCGGAACGGAGGTTGGTCTACCGTTACTCGTGGTTTCTGTTGCAGCAGTGCTCATAATGTCATCATAAAACGATTCTGGGCGATTGAACTCTAAATCAAACCCCAAAAGGTTACTGATGTAAGTTTCTACGCCAAGGTTGGCTTCGCGTCTCTGTGTCAGACAGCCGGAAACTCCCTCACCTGTGAAGCTGTGATCCGTGGGCCAACACACCATGGTCCTCGCAGCAGCGTCTATATCGGGAATGAATGTGCGTTTCTTGCCATTGCATCCAGCAACGCTGTACGCAACACTTCCTCCTCAGGCAGTCCCAGCTTGCATGCGTCCTTCGTCAGGTAAAATACATCGATCGCCGTCTCGCCCTCTGTATCCACAAGCGCCACCTCGATGTTGCAGCCCTGTGCCGAGATGGTCAGGCTGAGAGCACGCAGCAATCCCGGGACATCCTGTGCAATGACCTGCATCAGGGTGCTCTGCGAGGACGCTTCATCATCGAAGTCCACTCGGGACTCGACGCGGACCATAGGTGCTTTGCGCCGACCCCTGCGCCTCCCTTTCAGGAGCTTCTCAATCGCTACTCTGTCCGTCATCACGTCATGCACGCTGTTCACGAATGCACCATGTTCCGACGCATTCATTGCCAACGTTTGGAAGCTGTCTGAAAATCGAAAGCTGTCGACCACGACGCCCTGCCGGTTCGAGAAAGCATCCGCGGTAATGATATTCATCCCCCACGCCGCGAGTACTCCCGCCATCGTCGCAAAGAGCTGAGGTCGATCGCGAGTCACGAGCGTAAGCTCGCTCATCCCTGGCGCATAACGAAACTCCAGCTGCACCGGATCTTTACTGAAATGCGTTGCCATCTCGTAATGAGCCCGAACCTGCTCAGGGGTCCGAGTCCTTAGATATCGCTCCGGAAAGCCATCAAGATACGCGCCGAGCGCGACCTGCTCTCCGGGTGACAATGCCGCCACGCGGTGCACTAACTCGCTCTCCGCCTGTCCGCTGACCCGTTCATCGTCAACGCTTCGGTCAAGGTAGTTCGACGTGGCCATGTACAGTCGCCAGATGTTCTCCGCCTTCCAGGGAGTCAACGCATCCGGATGGACCGCATTAATGTCAGCATAGGTGAATAGAGTCAACATGCGGAGCGCTTCCGGCGTCGCAATCTTGCTGGCGAAGGCGCGCACGGTCTCCGCATCGAAGATATCCCGCCGCAACGCCGTAGACATCTCCAGGTGATTCTCGATCAGATCCACAACCAGGCCACTCTCATAGGGGTCAAGTTCCAGCCGCGTCAGCAAGCCCTTTGCCAACTGGGCGCTCTCTCGTGAGTGCTCGCCTGAACTGCGGCCTTTCCCTGTATCGTGCAGCAGAGCTCCCAGGTAGAGCATCTCCGGATGCGGCATATCCCGCAACATTGCGCTAAACTTCGACGTCCACTCCGCCAGGGGGCCACTCGGTGCAGATTGCAATCCATGAAGCGTATCGATCACTACGAAGGTATGCTCGTCCACGGTGTACCGGTGATAGGCATCGCGAATCACCAAAGCATCGATGCCGTGAAATTCCGGGATCAGTAGCTCCAGGATGCCTAATGCGTGCATCGCACGCAGTGCATTGCCGGCATGGCGCCCCTTCAGGATGGCGCGTAGAGGATGCCACAGCGCAGCACCCTCCTCCAGGTGAGACGAAAGCAGCGGCAGTGCCTGCGAGAGTCGCTCCTCGCTCTCCTGCCCAACGCGGACGCCCGTCTCGGAGAGCGCTGCAAAGGCATGCAGCACGGTGTCCGGATCGTGCGCCGGGTCACCATTTTCGGTCTCTCGATCGAGCACCATACGCCCTTGCTCAAGTCGATAGCCCTGTCGCACCGGCTCCGCTCCTTTCCATACCTTGAAAGCGCGAAATCGACTAGACGCGCTCGTCGCGATTGGCACCGAGTCGAACATCTGAGTTACCCGGCGTTCCACACTTCGAGCATGCCGGAAGTACACTCGCATCCAATACGCTGCATCCACACCTCCACCCAGCGCTGCACCCTCGCGCCGCGGCAGACCGATTCCGCCTGCAGCCGCAAGATCCTGGGTCGGCCAGTCCAGCGTGTTATCGTCCCGTTCATGCCGGTAATGCAGGAAGCAGCGCACCCGCGAGAGAAACTCCACTGCTGGCTCAAACTCATCCTCGGGTGCCCTGCCCTTTCCCGGAGCTGCCCCGTGCGTTTGTACCGTTTGCAGGATGGCCAGCCACGCGCAGACGTGCACATCCCGCAGCCCCCCCGGACAGTCCTTGATGCTCGGCTCCAGATGGAACAAGGTCTCGCCGTACTTCGCGTGCCGTGCGCGCGTGATCTCCACAAGCCTTGCCACAATCGCCTTGTTTTCGCGCTGTAGGAGCTTCATCAAATTCTTGCCGGTCACGCGCTCGTAGAGCAGTGCGTCTCCCGCAATCAGCCGGTGATCGAGCAACGAAAGCGTAAATTCTGCGATATCCGGATCAAACTTCTCGCATTCGCTGCCTCTTCGAGTCGTCGGGGAGACCCGAAGTCCGCAGTCCCAGAGCTCCTGACTCACACGTCGAATGGAATCTTTGACGTCCTTCTCGGCAACTTTTCCATCTAGTAGAAAGAGCAAATCGACGTCCGAATAAGGGAATAGCTCTCGTCGCCCATAGCCCCCTACTCCCAGCAGCGCCACTCCTGCTGCTAGCCGGCCGTTGCCCTCAACAGCTTCTCTCCACAGAGCCTGCACAAGATCGTCGACAGCCCTCGACCGGGTTGCAATCGTGGTGCCTCCTGAAGCGCCGGCATCAAACGCGCCGCGAATCTCCAGCATGCTCCGCTGATAGCGCTCACGCATCCCTGGCTGTGGAGTGTCGTCTGCGTGCATAGTTCTCCAGAAGAGCTTGCGGCACCTGTGCTGCTTTCAAGAGCGTGGGCTCATCCTCGCGTTTCCAAATGAAACTGTAGCCCTCGAGGGAACACCTGCTCTTCGCGGGAACTCTCCCTGATAACCACTACAAGGCGATGTCTCCCCGTTCGTCATTACGGATACGAATGGACTCGTCAATCCGTGACACGAAGATCTTGCCGTCGCCAATCTTGCCCGTCCGGGCCGTCGTCATGATCGCCTGAATCACTCGCTCCAGCATCTCGTCCACCACCACCACTTCCAGCTTCACCTTGGGCAGGAGATCGACCGAATATTCACGGCCTCGGTAGAACTCCGTGTGTCCCTTCTGCCGCCCGTGACCCCGCGCTTCGAGGATCGTCATCCCGTATACGCCGATTTCAACCAGGGCATCCTTTACCGCGTCCAGCTTGGAAGGCTGAATCACCGCTTCAATCTTCTGCATCCCGTTCCCGCCTCTCGCCCGTCGATTCTCAATCAGTGTGCTGTCTCAATCAGTGCGCCCAATCGTAGCCTTCTTCACCATGCTGCGACAGATCGAGCCCTTCGCGTTCAGCCTCTTCACTGACCCGCAGACCGATCACCTTGTCGACAACAAGAAGGATAATAAGCGTTCCTGCGATCGAAAGGCTCCATGCGATTGCGACGCCCACAATCTGGTTCAGCACCTGGTGCCCGTTCCCTTCCAGCAATCCCGTTGCCTTACCCGCTCCAAAGATCGGGTTGATCGCGCTGTTTGCAAAGACGCCGGTCAGGATCGCGCCAATCGTTCCGCCCACGCCATGCACACCAAAGGCATCGAGCGAATCGTCGTACCCGAAGATCGCCTTTACCTTCACCACCATCAGATAGCAGCACACGCCAACGATCAGTCCGATCCACAGCGCCGACATCGGCGTCACGAAGCCCGCGGCCGGCGTAATCCCCACCAGCCCGGCCACAGCACCCGAGATCGCTCCCAATGCCGAGGCTTTGCCCTGCCGAAGCCACTCCGCTGCACTCCAGCCGATGGCCGCCGCAGCGGCTGCAAAATGCGTCGCCACAAACGCCGAGGTCGCAAGCGTCCCCGCACCCAGCGCGCTGCCCGCGTTAAAGCCGAACCACCCGACCCAGAGCAGGCAGGCGCCGATAAAGCTCAACACCACAGAGTGAGGAGGCATGGGAACCTTCGGATACCCCAGGCGTTTGCCGAGGTAAAGCGCCGTCACCAGCGCCGATACACCTGAAGTCACATGCACCACCGTCCCGCCCGCAAAATCCAGGCACGGAAAGCGGCCGCCAAGCGAAGCGCTAAGCAGCCCACCCTTGCCCCAGACCATATGCGCCATGGGGCTGTAAACGATCAAGGCCCAGAGAACCATGAACACCAGCATCGCCGAAAACTTCATCCGCTCCGCAAATGCGCCGGTGATCAGCGCCGGCGTGATAATCGCAAACATCAGCTGATACACCATGAACGTCTGCAGCGGAATCGTCGCCGCATAGTCTTTATCCGGCAGCAGCCCTACGCCGTGCAGAAATGCATTGTGGAGCCCGCCAATAAACGCGTTGCCAGAACCGAAGGCCAGCGAATACGTCACCAACGCCCACAGCACTGTGATCACCGCCATCATGGCGAAGGTCTGCATCATCGTGCCCAGGATGTTCTTCTTCCGAACCAGGCCGCCATAGAAAAGTGCAAGGCCAGGCCCGCTCATCATCAGCACGAGGGCTGCTGAGACCAGCATCCAGCCGTTATCGCCCGCTGTCTGAGCCGCCGCTATTGCTGTCGCATTATCGCTCGCCTGCTTCTCAAGCGCAGCGATGCGATCTGTCTGCGACGCCGCACCGGTCTGCGCAACTCCCGTCACGCCGCTCAGAGCCGTAAGCATGAAAACGGCAAGCACGATCATCACCGCTCGACGACAGCCTAAACGTAAAGAGAGCAGAACACGCATAGATCGATCACCCGTTTCGAGTTCTAGAAATAAAGAAGAAGGACGAGGAAGCGAGCCTCTCAAGCACACACCGATGCAGCTCTCCCGCCACGCCGCTGCCAGTCAAAAACACCTCCGGATCCAGTGCGGTTACTCCAGAAGCTCAGTGCAAATTGCTTGTGATAAACCTACTGTACACAAAATTTCATAAATATTTTCTATCTTTTTCGAGACCGCGTCACGGAGTCTGCGGTGCCGCCCATCCATGCTCCCGCATCCACACAAGCACCAGATCCGGCCACACGCGTAAGGTTGCATTCGCCGCTGCCAGGCCTGCCCCGTGCGCCCCATGCTCGAACAGATGCATCTCCGCCGGAACCTTCGCCTGTACCAGGGCCTGGTAGAACATCACACTGTTCATCACCGGGACGGTCGCATCGTCCGTCGTCGCAAAGAGAAACGTCGGAGGCGTCTCTTTTGTCACCTGCGTCTCCGCTGAAAGCGTCTTCACCAGCGCCGGATCCGGAGCCTCGCCAAGCAAATACTTCTTCGATCCGCCGTGCGCATACGGTGCTTCGAGCGTAATTACCGGGTAAGCCAGGATCAGGAAATCCGGCCGGCTTCGCTGCCGCTCCACTGTATCTGCTGAAGAAGCATCTCCCATGTCGAACTTCGTTCCCGCCGTTGCCGTCAGATGCCCGCCCGCCGAAAAGCCCCACATGCCTACGTGGTCGATTTGGATTCCATACTCGGCCGCTCCCGCGCGCACCAATCGGAGCGCTCGCTGCGCATCCTGCAGTTCGATCGGGTGATGATACTTCGGTCCCAGCCTGTACTTCAGCACAAAGGCGGCCACACCGCGCTCATTCAACCATCGCGCCACGGCATACCCCTCCTTCTCCATCGATAGATTCTGATATCCGCCGCCCGGCGCCACGACGACTCCCGTTCTCGTCGCGTTTTGCAGGGTTGGGAGAAAGATGGACAATGCCGGCTTGTCTTCGTCAGCCGTACCCTTTGCGCCAGGCGCACCGCCGGGCCACAACAGCACCGTCTTGCGTGTCTCCGCCGGTTCTTGCGCTCGCAGCATTCCAGGTACACCTGACATCAGGGACAACATAACGAGACAGCCCGAGAGACCCCGGACCCAATTGCTATGCATCGTTTCGCCTCCATCGCCTCTCGCACTTAGAGCGGCCACTTCCGAGCAGGCCAACCCTCCCCTTTATACTGGAAGAGCGAAAGGGTTGTGCTGGGTGCAACTCAGGGGTGAACGTTCCACCAGCTTCGATACGGTTCGTGCTATCCGCCCAACCAGTTCCAGGGAGTCATGATGAAGCATATGGTTCAGAAACAGCTTGCTCAGTCGATCGCAACCATGCAATCGGTCCTTGCCGATCCTGTTATTGCGGACACCATCGTCACCATCGCCGCACTCACTGCCAAGGCGATGCTCGACGGACGCAAACTCATGATCGCCGGCAACGGTGGTTCAGCCGCCGACGCACAACACCTCGTCGCCGAGTTCGTCTCCCGTCTCACCGTGAATCGCCCCGCTCTGCGCGCTATCGCCCTCACGGTAGATTCCTCGATCATCACCGCCATCGGCAATGATTTCGGCTACGAGGATGTCTTCGTTCGCCAGGTGGAAGCCCTCGGGCAGCCCGGCGATGTCCTTCTCGGCATCTCCACCTCCGGCAATTCGAAGAACATCATCAAGGCGCTGCGCCTTGCACGCGAGATGGACATCACCACGATCGGGTTCATCGGAGCCGGTGGCGGCGCGATGCGCGAACTCTGCGATCACAACGTCATCATTCCCTCAGATATCACCATGAACATTCAGGAATCACACCTCGCGCTCGAGCACATCTATTGCATGCTCGTGGAACGCTGCTACTTTGGCCCGACCTTCGAGACAGACTACACTTCGCGTTAAGAGGGCCTGTATGCAGATCATGACGTAATGCTGCGTTCAGCACCTCTTTCGTTCAGCACCTCGCAACGATCCCGCAGAACTCAGCAAAATCATCCGGCAAACTTTACACTGGGCTTCCCGCGATGGGCACAAGTGCCACAACTCTTCGAAGATGGATGCATCCAAGCAAAGATGAATCGAACAGTTTTGCCCGGACGCCCCTATCCCCTCGGCGCCTCCGTTTCGAGCAAGGGAACCAACTTCGCTATCTTCTCTGAAGGCGCTACCCGCGTCGACCTCTGCCTCTTGGATTCCCAGGGTAAGCAGACAGACTGCATCACGCTGCGTGAGCGTACTGCCTTCGTCTGGCATGGCTTTATCCGCGACATTAAGCCCGGCCAGCTCTATGGATACCGCATCGACGGTCCTTGGGAGCCCGAAAAAGGAAATCGTTTCAATGCGGCTAAGCTCCTCGTCGATCCCTATGCTGAAGCGATCTCTGGGGACGTGGATTGGAAGGCGCCGATCTTTCCCTATGATTTAACCTCGGGAGACGACACGAAGATTGACACGCAGGATAGTGCCGCCGGTGTTCCTAAATCGGTCGTCGTCGACAACAAATTCGACTGGAACGATGACTACAAACCTGATACGCCTCTCGCTGACTCCGTCATCTATGAAGTGCACGTCAAAGGGTTCAGCTTCCGTAATCCCATGATTCCTGAAAAGTTGCGCGGAACCTACGCCGGCCTCGCCCACGAATCCAGCATCAACTATTTCAAACAGCTCGGCATTACCGCCGTCGAACTCCTTCCTATCCACCACTTCATCGACGAAGGCCACCTGGTCGAAAGAGGTTTATCTAACTATTGGGGCTACAACACGCTCGGATACTTTGCCCCCATGTCCCGTTACAGCTCTTCCGGCGACACCGGCGGTCAGGTCTCTGAATTCAAACGGATGGTCAAGGCCTTCCATGCCGCTGGTATTGAGGTCATCCTCGACGTTGTCTACAACCACACTTGTGAAGGCAACCAGCTTGGGCCGATGTTGAGTTGGAAGGGATTCTGCAACAGCACCTACTATCGCCTCGTGCAGGATAATCCACGCTATTACATGGACTACACGGGCACCGGTAACACGCTCAACGTGCGCAATCCTCAGGTTCTCAAGATGCTCATGGACTCCCTGCGCTACTGGGTGACCGAGATGCATGTTGACGGCTTTCGCTTTGATCTTGCATCGACGCTGGCGCGTGAACTCCACGATGTCAGTAAACTTTCTTCCTTCTTCGATACCATTCACCAGGATCCCACGCTTGCCGATGTGAAGCTGATCGCCGAGCCCTGGGATGTCGGCGAGGGCGGCTACCAGGTCGGTGAATTCCCTGTCCTCTGGGCCGAGTGGAACGGCAAATATCGCGACACAGTACGCCGCTTCTGGAAGGGCGATGCGGGTCAGCTCTCCGATTTCGCCTATCGTCTGACCGGCTCAAGCGACCTCTATCAGTACGACGGCCGCAAGCCGTATGCGAGCGTTAATTTCGTCACCGCCCACGATGGCTTCACCCTGTGCGATCTCGTCAGCTACAACGAGAAGCACAATGAAGCCAACAAGGACGATAACAAGGACGGGGCCAACGATAACGACTCGTGGAACATGGGTGCAGAAGGTCCCACAGACGATGAGGCCATCAACGCACTGCGGGAGCGCCAGACCCGCAACTTCCTTGCCACGCTGATGCTTTCACAGGGTGTCCCCATGCTTGCAGGGGGAGACGAGGTCGGCCGTTCGCAACGCGGTAACAACAACTGCTATTGCCAGGATAACGAACTTACATGGTTCGACTGGAACCTGGATGCCCCGCGGAAACGTCTCCGCGATTTCACAGGAAAATTGATTCAGTTTCGCCTGGCTCATCCCAACCTGCATCGTCGCAAGTTCTTCCAGGATCGCGAGATCCATCAATCCGGCAAGAACACCATCATTCAAGACATAGCCTGGTTCAATCCGGATGGGAACGAGGTCCCGGATGAGGTGTGGAATACGGAGTGGAACCGCTCCATCGGCGTCTTATTGAACGGTCAGACCCTGCAGGTTACCGATGAAGAAGGAAAGATGGTCGTCGACGATAGTTTCTTCCTCGTCGTCAATGCGGCTCAGGACGGCGTCGAATTTGTGCTGCCGCCCTCTCCCTCCGGTAACAAGTGGAGTCAGGTCATCGACACGGAAAATGTGGACGACCCCTTCAAGATGACCGAGGTGGGCGATAAAGTAATTACCAGTGGACGCTCCTTAATGCTCTTCAGTGATGGGCATCCCCACCAGTAAGGCACCAGTAAGGAAAGTGTGTTGTAACAACCTCGGCGAGGGATACTCTGTCAAAGCAGGTATCCTTCAGCGCGGAAAAGTAGTGATGAAAACGTGTGTCATTGAAATGGTGTGCAACGGATGAGTGTGCCACCTCAGCCTCCGTTGCGCAGACGAATTTCTAAGTACTGGTTTCAGGGATTCGTAGCCGTCTTCCTGCTCCTGTTAACCCTCGCGCCACCGCGACAAGCTGAAGGCTACTCCTTTCTCACCCATGAGCAGCTGATCGATCTCACATGGAGAGGCTCCATTCAGCCGCTGCTGCTGAGTCGGTACCCCAATCTGACGCCCGCCCAACTCCTCGAAGCCCATGCCTATGCGTATGGCGGCTGTGCGATCCAGGATCTCGGCTACTATCCATTCGGCGTCACGTTTTTCTCCGACCTGACACATTACGTGCGGTCCGGAGACTTCATCACCGCGCTCTTTCGAAACGCTCATAACGCCGACGAGCTCGCGTTTGCTGTCGGGGCGCTGTCGCACTACGTCGGCGACATCATCGGCCATCCGCAGGCGACCAATCGAGCAGTACCGATAGAATTCCCCAAGCTCGGCCAGAAGTACGGGCCTATCGTCAATTACGAGCAAGCCGAGCACGCCCACGTCCAGACGGAGTTCGCCTTCGACATCAACGAGATCGCCAAACACCGCTTTGCCCCCTCCGCGTACTTGAAGCACATCGGCCTCGCTGTTCCGACCCATCAGCTCGCAGTGGCTTACTACGAGACCTATGGCCTTGGTGAGGAATCAACAACTCGACGCCGAAGCCTCACCCTGCGCGGCTACCGGTACGCTGTTCGCAGCCTCCTTCCAAGGGTCGCGTATGCAGAGACCGTTCTTCACCGCAAAAGCTTCCCGGACGATACGCCCGGTCCCGACATTGACCTGCTGAAACAGCAGCTCAAACAGTCCGACTTTGAGAACGGCTGGGAACAGTACCGCAAGAAAGCCGGTATCGGAACGTACTCGCTCGCCGGTCTGATCTACATTCTTCCCAAGTTTGGACCCCTGAAGCTGCTCGCTATCAAGGGTCCGAATACAGCCACTGAAGACGAGTACGTGCGCAGCCTCAATCTCACGATCGTTGAGTTACGCCGGCAGATTGCTCGTATGGGCACCAGCGACCATGCTCTTCCCAATCGCGACCTCGACACCGGTGCCAAGGTTCGTCCCGGAGGCTACCGCTTGACCGACGATACCTATGCTGAACTCGTCCACGAGATCAGCCGCGCGCCCGACCGCCCAGTTCCTCCAGGACTGAAGGAAGACATAGCCGAGTACTACGCAAACCCGGATGCTCCGATCTTTACGAAGAAAAGTGCGAAGCGATGGGCGAAACTCCAGGCCGAGCTCAAGGTGGTAACCGGCATGCCTGTCGCCACCCTGCCACCAGAGCTTGCCCCGGACCAGCCTGGTCTCGCGGCGCCAACGCAGCAGGACGCCACCCAAGACGCTACCAGGACACCCGCATCCTGAGACGTGAACCACGCTACTTTTTGCCCTCTACCTCCACGATGCCATCTCCCGTCACGCTTTCGCACCGCTCTCGCTTAGTTTGCCGGCCGCATCGTCCCAGTGGATCTGCGTGATCTCGCTTGCACCCTTCTCGTACGCGTACGTCTGCCCATCGTCGCGATACAGCGTAAACTCCGCATCTGCGCCCGGATAGACCTTCACCCTCGCAATGCTCTGCTTCTCGTGGGTGCTCTCGACGACGCTGCCCAGAGGCACGATCGATCCTGCCTTCACAAATAGGGGCAGCGTATCGATCGGCGCGTTCACCTCGATCGTCTGCCCGCCTGCGAAGCGCGCGCCTGTCCAATAGCTGTACCAGGCCGTTCCGGCAGGCAGATAGACCTGCTTCGTCGTCTGTCCCTGCGCCGTCACCGGCGCCACCAGGAACGCTGGCCCGAACATATACTCGTCGCCACTATCCGCCGTCTTCGGGTCCTTCGGGAAGTCCATCCATAACGCTCTCATAAACGGCGCGCCAGATTCATGCGTCCCGTAGCCCAGAGAATATATGTAGGGCATCAGTTCATACCGCAGCCGCAGGTACTTGCTCAAGATCGTTTCAGCCTGCCGGCCATAGGACCACACTTCGTTGTACGTCCGCGTTCCATGCGTTCGAAAGGTCGGCAGAAAAGCACCATACTCAAACCACCGCACGTACAACTCCGGATAGTCGTCATCGTGATGGACGTTCGCCCGGGCGTCCCCTGGATCAATGAGAGGAGGATGCGCGGGAATATGCGATTCAGGCAGATTCTGCCATCCGCCAACGTCATTTCCCCAATACGCGATGCCCGATGCCGTCGCATTCAACCCCGTTGGGATCTGCCGCGTCAGCGTGTCCCACGTCGGCGAGATGTCGGACGACCAGAAAATCGTTCCGTTATGCTGTGCGCCGATATACGCATCGCGTGACATGATCAGCGCGCGTCTGCCCGGCAGATCCTTGCGGAATCCGTCGTAAAGCCCCGCCGTGTGGAACAGCGGATACACATTGAAGAACTGCGTTCCAGGCCCGATATGAAGATAGCTCCCATTTGGAGGCAGGTCCGGCTCCGTCTCATCTGCCCAAAGCGCGTCGAACCCTTTACTCATGATCTGATCGCGCACCGTCTCCCAGTACCACTTCATAGCCTCCGGATTGGTCGAATCGATGTCCGAGCCGGCCTTGTCAAAGGGGAGCCCGTCGGTTGGTGTGCCATCCGCCAGATGCTCGAACCAGCCCTTCGACTTCACCATATCGTAGTAGCGTGTACCTGGTTCGAAGCGCGGCCAGACGCTGATCATCGTCTCGATGTCCATCGCGTGAAGCTGCCGGTTCATTGCTGCCGGATCCGGCCATCTGTCTTTGATGAAATCCATCTGCCCCATGCCGTTGTAGTAGAACCAGTCGAGAACGATCACATCGAGCGGCAAGTGACGCTCCCGGTATCCTCTTGCCACGGCAAGCATCTCGGCCTGCGTCACATACCGCTGCTTGCACTGGATGAAGCCGTACGCACCCTTCGGCAGCATCGGCGTATCGCCCGTCAGCAATCTGTAACCGCCATAGATCTCATCCGGCGTTGCACCCGTAATCACGAAAAACGAAACCCGCTGCCCGACCTGGGACGTCCACTGGGTACGCTCATTGAATCCCGGCGCAATCGTCGTCTTTGAGGGATTGTCCCACAGCAGACCATATCCCTTATTTGTAACCATAAAAGGCACACACCAGCTTGCTCCACCAACCGCGTTATAGTTTGCCTCGCATTCCACCTTGTGTCCGCGCTGATCGAGAAATCCCTGTTGATTCTGCCCGAGCCCGTAGTAATGCTCGTCGCCCGGCGAACGAAATGTTGCTCCTACCTCGTAGAATGGCGGATCCGCAGCACGTCGATCGTAGTTCAGATCCGCGGTACCGTCCTTGTGATTCGGGACAGCCATCTCCCAGCTCTGCATATCGAGCAGCATGCCACCGTCAGCGCCCGTAATCTGCACAGTGATTCCGGGAGTCGATCCGCTGAAGTATTTCTCCGTTCCTTCCACGTAGCCCTTGGGCCTCGCCCGCGGCGGCCGGATCGCCGGAACCACAACGGTCATACGGCTGGACGTGTACGTGTCCTTCGCCTCATTCGCCGTGTGCGTCCACCCGGATACCGCAGGCCGCGCCACAAACCCGTACCCCGGCGCGGCAATCGCCTGGTCCTTCAGCATGCTCAACGTGACCCGCACAATATTGGGCGCATAGGGCTCGAGCGTTACCGTCGCACCGCCGCGGCCCAGCACGACCTCTGACTGCGCACCGCATACCGATGACGCCGCCAGTAAGACCAGAGCTGCACCCATGGGACGATATCGACGCATAACTCTCCTGTACTCGATCGATCTACTACTCTTCACGAAATCCCTGCACACGGCAGGAGCAGTGTACATGCCTCACTCTCAACCTCCCTCGCTCGATCCAGACAGCAGCTCGTTCTTCAGTATCCGCCTATCTGACCTCAAGGGGCATTGCCGAGCAAGGATGACGCTTGCAAGCCGAACGCTGCTCGAACAAAGGATCAGCCGCGCTGCTTCATCCATCTCCGCTATCCCTTGCCGTGCCGCCTGCCGGGCGACATATTAGAATGAGCGTGTTGATGGAGACCATAGCCATGCCCGATACACAGATCCAGCCCACCGCAGTCCACACCCGCTGGAAGGACATCGAGATCGAACAACTCAGCTCTCAGATCGGTCGGCAGTTCATCACCGGCCAGAACGTAATGATCGCTCGCGTGCTCTTGGCGAAAGGCGCGCACGTCCCCGAGCACAGCCATCCCAACGAGCAGGTCGTCTACATCCTCGAAGGCGCACTCAGGTTCGTCATAGCCGGCAAGGACACCATCGTTCGCGCTGGCGAAGTGCTCTGTATCCCCGCCAACCTTCCCCATGAGGCCTTCGCGCTCGAGGACACAATCGATCTCGATATCTTCAACCCGCCTCGCCAGGACTGGATCGACCGCACCGACACCTATCTTCGCCACGAACCTGCAGCCAACACCCAACCAACCGAGTAGCAAAGGAGTTCCCATGGATCTCGGCCTGAAAGGTCGCAGCGTCATCGTCGCCGCATCGAGTGAGGGCATCGCCCGTGCCGCCGCAGAGAAGTTCGCCGCGGAGGGCGCCCGCGTCGCCATGTGCTCCCGCAGCTGCGACAAGCTCCGTCCCGCTGCCGAGCATATTCGCAACACCTATGCCGTCCCGGTCCTCTTCGAGTCCGTCGACGTAACGGACGAGTCTGCGGTCCATCATTTCGTCGATCATGTCGCGACAGAATTCAGCGGCGTGGACATCTGTGTCATCAACGCCGGCGGCCCGCCCGCAAGCATGTTTCTCGCAACTACAACCGAACAGTGGAGGCGTGCCGTCGACCTCAACCTGATGAGCACGATTCACTTCGCCCGCGCCGTCCTTCCACATATGCAGCGCAACCACTGGGGCCGCATCGTCACCATCACATCTATCTCGGTGCGCCAGCCTGTCTCGGATCTGATCTATTCCAATACGGTCCGCGCCGGCGTCCTCGGTCTGCTCAAAAGCCTCTCGAACGAGTTCGGCAGGGATGGCATCACCGTCAATAACGTCGCTCCCGGCTACACCGCCACTGCCCGGCTCCGGGAGCTTGTCGCTAAACGAGCCGCCGAGCAGGGCATCCCTGCAGCAGAGTTCGTGACTAACCTCGGGGCCGACGCTCCTCTCAGACGGGTTGGCGAGCCCGAAGAGGTCGCCGATGCCATCGTCTGGCTTGCCTCCGAACGCGCCTCCTTCATCACCGGCCAGACCCTCCTTGTCGACGGCGGCCTCTATAAAGGTCTATAGCGCTTCAACCTGCTGCTACCGGCCTTCCAGCACATGAATGGTGTGGAACCACGTCTCTGCCAACGCAGGCCAGTGCGTCACCGGAAGCTCCGTTGGCCGCAGTCCGTAGCCGTGCCCGCCTTGCGCATAGAGGTGCAACTCCGCAGAGACCTTTGCTGTCTTCAAAGACTGAAAGTAAACGAGCGCATTCTCCTCATGCACCGGATCATCTTCCGCCTGCAGCAAGAATGTGGGCGGTGTTACCGCCGTCGGTTCGACGCCCTGCGCCAGGTCCATCAGCTTCGGCCCGGTCGCCAGATAACCAGGGTAAAGAATCAGCGCAAAGTCCGGCCGCGCACTTACTCCGGCACCCAGGCCCCCATGGTCTTTCTCGGCCGCACCAGTAAAGTCAGCATGGTTGCTGAGCACCGCCGCCAGGTGTGCCCCCGCCGAAAACCCGAGCACCCCCACCCGCTTCACATCGATCCCCCACTCCGCTGCATGCGTGCGCGTCAGGCGCATCGCCTGTTGTGCGTCTTCGAGATCCTCGACATGCTCTGGATAGCGGCCATCGATCGGCACCCGATACTTCACCAGCACACACGTCATGCGGAGTGAATTCAGCCATGCGCAAACCTCCGTTCCTTCGAGGTCATACGCGAGAATCCGATAGCCGCCACCCGGGAACACCAGCACAGCAGCACTCAACCCGCCAGCCGCATCTGCTTTGTACACCGTCAGCGACGGCTCACTCACATCCGTCAGATGAATGAGTTTGCGCCCGGCGACCAGCGCATCCTTCGCTGTCGTGGTATCGCGCTCGCCGCCCTTCACCGTCGAAGGCTCAGGTGCGCCATGCGTCCAGAGCGGCAGCGAAACCTGTTGAGCCGGAGCGGCAACACCGATCGTCACAAGCACTAGAGGCAGCAGAAGAGATCTTGGAATCATCACGCGAACATACTACCTCGACCCTGCCTAGGGCAATGAATGACAGCTGTTATCCATGCTGTGCTCTGGAATACCTGTTGCTGTGCTCCGGATCCTGCCACAAACGTCAGCGACTCTAGGGCAAATCCAGCGTTGGTGTGTCCGGAAAGAGACTGTCATCATCCTGAGCGGAGCCGATCACAGCGTTATCGTGATCGGCGGAGTCGAAGGACCTGCGTGTGTTCCTGCGTTGCCTGTTATTTCTGAAGGTAGTACGGCAACCGTAGATCCGCTCTAGCTCTCGCCCTGAAACTTAGCGAAAAGAGTATTCAGAGCCTCCGCCCACGTAGGGTGGCTCCAGATGCCGTCGCGTACCTGGGAGGCCGTCACGCCACCCATCATCGCGATCTGGATCTGGGTCGCCACCTCTCCCCCGTTCACGCCCAGGCACGCGGCTCCCAGGATGAGATCGGTCTCCGCATCGACAACTGCCTTCAGAAAGCCCCGTGTCTCTGCTGATTCGAAGGCCCGCGCCACCGACGTCATGAGCAGCTTCGCCACCCGAATCGTCTTGCCCGCCTTCCGCGCCTCGGCCTCCGTCATGCCGATCCGTCCCAGCTCCGGATCCATGAACATCGTATAGGGCACAGGCCTTCCTTGCGTCGTCCGCTGCTGCCCGTCGATCAGGTTCGCCTTCAGCACCCGGTAGTCGTCATACGAAATATGCGTGAACTCCGGCCCACCCTTTACATCGCCAATGCCGTACACTCCGCCGACCGTCGTCTCCAGCCACTCATTCACCTTAAGAAATCCTCGTTCGTCCACCGCGATCCCGGCATGCTCCAGGTGGAGCGCCTCCGTGTTCGGTACCCGCCCCACAGCTACCAGCAGATGCGATCCCTCCACCGACCGCTCCCCGTCGCCGTACTGCCCATGCTTCGTCGCCACCGTCAGACGAACCCCGCCCGCACCCGCTCGTTCTACCCGGCGAGCCTCCGCCTCCAGCAGCACCTCAACCCCATCCTCGTGGAGAATCTTCGCGATCTCCGCCGACACGTCCTCATCCTCGCGCTCGGCCAGCCGATTCCCCTTCTGCACCACAGTCACCCTGCTGCCAAAACGGCGAAACATCTGCGCGAACTCGAGCGCGATATACCCTCCGCCCAGCACGATCAAATGCTCCGGAGCCGCATCCAGCTCCATCACCGACGCGTTGTCCAGATAGTCGACTTCCCCAATGCCTTCGATCTTCGGGATCTCCGCCCGTACTCCCGTATCGATAAAGATCCGCTCCGCCGTCAGCACACGCGTTCCACCCGCGTTCAGCCTGATCGAGAGTTCATGCGGTCCGGTAAACTCCGCCGACCCTTCGATCAACGAGAGATTCTTCGTCTCGGTCAGCCGCTTGTAATTTCCTGCCCGTGACTTCTCGACGATCGCCTGCTTCCGCGCCATCACCGCCGCCATATCAACCGTCACGTCTCCAGCTATAACTCCGAAATCCGCAGCCCGATGCGCCAGATACGCCACCCGGGCGCTCGCCACCAGCGTCTTGGTCGGCGTGCATCCCGTGTTCACGCAGGTCCCGCCCACAGCACCTCGCTCCACCATGACCGTCTTCCATCCATGCCCCGCCATCGCAACGGCCAGCGGATTTCCACCCTGTCCCGAACCAACCATAATCGCGTCGAACCGTTCTACATCCCTCTGCTCTGCTGCCATAGCCCGCTCCTTGCCGTCACTCTTCACACCTGGCCGTCTTCACACCTGGCCATGAGATGCCGCATTTGCGACGCGCCTACGCCGTTGGTTCCTCTTGGCTGCCTTATCTTTCTTTCCTGCGCTCCCGCTCACGCCACACCGTGTAAAGCCCCCACGCCGCCGCCGTGCAGTTGTCCATGATCCTGCCATCCAGCAGCATCTCTTCAAACTCCCGCACCGTCACCCGGTGCAGCACCAGGTCGTGCTCTTCCGCGTCGCGATCAGGCTCGCCTTGCGTTAGATCTTCGGCAAGGTACACATACATCTTCTGCCGCATCACGCCGTACGCAATCCACTGCGCCCCCAGCAGCGTCATCCGCTTCGCGGTCAGCCCCGTCTCCTCCCGCAGCTCCCCCCGGGCCAGCTCTTCAGGCACAATCTCCGCCCGCTCCCATCCCCCCTGCGGCAGCTCCAGATATCGGCCCTCGACCGTGTAGCGAAACTGCTCCACAAGATGCAGAAACTCACCCGTTTCCGGTCCCGATGAGACCACCTCCAGCGGAATCACAATACACGCCGGGTCCTTCTCCACAACCCCGTAGATCCCCCGGCCGCCGCCCTCCCGCTCAATCACATCCTCGCGCACCCGCGTCCAGGGATTCCGGTAGACCTCCCGGCTGCTGATCGTCCTGATCGACACTCTCTACCTCAATCCTCTCGTCTCGCGAGCGCCCTATCGCAGTGTCACGACAACCAACACCACGAGCGTCATCACCGTCGCCGCATGCAGAACCACATGCAGCGTATTCACCCGAATACCATTGCGCATCGGCAAAAAGGCATGCGTGGTACTGAACATCAAGGCATATCGCGCCGCCCGTGCCGGTTGAGGCCGGAAGAGGAACGGAACCCACCAGACCTCCAGCTCACCGACGAACAACCACGTATAGCTGATCCATAACCACCAGAACAGCCATCCTGGGTAAGCTCTGCCCAAGTAAACAACACTCGATATGAAGCCGAATACAAAGGGCAGCGAACTGACCGCCGTTCCGATCAAGACCTTACGGCCAGGATTCTGCGCCCGAATGGCGGCCACATCGTTCAATCTGCCCAGAGGAATCCAGTCGTGAAACAAAAGAAACAGCACATGAAACAACTGCAGCGCCAGCAGCACGCTCGTCGCTTCGGGATGCACGCTATCGTCCTTCCGGCGTCAGGAACTCCAGGTGGGACGGGTACTTCGCCGACCCGTACACCGACACCGTCTCCGCCTTGTACGCCTCCGCCGGAGCCGTCATGATATTCGGCACAAACGTCTGCGGGTTGCGGTCATACAGCGGAAACCAGCTCGATTGCACCTCCACCATGATCTTGTGGCCCTTCAAAAACGTATGGTCCGCCCCATGCAGGCTGTACTTGTACTCCACCACCTCGCCCAGCTTCAGGGCCTCCGGTCTCTCGAAGCCGCGGACATACCGCCCGCGGAAGATCTCATCGGCAATCATCAGCTGATAGCCTGCCATCGACGCGCCCGAGGCAGCGGGTGGCGCATCGTCTGGATACACATCGATCAGCTTTACCACCCAGTCCGCATCGGTTCCCGTCGTCGCGGCAAACAGGTCGGCTATCACATCTCCCGTTACCGTCGTATCCTTGTCCAGCACCGGCGTCGTGAAGTTCGCCAGGTCCTTGCGCCCACTCACAAATCGCTGGTCCTCCACCAGCCAGGTCCGCCACTTCGATCCCTCGCCATAGGTCGGCTGAATCGGCCGGTTGCGATACGGAACCGGGTCCGCCGGGTCTGCCACATACGCCGCCGCCACCGTATCGTAGGCTCCGTCTGGTGCCGCAAAACTCAACCCCTTGTCCTTCGTCAGATACAGCTTGGCGGAGTTGAATCCAGTCTTCGGCGGCCATGCGTCGTACCGCTCCCACGCATCCACACCCGTCCTGAAGCTCGCCGTATCCTTCAATTCATACCCTGTCTTGCCCTTCAGGTACTTCTCGAAAAAAGGCGCCTCGATCGTCTTCCGGTACACCTCCCCCGTCGGCTGCCCAAAGTTCACAACGCCCAGCGATCGCCCCGCGCCACCCCACCCGCCATGGTTCCACGGACCCAGCACCAGAAAGACCTCATGCTTCGTATCGTGCGGTTCCAAAGCGGCGTACTCCGCCTGCGTCCCCCACATATCCTCCTGGTCCCACCATCCCCCTACCTCGAGCGTCGGCACTTCAACCTTTGTCAGGTGTTTTTCCACCGCCATGTTCTGCCAGAACTTCGTGTACGCCGGCTGCGTCAAAAACACCTTCGCCGTCGGCAGGTCCTCGATCTTCGCCGCCGTCGCCGCTCCTTCGAAGTTTCCATTCTTGAGAAAGAAGTCGTAGGTGTCGTCCTTCGTATCCACCCGCACATCCGTCTTCTGTCCCTCGAGCTGCTGCACGTAATCGAACCCGTACGTCTCGCGAAACGCCCCGTTATGGAAGAAGTCATCCCCCAGCCATACGTTGGTCATGGGAGCCTGCGGCGAGATCGCCTTCACCGCCGGATGCGCATCGATCCCCGCGCTGATCGCCAGGAACCCCGGATACGAGACCCCCAGCACCCCCACCTTGCCGCTGTTGTGCGGCACATGCTTCAGCAGCCAGTCGATCGTATCCCGCGTATCCGTCGTCTCATCCACATCGTTCTTGCTCGTATGAGCGACGATTGGCCGGTTCATCACGAACTGCCCCTCACTCTTGTACCGCCCCCGGATGTCCGCATAAACAAAGATGTAGCCGCTCAGCGCCAACTCCGGCTTGGCTGCATTGACCCCCTTCGACGCCGACCCGTCGACCCCATACGGCGTCCGCTCGATCAGCAGCGGCAGTGCCTCCCCGCTCTTCTCGGACCCCTGAGGCCGCAGGATCACGGCATGCAGCTTCACACCATCGCGCACCGGAATCATCACCTCCTCCCGCGTGTACTCGCGAAAGTGATTCAGCCGCTGTTCCTGCTCAGAGGATCGCAGCAACGTATGCACCCCTTCGCCCCGCCCTCCCGCGATCGTGACCGTCGCTCCCGTCACCGCCCCCGCTGCGTTCCGGGCAAAATCGAACGTGTTCTCGGAAGAATCCATCACAAACCGGTCGCGCGACGCTGGAAGCAGCTCTACCCGCGCGCTCCGCTCCCCCTCTTCATATACATGCCCGGCATCGCGATAGATCGACACGACCGCATCCGGATCGGCCGCATCCTTATAAAGCCCGACAACCCCCGCCAGGTCAGCCTCCGGCAGCGTGACCGCAGCCTGCCGCTTGGCCGGACCCTGCTCCTGCGCAGGTCCGGTCACCCCACATCCCAGCGCCATCACACCCACCCACACCATCGATTGCCATCTCATAAAGTTGTCCCCAAGAACCTGTCATCCTGAGATACGAATCTGTCATCCTGAGCGAAGGCGTAGCCGCAGCCGAAGGACCTGCATTTGCCTCCGCCGTTGTTCTCCCAACTCCATCCCACGAATCTGTCATCCTGAGCGAAGCGCAGCGCAGTCGAAGGACCCTGCGCTTGCCTTTGCGCATATCGAAGCGGGGCGAGACAGCAGCCTCGCTCCTCACCTCTACCCCAGCGCCACCGGCTCGACTGGAATCGGACTGGCATCGCAGGTCCACCCCTCACGCCCATGCGATCCATCGCAGAAGGGCCGCTTCGAGGAAAGTCCGCAGCGACAGAGTGAGATCGCTGGCTTTCCTGTCAGATCCCAGGCGCGCCCCTCTACATCCACCAGCGAAATCGGTCCCTCAACCCGAAAAGGCCCATTTGGCCGCACCGTAATCTTCACCGCTGCAGCCGCTCCAACCACTTCCTCCGCCATAACACTCCTCACCACCAAAGATAAAATCAGCATAGCAAACTACGACTCGCATCCTGATCCAGGCCACAATCGAACCGAAGCACAGTCGAATCGATTACCGCTTTGACTAGCGTCGTTCCTGTTAAAGCGGATCCATAGTTGCTGTACCAGCCCCAAAACTAGCGTTGCCGTACACAGCCATAAACGGCATAAATATACTTGACACACCATGGTTTTGCTATGTTGCTTCGTTCTCTTCAGAAGAGCGAGCTCTTCTGATAGCTTCCTTCAGAAGTTCTAGATCACTTACAAGTTTTGCGCCACTCAGCGTATTCCAATCACTCATATTCTTTCCACAGGCAATAGACGTTAGAGCCATCAGCGATTTTCGTACCTCTGACCGGCTGGAGATTTCTGGAACAGGTTTAAGGGCTTTCTTGCCAAACTTGTAGTGCTCATAGGCCAATAGATCGGCAGCTTGAAAGGCTACACTCTTGCTCTTTTTCATGGGTATTAGATCCACACCACAGTACTGCTTCACCCACCTCATCAAATTTCCTTTATCGATGTCTCCGTCTTCGATCATAAAGAGAAGTTTTTCCTGAGGAATCTTTACGTGATCAGCCCACGCTTGAACTCTTCTGACTAAACTCCATCCGACTAGAGCCAGGGGCGACATAATTGAGCGTATTTCGTCGGCGGTGTTTGCTTGCCTGTAATCCGGCATGTAGATGGAACACGCGAAAGAATGTCGAACTCTTGACTGAATGACGGCAATAAGCTCGGAAAGAAAAGCTGCCCTCTTTTTCTCATCACCCTTCCATAATGAGTATTCGCGAGATGAATGCGCGAACCACTTCATATGGAGCTCAGTAACTTCATATTTGGCTAGAACTCTTTTCCAAAGTAGTTCGATACGAATCCACTGCTCGGCTGTTGCAACAAAACCGGCAATGCACAGTACTTCAGTATCTGGATTTCCGCTAGCGTCGAGGTAGATTGTGAACTTTGCCATCTGCGCGTCTCTCCATCGTCATAAAAAGAGCGCTTTGGCAAGATGTTCTAAGCGGCTATATCAATCGTCGGCATACAACGCCTTATCCTCTATTCTGAGGATTTGCGGATGTGCCCACACCCTTCCGCCAAGAATTGACGGGGCTACACGTCTAGTTTTGCTCTCTGGGAATCTTCTCTAGGGACATTGTATTCCTATGAAGACGTCCCCAGCCACGCCGGAATTCGCCGACTTATACTTCAGCAATGCGCGACATACTCAAGGTATTCCTTCACGAGATGAAGACGCGTGTAGAAGCGCACAAAGAAAGCGAGAACGGTTTTCTTCGAAGGATCTGCATTTCGCCTTTGCCGTGTTTGTTCCAGCGATTCCGCCGGGTACATCTATCTTGTCTCTGCTCTGATCAATAGCTTTGCAAACATAAGAATGCCGGCGAGCTTCCCTCGCCGGCATCATCTTGCGTCGCTCCTCCGCTTACGGCGCGAGCGAGTAGGTAACCGTAATCGTCGTTTCGACCTCCATGGGATTGCCGTTCAGCAGATAGGGTTTATACGTCCACTGCCTGACTGCATCGAGCGAAGACCGCCGGAGTTTGTCAGGTCCCGAGACCACCTGCAACTTCTGAATAAGTCCGTCCTTGCTGATCACGGCGCCCAGAACAACTGCTCCAACCACCTTCTCATCCTTTGCATCCTGCGGATACACCGGCTGCACCCTGCTCAGGACATTGCCTGCCATCACGCCTCCAGAGACGCGGACAGGAACCTTAGCTCCCGCTGCAGTCTGGTTGCCGTGCTCTGCCGCAGGCTGAGATACCTCCACGCGCAGTGCAAGAGCCGACGCACACGTCGCCAATCCCACGACGACACACGCAGCCGCCATCCCCAGCCGCCGCACTCCCTTGATCTCCCCGTGCTTCTTCGTCAAATTCATAAGTCTCCTCTCAAAGATGTTGGCATCGAAGATCCCGATGGCGTGAAGTGTCCTGACCGGCGTTCCCTGCACCAGCAGGGACGCCAGCCGCAACAACGATCGTGCATACCTCTCCCGCCCCAGAACGGCCTCTGCCGCCATCGCATCGCACACCATCTCCCGGCTCTCCGCCACCCGCGAACGCGTCAACCAGAGCAGCGGATGGTAGGCCACCGGCAGCGACAGCACTCCATACAACAGGTTCTTTGGAAAGTCCCGGCGCTGCATATGTGCGAACTCATGCGCCACGACCGCATCCAGATCTTCCTCGGCAACGCTTTCGAGAAATCCCGGCGGCATCAGCAGCACATCATGCCACATCCCCACCGTCACCGGCCCCAGGATCATCGGCGAGACCGCGACCGTCACCCTGTTCATCTTGAAGTCTTTGCAGTACCGCGCCCACCTCTCCGCCGGCCTTTCCGGCAGCGTCACGCGCCTCGCCCGCCGTCCTAGCGCGTCGGTCCTCCACAGACCCCACACCAGCCGCCCGGCGAAGTACACCAGGCTGCATCCATACGCCACCCCAACTCCCAGAAGCACGGGCGCCGGCAGCCGCAGCGCACCCTGACCAGACGCCGCACCCGCCCCCAGCACAATCCGGACCTGGCCGCCTGCCGCTCCTCCAGCCCCCCACGTCACCAGCCTCGCCACAGCCCGCAACAGCTCATGAACATGCATCTGGCACGCCGGCACAATCGTCTCCAGCAGCAGCGCCGTCACCCACATCCGATGCTCCATACCGGGCCCAACCCGCCGCACCAGGTGCGCGCCCAGCAACGCCGCTCCAAAGAAGAGCGGAACCTGCCACACCGAATTTAACACGTATTCCAGCACCCAGCTCGCAAGTCTGTTCACTCGTCGCCGCCTTGCTCTTCGAGCCGTTTGCTGAGCGCCGCAATCTTCTCGGCGTCGATCTGCTTGCTCTTGATCAGGCTCATCACGAGCTCTTCGCTCGACCCGCCGAACATCCTGTCCACCAGATCGCGCACCGCGTGAATCAGAGCCTTCGCTTCAGTGACCGCGGCGCTATATTCAAACGCCCGCCCACGGAGCTTGCGCCGCAGCTTTCCCTTGCGCTCCAGAATATTCAGCATGGTCTGTACCGTCGTATACGCCAGCTGCTGCTCCAGCCCCTCCTGGACCTCGCCCACGCTGCTCGTCCCACGCCTCCAGATCACCTGCATGATCTGAAGCTCAAGCTTCGTCAATCCCACCTGCTTCTTTCCACCCACTTCGTCCTCCTAATTAGTTAGGACAATATGCCTCACGAATCCTACCTGTCAACTAAATCTTTCGGAGTTGCAGAATTCAACTACCGGGAACGCTTGTGCCAGCCGTTCCAAAGAACGTTCGCCTTATGCACCTGGCAGAGACTCCACGAACTCAGCTTCCCTCGCTCTCCTTCGCAATGCCGTACTCCTTGAGCTTGCGGTAGAGTGTCGTCTTGCCGATTCCCAGCAGCTTCGCCGCCATCAGCTTATCGCCCTTCAGCTGCCGGATCGTCAGCAGGATCGCGTGCTTTTCCATCTCCGCGATCGACACCACACCCCCGTTCCCCGGGGCCGGTATCCCGACCAGCGCAGCGTCCGTTCGCTCATCATCGACCCCTGAGGCTGCGATCGTCTGCACCCGGCTCTGGCTCTGCATCCGGAAGTCCTGCAACTGTGTCGGCAGGTCGCCCATATGCAGCATCGGACCCGACGATAGCGCGCACGCCCGCTCGATTGCATGCTCCAACTCGCGTACGTTCCCCGGCCAGTCGAACTCGGTCATCAGCCGCAGCGTCTCATCCGAGAACATGTGGGCCACACCCCTCTCGCGATCCAGCTGCTCAAGAAAGTGGAGCGCCAGCACCGCGATATCCGCCCGGCGATCCCGCAGCGGAGGAATTTTTATATTCACCACGTTCAGTCGGAAGTACAGGTCTTTGCGGAACTTGCCCTGCTCGACCATCGCGATCAGATCGCGATTGGTGGCCGCCAGGATGCGCGCCGAGATCGGCACAGCCTGCGTAGCGCCCACCGGACGGACCTCCTTCTCCTGCAACGCTCGCAGCAGCTTTGCCTGCAGGTCCAGTGGCAACTCTCCGATCTCATCCAAGAAGACCGTCCCGCCCGCTGCCGCCGCCAGCAGCCCTGCCTTGTCGCGGTTGGCGCCCGTAAACGCCCCCTTCACATACCCGAAGAGTTCGCTTTCAATGAGCGTCGGCACCAGCGAGCTGCAGTCTACCGGGATAAACGGCTTTGCCGCATGCGGCCCATTGAAGTGAATCGACCGCGCCACCAGCTCCTTGCCCGTTCCACTCTCGCCCAGAATGAGAACCGGATGCGTCGACGTAGCAACCTTCGACAGGATGCGGTAGAGCTTCTCCATCTCGGGCGACCGTCCAATCAGGTTGCCCATCCCTTTCTCTGTCCGCAGCCGTTCCCGCAACTTCCGGCTTTCCAGGTCAAAATGCTGGCGCTGCCCCGCCCGATGCAACACCGCCGTCAGCTCTTCAAGCGCAAACGGTTTGGTCAGGTAATCGCCCGCACCAATCCGCATCGCCTCTACAGCCGATGAGACCGTCGCAAACGCCGTCATCACCACAACGCTGGTCTCGGGATGCAGGGCCTTCACCTCTTCGAGCAGCAGGAGACCGCCGTCGCCAGGCAATTTCAAATCCAGCAGCAGCAGATCGATCGCCTGGTGCTTCAGAATCGCTCGTGCCTCGGGCACGCTCCCTGCCCCGATCACCAGGAAGCCTATGCCAGCCGCCATCTCACAGCATGCCGCGCGCACCGACCCGTCATCGTCCACTACCAGCACCTGCAGCGACGGGACCTGTTCTCCTACACCGGGCGGCTCTGCGATCACTCCTTGCCGAGATCCGTAGTTCGCAGCGGAATGGCCGGCCAACCCGCCAGAAGCGTTCGCACTCCCAGGCGACATTACCGCTGTCGATCCGGCCTGCTCCCGCCTCATCCCAAATCCATCTGCACCTAGCATGAGATCCTCTCTACAGAGTTGTTGCGCGCCACCAGGCGTCAACCGGCGGTTCCGCGTACCGAATGCAGGCTGCTTCGTCCGATCGATCGCGCCCGCGGCAACTGTCCATGTAATCTCGACCGTCGTTCCGCTGGGCACGTTCATGTCGCTCGGTCCGTCAGCATGTCTGCTCTTCAGCCGAAGCTGTCCGCCCGTTGCTCCCACCAACTCCCGCACCACCCTGAAACCAATTCCATGCGGCCCTGCCGGAACCATGCGGCTCTCTCCCATCAGCACCTTCACCGCCGCCGTGCTCATGCCACGACCCCTGTCTTCCACGCTCAACACGATCCGGTCTGTGGCAACCGCGCCAGTCACACCTCCGCCGCTTTGCCGAACGCAGCTCACCCGCAACGTGATCGCACCGCGTCGCGGCGATGCCTCCGCTGCGTTCTTCGTGAGATTGACGAGAATGCGTTCGAGCGCCTCCCGCGATACCGGGACGAGAGCCGAGCTCCCGGCATCGTACGCAACCTTCACCGCCCGCCGTGCAATCATCTCCAGCAGGCCCCGGCACTGATCGATCACCTCAGGCACGGCAACCTGATCGGCAACTTGGTCCTCGACAGGTGCACGGGTCGGACTTCGCGCATCGGTCCGCCCTGTAGCACCCAGGCTTGGCCCCGTCGCTCGTGGATGCAGCAGCCGCTCAATCAGCTTCCAGCTTCGCCCACTCAGCATCTGCAACTCCTCGGCATAGTGGCGATGCTCATCCCGCAACACACCAGGCAGCGCCAGCAACTCGCAGTAGAGACCAAGCGCGCCCAGAAGATTACCGGCATCATGCGCCAGTCCCGCGCCTTCTGCGACAGAATCAGCAGAAACGCAGTGCGGTGAACTTCGAACTTCATCCAGCAGTTGTTTGCTATCAACCGTGCTCCTCTTTAAGGCAGAAAAGGTAGTGCAAGGTACAACAGGTGAAGGTGCGGTGAATGATCCTGTACGGAAAAGCTGTCCCGAGGCGATATTGCTCAGCGTTGCCTGCATGGTATGGTGCCCCGAATGTGTCCGCGCTCCTGCCTTTTGGAACGTCTCTGCAATCCCCTATAATCACGTTGCGTGCCAAAGCGGGTAGAGCCTCTAAGTAACTGAAGTTGAAGAACTAAGGTTGTTACTAGGGTAACTCACGAATTGTCCAGAAATTCCTGCTTTGAAACTGGCGAGAGTGTTGAAAAGCTAAAAATGAAAGGAAAACAGGCTATTCCCTGCATTCCCATTATGGAACAGCATTCCCGTATCTGGATTTATTTCTTTTCAAATAAAGCTGAATAGGTACTCGTAGGTAATCAGGTGCTCCGATACTCAGCCCCTATAATCACGCGATGGCCTCCCCGCAGTCTTCACCCCTCTTCCGGCCCGATAGGCGCTCCGCAGACGCTCTTCGCAATGTCCGGATCACCCCCGGTTACGTCTCCACGCCGGAGGGTTCGGTCCTGATCGAGTCCGGCAACACCCGCGTCCTCTGTAACGCTACGGTCGAGCAGGGCGTTCCCGGATGGCTCCGCAACTCCGGCCGCGGCTGGGTGACGGCCGAGTACGGCATGCTCCCGCGCGCTACCCTCACCCGAACCGCCCGCGAGTCTGAGCGCGGCAAGGTCGGTGGCCGCACCCACGAGATCCAACGCCTCATCGGGCGGTCGCTGCGCTCCGTCGTCGACATGAAGGCGCTCGGCGAGCGCACCATCATCCTCGACTGCGATGTCCTTCAGGCCGACGGCGGGACCCGCACCGCCGCCATTACCGGAGCGTGTGTGGCCCTTGCCATCGCCCTCAATCAACTCGTCTCCGCCGGCACCCTGAAAACTTCGCCGCTCCGGCAGATGGTCGCCGCCACCAGCGTCGGCATCGTCGATGGCAACGTTCTGCTCGACCTCTGCTACGAAGAGGACTCACGCGCTACCGTCGACATGAACGTGGTTATGCTCGCCGGCGGCGGTCTTGTAGAAACCCAGGCCACCGCAGAAAAAGACTCCTACACCCGCGCCGAACTGACCCGGATGCTCGATCTCGCCGAAGCAGGTATCCGCACTCTACTTGTTATGCAGCGCGCCACGCTCGACACATCCGCCTGACTTCCAGCTATGTCTTACTCTTACCGAACTGTATCTTGAAACCTCAAAGCTTCAGCGCCGCACTCGGTTCGAACAGGAACCGACTTGAATCCCTGAGGAGATGTCTCGGTCCACGCAAAAGACTTGATCAGCGACTCCCCGCGTACCGCTTTACTGGTCATCGTCAATCGTTTCAGTTATCGTTGACGCCTGTCACGATCTACGCTCTCCAGAGGTCATCCTCATGCGCATCTCCCGTCGCCAAGCTCTCGCTCTTCTCGCAACCGCCGCCCCCGCACTCCACTCCGCCTACGCCCAGCAGTCCGCCATCGACGTCACGCCCGGTCCGTTCAAGGGAACCCGCGATTCGCTCCAGGCCTATCGCTTTCCCGCCTGGTTCGCTGACGCCAAGTTCGGGATCTGGTCCCACTGGGGTCCACAATCCGGCGTCGAGTACGGCGACTGGTACGCCCGCAGGATGTATATCCAGGGCGATCCGAGCTACAACTACCACGTCGAGACCTACGGCCATCCCTCCAAGGTAGGTTACAAGAACCTCGTTCCGGCATTCAAAGCCGTCGCCTGGGATCCCGATCACCTCATGGATCTCTACGTGAAGGCCGGGGCTAAATACTTCTTCTCGATGGGCGTTCATCACGACAACTACGATATGTGGAACTCGAAGTATCAGCCCCGCTGGAATGCCGTCCAGACCGGGCCGAACAAGGACATTGTCGGGATGTGGGCTGCCGCCGCCCGCAAACGGGATCTGCGCTTCGGCGTCAGCGAGCATCTCTCGAACTCCTATGACTGGCTTGCCGTCTCGCATCTCAGCGACAAGACCGGTCCCATGGCGGGTGTTCCGTACGATGGAACCGACCCCGCCTTCAGCGACCTCTACCACGACTTCACCGGCCAGCCCGCCGACTACGCCGCCGGTGCCAAGGCCATGGGCCGCGTCGCCCCCGATCGCTGGAAGATGCAGTACTTCCGCCGCATCAAGGACCTCGTCGACCAGTATCAGCCCGACCTGCTCTACACCGACGGCGGCATTCCCTTCGACGAATACGGCTACTCGACCGTCGCCGAGGTCTACAACGTCAGCGCCCGAAAGCATAACGGCAAAGTCGAGGCCGTCTACTTCAGCAAGCAGGGAGACCAATGCACGGTCGGGACCTGCGCCCTCGATCGCGAGCGCGGCGTCCTCGACGGCATCTCGCCTACGCCGTGGCAGACCGACACCTGCATCGGCGACTGGCACTACAAGCGCGGCGTGAACTATAAGTCGCCCAAGAAAGTTATCGATCTGCTCGTCGATATCGTCAGCAAAAACGGCAACCTGCTGCTCAACTTCCCCCTTCCGAACTCGGGAGAACTCGATTTCGCCGAACGCGAGACCCTCGCCGGCATCACCTCATGGATGGCTATCAACAGTGAGGGCATCTATGGGACTCGGCCCTGGAAGATCTACGGCGAAGGCCCATCAACCAAAGTAGTCATCGCCGCAAACGGCAAGGAGTTCGACCCGAACGAGGGCAAGAAGCCTGACCTGACCGCCGCCGACATCCGCTTCACCACCAAAGGTTCGACTCTCTACGCCTTCGTCCAGGGCTGGCCACAGGGTCCCGCCATCATCCCATCGCTCGGTACCGGCAGTCCTCAGAACCCGCCGAAGATCACCGGCGCATCGATCCTCAGCGCCGCCCGGGCCCGTTCGGAGAGCCTCAAATTCACCCAGGACGCAACCGGCCTTCGCGTCACGCTGCCCGCCAATCCCACCCCCGGCTCCGACATCGGCATCACCCTCAAGCTGATGACGACCTGACATCGGCCTCGGAAGCAACGGGTGAAACGATCAGCAACATCCGAGAACCCGGTACAGTGAAGGGATGAGGCAGCAACAGCGAACCATCGGCATCCTTGCCCTCCAGGGCGCATTCGACGCCCACGCAAAGACCCTCACCGCACTGGGCGCGACCCCAAAACTCATCCGCCACCCTGAAGAGCTGGACGGGCTGGACGGCCTCATCATGCCCGGCGGCGAATCCACCACGATGCTCAAGTTCCTCGAGCGCGAGAACTTCTTCGACACGCTCGGGGCTTTCGTTCGCGCAACTCCCACCTTCGGGACCTGCGCCGGTGCCATCCTTCTTGCCAGCAATGTGGAGCACCCTGCCCAGCGCTCACTCGGCGCACTCGACATCACGATTGAGCGTAACGCCTACGGCCGCCAGAACGACTCCACCATCCTCATCGCCGAGACCTCCCTGCCCGGCGGTCCCCTCGAAATGGTCTTTATCCGCTCCCCCCGCATCACGCGAACCGGCTCCGCCATAGAAACGCTCGCCACCCGCGACGGCGACCCCACCCTCATCCGCCAGGGTCACCTCCTGGCCGCCACCTTCCACCCCGAACTCTCCATCGACCTCCGCGTCCACAAATACTTCCTCGACCTCATCCGCGACCACGTCGCGTGAAATACCGCGATCTGATTCAGCAGATGGAGCAGACGGCTGGCTGCACATTAGAACAAAAGGCAGTCACCGCGTCTATCAACATCCCGAGAGGGAGCGTAATGTGATTATTGCGGGACACAGTCGCAACGAAGATGTGCCCATAGGAATACTCAAGGCCGTTCTCAAGCAGATTGGAGGAGACGAATGAAGATCGCCTACACCGCGGTGTTCGAGCAGGAGACTGGTGGCGGATGGGCCGCATACGTCCCCGATCTGCCTACCGTTCTCGTCTCCGCAGACACCCGCGGTGAAACCGAGCAGCTTCTCCGCGAAGCGATCGAGCTCTACATCGAGTTGCTTCAAGAAAAGGGCAAGCCGCTGCCCCCGGCCGCATTCCAAACCCAGCAGATCGAAGTACTCGCTCACGCGTGAACCGTTCGCAACGTCGATTGGCTCTACGCCGAGCTCAAACCCAAGCTGGATACGCTGCCTGCCAGCGACATCCAAGGCCCTATCGATCAGCACTATAGTCAGCGTGAGCTCACCGTTGCCACTCCCAACGGCAATCGTATCGTCTTCGGGCTAAGCGATCGATCCCGCCAACGCGCCGCCTGGAGCTTGAGACTGATCTTTACTCGCGGTCAGCCGCAAGCTCTTCACCACAGCCCCTCCGTTACTAGCTGAACACAGTATCCTGATCTCGTGGGTCTCTTTCCCATCTCGCCAGCAGCTCTGCTCACCCGCATCGGAACGCTCCTCTGGCCGCTTCCGGTAGACGCCAGCGCTCACGGCCCCGCACTCGACCTGCACCTCTTTCGCAATCTCTGGATCGCCCTCGGCCTCTTCGCTCTCGCCCACCTGCTGCTCCTCATCGGTCTCCTCCGCAGCCGCAACGTCAAACCCTATGACGACGACCCCCGGCGCATCTGGCGTATCGAGTACCTTCCCCTTGCAGCCCTTTCGCTCCTGTTCGTCTTCCTCGCCTTCGAGGCCGAGCGCCTCTGGGCGGCGGCCCGCTACACCGGCGCCGATCCCGCCGCACTCCAGGTCGAGGTCACCGGGATGCAGTTCGCCTGGTACTTCCGCTATCCCGGAGTCGACGCCACCTTCGGCACAACCCAGCCTGAGCTCGTCTCCGCCGCCGAAGGCAATCCCGTCGGCATCGATCCCGCCGACCTGCACGGGCGAGACGATCTCGTCACCTCCGAGCTCGTGCTGCCTGTCGGCCGGCAGGTCGACCTCCGCCTCCGCGCCCAGGATGTCATTCACGGCTTCAGCGTCCCCGAGTTGCGCCTCAAGCAGAACGCCGTCCCTGGCCAGACAATCCACATCCACTTCACGCCCACCCGGCCTGGGACCTACGCCATCCTCTGCACCCAGCTCTGCGGCCTTGGCCACTACCGCATGAACGCCAATCTCCGCGTCCTCCCGTCAGCCGCCTTCGCCCAATGGCTGGCCCACCGGGAAGAGGCAAAGCCATGACTCCCAGGACAACGCCCAACACCCCGTATCTCAGTCCGGCCGCCCGCAAGCCATTCCTGTTTCGCTACATCCTCAGCACTGACCACCACGTCATCGGCATCCAGTACCTGGTCCTCGCCCTCATCGCCGTCGCCATCGGCACCGTATTTTCACTCGTGATGCGCATCCACCTCATGGATCCAGCTCGCACCATCCCCTTCCACGGCCCCATCCTGCCCGAGGACTATCTCGCCCTCGTCACCCTGCATGGGACAATCATGCTCTTTTTCGTCCTCACCACCGCACCGCAGTCTGGCTTTGGCAACCTCATCCTCCCCGCGCAGATCGGCGCGCGCACCATGGCCTTCCCGCGCCTCAATGCCGCCTCCTTCTGGCTCACCGCGGTCTCGTTCCTGACGCTCCTCAGCTCCACCTTCGTTCACGGCGGCGCCGCCATCTCCGGCTGGACCGCCTATCCCCCGCTCTCGGCCGTCGCCAGCGCAGGTCCCGGCCAGGCCCTCGGGATGGATCTCTGGCTTGCCAGCATTGGGCTTTTCTCGATCGCATCCACGATGGCTGCGATCAATACGCTCGTCACCATCATTCGCCTTCGCTGCAACGGCATGACCTGGGAGCGCCTCCCGCTTACCGTCTGGGGCTGGTTCACCGCCGCGCTGCTCAGCATCCTCGCCTTCTCCGTCCTGCTCGCCGCGCTGCTGCTGCTCTTCTGCGACCGCCATGCCGGAACCAGCTTCTTCCTCCCCGCCGGCGATCTCGTCAACGGCGCCATGCATACCGGTGGCAACGGCTCGCCCCTGCTCTGGCTTCACCTCTTCTGGTTCTTCGGCCACCCGGAGGTCTACATCGCCATCCTCCCCGGCATGGGCCTGGTGTCCATGCTCCTTGGCAATTTTTGTCGAAGACGAGTCTTCGCCTACCGGACCATGATCGTCACCACGCTCCTCATCGGCTTCCTCGGCATCCTCGTCTGGGGCCATCACATGTTCGTCGCCGGTCTCAATCCCTTCGCGGGAACCGCCTTCTCCATCTCGACCATCGCCATCGCCATCCCCGCCACCGCCAAGGTCCTGAGCTGGCTCGCCACCACCTGGCGCAGCAGGCCCAGCTACAAGACGCCCATGCTCTTCGCTCTGGGCTTCGTCTCGCTCTTCCTCACCGGCGGCCTTACCGGTCCCATCCTCGCTCAACCAATCCTCGACCAGTACCTCCACAACACCTTCTTCGTCGTCGCACACTTTCACTTCATCATGGCCATGTCGGGCGTCTTCGGCCTCTTCGCCGCCACATACTACTGGTTTCCTCTGCTCAGCGCGACGCGCACCCACCCAAACGGCCGCCTCATGTCCGAGCCCCTGGGACATCTCCATTTCTGGGGAACCTTTCTTGGCGCCTATGCCACCTTTCTGCCCATGCACATCACAGGTCTCGCCGGGGAACCGCGCCACTACGCCCAGCTCACCGGCCTCCCCGGGACCGCCGCCGCCCGGCTACTAGCTACAGGCGCGGTTCCGCTCCAAAGCCACATCACCTACGCTGCCATCTTCCTCGCCGCCACACAGCTGGTCTTCCTCGTCAATCTCATCCACAGTCTGCACAGCGGCCAACCGGCCCGACCGAATCCCTGGCAGGCCACCACGCTCGAATGGCATCCGCTCCTTGCTCCGGGACATTTACAGGCAGACTCTTTTCCGAGTTCCGCTGCATCCAATGAACCAATTACCGTCTTCCGTGCTCCCTGCGAATATGGCGGCACCGTCGCTCAAACTTCTTTTCTGACCCAGTGGGCGACCGCCCAGCCACCGGAGTAAGCTGTCCGTAAGGCCATTCACGGGAGCACCACCATGCCGGCAACCATCACGCCCATCGGCACCGAGCAAGAGAAGAAACGTCGCGTCGACGACCACGACAGTGGCAACGGCCGCCGTCCTCCAAACGACAAAAACGATAAGCGTACCGGCGGTGGCGGCGATAACGAAGGTTGGAACAACCGCCCCCAGGGCCGTCGCGGACCTCGGGAAAAGCTGGGCCGCTTCCGTCTAGCCGTCTTCTTCGCGCTGGCCGGCGATCTGATGTTCTTCGTCGCCATCGTCAGCGCCTTCTTCGTCTCGCAATCCTCCGGCCGCTTCGATGCCTACAATAACTACATTAACCAGTGGCTCCCTACCGCCATCCCGCCGATTCTCTGGCTGAACACCGGCATTCTCATCCTCAGCTCCGTCACCATGGAGATCGCCCGCCGCCACATGTTCCGCGAGATCGACGTGATGGATGAGTGGCTCGGCCTAGGCAAACCAAGCACACGCAACGCCATGCCCTGGCTCTCCGCCACGGTCGTTCTAGGTGTGCTCTTCCTCATCGGACAGTGGATCGCCTGGCAGCAACTGGCCCTGCAGCACGTCTTCTTCCGCTCCAATCCCAGCAGCCACTTCTTCTTTCTCATCACTGGTGTACACGGCGTCCATCTCATTCTTGGAGTCGCCGCCCTGATCGGCTCGCTCATCGCCCTCTACACCTCGAAGCAGATGGAAAATCGTCAGGTCTTCGTCGATTGCGCCGGCTGGTACTGGCACTCCATGGGAATCTTCTGGCTCTTCCTCTTCGTGCTCCTCGCCTTCTTCCAATGAAGCTGCAAAGGTCCGCTGCAGCTGGTCTTCTCTCGCTTGTACTCTGCACCCTCCCCGCAAGACCGCAGGGCTGCACCCAATGCCGCGATAACGCCGCCGCCACTCCACCCCAGACACAAGCCGCCTACCGCCACGCTATCGGCCTGATGATCGTGACCGCGGCAGGCCTCTTTACCGGAACGCTCTTGATCCTGAAACGACATCGTTAGCGGACTGCGTCGCTTGCCGCTGTCTCCTCCCAGTACTCACTCAATCTGTCATCCTGAACGCAAGAATCTGTCATTCTGAGCGAAGGCGTAGCCGCAGCCGAGGGACCTGCGTTTGTACTTGCCCTTCCACTCTCCACCCACCACAAGAATCTGTGATCCTGAGCGAGGTGCGCAGCACGAGCCGAAGAACCGGCCTTCGCCCTTGCCCTCTCTAACCCACCAAAGAAATCTGTCATCCTGAGCGAAGTGCGCAGCCGAAGAATCTATATGTGCCCCTGCCCTTGCACTCCCCTGACAAATGCCAACACCTCATCTACCCAGAAAAATGGAGCGGGCACTCAGCTCAGAGCCTCACAATCACCGCTTCTTAGCAGTCGCCGCCTTCACGACCTTCTTCCCATGAGACGTCTTCTTGACGGGCACAACTTTCTTCGCGGTCGCGGTCTTGGCAGGGATCTTTCGACCAGTCTTCACAGGAGCCTTCGCAGCGCTCTTAACCGCAGCCTTCTTCGCGGGTGCGGACTTCCGACCCTGCCTCACCGCTGCCATCTTTTTCGCGGGATGCACTGCCTTCGAGACCACATTTCCGTGCTTGCCAGCAACCTTGGCCGGAGCCTTCGCTGCCACCTTCTGTGCCGGTGCCGCCTTGTGCACCGGAACAGGCGGTGTGACCTTCTTCGGAGCAGATTTCACGGGCAAAGTCTTAGGCGAGGCAGTCGCAGCCCTGACCGCAACCGCCTTCTTCGGCACAGGCCTCGGCGCTTGCGGCTGAGCTGATGCGGCCTCTGCCACCGGAGCAGACCGAACCGGATCGGCCTTCACCGTAGAATCGAGAACCTCCGCCGCGCCCTCGACCTCTTCAGTAACGTTGGGGGAAGATTGCGTCCCTCCATCCTCTTCCTGCTCCACACTATCCGGCATCGCGGCAGCAGCCTTCTTCCGGCCCTTTGTTCCCTTAGCGTCCTTCTTGGCCGCACGAGGACGACGCAGATGGACGGGCGGCGGCGGTGCAGGCGGGGAGTAGCTCTCGAGATACGCCTTGATCTCTTCCACTGTTCCCAGTCTTCCGTCCATCAATTCAAAAAAGAGCTTCTCGACCAGATCGTCGTAGCCTGGCAGCTCGGGAACGATCCGCATCTCCTGCATCACCGTATACGGGATCTTGTTCCGGGCCTGTGGCCACTCCGTGTAATAGCTCTTCAGCTTTGCTTGAATCGAAGGGCTCTTCGAGGAGTACGCCACCCAGAGCACCGCCTCCGGCTTTGCGGAAACCAGCAGCTTCCACGCCTGCGAGGGTGCGCCTGCCAGCTTTCCTGAGAGCTGCGCCGCGAACTCCTTGGCCTCGCTCTCGAGCGATTCAACCTCGGCAACAAACCCTGGCCGTACAAAGCTGCGCTTCAGGTCCGCGATCTCCGCGGCCGAGAGCTTCGCCGTCAACAACGGAAAATTAGCCGCCGCAGCCTCGGGCTGGATGCCGCGCATCTGCAACTGCGTCTGAACCTCGCGCAGCTTCTCAAGCTCCGTCGCATTCGCCTTCGCAATGGTCATGGCCGGGAAGAGATGCTTCATCCATCCTTCTTCCTCCAGCCTTCTCAAAATGCGCAGCGGATCTTCTTCATGAAAGATCTCTTCCGCCTCGTAGCCGCGATGGTAATCGCCCAGCGCATCAATGGAGTTCTCCTGCTTTCCATTCTCGTAGCGAACCTGCGTCTTCTCATCCATCGTCCAGCCGAGGCGGGCGGAGAAGCGCGCCGCGCGAATCATCCTGACCGGATCCTCGATAAAGCCGTAGTTGCTCACCAGACGCAACTGCCGGTTCTCGATGTCCGCAACCCCGTTCAGCGGATCCATCAGCAGCCCGTACGATCCATCGTTCAACGACAAAGCCATCGCATTCGCCGTAAAGTCGCGACGCCGGAGATCGTCGAGAATCGTTGCAGGCGTCACCACTGGCTTTCCCGGCTTGGGATAGGTCACCGAGAGCGTGCTCCCAATCTCGACCCGGACCCCACCCGGAAACCGTACGAAGAGCGCCTGCCCGGCCTTGCTCTCCCCGGTCACCACCCCACCGGATGACTCGATCTCCCGCCGAAGCGTCAGGGCATTGCCCTGAACGGCAACGTCAAGATCCCGCACTGGAGAGCCGCTGGTCAGATCCCGTACCGCGCCGCCTACGAGGAATACCGTGACTCTCTGAGATCGCGCGACCTCGCGCACACTCTGAAGGGCTGTTTGCTGAGCTCGGGAGAGCCGGTTTTCGAGCAGATAAATGTAATCGGCCATAGCGTACTTTTACTCCAGACAGGGACTTTCCCGGGTTCGCCTAACCTCTGCGAAATGAACAATTTAGAAAGATCGTGAACCAGAATGCAACATGTAAGCGTAACATAACGTTGATCTTCTGACCACCTGCAGGCATCGATTGCGTTATCCACACGGAGGGCCTGCATCCATCCTCCAGGCTCCCGGCCACTACCTATGTCGAAAGCACACAAAAAAGTGATTTTGCGGCGATTCGCAGGAGATCCTCTCTGCGGCTACCTGCCCGCTGGCGCCTTCGTCCGCACAGACGCAACCTCGCCCCTCCTCGATCTGCTCGACCCCAGTGGCCGCGTCGTGCCGATATCTCTGGCTGACATTAAGATGATCAGCTACGTACGTGATTTCAACCTTCAAGATTCCATCAACCCGGAGCGGCTCCTCCGCCGGAGCTTTCTCGCCCGCCCCCGCAACGAGGGCCTCTGGCTGCGAATGACCTTCCGCGGCGGCGACCTTCTTGAAGGCATCGCCCCCATCGACCTCTCGCTTCTCTCAAACATCATCGAGGACCTCGGGCTGCATCTCATCCCGCCGGACACACGCTCGAATACACAACGTATCTTCGTTCCAGGATCCGCCCTCAGTGATCTCCAATTGATTGCCATCATCACCACGCCATCACGCAGGAAGCCGTTGCCCGATCCTGACCGTACCTCCCTCCAGGACACTCTCTTCCCTACCTGATTCCCCCCAACCGCCCGGATTGAAGCACAGGTTCTACTGGATTCGCCCCCAGCGGCATATCCATCCCCACTCAGGCCCACTCCCCCCAAACCTCTGTCATCCTGAGCGGAGGCAAAGCCACAGCCGAAGGACCTGCATTAGCCCTTGCCCTTGCCTGTCCTGTGTCTCCCTCTTCCCTGATCGCAAGTCCACTACAATCTCCCGATGAGCACCTCTATCACCCTGGCTGCCCTCGCCAGCCATCTCGGCGCCACCCTCCACGGCAATCCCACCGCCGTGATCACCGGTGTAGCTGGCATTGAAGCCGCAGCCCCAGGCCAGCTTACCTTTGTCTCAAATCCAAAGTACGCCGCCCTTACCCGGATGACCCGCGCCTCGGCGATCCTGGTAGAGCCAAGCTTTCCTGAGATCGCCGCCCCCACTCTCCGGCTCAAAGATCCCTACCTCGCCTTCGCCCGCGCTATCGAGCTCTTCTACGCCGCGCCATCCTATGCCCCCGGCATCCACCCCACGGCGGTTGTCGCTCCCACAGCCCGCATCGGGAAGCACGCCCACATCGGCGCCTACGCCGTCGTTGCGGACCACGTCGTCCTCGGCGATCACGCCACCCTCCTCCCGCACGTCGTTCTCTACCCTCACGTTCACGCCGGACGCCACTTCTTCGCGCATGCCCATGTCATCGTCCGCGAACATTGTCAGCTAGGCGACAGAGTCACGCTGCAAAATGGTGCCGTCGTCGGAGGGGATGGCTTTGGTTTCGCCAGACAAAGCGATGGCACCTGGTACAAGATTCTCCAGTCCGGCCCAGCCATCCTCGAAGATGACGTCGAAGTCCAGGCAAACGCCTGCATCGATCGTGCCTCGATTGGCGAGACGCGTATCCACGCCGGAGCCAAAATCGACAACCTCGTCCAGGTCGGTCATGGCTCGAGCGTCGGCCGCAACACCCTGCTCTGCGCCCAGGTCGGACTCGCGGGATCGACGACCGTCGGCAATCAGGTCATCCTCGCCGGCCAGGTCGGCGTCGCCGGCCATTGCACAATCGGCGACGGAGCAACAGCCACCGCCCAGAGCGGCATCCCCAGCGATGTGGCTCCGGGCAAGGTGGTCAGCGGCTATCCCGCCATTGAAAACCGCCAGTGGCTCAGGTCCGTCGCGCTCTTCAACCGTCTCCCTGAACTCCTGCGCAGCCTGCGCCGTCCTCAAGCTGAGCCTTCAACGCCGCGGGTATAAACGAGATTCGGTCGCTACCTGATCGCTTCTGCATCACCTGATACCCTAAACCTCCATGCGTCTTCGTGATCTTCTCGCGCTCGCAGCCGTTCTTCTTCTCCTCACCGGCTGCCGCTCCGCTTTCATTGACGCCACGATCAGCAATCGGACCTCCGCTGCAATCCCCCTGATCGAGGTAGAGTATCCAAGTGCGAGCTTCGGCACTGAAAATCTGGCTTCCGGTAAAGACTTTCACTATCGCTTCAAGGTCCTCGGCGATGGTCCCGTAAAGGTGATCTACACCGACAGTACCCACCAGGAGAAACGCAGCAGCGGTCCGGCCCTGCGAGAGGGGGACCAGGGTTCGCTCGTCATTCTCTTTGCAGCCGATGGAGTTCACTGGCAGGGCGACCCGGCAAAACACTGACCTGATACCGCGCTCATCCCGCTGCTCGACAGGCGAGGAAGCCAGGGGACATTGGAAAAGAGCGAGTACCCACCTGAGCACGCTGAACGCGTCGCTGTTCGGAAGGGGCGGTAGTTCAGGCCTGCCGTAAATTCAACGATGGCAACGCGGTTTTAGCCGCTAGGGGAATGCTGGCCACCTAAGCAAACCTTGTTATTCGCCCTAATCGTTGCCCGATCCATCTGCTCGCCCCACGGATGGTGTACTTTCTTTGGCGCGCTGCACTGTCTCGCCCGCTCTGCCTTTTCCGCGATTCTTGCTATACACAAGTACCGCCACACCTATAACAACGAACATCATCAACAAAAGAAAAGCCGTAATCATCGTGTCCCTTTCACCCTGCGTGCTGACGTCCCAAATACTGAAAGCTCGTGAAGCTTCCGCTCAACCTCGTCACGCTCATCACATAGGATGCGAAGTTGGTGCGCTACGATAAACTTGTACTATGCGGTCCGGCTTCTTCATCAGCTTCGAAGGTCTCGACGGCTCCGGCAAGAGCACGCAGCTCCGGCGTCTCGCAGCATCGTTGCAGACGCAGGGTCTTCCTGTAGTGACAGTGCGTCAGCCCGGCGGTACCGCTCTAGGCGACCGCATCCGGAACCTGTTGCTCGACTCCCGCTCCGAGGCAGTCCTTGGACCGATCGCTCCAATGGCTGAACTCACGCTGATGTTTGCCGATCGGGCCCAGGCTATCGCCGAGATCATCGAGCCCGCTCTCGCTGCAGGGGCCATCGTCCTCTGCGACCGTTTCACCGATTCCTCCGAGGCCTATCAGGGAGGAGGGCGTACTCTCGGCAGTGAACGGATCCTCGCACTGCACGCCGCCGTCTGTGGCGCGCTTCAGCCCGATCTGACCCTGCTTCTGCTCCCTTCGCTCGACGTGTCTCTCGCCCGCGCCCGCCGGCGCAACCAGCGCCACATCCAGGCGCACGGCACGGATGAAAATCGCTTCGAACGCGAGTCCGACACGTTCTACAGACGCGTTCATAATGCCTATCTTCGGATCGCCGCGCGTGAGCCTGACCGCGTCATCACGATCGCGGACGATCACACCATCGAAGAGATCCAGCAAATTGTCCACACGATCGTCGCCGATAACCTGAAGGCGCGTAGACCCGCCATGGCAGCGTCCATGCTGGAAGTATGACGACCCCGCCGCCCACGCTCGAGTCCCCGCCCGACCCCGCCGCATCCGCCTCTCCTCCTCGCCCGCCGGTCGCTGCGGATCGTCGCGAACACTACAATCTTCCGCCCGGTCTCGCGCACTCGCTCCCCTTCTACGCATTCAAGCCCTGGGTTAAACTGGGCGATCCCATCCGGCTCTTCGAGCACCTCCACAGGACCTATGGAAACATCGCCCACTATCGCTTCCTGGGCACGCCCATCGTATTCGTCAATCAGCCGGAGTACATCCGCGAGGTGCTCGTCAACCAGGCCTCCAGCTTCGTCAAGGAACGAACCGTCCGCAGGATGAAGGTTCTTCTAGGAGAAGGCCTCATCACCTCCGATGACCCCATCCACATTCGCCAGCGCCGCATCGCCGCGCCCGCCTTCCACCGCCAGCGCATCGCCGCCTACGCGGACCAGATTGTCGCCAGTGCCGCCGCGCAGCGCGACCGCTGGCGGCCCGGCCAGACCCTCGACATTGCCGCCTCCAGCATGGAGTTGTCGTTGGAGATCGTGGCCCGTACCCTCTTCGACACCGCGGTGACGGACGACATCCGCCGGATCAACGATGAGGTCAACACCGTCATGGACCTCTACAATTTTCTTATCGCCTTCCCCATGATCGAGACCGTCATGCATCTGCCGATTCCCGGCATCGTGAAGTTCCGCCGATCGAAGGCACGCCTGGACGCCGTCGTCGATCGCCTCATCGCCGAGCGTCAAGCGGAAATCGATGGCGGAGCGCCGGACAAAGGCGACCTCCTCTCCATGCTTCTCACCTCGACGGACGACCAGGCGGATGCCCAGGGCCGGCATACAGGCATGTCCGCCAGCCAGATCCGCGACGAAGTCCTCACCATCTTCCTCGCCGGGTACGAGACCGTGGCCAACGCCCTCACCTGGACCTGGTATCTCCTCTCGCAGCATCCCGAGGTCGAAGCGAAGATGCACGCCGAACTGGATGCCGTTTTAGGCCCCGGCACATCCCCGAGTGGACGTATCGAATCCGATCCAGGTACTCCGCCGCCCGCCTCTGGAAAAGGGGAGGAGCTACCCCGTCCTGCGGAAGGAACACCCAAAACCGCCCGCCTCGCCACACTCGCCGACTATCCCAGTCTCCGTTACACCGAACAGGTCTTCGCCGAGTCCATGCGCCTCTATCCCCCCGCGTGGGCGATGGGCCGCATGTCGACCCAGCCGGTGCAGCTCGGCCCGTACAGGATTCCTCCCGGCTCGCACGTCTTCTTCAGCCAATACATCATGGGCCGCACCCCCGAGTACTTCCCCGACCCGCTCCGCTTCGATCCCGACCGCTTCACCCCAGACGCCAAAGCCGCCCGCGCCAAGTACACCTACTTCCCCTTCGGCGGCGGGAGCCGGCAATGCATCGGTGAAAGCTTCGCCTGGATGGAGGGCACGCTCGCGCTCGCCACCATCGCGCAGCGCTGGCGCCCCCGCTTCATCCCCACGTTCCCCATCGCCCTCCAGCCCAAGATCACCCTCCGGCCCAAGAATCCCGTCATGATGCAACTCGAACCCCGCTAGAAGCACGCCGCTCTCCCTGGAAAACTGAATGACCTTTGTTTGCCCTTGCACCCGCCTTCCTCTACCCACCCAAACCCTGTCATCCTGAGCGAAGCCGAAGGACCTCCGTTTGCATTTGCACCCGCCTTCCTCCACCCACTCAACGCTGTCATCCTGAGCGAAGCCGAAGGACCTGCATCTGTCTTTGCACCTGCCTTCCTCTACCCCACCCAAACGCTGTCATCCTGAGCGAAGCCGAAGGACCTGCATCTGTCTTTGCACCTGCCTTCCTCTACCCACCCAAACTCTGTCATCCTGAGCGAAGCTGAAGAACCTGCGTTTGTCTTTGCACTTATCCATGTTCACCCACACCCAAACTCTGTCATCCTGACGCGAAGCCGAAGGACCTGCGTTTGCACGTCTACTCGAGCCTATCCATCCGACTCAAACCTGAGAGGGTGCTCGTTCCACGTTGTCATCTCCTCCACCTGTCGACCCCCATACTGCACTAACCCTGCGTGTTCGTATGGCATACTGCACCCTGCCCCTTCCGTTCTATAGAGGTAATAGGATAGAGAAGGGGTACCTGACGATTGAATCTCCCTGGTCCTCAAGCATGCCGGAGTGCCGGCAGGCGATACACTGAAACCGAACGACGGAGAGAGAATGTCGACGAAAGACGTGGAGATCGCAACTGAGAGTGTGTCCGCCTCACAGCCCGCAACAAAGCAGGCTGCAGAAGACGCCGAAACCCCGCTCGAAGGTCTCGCCTCCATCTGTTCCATGCTTGTGGTCTACCTCTTCCTGACCGCCTTTGTCTTTCAGAACTTCGACATCCCCTCCGCCTCGATGGAAAAGACGCTGCTGATCGGCGATCACCCGCTGGTCGACAGGATGACTCTTGCTCCCCCCGCCCGGTGGGCCTTCTTCATGCCCTATCGCGATGTCCGTCGCGGCGATGTCATCGTCTTTTTCAAACCCAACCCGGAGATTCCTGACCTGATTTTGGTGAAGCGCGCCATCGGCATCCCGGGCGACCACATCCACCTCCGCAACGGGATCGTGTACCTCAACGGGGTCGCCCAGAACGAACCCCAGACGCCCCGCATCGGCGACGCAGACCCAAACCACGCCTACAGTCCCTATCGCGACGACTTCCCCAGCGTCAACCCGGATACCGATCCCAGCGTCACCTCCAGTTGGGCCGTCGAGTTGCCCAGCCACATTGAGGGTGATGATCTCGTCGTTCCGCCCGGCAAAGTCTTCGCTATGGGCGACAACCGCACCGCAAGCCTCGACGGCCGCTTCTGGGGCTTCGTGCCGCAAGAGAACATCCTCGGTCGTCCGCTCTTCCTGTACTGGTCCTTCAAGACTCCCGCCGACCAGATCGACAAAACCAGCATCGCCGAGCGGATCAGCTTCACCGCTCATGAACTGATCCACATCTTCGACCAGACGCGCTGGAATCGAACCTTCCATGTCGTCCGATAAATAGGCCATTTACGTGAGCCTCCCCGCAAGCTTCCCCCAGACCTTCCATGACTTTCTGGGCAACTCAACCGCCGTTGAGCAACTCCGTACCGCTATCGCCGCTGGCCGCCTTCCAGCGTCGCTCATCCTCGCCGGACCCGCCGGATCGGGAAAATATACCCTCGCCCTGATGCTCTCCATGGCGATCGAGTGCGACCGCCAGCCCCGCGAACTCTGGTCTGGCTCCGATGAGAGGCCTGGCCAATCCCTCGCCAGCTTCTGCGGCGTCTGCCGCAACTGCACACGCATCGCCTCCGCCGCCAATCTCGAAGCCGAGGTCGAAGCAGCCGTTGTTGCACGCGAGGAGCTTGGCCCTACCGACAGGAAGGAGACGCGCATTCTCATCCAGCCGCACCCGGACGTGCTGATCATCCCGCCCGACCCGCCGCAGCTCCTCATCAAGCTTGGCCAGGTCCGCACCCTTATCCAGCGGTCCCACTATCTACCCTCGGAAGCTCCGCGCAAGATCTTCATTCTCACAGCGTCCAGCTTCATGAAGGAAGCCGCAAACTCGCTCCTCAAAGTGCTGGAAGAGCCGCCGGAGTACGCGCACCTTATGCTTCTCGCCGAGAACCCAGGCGAGTTGTTGCCCACAATCCGCTCCCGCTGCGCAACCGTTCGTCTTGGAGCGCTGCCGGTTGGAGAGATTGAGATGCTACTCGCCGACCGCCGGCCCGACATTCTCGCAAAGCAGCGCAGCCTCATCGCCCGCCTCGCCCAGGGAGCCGCCGGCCGCGCCCTCAGCTTCGATCTCGCCACCTACATCGCCGCGCGAGCCGATGCTCTCTTGCTGATCTCGAACGCAGCCTCCGCGTCCGATCACACCGCCCTCTTCAAAATGACCGAGACCTACCGGGCGGGAGCCGAGGGCCAGCAGAAGACAACCGCCATGCTCCGCGCCTTCGCGCTGCTTCTGGAAGATCTGCTGCTGCTCCACTCCGGAACACCCGAACTGGTCCGCAACATCGACCTCCGCAGCGAACTCGATCCCCTCTCCGCCGTCCTCTCCTTCCAATGGATCGAACACGCCAGCCGCGGCCTCGACCAGGTCTATACCGGCATGCGCCGCAACCTCCTCCGCGGCCTCTCCCTTGACGCCTTCGCCATCCAGCTCGCCCAGCCCACCCCCTAGCTCTGCCGCATCCCACAACTCTGTCATCCTGAGCGAAGGCGCAGCCGAAGCCGAAAGACCGGCGTTTGCACTCGCCTTTGCACTTTCCAACCATCACAGAAGTTGTCATTCTGAGCGAAGGCGCAGCCTGGGTCGAAGGTCCGCATGTGCCGTTGCGTTGCGTGTTCTTGCCTATTCACCCAACGAGCTCTGAGTCCTGATTCCGAGCCCTACCACGCCCATCAGCTCCGCCGCGCTGCCTTCTCCAGCCGATCCCGCAACGCCACCCCAACCCCGCCCACCTGTGGCACCGGACACACAATCACGACGACGCCCGCTCCATCCAACTCGCGCAGCCCTGCAAACAGGCTCCGAGCCAGACCTCCACCATCCTTCCACAGAGCCCATGGAAAGATCACCGCGCCCATCGCCGAGGCCCAGCCAGTCGGAAGCATCACGCCTACCCGCTGTCCGAAGCTCAGCAGCTTGACGACCTGCTCCTGCATCTCCTCCTCATCCCGCACCAGCACCAGTCGCGCTCGTGGAGCATAGTGCCGCATCCCCACACCAGGCGACGGCAGGCTCTCCGGCGCACCCTGCACCGCCGGAGCCTGATACACCCGAACCTCTACCCCCGTAACCGCAGCAATCATCGCCGCAGTTACCGCACCCGGCCGATAGATCACTCCGGCTGCGACATCATAGACCGTAGACTCAACCCCCACCTCGGTCGCGCCGCCATCGAGGACCGCATCGATTCGCCCATCCAGATCTTCAAGAACATGCGCCGCCATCGTCGGACTTGTCCGCCCAAACCGGTTCGCACTCGGCGCGGCGATAGGAACGCCGCCCAATGCAATCAACCGCAGCGCCAACGGATGCCGCGGCATCCGCACACCGACGAGCGGCCGCCCTGCGGTCACCACATCCGGCACAGCGGCCGAACGAGGCAAAAGCAGCGTCAGCGGCCCCGGCCAGAACGCCGCAATCAGCGTCTCCGCATCGGGTGAGACAGAAGCTACACCAGACAGCATCGCCTGTTCACTCACATGAACGATCAGCGGGTCCCACGCCGGCCGCCCCTTCGCTTCAAAGATCCGCGCCACCGCCGCCGCATCGAACGCGTTGGCGCCCAATCCGTATACCGTCTCGGTCGGGAAAGCAACTGTGCCGCCGCCACGCAGTATCTCCGCGGCGCGCCCCACCTGGTCGCTTCGCAACCGTTCTGTCCGATGCACGCTACTCACCCTTTTATCGTATCTCCCCGCATTGCACATCAACAGATCGACAGGTCCAGACCGCCGTATACTCAGCCCATGCAGAGCGCTGAAATCGAGCTCAAGTTTCCCGTTCCCGACCCCGCCATCCTCCAGTCCCGCCTGCCCGCCCTTGGCTTCACGCTCGTTACGCAACGCACCTTCGAGAGCAACACTCTCTATGACACCCCCGCCCGCACTCTCCGCACCGCTCACCAGATCCTTCGGCTCCGCCAGTACGGCGATCTTTGGACCCTCACCCACAAACGCCCTCCAGACGACGAGGACTCTGTCTCAACCAGCCGCTACAAGGTACGCATCGAGACTGAGACGGCCGTCGCGGACGGGCCCGCGCTCGCCGAAATCCTTACCCGCATCGGCTACAGCCCCATGTTCCGCTATGAGAAGTACCGCACCGAATGGTCGGAATCCGGCGCACATCTGGTCGTTGATGAAACCCCGATCGGCACCTTCGCCGAGCTTGAAGGGCCGATGCAATGGATTGATAAAATACTGGCTCGTCTCGGCATTCATCCAGCCGACTGTCTAACCGATAGCTATGGCAGCCTCTTCCTCATCTGGAAGCAACGGACCAGCAGCTCAGCCGAAAACCTCAGCTTCGATGAGATCTCCGCTCCAGCACCGGTCGCAAGCTGATTCGCTTCATGAAGCAGGACGCTAGAGCGCCCATCCACCACCGTCACTCAAAAACCTGTCATCCTGACCCTGAGCGGAGCCGAATGGGCGAAGGTCCGCGTTTCGTCTTCAATCACTCCAGCAGACCGCTCTAGAAGATCTGGAAGTTAACCTCGACATTCAACTCCACCAGAACCGGCTTGCCGTTCTCCATTGCGGGCTTGAACTTGTACTGTCGCACAGCCTCAACCGCCTTCTCATCCAATCCCATACCGACACCGCGAATTACCCGCACATGACTTGGATTGCCATTCGTGCCGACGTAGAGGTTGACAAGCACGTTTCCAGCGACCTTCGCCTTGCGAGCCTCCTCCGAGAACTCCGGCTCAACCGAGAAGATCAGCACCGGAGCCGAAACGCCGCCACCAATCCGTCGCGGTCCGCCACCCGTATTGCCACCCGACCCCGGCCCAAGCCCCGAGCCGTTCCCCGATCCCAGCCCTGTACCCCGGCCATTCCCCATCGACATCCCGACCAGTGGCGAGTTGGCCACGCCGATCTGCGGAATGCTGCTGGCCATCTTGAGATCCTTCTGAACTTCAATAGTCGGCGCAATGTGAATCTTCGGTTCTTCGAGCGGCGGTGCCTTCGGTGGCACAATCTGCTGGTCCGCGAACTTCGGCGGCGTTCCCTTCGTCACCGGCGTTGGTCCGCGCTGCCCACCGCCGCCGCCCATCGAAACAGCTTTCGGGGGCGCCTTTGGCGGAGGCGCGTCCAACTCGACAACCTGCACCGGCTTCGGGGGCGACATGAAGGCCACCTTCTTCTGAAGCAGCCAGCCGACCAGCAGGATCAATAGCGCATAGAACGCGATGGCCGATGCCGTCGCCTTCGGATTCTGCTTCGTTGCCATCCGATCCACAACCGCGATCGGCTTGGACTCCAACACGAGCGGAGGCAGCTTCGCCGGAAAGAAGACGTCGTGAACATTGCTCCACAGCGACGAGAAGACACCCTCTTCCTCGATCACCATCTCGTTCATGTGCGAATCATTCACAGGCCGAAGCTGGGGAGTCTCGTGGCCCGGTTCAATTTCAGGTGGTGTTATTAAACTATTCGCCATCAACCTTCGCCTCGGCGACACAGCCGGACTTCAGCCGTCTGCGCACCCATCCCGGATCTTTGCGCGCCTTCATTCATCAATACACAGTGCCGGTCTTGCGCCGGTTCGCTGCATCTCGTATAGCGCGATACGCTCTAGGCCTGCTCCATAGTCTACAAACATTAGCCGCATAGCGCATCTCTCACTGCTACCGTGTCGGCCATATTATGTTGGACGCGTTTCAGGGCGTGGAAGTCACCCATAACCCTTCTTCACTGCACAGCGCCCGGCTACAATAGAGGTTTGCCCTGCACTGGCGAAACATCTGCTGCGAGGTGGCCAGCAACACGGCCGCACTTGGGACCGAACCGCAACGAACACGAGGAATGAATGCCGGAAGATCCACAAAAGCCGCTCGATACTAAAAATAAGGGCGAGCATAAGGACGCGATAAAGCAGGATAAGCCTGCGGCCGCAGGTCTCAAGTCCACGCTAAACCTCCCCCGGACTACGTTTCCCATGAAGGCGAACCTGCCAGTCAACGAACCGCTGCGGCTCGCGCAATGGGAGGCCCAGGGCCTCTACAGTCAGATCCGCGCTGCCCGCGCCGGCGCCCCCAAGTACATCCTGCACGACGGTCCGCCCTATGCCAACGGCGCCATTCACCTCGGCCACGCCCTCAACAAATGCATCAAGGACTTCGTCGTCAAAACCAAGACCATGGCCGGCTTCGATGCTCCCTACGTCCCCGGCTGGGACTGCCACGGCCTTCCTATCGAGATCAAAGTCGACGAGCAGCTCGGCCGCAAAAAGCTCGAGATGGACCCCATCGCCGTCCGCCAGGCCTGCCGCGACTATGCCCAGAAGTACGTCGACCTGCAAAGCAGCCAGTTCCAGCGCATCGGCGTCTTCGGCCGCTGGAACAATCCCTACCTCACCATGTCGTTCGAGTACGAGGCGCGCGTCCTCGAGTGTTTCTACGCCTTCTTCGAGAAAGGCTTCGTCTACAAAGGCCTCAAGCCCGTCTTCTGGTGCATCCACGACCGCACCGCACTCGCTGAGGCCGAGGTCGAATATGAGCAGCACACCTCGCCCAGCGTCTACATCCGCTATAAGCTGACCTCCGACCCAGGCCTGCTTGACCCGGCTCTCCGCGGACAGGATGTCTCCACCATCATCTGGACAACCACCCCGTGGACCATCCCGGCCTCGCAGGCCGTTGCCTTCAACCCGCAGCTTGAGTACGTCGCCGTGCACTGCGATACGGGCACCTATATTGTCGCGCAGGCGCTTCTCTCGAGCGTCATCGTCCACTGCCATCTGATGAGCGGAAAGCACCCCGCTGAACCCGCCTCGCAGGCAGACATCGTGGCGCTCTTCCCGGGAGACGTCCTCGACCGCACCACCTTCCAGCACCCCTTCCTCGATCGCTCCATCCTCGGCGTCCTCGCCGGCTACGTCACCGCCGACCAGGGCACCGGAGCCGTTCACACCGCACCCGCCCACGGCGTCGACGACTTCGCCACCGGCAAGCGCTACGACCTCCCCGAGCTCCAGTATGTCGACAACGCCGGCAGACAGCGCAACACCGCGGAGCCTGGAGGTGGAGCCATGCCGTATGAAGACCTCACCATCTTCAAATCCAACCCTGTCATCACCGAGCTCCTCCGCGAACACGGCGCCCTGCTCAGCGCCACCACCTTCGAGCACTCCTACCCGCACTGCTGGCGCTGCCACAATCCCGTCATCGTCCGCGCCACCGAACAGTGGTTCATCGACATGGAAACGCCCATGCCCGATACAAAAAACACGATGAAGGGGACGGGCTTCAGCCCATCTGCTAACGCCTCCCTGAACACTGCGGCTTCAGCCGCTGAGGGTTCGGTTTCCACCTTCCGCCAACGCGCCCTCGACGAGATCGACAAAGTTACCTGGGACCCTTCCTGGGGCAAGGAGCGCATCTCGAACATGATCGCCACCCGGCCCGACTGGTGCATCTCCCGCCAGCGTATCTGGGGCGTCCCGATCGCCGTCTTCCTCTGTGAGCAGTGCCACACCCCGCTCAACAATCCCGCGATCAACAGAAGCATCGTCGATCTCTTCCAGAAAGAAAGCGCCGATGCCTGGTACAAATACGACGCGGCCCGGCTGCTCCCGAAGGGCACCGCCTGCGCAGCCTGTGGCGGCGCCGAGTTCCGCAAAGAGATGGACATCCTCGACGTCTGGTTCGAGTCCGGCTCCTCCTGGCACGCCGTCCTCGAAGCTGATCCCGAACTCCGCTTCCCCGCCGACCTCTACACCGAAGGCGGCGACCAGCACCGCGGCTGGTTTCACTCGTCCTTATTAACCTCGGTCGCTATGCGCGACGAAGCCCCCTATACGATGGTCGCGACCAGCGGCTGGACCCTCGACGAGAACGGCCGCGCCTTCTCGAAATCGCTCGGCAACGGGGTTGATCCTGTCGACATCGCCAAGCGCCTCGGCGCCGAGATCATCCGCCTCTGGGTCGCCAGCGTCGACTTTCGCGAAGACGTCGCCGCCAGCGAAAACCTCATGCAGCGCGTCAGCGACAACTACCGCAAGCTGCGAAACACCCTCCGCTTCCTCCTCAGCAACCTCTATGACTTCGACCCGGCGACGCACGCCGTTCCGTATGAAGCCATGCAATGGCCCGATAAATACATCCTTACCCGCATGTCCGAGCTAGACGAGAAAATCCGTGCTGCCTACGACGCCTTTGAGTTCCATCGCGCCTATCATGCGCTTAACGCATTCGTGAATACCGATCTTTCTGCGCTTTATCTCGACTTATCTAAGGACATCCTTTACACCTTCCCACACAATCATCCCGACCGTAGGAGTGCGCAAACAGCCTTGTGGCGCATCGCAGAAGCTCTGACTCGTCTCATTGCCCCCATTCTCAGCTTCACCGCCGACGAGGTCTGGCAACTGCTCCCCAAATTAGAGGGCCGTGCGCCAAGCGTTCATCTCGCTCTCTTTCCCGAGGCCTCCGAGATCGCTCCCATTGACACAGAGACTTTACTTTCCGATTTTGAGCAACTCCTCGATGTGAGAAAAGATGTTCTTGATCTACTCGAGTTGAAGCGGAAGGAAGGAACGATAGGCAAGTCTCTCGAAGCAAGAGTGGTTTTCTCGTTCGTCCAAGCATCCCCTGATAAACAAGTTACTCGTCTCGAAGCTTACCGACCGATATTGCCACAGCTTTTCGGGACATCACAGGTCCGGTTCGAGTACGTTACCGCCCACGCAGATCTCAACTCCAACTTGATGACCTGGGTGGAGCCTGCCCATGGCACGAAATGCGACCGCTGCTGGCGCTATACCGAAGACGTAGGTCAAGACCATCGCTTCCCCACCGTCTGCCTCCGCTGTGCCGAAGCCCTCGACGCCATCGACTTCGCCCCCTACACCGCCGAATCCCCCGCCCAAGGAGCTCAATCTGGCGTCCTCACCGCTTAACCTCATTTCAAAAATCTGTCCTCCTGAGCGAAGCAGACCACAGCACCATCGTGATCTGCGCAGTCGAAGGACCTGCGTCTCTTCGGAAGAAGCACACTTCCAGATTCAGGACCCGCAATGAGTACACGCGACCATCGCCCCACCCTCCTCATCCTCACCGCGCTCGTCATCCTTGCCGACCGCCTCAGCAAGAACTGGATCGTCGCCCACATCCTTCCCGGCCACGCCATCACCCTTATTCCGCGAGTCTTTCGCCTCACCCACGTCCTCAACACCGGCGCCGCCTTCTCGCTCGGCGAATCCATCTCGCCCCTGCTCCTCCGTAACGGCCTCATCGCCTTCTCGGTCATCGCCGTCTTCATCGTCGCCGTCATGCTCTGGCGCGTCGGCCGTGAACTCAACCTGACCTCCATCGCCCTCGCCCTCATCCTCGGCGGGGCCATCGGCAATCTCTACGATCGCATCCACCTCCAGCACGTCGTCGACTTTCTCGAGGTACACATCGTCCACTATCACTGGCCCGACTTCAACGTCGCCGACAGTTGCATCGTCATCGGCGCCGGCCTCCTTCTCCTCGAAATCTTCCGCCCCCAACCTGTAACCGACCCATCCGTTTAGGCTCACGATGAACGACCAGATCACCATTCGCGGCGCGCGCACCCATAACCTTAAGTCGATTGACGTCGACATCCCGCACAACGCCCTCACCGTCGTCTCGGGCGTCTCCGGCTCCGGCAAGTCCTCGCTCGCCTTCGACACCGTCTATGCGGAAGGGCAGCGCCGCTACGTAGAATCCCTCTCGGCGTATGCACGCCAGTTTCTGGAGCGCATCGAAAAGCCCGACGTGGACTTCATGGACGGCCTTGCCCCCGCCATCGCCATTAAACAGAAGAACCAGACCCGCAATCCGCGCTCCACCGTCGCTACCGCCACCGAGATCTACGACTACCTCCGCCTCCTCTACGCCCGCTGCGGCACCGTCACCTGCCTGCACTGCGGCGGCATCGTCCGCCACGATACCGTAGACGAAATCATCGACGCGATTCTTAGTCTCCCTGAGTCCACCCGCGCCTACGCCCTCTTCCCCATCGTCCGCGCTGAACTCAAGCTCGAACCCATGCAGGGCACTACCACCAACGTGCCTGAAGCCCCCAGGCCTCAAAAGAAATCCGCTGCCAGAAAAACCGTTAGCTCCACGAGCTCCGTAATCGGCCTCTCCTCCGTTACCGACACCCTCAAAGAACGTCTCGCCGAACTCCGCCGCCGCGGTTACAACCGCCTCTACCAGACCAGCAGCGAAGGTGAAAATAAGATCGTCGAGTTCTCCACCCCCGAGTCCCTCCTCGCACTCGACTTTGCCCAGCCCATCTTCGTCCTTATCGACCGCCTCGCCATCAGCCCCGACTCCCGCGCTCGCATCGTAGACGCCATCGAGACCGGCTACCGCGAGTCGGGCGAGGTCCAGTTCCATACCTTGCCCACTGCGGACACGGTATACGCCGCGAAGCGGTTCTCGGCCGCCTTCGAGTGTTCCACCTGCCACCGCGCCTATCGCGAGCCCGAGCCGCGCCTCTTCTCCTTCAACAACCCCTACGGCGCCTGCCCGCGCTGTCAGGGCTTCGGCAACACCATCGACTTCGATCCCGGCCTCATCATCCCCGACAAATCGAAGACCCTCGCCGACGGCGCCATCGCCCCCTGGACCACCCCGAAATACCGCCCGCACCATGGCGAGATGCTCCGCGCCGCAAAGTCCGCCGGCGTTCCCATTGACATCCCCTGGTACGACCTCACAGCGCAGCAGCAGCGGTTTATCGAAGATGGAGATGGCAGCTTCCCCGGCATTCGCGGCTTCTTCTCCGCGCTCGACCGCAAGAAGTACAAGCTCCACGTCCGCGTCTTTCTCTCGAAGTATCGTGGCTACGCCCTCTGCCCCGACTGCCGCGGTCAGCGTCTCCGCGCCGAGGCCCGCGCCGTCCTCATCAAGCCGCAGCATGGTCCAGCGATCAATATCTGCGAGGCCGCCGCCTTCACCATCACCGCCGCCCAGGCATTCTTCGATGATCTGCAACTGTCACCGGCACAAACCAAGATTGCCGGCAAGATCCTCGAAGAGGTCCGCCAGCGCATCTCCTTCCTGCACCAGGTCGGCCTCGACTACCTCACCCTTGACCGCCTCAGTTCCACCCTCTCGGGCGGGGAATCCCAACGCATTCAACTCGCTACCTCGCTGGGCTCCCGTCTCGTGGGCGCACTCTACGTGCTCGACGAACCCAGCATCGGCCTCCACACCCGCGACACCGCCAAGCTCATCCGCATCATGCACGACCTCCGCGATCTCGGCAACACGATCCTCGTCGTCGAGCACGACCCCGACGTCATCCGCGCCGCCGACCATCTGCTCGACCTCGGTCCCGGAGCAGGCGAACTCGGCGGCCAGCTCCTGGCCTCAGGGACCGTTGCTGAAGTGACTGCCGACCCCAACTCCATCACCGGCAAATATCTCTCCGGCCGCCTCTCCATCCCCGTTCCCAGGCACCGCCGCGAGCCTGGCCGTGAGCATCTCAAGCTCACCGGCGCCCGCATCCACAACCTGCGCGGCGTCGACCTCGATATCCCGCTCGGCTTGCTCTGCTGCGTCACCGGCGTCTCCGGCTCCGGGAAGTCCACCATCGTTCACCAGGTCCTCTACCGCGCGCTCATGCAGGCGCTCGGCCAGACCGAGGGCGCAGACCCCGCGCATCTCTACCGCGAGCTCTCCGGTGCCCAGCATCTCAACGACGTCATCCTCGTCGATCAGTCCCCCATCGGCCGGACCCCCCGCTCGAATCCCGTCACCTACATCAAGGCCTTCGACGATATCCGCGCCCTCTTTGCCGCCCAGCCTGATGCGAAACGCAAGAGCCTCACCCCCGGCCATTTCTCCTTCAACGTCCCGGGCGGCCGCTGCGACGTCTGCGAAGGCGACGGCACGGTCACTGTCGAGATGCAGTTCCTCGCCGACATCGAGCTGCCATGCGAGGAATGCAACGGTACCCGTTACAAATTAGCCGTACTCGATATTAAATATAAAAACAAGAACATTCACGACGTTCTCGACATGACCGTTAAGGCGGCCCTGCAATACTTCGCAGGCCATCCGAAGATCGTCGACAAGCTCTACGTCCTCGATGAGGTCGGCCTCGGCTATGTGCGTCTCGGGCAGTCCGCCACCACGCTCTCGGGCGGCGAGGCCCAGCGCGTCAAGCTCGCCTCCCATCTGGCGACGGCGCGTTCGACCTCCACGCGCGCGGCTACGAACGAGGCCGCCGCCAAGGCACGCAGCCGGACCCTCTACATCCTCGACGAGCCCACCACCGGCCTTCACTTCGATGATGTCGCCAAACTCCTCACCGCCTTTCGCAAGCTCATCGAAGGCGGCGGCTCGCTGCTCGTCATCGAACACAATCTCGACGTCATCAAGTCTGCCGACTGGGTCATCGATATGGGTCCCGAGGGCGGCTCGGGCGGCGGCCAGATCGTCGCCACCGGCACCCCCGAAGAGATCGCCGCCAACCCGGCCAGCCACACCGGCCACTGGCTCGCCCCCGTCCTCACGCTCGCCTCTGCCGCTGCACGCACCGAGCAGGCCGAAGAGATCCTCGCATGACCATTGTGCACCCCAATCCACTCCAAACATCTGTCATCCTGAGCGCAGTGCGCAGCACAAGTCGAAGAACCTGCGGTTGCTTTTGTCATTGCGTGTGCTCATTTAATTCGAAGACCTTCCGTCAACCGGGGCGAAACGCAGAGCAACCGGAGAATCTGCATGGGCCTTCGCTCTCGCAGCTTTCCGTTCTCGATGGCCCCAACCCAAAACTCTGTCATCCTGAGCGCAGTGCGCAGCACAAGCCGAAGGACCTGCGTTGGCTTTTGCTCCTGCTCCTGCTCCTGCTCCCACCAGCCAAGGCCCAGCTTCCACCCGGCACTACCGACGCCAGCGCCACCCAGACCACCGTCCCCGCGGATCCACTCCGCGCCCGGGCCACGCAAGCCCTGGACAAGCAGGATTACCCAACCGCTCTCAAACTTCTCACCAGTCTCACATCTGCGAATCCCACCGACGCCCATCTCCTCTACAACCTTGGCTTTACCGAGGAAGCCCTCGGCAACGAACCGGGCGCGGCCACAGCCTACCGGAAAGCCATCGGCGGTGATGCTACGTACTTCGATCCCCACCTCGCTCTTGGTCTCCTGCTCGCCCGCACCGGAAAGCTTCCAGAAGCCCGCGCCGAACTTGCCACCGCCATCACCCTCACCACTTCCGACAACGCCTTGAAGGTTCGCGGCTACCGTGCCCTCGCCCGCCTCGACCAGGCTTCCAATCCATCCGCCGCCAGCGCCGACCTTCTCGAAGCCCTCAAACTCTCGCCCGAAGGCGTCGACGATGCCCTGCTCGCCGGGGAACTTGCCGAAGCCGCACGCGATCTCCCCTCCGCCGAGGCTAACTATCGCCGCATTTTGGCAACGCACCCGGATGATCCGGCCATCGTCGCCGCCCTCGCCCACCTCCTCCTTGATCTCAAGCGAGCGCCCGAAACTGAGACCCTCCTTGCTGCTGCCTCGATCCAGCACCCCGGCGATCTGATCCTGAGCAGTCAACTCGGTGCCGCCTATGCCGCTCAAGGTAAGACTCCGGAGGCGATCGCGCTTATCGAGCGACTCCACATCGCCACACCTGCCAACGTCGCGGTGACCAGGCTGCTCGCCCACCTCTACAGCGATGACATGCAATACGAGAAGGCGATGCCGCTCTACGCCGATCTGGTCCTCCAATCACCCGGGGATGCGGAGCTGCTCGCCGATCAGGGCGAGACCCTGCTCCATCTCCACAACTACAGCGAAGCGCAGGCCGTCCTCACTAGATCGATCGCTGATCCCAAAGCCTTTACACGACCTGCCGACTTGGGCAGCGCTGCGGAAAACCTCGCCTTCGCCGCATCGCACAACAATCACCCCGAACTGGTCTTGCAAACACTTTCACTTCGTGATACCGTCTCTCCACCATCGGCCGCATCTCTCTTTCTCGCGGCGACTGCAAATGATTCACTGCATCACGCAAAACTGGCTTCCGCGTTGTACAAACAGTTTCTGGCCGTCGCGGCTGGAAGATACCCGGATCAGGAGTGGGAGGCGAGTCACCGCCTCACCGCTCTTCAGCACTCGAAGTAGCAAGCGCTTCGCCTTCACTGGCTTTAGAGGTGCGTTATGGGCCGTCTCTACAGAAAGTTCTTCACCGCCGCCGCCACTCTCTCTCTCGTTATCTTTCTGCTCCAGACGCTTTCCTGCCGCGCCGCTGCAATCGACGACAGCCTCCCCGACGCCACGCTGCTCGCGCAGATGGAACTCCGTGCCCAGCAGGCCAAACCCCGCGAACAATGCTTCCTCTACACCGAACTGGTGCACGCGATGACCGAGGTCGCTGGCCACCAGATGCTCGCGGGCGAGACGGAGAACGCCGCAGCCACCCTGAAACAGGTTCAGCACTACGCCGAGTTGATCCACCTTGGCCTTGCCAACGACACCAAACGGCTCATGAACGCGCAACTCTTGATGCATCACACGAACCGCCGGCTCGACGAGTACGTCCACAAAGCCGCCTTCGAAGACCGCGAAACAATGGAAGCAACCCTCAAGCAACTCAGTCGAGTCGAAGACGAACTGCTCAACCAGGTCTTCACCCACTAGCCCCAGACCCGACGAAGCCATCATTCACACCCCAAATCTGTCATCCTGAGCGAAGCCCAAGCACCTGTGTTTGCCTTTAGCTCTTGCCCTGCTTCCCTCCAGGCGGCCCCAAACAAGAAATCTGTCCTCCTGAGCGAAGCCGAAGGTCCGCGTTTGCCCTCGCCTTGCCCTCCTTCCTCCAAACCCCCCCGAAAATCTGTCATTCTGAGCGAAGCCCAAGGTCCGCATTTGCTCTTGCCTGTTCTTCCACATTTCAGTACCCTCTGCCTCAAAGCCTTCCGCCGCCATGCTTCGAACCTGCATCGTCGCCGCCCTCCTCCTCGCCCTGTCCCCGTCCCTCTACGCCCAGCGCGAAAGCCCCGCGCTGACCGACGCCGAGGTCGAACAGCTTCGCGACTCGGCATACGTCGCCACCGACCGCGTCCTCGTCTTCATCCAACTCCTCGATCAGCGGTCTAGATCCATTCAGACCCTTGCCACGACTCCCCGGAGGCCCGGCCGCGAACAAGACATCCATGACCTGCTCGAGCAGTTCACCAGCCTTGCCGATGAACTCAACGACAATCTCGACGACTACGGCCCCGCCCATCGCGACATGCGCAAGGCACTCCCCAAGCTCCTCAGCGCCACGGAGCGCTGGGCCACCGCCATCAAATCCCCGGCCGACAACGAGGCGTATACCGTCTCCCGCAAGCTCGCCCTCGAGGCCGTACGTGACCTTCGCGAAGAGTCCACCCGCCTCATCGAAGAGCAGCGCACATGGTTTGTCTCTCATCCACCCCCAAAGGAGACCAAGGGCGAGCCCCTCACCATCCCCCGATGATCCGGCTCATACGTTCTCAACCTCCACAGGAATCCTGTCAAGCGCCGAAGTCCCAAAAGCCGCGCTGCTGCTGCACAAACGCGTGGCATAGTAGATAGGCTCAGTCCGCTATACTGGATACAGCGCCCGGTGAATCCTCACAGCGATGATCTCTTACGTCGATAACTTGCATCTGAAGCCATTCCTCTGAAGCTTCACTCGACGTAGCTCAAAGACATCGGAGGATACTTTGAGCTCCATCTGCGAAGTGTGGATCTCATCATTACTCCCTTTAGCATCTTCATAACTCATTTGTTTTGAATATTTTACGAATAAGTCATTTGTTTTCAAGATTTTGGCGGATTACATTCTGTAAGTTGTCTCGAATGAACAAGTTAGATTTGTCGCAATAAATTTTATTTTAGATTTCTCGCCTACTGAATGGATCCCCCGGGTATTCACGATCGCGCCCGTACCATGGAAGGTCTGGATCCCACAGCGAGACATTTCCTGAGCAAGTGAGCAAGATAGACCATCCCGGCCCGCTACGCCTCTTCCTGCAGCTGTTCGCTCCCGAACCGGCACCACCGCCTTCTGTCCTGCTCCCAACCCAGGCCCCGGACATTCAGGCTTCGAAGCCGAAGCGCCCCTCAGTCCCAAAGCCTGCATCCGCAGCCCATCTCGTCGGCATCTTCGAGCAGGAGTATCGCGCCTTGCGACCGCGCGCGCCTCTGCCGCCATTCGACATTCGCTTTCGCCGCTTCACCTCGCTCAACACCACCATTCGCCTGCGCGACGCCCGCCTCCATGTCCGCCTCTCGGACCTCCTTGAGTCCGCGCCCGAGTCGGTCCACCACGCCATCGCCCATATCCTGCTAGCCAAGCTGTACAAGAAGCCCATCGTGCCCACGCACGCCAACCGTTACCGCCGCCACACCTCATCGGAAGCCGTCTCCCGCCAAGCTGAGCACATTCGCCAGACTCGCGGACGCAAGCGCATCTCTACCCCGCAAGGCCATCGCTACGATCTCGACGAGGTCTTCGATTCTCTCAATACGCGCTTCTTCAACGGGCTCTTAGGCCGTCCAACGCTTACATGGAGCGCTCACACCGCCCGTCGCATGCTGGGCCATTACGATGCGGCTCACAACACCATCGTCGTCAGCCGCGTCTTTGACCGTCACGACACACCCCGCTGTGCAGTCGAGTACCTGCTCTACCACGAGATGCTCCATCTCAAGCATCCCGTCCGCGTTCGAGCCGGCCGTCGCTGCGTTCACTCGCGCGAGTTCCAGGCCGAAGAGCGTCTCTTCCCTCAACTCGATGAGGCCAAGGCATATCTTCGCCAGCTATAGCCAGGATAGATGGCTGCGCCTGGGTCGAAGTGCGGTTGAAAGAAGTGCGGTTTAGAAGTGGTCAATCACGATTCCGTAACCCACTCCTGCTTCATCGGCAGTGTGAGCGACCTGGAATGCCATGAATTTTCCGTCGGTTGAAACGACGGGGTTTGAGGCTTTCCAACCTTCGTAGTCGTTGAAGTGGGTGAGACGCACGAAATCTTTGCCAGAGCCATCGAGCTTCAGTCTATAAATATCGATGTTGCGAGAGCCATGATGACCGCCAAGCTGAGCGACCTGCCGATCGCCTTCGACACAGGTATAGCGTCCATTGGGGAAGATGCCTTCGCACTCGTTGTACGTGCCGGGAGCATTGGAAAAATTGACTATCTTCCCCGTCTTCAGATCAATGCCCATCGAGGACGCAAGGATCTCTGTTCCGGGTGCCAGGCCGCTGGTCTGGTAGCACGTGAAGGTCATCTTGGTGTCGTTGTCGTAAAAGTCCTGTGCTTCAAGGTGGCAGCTTGCATCGTGACTTTCATAGACGACTTTCCTGTTCACGAGCCTTGGGGTCGAGCCCGAGAGATCGAGATCCGCGACTACTAACCTCGAGGTATCTTTCGGCATGTCAGGAAACTGGGCAGGCAGTTCGGAGAAAGAGATCTTCAGATTTTTCTTTGAGATGGCCGCGCCTTCGCTCATCTTGTTGCCGAGCCGGACGGGCTTGGAGCCGAGCTTCTTGCTGAGGTACCACAACTCGTTGTCCCGTGAGCGGCTGGTGTGAATGTCGGTAAACTTCTCCGGGCCCATAAGGATGTAGTCGCCGTTTGAGAGATGCATCACACGAAGGAAGGCCGCCGCGGGAACATTACAGGTGAGACAGCGAACGACGCGGGTCTTGAGATCAATGACAAACGCATCGCCAAAACTTTTGGTCATGAACGCAATGTGCTGGTTGTCCGGCGAGATATCGGCCCGTTCGCCGAAGTGGGTGAGCAACTCCATATTCTTCGGCAAGGAATCGAGCGGATTGCCAGGATTACGTTGAGCGGATAGAGGAAGCACGAGCAACGCCAGTACCAATAAAAACTTCATAGGAGAACTTGCTCTTTCTCGGGAAGTAGAGGTGCGATCGAGGGTAGGACTGCCGATAGCAGGGCAATCGTCGTCATGTCGTCTGGTTGGTTGAATCCAGGGATTGAGGGATCCGTTACCCCACCCTCGGTTGACTATGAAAAGGACACGTTGTGGAGATTGCCAGTTTAGAAGCTGAGCTTGACAGCCGCCTGCAGGATGCGGGGATCGTTTGCAGTCGTAATCTGTCCAAAGTTGCTGGAGGAGAGACTGCCGTTCGGCCCGAAGAAGTTGGGATGGTTGAAGAGATTGAAGGCTTCGACGCGGGCTTTGAGCGTGAGTCGCTCATAGAGGGCAAAGTCCCGGCTGACGGCCAGATCGACATCCGTGTAGTTGGGTCCCCGCAGGCTGTAATGACCGGCATTGCCGAAGGTTCCCAGCGCGTTCTGGGTGAAGGCCGGTGCGGATTTGCCGGCGGTTACATATTGGTACAGCTTTGCCGTGTGGCCGGCACCGGTATAAAGGGGTGCACCTGTACGGTTTGGCCGATCAAGACCAATGCCGGTAAGCGAGTTGTCTATTCCGCTGATTGGATTTACCGGCAGTCCGCTGGTGTATCGAATCAGCGGAGCGATCTGCCAGTCACTCAGCAAGAGAGAGGTGAGCTTGCTGCGTCTGATCTTGCTGGTGGCAATGACGCTAAGATTGAAGATCTTCGGTGAATCATAGCTACAGGGACCATAGTCGCTCTTCGTGTCAAAGGGGTTGGCGATCACGCCTTCTGTCCCAAGGGAATTAACCGGTCCGATACTCATGCACTTCGACCAGGTGTAGTTAGCCAGGACAGTGTAGTTGTTTGCAAAGCGATGCTCGAGCGAGGTGAGCAGGCCGCTGTAGTTGGCATTATTACCATCGCTGGCGAAAACCTGCGTGGAATAGTACTTTCCATAGCTAGGGTTCCGGAGAGTGAGCGCACGCCGTGCCGCCGTATTGCTGGTGGAGGAGCAGGGTTTGCCGACTCCGGGAGATAAAGCCAGGGCACCGCAGGATCCTGGACCGGAGTAGTTGCCCGGGATATAAATAGCGGGGTTGACCTCGTTGCCGATCCACAGGTGATTTGTCTCATTACCGAGGTAAGAGATGGAAAAAATCCAGTCCCGGCCAAACTGATGCTGGAAGCTGGCATTCCACTGCATCATGTTGGTGGGTTTGATATGTGGCGGCAACAGGACCTGCGAGGCGCTGAGTGGGAAAGCAGTCGTCTTTGCCGGAGTCTGGGGTAGCGGGAAGGGGTTGCCGCCGGGAACATTGCTCCAGGGATTGCTGAACTGATAAGGTCCGCTGCCGTTGGTGATGGTGGCGCCATAGGGAAGGTTGTTGGCGATGACCCGGTAGGTGATGAAGGTCGCAACAGTATCGTAAAGAAGTGCTCCGCCTGCACGAAAGGTGGTTTTGCCTTCGCCGTCGGGGTTATAGACGATGCCAAGGCGAGGAGAGAAATTCGTTAGCGTATCATCCGTGAACGATGGGGAGACGCCGGGATCGCCGTAAAAGGATGATCCTGGAGGCGCGTTCGGAAAGACAATGCTAGTCTGTCCCGCGTCAAAGGCCGCACGGGAGAAGGTGCTGCCGCGGTGAAAGTAATCCTGAATAAAGAGCGTTGGCTCCCACCGAAGGCCGGCGTTGATGACAAGTTTGGGAGTGACATGCATGGTGTCCTGCGCGTAAAGCCCAACAACGGTCTGGCGAATGGCATTTTGCTGCGGAAGGCTCTGCTCGTATTTGTTCATTCTTCCAGTCAGGAAATCGAGCAAAGGATCGTTCGTGTAGATCCCACTGAACTGGAATGACCCGTTGTCTTCAAAATGATTGTTCTGGTTGTCGTGGGTGCGGATAATGTCGACGCCAAAGGCAATGGCGTGTTTGCCTCGCAAGAGATCGATGTCGTCAGCCTCCTGGTAGCTGTTGATGTTAAAGGAGCCAAGTGCGCCGGCTCCACTGCCCACATTGAAGCCGCCGTTTGAGACGGAGAGTTGCAGGTAGTTTGTTGTCCCCTGGTAGATATTGGAGACGCCGAGCGACGCTGCATTGAAACCGTTGGCGTTCGGACCACGGTTGTCGCGCCGCCGGCCGAAGGTGAAGTGAAAGGAGTTCACCGTGGATGGATTGATGGTGTACGCATCGCCAAATACGAAGGTCTGCGCGCGCTCCGAGATCCCCGAATTGCCAGTAACGAGGATATTTTTCGGATCGAAGAAGGCTGCAAGATCGTAGTTGTCGAGGAAATAGCGCCCGTAAACGTTATGTTTGGCGTTGATATTCCAGTCAACGCGACCGACATACTGCTGCTCGTTGGAGTGAACTGGCGTTCCCCAGATGACTCTGCCGCATGGATTCGAAGGAATAGGAAGGTACTTGGATAGGGCGACGGCTGCAGGGTCGAAGCGGTTCGGACCGATGCGTGATCCGGCCAAGGCCTGGCCGGTGACCGGATCCTTGATGACGCGCGTTACACCGCTGGCCTGGCAGGCAGGGCTTTCGAGTCCGCTGAAGTCGCCCGCGAGCGCGGCTGGCGTAGGTACAAATGCGGTGTTGTTGGTCGGATCCTGACGAATATTAGATTGCTGAAAGCCGCCGAAAAAGAACAGCTTGTCCTTGATGACTCTCCCACCAAGGGTGCCGCCGAATTGATTTCTTTTAAGACTGTCCTGTTTCGCGGAGAAATAGTTGATCGCATTTACATCTCCATTACGAATGAACTCAAAGAGATTACCGTGCCATTGGTTTGAGCCTGACTTGGTGACGACGTTTACAAGTCCGCCGGGGTGAATGCCGTTTCGCGCGGGCAGGCTGCTGGTCTCAACGCTGAACTCGGCTAATGCATCTGGAAAGGGGAATGGCATATTCACGTTGGTGAAGCTGTCGTTGTTGTCACCGCCATCCAGCAGGTAATTGGTCTGGTTGCCCGCGCCACCTGCGATGGAGATCGATTGCGAACTAAAGAAACTCTTGCTGCCCGTGTTGGTTCCATCGGAGTGATTGACTGCGGCGCCGGAGATGGTGATGAGTTGTGTGGGGTCACGGCCATTCAGCGGGAGATCGGCGATGCGGCGGCCGTCAATGACCTGAGATATGGCGTTCTGCTGAGTCTGCACCATGGTGGTATTAGCTTCTACTTCCACACGTTCGCTTACCTGGCCGACGGTGAGGTTGACGTTGATCTGCGCATTGTCGTTGACCTGAAGGACAATGCCGTTCTGGACGTAGGTCTGGAAGCCCGATGCGGTCACCTCAAGCCGGAAGCCCCCGACTGGGAGATTCGGGATAGTGTAGATGCCGTCCTGGTTTGTGAGGGTGTCGTGCACGGAGCCGGTCTCGACAGAGATCAGCTTGACGCTTGCACCACCGACGACTGCACCCTGCGGGTCGACAATCCGACCGGTGACCGTGGCGACCGAGACAGCTTGACCGTACAGCACGGGAGCAGTCGCGAAGATGACGAATGCTAGCAGCAGGATACAGAGAGAACGACGTTTCCTCGGTTGATTCAACATGACTCAGTTACTCCTGGAGAATTCACCGGAACGACGGTGCTCTCCGGCTTGAGAGGCTTGACTGCGATGTCCTTCGCTCATACTTGTGGCCTCGTACTTACTGTTTTGATCTACAGACCAAACGACGAATTTTCGAGTCTTCCACCCTTGTGCAATTTTCCTGGAACCGCAATATAACATCTTTACTGACGGCCTCACACACTATTCCCTGAGGTGTATATTTAGCAACATCAAAATGTCACATGGTCACACCAATTGTGAAAAAGAATTTCTCTAGCAGCATCATCCGATATAAATCCTGTCACTCAAGAGGTTAGGGTGAATTGCGTGAATGCAGCACGTGGTCTAAAGTGTGTAACTCATCACAAGTTGATGGATGTCTGGTGGTTGATTACAGGAACGGCAAGCAGCTGATATGAATAATTTTGCTGCTGTCCAGGCTTGATCAACATGGCTTGTCTGACGATTGTCCTTGGCGCAAATTCGTTTGTGCCTCATCATCCGCTCTTATCAACTGCCTCAAAGGAGAGTGCAAGACCATGGCATCTGATCCTCGTTCCACCATTCAGCGGCGAGAGTTCCTGAAGCTGGCTGGCACAGCCGCAGCCGCGGTTAGCATTGGCGAAACGGCTCATGCTGCACCAAACCAGAGAATCAGCATTGTGATGGATTCGAGCGATCCAGCGATTTCAACTGGGCCCGTGAAGTGGGCAGTGGGAAGACTTCGGCAGGCACTTACAGCGAAGGGTGCGATCTCTGAAGTTCTTCCGGATGTGAGCAGCGCTAAGGCTCGATCGTTCTCTATTGTAGTTGCGGGTGAAGGATCCAAGCTGGCAAAGGAATTTCCCCCAGCGGGAAATCCGCTGGATGCTCCTGAGAGTGTGCGGTTGACCCCGGGACAACTGCACGATGCACCCGCTGTCTGGGTGTCTGCGCTTGATCCCAGAGGTTATGTGTATGGGCTGCTGGATTTGGCAGAGCGGGTGCAGTTCAGCAAGGGTGATGCAGCCCTGGGATTGACGCTGACCGAAAGCGTGGAAGAGAGGGCGGCGAACGAGGTGAGGTCCGTAGCGCGCGCCTTCTGCAGCGAGGTAGAAGATAAGACGTGGTACTACGATAAGGAGTTCTGGCGAAGATATCTGGATGTGCTCGCAAGCAGCCGGTTCAATCGCTTCAACTTTGCCCTTGGCTTCGGATACGACTTTCCGCGTGGCGTCACTGGGGACTACTTTCACTTTCCGTATCCGTATCTAGTGGACGTTCCCGGCTACAAGGTTCGTGTAGTGGCGCTCGACGATACGGAGCGGGAGCGAAACCTTGAAATGCTCCGCTTTATTGCGTCAGAGACAGCCGCTCGGGGACTTCAGTTCCAGTTGGGCATTTGGACTCATGCTTACGAATGGACGGCTAGTCCACATGCTGATCATCACATTGAAGGTCTGACAGCAGAGACGCATGCGCCCTATTGCCGGGACGCTCTTGCGCTCGTGTTGAAGAGTTGCCCTGAGATCACAGGTCTTACTTTGCGAGTGCATGGCGAGAGCGGGGTTCCGGAGGGCAGTTATCCGTTCTGGAAGACGCTGTTTGAGGCGATCTCCGGATGCGGCCGCAAGATCGAGATCGATATGCACGCGAAGGGTATCAATCAGATCATGATCGACATGGCAGCCGGGACGGGAATGCCAGTAAAGGTGAGCGCAAAGTCCTGGGCTGAGCATATGGGGCTTGGCTATCAACAGGCGGATATTCGCGAGTTGGAGATACCGAGAGCCGACCGTATGGAGGCGGGCATCTTCAATGTGAGCAATGGAGCGCGCCGATTCACGCGGTATGGATATGCCGACTTGTTCCAGGAGGGGCGCAAGTTCGACGTGCTGTTTCGGCTCTGGCCCGGAACGCAACGACATCTGCTTTGGGGTGATCCGGAGATGGCGGCCGCTTATGGACGAACTGCAAATTTCTGCGGTGCCTCCGGCTTGGAGATCTGCGAGCCCTTGACTTTCAAAGGACGCGAGGGTTCAGGACAGCCTGGAGGCCGCTGTGCCTACGCTGACGAGTCTCTAAACCCTAAAGACGGGGACTGGAAGAAGTTCGAGTATACCTACCGGCTGTGGGGACGACTCCTCTACAACCCGGAGACAAATGCCGAAACTTGGCGTAGGTACCTGCGAAGCGATTTCGGTACGGGAGCAGATGCCGTGGAGAGTGCGGTGGCGAATGCGAGCCGTGTTCTTCCGCTGGTGACGACGGCGCATCTTCCGTCCGCCTCGAATCATGCCTTCTGGCCGGAGATCTATGACAACATGCCAATCGTGCTGGGCAGCGAACGTTCGCCATACGGCGACACGCCTGACCCGAAACGCTTCGGAACGGTAAGTCCTTTGGACCCTCAGCTGTTTTCCTCGATTGTGGAGCATGCTCAGGAACTCACGGGCGGCAAGCGAACTGCGAAGTACTCTCCGGTGGAGGTTGCACAGTGGCTGGAGGATTACACGACGGCTTCGAGCCAGGCTCTTTCAGCTGCGCGGCGGCAGGTCTCTTCGCACGCCACTCCCGGGTTTCGCCGGATGGAGGAGGATGTTCTCATCCAGAATGGCCTCGGACTTTTCTTCGCGGCAAAACTGCGGAGCGGCATGCTGTTCGAGATCTATCAGCAGACAGGCAGCGCGGAAGCAGGGCGGCTTGCGCTTGCCGAATATCAGAAGGCACGCGCCGCGTGGGCAGCTATGGCCGCACGGGCCAAGGGCGTCTATCGCTCCGATATTGCGTATGGCGATGTCCCAATGCGGCGAGGACACTGGAGCGATCGTCTGCCGGGTATCGATAAGGATGTTGCGGCTATGCAGGCAAAGCTGAAAGACGGTGCAGGCACGGCGAGTGGAACTGCACAGGGTGCGGAGCAGGCGATTCGCGCTGTTACTGGAAGACCGCGCCGGCCTGCGTCCGATTGCAGTCATACTCCGCCGATCAGTTTTAGGCCCGGCCAATCTCTTGCGGTAACGCTGCGCCCCGGTGGAACAGATGATATGCCCTCTGCGATTCAGCTTCACTACCGGCATGTCAATCAAGGAGAACGGTGGCAAACTTTGTCGATGGAACGGGTGCAACAGGAGTATCAAGCTGCCATTCCGGCGGCCTACACCGATTCAGTCTATCCCCTGCAGTATTACTTTGAACTTGCGAAGGGGATCGACTCAGCATGGTTCTACCCCACCTTCAATAAAACGCTTTCCAATCAGCCCTACTACGCAGTCTCGAAGCGGAGTGTTTAAAGTATTTACTCGTCTTCGGACGCTGATGAGCGCGATTGCCTGAAGCCCGAATCAGTTGCTGTGCCGGGTGGTCCAGCCCGTGCTTGGAACCTGGTCCTGAAACATTCGTTTCGACGGGACATAGGGCGCCATCTTTCCGCTCGGTGCAGTTCCGGTCGGCAGGAAGACATCGACACGCCAGTTGAGAACGTCGGCTACATACAGGTTTCGATTGGGACCGACTGCGAGAAAGTGGGCCCAGGCAAACTGGCCGGGTGCGTGTCCAGGCTCGCCGATGGAGCCGAGGATCGTTCCGTCTGGGCCAAATTCGAGGACGCGATCATAGCCGCCATCGGCCATCCAGATGTGCTGATCCGGTGTGAGGAAGAGGCCATAGGGATAGCCGATGTTGGTCCATTGTTTGAGGAAGTTACCGTCGTAGTCGAAGATCTGGATACGCCCACCCTCTCGATCGGCGACGTAGATGCGGCCCTGGTTGTCGATCACGATCGAATGGGGGAGCTGAAATTCGCCGGGACTCCTGCCGAACGTGCCCCAAGACTTGAGAAACTTTCCACTGCGATCGAACTTCATGATGCGCGAATTACCGTAGCCGTCGGCTATGAAGAATTCGCCGTCTTTACCGAACGCGATGTCGGCGGGTTTGTTGAAGAGCCAGTCCGCTTCTGCCGCGGAACCGCGTCGTCCGAGAACAAGGAGAACGTGCCCACTCGGATCTAACTTGAGAACGATATTGCTTCCGGTATCGGTGATCCAGAGATTATCGTCTGCGTCAATGCGCAGGCCGTGAGGAATCGTGAAGAGGCCTTCGCCGAGACTGCGTATGAACTTCCCTGTCGCGTCGAACTCGACAAGACTCGGCTTACTTCGCTGAAAGACGAAGATGTGCCCCTTGGAATTCAGAGCAACGGCGGCAACCTCTCCTGCCACAGCATCGGCGGGGAGGTGAAAGAAATTAGTTGTGACGTGGTAAGGAAGCTCTGGAACAGGCCGGAAGGTTCCCGACTTTTCCTGTGTCTTCGCCATTGCGCAGAAGCAGAGCGGCAGCACCAGCATCGATTGTAAGAGAAGCTTCACAGCGTCTTCTCTTTTCTGAGTGCCTCGGGCAGCATGTTACGGATGGAGGCGTCAAGCAGTTCGACCATGTGAAAGGCGGGCATTGTCTGCAGTCCGCGCCGGCGCAGGCCGCTCATGAGTTGAAGAAGGCAACCGGGATTAGCAGAGATGACGGCTTCGGCTTTGGTGGCAAGAAGGTTTTCTACCTTGCGGTCGCCGAGTTGACTGGCGGGTTCGGGATTCAGGAGGTTGTAGACGCCGGCGGAGCCGCAGCACAGGCTGGCCTCCTCGACCTCAATTACTTCCAGGCCAGGGATGGTCGAGAGGAGACGCCGTGGCTGCTCGTAGATTGCTTGAGCGTGGCGGAGATGGCAGGCATCATGGTACGCCACACGCATGGGTAGAGGGTGGCGCGGAGCCTGGGCGGGAAGATCGCAGAGAACTTCGGAGATGTCCTTGCACTTTGCGCTGAACGCAGTGGCGCGAATGGCCCAGGCGGGGTCGTCGCGGAGAAGATGGCCGTACTCCTTCATCGTCGAGCCGCAGCCCGCGGCGTTGATGACGATCGTATCTACGTTGGTAGATTCAAAGGCGGCAATCATTCGGCGAGCGAGATGAGCCGCCTGGTCTTCAAGGCCGGAGTGGACCATCAGGGCGCCGCAGCAGGGTTGAGATTGTGGAATGACGACCTCACAGCCTTCCGCAGCGAGGACGCGTGCCGTGGCTTCATTGACGTGCTGAAAGAAGACCTGCTGAACGCAGCCAGAGAGCATACCGACCCGGCGGCGCGGCAGGGAGGCGGCAGCAACATGGATCGGCAAACGTCTGAAGAGAGTCGTGGGAACACGTGGCAGGAGCGACTCCATCGCGCCCAGACGCCTGGGAAGGAGACGCAGGATGCCTGTGGCACGGACAAGCCGTTGCAGACCAGAGCGTTGATACAGCAGCATCGGCAGAGCGAGCAGGCGCAGACGTCTGGCATGTGGAAAGGTCGCGAAGAGCAGCTTACGGAAGAGTCGATCTTTAAGGGGGCGGGGTATATTGCGCTCAACCTGTGCGCGGGTGTCTTCAATGAGTTTGTTGTACTGGACACCGGAGGGACAGGCGGTCATGCAGGCCATGCAGCCGAGGCAGTTGTCCATGTGCACGCGGAAGGTCTGATTGAGCGGAGCTTCACCCTGTGTGGATTTCTTCATCATATAAATGCGGCCGCGAGGCGAGTCCATCTCTTCGCCCCAGAGGACAAATGTAGGACATGCTGGAAGACAGAAGCCGCAATGGACACAGTCCTCGATGAGCGCGATTTCGGGCGGATGATGGGCGTCGAAGTTCGAAGGCGCCGCTGCTTCAATCTGTGTGAGATGCGCCATGTCAGATGCCACCGAGAAAGCGTCCGCGATTGAGAATGCGATGGGGGTCAAAGCGCTGCTTGAGTTCGCGCATCAAAGGGAAGGTATCGGGAAGTGTGCCCCAGGGGTCGAGGGTCATATCCGCAGACTGTTGAAGAATAAACAGGGAACCGTGAGCGGCCTCGAGTTTCTGGCGAAGTTGTAAGATCTGGGGCGACGCAGTGACCGGTATGCTGGCTATCATAACGCCCGTAGCTTGCGTCACCGAAGTTCCGCCCAAAGCGTGGACGGCTGCGGTGAGTTGCGCGATATTGGAGGGAAGCATGGTGGCTTTGACAAGGAGAGACTTGGACGGATCGAAGTGCTCCTGCCTCGCGCGCCATACATTCAGGTGAGCGCTGGAGCCCTCCAGATTCAGACTTCGAGCGAGCGTCGCGAGGGAGTTTGCTTGATCGTGAATAACTTCTGGCAGGGCGACCAATTGGACGTCGAGATGGAAGCCGTCGCTGCTGGAGCGAAGCTGGAGAGATTGCGTGCTGAGATGAGAGTCGAGAAGCTTTAGGAGTAGCTGGCTAAGCGGCTCCACGTCGGGTGAGGTGATCGTAAAGCTTTGGGTGTGTCCGGGGATGGAGTGCAGGCGAAAGGTGATCTCCGTGATGATCGCGAGGGTGCCGAAGGCTCCGGTCATGAGCTTGTGGAGATCATAGCCCGCAACGTTCTTTACAACCTTACCTCCACTGCGAGCAATGGTGCCGTCGGCAAGAACGAGAGTCATGCCGATGATAAGGTCGCGGAGGCTGCCGTACTTGAGGCGAAGGCTGCCGGAGTCGTTGGTGGCGACGACTCCGCCGATCGTTGCGACGTCGGGCCAGAGTGGGTCGAGAGCCACAAACTGATGATGCCTGGCGAGGGCCGCTTGCATGGAAGACCATGTGCAGCCCGCTTCGACGGTACTGGTCATATCTTGCCAGGTGTGTTCGCGCACGGTGCAAAGGCGGTGGGTTTGCAAGATCAACGAAGGCTGACCCGGATAGCCCCAGCTTTGTTTGGTACCGCCACCGTAGGGGGTGACGGTGACGTTGTTCTCATTGGCGTAACGCAGCACCGCCGCAACTTCCTCGGTGTCTGCTGGCGTGATGCAAAGAGAACCTTCACGAAGGCACACCTGTTCATGGCCGCTGATTGCAGCAAGATCTTCGGTGATCTTCGGGAGGTCGACTGAGTTGACCATCATGTGTGCATCCCTTTGTGGGAGTGGGTTCTACTCTGGCCTTGGTTGACGGGGGAGATGTAACTTGATTTGTTTCAGAAATATTCGGCTACTCCTGCGACCTCGAGTGGGTGCGGCGTATAGGGACCGGTTTTCTCGCCACAAAGCCGGGGACGGGGGAAGAGCTTGTCAGGGTTGGCGATCTGATGTGGATCGAAAGCACTCCGGACGAGCTGCATCGTATCCAGGTCCGGCTCGGAGTACATGTAGCCCATGGCCTCTTGTTTCTCTTTACCGACGCCATGCTCTCCGGTGATGGAGCCGCCATGGTCGACACAGAGGTGGAGGATGCGGATAGAGAGATCGATCGCGGTCTCTTCCTCACCGGGGATCGAGGCGTTATAGAGGACGATGGGGTGGAGGTTGCCATCCCCCGCGTGGAAGACATTCGACACCCGAAGACCGGTCGCGGAAGCCATTCGCCCGACCTCTTCCAACACGATGGGCAGTTTGGTACGGGGAATGACGCCGTCCTGAACGATATAGTTGGGCGCGAGGCGACCGGCTGCGGCAAAAGCGGCTTTGCGACCTTTCCAAACCAGAACGCGCTCGTGAGCGCTTTGTGCAAGCCGATCTTCCCAGGCGCCATTTGCCCGGCAAAGCTCACGGACATGATGCATCTGGAGATCGACTTCGGCAGTAGGACCATCGAGTTCAACGAGCAGGAGGGCTTCGCAGGCAGGGTAGTTGGGGTGGACGGAGGCTTCCGCAGCTTCGATAGACAAGCGGTCCATGATCTCCATTGCGGCCGGAAGAATCGATGCGGCGATGATGTCCGAGACGGTCTGCCCAGCCGCAGCGATGGAGTCGTAGGCAGCGAGAAGAACCTGAACGGTTTCGGCACTTTTAACGATGCGAAGGGTCACGGCAGTAACAACGCCAAGGGTGCCTTCGGAACCGACGAAGACGCCGGCGAGATCATAGCCGGGTGCATCCACTGTAGAGGAGCCGAGGTGGACGAACTCTCCGCTGGGAAGAACGACATCGAGGGCAAGGACGTGGGTGGTGGTGAAGCCGTACTTGAGGCAGTGGGCGCCCCCTGCATTTTCAGCTACGTTGCCACCGATAGTGCAGACGCTTTGCGAAGAGGGATCGGGAGCGTAGAAGTAGCCTACTGGCGCAACGCGCTGGGTCACATGTGCGTTGATGACGCCGGGCTCGACGGTAATGCGTTGATTTGGGACGTCGACAGCGAGGATGCGGTTCATGCGGGCGAAGCTGATTACAATCCCGTCCGCAGCAGGAAGGGCACCCCCGGAGAGACCCGTGCCGGCACCCCGGGCCACAAAGGGCAGATGATGTTGAGCGCAGATACGGACGATGGCCTGAACTTCGGCTGTAGAGCGAGGCAGGACAACAGCGGCGGGCAGAGTACGCAGAGCGGCAAGGCCGTCGCATTCGTACGTCTGCAGCTGATTGTGCTCGAGCAGAACCCCGTTCGGGCCGACTGCCGTCTCCAGTTCTTCGAGTATGACTGCGGAAAGTGCTCCATGCTCAAACCTGGTTCGCTTTGGAGAAGAGGTTGACATTGTTGCCTCATTGTCTGCGTTATCGATACGATTGAGCGAAACGGCGGGGAATACTGTATGTAGTCCTGCGGGAGGTTCACCTTCACAGATCATTACTTGTCGACTACTCCAGCATAAACCTCGATTTTTACAGGCACACGCGAGATGTGGTTCACTGCGAGGTGTCAAGTATAGCCGTAGTAGCTTCGCCCTGCGAGATGGGCCAAAGCTGATTCAGAAGCCGCAGAGCGGTTCTGAGCCGCCTGTGGGCTGGTCGCACAGGCGCTGCTCATCCATAGAAAGCTAACTCATGTCGCAGATCATCTTCCCGTCAATCACGCTTACACCTACGACACCAAGATCATCCGGACCATCTGGTTCCTCTTCTCGCATCGTGTACGCGTCGAAGACTTCCGCGCTGGATGTAGATCTCACTACAGGTCTGCAGAGAGTGACAGGCATAACGGCAACGGATGACACATGGACCATCAACGCCGCACTTGTTGCGGCAACCTCTACAAGCCCAATCAGCTACGTCTTGGACGGCGCGGCGCTCTCAAGGACCGTTCTCCTTCCGGCAGCGGGTCATGTGACGCTCGAAGGAACCGGATGGGAGACCGGAATCTTCACGCAAACGGGCACGAACAACGACAGCGTTCATAACGGCGGTCCAGGAGCGAATGTGCCGTTTGATGGCGGCACTTTGACACCTCCTATTCCCGTGCCGAAGATCCTCGGTGGCGATGTCACCATCAAAAACCTGCGCGTGAGCGGCAATCGAGGTGATGGAAAGACGGGCAACTGCACGGGCGGCGATCCTCGTGTACCGGTGAACGCTCAGTCCGTCTTTGCGACAGGTATCAATCTCATGGACTTGAATCGAGTCACGCTCCGGGACGTGATGGTCGATGATTGTGCAACGTACAACGTGAAGATGAGCAACGTGCATTTTGTAGATGTTGACAATTTTTATGCTTCTCGTTCAAAAGGGGATCGACCGCTCAACACCGATGGTTTGCACTTCAGCGGCCCGTGCAGCGAGATTCGCATCTCGAACTCTGTGTTCGAGTGCGGCGATGATCCGATAGCACTCAATGCGCCTGAAGGCAGGGTAGGAACGATCTCCCGTGTGCTTGTAGCGAACTGCAGTATGCGAAACTGCCTGTCGATGATGCGTGTGTATGCCGCGTTGACACCTGCTCTGTCCTGCACCGTCGATGCGGTAAAAATCGTGAACTGCATCGGCGACTGTTACCTGATGGGCTTCAACCTTGGTTACGGGATTGGCGTTCCCGGGAACTATCCCGGCGCGACCCATGCCATCTCCTCGTTCATGGCTGAGAACATCACGATTCTTACGCCGCTACTTGCACAAATCACTAATAACGTTGGTTATCTTGAACTGTCCGGTATCGATTGGACTCTTCCCCGCGGCGGCGGAGGTTACGGGATACGGATAGGAGGCGCCAGCGTCGTCGACACCATCCGGCTCAACGGCTTCCGGGTGACTCCGGTTGCAGAGGGACCAGCTCTTCAAGGACTATTTGCTTCTGAAAATGGGGATTCCAGCCACTTTGTTCATGTCATTATCGATTCGCTCGATACGCAAAACATCCAGAGCCTTACCTACGGAGCGTTTCCGATCACCTCGCTATTTACCAAAATATCCGGGGTCGGTGTGCTGGCCACTGGCTGGGAGTTTCCTGATTCCGTAATGGCGAACGATACGCTCTATCTGTCCGCGACGAGCCATCTTCCTTCCGTGAAGATAGGCGGAGTCGTCAAAACAGTCACTATAAGCTAAGTAGAAAGGTCAATCTCGTCGACCCTGACCGTTTCAATTCCCACGCTCTTCCGGAACTTGTTAGAGTTCGATTTAGTCGCCATCACGGCGACCATCTGACCATCTTCTGCAAAAACCCGCTCACAATTTGGTCAGGTGCCGGCGTAAAGCTGGAACGGTGCCCAGTAGAAAGGTTTGCGGAAGGTGCCGCCGCGGCGAATCATGAGCATCTTGGCTGACCGGAGAGCAGCGGCAGGCTCCACGCCATGGGCCAAACCGTCGTAGAGGTCGCTCATCAGCTGTGGTGTTGAGATATCGTCTATCGCCCACAGAGCTCCAATAACGTGATGCGAGCCAGCGCGAAGAAAAGCCCATGCGAGACCGACGAGACCTTCCCCGGAATACGAGCGGATGCCTGAGCCGTAGCACGATGAAATCGTCACCAGATCGGCATGCAATCGCTGGTCCAGTATCTGCCGCGCGTAGAGCTTGTACGACTCTGCGTCACCTGGCTGTGGGGAAAGGATCACTGCGGAATCGAGAGGATCCGTAGCGCTGGCCATCCCGTGAGTGACGAAGTGAATATAGGCGAACTCTCCGGGCCGACTAGCCTGGAAAGCTGCAGGAGTGGCCTGGTCTCCAGTAAGAATCATTCGTTGCTCGGGTGAGAATTGTCTGGCAATGCTCGCGACCTCTTCTGTGGCGTGAGGAAGTCTTTCATACTCATTGCCGCTGTAGATGGGATCGCCCACCAGAAGAAGCCGCCTGGAGCTCCGATCGAATAGCGGCACGGCGCCATTCTTTGCGAGAAGACTGAGCGACCTTGCGTTGATGATGGTGACGTCTTCAATCCAGAAGTGTGGCCGCTCGCCGGAGGTAAGCAGGGTCTCGAAGTTGAGGCCGTTCATTCCCTCATCCGCGATGACAAAGACCTTGCCTCCAGGCGCGAGGAACTGGCCCGCAGGTTCGACGAGATGGTGATAGAGGGCAGTTCCAGGCGCGTTCTCTTGCGATAGCACATCTTTGAGGGACAGGACGGCCCGGGTATGGCTTTCAATCAGAGGCAGAATCTTTTCTTTTCCGGGCAGCCGGAAGAAGCTCATGCGCGAGGCAGTGATCGCCCAAAGATAAGATGTTGCCGGGCGCAGACAATAGACGAGGATCGTTGCGTTGAGGCGTCGCGCCACGTCGTTCGGGTGTGAAAACGATCTCCGTGCAGCCTCTCTGGGGTTTCCTGCTGGCCCTGCGAGATCTTCTGCGAGCGTCGCAGCGCGACCCTGATCCAGGATCCTGAGCGCGTCCTCAAATCTGCCCTGGCCGAGAAGGTATTCCATGTAGCTGACATAGAGGCTGGCCCCATTCTCTACAAACGGCAGTCGTGAGTTGATATCGCTGACCGAGGACCTCTGATCGTGGAACATCTCAATGGCACGGCGAAACCAGATGTTGGCGAATTTGTTGTCGCCCGCATCCGCTGAAAGCTTGGCGAGGGCGTTTTCGATCTCCCAATGAAGGGATGGTTTAGCGGATGACTTCAGCTCAAGACTGAGAAGCTGATTCTTTGCCGCTGAGGTTTTACCCTGTTTTTCGAGAACGAGGGCTTCGATCAGCGAAGGCCGGAGCGTATCAGAAATATTCCCACGTTGCTCTGCGATTCGCTGAGCCTCACGGGAACGGTTAAGCGCGTCGGGAAGATCACCAGCCTGCAGTGACAGAGAGGCCAGAGCCACAAGCGCATCCCCGGTGTATTCGGCGTTCTGTATGGATTGCGCGAGTTGAAGGGAACGTTTATAAGAAGACTTCGCCGCATCGAGATCCCCCAGGCGGTACTGACTCAACCCGGAGTCGTTAAGCCATCCCACTTGATCGGCCGTAGATCCAAGAGCAGCTGCCCGCTGTTCAGCAAGCTGTGAGTTCGCAAGGGCCTGTCTGAAGTCACCCAACTTGTACAGGGCCCATCCCACATTTCCTGTGGCCTTTTCGAGAGCGAGTCGAGCGCCTATGGCGTTTGCCACGGTGGAGGCTTGCCGGAAGCGGCTAAGGGCTTCATCGTAGTATTCCTGGCGAAGAGCAACGACGCCCAGGTTCAGCAACGCCTGCATCTTCAAGAAGCTGTCGCTGCTGGCGCTCGCGCTGACCAGGCACAGGCGGAAGGCTCGGTCCGCATCTGCAAGCCTGTCCTCCTCGACAGCGACGATGCCGTGGGCCAGCTGAACGCCGGAGCAGGAGAGCTCATCCGGGCACAGTTTTTCTGCATCTTCAAGAGCCTGAGCTGCGCGCGCGGGATCGCCAGTCCGCTTATACGCGATCGATAGAAGGGTGCTCCGCATCATGGCGAGTGAGACGTCAGGGGGATTGCCGGGTAGTGAAGGCTTGAGTAGAAGGAGCGCTTCCTGATAGCGACCCTGGTAGAGCCGCACCTTCGCCTGCTGCAAACGAAACTTCGGGGCCCACAGCGGATTGCTGGCACTGACAAGCGGAGAAACCCGAAGACATTCAGTATCTGCCTGAGCGAGTTCTCCCGAGATGAAGCGCTGTTCGATCGAACTATACAGCGCCCCTGGGGAGACCGGCGCTCTACGGCTACATTGGACGGTGAGCAAAGACACAGCAGCGAGTGAGACTATGGCATAGTATGACCGTTTGAAAACGCCGAGCAGACGCTCAGGGTGCCGTGGGCGACGCAGCCCAACTCCAGCCGGAGCATCGTGAGTTGTGCGGAGAAACGGCTCACCAGCATCTCGCCAAAGAATATGTGGCCGAAATCCGGAACGTGAAGCATGGGTCCAAACGCCTCTATCGGGTCTTCCGCTTCGACCTCCTGAACCAGCGAGCATAGTGAGCTTCCCTTCTCGTCAAGATCGGTCCGGGGGTCGGACATTGCGAATCGCGAACCGAGGCGCTCGACGGCACGCTTCTGAAGGCCAGTCCGTTCCCCGTACTGCTCTTCCGCAGTCTTCAAAAGATCGCTGAAGCGCGGCGACCTGCCACGGGTTGCTAGTGACTTACCCTCTTGATCCAAACCCTCGACTGGCCTGGGGCTGAACGCACGCTTATCCCATGTAGGATTTACGGCGGCACCATTGACCCGCAGGTTGACGTATTGCGCGCCGTTCAACGATATCTCCGCAAAGCCTCTGCCGTAGGGATGCATTACGGAGACTTGCGCGACGATTCTGTCCGCTGTAACGACTTCGAAGATGTTCAGCCGCTCGACGCTCGCTGTTGCGATCGTTCTCCAGCTTCCATGCTCACGGTCTTCGCTTCCAAAGACGGTGACCTGGGCCGACTCGAAGGAGACAAGCCCGTCCATGTGGAAGCGATCGGCCCGAGATGTACTGAAACCGCCAGCCTGTGCAAGCGAGACGGAGGCGCGCGTTGCCAAAATTCGATCCAGCGGCAGCTTGAGGATGCCTCCCAGGGCGCTGGCGTCGGCATGATAGTAAAAACCGGTCTGATTACTGGCATTCATCGATGCTCCTTCGACATTCCGTACTGATTTAAGTTGATTGGGGGTACGACAGGCCCGGTCTACTTGTGGAGCTCGAGGACAAACGTGTGTGTAGCGAGGTCCACCAGCTTAGCACCAGAAGCGTCATTTTGCCGGATGCCCTGAATTCGAAGGGTATTTTCACCCGCCCGGGTAATGGCTGCGGGAACGTGGATCTGCACCGTGTCCTTTGCCTGCTCAGATGACACATCGCCATGCCAGACCAGAACGCCTAAAGGAGAGTAGAGAGCACATCGATAGCTGGAGTACATAGCCAGTGCGGGAATGTCGACGGAAAGCAGGAAGGAGCCATTCTCTGGCGCCATGATCCGGAGCGTCTTCGCTCCTCTCGCTACACCTCCGGCAAGCACGAGGTTGTTCAGAACCGCGGGTGTCTCCACCTGCGCCACCTGCCGCCTCATGCCGGGAACAACGACAAAAGTCTGATACATGATAAGCATCAAGCAGGCAGCTAATGCGGGCACCATCCAGGCAGGACTCAGGAGCCATTGAAATCGGTGTGCCACCTTCCGCCGTGTTGGATTGCTGACGAGGCCGGGTACTTCCTCTGCTCGGACTCCCTCAAGCAGGGTGACACCGGACTTAACATCCAGCGCACACAAATCGCACTCAAACATGTGTTCCTCAAAGAGGTCCCGCGACTCACCGGTCAGCTCTCCCAACAGGTATCTCTCGACCGACATTTCGCGAAGTGCGTCTCCGTGGTCCATGCTGGTCATACCTCCAAACAATCAATGGTGAAGGAACTTCTCGGATCGTTTCAAAGAAGCGGGTGACTTCTTCCGCCAGTCAGCTCGACTTCATGATCCTTGATTTCATGATCATCGATTCCTTCTTGTATCCCTGGCGAAAGGCTTGCTTGGCACGATGTACCAGAACGCGCATGTATTCTCTACTGATACCGAGTTCCTGACAGACATCATCCTTGTCACGCTCCTCGACAAAGATAGCTCTGAGAATCCTCCGATCCCTCTCTCCGAGTGATTGGAGCACATCATGAACTGTCTCACGGGTCTCGCGTGAGATGACTTGGCGAAGGGCGTCCGGCTGACGATCCAGCAAGTTTGCCGCGACCGTCTCTTCCAGGGGCATCGTTCGCTTGCCAGCGCGGTAGTGTTCAAAGAGCACGTTGTTGCAGATGGAGTTGACCAAGGCCCCGAGGCGTTCACTATTCCGAATGCCACCTTCGCTTCGCAGCAGCAGAAAGGTGCGCGCAAACGTCTCCTGTTTTACATCCTCGATCGACTGCTGTGATTGCAGCCGCGACCGCAGCTTCAAAGCGATTAGTTCGCTGAAGTACCTGACGAAATGCTGTTCCGTCAGTCCATCGCGGCATCGAAGCTTGTCAAGATAAGTGGCATCGAACGCTTGAAACTTCACCAACCTACCTCCGCTTTGAGTTGCAGGAAGTCTACACCAGGCAATCTCGCGTGAGTGAGTTGAGGCGCTCACACTCATTACATTGACTAAACATCTTAACGCATTGTGAAACGAATAGCCGCCGTACCACACCATCTCCATGGAATCCAAGATCATGTGTTTGGCTCAGGCTCTCTTGACTGCCGCACCCGGCCTGGACCACGGTTTGCATGACTCAAAACGTAAGTGATGCCTCCCGGATGTTCAGCAAGAATCAAAACATGGGTCTACACCGCTTCTGTAGTACTGTCTTACTCTCCCGCACTTAGTCTCTCTGCTACCTACCTCGTTCCGGCAACTCCGGCGCGAGATAGGTAGCGAAGTTTCATACTGACTACTCTGTACATGTTCCTCGTGGTCCTGGGGCCATAAGGCGACTAGTCCGTCGCGGCCTTCCCCGCAATTGCCCGCTGCCTCGTACCTTTGAGGCCCTGCAAGGGATGTGCTGAAACGGCCTGGGTCGATCAACACCATCGTTCTAGCGACGGATCGAGCGGGTACAGCCTGTCATTTGCGGGACGCCTCATATACCAAATTCCTCAAAGAAAGGATGCGGCCCTTTGGATCTTTAGTCGAAGCTTCAGATCGTTTTCTATACCGCTCGGCTTGAAGGGATGCGTCCAAATCGAGTTGCATCAGCAGCTACTGCGCGAGATGCTCAAGCAGAGTTACATTGCACGTTACAAAACACTCAATAGCGTCACTGCTGATTCCCGTGAACGTCACCGATGCTGACATTTCGATTACCGACGAACACGGGCGAACGATTTGCTCAGCGATCTTCGGCGGGTTTAACAGCTATCATATGGTCTGACCAAACGTGAGTTTACAAACTTCTAGCAAACAGACCATAATGAACGGCACATCCAAAACAGGAGCTACTTGATGGTTTTCATGAGTACGGCCTTGTCCCACAAGTCAGGTTTGCTTCTACTGTGGTATACCTTCTCTGCCGGTCCCTTGCAACGCTGGGTTCAGGAGTACGACCCTACGCATCATTGGTGGCTCTCGACACTCTGGGCGGCGTTGCCGTTAGTAGTCCTGCTGACGACAATCGCCGGACTCAAGATAAAAGCGCACATTTCGGCTTTGATCGCGCTCGCCACAGCGCTTGCGATAGCCATCTTCATCTTCCATATGCCTGCGTACCTGGCCGCGCTGGCGACGGCCTCCGGTGCCGGGTATGGCCTCTTCCCTATCTTCTGGATCATCTTTCCAGTGATATTCATGTATCAGCTGACGGTGCGGGCAGGAAGATTCGGCATCTTGCAGCAGTGCCTAACCGACGTGACCGAGGACAGCCGTCTCCAACTCCTGCTAATTGCATTTTGCCTCGGGGCTTTTTTCGAGGGTGCGGCAGGATTCGGAACACCTGTAGCTGTATGCGGAACCATTCTACTTGGTCTCGGTTTCAGTCCGTTGCAAGCAGCTGGACTCGCGCTGCTTGCAAATACCGCACCAGTAGCCTTCGGAGGCCTCGGTATCCCCATCATCGCTTTGCATGGAGTGACGGGCCTCGACACGATGATGCTTGCACGCGTTGTAGCCACACTGCTTACGCCATTCTGCATTCTGGTTCCTTTCTGGCTGATCTGGGCATTCGCCGGGTTTTCCGCAATGCTGGAGGTGTGGCCTGCGATTCTAGTCGCCGGTGTCTCGTTTGGCTTTACGCAACTGGCAGTAGCACGATTGCACGGACCCTGGCTGGTCGATATCAGTGCCTCGGTCGTCAGTATTGCCACCTTGATTTTGTTTCTTCGCTTCTGGAAACCGAGGCGCATTTTAGATGCAAAGCGCGACGATATGACGCACCTTCCACGGGCCGTGAACGCCGGACGTGCCAGCATTGTGCTACGCGCGAGCCTGCCTTGGATCATACTTACCGTCTTTGTGACTCTTTGGGGTACACCGAGCTTCAGCACATGGATTGACGGGTTGAGCACCATGCGCTTTCATATACCGGGATTGGATCAGGTGGTCTTCCGTATGCCTCCAGCCGTTCCGAAGCCCGCCGCGGAAGCAGCAGTCTTCGTGTTCAACTGGTTATCGGCAACTGGTACGGGCATCTTCCTCGCGGCACTGGTCGCCGCAGTCGCAATGGGACTTCGAGCTCGAGATATTCTGACTACCTTTGTGGCAACCATAGTCGCCACGCGCTTTACGATGATCACGATCGCTGCCCTGATGGGACTTGGTTTCATCACGCGCTTCTGCGGACTCGATGCGACACTCGGGCTAGCTTTTGCGCGCACAGGAGTTCTGTATCCATTCTTTGGAACGCTCATCGGCTGGCTCGGAACCGCATCAACTGGATCCGACACATCCTCCAACGTTCTGTTTGGAAGTCTTCAAAAATTGACCGCGCAGCAACTCGGTATTTCACCGTACATCATGGCAGCCGCAAACTCCGGCGGTGGAGTGATGGGAAAGATGGTTGCTCCGCAAAGTGTTGTTGTGGCGAGCACCGCGACAGGCATTTACGGAAAGGAGGGCAGTATCCTGCGTTTCGTGTTCCTCCACAGCCTCGCATTGGCGTGCCTGATGGGCTTACTCGTCTCTCTCTTCATCTACTTTCCTGCGCTCACGCGCTTTCTTATCTCTTGATCTGCTTGCTTGACGGAGATCAGATTCTACTTAGACGATTGAAGATCTTCTACCTGAAGTAGACCTCTTCGACTGGAACTCATGTTGCTCGACAACTTGAATCACGAGCTGCATGGTTTCTTCGAGATGCCGTCGCACAGCGGTCCGAACAGCAGACGGCTTATGTTCCGCAATGCCCGGGAGATCGCCTCACGCCGTTTGAGAACGGCGGGTGCGACGTTTGGGATCAGTACCTTGTAATAGAGCCACGGTCGCATGACATTTTCGCAGTAATTGCACGGCGTTCTGCAGTACGCCATTGTGCGGCAGCTGCGATGGCCAGGTGAAAGCTCATATCGACTTTCAGAATAGAAGCCTTCGTGGCGATGCTGTCGCGCATCTGTTGAACGGCTTTGTCGATCCTGGCAATCTCGAGTACTGAGGCGCGTTGCGCCGCAAGTCCTGCTAGGTTCTCCTCAGTGACAGTTCGGGCTTCCATAATGTCCTGGAGTTCGTTGTCATCCGTACCGGTAAATGCTCAGAGAAGCGGCCGTGAAAGGAACTCCGAACGAGGACAGACAAAGGGTTACGCCGGTACGATCCAGCCGAACTTCGGTCTCGGCGAAACTTTTTGGCGCACGCGAGACGTACGTGGGGTTCAATCCCGACATCTCGGACAACTCAATGTTGGAGATCAACGGCAGCAAGATCAACGGACGGTACTTTCGCCAGGAGTATGCGTTGAAGGGCGGCAAGGCTGTTGGTCACTACTCCAGCGAAGCTATTTGCCGCCGTGGAACATCAAAACACTTCCTGCGATGGATGCGGCGGTGATCTCATTATGATTAGTTTAAGCGCCTCCTCGTAGTGAGAACAAAGGGATACTTGATGACAGTAGCAGAGCCTAACGCGTGGAGTGCTCTGTCTTCCACTATCCGTTGCGCGAAGTGATTCCCCTCACAAAGCAGAAAGTAAGCGTGCGCGTTCCCCGCGGACGGCGCGTTCCCCGCGTCCACCTGCTAGTTGCTGGCGTTGACGCACGTATACGAACAAAGGTGGAGGGATTCGCTCAAAGTGCCTCTGTCAACCCGCTCGAGGTGGTTGTAATCGATCTTGCTTGAGCAGCGCGTAGAATAATTCTTTTGCGAGTCTTAGTGATCTCGGCGAAAACCGTGAGGCCTTACCGAGATGATCCAGAGAGACTCGAAGATCAGGCTATTCGGGCAAAGACATAGGGACCTTCCGGAACAAGTACAACGCGGGCTCCAGTGGAAACATCGCTGAGAGCGGCGGCAATCGCTTCAGGGAGTGTAGCGAAGCTCGACGCGGCCAAACTGCCAAGGCTGGCTGGTGAGATTCCGGGAGTGTAAAAGAACAGATTATGTTTCAAGCCTGTGAGAGCAAGTTTTTCCAACTGCCACTGGTCTACTTCGACAACAGTCTCGCGAATTTGATCAAGATAGGCCTGATAACCGGAGAACGCTGCGAGTTTACGCGCGAACTCGGGAGAGCCAACTCCTTCGCTGCACTGGCCGAGGGTCAGAATGGTGCCACCTTGCCTGACGATGTGCTGTGCCGCAGTAACACCCTTAATAGTTTGATAAAAGGTGAGATCGAGAGGATGGCCGGCGGCGCTCGTGATGACGACATCAGCCGGGCCGGAAAGTGTTTCGAGCGTTGTTTTTCGCAAAAATTCCACGCCCACAGCGTGGGCTTCTACGGGAGAGCCGGCGAAAACTCCCGAAATTTCCCTGTTCTGTGTCAGTGTGACATCGAGGATAAAGTCGTGACGGGCAACTCGCGCAATTTCGAGCAATTCATCATGGAGCGGATTTGCAGCGATCGAACCTTCGGTCGCCATGGGGTCTCGCATAAACTTTGGGGAATGGATGACCTTGATGGTCTCGTGTGCGGCAAGTCCCGGGGCGACAAGTTTGCGACCGCCAGAGAACCCGAGCATCAGGTGCTGCTCGATGAACCCAAGAGTGATGTGAAGATCAGCAGCCATGAAACGCTCGTCGATATGGATCGGTGTGCCGCGCTTTGTGGAACCGAGGTACCGGTGGTCGCCGAGGGCCCGTGCGTCATGATTGACCACGCGGTACGTCGCCGCAGTCTCCGGACCAACAATGCACCGGATCTCTTCGGGAGTCGCGGCGCGATGCAGGCCAGTCGCGATGAGAATAGTGACCCCCGCGATTGGGATCCCAGCAGCGTGCAGACGGCTTAGAAGCGGAGGCAGGGTGATCTGGTTGGGCGCGGGGCGGGTAATGTCACACACAGAGATCGCTGCCGTCTTCTTCCCAGCGGCTAAGGCCGCCAGGGGGACAGAGCCGATCGGATGATCGAGCGCGTCGTTCAATGCGCCGATCATGTCGGCAAGCGGCGCTGCAGAGCGGCTTTCGATGGTTTCGTACGCTGGTCCCTGAGGTAGAGCAAGATCAATTCCCTCTTTTCCGAAGGCGAAGCGGATGTTCATAGATCACTCCTTTGTACGAAAGAGACTCTTCCATCATCTTGATTGAGTCTGGCCAAACCTGTGTACATGTGGCGCTACTGTACTTTACAACTCAAGAGGATCCGCAGGTCACGCAGGTTGTTTCCTGTAGGCCCGGTCTCAATCGTGTCGCCTAGGGCGTGAAAGAGAGGAAAGCTGTTGAAAGTCTTCAACATAATCTCAAGATCCAGGCCGTGGGCAGTGGCCCTGCTCCAGGTAGTTCGATCACATGCCGCACCCGCTGCTGGACTGTTACCGTCGATCCCATCGGACCCTCCACTCAAAACAGTGAACGTCAGGTTTTCTTCTGCGATGATGCGCGCACACTCAAGAACGAATTGCTGATTTCTGCCCCCAATCCCGTGCCGATCCGCCAGCTTGACGGAAACCTCTCCGGCCGAAATCACACACGCTTTTGGATGCTGTTCTTGGAGCACTTTCAGCCGATCAATTAGATATCGAGCCGCCCGGCGATATTCCCAATCATCGCAGCCGTTATCGATGGTCACAGCAAAACCGGCTTCAGTAGCCAGCCGGGCAGCATTGCTGCAAAGGTCTTTGCTCGATAAAAGCGATATCCACGCCGAAGTTTTGAATGCAGGATGATCTCTTTTCGGAGTCTCCTGTAAATGAGAGCTTTGAAAGAAAGCGAGGACCCTGGGAGGAAGAGCCAATGCCTCCGGACTCGACTCAATGACCTGCAGACATTGTTTCATCGTTGAGGGATCGGGAAGAGACGGTCCGGAACCAACCATGTGCGATGCGTCATCAGGAACATCCGAGATGAGCAGGGTGCACTGCGTCGATCCTTGAGCGGCGATTGCGAGTCGCCCTCCTTTTACCTGCGAAAAATGCTTACGCAGAGAGTTCATCTGCATGATTGGCAGGCCAGACCGGACGAGCGCGCCATGAAATCCCGCTGTCTCTTCAAGAGTAATCTCAGGATTTAGAGGCTTTTCCACCATCGCAGAGGCTCCTCCGCTGATGAGAAAGAGAACCAGTGTTGTTGGGTCTGCTTTTGCGAGCAAGTGCAAGATGGCATCGGCGGCCTGCCTTGAAACGTGATCGGGCAGAGGGTGGCTTCCACGAAAAAACTGGATATTGCTGTTTTGTGTTTCTGGCAGGATTGAATCGACGACCACGCCCTCAAGAATCTGCCCGGGAAGGAGAGCGGGATTGAGAATCGCCAGAAGAGTCTCACACATCGGCACAGCAGCTTTTCCAATAGCCACGAGCATTACACGACGGAACCTCTGCATCGAATAAACCATCTCTCCGATGTAAAGCCACCCATCAGCGTATCGGACCCGGCTGTGAATAGCAGTGGAAGTGTCCACCTGATCGAGTGTGTCTAAGAAAATTGATCGTGCTAACGTAAGTAGATTCATAGACTTCAACTCGACCTGGATGCGTCTTTCCTGCTTACGATACGATAGTCGGGACAAAGTCGCGTTGTGCTTGGCATCCACTCAGGCCATCTCGGCGATGCTTGAAGGTCTGAACGGAAATGCTGATTGTAGTCTGATTGTCAGGCCAATCTCAATATGAACCAAAGCGCGCATCCCCAGAGATCATATACTGTGTTGATCTCTCTTCCCGTGGGAGGCAGAAAAGGCAGACCATGACAACGCGCCGCGAGCCCCGAGCAAGAACTATGCAGTCAAAAATCCGTCCCGTCAAGAAAACTTCAATCAGCGATGAGATTGTAGAGCAAATCATGTCACTGATCGCGAGGGGTGAACTGAAGGCGGGTCAACGTTTGCCCTCAGAGCGGGAACTCTGCAAAAATTTCGGTGCTGGCCGGTCTTCGCTGCGGGAAGCTCTCCGTTGCCTATCCATTGTCGGAGTCCTTACGGCGAGAGTCGGCGAGGGAACATCGGTCGCTCTCGATGGGGAGAAGTTTCTAGGCAAGATCGTGGAATGGAGATTGATTACTGAGAAACATGATGTCGAAAATCTAATCGAGGTGCGCCTTGCGTTAGAAAGCGTCGCGGCGGCAAGCGCGGCAGAACGGTGTACCCCGGCTGATCTCAAAGCGTTTCAGGTCTTGCTCGACAGAATGAAAGGAGCCTTGAAAGATGAAAAACGTTTTGCAGCTTACGATCTTGAGTTTCATGTATGTATCGCCAAAGCCTCAAATAACACCCTGCTTTTCGACCTTATCTCCATGATTCGAGGTCAACTGGCTCTTGTCCTTTCAAAAGTACTGGCACTTCCGAATGCACGGCCCCTATCCCTTAAGGAGCACGCAACGATCGTTCAGGCAATCGGCCGACGCGATTCCTGCGCTGCACGTCAGGCGATGCAATCGCACCTCGATGCGGCACTAGCACGGTATCGCAAGGCGGTGCAAAGGAATGTTGAAATCAGCACCTAACAAGATGTATTATCCCGATTTAGGCTGTATATCGTCCGAGAACCTAATCCTTGACTGCGAAGTCCTGTCGTAAAGCTGCGAAAACGTTCTCAGATGGTAACTCCCTCTGCGACAATCACGCGTTTATAAGCCAAAGCTGTGAGGAAGTCAGGGAACTTTTCTGCTTTGATCATCTCTTGCATCAGAAGCGCGGCATCTTCACATGCCCAGTAGCGGTCCGCAGCTACGAGGCTTTTCATGCGTTCCAGTTCGCCGTCGATAAATAAGTCACATAGTTCCGCTGTCACCCGCCTACCATCCTCTAAGTTCGCTCCATGATGAACCCACTGCCACAACTGAGCCCGACTGATCTCCGCCGTTGCTGCATCCTCCATCAAATTGAAAAGCGGAACGCATCCGATGCCTCGCAGCCAAGCCTCCACATAGCCGAGTCCCACCGCAACGTTCAGACGCAACCCGGCCTCCGTCACCGCTCCTTCGGGGAGGCTCAACAGATCTTCGGACGTGACCTCAAAATCGTTCAGCTGCTTGTCGATCTGATTCGCTTGCGGCATGATTCGATTGAAGACCTCGAGGGCGACCGGAACCAGCCCTGGATGCGCTACCCAGGTGCCATCGTGTCCATCCGTTGCTTCGCGCTCTTTATCCGCGCGCACTCCCGCAAGAGCGCGTTCGTTCGCCTCTGGATCACTCTTGATGGGGATCAGGGCACTCATCCCTCCCATCGCACTAGCACCGCGCTTGTGACAAGTTTTGATTGCGAGTTTTGAATAGCTCCGCATGAAGTGTGTTGTCATTCCGACTTGTCCTCGGTCGGGGAGAACGACGCTTCGATCACCCGCAAATTTCTTGATGAATGAAAAGATGTAATCCCAGCGTCCGCAGTTCAGTCCTGCCGAATGATGGCGCAATTCGTACAGAATTTCGTCCATCTCAAAGGCGGCCAATATCGTTTCGATAAGCACCGTAGCCTTTATCGATCCCGCAGGAATTGAAAGCTCCTGCTCTGCCACAACAAAGATCTCATTCCAGAGTCGCGCTTCTAGGTGACTTTCCATTTTGGGCAAATAGAAATACGGTCCTGAGCCGCGCGCGAGTAGTTCTTTTGCATTGTGGAATGCATGCAGGGCGAAATCAAAGATCCCGCCGCTGACCGGCTCGCCATCTATGAGCAGATGAGCTTCGTCGAGATGCCATCCGCGTACGCGCACAAACAACACCGCGGGCTCCTCAATCAGCTTGTAATTTTTGCCTGTCTTTGGATCCTCAAAGGTGATTGTCCGCCTGACGGCATCCCTGAGGTTAATCTGACCTTCAATCACATTGGTCCATGTCGGGGTTGTCGAATCCTCAAAGTCCGCCATGAACACCTTGGCCCCGGAGTTGAGCGCGTTAATCACCATCTTGCGCTCTACCGGACCGGTAATTTCCACGCGGCGGTCCAGCAGGTCCGCAGGTGGGGGATCCACACGCCACGCATCCTCCCGCACGTGACGGGTGTCGGGGAGGAAATCTGGCCGCAAGCCTGCATCCAGCCGGCTTTGCACTGCTGCCCTTTTCGCCAGCAACTCCTTTCGGGTGGCGTTAAAGCGCCGATGCAACAGAACCGCGAACGCAGTTGCCTCTGGTGTCAGAATCTTTGTGAATGCACTCGCTACCGGTATTTGAAAGTGCACTGCTTCGTCAAGATCGGTCATACCATCTCCTGTTCTTATCCTCGGTCTGTAGATACACTAAATCTCACCCCGCAACAGATCCATTATCTTCAAGTCCGTTAATCAAATCAATCTAACCTCAAAGGCAAATCTGTACAAGTTTCGCTTGCACCATTGGAGACAAAGTCAAGCAGGCAAGCAGGACCACGCTTCTGCAACTTGACAGTAAATGTCAGACCAACATACCATCTTCCACGAGATCAAGGGACGGACTTGCACAACCTCGAAAGCTCGGCTTCAGGTAAGGCACTCTGCCAGACCATACTTGATTACGAGCCCGATTGGATCATGTAGAAGCTCAGCATGCGCCTTTCTTCCTTCAAAATGAGTCGACTTTGTTAGATCGACTCATTTTGGAACCGACTATCAAATTTGGCCATCCCGTGAGCCAGAGGTTTGAGATAAATTGGTTCGGCAGCACAGTGCTAAGGCCAGCAGTGACTCCGGGCGAAGTCCGGGAGGAGAAGAACATGGAGTCTCAAGCTAGAAGATTTGTCTTGCTTCTCGCACTAATTGCCGCTGCAGCAGGTCACGTACTCGCGCAATCCGCAAATGCAACGTTGTCAGGCTTCGTTCGCGATTCGCAGGGAGCTGTCGTACCGAATGCAAAAGTCACAGCGGAACAGATCGCTACACACCAGATATACAACACGGTATCGAGCGGCGATGGTGTCTATAACATCCTGAATCTCCCGGTTGGGGAGTACAGAATTACGACCGAAGCTCCTGGCTTTAAGACGGCAGTCGTTCCGGCGACCACGCTGCAGACTGCTCAAGTGGCCTCGCTTAACGTAACGCTTTCGATCGGCGCCGTGACCGATCAGGTCGTCGTCACCGACACAGTTCCTCTCATTAACACAGAGGACACCTCCATCGGTCAGGTAGTTGAAAACCGGTCGATCGAAAGCCTTGCCTTGAACGGCCGCCAGTTCTGGCAACTCGTCGCACTCGTACCCGGTGCAACCTACACGCCGGGTGGCCAGGGAACCCGCACCGGCGGCAGTTCGATTCGCTCTTCCGCGGTGAACGTGCAGATCAACGGCACAGGCTTTATCTATAACGGATGGATGCTCGATGGTGTCGATGTGACTGAATACGAGCAAGGTGGGACCAACGTGCAGCCGAACGTGGATGCGCTGGCCGAGTTCAAGGTGCTTGGTGCAAACATGCCGGCGGCATACGGTCACACTCCGAACATGGTCACTGCAACAATCAAGAGCGGTACCGACAAGTTTCATGGCGAACTCTTTGAGTTTATCCGTAACGACATTGCGGACGCCCATAACTACTTCGCGCGTACATCCAAGAACATCCTGAAACGAAACCAGTTTGGCGGTACGCTTGGCGGTCCTATCATTCATGAGAAGGCATTCTTTTTTACCGACTTTGAAGAGACGCGCCAGAGCCAAGGCATAGTCTTCAACGACATAGTTCCAACTGATGCCGAGCGAACTGGAGATTATAGCAGTGCTACTGTCAAGCCGCTCAATCCACTGACTGGCGCACGCTTTCCAGGAGATAAGGTACCAATCTCCCGACAAGCTGCCTTTTTTCTTCCCTACTTGCCGACGCGTGCGCAGGCTAACTTTACTGCTCCACAGTCACTCATCATCAAGAAGGGCGACGGAAAGATCGATGCAGCGCTGAGCACGAAAGATCACCTGATGGGGCGTTATTCGATCACAGACAACATAGAGAGCGATCCCAATCAATTTCAGGCTCTTGGGCAACAAACGCTGGCGAGCCGTGCGCAGAATATTGCGCTTACGGAAGCACATACTTTTGGAGCGAAGTGGCTAAATCAAGCTAGCTTTGGCCTCTATAAAGACATCTTCCTATTCAGCGCCGTGCTGCCCGGCACCAACTTTGTTGCTGGAGCCGGTATCACCGGATACGAGCAAACACAATTAAGCCCGAGCTTTCCATACATCACGCTTTCAGGTTACTCAGCATTCAACGGTTCCGGCAACGGCAACCTTCCCAAATCCAATCGCATTCGCACGTGGCAGTATGGCGATACGGTGAGCTACAGCGCAGGAAAGCACGAGATTCAACTTGGAGGGCAGCTTTACTACCAGCGGCATGCCTTCTTCAATGGGCAGGCGCAAGAGGGCCAGTTCAACTTCACCACTAAATATTCCAAAGATGCCTTTGCTGACTTTTTACTTGGATATCCGTCGTCGGTATTTCGTGCATACCCACTTTCGCTCTATGGCGAAACAGCTTATCAATGGGATGGCTTTGTCCAGGACACATGGCGGGTACGTCAGGACCTTACCTTGAACGTCGGCTTGCGGTACGAACGCAATCCCTTCTTCAACGGCATCAATGGCCAGACGTCTGGTTTCGACTACAGCACAGGTAAAATCATTGTTCCTGAGAATCACGGAAATCTCCTCAATGCGAACGCGCAGCCAGAGATTCCACTGCTTTTGCCGCTTTACCGTGACCGCATTGAAGGTTCTGACAGTCTCGGTCTCCCTCAATCGATTCGTAGAACCGGGCCCGGGCAGCTCGCCCCTCGTTTGGGTTTCGCATATAAGGTCGGAGGTGGCGAGAGAACTGTCATCCGTGGCGCTTATGGAGTCTTCCCAGTGTACCTCGATACAAATCTTGCATTGCAATGGGTAAAGGTTCCTCCATTTGAGATCACGCAAACGGTCAATAACTCCGTCGGGAAGCCTGGCTTTACATTTGCGAATCCCTTTAATGGACAAGCGCTGATCTCCGCAAATACTGCTGGAGCTATCTGCCCAGGCACTAATGTAGCCTACGCGACCTGCGTAGCACCAAATGTGTTCTCCGCGCCGCCTCAGCTGCAGCATACCTATATGCACCAGTACAGTCTGGCAGTACAGACCCAACTGATGAGAAATCTTTCGGTGGAGGTTGCATACGTCGGAAACAAGACAGTTCACGGGCAGCTGATCTCTGTTCCCGACAATGTTCCAGACCCGGGACCTGGCACCATTCAAACCCGACGAGCATACCCTCAATGGGGTGAGTTCTTCCAGGGACTCACAAACGGATCGGCAAGTTACAACGCATTACAGGTCAAAATTGAGAAACGTTATAGTAACGGATTTCAAGTTCTTGCTTCCTACGCATATAGCAAATGTTTGGACAATGGTTCCAATCAAAATCCGCCAATTGCGCTTAGTTTGCTGACGCGCAACTACGCCGAGTGCGACTACAACTTGAAGCACGTGGTCACAATCAGCTCCGTGTACACTTTGCCTTTCGGTCATGGCCGATCCCTGCTCGGGAATGCTAATGCTCTCGTCAATGGCGTAGTTGGAGGATGGGAGGTGGCCGGTATCTATACTGGGCGCAGCGGTCTTCCCTATACACCCGTACTGAGCAGCGATGTCGCTAACAACGGAACTTCTGGCCAATGGCCAAATCGTAGCGGTAACGGAAGTATCTTTAATCCAACGCCGCTGCATTGGTTCGATACAACAGCATTTTCCCAACCTGCTCAGTTCAGCTATGGCAACTCGGGACGAAACATCCTGCATTCCGACGGACTGGTAAATCTGGATGTCACATTGAAGAAGACATATCAAATAAAGGATGCTCGTGCTCTCGAGTTGCGACTGGAGGCGTTTAATGTGGCGAATCACACAACCTTCTCTGCTCCCAACTCGACGATCGGCTCATCTTCGGCCGGAACCGTTACCTCTACACTCAATGCGAACCGCATCCTGCAGGCAGCCGCGAAGTTCTACTTCTAAGAAGGAACAAGCATGTCAGATATGGATCGTCGCAAGTTCGTCGCTGGTGCTGGAGCAACGCTGGCCGCTGCACAAACCGTTTTTGGGAGTGAATTGTTCGCACAGAGTTTCACTGGCGACGCTGCAACGAAAAAGGAGATCCCCACAATCGGCATTCAGATCGGCTCCATCTCGTTCGTCGATGAGGGTACGGAGAAGGTACTGGACATTCTGCAGGAGAAGGCCTGCGTTAACGCGCTCTTCATTGCCTCCTTTACTTACGGAAACGGCATCGCCGGCCGCCAGCTGCCGGGTCATCCCTTTCCTGATCATGGCGTAAAGAACTTTGACGACCACTTCTTTGGTGGAAACTACGCGACTCCCCATCCGCAATATTACAAAAACACAGTGATGCAGCCGACCAAGGCGCCGGACCATGGCGGCAAGTACGACGTGCTTGAAGAGGTCATCCCGCACGCACACAAACGAGGTGTCAAGGTCTTCACGTGGAGCGAAGATGTCTGGAATCCCACCGTCAAGAATTTCAACATTATCGCGGAGCGGGATCTCTATGACCGTCCTGCGAGTACCGCATGCTTCTACAACCCCGACTATCACAACTTCCTCATGGGCCTTATGGAGGACTTCACGCGTTCCTATGATATCGACGGTGTCCTCTGGGGTTCGGAACGCTACGGCCCATTCGGCAACATGGTCGAGTCGGTGCACAATCGGAAAGGCAATGACCCATCAAAAGTCACTTGTTTTTGTCAGTTCTGCCAGTCCGAGGCCACAAAGCGGGGCATCAACGTTCCGCGTGCGCTCGAAGGCTTTAAAACGCTGGAGAAATGGGTCAACTTCTGTCGCGGAAGCGGCAGCCCTCCCGACGGCCACTACGTGACGTTGTGGCGCATCCTCTTTAACTATCCGGAGCTGCTTGCATGGGAGCAAATGTGGAACGATGGTGTGCGCCGCACGTATGAAGCGATCTTTACGCTCACGAAAGGAATAAAACCTGGCTTGCAGGTAGGCTGGCATGTCTGGCACGCGCATAGCTTCAGCCCGTTTTTCCGCGCGCAGACCGATCTTCAGCGGCTAAGCAAATACTCCGACTTTTTGAAGATGACGGTTTACAACAACCTGGGTGGTACGCGCATGGAGACCTACATGGCGAGCACACGGCAGACATTGTATGGCGATATGCCGATAGAAGAGGCACTCGAATTTGAATACCGCATCATGGGATACCGCGGCCGCGGATATGAGGAGCTTCCATATGTCGGACTCGATGCCAGCTATGTGCTCAGCGAAACCAAACGCTGCGTCGCCGATGTACAGGGTACGCAGACGCAGATATGGCCGGGCATCGATGTCGATATCTCGAACATGCCCGTCGAGTACAGTCACTCCTCGCCTCCCGTAGTGGAGGCCGTCACGAAGGCAGCCATCCAGGGAGGCGGAAAAGGATTGGTGATCTCTCGCAAATATTCGGAGATGTATCTCGCAAATCTCGCTGCCGTAGGCGATGCGCTGCGCGAAATGAAGGTGGTCTGAATGAAGGGTATGGGCATCGCTATAGCCGCGCTCCTCTGCTGCGTGGCGGCGGTTGCGCAGCATGGACCGCTCGAGGGCGCGATCGACTTCCACGCACATACCGCGCCAGATAGCCTGCCGCGCAGCATGGATTCGATCGACTTGGCCCGCCAGGCAAAGACAGAAGGTATGCGGGCCATCGTTATCAAAGATCATTATGTACCGACGGCTAACGATGCTTATCTCATTCGGAAGATCGTGCCTGGCATCGAAGTCTTCGGTGGTATCGATCTTAACCTCACCGTCGGTGGGATCAATCCCGCGGCTGTCGAGAACATGGCCAGGATCACCGGCCACTACGGCCGAATCGTTTGGATGACGTCTTTCGACTCCTGCGCGCAGGTGCGTGCGGCGAAGGAGAAGCGCGCCTGCGCCGCTGTCTCGCGCCACGGCAGCTTGCTGCCCGAAACCAGGAAGGTCATTGACGTCATCGCGAAGTACAACATGGTGCTTGAGACAGGACACAACACTCCGGAAGAGTGCCTGATGATGATCCGTTACGCGAAGCAGGTTGGCGTAAAGCATATTGTTGTGACGCACGCGATGATTGCTCCGATCCACATGAGCATTCCACAGATGAAGGAGGCTGCTGCAATGGGCGCCTATATTGAGTTCGTCTACAACGGTCTTATCGGCAGCTACAAGGAATTCGAATTCGCAGACTACGCCTTCGCCATCAAAGCTGTCGGCGCGGAGCACTGCATCCTTGCCTCGGATATGGGACAAGCGACCAATCCCATTCACATCGAAGCATTGAAGCTCTTTTACGCGGGTCTAAGCAAAGCGGGTGTCGCGCATCGCGAACTCGATCTAATGAGTCGGCAGAATCCGGCGACGCTGCTCGATCTCAACTAAGCTCACCACCTTGAAAGGTAAATACCATGAATCGCAGAAACTTTCTTCAAAGTGCCGCTGGAGCGGCATTAGCGGCATCCACCAGCGGAGCGAATGCGCTCCCGGCCAAACTCTCATCCAAGAAGATGATCGGCATCCAAGTCGGGGCCGTCTCCTTCATCGATGAAGGCGTAGATCAGGTGCTTGACCAATGCGAACAGAGTGCAGCCGTGAACACGCTCTTCGTCGCTACATTCAGCTATGGGCGCGGAATAGCCGGGCGCCAAGTGCCGGGCCAACCGCTACCCGACCACGGCAAGCAGCAGTACGACACGGACACGTTCTATGGCGGCTCTTACACCAAAATCAACCCAAAGTACTACCAGAACACCACTTTCAAGAACTTCCGCGCTCCCGATCTTGGCGACTATGACGTGCTTGATCATTTGATTCCGGCGGCGAAGAAGCGAGACATGAAGACCATCTGCTGGTTCGAAGATGTCTTCCGTAAAGATCTGCCCGGCATAGAGAGTATGCAAGAAGTCGAACTCTCTGGAAAGAAAGCGGCGACGCTCTGCTTTAACAATCCTAACTACCGCAACTGGCTGCTGGACGTAGTCGAAGATTGGTCGCGCTCTTACGACATCGATGGCATCATGTGGGGGTCGGAACGGCAGGGTGCCTTCTCGAACGTACTCGGCGCGAGCCACTCGCATCCGTTGCCGGCGCAGGCCACCTGCTTCTGCGAGTTCTGCTATGCGAAGGCGCGTACGCTCGGCATCAACCCCGACCGCGCTAAAGCGGGCTTTCTTGAACTCGAAAAGTTTGTCGTGGCAAGCCGTAAAGGTGTGCGCCCCGTTGACGGCTATTACGTCGAACTCTGGCGTCTGATGCTCCGGTATCCTGAGTTACTGGCTTGGGAGGCGCTTTGGACCTCCAGTTTGCGCGAGACACAGGCGGCGATCTATGCAAAGATCAAGTCCGTAAAGTCCTCGCTCGGCGTTGGCTGGCACATTTGGCATAATAATTCTTTCAATCCCATCTACCGCGCTGAGCAGGATTTGGCGCAGATGGCCCCGTATTCCGATTTTCTTAAAGTCGTGATCTATCAGAACTGCGCCGGCGAGCGGATGGCCGACTACATCGAAAGCGTCGGCACGTCCTACTTCGCTGATGTTCCCAAACAGGAGTTGCTCGACTTTCACTATCGCGTGTTGAACTATGATCACGAGCGCGATTTGAAGGAGATCCCCGTCACGGGCTTCTCTTCCAACTACGTCTACAGCGAGACCAAGCGAGCGCATGACGGGCTGAAAAGCCTCTCCACGAAGCTCTGGCCTGGCATCGATGTCGACATTCCTACAGCAAAAGGCCACAGCAAATGCACGCCTGCGGGAACTAAGGGAGCAGTGATGGCTGCGTTCCGCGGTGGAGCGGATGGGGTGATCATCTCGCGCAAGTATTCCGAAATGAAGCTTGATAATCTACGGGCCGTCGGCGACGCACTCAAGGAGATGCATCTTGCCTAGACAGAGGCCGGCTTCTTTGTCTGGATCTATACCATAACGCAATCTCGCGACCGGTATAGATCCAGCGGACGCGCAGTAATCAGGAAATACGGCCCGTTACACACCTTAGGTGCTTAGAGATATCATTGCTTCTTCTCTATGTTGAATGTGAAACGTGCACGGCTTTACTATCGCTTGAAAGCTCATCACCTACCTACTTTTGTTGCTTCGGGGATGAGTATCTGCATCCTCTACGCCACAAGGCCGTACCAAGACGTGCTGAGCCGGGCGAGTTTCGCGACCGCGTATCCAGCACTTGTGCTTCTAATCGCAACCTTGCTCATCGGGCCGTGGAGAGTTCTGCGAAGAGAGCGGAATCCAATCTCGAGCGATCTTCGGAGAGATCTCGGTATATGGGCAGGCATTCTTGGGATACTGCATTCTGTAGTGGGTCAAAATGTTCATCTACGCGGGCGACCCTGGCTCTACTATATTTACGAACAGCACAGTGATCACGCCTTTCCATTGCGGCACGATCTATTCGGGCTTGCAAATTACACGGGAGCGGTCGGTGTCCTTATCCTTCTTGCATTGCTGGCATCCTCGAACGACTGTTCACTGAGAGCTTTAGGGACGCCCAGATGGAAGCAGCTGCAACGCTGGAACTACGCTGCATTCGGTCTAGCAGCTATCCACGCTGCCGCCTATCTCATCATCGAAAGGCAGAAGCTGCCGTTTGTAATGGTTGTGGCGATCACCGTCACGATAGCGATCGCCTTCCAGCTTGTCGGCCTATATTTGCGGAGAAGTCACTCTGTCTGAGTGACACAATGCGCATTGCTCCTGACTTACATTCTGATGGTTAGTACGTGCGGTGTCAGGTGCATGAAAAGTACACGCCTGAACTTGCGTGAAAGTAGTTCGTCGCACCGCTATCACTGTCAGTTCTTAGGCCTCATTTAGCGTACACCGTTGTATCTTGAATGCGGGCATCTCTTTCGGCGCAAGCCAGAATTTCGGCTCGTAAATAAGAACGGGTAGGTGTGGATAGACACGGCCGTGCTGGTGACTATTCGCCTGACAAAACCGTCAGGGCTGCACAGAAGGTAATGCCCACGCGAACAGGACGCTGCCGCTTCCGGATACGACATACTGACGCCCATCCAATTCATACGTTATCGGAGAAGTCTGCATGGGCGCCCCAACACCGGAGTGCCAGAGAGTTTTTCCCGTGCTGGTCTCCAAGGCTAAGATATTCCCTCGCGCATCGCCAGTAAACGTAACTCCCGAATCCGTCGTCAGGACACCTGCTCCTGAACCACCGTCGCCCATCTCATGGCTCCAGCTGATCTTTCCAGTCTGATAATCGATTGCCTCAATGACCGCTTTCCCCCATAGACCGTAGTCCGCGCCCGCCCAGCCGTAAGTACCATCCGCTGGCTTGGCGAAGTAGACGCTGTAGCTGGGGTGTGCATCTACGATGAAGAGTCCCGTCTTGGGGTCGAAGCTCGGGGATCGGTAGTTCGTCAGCCCACCCTCGTCTGGCGCGATCAACCGGCCGTCCTGGGCCGGTTCTTTAGCAGGATTGGGAATCGGACGGCCTTGGGCATCAACCCCGAGCGCCCAGTTAGTTGGACCGAATGTAGTGGTGAGCAGGTTCCTGCCTGTTGCTCGGTCTAAAACGAAAAAGTACCCGTTCCTAGAGGTCTGCATCAGCATCTTGCGGGGCTGGCCCTTGAAGACCGCATCCACCAGAACCGGAGTCTCGACTGCATCCCAATCGTGCGTATCGTGCGGAGAAGGTTGAAAGGCCCAGACCAGCTTCCCCGTGTCCGGATTCAAAGCTACGATGCTGCATGTGTAGAGGTTGTCCCCTGGACGTGTTGAGGCCGTAAGTACGGGCGTTGGATTCCCCGTTCCCCAGTAGGTGAGATTTAGCGCTGGATCGTAAGTTCCCGTCATCCAGGCCATGCCGCCCGTAGTGGCGTTTGGAGTTCCCGCCGGAGGAGTCGCGTCCCAGGTCCACTGCGTCTTTCCAGTCTCGGGATCAATAGACCGAATGAAGCCGCTGATATTGTCGGAATCACCTCCAACACCGACAAGCACATGATCGGATACGATGAGCGGAGCCATCGTAGACCAATAGCCCACAGTAGAATCGGCAACCACAACGTTCCATCGTACTTTTCCGTCCTTCGCATTGAGTGATACGAGGTGCGCATCGGGAGTCATAAAAAACAGGTATCCTTTATACATACCCACGCCGCGGTTCCCAATATGCTGTCCCTTGCTCGGTGGATAGGTATAGTGCCAAATCAAATGTCCTGAGCGCGCATCCACAGCCCATACATTTTCGGGAACCGTAAGGTAGATCACCCCATCGACGACAAGCGGTGACGACTTAATCTGCGCCGACTGGTTGGTCTGGAATGCCCACGCAAGACCGAGGTTCTGAACACTCTTCGGAGTGACCTGCGTGAGGATGCTATGACGTTGGCCAGAATAGTCGCCGTGATACCCAGGCCAACTTCCTGCTGTCGGATGCTGGAGCTCGGCAGGTGTCAGTTCCTGAGCCCCTGATAGACAGGAACACGCGAACGGCAGCAACATTGCGCTCACGGCAATCAGTAAAACTTGTTTCAGGGAACCCATACGAATACAAAACCTTTCAGGCCGACTTGTCGGTCTCTAAGAAACGAATCAATCAATGCCGGATCAAAGTACGCGAAGCGAACTCAGCGTAACGTTTGGATGTAAGCCATGAGGTTATGAATGTCATCATCCGTGTACTTTGGAAAGAGAGCGACATGGGCGTCAACAGGAGAATCGACTGCGTACTTTACCGTCGCAACCGGCCATGATCGATAGGTGCCGCTTGCGTCCGTGATGCCGAGTGTAAACTCATCGCGGTAAGCCACTGTACCTTTCACTACTTCTCCCGACAGGAGGGTCACCGTCGCGTGCGACTTTACATCTCGCGGATAAAGCATGCGCTCCTCCAACTGCAGCCCCTCATAGCGCGATGCGATGCCGGCGAGATCACCTGTAGGCGAGTGGCATGAAGCGCATCCACCGGCGCCCTGAAAATACTCTTTCCCTGCAATAAGATTGCCTGTTTGTAAGTCGGCAACGTCGACGCCCCGGCGGCCTCCCTTGGTGGATGCGGCCTTCTTAGCCGCGTCGTGGATGAACACAACGATATCAGTCATCTCCGTATCTGAGAACTTGAACGCCGGCATCTTCTCCGGCCGACCATTGCGAATGACATCGGAGATTTTGTCACCTGCTACATCCGTTGCGACTAGCTTGGACCGCGTGAGATCAGGTCCACTTTCCCCGCCTCCAGCATCCCGGCCATGACAGAATGAGCAGTTTTGCTGAAAGAGCGACCCGCCTGCTCCGAGCGCACCCGACGCGAGTGGCAGAGACATCTTCTCCATCACGGATGTGTTTTGCGTTGATGTGTTCTGCGTTGATGTGTTCTGCTTGGAAGCGTTCTGCGTAGCAGGCATCTCGGCGCTGTTCAGAAAATGAAGCAGCGCAGTTAACTCCTCATGCTGCACGTTGGGAAACGGTGGCATAATTCCCTTGCCGTGATGAATGATGGTGGTGATCTGCTGTTCATCGAGCCGGCCACCCACTCCGACCAGGGACGGGATTGCAGGCGGATTGCCTTCTCTCTGTTTGCCGTGGCACATCGAGCAATGCGCCTCATACGCTTTGCTACCCACCATGCCGCTCCCCGCGTCAGTCCCTGGGCTTCGAGCGGCTGCCTGAGAATTCTTCTGCTTCGTTACGCTCGGATCGGGTGTATCTGCCTGAATCGTCTCTGCGCTGGTCAGAGTGCCACCTTCGCGGAGAACTGCAATCTCACCAAGATCAGCCGGCTGCAGTTTATGGCCCTGAGTCCCAGCATCGGTCGCTATCCTCAGAAGTTCGTGCGTGGGTGCAGCATAGATTCGCGTCAGGTTGCTCCCGGATGCCGCCGAGACCATTGCGATTGTCATGACCGCAACTAGTGAGAATGTTTTCATCGTGCTTGTAACCCTCTTTGTTCCAAATCTTGTGTGCCGCCGACGCTGCTGAGAATTCTACCGGGAATTACACCCACCATGCTGCGGATGGCTCTTCCTTCAATACGACCTCATCCAAAAAGCGGGCTGCTTTGGTTAACCCCTCCTCCGGCGAAAGCAGGCTGTCCTCGTGCTCGATTGAAAGCACGTCGTCATAGCCATACATCCGAAGCGTCGAGACAAATTCCTTCCACCACTCCGCTCCGTGGCCAAAGCCGCACGTGCGAAAGATCCAGCCACGATTGCGCTCATCTGTGTAGGGTTTAGTATCAAGAACGCCAGTCTTCGGCAGATTGGCAGGATACATCTGTGTGTCCTTCGCGTGGACATGAAATATGGCATCGCCCAAGACGCGAATCGCAGCAACCGGATCGATTCCCTGCCAGAACATGTGACTTGGGTCGTAGTTACAGCCAATTAACGGCCCAGCGATCGAGCGCAGGCGCAGCATCGTCTCCGGGCTATATACAACAAAGCCAGGATGCATCTCGATAGCGATCCGAACGCCATGCTGCGCGGCGAACCCCGCCTGCTTCACCCAGTACGGTTCGACGACGTCCTTCCACTGCCAATCGAGAACCTTCAGATACTCCGGCGGCCACGGGCAGGTCACCCAATTCGGTGCAGTCGCGTGCGGTGAGTCACCAGGGCAACCTGAAAAATCAACTACGGTCGAAACTCCTAGCTTCTCCGCGAGCAGAATCGTCCTGCGGCTTACCTCCTGTGCCATTGCCGCTTGAGCCTTATCCGGATGCAGCGAGTTTCCGTGGCAGCTAAGGGCGCTGATCCGCACCTCATACCTCGCCAGCGTCTGCTGGAAGGTCTTGAGAGCGGACGCATCCTCTAACATCGTCAGCTTGCAATGCGAATCACCCGGATAGTTCCCGGTCCCAAGTTCCACCGAGTTGATTCCCATCGATTTCAGCTTTTCGATCAGATCTTCGAGAGAAAGCTTCCCGAGCAGCGGTGTAAATACGCCTAATCGCATTCTATGTATCCTCAGTAGTTCGACCGTTCATGGCCGCGGCTGCACATACAACCTTTTGCCAAACGCCACCCGCCGCATGACTCATGAGCATCGCGTCGATGACGCACGTGGAGCGATAGCCATCCTCGAAGGTGGGCAGACTCGCCGGCTTTGCACTGGGCGCAGCTCCCTGACGAATCCAGTTGTAGGCATCGCTGATGATGTTACGAAATGCATCTGCCCACGCCTCCTGGTGTCCGCCAGGCAGATGGATATAACGCCGGACCTCAGGCGACACCAGCGAAGGATCTTTCGCCATGATCTGATTTGGCTGATCATGGTGGCCGATCCACAGCTCGTTCTGCTCCTCCTGGCGCCACTTCAGCGAAGATTGTCTTCCGTTCACCTCAACCTGAAGATCATTTTTGTGCCCAGGAAGCACTTGGCCAACCGAAAAGCATCCCTTTGCACCATTCTCGAACCGGAGCAGCACACAGGCAAGGTCCTCGCTCTGGATTTGGACCGGCGTCTTCGCAGCCGTTTGGTTTTGTGAAAACGCCTGGGCAGAGGGACCAGAAGAGTAACGGACCGGGATGACGGTGGTCATGTCGGCGAGAACCGAGTCGATCTTCAAACCAGATATATGCTCAGCGAGATCGCACCAGTGGGAGCCAATGTCGCCAAGTGCCGAGCTTGCGCCGCCCCGCGCAGGATCAGACCTCCACGAATAAACGTTTGGATCGGTCATCCAGTCCTGAAGATAGTGGCCATGCACAAACACGACGCCGGCCATCGTCCCATTCGCAACCATCAAGCGCGCTTGCTGGACGAGCGGATTGCCGCGATAGTTGAAGGTGACGACGTGTCCCACGCCCGCTCGGAGAGCCGCATCCCGCAGCTTGCGCCCTTCATCAGCGTTGAGCGCCAGTGGCTTGTCCGAGATCACGTGTTTACCTGCAGCAAGTGCCGCCATCGTCACTGGAAGATGCAAATGATTTGGTGTGGTGTTATGAATCACCTGGATCTCGGGGTCAGCGATCAACTCTCTGAAATCGCCGTAAGCACGATCTATCTTGTACTCCCGCGATTTCTCAGTAGCGGACGCCATCGTCGAACCCGCAATCGCGACAATCTCCACATCGCCAAGTCGTCTCACCGCATCGATGTGGTGAGCGGCTATAAAGCCAGGACCTACCAGCCCCATTCCAAGCGTTCTCACAACCCGACCCTTTCCACGAACATGATAATCCAGTGAACCTTGATCCAGTTCCTACTTGAGAGGTGCTGATGCAGGTCGCGCATGCGAAGCCGTGCTGCCGTCCGTCATTCCCAGCGCCCACCGAATCGCCTCGAAATACATCTTCTGAATGTCCGGATCATCCCAAGATCCTTCCGTATGTCCAAGCGTTGAATAGAAGACGCGTCCCTTGCCGTACATCTTCGTCCAGGCAACAGGAAAATCGCGATCCGCACGATGAATACGGGGGTTGTTGGCGTAGTCCAGCCTGTTCGGATCCAGGCTCAGCAGGACGTTTACCTTTTCGCGGGACCAGTTCTTCGGTTGGTAAATCTCGTCGTACTTCACGAACGAAGCGGGGAAGTTCCGGACGATCGGCGAATCGGGGGCTTCGTTGAGAATTGGTGCAGTGAAGGTGCTCCACGGATGCTGATCAAACCATCCACCCGTCATCTCCCCATATTCGGGCCAGGTGTAATTAGTATCGAGCGCCGCGTGAATCCCGACGAAGCCTTTACCATCCTCTTTGATGAAAGACATCATGTCTTGCTTCTGGCTCTGATCCATGTCCAGTTCACCGGTTGTGCTCGCAAAGATCAGGAGATCAAAGTAGTTAAGATTTTTTGCGTTTCTTCCAAGGTCCTTCTTGGTGAGAAGTTCGGTATCGGTGCGAATCGTCGTGTCCCAAAGACCTGTGTCGTGCCCCATCTTGTACACTGCGTCCATCGCATCCGGGACAGAATCGTGTTCGAAACCTTTGGTCTGGCCAATTACCAGAACATGCTTGACGCGAACCTCCTTTGCATGAGGTGGAAGTGGGGTCAGACGTGTATCCGGTCCAGCTTGGCCTTGAGCTTGAGTGAAAGCCAGCGAGAAGCAACACAAAGCGAGTAAAAGAACAGCGAATGCTACAAATTTCCGATCACGATCCACGGAATCTCCTGCCAGAAAGTCGAAACTGAACTGCTGTGAATTGGATCGCTGTATTGGATCGCTGTAAAGATCATCCCGGTTTCAGGAGCCCGGCCGATCCAGAAATGTGCCACAATATCACCTGCTGACCTTTCCTGTGCAGATAATGTACACAGATGTGGGCCATGCGCCGGCTTCATGAGTGACCTGACACACACCGTACGAAATAACCTATAGGTTGTCAATCGTGCGGTTCACTCGCCGGGCGAACGGACGGTCGCCCGGCGAAATGCAAGGGAACTCCGGCTGATCCGGCACGCCGGATAGGAAACTGACATTCCATGCACCTTGAATTGTTCGAACTGTTCATAGCGACGCGGTACTTGCGTGCGAAGCGTCGCCAGGCGTTCGTCGGCGTCATCACCGTCATCTCCATCATCGGCGTGGCCGCCGGTGTCGCATCGTTGATCATCGCGCTGGCCATCACGAACGGAATGCGGCGCGACCTGCAGGAGCGGCTGATCGGCTCTACGGCCCACATCGATCTCATGCGCGTGGCGGGAGATGGCATCCGCGATTGGCGACCGCTGCTCGAGAGATTGCGGCATCTCCCGCATGTCACGGCAGCGGCTCCGGGACTCTATGGGCAGGTATTGATCTCGCGCAATGCGCGCAGTGGCGGCGGCCTCATCAAAGGCATTATCCCCGCGGACGAGCAAACGGTCGGCAATCTGCTGCAGGCAGTGCGGGACGGGTCAACGAATGCGCTCACGAGGCCCACGAATGAACCGAAGCAGGACAGCCTCGCGGGACAGCAGGCGATTCCCCCGATCGTCATTGGTAAGGAGCTTGCCGAGACGTTGGGCGCAAAGGTTGGTGATACGGTACTCGTAACGAGCCCGCAAGGCGAGATGACGCCCTTCGGACTCGTGCCCCGCTATCAACGTTTCAGCGTCGCCGGAATCTTCCAGTCCGGTTTCTACCAGTACGATTCGAGCTATGCATTTACACGCCTCGCCGACGCACAGCGGCTGTTCTCGGAGCCGGACCTGATCTCGGTCATCAGCTTCAAGGTGGACGATCTATATCATGCCGACAGAATCGGTCAGGCGATTGAAGCAGCGGTTGGAAAAGGCTTCCAGACAACGAACTGGATGGAGCAAAATCGCGAGCTCTTCCGCGCGCTCAAACTCGAGCAGATCGTCACCTTTATTGTGCTCGCGCTCATCGTCTGCGTTGCAGCACTGAATATCCTGATCGCCCTGACCATGATGGTCATGGAGAAGACCCGCGACATTGCAGTGATGATGAGCTTTGGCGCACGTGCCGAGCAGGTACGCCGCATCTTTCTCCTGCAGGGATTATTGATTTCGATCATCGGGACGGTGCTGGGCCTGGTCCTCGGATACGGCCTAAGCTGGGCAGGTGGGCACTATCGCTTTATTCCCCTCGATGCGGCGGTCTATTCAATAGACTACCTGCCGTTCGCGCCTCGCGTCATCGATGCATTAATCGTCGCGGCTGTCAGTCTAGGGGTAAGCCTGATTGCGACCCTCTATCCCAGCAACTCAGCCGCAAGGGTGCTGCCAGCAGAAGCATTGCGATACGAGTAGACCACGAATGAGTCTATGATGGCGCAACAGCCACTATGAGCGTAGACAGTCCGCACCAGCAAGTTGCCAGCGTACAAATGGTGTAGTTCCCCATGAATCAAGATGCCAAGAGCAAGGCCCACATCCTGTCGAACGTTTGTTCCAGCCTAAGTTTAGGCAACCGCGATCAAGCGGCGAACCTGCTTCGAGAGCGCTATCCATTCGTCTCCCTCCAGAACACCGGAAGACCTGGACTCCCCTGCAGACGCTTCGCATCTTCCAGAGAGACTGCTTCGGTGATTATTACTACGGTCCGCCGCTCATCTTCCCGGGAACCCTTCGCATCCTGTCTCTTCAGCTTCCGAACGATTTCCCCTACGGCCCTCATAGTAAAACCGATGAATGCCACTTCGCGTTCTGGGGTTTGCTGCCGACAGTCGATCATGTCATCCTACCGTGACGCGGAGGGGTCGATGACGAAACGAACCTGGTGACGACGTCGATGGTGAAGAATGCCGTCAAGGCGAACATCCTCCTCGACGAGCTCGGTTGCAACCCCCTGCCGGAACGATCTAAAGAGGAAGACTGGGACGGTCTGATCTCCTGGTTTTTGGCAGAAGTACAAAGCAATCCAAGCCTCCTAAAGAACGCCTATGTTCGCAGATGGGCTGGCCTGCTGCGAATCTTCGATGGCGGTACCTAAGTCTTAGAATCCATTCCTCTGAGGAAAGTCTATGGAAGCACGATTGAAGTACGGGCAGCTGGCACCTGAAGGTCTGGCGAAGATGCGGGATTTAGAGCACTATTTGAACACTGGGTCGTGCCTCGAGCCCGCACTACTGGAATTCGTACGCCTACGGGCTTCGTTGATGAACGGGTGCGAGTATTGCATCACCTTGCACACGGCAGAGCTGGTCAAACACAACGAGCCTGAAGATCGCATCACTTCAGTCGGGCAGTGGCGCGGATCGGACGCGTTTACGCAGCGGGAGCGCGTTGCCTTGGCTTGGACCGAAGCTCTGACAAATATCCAGGACGGTCATGCTCCCGATCCTGTGTACGCCGAAGTCCGCGCACATTTCAGCGAGGTGGAGGTGGTCAACCTGACCCTCGTCATTACGACGATCAACGCCTGGAATCGCCTGAGCATTGCACTTGGAACGCACTCCACGCGGAGCGGGGAATGCAATTGAATGAACCATTGGCACGGTTCGCAAACAAAGGCTCGCTGGAGCCGTTGCCACTCGCCTTCGAGCGCCCGCCGATGCTGCGCGCACTTGGCCTGACAAAGACCTATGCGACCGGCCGAGGTGAATTAGAGCTGTTTCGCAACCTGGATTTGATCGTTCGGCAAGGCGAAATGGTGTCGATCGTCGGCGAAAGCGGAACCGGCAAGAGTTCTCTGCTCCACCTGCTCGCCGCCCTCGACACGCCGACCGCAGGCGACATCTGGTTTGGTGAAAAACAGCTCAGCACGTTCAGCAAAACCCAAGCCTCGGAGTTTCGCAATCGGGACATTGGTTACGTCTGGCAGTTCCACTATCTCCTGCCGGAATTTACGGCCGTAGAAAATGTCGCGATGCCCCTGTTCGCACGTGGCGCGCGGCGCCGGGCAGCGACTGAGCAGGCCCTCATCTCGCTAGCCGAGGTGGGCTTGGCGGATCGAGCCGATCATCGCTCCGGCGAATTGAGCGGCGGAGAGCAGCAGCGCGTCTCCCTTGCCCGTGCACTGGTTACTCAGCCCACCCTCCTGCTGGCGGACGAGCCCACCGGAGACCTCGATGGCAAGACAGCAGAAGTCGTCTTCACCCTGATCCAGCGCCTGCACCGGGCTCACGGACTGACGAGCGTCCTGGTCACGCATAACCTCGAGTTCGCCCGTCGGGGTGATCGGATGCTTCGACTCCAGGACGGAAGATTGGAACAGGAAACCGTCATCTAATAATTCATTTGGCCGCCCTGGTCCGCTCATCGGGAGTACCCAGTGAGTTTCGAACCGATTTTGCACATCAATCGTCCAATACTTACTGATGTACGGTACACATACTGCCGAATCGCAGCTTTGCTTGCCGGAAGATAAGAATACACTAAGTACCAGGAATGGATGCTCCGCCTATTGGCAGCAGCCTGAGTGTTCCGGATGACTTGGTGTCCGGGATGTGAATGGGTCTGACTAGATAAGTCGCTGCATGGGCCTCTTGGCTCGTGTGGGGCCGGATTGAAGGGGGAACATGTTCGAACGCTATACAGAAAAAGCACGGCGCGTCATCTTTTTTGCGCGCTATGAGGCCAGCCAGTTTGGGTCCCCGTACATCGAGACCGAGCACCTCCTGCTCGGCCTGCTCCGAGAAGATAAAGCGCTCACCAACAAATTCTTGCGATCACATGCGTCCGTTGAGTCGATCCGAAAGCAGATTGAAGGCCATACGACTATCCGAGAGAAAGTGTCGACCTCGGTCGACTTGCCGCTCTCGAATGAATGTAAGCGAGTGCTCGCCTATGCGGCGGAAGAGGCCGAACGGCTCTCGCACAAGCACATTGGAACAGAACACCTGCTCCTCGGCCTGTTGCGTGAAGAAAAGTGCTTTGCCGCCGAGATCTTGACCGAACGCGGTCTGCGCCTGCCTGCGATCCGGGAAGAATTACAACGCACGACGCAGGAGAAGGTCCCTACGTCGCCTGGCTCGAGCGGCAAGGGACAGCGCGGCGAGCAATCGATGCTGGCGGAGTTCTCCCGCGACTTGACCCAATCGGCTATGGATCAGCAGCTTGACCCGCTCGTCGGACGCGATACTGAAGTCGATCGAGTAATCCAGATCCTCTGTCGCCGCACCAAGAATAATCCCGTGCTGATCGGGGAACCGGGCGTCGGCAAGACTGCCATTGTCGAAGGATTAGCTCAGAAAATCGCCGATGGCGAGGTTCCAAGCTTCCTGGCGGATAAGCGTGTCCTCGCGCTCGATCTCTCGTTGATCGTTGCTGGAACCAAGTACCGCGGGCAGTTCGAGGAGCGCCTGAAGACCATCATGAAGGAACTGATGGAAAACCAGAACTCCATTGTGTTCATCGACGAACTTCATACGTTAGTCGGCGCCGGATCGGCAGAGGGCTCGCTCGATGCCGCGAACATTCTCAAGCCGGCCCTTAGCCGCGGAGAGATCCAGTGCATCGGTGCAACCACCCCAGCCGAGTACCGGAAGTCGATTGAGAAGGACCGTTCCCTCGAGCGCCGTTTCCAGGCTGTCAAGGTCCCCCCTCCCAACGAAGAAGACGCCATCAAGATCATCATGGGAATCAAGGACAAGTACGAGAAGTTTCACGCCGTCAGCTACACCGACGACGCGATCACCTTCTCGGTCTCGCACTCCAGCCGATACATCCCCGACCGTTTTCTGCCAGACAAGGCCATCGATCTGATCGACGAAGCCGGTGCCCGCGTGAAGCTCCGGCAGACCTCCCTTCCCGAAGAGCTAACCGAAGTCCAGAAGCGGATCAAGTTCATCGTGCATCGCATGGAGAATGCCATCGCGAACCATGAGTTCGAGAAGGCTCGCTTCTACTCGGACGAAGAACGTAAGGAGCGTGAAAATCTACGGGCCCTGCGCGATAAGTATCACCTTGATGACTCCTCCGCCGGCATTGTCACGCGCGAAGACATCGAAGATGTTGTTAGCCGCTGGACCGGCGTCCCTATCACTTCGCTCAAAGAGGAAGAGACACAGCGACTGCTGCGCGTTGAAGAAGAGCTGCACAAGCGAGTCATCTCGCAGGATAAAGCGATCTCGGCGCTGGCGCGGGCGATTCGCCGATCGCGTGCTGGCCTCAAGAATCCCGCTCGGCCTATCGGCAGCTTCCTCTTTCTTGGACCCACCGGCGTCGGCAAGACGGAGATGGCGCGCTCCTTGGCGCAATTCCTCTTTGGATCGGAGAAGGCGCTCATTCGCTTCGACATGTCGGAGTTCATGGAGAAGCATTCCGTGTCGAAGCTGATCGGATCGCCTCCAGGCTACGTAGGCTACGAGGAGGGTGGCCAGCTTACCGAACGCGTCAAACGCAACCCGTACTCCGTCGTCCTGCTGGATGAAATCGAAAAGGCTCACCCCGACGTCTTCAATCTTCTGCTCCAGGTATTTGAAGACGGGCAGTTGACTGATGGTCTCGGCAACACTGTCGATTATAAGAATTGCATCATCATCATGACCTCGAACATTGGAGCGAAGCACCTGCAGAAGCAGCAGGGTCTGGGCTTCCAGAGCGAGAAGGAAAACATGGTGCTGGACAAGATGGAAGAGTTGGTGCGCGGCGAGGTGAAGCGCACCTTCAACCCTGAGTTCCTCAACCGTCTCGACGAGATCATCATTTTCACGTCGCTCTCCGATGCGGATCTGATGCAGATCCTCGAACTGCTCGTTCAGCAACTCAACACCAACCTGGTTCATAAGGCCATCACGATCTCCGTAACCGACGACGCCAAGCGCTGGATCCTCGCAAAGACAGTCGCCGACCGGACCTACGGTGCACGGCCTCTCCGTCGAGCCTTGCAGCGCTTCATTGAGGACCCCCTGTCCGAGGCATTGATCGGCGGCGGAATTGCCGTGAGGCCGGCCTTTCTCGAGGTCTACATGGAAAACGATCACCTGTTCTACCGGCCGATTGCCGCGGAGGGCGAAGAGAAGCTCGCCGGTCTCGCGCTGACGACCGTGTAAGAATTGAGAATGCCCCGGTCATGTACCGGGGCATTCTTTTGACGGGACGCCCAATAGGGGAGAGAATACCTTCATTCCAAACCCGCCAGTTCTCTCGCTCGAACAAAGATGCGCGTGAACATCACACGATCGAGCCGGCCGGTGTTAGTGTTGCGCAAAGACGGATGATACGTGCCCAGTAGATGCAGGCCATTGGGAAGCACGTACTCCGCTCCATGAGCAAAACGGAAGAGTGAGCGTTGTGAAATCACACCAGTGTGCAGCAGGTGGGCCAGATAGCCATCCCAGGCAATCTTTCCCAGGCAGACTACGACGCGAACCCGCGGAAGGGCGTTGATCTCGGCTGCGAGATGCTGGGCGCAGTTGCGAATCTCCTGCGGCAAGGGCTTATCGCCGGGCGGGGCGCAGCGAACGACGGACGCGATCCACGCATGACGCAGCTTGAATCCATCGGTCCGGCTGACGGCCTGAGCTTTATTTGCTAGTCCAAGCTCATGGAGGACCGGATACATGAAATACCCAGAGCCATCGCCCGTGAAAGGCCGGCCTGTGCGATTGGCGCCATGGGCTCCGGGTGCAAGGCCGAGGATGAGAATTCTAGCCTTGGGATCGCCGAAGCCCGGCACGGGCAGTGCCCAGTAAATGTGGTTCTGGTAAGCGCGGCGGCGCACCTCGCCCAGGCCTCTGCAATACTCGCGAAGGCGGGGACACCGTGCACAGCCGATAATTGCGGCGCGTATCGAATCCCCCGTTTCGTCACTTGGGATATGAGCATGGGAGATTTCGAGAATCGGCGCCAGTTCAGTTTTCAACGGCATCTTAGTCCTTGTTCCTGGTCGATTCAGAAGCATGCATTTAAAGCCTAAGGCCAATCCGCCTTCCGTTGCAGGACGCGTAAAATCCATGTGTGTAAAGCAGGACAAGAAGAGGCTCCTTTGGAAGATCCACGTATCAGCCGCATGTATGCAGCAATGATCGGCCGGGGAGCAAACCGGGCCCTCGGGCGCTTCCGGAAAGGCACGTGGCTGCGCTCCAGTGTGACGTGGATTGTGCTGCTGGTCATGATCCTGTTTGGAGTCGGTGTTGCAGTCCGGGAGAAGGGGAGAGGACGTTATACCAAGCTGAAGTCGCAGCTCGGCGCCCAGCCTTCCATTGCAGTCGCGCGCCCGGTGCAACCTGGCGGAGAGGATCCAATCGTCCTTAGCCGGGCGCAGCAGGTCGGAGGGGTTATGCCGGAGTTTTTGTCCGCAACCCTGTTGCCCGGGCGCGGCATGAACGTCTTGCAGATCATGGCATACTTGCCCGGCAAGGGTGAGGTCCCCCTGCTCGCGTCTCCATCGCTTCGAGACGCAGCGGATGCGATGACTGGGCTCGAGGACGATGTCAACGGCCAGGCGAGCCTCGCCATGGGAGGGGCCATCGAGGTGCCGTGGGCCAACCGCGTCTCGGGCGCGGCTCTTCCAGGTGGGATGTCCTTACTTGCAAATTGGCATGGGCGCGGCTTGACGTTAGCCGTGAACTCCACGGAAGGAGAGATTGCCAAAGCCCAGAATGCCGGGGGGCGGGACACAGGGGTGCAAAGCGCGATGGGAGGTCTGTTGTTGAAGCGCGCCGCGGATCAGGCTGCAAAGACGGTGATGCCAGATGGCGGCCTCGCTGAAGCTACCTTCGATACCGGGAGCTTTGACGGACACTGGCCGTCGAAGACGGAGGTCAAAACCACAGTCCTGCTAAGCGGAAGGAGCTTGGATCTCACGATTCTTGCTAGAAATATAGGTACAGAGCCGGAGCCGATGGGCATCGGATGGCGGCCGCGATTCGCGATCCCCAGCGGAGACCGCGCGCAGACCACACTGAGTCTGCCTTCTACGGTGCGGACTGAGATGAAGGATGAACTGCCGACTGGAAAGTTACTTCCTGTAGAGGGGACGACGTATGACTTTTCCAATCGTAACGGTACGCCCTTAGGCTCGTCGAGCCTGAATGAAAGTTTTGTTCATCTGAAGAATGGCATGCTGTCGTCCGGGCCCGAGATCGTCTTCCGTAACTTGGCCTCTGGATACGGGATGCGCATGACGGTTCTAAGCTCCAGCATTAAGGCGATACGCGTCTATGCTCCGCCGGATCAACCCTTTATCTTGATTGACCCGCAGACCAACTACGACGATCCGTTTGGCAGGGAATGGGGAAAGGATGAAGATCCCGGTCTGATCGTTCTCGAGCCCGGTGAAGGTATGCAGTGGAAGGTAAGACTGGAGCTGTTTCAGATCTCGGGCCAGCACTCGGGACCGAGTTAGACGATGAAATAACCGGGCCTTCGGATGAGAAGTGTCAAAGCAATCAGGCAAAGGCTCAATGAGAGTGCCTGCGGCCTTAGCTGGGTTGCTGGGTTTGACCCCCTGCAATGAAGACTCGTACAGTGGAGAGAGGCGCTCGCCGCGTGAGTCGCCTCTCTGCAATGAGCACCGCGGCATATCCTCACCCAATCCTTGGAAGGCATGGCTTTGACCTCGACTGAGATGACAGAAACGAATGAGACGGCTGAGATCCAGCCTGGAATAACGCATACACAGGAACTCGATCACGAGCACACGCATGCGCATGACCACCAGCATAGCCCCTCGCTGAATCCGGAATTAATGCGGGAGATCGACGTCGAAGTACCTGCGGAGGAGGTCGCGAAGACCTACAGGACGGTCATCACGCGTTATCAGAAAGTGGCACGAATTCCCGGGTTCCGTGCAGGTAAGGTGCCCGAATCGCTAGTTCGCTCAAAGTTCATGAAAGAAGTCCGCCAGGAGGTGCTCGAAAGCCTGGTAACCCCTCGTTTTCGCGCGGCGATCGAAGAGCAGAAGATCAATCCCGTATCGCAGCCGCAGATGACCGACCTGCACCTGATAGAGGGTGAGCCGCTGCGCTTCAAGGCTGCATTCGAGGTGATGCCGGAACTCGACATCGCCGGCTACGATTCAGTCAAAGTGCAGCGGCCGGAGGCCGAGTTGACCGACGAAGAGTTTGATTCTGAGTTGAGCCGCGTTCTAGATAGTCACGCAACAGTCGAGCCCATCGAGGAGGATCGCCCACTGGTCGACGGCGACTGGGCCGAGATCGAGTTTAAAGGCAAAGTTAAGGATCTGGCCCAGAAAGTTACTGAGGAAGGAGTCGAGAATGCAACGCAGACTCCCCCCATCACGGGCGAAGATGTCCTGATCGAAGTCGGTGGAAAGAGCACCCTTCCTGCGTTCAATGATGCCCTTCGCGGAGCGAAGCCTGGCCAGGAATTGACGTTTGAGGTCGATTACCCGGCGGACTTCGGTGAGCCCCGGCTTGCCAGCCAGACAGTCGAATACGATGTCACCGTTAAGGCGATCAAGCGAAAGACCTATCCGGAACGAAACGAGGAGTTTGCCAAAGAGCTCGGAAGTTATGAAAGTTGGAGTGATTTCGAGACGAAATTGCGCGACCATGCGGCTGGGAAAAAGAAGGAGACGCTTGCGAACCGCGCGAAAGAGGTCATGCTCGAACAACTCATCGGACGCTTCCAGTTCCCTGTTCCTGAGTCATTTGTCCAGCAGCAGGTAGATGCACGGCTCGATCGCGGTCTCAGAGCTTTGGCCCAGCAGGGAATGAAGGCTGAGGACATGCGCAAGCTGGACTTTAACCGTCTTCGCGCAGCACAGCGCGACGAGGCAGTGAACGAAGTCAAAGCGTCCCTGATCCTTGACAAGGTAGCGGATGCTGAAAACGTCGAAGTGAGCGACGATGATCTAAATCGCGAGCTGCTCATGCTTTCGATCCAGTCCCGAGAGCCGCTTGAAACATTGCGGGAGCGACTGGCAAAAGATGGCGGGCTAAACCGGATTCGTGAGCAGATGCGCCGCGAGAAAACAGGAAACGTGCTCTACGAAAAGCTTGCATCGTAGGAGGTAGTGAGTGCCTCTAGCAGGCGTGAACTGAAGAATTGCCAAAGATTTATAGAAAGAGAGTGTGACATGGGACTTGTACCTATGGTGATCGAACAGACGAGCCGGGGCGAACGCGCCTACGACATCTATAGTCGTCTGCTCCGCGATAACATCATTTTTCTGGGCACGCCAATTGACGACAATATTGCCAATGTGATCATTGCGCAGATGTTGTTTCTGAGCGGCGAAGATCCGGAGAAGGACATCCAGCTCTACATCAACTCACCGGGCGGATCGATCACCGCTGGCCTCGCCATCTATGACACGATGCAGTACATCAAGAACGATGTGGTTACGTTCTGCATCGGACAGGCCGCGAGCATGGGAGCGTTCCTGCTGATGGCAGGCAAAAAGGGTAAGCGGTTTGCTCTCCCGAACTCGCGTATCCTGATTCACCAGCCGTCGATGGGCGGCCTGAGTGGACAGGCTACCGATATCGACATTCATGCGCGAGAGATTCTTCGCATTCGAGAAATCACGAACAAGCTCATGAGCCTCAGCACAGGCCAGCCGTTGGATCGGATCGAGCGGGATGTCGAGCGCGACTTCATCATGACCGCGCCTCAGTCGAAGGAGTACGGCATTATCGACGACATTATTGACCGGCCGCGAACCTGACGTCCTCGCATCCGTCCTTCGCAGCTAAGCAGACACTCCCCTCGCTTGTGCAGGCTCCGCGCGGTACAGCCTTGGTGTTCGCTAGGTGGAGACCTGATACGGATCACGTTCAGGTGTAAACTGAAGTTCGATCGGGGCGTTGCATCCCAGGAGTTGTTCCACCTATGAAGACATCACGAGGCACAGACGAATCTCTCCGCTGCTCTTTCTGCCATAAATCGCAAGATGCCGTTGCCAAACTCATCTCGTCCCCTTCAGACTACCCGCGTGCCTACATCTGCGACGAGTGTGTTGCAGTCTGCAACTCTATTCTGGAAGATGACCGCACCGAGGCTGCTCCTGGAACGGCTCCCGCTCACCTGCCAAAGCCGCAGGAGGTGAAGGCGTTTCTGGACGAATACGTCATCGGTCAAGACCAGACGAAGAAGAAGCTCGCCGTGGCGGTCTACAACCATTACAAACGCATTCAGATGAATAAGGTTCGCGGCAACGATGTCGAACTGGCAAAATCGAATATCCTGCTGTTAGGCCCAACTGGGTCGGGTAAGACGCTGCTGGCACACACGCTCGCAAAGATGCTGGACGTCCCCTTCGCAATCGTCGACGCGACCACACTAACCGAAGCTGGCTACGTCGGAGAAGATGTTGAAAACATCATCCTCAAACTGCTGCAGGCGGCAGACGGCGATGTGACGCGCGCTCAAAGTGGCATCATCTATATTGACGAGATTGATAAGATCGGGCGCAAGGATGAGAATCCTTCGATCACGCGGGACGTCTCCGGTGAAGGCGTGCAGCAGGCGCTCTTGAAGATCCTCGAAGGCACGGTCGCCAATGTGCCGCCTCAGGGCGGCCGCAAGCATCCACACCAGGAATTCACAGCGGTCGACACTACTAACATCCTGTTTATCTGCGGAGGTGCGTTCGTCGGCCTCGAGAAGGTGATTGGAAGACGTGTAGGTAAAAAAGCTCTAGGATTCCGGGCAATCGCCGACCCGAATATTAAGGAAGGCGATGTGATGCCGATTCGTGCACAGCGGGATGCTGAACTGCTGCGCCAGGCGGAGCCGCAGGACCTGCTAAAGTACGGCCTGATCCCGGAGTTCGTCGGACGCCTTCCAGTGATGGGCATCCTCGATGAACTTGATGAGGCTGCGCTCATCGAGATTCTCACCAAGCCCAAGAATGCCATCCTTAAGCAATACCAGAAGCTCTTCGACTACGAGGGCGTCAAGATCACGTTTACCGACGATGCCATTCGTGCGATTGCACGTGAGGCGCTGCAGCGCAAGGTTGGAGCGCGTGGCCTGCGCATGATCCTTGAGGAGTTGATGCTCGATTTGATGTATCACATCCCTGGAAACAAAAAAATAAAAGATCTGGTGATCAACGAAGCCATGGTCCAGAAGCGCGACATCACTTTGCCAGTCATGCTGGAGAAGGCTGGCTGACCATGTTGCGGGGCACTGTACAACTCCAGTACCCTCTCCCACCTCACTTCGAGTGTCGTTTGCGTTTGTTGACGTAGTCATGCTGCGCTCGGCTTTATCGACCACATCGCCTGTCGCGACACATTACAATCACATGAAGCCGCGAAGACCGGGTTGCATCGTAACCGGCTTTGGATCGTCTAATTGGGGAGAATGATGACAAATCAACCAAAAGAACCGCTAAGTGGCGAGCTTCATAAATTGCCGATGATGCCCATTCGAGACATGGTCATCTTTCCACATATGATGACACCCTTCGTCGTCGGCCGTGAGTCGAGTGTTCGTGCTCTCGAAGAGGCCCTCACCGGCGACCGCAAGATCTTTCTTGCGACCCAGCACGACGCCTCCGTCGACGAGCCGAGTGCAGACGATATTTATGAGACTGGCACAATCGGCAACATCGTCCAAAGCGTCAAGATGCCTGACGGCAACATCAAGGTCCTCGTCGAAGGTGTGGAGCGCGCACGCGCCACCGAGGTGAACGACGAAGACGGCTTCTTCGTCGCAACTGTGCGGACCGGCCCGACACACCTCGAGTTGACCCCTCAGGTCGAGCAGTTGATGTCGCGGGTTCACTCGCTCTTTGAACAGTATGTGAAGCTACAGCAGTCCTTGAACTATGAGACGATGGCGGCAAGCGTACGAGCAGATGAGCCAGCCAAGCTTGCCGATACCATTGCAGCCAATCTGCAACTCTCGATTGAAGAAAAACAGCAGTTACTCGATGTCTTTGATCCGGAGACGCGACTCTCGCGCGTCGCGGATGTGCTCGATGTCGCGATCGAAAAGCTCAACATGGATCGCACCATCCAGTCGCGCGTAAAGCGACAAATGGAGAAGGCGCAGAAGGAGTACTACCTTAACGAGAAGATCAAGGCCATCCAGAAAGAGCTCGGCCGCGGCGAAAAGTCCGAGTATGACGACTTGAAGAAGAAGATCGAAGCGGCTGGAATGCCGAAGGATGTCTTCGACAAGACAAATCAGGAGTTGAAAAAGCTTGAGGCCATGCCGCCCATGTCAGCCGAGTCTACAGTGTCCCGAAACTACATCGACTGGTTGCTTGCGGTTCCTTGGAAGAAGCGGTCGAAGGAGATCCGTTCGATCGAACATGCCGAACAGATCCTCAACGAGGATCACTACGGTCTCGAAAAGATCAAGGAACGTATTCTCGAATTTCTTGCAGTTAGGCAACTGGTCAAAAACCCTAAAGGTTCCATTCTCTGTTTCGTCGGGCCTCCAGGTGTTGGTAAGACCTCGCTCGGCATGTCGATCGCGAAGGCTACTGGTCGCAAGTTCGTTCGCATGTCGCTCGGCGGCATCCGTGATGAAGCTGAAATCCGTGGGCATCGCCGAACCTACATCGGTGCATTGCCAGGCCAGATCATTCAGTCGATGAAGAAAGCCGGAACCAAGAATCCTGTCTTCATGCTCGATGAGATTGACAAGATGGCCTCGGACTTCCGCGGCGATCCGGCAAGCGCTTTGCTCGAAGTGCTTGATCCAGAACAAAACACCTCGTTTCAAGATCACTATCTCGACGTTGAGTATGATCTCTCAAATGTCCTCTTTGTCGCCACTGCGAACGTATTGCACACGATTCCCGGCCCCCTGCAGGACCGTATGGAGATCCTGAGACTGCACGGCTACACCGAGCTTGAAAAGCTGGAGATTGCGAAACAGTATCTGGTTAAAAAGCAACGCGAAGGCACCGGATTGACTGAGCAGCAGATAAGCTTCGCGGACGATGCGCTGAAACTCCTGATCCGCGGCTACACACGTGAGGCTGGCGTTAGGAATCTCGAGCGCGAAATCGGAAACGTTTGCCGCAAAGTCGCGCGACGCGTTGTCAAGAACGGTGCGGAACATACTGAGACGATCACAGCTGAGAACCTTTCCAACCTGTTGGGCGTGGCAAAGTTTCGTGATTCACAGGTGCAGGAGAAGAGTGAAGTGGGTCTCGTTACGGGGCTGGCATGGACAGAGGTCGGGGGCACAATCCTGCAAACCGAGGTTCAGGTTCTTGACGGCAAGGGCAAGATGACCGCGACAGGGCAGCTTGGCGACGTCATGCAGGAGTCAGCACAGGCAGCGCTCAGCTATATCCGATCTCGTGCGCAGCATCTTGGCCTGCCGAAAGACTTCTACCGTAATGTCGACATTCACGTGCACGTTCCCGAGGGCGCGATCCCGAAAGACGGTCCCTCCGCAGGCATTACGCTCGCTACAGGTCTGGCGAGCGCGCTCACGAAAATCAAGGTGCGGCGGGATATCGCGATGACGGGCGAGATTACGCTCCGAGGCAAGGTGCTTCCCATTGGTGGGCTAAAGGAAAAACTGCTCGCCGCACATCGCGCGGGTATCTTCGAGGCAATCCTTCCAGAGGACAACCGTAAGGACTTTGCTGATCTTCCCGATCTGCTGAAAAACACCATGAAGTTGCATTTTGTAGAACAGATGGATGAGGTGCTACAGATCGCCCTGGAAGAAAAGCTACCGGAACTGCATGAAGAAATTCCCGAGGCACTCGGTGGAGTGATCCCGCCTACTATACCGGTCTCGCAACCCACTGCTCATCAGTGATGACGACTGGACATGAAAAAGAGGAAAGCCGAGCCACTGATGGCTCGGCTTTCCTCTTTGTTAATCTAGATCTATACGCTTCGTCTGCCGGCAGTCACGAAGTGCATAATAATCGCGATGACGGCAAAGATGAGCAAAAGGTGGATCAAGAAGCCGCTCACATGAAAGAGTGTGAAGCCGCCGAGCCAGAGCACTACTAAAACCACCGCGAGGATGAGAAACATTGCCAACCTTCTTTCTTGTTTGGAAGAGTGTCGTACTCTGTACCAGCAGTCGCACATCATAAGAGCAGTTGACTGAGTCTTACGTTGCTCAACGATAGAAATAAGCCCCAAACGGCCCGATCATCAATAGGGTCTTCGTACGTTGCGAGTATTCCGAATCCGTCTACCGCAATCCACCTGCAATGGAGGGGATCAGCATCACCTCATCGCCGTCTTGAAAGACGTAGGACTCTCCACCGAGAAATCGGATGTCTTCCTCGTTGACGTAAATGTTGATGAAACGACGAAGCTTACCGCTCTCGTCTTTTATCTGGGTGCTCAGTGCGGGGAACGTCTGATCGATATCTGCAATCAACCCGCAAAGGTTTGCTGCGGCCGAAGCAAACTGCTTCTGACCGTTAGTATGGCGGACGAAGGCAGCGGGCAGCACAACGTTAATCTTACCGGGCATACGATCCTCCTGCGACGGCCAACTCCACCTTCGGATGGTCGTCCAACTCGCGCAGATACTCGTCGAAATCGGCTAGACGAGGACGAACCGCGCGAGCGGGATGGTAGTGGTCGTTGAGAGCGTCCGTGGTTTTGAGACCGTTGCCGGTGATGCACACGACGGTAGTCTCGTCTGCCGCAATGCGTCCGTGAGCGTAAAGCCGGGCGGTCACGGCGGTTGTCACTCCGCCCGCGGTCTCAGTAAAGATGCCTTCGCTTTCGGCAAGCTCCTGCATGCCGGAGACAATCTCGATGTCGGAGACATCCTCGGCCCAACCTCCATTGCTTAGGATCATTCTGGCGGCGGCTTGCCCGTCCGCCGGGTTGCCGATGGCTAGTGAGCGAGCAATGGTATGGGGACGCTGCGGCAGGATGTCGTCGCTCCCCTGCTTGACGGCCGTGGATATAGGCGAACAGCCCGTAGCTTGTGCGCCGAAGAAGCGCACTGGCTTGGCGTCGACGAGGCCCAACTCGATCAACTCATTAAAGGCCTTACGGATCTTGCGAATCAGCGATCCCCCGGCCATCGGGCAGACAACGTTGTCCGGCAGGCGCCATCCTAACTGCTCCGCGATCTCATATCCCACCGTCTTGGAACCCTCGGCATAATACGGACGAAGATTGACGTTGACAAACCCCCACGCATACTGCTCCGCTATTTGCGAGCAGAGCCGGTTGACGTGATCGTAGTTTCCGTCGATTCGGATGAGGCGCGCCCCATAGACCAGAGTGTTAAGGATCTTGACCGGTTCAAGATCGGCGGGAACGAGGATCGTGGCTTTGAGACCAAGGCGTGCGGCCTGCGCAGCCACTGAGTTTGCCAGGTTCCCGGTGGAGGAACATCCTACCGTCTCGAAGCCAAACTTCTGTGCGTTGGCCAGAGCCACTGCAACTACACGGTCCTTGAAGCTCAGCGTTGGAAAGCATACCGCGTCGTTCTTGATATAAACATTCGTTCCACCAATACGCTTTGCCAGGTTTTTTGCGCGAACGAGCGGCGTGAAGCCGACCGGAATGTCAGGCTGAAAACCTTCCGGGATCGGCAGAAGTGCCGCATAACGCCAAACGTTGAACGGACCCGCGGTGATGGCGGCACGCGTGAAAGTGGAACGAGCCGCCTTCATATCGTAGGCGATCTCAAGGGGAGCCAGGCAATCGGGGCAGGCGGACAGCGGTCGATTGCCGAACCGGCGGCCGCACTCGTTGCACTTCAACTCGTACGCCGTACAGGAATACTCCATCGCGCATCTCCCGTTGGAGAGGGGAATGGCATCTTTGACGTACATCTCTTTTGGGTAGCCGACAGCGGCTGAAGGAAGGAGAAAACGGGGTGCGGTCCTGCAATCTGGACTGCGTGCTCCGAATCTCATGTTCCCTGTTCCCAGGAGAGAGTTGACACCGGTACGCACATGTTCTGTCCGGTTGTCGTGGCGTCAAAGGGCTCGTCCCTCAACCACTCTGCATGAAATTCAAATCTGCCTAAACAGACTGGAATACAACGGTTGTAGCACAGCATTACCGCCGGCCGCAAGTTTCGTAGGCACGGCAGAAGATAAGTCGCGAATCCCTGAAGCGACCGAAATGTATTCACTCTGGAAAAGTACATGACTTGCTACTGATGAGCGAAATCCTGGCCTGAATAGCGGGCTCGGTCACGTTGCCGGTGCATGAGGTGTACATGCGACAAATCCTGGCCAAATTGAAAGAGGTCTCGCATAGTCCGGCTAGTACAGACGGTATCTTGTCGTTTAGCCTCTTCATATGATCGACTCGAGTGTCTCTTCCGTTCACCGGCCTTCTGCACCCGGCTTCCCTGTTCCGACATTCCGAAGTTTTTGGATGGGGGGCTTCGAATGCGCTACGCAGTGCCGCCGCGATGGGACACGCGTCGATGTGCTACAAGGAACTGGTCACGACCGGCACTGCGCGGAAGACTATCGCCTTCTAGCCGAAGCTGGAATCCACACGGTGCGCGACGGACTTCGCTGGCATCTGATCGAGCGCACGCCCGGTGTCTACGATTGGTCCAGCTTTCTGCCAATGCTTCATGCGGCCAACGCAACACATACCCAGGTACTTTGGGACCTCTGCCACTGGGGTGTCCCAGTGGGACTCGATCCATTCTCCGATGAGTTCCCACAACGCTTCGCCGAGTTTTCTGGGGCCGCTGCCCGTCTCATCCGTCACGAAAATATGCGTTTCGGAAATGCCGCACCGCAGATGTACTGTCCAATTAACGAGATATCGTACTGGACATGGGTCGGCGGGGAGGTTGAACACTTCTTTCCGTATGGTACTCACCGCGGAGCAGAATTAAAGCTTCAGTTCGTCCGCGCTTCCCTCGCCGCGATGAGGGCGGTGCGAGTGGAAGATCCGACCGCGCGTTTCGTGCTGGTAGAGCCTGCGATTCACGTATCTCCCTCAGCCGACAGGCCGGATGATGATCAGAATGCGCATCAGCAAACAGCGTCGCAATTCGAAGTATGGGACATGCTGGCCGGACGGGTCGCAACCGATCTCGGCGGCTGTGACGACCTGCTTGATGTGCTCGGTATCAACTACTATTGGAATAACGAATGGGCCTATGAAGGTGTCTTTACTCCCCTTGGACATCTGCAACACAAACCGCTGCACGAAATGCTGTACGCACTGTGGCAGCGCTATGACAGGCCGATTGTGATCACTGAAACGGGAACCGAAGCCGACTCAATGATTGGCTGGCTAGGTTACGTGGGAGCCGAGGTACGACAGGCGCGCCGTATGGGTGTTCCTGTTCTCGGGATATGCATTTACCCGGTAATGGACTATCCCGGTTGGGACGATGAGCGCCACTGTGCATGCGGGCTTATCGAAGTCGCTGCAGACTGGTCACACCGTAGGCTTCGAGAGAATGTGCGCGCCGAACTGCTTGTGCAACAACGCTTGCTGACGCACAACACCTCAAGCATCTCACTCACAACCGATTAGAATTGCTTTTACTGCCTGACTCATTCGTAAAACCAACAGGACAGAGTTCGCATGCTCGCATTAGCTGACTGAGCGCGTCGACCATCCTTACTATTTATTTGTGGCCGCGATACAATCTCTTTAGATGCTGCTTAGCGGTTCACCGTTACTTCTCTCCTCCCGAGCTGTACGCAAAACGCTCTGCCTCGGAAGTTAGGCGTAAATGTCCCGTCTCTATCCAACTAATGCAGCAGAAGGCTCGTCTGAGCCTCAGACGGGTCCATACAACCTCGTCTCTATCTTCGCCGCGTAAGCTGTCCGACTTTTCTTCTCTGAGGTTCATCGTGCACCGTTCTATTTCTCACTACGACCACGCTCGTGGCATTGCAGCAATCACGCCATTCGACATACTTTGCTTCAGTCACTTGCGTTGGCATTTTGTTACACAGCGTCCGCAGCACCTGCTGAAGCGTGCATCTCTCGAAGATTGCCGCATCTTCTATTGGGAGGAGCCCATCTGGCATGACACAGGTGAGCTTCCATCACGGAACAACGGCGAGCTTGGGATGCGACTCGAGATCATTCAAGAGAGCCTCTCAATTTGGGTGGTTCAACCTCATATGACCAAAGGGATGGATCTTGAAGCTGGGCAGAAAATACTTCTTGACGAGCTTATCGAACAATTCTCGATTCGCCAGTTTGTGCGTTGGTACTACACGCCGATGGCATACTCGTTTTCAAGTCATCTGAAAGCGGAAGCGACGGTGTATGACTGCATGGATGAGCTTAGTGGCTTCCGCGGCGCTGCTCTCGATCTTGGTGAGCGCGAGCGTCAACTCTTTGCCGCCTCTGATGTTGTGTTTACCGGCGGCGCGAGTCTTTTCGAATCCAAGCAGAACCAGCATTGGAACGTACACGTGTTTCCTAGTTCCATCGATGTAGAGCATTTTGCGAGAGCGAAGGATCACTCATGCGCTGAGCCTGCGGATCAGGCGCAGATCCCACATCCACGGGCTGGATTCTACGGCGTGGTAGATGAGCGTTTCGACACTACACTCCTCGCCGAGATTGCGGCATCACGTCCAACGATACAGTTTGTAATTCTCGGGCCTGTCGTGAAGATCGATCCTGCCGCGCTTCCCCATGCCGGGAACATTCACTATCTAGGCAGCAAGAGCTACGATGATCTGCCTGCCTATCTCGCTGGATGGGACGTGGCGTTGCTGCTTTTCGCACTCAACGATGCGACACGGTTTATCTCTCCAACCAAGACACCGGAATATCTTGCAGCAGGCAAGCCGGTCATTTCGACACCAATAGTCGACGTCGTTCGTGGCTACGGAAACAAGGGCCTTGTCTCAATCGCGAAGTCTGCAGCGACGTTCTGCTCCGCGATCGACATGGCGCTTCAACCGCAGCAGGAGACGTGGATGGAAGCTGTCGCCACAACTCTGAAGCAGAGTTCCTGGGCGAGCACATGGACGGCGATGCAGCGTGAGATCAATCGAGTGCGGATCGTACGCCCAGACAGGCCGTTTGTAGTAGAAAAAGTGTCGTGCGTGTCACACGGCGTTACTCCGGTACTCGCAAGCATGCGAATCGAGCAACTGCGATCTCCTATCTTTACGACATCCCATCTGAGTCGTCGAAAAGAACTGTTCGACTATCTCGTGGTGGGCGCCGGATTTGCAGGCAGTGTACTTGCAGAGCGTTTGGCCAGCCAGCTTGGAAAACGTGTTTTGCTGATTGATAAGCGGAACCACGTCGGCGGCAATGCCTACGACGCCTACAACGAAGATGGTCTCTTGATTCATAAGTATGGGCCGCATATCTTTCATACGAACTCCAATGAGGTTGTAGAGCATCTCTCGCGTTTCACCGCATGGCGCCCTTATGAGCATCGTGTGCTGGCAAGTGTGGACCAGCAACTGCTGCCAATCCCGATCAACCTTGACACGATCAACCGCCTGTATGGCTTAGACCTCAACGCAGCGACAATGAAGCGCTTCCTCGCTGACCGCGCAATCACTGCAACCTCGATCCGTACCTCCGAAGACATCGTCGTGAGTCGCGTTGGCCGTGAGCTCTACGAGAAGTTCTTCCGAAACTATACCCGCAAGCAGTGGGGCCTTGACCCCTCGCAACTTGATGCCAGTGTAGCCGGCCGGATACCAGTCCGCTTTGATCAGGACGATCGCTATTTTACAGATGCCTTCCAGGCAATGCCGAGCGCTGGGTACACTAAAATGTTTGAGCGCATGCTGGATCATCCGTTGATTACGGTGCGCACGGGCGTAGATTATCAGGACGTCGCACGGACTTACCGGGATGCGAAGGTGATCTTCACTGGGCCGATCGATGAGTACTATGGATACAAGTTCGGTCCGCTTCCCTATCGATCGCTCGAGTTTAGGCATGAGACGCACGCGTGTGAGGTGTACCAGCAAGCTCCTGTCATTAATTTCCCCAATGAGCATCCCTACACACGGGTTACTGAATTCAAATATCTAACTGGCCAGAGCCATGCGAAGACCAGCATTGTTTATGAGTATCCTCGCGCCGAGGGAGATCCATATTACCCGATTCCCCGCCCCGAAAATGCGGCGCTCTACGCCAAGTATCGCGACTTAGCACAGCAGGAAGAGTCAGTGCAGTTCTGTGGACGGCTGGCAAACTATCGCTACTTCAATATGGACCAGGTCGTCGCGCAAGCGCTGGCGACTTTTCGTAAAATTGCTGAGAAAGATCCTGTTGCGGAGGCGCCGTCAACTCTTCGAGAAACTCTGACACGTGTAGCCAGCGGACCTTCATTTCAGCCAACTCAGATGACGGAGCTATAACTCCACATGAAGGGACATGCTTTTGGTTCCTATAAAGAATGTCTTAAACACCTGTACGATGTCGTCAAAGCAAACATGGCCCTGCGGTCCACTGGTACTCGGCTTCAAGGAATCACACATCGAAGCATGCGATCTGGTGCTCCGGACTGCTGCGTGTACAGCAAAGATTACTAGGTAATATCGTCGTTTTGAGGGCTTGCTGCACGGCAGGTATCCAGGCTTAAAGCTTACGTGAGCATTGCAGGCTGCCCAGATTGCCTGGTAAACTTTATTCTATCAAGCGGTAGATCGCACGATGAGGCACCGTTTGATCAGACTGATATTCACGAGGAAAAAGACACGGAGAGGTGGCAGAGCCCGGTTGAATGCACCTGACTCGAAATCAGACATAGGCGCAAGTCTATCGGGGGTTCGAATCCCCCCCTCTCCGCCATTCCTTTAGAATTAAAAAATTGCAAGCCTGACTATACACCCGGCTACACCTAATGCGAAAAGTTCGCTCTGAGCGGTTTCTCCCTTATGGAGATACCAGAATGAAAGTTCCTATCGTTCGCATCAAGTTGAGGGTCCGCCTCGAAGGCGGCACCCGCCCTTTCCTCAATCCAATCCTCGCCGGAAACAGCAAATTGAAGCCTGGTTATGCCCAGCATGCCTGTTCACTTCCCTGACGGCGTTTATCACCTTCGGTACCTCAAGTGGAGCCGTAGGGTTTGGGAGGGTGTAGGCTCGGATGCTCAGTTGGCCGCGATCAGCAAGCTGTGGCGCGAGAAGTCACTGGAAGCCCGCGCGCTCAGTATGAACGCCGGTGAAGATGAGATCGAGCTTTCCCCCAAGACAGACCTGCGCGACACGGTAGCCGAATATATAACGAAGATCAAAGTTCATAGAAGTAAAAACGTTCGCAGCTTACTCCCAAACCCTCAAACTCTTTCTTCAATCCTGCTCGAAGTCGAACCTCGAAGACGTCGAGCGCAAACACGTGCTCACTTTCATGTCGTTCTTGAAGGCACAAGAGAATGGTCCACGCACGGTGGCGAACCGAATCGGCTGTCTCAAGCGATTTCTCACTTCTGCAGAAATTAGGTGGCCTCTTGGGCCAGCTGACAGACCCGTTGCACGGAGAAGGTGGTGGCCGCGTACAACGCAGTAGAGATCCAGGCGCTGCTCGACGCTACCATCCAGAAGGAGTTGGAGGTCCTCCAGTTCTTCCTCTTTACCGGGGCTAGAGAGCAGGAGGTCCGGTTTGCCACTTGGCGCGACCTAGACCTGGATGCAAGGACGTTTACGGTTCGCGAAAACTCGAACCTTGGGTTTACCCCGAAGGATAAAGAAGAGGGAGCAATTCCGATTCCCATCCCTCGTCGAGTTGCTCCGCGACCGCCGTCGCTGCTTCCCAGATTCGAGATTGGTTTTCAGCAACACCCAAGGGAATCCCAATAGGCATTTTCCTCGAATAGTAAAGCGCTTGGGAATGCGAACTGGCCTCAACTGCGGGCATTGCTACAACCGCGCCGGTCGCTGTTGCTCAAAGTTCCCGGTTTGCTCTCGTTTCGAACTGCATCGGCTTCGGAAGACCTTCGCCACGCTGCATCACGAGGCGGGAAGCTCCGCACGAATCATACAACGATGGCTCCGGCACTCCAGCCTTGACACGACGCTCAAATATCTGGCCGCCTTCGATGACCAATCCGAGCGCATGCGCGAGCAGGTCAACAAGACCTTCGCTGGATTCGTCTGTGCGGAGTCCGGGCATGAGCATTAGGGCAGCTGCGATCGGACGTTTTGTCAAAGCGACAGTCACGAAGCAGTGTGAGAGTCAGGGCAAACTCGCCTGCTCAATCGCACGCCTGTGATGTGAACACAGGGCTATCGGGATCTGCCGTTCGTGCTGAGATTCTTCGGTGAACGGCTCAACACCGGCTCCGACGCGAAAATGATGTGATATTGACCGCCAAGTCCACGGGAACGGTATCTCCCTTTATGAAGAACCGGGAGAGCAAGTCAAGAAGTGAACACCAGGTGACAGGGACGGTCGGCGAAGAAAGATGGTGCTGTAAGGCTTCTCTCTCCATGCGTCAAAGTATTCGTTGGCCGTTCCCGCAGCAGTCTCTGTATAGCCGTTACGCGACTGCCGGAGTAAAGGCCGGGGCAGTCGTGCAGAGAGCGGCCGACCGACCCACGTAGACGAGGCGGTAGTATGCCCTTGCTCAACTGATAAATGCGACCATTTGATTGGTTGAGCCAGAATCGTTCCACACTCCTATATATACACATTGTTGCATGTTTTAACGTAATGCTGCATAGTCATTGATGAGGTGGGTGAATTGCTAGCGAAGACAACAACTCTTATGCCCGCAGAACGTCAGCAAGAGATTCTGGAGCGTATTCGAAAGAATGGTCGGGTCTTGGCGGCAGATCTCGCACAAGAATTTCAAACGTCTGAAGACACCATCCGACGGACTCTCCGTGACTTGGCTGGCCAAGGATTGTGTGCACGAGTCTATGGAGGTGCACTCGCTATTTCCCCAGCCTCCGGTTCCGCCGTACAGCGGAGAATGCAGGGTATCGATTTAAAGCTTGCGATCGGCGAAAAGTTAGCCTCGCTTGTGCGGCCTGCGCAGTTCGTCTTTATCGATGCGGGGTCTACCAACCTAGCCGCAGCTCGATTCTTGCCAAAGGACATCGGTATTACAGTAGCGACGCATGACCCGACGATTGCCGCGAGTCTTGCCGACCGCACCGATCTGACGCTCATCACGGTTGGGGGAAAGATCAACCCTCTGGTCGGCGCTGCTGTAGACGCGCAGGCTCTGCGCTCAGTTCTGGAGCTTCGCCCGGACCTCCTCTTGCTTGGAGTTTGCGCAATCGACGCGGCGCATGGAATTGCAGCTTTCAATAGTGAGGATGCCCAGATGAAGCGTGCATTGCTTGAACGGTCTGGATCGGTCGCAATCGCGACCTTAAACGACAAACTTTGCGCATCGGCTCCTTTTTATGTCAGCGAGGTCGACGTTATCGCCGACCTTGTGGTGGAGACAGACGCGCCTAAGCCTATCTTGGCGGATTTCCGGGCACGGGGTCTGCGGCTGCACCTAGCCAATATCCCGAGGAGCAAAGCTGAGCTAGAAACCGGCCGCTAACCGCATCTTGTCTAGCTGCCGACTAACAAGGAATAAGGAGGAGTATGAAGGGCATCGCTAAGAAACGAGTTTTCATTACGGGCGCAGTTCAGGGCATTGGGCGAGCTACAGCAGAGCGTTTTCTTGCGGAAGGAGCGTCCGTTCTGCTGACAGATGCGGCTCCTGCAGACGTCATCAACGACGTGGTTGACTCCCTTGAAGATCGCTATCCCGGTTTGGCCTCTGGGATGCGCGTCGATATTCGAGATGAGAAGCAGGTTGTCGAGGGCTTTGAATACATGCAAGAAGCTTTAGGTGGCTGCGACATCCTGATCAACAATGCCGGAATCAATCGTCATAGTCCCTCACATGAGTTCAAAACGGAAGACTTCGATCTAGTCCTTGGAGTGAATCTCAGAGGCGCATTTCTCTGCAGCCGAGAAGCACTCAAATTATTCCTTAAGCAGGGCGCGGGGATTATCCTTAATAACTCGTCGAATCACGAGATCAATCCAAAGCCCGAGTTCCTTGCCTATTCAGTGAGTAAAGGCGGCCTTGGTAATCTCACACGCACTTTAGCACTCGAATACTCCGATCGGGGAATCCGGGTGAACGCGGTAGCACCAGGAGCCACAGTCACGCCGATCAACGCGTCTTGGACCGAAGATCCCGAGACGCGAAAGAGGGTAGAGAGTCATATCCCTCTTGGTCGTTCCGCATCAGCTGAGGAGATCGCGGGTGTTTTCGCGTTCCTTGCCAGCGATGATGCAGCATACATCACCGGACAAACGATTTACGTGGACGGCGGCCTAACGCTTCACACCGACTTCAAAAACAACTGGTCATCTTAATTAAAAGTCCACAAGTCGTATTTAAAGCCCTCCTAAAGCCAGATTTCCAACCTACAGGAATTCCGAAGCCATGAACCTCACTGCCACCGCCCTAACGGGATCGCTCGCTGTCTTATCCGTTCTCGCACTCAAAACGACCCAAGTCACCGCGCCGACAGTTGCTGCACCGCAAACTACAAACGGCGCCCCAGCGATTCCTGTTGACCTTGAAGCTCCTGCGGCGAACCAACGACTCGATCTACCTCCGTGGGCCTTCACGCCCAATCCTCCACGCAAGGGAGCACGTCCGCCAGATGATGGAACGCTTCTCCACGTGCCCGGCAGCACGAAGGCCTACACCCGAACCAAGATCAATGACGGCGGCAATCCTCCGGATTGGTTTCCTGACACGCATCCGCCCATGCCTAATGCCGTGGCGCACGGCGGCAAGGACTACCGTGCCTGCGCCGAATGCCACTTGGCCAACGGCAACGGCAAGCCGGACACCGCAGCGCTGAATGCACTGCCAGCCGCCTACATCGAACAGCAGATGGAGGACTTCCGCAATGGCCGCCGTCATGCATCGGTGACCAAGATGAGCGTTCGCAGCATGCTGTCCGTCGCCATGAACATCACCCCAGCCGAAGCAAACGAAGCCGCTTCGTACTTCGCTTCGACAAAGCCCGCCAGGTGGCTGCGAGTGGTTGAGAGTGATTCAGTACCTAAAACCGAATATGCCGGGTATCGCTTCCTTTCCATCCCAGATGCAGGCATGGAGCCAATCGGCAACCGTATCGTTGAGTTACCCGTTAGCCCGGAACGCACTGACATGCGCGACGCTTCGTCCGGCTTCATCGCCTACGTGCCTAAAGGCAGTGTCGCGAAGGGCAGAGCGCTTGTGCAAACCGGCAGTGGAAAGACGGCCGCATGTGTGGCCTGTCATGGAAACGACTTGCGGGGAATGGGCACGATGGTTCCGCCTATCGCTGGCCGCTCACCTAGCTCAATCGGTCGGCAGATCTATGATTTTAAGAGCGGTGCGAGAGACGGAGCAAACGCTTCCTTGATGAAGGCTCCAGTAGCAACCTTAACGGACGAAGATATTGTGAACATCGTCTCTTACCTTTCCTCGCTTCCTCAATAGCTCCTACGGCAATTGAGTGTTTCGCCTGCGCACGCTGAATTGTCTTGGCACTTCCCTTCACCTCGTCATGGGATATTCCCCTTTGGTACGCACTGAGCTACTTCACAGCAGCGAGGAACCTCGCGCGATGTCTTGTCTCATTGACCTCAGCTGGGATCGCGGAAGACCGGAAGAGGTCCGCTCTTCCGCACAACACGCGGCGATCGGGCGAGCTGACGGGCAATGCTCTGCTCCAGCTGATGTGTGGCGGATGATTCGCCAGCGGGCTCTCGGGCTGGAATCAAGTCCGAGATCGGTTGCCATACGTTCCGCGCGACAGACATCACAGCCTATTTCAAGAACGATGGAAGGCTGGAGATCGCCCAGCAGACGGCCGCGCATAAATCGGCTAGAACGACCGGCCTCTACGATCGGAGAAGCGATGAGATGTCCCTCGATGAGGTCGAGAGGATTGGAATCTAATTCACGCATCCACGCAGGCAGTCATGTGCGAACTTGCCGATGTACATCCCTAGCCATCGCTTCCACATCCACCTAAGAGAACCGAAACGAGGAAGCAGCCGATGTCCGAGCACCACAACGTCCCTAAAGCTCACGAACCGCACGCCCTCCATGAAGAGCACGCCAAGGGTCCTCATGATCCCAAAGAGATCAACCCCAAGATGGCCTCCGACATCGCCTACTGGGCGAAAGAGTTTGGCGTCACGGGCGACCAGCTCCACGAAGCCATCCGCAGCCACGGAACCCATGCGGAAAAGGTCCGCGCCGCCCTTCACCCTCATAAAGGGGCCTAAGGCCGCGGCCGTTTATCCTCAGTCGACTTGACGGGTGGTGTGGCGATGCTAAGTAGCGTAGCCTCAGCACATGCTCGCTAACGATTTCTCGCAGAGATTTCTTTTTACTTTCCGGCCGAACGGCCAAGCAAACAGCCAGGACTCGATCGAGGTTCTTGTAGAGGAGCTGGCAGATTACGATCCTTCAGCAGCCGCAGACTCCTACAAGCGGAGTTGGTTTGGCACGGAGGATGCGCTCCTCTCCATGCTCAATGCCCTTGGCTTCACGGAAATGGACGTGGAGGGCATCCTCGCCGCGCTCAAGAGCCATCGCACCGCCGACCGCAAACTGACCGTAACGCCAGACCAGCTTCAGGATGCCGGGTTCGGCGAAGTGGTATAAATGACCCCTTGCTGGATGTCTAGCGATGCGGATGATGATTGAAGTCGAAGAGATAAACAACGCCGAAGGTGATGAGTGTGGCGTAGATGTGGCCGGAGGTGGTCACGGGCGAAGAGTATCGCTGTAGTTGAGCATCGGCCTTAAGTGAAAATCTCTCGGTGATCCTGAAGTCCAGGCCGATGCCCGGCGAGAAGACGTTCTACACGCTTTGCGTGTAGTAGATGGGCGAGTTGGGGACTGCATAGCCAGGACCGTAGTTGATCTGGCCTCGTCCGAAGAGGATGTCATATCCGATACTCGGATCATGCGGCCCGTCGACCAGAGATAAGCAACGACGCCCATGACCCGGGTTCGGTTGCAGAAAGGCTACGGTGCCGGAATGAAAGCTCATAAGACATGGATCATCGCGGCCATCGTCCTGCTCTGCGTCAGCATACTCGGTGCAATTTGGCTCAAGTACCGGGGTTTTCGAGCGACGTCGATGCCATCGACCTTTGAGATTGTGGTAGCCAGGTCCGTTCGAGACTTCGCGGTCCCCAGAGCGGAAAGCCGCAAAGTGAACCCGGTCGCAGGCGACTGGGCCGCTGTTGAGCAAGGCCGCGAGGACTTCCTTGCCCAGTGCGCGGGCTGTCACGGGGTCGATGCGCAAGGACGAACCTCGATCGGTGCAAACGAGTATCCACGCGTTCCCGATCTTCGCTCGGAGCCGGCACAGAAGCTCACCGATGGGGAGATTCACTATTTCATCGAGAATGGAATCCAGCTCTCGGGTATGCCGGCTCTGAAAGACCCGCATGGGGCGTCCGCCCGAGAGGCGTGGAAGCTTGTCTCCTACATCCGCAGCTTTCAGCCGCTCCCATCGAGCGAAAAGATTGTTACCGTTGGCACTTTGGCCAGTGCGCACTACACCGGTTCGCAGTCTTGCCAGAAGTGCCATGCGACCATCTACGAGCATTGGAAGAAAACGCCGATGGCGAACGTGATCCGTGATCCGCGAGAGCACCCGGATGCGATCATTCCAGACCTCAACACCAACACCGTCGCCAAATTTACAAAGGAGCAGGTGGCTTTCGTCTATGGCAGCAAGTGGAAACAGCGATACTTCACCAAAATCGGCGACGACTACTACCCTCTTCCCGTTCAGTGGGACATCGGCAACAAGAAGTGGTTGAAGTACCACGTCCCAGATGCCGGAGCGGATTGGTGGGCAGCGTTCTATCCCACTAGCAATTTCCAGCGCCCGACCGGCCCGACCTGCGATGGCTGCCACTCCGTCAACTACAACATTCACACCAAGCAGGTCGCCGAATGGAACGTCGGCTGCGAGCGCTGCCACGGTCCAGGAAGCGAGCACGTCGCCCACCCCTCACGCGCCAACATCCTCAATCCTTCCCAGATGGATGACGTTGCAAACAACGACACATGCATTCAGTGTCATTCTCAAGGACAACCTCTCACGAAACAGATTGAAGGAAAGGCCTACGATTGGCCTGTTGGCTATCGCGTTGGACTGCATCTCGCGGACTACTGGAAGCTGGAAGATCACACCCTTGGCCAAACTACCTTCACGCACTTCGCAGACGGAACGGCTCACAAGAACAGGATGCAGGGGAACGATTTCGTGCAGAGCGTGATGTACCAGCACGGAGTGACTTGCGCCTCATGTCACGACGTGCACGGCACCCAGAACTATGCCCAGCTCCGAAAGCCCGCAGACAAGATCTGCCTCGACTGCCATAGCACCACCTCTCCAAATGGTCCGCACGTCGCAACGATGGAGGAACATACGCACCACAAAGACGGCAGCCCAGGGAGTCAGTGCATCGCGTGCCATATGCCGAAGATCGAGAGCGAAGGCGTTCCTGGCTCGTTCGTAAGTGCACACACCTTTAAGTTCATCACCCCGGCGATGACGGACAAATACCAGATGCCGAATGCCTGCACCTCCTGCCACAAAGACCAGACCACCGCTTGGGCCACCGACGCAATGCGTCATTGGACGAAGCCGTCACCCTGGACACTCCAATAAGCTCTGTATTTGTCTCAAAAGGAGGTGCACTGCGGATCTTTGGCAAGCGCGCTTGTGTCATGGAGGAGGCGAGCAGGTGCAGTGGACAGCCGACCCGAAGGCCGCATCCCTAGCATCAGTCCGGCCCGGCTTACCACGATCGGTCTTACCTGTGAGGAGGCTCTTGGAGACGGTTGGGCACAGGTGTCACATCCGCATGACCGGCCATGATGGCTGCCGCCTGGACTTATTTGATTCAAACAGGCGACTCATACGACATCCGAACATCGGATCCGAACTGCGTCAGGGCAACACTGCTGGCGACGTTCGCGTGCACCTCCTCGTCGGCTACCGAGCAAAGCTAGCGCTAATTTGTTCCATCCTCCAGATCGGGCCGCCCTGGTATAACTGTCCCTCCTCGCGGATGAAGGCAGGAGGATTCCCGGCCATAATCCAGATGTGATAATCAGCTGGTTCCTTGCCGATCAGGGGGGCGATCACGCCGGTGATTCCACCCAGCTCAACATGAATCGTGAAGTCGGTAGCCTTCCGCCACATGCCACCGACTGTAAAGGCTTGGCTTCCCGCTGGTTTGATCGAGAGGTGAACCAATCGAGGTTTAGTGCCTGGAGCAACATACGAGATGTTCGTCTCAGGGGTCGACGGAAGGATGTTGAGCAGCAGATTCGGAGGCAGCCCGTTCGAAACGTCCGGTGGAAGGTCCAGATGCTCCTCCCTCACCTTTCCATCTTCTGCACGTGAGGTGATCTGCCCTGTCACGCCATCAAGGAGAACGTCGATAGGCTTCGGAAACGAGGGACCATGCTGGATATGATGATCACTCACCAGCCGGAAAGTGTGACGTTGTGTAAAGACCGTCACGTCCTCGTCCCTGGAACCGTCTCGGAAGCGAAAGACAAGCCTGGAGGTAACTTCATCGCCGCGAACGATCTGTGTCACCTCACCGCTGGCGATCATAGTGCCGTCAAGCGTCTTGAGTGCCAGGAAGCCATGAGTAGAGCCCTGAGGATAGCGGACGCGAATCGGTTCGGCATGGGCCAGAACGGAGAGAGCGGAAACAAGAAGAGACAACGCGCCGAAGAGGCGTAGGGTTGAACTATCCATGGGGAGCTTCCTACGTGGTGGCGATGTGTCGCGAGTGAAGCCAGCTAGCCTTGAGCCTGTGGGCGCGAGGGCGGGCATCAATCCAGCTCTCTTCTTTGAACTCCACATACGTCAGTTCCCTTCTCTGTCTTCTGAAAAAGTGGAATCAATTGTGCGAGCGGCCTAACCGTCTTGACACTGAGGGTGGTCTGTTCGTGGCCATCCGGGGCTTTATGCAGCGTGTCGAAAGGGTATATGTATCGTCCGTCACCTGATTGCAGGTGGGATCATATCCCTATTGATGATGCAGCATTTACAACATGCAGCAATCCCAATGCCTACCCTGCAAAGATCCATTGGAAGATACCTTCATCTAAACCTCACTGTGCTCAATTCAAAGCGGAACTGCTATTTAGAACAATCGTTACTCTAAGCATTCCCCCTGCTGGCCGTTAGTCGACACCGAATGCTGCTCGAAACCTCTCGCAATCTAATCCTCGGCTCAAGTCCGTTCCACCTCCAGGTGCTCTCGTCGCAGTGTGACCACCTGGGTATCACGTCGTTCAGTGCTGCGCTTCGTGACCCGGACTTCTTCTTTGAGGATCAACTGTTTCGTTAGAACCATCTGCTCTTCCACGAGTGGGTAGATCGTCACGTCACCTTCTACCCGCACCGCAGGGGCACTCTCAATTGGCAGATTGAGGACCACTCGCTCCACGTCGAACGTGTGCACAGCAAGCGGTTCGTCAAGCGTCTCCTGATACTCCTGCACTCGCTTGTGGAGAAGAACCTTACCGGTCGTCACTGTTCGCTTGCTTACTTCGAGGCTCTCTTCGATGAGCGGGATCACTGTACGGTCGGTTCCGATTTCACCCGAGTCCGATGCGGCCCTGTCACGTCCCTCAAGGGGTACGGGGAGCCCGTTCGATCGTTGCGCCAGCAGCATGGTCTCAAGTCGAACTACTCGTCCATCTTGCATCCAAAGTTCAGTGTATGTCTGCGCGGGATCGAGTTTGCCGGAGACGGAAAGGATATTTCCAGCTCCCTCACTATACAAGGGAGCATCAGTTTGCGTGGTTACTGTCTGGTTCGACTCAGTCATAGAAGGCTCTCATTGCCGCGCGGGTAAGAAAGCATGGGCGCGGACTAAACGTCCGGCCCATGCTGATGACCGTTTCGTTTCGCTAGCGATTGTTCTTCGGTGCTTCACCTGTGATGTTCTCGACTTCTACCTCAGTCTTGCGGATCGTGTCATGGATCGCTTCTGTGCGCTCACTGCTCTGCTTGCCGAGGTGTACCTCTTCGACTACCCGGCTTGTCTTGCCGACAACGGCCTCTTCGCCCATCGCGTTGAGCTCGATTGTTGAACCGCGACCGACTTCGAAGTCGGCCGCAGTTGCGGGGCGGTTCACCGGACGGCGCTCTACGTTGATCCGCTCCTCGCGCAAAGTGACATCTTTCTCAACCGGCCGTTCTGTCACATGCGAGTAGACGCGAACGCCGCCGCGATCGACTTCGCGTTTGCCTACTACCAGTTCTTCCTCGACAACTGGAATCGTGGTCTCACCTGTCTCATTCGAGACGCTCTTCGCCGCCTTAGCTCCGTAGACCGGGGTCCCCGAGCCAACCGCCTGCTTATACTCGTCATCGATGTCACGAGCTCCGTGCTGCTTCAGAATTGATGCAGCCTCGGAAGTTTCGTCATCGTCGACGGTCACAGCGACCAGTGCTCCGCCCTGATTGACCCCCGTCGCGTAATGATTGTGCGCGCTGTCATCACCGCCGGTCAGATTGCGAAAGAAACTGCTGATCTTCTCTCCGACGCCCGTGCCGCCGCCACTACCGATGTCCGTGTAACCCTTCTCATTGGCAGTGCCGCTTGTTGATGCCTGGCTGTCGTTCGAATCATTGGCAACTACCTTTACCTGATGGGCCTCGTACCCTTCACTGACCAGTTCTTTCTTTACCCTTTCCGCTTCTGCCATCGTGCTGAAAAGTCCTACGACTGTCTTCGACATTTTTGATCTCCTTATTGAGTAAATGTTGTGGATCGCTATGATCGGTTATTGTTGCGAGAAAAGCTCGACTCGGCGGTTATCCGCTTTACCTGCTGCGGTGGCATTTGTGTCTACCGGCTTTGATGGGCCAAAGCCGCCGCCCGTCAGACGGTTACCATCAATTCCTTGCCCCTTCAGATAAGCTGCTACAGCCATCGTCCGCTGATCCGAAAGCGAAGCGTTGTGAAGATCGGCTCCGGTGCTATCGGTATAGCCCTCCAGGCGAATGTGCGCGTTTGGGTTGGACTTCATGGCGGCGACAGCCTTCTCCAGGGTGGCCTGGCCTTCGGGTGTCAGAGTTGCACTGTTGGTCTGAAAATGGACCGTCCCGAGATCCGGGAAGACGTTCTGTGACACGGGAGTAGCTACCCCATCGGTTGGCGCATCATGATGACGGGTGAGGAAGTACGCGAGTAAAGCAAGAAGAATGAGAAGTGGGAGAACCCACGCCCAGATGGGTATACGTTTTTTGGTGCCTTCTTCGTAAACTTTGACGCGATCGGCCATAATGAATCTCCTTGCGAATGTGGTGAATGGGTTATATGAAAGCGCGTGATGCCCTCTGTCTTGTAAGGAGTGGGCGAGCTAGCGAGTGCGTCCTGTGTCGTGATCCTGCTCCGGACGAATCTCCTCAACTTCGACCTCGGTCTTGCGTACCGTGTCGTGAATGTGCTGCGTATGCTCGGTAGCATCCTTGCCTACGCGAACCTCTTCGGTTACACGAGCATTCTTTGAGATCACCGCCTCTTCTGCGGTCTCGGTCAGCTCAATCGTGCGGTCACCCTGCATCGCCAAGTCCTGATCACTCACAGCTCGATTCACTGGCCGCCGCTCCACATGCACATGCTCTTCCCGCAGGTTCACGGATTCTTCAACAGGAATCTCGATGACCCGGCGGTAGACGCGAACGCCGCCCTTATCGACTGTCCGTTTGCCAACCTGCAACTCTTCTTCAATCACCGGAACGGCTACGTCACCTGCGGTATCTCCGCGTTCGTGACCACCCGTCTCGGCTTCGTCGATTTTCTTCGCGCTGTGTTTGCGGAACACGCTCTCGACCTCAACAAGGTGATCTGAGGTCGCAGCAACGGCCACGATGACACCGCCATTCCTGACACCTTCCATCAAATGCTTCTGATCGCGTTCTGGAACTTTTAGCTCCGTCAAGGAAGAGTTGCCGAGCTCGGTTCGTTGAGATCCGGCGTTGCCGATCAAGGAAATCGATGATTGCGGTACGCCCGCACTTAGCAAGTCCTTGATTGCCGTTTGTGCCTGGTCCTGATGATGGAATAGGCACACGAGTGTCGTAAGATCGTCCATTATTGCCATTGAAACCTCCGGGCGTTTGAGTCATCTACTGGTGGAAAACGGATACTGACATAGGTGCGGAAGAGCTGTCCGAGGTCACTGAAAGCCACATTACGGACGCACTTATAAGGTGTTTAGTGCTCCCTAAGAACCCCCGGCCAAGGCAACTGTTCGCTCAGGAATCAGCTTGCGCGAGCCCATCATGCCTCCGAACGTGGCGGCGAGCGCACCCAGAAACAACGCAAAGAAACTCCATAATGTTGCTTTTGAAACGCCTGAAGCAGCTTTATCTGCGACATTTTTGGCGGTAAGAGTCGCCTGTTGTTTTGCTTGTTCAAGACGCTGTTGCCAGCCGGTGATCTCGGCATCAGCCTGCTGTGGGGAGACATGTTGCTTCTGTGCGACTAGCTGGACGAGGTTGCTACGGCTCTCCGGGCTTGTCTGACCATTGCGGAGTACGTCGGATGCGAATGCTTGGAATCGTGGGTCTGACGCGATCTCGCCAGCTTGTTGCTTCACCTCGTCCGGGGTAACGCCAGTGACCTGCGAGGCTAGGTTGCTAAGCATAGGTGCAGCATCTTTTGCACCTTGACCGCCGAAGGATGCAGCCTTGCCAAGCAGCGATGCAGATCCTCCAATGATTCCCCCGATCGCACTGCTAAGGAGAGTGAGAGTGAGGATTGTAGTTAGGCTCCATGCAGTAAAGCCGTGCAGCATACCGTCTTTGCTGTTTCGAACGCCGGATAATGTTCCCGCCGCCCATCCACCTGCCCATAGCGCGATGAGAGCGGAAACCGCAAACCAGATACCCGCACCTACTGCCAATCCAGTGCCGGGTGAATCTCCCTGGCCTGTGTTAATCGTGCTTGCACCGATGCCAATACCAAGCAAGTTAAGAAGGAGTTGAATGGATACGGATATCGCAACACCTGCTAAAACCGCACCCCAAGAAAAGCGACCCACTGCGGGCGGGGCGTACGTCGGAACACCCGCGCGTTCCTGGGCGGAGAACTCATCATGCATATATACCTTCAGAGACTTGTACATTGTTGATTTGAGGAAGGGCGTGGCTTTCGGATAAATACCTGCAGCTCACAACCGCGTAACAAACAGTGAGAGTTCTTTCGTGCAAGTAAGGTTTTCCGGCTAGACCGATTTCGCCTTTAGCGGGACAACCTGCTTTCCACAAGACATCGAGCGCCTGGATCTTCGTGCATTCAGGGCTGAGTCGGTGATACTGGGGCGCGAGGAGAACGAACGCATGAGCTTGAAAGTACGTGTTGATCGATGAACTGAGCGAGCTCTACAGCGCAGAGACCAACTTTAGAGGCATTGCCGAAGAGCGTTCGAGCGCGCTCTCGAACCCTGAGATGAACTCAGAGTTGGTTGCGGTGAACCGGCTTTAGACAAACACTTCTAACGGAACGTAGGAGTAATCGGCACCAATTGGAGCCCTTGCACCTTCGCGGAACTTCATCGCCAAGGTGGTGGGACTCTAATTGCCACATGGTCATCCTTTGTCACTAGCTCGGTAAGCATTTCGCAGTTCATGCGAACTGGACAAAGCAGAGGAGTGACGTTTTCTTGGGATAGACCGGCGCCAACATCCAAGCCTCCACATACACCTCCGATGAAAATGCCCTAGCCCGTGAATCTCTCATCCCGCGTCTCAGCAATATCTACGCGACTAACGAAGTGATGAGCCACCAAATGTCCAATGGCAACCGCGAAGAGACACAAAATCACCGAGAGGAAGACATTTGCGGATGCCCGTCCCCAAGCTCCCGAGCGAAGGAGATCGAAGGTCTGCAGGCTGAAAGAGGAGAAGGTAGTAAATCCGCCGCAGATTCCGACCATGATGAAGATGCGCATCGTGTCCGAAACAGCAAAGCGGCCACTCGCAAGCGTAAAGGTTCCGAAGAAGCCGATTACGAAGCAGCCAAGGACGTTGACAAGAACAGTTCCCCATGGAAAACCAGCGCCATAATTTAGCGTGAAACGCGTGAGAGCATAACGCGCTAAGCCGCCAAGAGCGCTTCCAATGGCTACCCAGAAGTAAGTCATGCTTTCTTCTCCGGTTGCTTCAATGTTTTGCTCCTCTTTTTAGCCAACATCGCTATCCATTCTTCTCAACGTCCGAGCGGCCGGTAGGCTGCTGTGCTTCAGTCGTGATTGAGATTCGCATCGAAACCTTCAGCACTTCTGCACAAGAGGTATCTTATTCGCACGTGCACCGATGACAACACCGTGGACGCACGCGCAAAGGACACGCATTGTCGGGATTCCGAGCGCGCCAGCGGAACACAGCTTCTAAGAACATACTAGCCGGCCTCGGAGCACGCTCGCTGGATCGAGAGTTCTCCGTCTCGCTCCCCAGGAGGGCCGTAGCCCGGTGCAACTCAATGAGTTTAAGACAGGATGCGAGGCCCTGATTCTGCTTCATAAACTTGATGCATCATCTCGTCTTCCCTGGTTTCATGTTGCGGAACACAGCACGTCAAAGACGTGCCTGCCAGTGCTCTCGCCAGATAGCGAAAATAGTTGGCGCAACGAATCATGACCTACCCTCATTCTGTCAGCTCAATCAAGTACGCTTATCCTTCGGAAGCTCCAAGAGCTTCGTCGCTGTCGGAAAATGTATACGAGTCTTCGCAAAGTCGTGATCGTCGTTGCTCTGCTGAACCTTGCATATTTCAGCGTGGAGTTCACGGTCGCCCGGACGATCGACTCCGTCTCGCTTTTTGCGGATAGCATTGACTTTCTGGAAGACGCCTCACTTAATACCCTCATCGCTGTCGCACTGGGGTGGAGTGCAAGCAGCCGAGCGCGACTCGGCACGGCACTTGCCGGCATCCTGCTCTTTCCGGGTATCGCGACGTTATGGACCGCGTGGGAGAAGATTCACAGTCCGCTGCCGCCTGCCGCTCTCCCTCTTTCCCTCACTGCGGCCGGCGCTTTAACCATCAATCTTTTCTGCGCGTTCATGCTGGCACACTTCCAGAATCATGGCGGCAGCCTCACGCGAGCTGCGTTTCTGTCAGCTCGCAATGATGCCCTGGCGAATATAGCGATGATCGCGGCAGGGGTTGCTACAATCTTCACTCATTCCGGATGGGCGGACCTGATTGTTGGGCTAGGTATCGCAGCATTGAATGCAGATGCAGCGCGTGAGGTGTGGAGCGCAGCTCGTGAGGAAAGCAAAGTGGCAGAGGGTTAGATGGAAACGCCGTTATGCATCGACAGATCGCCTCTCAAACCTCCCAAAGCGAAGCGCGAGCGTGGGTAGCACAAGTAAGTTGAGCGCAGTAGAGGTGACGAGTCCCCCGAGGATAACGATAGCCAGGGGACCTTCGATCTCCTGTCCCGCAGCGCCGCTGCCGATAGCCAGGGGCAATAGGCCCAGAGCTGTGACGAGCGCCGTCATCAGGATGGGAGCCAGTCGTTCCGAAGCTCCCTGGGCGGCCGTTTCGTATCCCCATACCCGACCCTCCACTTCAACCAGATGTTCGTAGTGCGAGATAAGCATGATGGAGTTGCGCAACGTAATTCCAAAGAGCGTGACGAACCCGATCATGGCTCCCAACGAGAGCTGTCCTCCTCCGGCGAAGACTGCGAGAACGCCTCCGACGAGGGCAAAGGGGATGTTGACCAGCACCAGAATGAGATTGCGCCAGTTCATCAACACGATTGAAAGCAGCAGCACGATACCGAGCGTAGCCAGTAAAGAATGGGCGATGAGATCGTGCCGGGATCGCGCCTGAGCTGCTGCTATGCCCGTGAACTGCACGTAGTCTCCGGCCGCCAGGGGTACCTTTGCGGCGATCTGCGCCTGCGCGCTCATTACGAAAGCATCTATCGTGCCTCCGGCTACATTGAGCGTAACTGTCTGCACCCGGCGCGCACCATCGTGGAGGATGTTGTATCGACCTGTCTTCTGATACACCCTCGCCAGCGTTCCTAGCGGGACATAAATGCCTTCCGGGTTTCTGAGGGGCAGAGTGGCAATGGAGTTCACGTCTGTCCGGTCGCTCGGCCGCAAGATCACCGTGACGGGAAAGACTCGGTTGCCCTCATAAACGTCCCCTACCTGCTGGCCATGGTAAGCCGTTTGTACATCCTGCAGCACGCTTACCGGGTCGAATCCCCAATGCAGCAACTCTGATGTCTGGAGTGCAACCGCCATCTCCGGTGTTCCCGGCGGAGATTGTATTTGCACGTCCGTCGCTCCCGGCACTCCGTTGAGCACGCGGGCTACCTGCTGCGCCTCTCGGTCGAGTTGGTCGAGATCGTTGCCGTAAATATTGACAACTGTTGACGCCGTGTATCCGGAGATGGTCTCTTCGATTCGCTCCGTGAGGAACGTCAACACAGAAAAGCTCAGCCCTGAAAACTGAGAGAGCGTATTGCGGATCGTACCGACGGCTGCCTCCTCCACTTCGCCCCCCATCGGCTTCAAATCAATATCGATCTCACTGTAGTTCGGCCCCCAGGTATCTTCCGACTGCTCTGCACGCCCGACCCGTTGCGACACCGATCGGACAAACGAAAGTCTGGTGAGCGCCGCAGTGACTTCACGGCCGACACGCAAGGAGTCTTCAAGCGACGAACCAGGCACCGAGATCATGTGCACGATGTAATGCCCCTCACGAAGCTCTGGAAGGAAACTCGGCGCGAAGAAAGGAAGCGCCGCAACACCCAGCACCGTGACCAGGACGACGCTGCCGATCACGAGTCGGGGCACACGCTCGATCCGCGCAAGCATTGCGCCATATCGCTTCTGTAGCCAAAGGACGACAGGAGGTTCGGTCGTGCGGATCTTGCGATCACCCAGCAGAAGCAGTGCCAGAGCTGGTGTGACAGTTAACGCGACGACAAGCGACGCCAGCACCGAAAGGATGTACGCGATGCCGAGCGGGGCGAACAGCCTGCCTGCAACGCCTGAAAGAGTGAGGATGGGAAGAAAAACGAGGATGACGGCAAACGTTGCGTACACCACCGCACTGCGCACTTCAATCGACGCATTAAGCGCGACTGAGAAGGCGGAGCGCGGATGGTCCAGAAGCGCATTTTCACGCAGGCGCCGGAGGATGTTCTCGACATCAATTACGGAGTCGTCGACCACTTCACCAATCGCGATCGCCAAGCCGCCCAGCGTCAATGTATTCAAGGTCAAACCCATGCGGTCCATCACGGTGACTGCGACCAGCAAAGAAAGCGGGATGGCCGAGCAGGAGATCGCGGCTACGCGCAGGTCGAACAGGAACAGGAAGAGGACCACAATGACGAAGGCCGCCCCAAGCAGCAAAGAGTTCCGCACATTGTGAACGGCTATGTCGATAAACTTGGCCGGCTTAAAGAGGTCGGGGCGCATGTCAATGCCTTGCTGCTGCAACGCAGGATTCAACTCCGCGAGCGCTCGGTCCACCTGGGCCGTAACCTCTGCCGTGTTCGAACCGTACTGCCCTGAGACGACGAGAACCACACCGGTCGTTCCCTCTACCGAAGCAGCGCCAAAGGGCGGCGCGGGCCCTTCAACCACGTCAGCCACCTGGCCCAGGGTTGCGCTCGCACCGTTCTGGCGTACCAGGACGGTCGCGGCAATCTGAGCAGGAGTGATCGCCTGGCCTTGCGATTGCACAATCAACCGCTGGTTGGAATTTTCAATGAACCCCGCCCCGAGCACGCCCGTGGCTTTCTGCGCGGCAGTGACTACATCGTTGAGCGAGAGGCCGTACTGAACGAGTTTGTCAGGCAGCGGCTGAACCTGGATCTGCTTCACCTGCCCGCCGAACACTGCGATGTTGGCGACCCCGGGAACGGCCAGCAGGCGAGGGCGCAGCGTCCAGTCCGCGGCAGTCCGCAGGTCCATCAGGGACTTGCTGTGCGACGTCAATCCCAGAACAACCACGGTGCTGGTTGAGACTGTGAGCGGCGTCATGATGGGGGCTGAAACACCGTGGGGAAGCTGCCCGGCAAGCGTCGCAAGGCGTTCATTCACAAGCTGCCGATTGAGATAAATGCCGTTCCCGTCTCTAAAGATGACACTGGTGATCGAGAGGCCCTGAATCGAGTTTGAACGCAGCGAATCGATTCCTGTGACGCCGTTGAGGACGTTTTCAATGGGCTGTGTGACCAGGAGTTCAACCTGCTCTGGCGATAGGCCGGGAGCTTCCGTTTGAATCGTAACGGTGGGAGGAGCAAACTCCGGAAATACATCATATCTCGCATGCGAAAGCGTATAGAGCCCATATCCCAGCATCGCCACCGCGAGTGAGAGAACAGCACCGCGAAAACGGAGAGAGAAGCGAACGATAGCACTCAACATAATGTCTCCCTGTGGTCTCGATCACTCGCGTTCATCAGTCTTGATCCGCTTGGATCTGAGAACGGAACTCTTCAGACAAAAGGGTCTGCGCGCCTGAAACCACGACGTAGGCGCCAGGTTCGATCCCCTCTGTTACAAACCATCCATGAGCATCCGGCTTTCCGGTCTGGACAGGCACTCGCTCGAACTTGCCGGGCGATTCCTCGACATAACACCACGCCGTACCTTGCGACCACACGACCGCGCCCGAGGGAATCTCCACACCCGTCTGCTCTTGTCCCGATGGCAGGAAGACGCTCACATTCACTCCGGGGACGAGGCCGGTGTGCGGCGCAATGAGATAGAGGAGGCTCGGCACCTGGAGACGCGAATCGAGTTGTGGAAGCACGGACACAAATCGGGCTGCTGCGTGGGTTCCATCTGCATACTGCACGGTCGCTTGTTTCGGCGCGGCAAACGGACCGGCCGTCGTGCTGGTCACCTGGAGAAGAAACATCCGTTGCATCATCAGAGCGTCTAGCTGTGGCGAGTTGCCCTCGATCCAACCCGCTACGACGGGACCCCAGTGGAGCAGGGTTGTTCCTTTGAGAACCGTGATGCCCTGCTGCGCATTCTGTACCAGGGCGGCATCGCCTTCAGCCGCCGCCCGCGCCGCCTCGACCGCTTTGTCCGAAGCATTCTTGCCTTCCTGGCTGAGTAGCTTCAGCCGCGCATACTCTGCCGACGACGCGCGCGCGTTCGCACGTGCCCTTATCAGGTCTGTTGCGGGAGTGTTGTTGCTCGCCTTCAGGTCAAGCAGCGGTTGAAGCTGCACAACGACCCCTGTTGCCTGACCTTCCACTCGCTCCTTCATAGGAGTCAGATGAGTAGTGACGATTCCGTTCACTCGCTGTGCAGCAGCATCGAAGGAAAGAACCGCGTGCCCGTTTTCAGAGGAGACACGCGAGGGCGCTTTCACCGGAGCTTCGCGTTGCGCCTCTGCTGCCTGCTCGCCACGGCCCGCAAGCAAGCCCCAGATCAACCCGCCGGCGACGATCGTAGCGCCCAGGGCAAGAAGAACGATACGAACTACTGATTTCATCGATAACACCTCTAGGTCGTGGGGTTCTAGGGTCGTGGGGCGCTTTGTGGAAAGGCTGGCGTACCTGAGCCGATTGGTCGTTGAAGCGCGTCTTCGACCAGGCCGAGCGCCAGCTGTGTCTGATGGAGAGCGTCCAGGCGGGCGCGTCCAGAGACAGACGTCTGGAGTTGGGCAGCCACCACGGTAAGCTGTTCCGTCTCCCCCGCCTTGAGCAGCCGAAGAGCCGATTGCTGCTGCTCTTCCAACTCGCCAACCACAACAGTCGCAGCTTGCAGGGTCGCGAAGGCCGCCGCGTATTGGGCTTGCGATCGGTCCACGTCGGCAAGAACGGCGCTCTGGACAGCAAGCAGTTGTGCACCGGCTACCTTCCGCTGCGCTTCGGCTTCGGCGATCGGACCTTCGTTCCTATTCCGCAAGGGCAACACACTCGAAAGGCTGAGCGAGATGAAGTGTGTTGCCTCTTCGTAGCTGTATGCCGGTCCTAGATTGACATCGGGAGACTGCCGCGCAACTTCAAGCTGAAGCGCCGACTGTGCGGCTTCGTATTGCTCCAGCGCACGTTGAACATCCAGCCGATTCGCCAACGCCAGATTCCGCAAGGACTGGGGAGGAAGCGCGCGGGATGTGGGTGGGCTGTCGGCGTCCTCCCAGACGAGCGCCTTCCCAGTAAGTGCAGAGTCGGGAATGCCGACCGCAGCGGCAAGAGCGGCATGCGTTGTTTGTACCTGCCCTTCGGCAGTGCTCAGGGTCTGGTGCAAAGAGGTCAGATCAATCCGTGCCGTCGTAAGGTCCGGCAGCGGAACCTCGCCTGCCCGAAAGCGGGATTCGACGAGTCGCACATACTCGTTGCGCAGCGTTGCCTCACGTCGGAGGAGCTCGGCTGTTTTCACTGCGAAGAGATAGTCTACGAGCGTCGTGCGAACCCGGCTTTGCACGACCCATGCAGTCTGGCCTAACTGAAGCCGGCTCGCAACGCTCAAGTGAGTAGCGGTTGCAATGCGGTAACCGCGTTTCCCAGCAGTCTCGATCGGCAAAGAGAAGTCAAATGTTGTTATGAATTGCGGGGATGGAGGTGCCTCGTAACCCGGACCGACACTCACCGACGGATTCGGCTTCATGGCGGCAGTCGTGATCGCGGCATCTGCAGCAGCAGCGTTCGCGCGGGCAACATCCAGGTCCGGATTGAAGTAGAACGCGGCCAAGGTGAGAGATCTCAGGTTCCAGGCCTGCGAAGGCCATGAAGCGATCTCGAAGCCGGCATGCTGTTGCATCCAGGTGTGTAGCTCGGGGTCGTCCAGGCTGCGGTTATAAAGACCGGCTGCCATGGCAGCGGGAGAAATCGGGGCCGCCTGGTATCTGTGCGGAGCGCAACCTGTGGAAAGCGCTGAAAGAAGAAGCGCCCCCATCGCAAAGGGTTTCATAGAAATCTCCTGAGAGCCAAAGTGCAAGGCGTACGCGAGCAATCAAGCTGCTGCGCAACAACCGAAGCCAGGAGGATGTACTAGATGCGGAGGGCGGTCACGCTTCGAGGCGGGGAAAACAAGAGCCGTTCGACTTCAAACGCCGGGACGCGCCGCATGGAACTGCGCATCAACCCCAGTAGTCCAAGTGGAAGCAACTCCGATAGAACGAGACAGACCTCAAGCAGGCGCACGGTAAGCGCTACAGTCCCGATGCAGAGCACCAGCATGGAACCCAACATGAACAGTGGAACTTCGGGATCGACCGGAAAGGGCTGCGTGTCATGCAGATCAAATATATCGAAAGCTTCATAAAGCAGCACGCCGAACATCGCCAGCATCAGGCCGGTAACAGCCAGGGCGACAATGTGCTTCCGAGACATTGCCTGTAGTGTACTCGAATCGCACAACACGGGCTGGGCAGCACAGTCCTCGAGTTTCCCTTCGGAAGGATAAGCAGCATAAGGGCCGGCATAGATCCTTAGACTCCGCCCCACTCAGACTGCCGGTGTGATATGTCCTGAAGATGCGTCTACTTGGACACGCTCCTGCTACGCCACTTCTCAGCCATCGGCTTGTCGGACAGTGCCTTGATGAAGAGACCGCCGACAACACTGCGTGCCTGAAAGCCGACCTGCTGCTTGCCGGTCTTTGTGTCGTGCCAGTCAGTCATGGGAACGCGGCTGGTGGTCTCGTGGACCATCGGTAGATCGGATCAACGAGCGCATTAAAGGCGGCGGGCGTTTCGGCGAGGGTCGCGGTCCAAAGCTCCCAGTCAACTTTGGTATAGTCCTTGCGGCTGTCCAGCGGTAAACCATAGGTGTTGAGCTTGGTTTGGTAAAAAGCAATCTCAGTGTCGCGGACGCTCTTCGGAAAAGATTGTAGTCAAGCACCTTGTCCCAAACGAGATTGTATTTCTGGCTCCACGTACCCGGACTGTTGAAGGCAAGCTTGTAGTGATCACCCTCCTTCGCCATTTCGACCCACTTCCCTGCCATGCCTTTTGCGACGGCGCTGTATTCTTTGGCCTCGGCGTTATGATGCAGAAGCTTCGCAAGGTCAGCATAGGCCGCGAGCGCATTAATCGCTTTGATAGACAGATTGGCGTTGTGGGCGACATGCCCGGCGAAGTCATCAGTCGTCAGTTGATTCTCAGGGTCGAGACCATTCTTGCGCAGGTACACGGCCCATTGTGTCAGTTGTGGCCAGAAGCGTTCTGCAAGTGCGGTGCTGCCTCCAGTGCGGGCAATTGCGTCTACCAGGATCAGGAGGTTACCTGACTCCTCGATCGGCATTTGGTTCTCCTCGGTTTTCTCGCCCCCACCATACTCCTGCCCATCGGCAAGGGGATATCTCCCAAGGTCGTGCGGCGCAAAGGGAAAGTGCCAGCGATTGGGCATGGCGGCGTATTGCAGCACAGGCAGCACTTGAGCTTCAAGCAGCTTTGGATTGAAGAGAAGGAAGAGCGGCGCAGAGGGATAGAGCACGTCGACTGTCGCCATATCGCCATTTGAGAAGTTCTCCTTGGCGAAGAGCATCGGTGTGCCGTTGACGTCGGCGACGAGCTTGTGCGCGGCAATGGCCTGACGATAGGCGAGGGTACACAACCAGGCGTAGTGCTCGCCAGCGGTGTGCGTCAGATCGGAAATCAGTTCGGTGTCGAAGGCAGTTCCCCGCGCATCGAGAGCGGCGTACTCGCGCTCCGCCTCGTCAAGCATGGTAGCGGCGGGTTTGTTATTGCGCTGCCAGTAGGGCCGCAGGTTCTGACCTAGTACCTGGACGGCATAGCCATCGGTATAGCTTACGAGCACATGCTTCGAAACGGGTGCATTTCCAACAGAGCCGAGCGGTAGGGCAATCGCCATCTCCGGCGCAAACCGGTCCAGCGGAACGGGGCCGTCCATCATATCGGCGACCGGGAGCGTTCCATCTTTCGCAAATGCGCGGCCAGGGTCCGCTGTGATGGTGCTCTTGGCCTCCTCACTATTGGGAATAGCGATATGAAAGTAGCCCCAGTCGATACGCAGGTCGTCGCCAGAGCGGTTGAGCACTGCCTGATCCCGGGTCCCGACTGAAAGCACCGTTGTCGATGCTGTCTGGTTTCGTGAGAAAAGAACCTGCTGGCCGCGACAGCAGGTCCATATCGTCGAGGAAGGCCGGAGTAAAAAAGGCGAGGTCGATCGCCACGCCTGAACCCGCGAACGTGTAGCGCGTGTGGGTCGGCGTAAGTTGCATGGAGGTCTGATCCATCGCTGGCACATCGCGCGGTTCTCGGCCCATGATGCGGAAAGTCTTCCCGTCCACACGGACGAGGCTGGCGAGCGGCTGCGGATGACCGGTCCAGTGACGCGTGGGGGAGTCGGTCAGCTTGTCAGTTTCAGACCAGACACTGAAGTATGGATCATGAGCGGTGTAGCGGGAGGACGCTCGACTTGCTGCGCTAGCACAGGCACGACAACCAGAAGCGAATAGACAAGGGAGCAGCGTAGAGCAGCGAGGGACATCCAGGGTTCTCCGGGGACATAGAAGCGTTGCACATGAATTGTAAGCGTTACACATCATCGAGTCCGTTGCGGGCGTTCGGAGAAACTTTTTCGAGCGCGTCTTCAGACGCTTCCAAAGACTACGATTTTGCGAGCACCTTACCTGAGTACGGTAGGATGAAACGCACACCAGTCCTGCTAGCGTTCGCAGCGATCCTGAGGCCGACACCAGACGTGAACCCGACCCGCTTTGCCATACCGCGCCGCCGCTGGAGAATTGCGTGGCTGCTGAGTCTCGGCGTGCTGGTGAACTACTTCGACCGGGTCAACCTCTCGGTGTCGCATGATGCTCTTTACACTACCTTCGGAATCTCTACCATCGCGTTCGGCTATCTTTCCGGCGCCTACAACTGGACGTATGCTCTCTGTCAGCTGCCAATCGGTGTGCTGCTGGACAAATTCGGCATACGCCGCATCGGTCGCACCAGTACGTTTCTCTGGAGCCTAGCCTCCTTCGGTGCGGCGATCACACCGAACCTCGGCGGATTCTTCGCGGCGCGACTGCTGCTCGGCGTCGGCGAAGCACCCACCTTCCCAGCGAATGCGAAGGCGATCGGCCTCTGGTTTCCTTCGAGCGAGCGCAGCTTTGCGACCGCGGTCTTTGACTCCGCCGCAAAGTTCTCATCGGCAATCGGTGTGCCGCTGATCGGGCTGTTGCTCCTGAAGGTGGGATGGCGATGGAGTTTCGCGCTGACCGGCGTCGTGAGCGTCGCCTATTTCTTGCTCTTCTGGGGGATCTATCGCGATCCAGAGGACGACCCGAAGCTGACCCCGATCGAGCGCGAATACATCGGCGCGGGTGAGAGTAGCACTGACGAAGATCTGACTCGCGAACACGTCGCCGGTAAAGAACACGTGCTGCTGAACGGTGGAACGGCTGAGAACGCTTCCCTAGGATATCTGCTACGGCAGCGCAAGGTGCTCGGGCTTGCGCTTGGTTTCGGGTCGTACAACTATGTCTTCTACCTGTTGCTGACGTGGCTGCCGACTTACCTTTCGACCGCATTTCATATCGATCTGCTGCACTCGTTCCTCTACACGGGGGTGCCATGGCTTTTTGCAACGGTCACCGACCTGATTGTCGGAGGATGGCTGGTCGACGCGCTGATCCAACGTGGATGGAACGCTAATCGCGTCCGCAAAGTAATCCTGATCGGGGGCACGGCATTCGGCCTTGGCATTCTGGGCGCTGCCCATGCCCATACTCCGGCTCGCGCGTTGCTCTGGATCAGTATCTCCATTGGCGGGCTGGCTGCTGCCGCGCCCGTCGGCTGGTCGATCCCGTCATTGATTGCGCCTCGCAGCAGCGTGGGCAGAGTAGGTGGGATCGTCAATCTTTCGAACCAGATCTCGGGAATCGCCGCCCCGATCGTGACCGGCTATCTGGTTGCCGCCCATCAATCATTCGCGTGGGCATTCGGAGTCTCAGCAATCTATCTGTTGATCGGCATCGCTGGCTACATCTTCCTTCTTGGGAAGATCGAACCAATACAGCCCGAGTTGGAGAAAATAGCTTAAGTACCTGGTCATGACCTCCATGGGAAAACCGCCCACGCGATGTCGAGTTAGTATCCAGAGTCTGTTAGATACATCCTATGCGGAAGCCGCAGATTTGGCGCTGCATGGCTGAAATCGCAAGCCTCCGCACTCGCCCGCGTACCTTCAGCCATTCTTCCCGCCACCTTCAACTATCTACTCAACCCACTCCACCCGGATGCCGCTGCATCTTCATCGCCGGGATGCGGAGCGTAGCGCTTGACGCACATCTGGTCCGCTAACCGCCCACCGATGCGACTCGCTCGTTGACAGGGCGCTCACAGAAGCGAACAATTTCAGTCGGAGCAAACATGACCGCCTTCAAGATCGCCCCGGCCCTCGCAGCGCCCCCCACCACGAACAAACACCTTATCCGCTGGGTCGAAAAGATGGCCGATCTTACCCAGCCCGCTTCCATCCACTGGATCGACGGTTCCCAGGAGGAGTATGAACGCCTGTGCGACACCCTCGTCGAAGCCGGCACTTTCTTCCCGCTGGACGAGAAGCTCTGGCCCGGTTGCTTCTACGCCCGGTCGTCCCCGAATGACGTAGCCCGCGTCGAAGACCGCACCTTCATCTGCTCGCTCTCTAAGGACAACGCCGGCCCAACCAACAACTGGGAAGATCCCTTCGTCATGCGCAAAAAGCTGAAGAGCCTCTTTCGCGGGTCGATGCGCGGCCGAACCATGTACGTCATGCCCTTCAGCATGGGCCCGATCGGCTCGCCCATGTCGCAGATCGGCGTCCAACTCACCGACTCCGCCTACGCGGTCGTCAACATGCGCATCATGGCCCGCATCGGCGCTCCTGTCTTCCGCGAGATCGACAAGGACGACAAACGCGTCGTTCCCTGCATGCACACCGTCGGCGCTCCGCTGGCGCCCGGGCAAACAGATGTAGCGTGGCCCTGCAATGAGCAGAAATATATCGTCCACTTTCCTGAAACTCGCGAGATCTGGTCCTACGGCTCGGGTTATGGCGGAAATGCTCTCCTCGGAAAGAAGTGCTTCGCCCTCCGCATCGCCTCCAACATCGCCCGCGACGAGGGCTGGATGGCCGAGCACATGCTCATCCTCGGCGTCGAATCGCCCCCTGACCAGGATGGCAAGACCGAGAAGACCTACGTCGCCGCGGCCTTTCCCTCCGCCTGTGGCAAGACCAACTTTGCCATGATGATTCCACCCACCGGCTTTGACGGCTGGAAGGTCTGGACCGTCGGTGACGACATCGCCTGGATCAAACCGGATGCAACCGGCCAGCTTCGCGCCATCAACCCGGAGGCCGGCTTCTTCGGCGTCGCGCCCGGCACCAGCGCTAAAACCAACCCGAACGCCATGGCCACACTCGCGACCAACTCCATCTTCACCAATGTAGCTCTCACCCCTGATGGAGGCGTCTGGTGGGAGGGCATGACCGACACTCCGCCAGCCGAGTGCCTGGACTGGCGCGGTAATCCCTGGACGCCTGCCATCGGCAAGGCCACCGGTCAGCCCGCCGCGCACCCCAACGGACGTTTTACTGCGCCCGCCGCACAATGCCCGACGATCGATCCCAACTGGGAAGCACCCGAAGGCGTTCCCATCAGCGCCTTCATCTTCGGCGGCCGTCGCCCTACCACCATGCCGCTCGTCTACCAGGCCTTCAACTGGTCCGCCGGCGTCTACATAGGAGCGACTATGGGCTCGGAGACGACTGCCGCCTCCGCGGGAGCTACCGGCAACGTCCGCCGTGATCCCATGGCCATGCTTCCCTTCTGCGGCTACCACATGGGCGACTACTTCCGCCACTGGCTCCGCATGCAGCGCTCCCTCACCTCTACGCCGCGCGTCTTCCACGTCAACTGGTTCCGCAAGGACGAAGAGGGCCGCTTCCTCTGGCCCGGCTACTCCGAGAATATGCGCGTCCTCAAGTGGATCGTCGATCGTGTTCACGGCAGAGTCCGCGGCAAAGAGACGCCAATCGGCTGGACACCGCTCTTCGAGGACATCAACTGGAAGGGCCTCGACTTCCCCCGCAGTACCTTCGACATCCTCCAGACCGTCGATCGTAAGCAGTGGAAGCAGGAGGTGATGGGCCACGAAGAACTCTTCCTCGCCCTCCACGATCACCTCCCGCCCGAGATGATCTACGAGCGAGAACTCCTTATCTGCCGCCTTTAGCTCTTCAACCCGTATAAGAACTCGCAAGGCGGTCCTGCCGGACGGGCCCACTTTGCGTGGCGCGGTCACTTCGTGACATGTAACGGCTTTGCATGGCGCTCCCACTGGTCGCAAATATCGTTCTTACCGACCAGCGGGAGGTCCCAAGAAGCTCATCCCTGCCACGGCCGGTATACGCGTCACGAAGTGACCGCCGCCCGAGCACGGCGCCCGTCTAGTTCTAAGACAGGTTCTGAATGAGTAAGAACTTCGTGCTTACTTCAGTAATTCTCTGTTGACTTCAATCCGCCCTGCCGTTACCATTCAAGGAATGGTCAGACTCCCTTCGGGTCGAGTCGATCATAACGAAGTCCACCCACTTCGTTGCTTTACTGGAACGCCCACGCATCAGCCCCCACCGCGCTGCGTGGGTTTCCATTTTAAGCGGCAATATCTCTTCTTGAGCTTGACGCGCTCTTCCAAACCCTCTACCCTCCTCCTTATGGGATTGATGCGTACCGCAGCTTGCACCTGTTGCCTCTGTTGTAAGGGCGACTGCTGCTGCGTCGGTTCAACCCTGCCCTAGGCCAAAGAAGTACATCGCGACCTAAGTGTTTCAGGAACCCACGTATCAGCGCCAGGCGCGGTACGTGGGTTTTCTTTGCCCGCAAACTGCACCCTCAAACCCAGACCCCAACCAGACCAGACCAGACCAGGAGCCTCCCATGGCAATCTCCCGTGACACTGTCAAGGTAAGTGCAGTAACCCACGCTTCTCCATCCTTCAACGTAGACTTTCTGGCCATCGGCATCGCCCTCGCGCTTGCTGCCCTCATCCGTCTGAACATCTTTCCCCAGATCAGATGGTAGATCCGTTGTGACCGATGTGGAGACAATCTAGCGCATTGCGTGGTGCTTCCCGCTGGTCGCAAACAAGGTTTGTGCCGACCAGCGGGAGGTCCTAAGAAGCTTGTCCCTGCCACGACCGGTAGACACGTCACGAAGTGACCGCTGCGAACCGGGGTCCCCACAAATAGGTCTTCGTTTGTGGGGTGGCCACGCGTAGGGCGTACGTCCAGTTCTAGACAGGTTCTTAGGAATTACGGCACTCGCATACGTCATCCGGTGCATAGCAACAGAAGAGAAATGCTCTAACCTTATGTCCGCCCATACCATCCCGATCCTGGCTCGAGCTCCGTCTCCGGCGATGCGCTTCCTGCATGCGCTGCCCGGTATCGCGCTCCTCTTCGGAATCGGCCTGTTGGGCAAGCTGCTCGAACAAGCCTTAATGATGCTGCGCACCCACTATCACCTGCTTTTGCCGCAAGTCGAATACGTCCTCTGGGCGATCATCCTCGGCCTGCTCATCAGCAATACCATGGGCCTTGCCCGGATCTTCCGCCCCGGTGTCGCCACCTATGAGCTCTGGCTGAAGCTCGGCATTGTGCTCGTTGGCGCTCGCTTTCTCTTGCAGGATATCCTCCACATCGGCGGTCTCTCTCTCGGCCTCGTCGCCGTCGAACTCGTTTTATCCCTCACCGTGATGACCCTGTTGGGGCGCATCTTCCATCTGCCGCCAAAGCTCACCAGCCTGCTCGCCATCGGCAGCTCCATCTGCGGAGTCACCGCCATCATGGCCGCACAGGGAGCGATCGACTCCGACGAGGAAGACACGTCGACTGCCATTGCAGCTATCCTGGCGCTCGGCGCCATCGCTCTCTTCACCTTTCCCGCCATCGGCCACGCCCTGCACATGGGCGACCAGGCCTATGGAATGTGGGCCGGCCTTGCCGTCGACAACACCGCTGAAGCTACCGTGACGGGAGCCATCTACTCCGACGCAGCCGGACGGTTTGCCGTTCTGGCAAAGACGGCGCGGTCCGCCTTTATCGGTTTTGTCGTGCTCGGCTATGCCGTCTATTGGGCGTCTCGCGGCCAAGCCGAGCGCGTGTCCAACAAGCCTCTCTTTCTGTGGCAGAAGTTCCCCAAGTTCATCCTCGGCTTCGTCGCGATCTCCATCCTCGCAACCGCACACTTCTTTACCGCCCCGCAGCTCACCAGCCTTTCGAACCTCTCACGCTGGGCATTCCTCCCTGCGTTTGCCGGCGTCGGCCTCCGCACCAACCTCCGCGACCTCGTCGGCCAGGGCTGGCGGCCGCTGATCGTCGGCATCCTCGGCGAGATCTTCATCGCCCTGATTACCCTAGGCCTCGTCTACTGGAGCTACAACCACGGAGTTCCCCGCTAAGCTCGGCCTTGCCGTTGCATGTTCTCCCACCCATTAAGACACTGTCATCCTGAGCGAAGGCTCTCGCAGCCCTATCGCGAGAGCCGCAGTCGAAGGACCTGCGTTGCCCTTGTCGTTGCCTGTTCGCCCAACCCACCCAAACCCTCGTCATCTTGACCCTAAGCATCGTCGAACGGGCGGGCGCCCGCGCCGCCGCAGCGAAGAGAACCCCGCATTCGTCTTTGCCTCTCCCGCTAATTGAAACCCACAAAATCCTGTCAAGCCCCCAAACGCACAAAACCCGCGCTAGTACAGGATGAATGCAGTGGCATAGTACCCCCCTTCACTCCGGTAAACTAGAAAGAGCAGGACGTTCAGTCCGCACTGGCGAATCTGCGTACAGACGCTTCAACAACTGAGAGACGTAAGCCGAAGCAAAAGTATCCGTAAGTTCCCTTTTATGAACATTTTGGAGATAAACTATTTAGAATCAGGAATTTGGAAAGACGGTAGATCTAAGTCTATTGTTTTGAGTAATTTAGTATTCAGCAAAAAAATTATCCTGCGGAGAGCCATCTAACGGCTCCCAAAGACGGCAGATTCATAGGGAACGCGCTGGTGACCGATTTTCCCGAATCGTACGCCTGAGAAACCAAGGACGAGGTAGTTGGACACACCCGAGATCACCCCCGAAGCACTACCGTCCCGTTCCTCTTCGAGTGGCTTCGCGCCCCTGCAGATTCCCCTCTTTCGCGACCGCTGGATCGCCTCCACCGTCTCGAGCGTCGGAACCTGGATGCAGGATACGGCGGGCACGTGGCTCATGACCTCGCTCACCACGTCGCCGCTGCTGATTGCGCTGATGCAGACCGCAGCCAGCCTGCCTGTCCTCTTGCTCGGCCTTCTCGCAGGGGCAACCGCCGATGTCTTCGACCGCCGGAAGCTGCTCATCTTCTGGCAGGTCTGGATGCTGGCTTCGGTCGCGCTGCTGGCCGTCCTCACCTTTGTTGGCTTTATCTCACCCTGGACGCTGCTTGCGCTCACCGCCCTGCTGAATATCGGCTCTGCGATGAACAACCCGGCCTGGCAGGCGATCGTGCCGGAACTGGTATCGCGCGACCTCATTCCGAATGCCGTCTCTCTCAACGCAGCAAGCAATAACCTGGCTCGTGCCGTCGGCCCCGCTCTCGGTGGACTTATGGTTGCCGCGTTCAAGAGGACAGATACCGGGGCCGGGGCGGTCTTCTTCCTGAACGCCATCTCCTTTGCCGGTGTGATCTGGGTCCTCGTCAACTGGAAGCGTATTCCTCTCTTTAAGAGCACGCTTCCGGCAGAGCGCATCGCCGGTTCGATGCGTTCGGGCCTGCGTTACATCCGCTATGCGCCGGCTCTGCAGGCCTCCTTGCTCCGGGCCTTCGTCTTTACCTTCTTCGTCTCGGCGGTCTGGGCGCTGCTCGCGGTGGTCGCACAGCGCGACCTTCACCAAGGAGCCATGGGCTACGGCATTCTCAACGGAAGCCTTGGGCTCGGTGCGGTGATCGCTGCCACCATGCTGCATCGCCTGCGCAGCCGTTTCTCCGCCGACACCATCATCGCAGCCTCGACCGCCGTCTATGTAGTGACACTGGTGCTTCTCGCATTTCTCAAGACTCCGGCCATCATCATTGCAATCCTCATCATCGCCGGCTTTGCCTGGACCAGCACCATGGCCACACTCAACACCTCCGTGCAGCTCTCCGTTCCCGCATGGGTGCAGGCACGCGTCCTAGGAACCTACCTCATGACGTTTCAAGGAGGATTGGCTCTGGGCAGCGTCCTTTGGGGTTTCATCGCGGAACGGACCTCAACCAGCACAGCGCTGCTCGCCGCCGCCGCCGGTCTCCTCATCAGCTTTCCCTTCGTGCAGCGCTTTCACATCCTGCGCGGTGCGACGCCGGACTTTACACCCTACCAGTGGACGCGCCCCGCTCCGCAGTTTGTCCTCGACTATCTTGATTCCGAACCAACCGCAGGCCCTGTCCGGATCTCGATCACCTACATCATTCCGGTCGAAAACTATCCCGAATTCACACGGGCCATTCACCAGATGCGTGGCGTCCGGCTGCGAGACGGTGCCATGCGCTGGGGCATCTACCGCGACGCGACCGACCCCGAAAATTTAAACGAAACCTTCGTGATGGAATCCTGGCTGGATTACCTGCGCTCACGCGAACGAATCACAATCGCCGACGCAGCCATTCGCGACGGTGTTCGTGCGCTGCATCGAAGCGACACGCCGCCCGTCACCACCCACCAGATCTACGCCAAAGAGATCACCGGGAGCAACTCCGCCTAAAGACTCGCGAAGAGCAGTCCTGCCGGACGAGCGCCCTACGCGGGCAGCGGTCACTTCGTGACGTGTGATGGCGTTGCATGGCGCTCCCGCTGGTCGCAGACAAATGTTCGTGCCGACCAGCGGGAGGTCCCAAGGGGTTCATCCTGCCACGACCGGTATACACGTCACGAAGTGACCGCCGCCCGCGCAGGGCGTACGTCTTAGCTCCGCAACGCACCGAACGCAAGATCGATCAGCGTTCTTTCTTCCATCTCGTGCGCTTTAGCGGAACCCGTTGCCGGGCTTGCGCTGGCACTCCGTTTGACGCTCAGCAGAGCGCGATCGGCCACCATGCGCCGGAGCAGGGGCATCACGTAGAAGAGCGCGCCCATATTGGCCGGCTCCTCCTGGACCCACACGATCTCCTGCGCCTCCGGATGCTGGTCAAGCGCTGCCTGTAACTCCCGCTCGGGCCATGGGTAGAGTTGTTCTACGAAGATGATTCCCACACCCATATCCTTCCGCTTCTCACGTTCAACGCGAAGGTTATGGCCGATCTTGCCGCTGCACACCAGCAGGCGCCTGGGATTCTGAACACTTGTATCTGGCAGAACATTCGAAAAGTGCGGCTCGGCCAGGTCCGCAAGGGACGACGCGGCATCGGAATGGCGCAACATGCTCTTCGGCGTAAACACGATCAACGGCTTGCGCCACGAACGCATCGCCTGCCGCCGCAGTAGATGGAAGTATTGAGCCGCCGTCGACGGCTGGCAGATCTGCAGATTGTCATGTGCCGCGAGTTGCAGAAATCGCTCCATGCGCGCGCTCGAGTGCTCCGGCCCTTGGCCTTCAAAGCCATGCGGCAGCAGCAGCACCAGTCCCGACAGCAGGCCCCACTTGGCCTCGGAGGCCGCAATGAATTGATCGATGATGATCTGTGCGCCATTCGCAAAGTCGCCGAACTGCGCCTCCCACAGCACGAGCGTCTCAGGATAATCACGCGAATAGCCATATTCGAAGCCGAGCACGGCGGCCTCGGACAGGAGCGAATTGTAGACCTCAAAACGGCCCTGCTCCGCGCTCAGGTGTTCGAGCGGAACATACTTTGCCTCTGTCTCGATATCCACCATCACCGAGTGGCGCTGGTTGAAGGTGCCGCGCTGCGAGTCCTGCCCGCTAAGCCGGACCGGTGTCGCGTCCAGGCAGAGCGACGCAAACGCCAGCAGTTCGGCTGTTCCATAGTCGAAGGCGCGCGTTCCGTTACCCATCTCGATGCGTTGTTCATATAGTTTCTTGACCTTTGGATGAACATGGAAGCTCTCTGGCGAGTTCGTCATCAGACGGCAGAGCTCAGTAACGCGTTCTGCGGGAAGCCCTGTCTGAACGTTATCCTCCGGTCGCAGGTCCCCGCCATGGTACGCACCCCAGTAGTCTGGAAGCTGCGCCAGCCGCGGTTTGCGCTGGGCCCTTGTGGCCACCTTCTGATCTTCCAGAAACTCATCCTGGACCTGCTTCACCTCAGCATCCGGATCAACGCCGATCTGCTGTGCATAGAGCTTATAGAGCGGTGGCCGATCTTTGATCAGCGCGTAGCGTCGAGGCTGGGTCACCGTCGGATCATCGACCTCACTGTGACCGTGTTTACGATACCCGACGAGATCGACCACGACATCCGCGTGGAAACGGTGGCGATACTCCGCGGCAATCTTCGCAACGCGCACCACGGCATCGGGATCTTCCGCGTTGACGTGAAAGATTGGAATCGGAAGGCGCTTTGCGATGTCGGTTGCGAAACGCGACGAGTTCGATTCCTCGGGAAGCGCTGTAAATCCCAGCAGGTTATTGACGATGACGTGGATCGTCCCACCGACGTTATATCCATGGAGCGTCGCCATGTTCAGTGATTCGGCTAGAATGCCCTGCCCGGCGAACGCCGCGTCGCCATGGATCAGCAGCGGCAGCACCCTGTCTTTTCCACTCTCGCCGATCCGGGTCTGTTTTGCGCGCGCACGGCCAAGAGCAACGGGATCGACTGCCTCCAGATGACTCGGGTTCGAGACAAGGTGAAGAGCAATTGCGCCACCATCCGCAGCGTGATACTCGCCGGTCGCGCCTACGTGATACTTCACATCACCGCCCCCCAGCGTACTCCGCGGATCTACATCTTCAAACTTCGCGAAGATCTCCGACGGGGAGCGGCCGATGGTGTTTGCCATCACATTGAGCCGGCCACGATGACTCATCGCGATAATCGTCTTCGCCACGCCTGCGCGCGCACTAACGGCGAGGATCTCATCGAGAAACGGAACGAGAACGGTGAGGCCCTCGAGCGAAAACCGCTTTGTTCCGAGATAGCGCGATTGAATTACCTGCTCGAAGAGATCGGCACGAATAAGCTGGGTGAGAATATGGGTCTGATCCGGTTGCTGGGTCGGTTGTTCGATCTGCTCCTCGAGCCATTGCCGCTGCTCCGGATTGACGATGTGCGTAAACTCCACCGCAAAGGTGCCGCAATAGTAGCTACGAGCCTCAACCGCGAACTCACCCTCGGGAACGACGACCGGAAATGGCTCTGGCGGAAGATACTGACCGAGCGGGTCGAGCCACGCCTGGAGATAGCCCCAGCGGCGAAAGATGTTGAAGACTCGTTCCCGCTCCGCCGTTCGATCGTTCAGCGTATCTGTGGGGGTTGTCGCAGCTTGGAGGGCAGTTCTGGTAGCCATTACTTCCTCAATTCACCTGAAGAATCTGGGTGGGGGACACAACCCATGCATTCTTTATGCTAGACCGTTGACCGAAAGTACGCACTGAAAAGTGCGGTTATCGATCAGATTGTGCGCCATGCGTTCCCAACCTGACACTGTCGGTTGCATCAGGTCAGCTCCCCATATAGTAGAAAGATGAGAGTTGCCGGGCAAATCTATGCGGGAGTGCTCGCGCTGACCACCGTGTTCTGTGGGGCGCAGACATCGGCGGGCGCTCCTTCCGACAAGCCACTCCCGGATATTCCCACGTTGATGCGTCAGGTAGAAGCGCACCAGAAAGCCTCGGAGTCGCTCGAAAGAGACTACCTCTTCCACTCTGTCGCTACTGCGCAAACCCTTGATAGTCATGGCAGCGCAAGAAAGACCGAGACCGAGGAAGCAGATATTTTCTACGTGGCAGGTATACGGGTCCGGCGCACGACAAAGAAGAATGGCAAGGATCTCAGTCCCGAGGAACAAAGACGGGAGAATGAGAGCATCGACAAAAGAATAGCAAAGGCAAAGGACAAGCAGGAAGCGGCGAACCAGAACGAACGCGATGTCGTGACCGTCTCGCGCTTCCTCGAACTCGGCAGCTTCAACAACGCCCATCGGATCAATCTCGATGGGCGAGACACGATTGCCATTGACTTCACCGGCAATCCCAAAGCAGCGACCAAGACTCGGCTTGAGGGTGCAATCCGCGAGATGGAAGGAACCGTCTGGGTCGACGAACAGGATCGCTCGCTGCGTAAGTTACAGGGTCATTTCGTAAATGCATTTAGAGTCGGAGGGGGGCTACTGGCCGACATCAAAAAGGGTTCCAGCTTCGAAGCAGATTGGGCGAAGGTCAATAGTGAAATCTGGCTGCCATCCTCTGCGAGCGGGCGCGGAGATGTGCGCATTTTGCTTTTGCTGAACTTTCGGGGAGTCTTCCGCGTTGTAAACTCAAACTACCGCAAATTCAAAGCTACCGCTACGATTCTGCCAGTAAGTGGAACTGCAGAACCAAATCCCCAGATTCAGCCGCCATCCGCAGCAGTTCCCCAACAACACTGACGCGTGTAACAGCGTGACCATTCGATTGAGTTCACGCTTCAACTTAGGACAGGAGATTTGCTTAGTCTACGAGTATCTTGCTACAAGCATCTTGGGACTGCATTTCTCTATGAAATGGGAAAAGGGACAGCCAAAGCCGTCCCTTCCGCAATGCTCGTAAAAGCTGTTACCTGCACTCAGGCCTACAGCGAGGTTTAGAGAGGCTGGATGTCCGAAGCCTGCCAGCCCTTAGGGCCTTTGACAACGTTGAATTGCACAGCCTGACCCTCTTGGAGGCTCTTGAATCCGCTCGAAACGATCGCCGAGTAGTGTGCGAACACATCCTCACCGTTCTGACGGCTGATAAAACCGAACCCCTTGGCGTCGTTAAACCACTTTACTGTTCCCTGTTCCATATTGTTACATCCTTATTCGTGCAAAATTGACGCTATGACCAAATCGGGGTTCGTACAGTACAGCCTTGCAGAAAACCAATCTGTTTCAAACGACAAGATAAGGTTAGCACGTTCGTTGAAAAATTGTAAGAAATCGTACCCGATTCATAAACGGTGACAGGTATGACTTGGGCCAGCCCTCTTGCAAGCTTTTATTCCTACTTTTGAATGCACTAAAGTAGTTATACGAGCTAGCGAGGTTGGATGTAGACGCCTGCCATCCTTAGGCTCTCGACGACGCTGAACTTGCAGCCTATCCCTCTTGAAGACTTTGGGGCCATGTGAATTGATTGCTGAGTAATGTACAAACACATCCTCACCACTCTGATGGCTGATGAGCCAAACCCCTTGGCATCGTTGAACCATCTCACTGTTCCCTGTTCCATACCATTTCCTTCACGCTGTGAAGTTACGCAGAACCAGGTCTGGTTATACGTGCGTCGAAAATCCATCTGGCTCAAAATGAGACAGGCTAGCATGGGGGTCACCACACTTCACAGAGAACTCGTTGGCTTAGGAGTTGCGCAGGTGTGAGTGCAGGAGTCGTTCCCATCAACAGTAGTGCTTTTTCAGGCGGTCAGGTGTGAACGGACGATCTCTTCCGCAGCCGCTAGTACCTCATCAAGCGACATCGCCGTCGAGTCCAGAATCTCGGCATCCGCCGCCGGCTGCAAGGGAGACTCCGCACGCGTGCGATCCCGATGATCGCGCTCCTTCAACTCGGCAAGCAGTGCCTCTTCTAGTATCCGATGTTGCTCGGCAGTCTGCACATCAGGAGCTATCCGGGAGGCGCCCTGCCGATCGGTGGCATGCTGGATAGGACTCGCCTGCCGGTATCTTCGATTCCCCCGTACCTCCGGGGCAGCATCGAGGAAGATCTTGACCTCGGCGTCCGGGAAGACTGCAGTCCCAATATCACGTCCTTCCATAACGACTCCTCCCTTCGCTCCAAGCGCCCGCTGCTGCATGACCATCCAGGCGCGAAGCTGCGGATGAATGGAGATCTGCGACGCTGCGGAGGTTACATCTGACTCACGAATACGCCGGCTTACGTCGGTTCCGTCAAGCAAAACCCGGTTGCCCTCAAGTTGCGGCTCGAGCGCGATCCGGGTGTGGGCGGCCAGCGCCAGTAGCGGCGCTTCCTCATCGAAGGCGTAATCGTTTTCGATCGCCTTCAGCGCGAGAGCACGGTACATCGCTCCTGTCTCGAGATTGAGAAAGCCAAACCGCCGCGCCAGATGCGCTGCAAGCGTGGACTTACCCGCACCAGCAGGACCGTCGATCGCGATGACGGGCCGTTGGCGCTTTGGCATCTCAGACGGCTGCAACACATCGTTCGGCGGCGTTAGGCTCATCCCTTTGGCTCGCTTTCATCCGAACGATACTTCCGGGCCGGAGGGCGCTTTCCAAACGGCTTGGCGTTGTTCTTGAACTTGTCAAACGTGCCAGCAGGCTTGCCAGCACTCGGCCTTCCGGCAGACGTGCCGAACGGTTTCCTCCCGGCGAAACCGGTGCCGGACTTGCCGGCAGTGCCTCCCGGACCCTCACGACGAGCCGGGCGGCTGGAGTCAAACGAAGGTCGAGTTGGGCGGTCTGAGCCAAACGGAGGACGTGTCGGACGGTCACTACGAGGCGCGTCAAACTTGCGGAACGGTGGTCCGCCCGTGCGAGCGCGCCGATCCCCGCTGCTGTCCCCGCTAAAACCACCAGACGGTTTGGCACCAAAGCGGGACGAACCCTCACCTGGTTGACCCCCTCCACGTGGCGTAGACGGCCTGCGGTCTCCACCGACACCGCCTTGCGGGCGGGGACTGAAGGAACCGGGCCTCCGCGGGCCTCCAAACGAAGGGCGGTCCGAACCAGAGCGAGGACTGAACTCCCGGCGCGGCGGACGCGAATCGCTACTGCCACCCGAAGCGCGCGGTGTAAACTCGCGGCGTGGTGAACGCGCGTCGCCGGAGTCCCTGCTGAATTCGCGACGCGGCGGACGGTCTTGCGGCGGACCGAAGTTCGCTTTCCCGGCAAAACCGCCTTCACGCTGTCGAGCAAAGGTGCCCGGCTTACTGAATGTCTTCCGTGGTGGACGTGCATCGCTCGAATCACCGCCAGAACGTGGCGTGAACTCACGGCGAGGCGGGCGACCCTCTGCGGCGTCACCACTCCGTCCCGCGAAGCTTTCATGAGTGGGGCGGTCCCCACGGGCACCGCGATCCGGGCGATCCGGACGATCATCACGACCACTTCGCTCGTCTCGATCGGGATTGCGGCTGAAGCTGGGCTTGTTCCCGAACGAAGGTTTGCCTCCAAAGGAAGGTTTGCGGCTAAACGCCGGACGATCGCCGCCGCGATTCACGCGAGGCTTCGGAGTATAGGTGCCGGAAGTTCCCTCTGGGGCTGTAGTCGAGGCCTCAGCGCCTTCTACTGGTGCCTGCACGGAGGCCGGACGCACTGTCTTCTCCTGCCATGGCTTGCTGAAACTAGGTCCGCCGGGCGTAGATTGGTCACCCCGCTTGAAAGGACGCCATTCACGGCCGGAGCCGAAGGACGGGCGCGACCTGAAGGCCGGTTTGCTTTCAGACTTCTTTACAAATCCCGTGCCGATCTTGCGCGGCTTGGCAATGAACTTCGTGATGCGCGGTGCCCCGTCCTGCGGCTCCGCTGCGTCAGTCACCGCATCCGCCGCAATGCCTTCAGCGGCATCGGCATCAATCACAACGCTGCCCTCCGGCGCAAGAAATGACGGCAGCTCCCCGGCAACATGCAGCACCGTCCTTCCTTCGATCGCAATCGTCTCGAGCTGCCGTGCGGACATCAGCGCATGAATCACGTCGCGGATGCGGCTACGCGCAGCCAAGGGAGACAGAAAGGTTTCGATCTCCTCTTCAGTCGCCACAATCGCGGTATTCAGATAGAGGCTGATCAGCGCAGAGAGCGCGCTGGGCTGACCGGCATTGGCGCCGGCCTTCATCAGCTTGGTAAAGCGGCCGCTGGTCAGCTCCCACAAGGTCGGCGCACCATCCGGCTGCGGAACCGGAAGCACACGCAGATGAACCCAAAGCTCGTTGAGCGCCCGCAGGACCGCTGACTCGGTCACCTCTTTGCCCAGCTGCGTCGCCAGATCGTAAGCGGACATGGTGATCCGTTCCGTGAGCACCTTGTAGGTCGCCAACGCCAGCGGCGAAACCTTCAATGCACCGCTGGTTGCGGGTGGCTGCTTCCATGCCTTGTCCCCGCGAAGCGTGAAGATATACGCGAAGACCGGGGCCGAAGCTACAAAGTCCGGCGTCTCGCCCGGAGTTCCCAGCAGGTTCAATGGAACTGCGATGCCTTCGTTGATCAGCCGCGCCAAAATTGATCTCGCCTGTTCGGTATCGGCCAGAACGGGATTCGCATTGGATGCTCCAAGCACCGCTTCGACCAGCGAGGGCGCGGGCGCAGGAAGCTGCTGCGAACGCGAGGAGAACAGAACCAAGCCGGTAGCGTTGATCCAGCTTCGGAGATTCTCGAAGGTGAGCAGTGCCTCGCCCTGCTGATGCCATTGGTTGAGACGTGAGGCGGCGAGTTGGTCAGACGTGGGGAGATTCGTGCTCGATGTGCTCAAGAGGTGGTGCCTTCCTGCTGGACGCTTCCGTGCTGGGACAAGCGAATGACAGCAATCCTTCGCCGACTGCGTTCGCCGGGCTAAGGATGATTCCAGATTTTCAAGGGACGAGCGTTATGCCATGCGCCTGAAGCTAAATGCGCTGGAACGCCTTTTGTACGTCCTTATAAGAGTACCGCAAAGCAATCGGTCTGCCGTGCGGGCAGCTCGTCGGATGCTCGGTTTTTGCCAGTTCTCGAAGCAGCCAGTCGATCTTTGCTGAATCGAGCGGGGTATTGATCTTGATCGCCGCATGGCACGCGATGCTGGCAGCGATGCGGCGGCGGCGCGTGTCCGCATTTTCAGTCTGCTGCTCCCGCTCGGGGACGGCAAGCACCTCTTCGAGCATTCGTTCCAGCTCCCTGCCCTCAAGACCTACAGGCGCGGCCTGGATCGCCAGCGTCCGCGGGCCAAATGGCTCAGCCTCAAAGCCATTTCGTTCCAGTTCACCGGCGAGATCCGCAAACCGGATCATCTGCGCAGGAAGCAGATCGACAAGCAGCGGCATCAACAACCGCTGCCTTTGCACCTGCTCCACCTCGCGATCGCGCAGAATCTTCTCGAATAGTACCCGCTCATGCGCCACGTGCTGATCGACGATCCAAAGGCCCTCATCATTGACGGCAAGAATGAACGAGTCGCGAAGTTGGCCAAGCGGCTTGAGCGTTGCAAGCGCATTGAGCGTCTGTTGCGGATCGGTTTCAGTACGCTCTTCCTCCGCGCGCTCCGCCTCGTACCCAAAAGCCAGACTCTCTCCAGAAAACTCCAACCGTCCCGGCGACTCCGAAACCACAGGCGCCTGAAGCTGAAATGGCTCGGCATCCGCAAAGGACGGATCAGTCTCCGACTGCGGCTGCGTTCGCGGCGAAAAACCCGGCTGATCGGGCACTCCCGGCAGAGGACTCACATCCAGCAGCAGCGAACTGGCGGCTCCGTGCGCCGGGTGCAGGGCCATCGCGAAGCTCGTCGCCGGACGAGCGTTCATCAACGTCATGCGCACCGTATCACGAATAAAATCATGCACAAAGCCTGGCTGCCTGAAGCGCACCTCGGTCTTTGCAGGATGTACGTTGACGTCGACCTCCTGCGGTGGCATCGCAAGGAACAGCAGTACCACCGGAAAGCCGGTTGGCGGGATGATGTTGCGATACGCCTCGATCAGCGCATGAATCACCAGCCGGTCGCGGATCAGGCGATGATTTACGAACACATAGATCGAGTTGCGATTGAGCTTCTGCAACTCGGGTTTAGAGACAAAGCCGGTGATGCGAAGATACCCGGGATCGGGCGGCGCGTAGTCGGCATCCCGCTTCCAGGGCGGCGGCTCAGGCAAACCGGCACGGGCAAAGTCCATCTCAGCCGTTGTCGGAAGCATCAACGCCGACGTCTCCCTACCGAAGATCTGAAAGAGCCGCTCGCCCGCATTGGCGACAGCAGGCGCGATAAGAAGCGCCTGCGTGGCCGAGTGGAGTTCGATGTGCTTCGCCGGATGTGCCAGCGCATAGTGCGTTACCAACGCGGCAATATGCGACAGCTCCGTCTGCTCAGTCTTCAGAAACTTCCGCCGTGCTGGTGTATTGAAGAAGAGATCGCGGATCGCAAGCGTCGTTCCCAGCGGGATTCCGGTCTCTTCAACCCGCAGAATCTTTCCCCCGGCAATCTCGATCTCTGTTCCGGCGGCATCCTCCGCTGCACGCGTCTCGAGATGCACACGGGCAACCGATGCAATCGACGGCAGTGCCTCCCCGCGAAACCCCAGCGTCGCGATCGACAGCAGGTCGTCCGAGCTGCGCAGCTTGCTGGTTGCGTGCCGCTCGAACGCCAGCAGCGCATCGTCCCGCACCATCCCGCAACCGTTGTCGACGATACGGATCAGCTTTCGGCCGCCACCCTCCACCTCAATGCGGATGCGGGTCGCTCCTGCGTCGATTGAATTCTCCAGCAGTTCCTTGACGACCGAAGCAGGACGCTCCACCACCTCACCGGCAGCGATCTGGTTAGCCACCTGGTCGGAGAGGATGCGTATACGGCCCATCTCCAGATTATAGGAGACCAGATTCTAACCAGATTCTAGGCGAGAAGACGCCGCTCGAAGTCCGTGCTCCCTCTTCGCCCGGAGGCTGGCAGATCTGCCAGCTCCGATACTTGTCATCCTGGGCGAAGCAGATCACAGTCTCATCGGTTTCCAAGCAGCTTCCGAACCTCTTTGGCTTGGAACAGCCCTAAGCCGGACGCCCAGCCGAACGATAGATCTCCGTTATCAGTTTCATGTCCCGCAGGCCCTCTTCGCCTGAGGGTCCTGGCTGCGTATCGTCGAGAATGCACTTTGAAAAGTAGTCCGCCTCCCGGGTGAACTGCGCCGGGTCTCTCTCCTGCTCGAGATTGTCCACCGACGTGCCGGGCTGGCCCTTGGCGGCTCCGGCCATATGTCCGGTCAGGTGGATTCCCTGGTAGCCGAACGCCGGCTCAACATGGATCATGCCCTTCGAGCCATGCACCCGGTAGAAGCCCTCCATCCCCGCACCATAGGTCGTATTGCAACTGGCCACAATGCCGGATGGAAACTTCATCGTCCAGGAGACATTCTCTTCCACCTCATCGAAACGCCCGTCATGGTCGATCACCGAGCTATAGGCTGAGAGCACCGCCGGCTCCTCGCCTGTCAGGAACCGGCATCCATTCAGGGAGTAGATCCCGACGTCCATCAAGGGTCCGCCGCCCGCGAGCTTGCGATTGATCCGCCAGTCCGGCCCGATGTTGAAGCCATTCGCACTCTCGATCGCCTGAATCGTCCCCAGCGCGCCGCTGCGGACAAGCTGCCGCGCATGCAGCGTCGTCGGCTCCAGCTGGCACCGATAGGCGATCATCAACTTGCGCTTGGCCTTGGCGCAGGCCGCGATCATCGCTTCGGAATCGGCGACCGTCGTGGCCATCGGCTTCTCGCAAAGCACATGCTTGCCGGCCTGCGCTGCGCGAATCGTGTACTCTGCGTGCATGCTGTTCGGCAGCGCGATGTAGACCGCATCAATATTCGGGTTGTCACGGATCCGGTCCATGTCTTCATAGCTGTAGATGGAGCTCGCTGGAACGTTATAGGCGCCGGCCAGACCCCTTGCCTTCTCTGGATGTCCACTCACAAAGGCCGTCACCTCGGACAGCGCGGATGTCTTCGTTCCCGGCATGAAGTGGTCCATCGAGATCCGCCCCAGCCCCACGATCGCATAGCGTATCTTGCGGCCCGATGGACTCGCGGCCGACTGGGCCAGACCTCTCGCACCCAAACCCGGAAGCGCCGAAACGACCGTGGATGCAGCCGTAAGCCGGCCAAACTCGCGACGTGTAATCCGCATAATTCCCTCCTGAAAATAGACACAACCACAATGCCACCCCCGAGGACGAAGGTCAACCTGCAACCGGTCAACGGCATTTAGCCCTGCTCTCCATTCTGATGACACCTACCACTCAGTGCTTCACAAACGGTGTAAGGGATGTGTAATTATGTTCGGACGCTCTACATCTTTCAGCACGCAGAGGACTACACGCACGATGAATGACTACAGTAGCTGGCCTGAGAAGACTGTAAATGTCACGTCTCTGCAACTTAATTCGAGAATGCAAGAAAGTTTCTTCAGGTAGAAGTCAATACCGAAGAAGTATCTCTCGAAAGCTTTTGTTTATCTCGACCCACCTTACTTCAACAAAGGAAGCCAGCTGTACATGAGCTACTACCGTGTCACAGACTATGTCGGACTAGCGAAATTTCTCGCGGAGTGCGCCAAGTTTTCGTGGATCTTACTTACGATGATGTCAACGACATCCGGATGCTAAACGCGAAACTGAAAATTGGTCCATTCCATCTTCGTTATGGTGCAAGCACTGCCAGGGAGGGCAGTGAGCTTCTTATAACTAAGTCGGTCAAGATTCCTCTAAGTTGGGCGAGATCAGTACCCATCGCTTCTTGACCAGCAAGCGATGGGTAATGATAGCTATCCTTAGCTGCAGCCCGAGGTACTTCCGCAACTCATGCATCGATAACACGACCCGCTGCGGGTCATAATGGCACCACACGTCGCGCAGGACGGGGAGTCGCCCATGTCGTAGAGGTCCTTCATGGCGTCGGCGGCGTGGTAGATGCCGCGGTCCTCCAAAGAGAGCGGCGCGTTAGATTCGAGACCGCTGCGGGCAGCCAAGTCCGGGGCGATCCCGCCCTGGGGTGCAGACCGGTCGTGATCCTGGTGTGAAGGGTCTTGATGCGAAGAGCCAAATGCAGGTCCTTCGACTTCGCTCAGGAGGACAGGATTCTGGGCTGATCCAAATAAGGCCGGGACGACCGTATTGCCAGGACTGGCAACATGGCCATGCACTGGAACCGTGTGCTGGCCCGCCGGATACGGCGTCAGCCCGGCGAACAGGTCGAGCTGCGTCCCCGAGAGGAAGCGGATCTGGATCCAGCGGAAGATGTAGTCCATGATCGACTTCGCGAACCCGATCTCCGGATTGCCGGTCCAGCCCGAGGGCTCAAAGCGCGTGTGCGCGAACTTCTCGCAGAGCACCTTTAGCGGAACCCCGTGCTGGAGCGCGAGCGAGACCGCCGTCGCGAACGAGTCCATCAGCCCCGAGACCGTTGAACCTTCCTTCGCCATCCGGATAAAGATCTCCCCCGGTTGGCCGTTGGGATAGAGCCCGACCGTGATGTAGCCCTCGTGCCCGGAGAAGCCGAACTTGTGCGTGAACGAGGCTCGCTCTGCAGGCAGGCGGTGGCGGACAGCACGCGGCGGCGCCTTCGAATCGGCGGCATCGGCGTTCGCGGTCGAGGCCGCGAGTACCTGGGCTAGTTGCGCCTCGAGCGCCGTGATCCGGTCCGCAGTCCCAGCCTTCGCGGCAGCAACAGCCTCCTCAATCTCAATCGTCCCGGCTGCTGCTGGAGCGACCTTGTCGACAGCCTTCGTCCCCTTCTTCGCATCCGCGTCCGTCTGCGCCGACACGTTGAGCGGCTGCGTCCCCTTCGAGTTATCCCGATAGATCGCCACCGCTTTGATGCCCTGCCGCCAGGCCTCGATGTACGCCTTGGCGACATCCTCGACCGTGCAATCCTGCGGCAGGTTGACGGTCTTCGAGATCGCGCCCGAGAGGAAGGGCTGCGCCGCCGCCATCATCTTGATGTGGCCCATATAGTGGATGCTGCGCGTCCCCTTCGCCGGTTTGAAGGAGCAATCGAAGACGGCGATATGCTCGGCCTTAATGCCGGGCGCACCCTCGATCGTCCCGGTCGCGTCGATGTAGCTGACGATCGCGTTGACCTGACCCTCCGTGTAGCCCAACTTGATCAACGCCGACGGCACGGTGTTGTTGACGATCTTGATCATGCCGCCACCAACGAGCTTCTTGTACTTGACCAGCGCGAGATCCGGCTCGACGCCGGTGGTATCGCAATCCATCATGAAGCCGATGGTGCCGGTAGGTGCCAGTACCGTCACCTGGGAGTTGCGATAGCCGTACTTCTCGCCATGCGCGAGGGCACCATCCCAGGCATTCTTGCTCGCAGCGATAAGGTCCGTGAGCTGTGGAGCGGTGAAAGGCTCAGCCGAGGTGCGCGATTTACCGATGTTGTTCACTTCAGCGCGGTGCATACGGATGACATCAAGGAAGGGCTCGCGGTTGATGTAGAAACCGGGGCAGGCGCCGCCTGTAATCTGGGCTTGCTGCGTGAGGGTGGTGGCCGCGCCCAGCGGAACACAGGTCTCCGCAATCCTCGCCGACTGCCAGTACGCATCGCCGCAGAGGATCGCCGTCAGCGTCCCCGCGAAGTCTCTACCGGCATCCGAGTCGTACGGCAGACCAAAGGCCATCAGCAGCGCGCCGAGGTTCGCATAGCCGAGCCCGAGCGGTCGATAGTCGTGCGAGTTCTTTGCGATCATCTCCGTCGGGTAGCCAGCCGAATCCACGATGATCTCCATCGCAGTCGTCACGATGCTAATGGCATGACGATAGGCCGGAATGTCGAACTGTCCGCCCGGCGTGAGGAACTTCAGCAGGTTGAACGAGGCCAGGTTGCAGGCCGAATCGTCGAGAAACATGTACTCCGAGCAAGGATTCGAGGCGTTGATCCGCGCCGTATTCTTCGAGGTGTGCCAGCGATTGATCGTCGTGTCGTACTGCATGCCTGGGTCACCACACTGCCAGGTGGCTTCGGCAAGTTTGTTCATCAACTCACGGGCCTTGTACTCCTTGACAGGCGTGCGCTCCTTTACCGTCTTCGTGGTAAAGCTGCCGTCGGACTCAACTGCCTGCATGAACTCGTCCGTAACCCGGACAGAGTTGTTAGCGTTCTGGAAGAAGATGCTCGAATACGCTTCGCTATCCGGCCCAGACCCGTCGTACCCAGCCTGGACCAGATGCCAAGCCTTCTTTTCCTCCTTCACCTTGCACTCGATGAAGTCCTCGATATCGGGATGGTCTATGTTGAGCACGACCATCTTTGCGGCGCGGCGCGTCTTGCCGCCTGACTTGATCACACCGGCGAAGGCATCAAAGCCGCGCATAAAGCTGAGTGGACCGGAAGCCGTGCCGCCGCCGCTCAGCGTCTCCATGCTTCCGCGAATGCTCGATAGATTCGAGCCTGCGCCCGAGCCCCACTTGAAGAGCATGCCCTCGGTCTTCGCAAGGGTCAGGATGGAATCGAGCGAATCCTGCACCGAATTGATGAAGCAGGCGCTGCACTGCGGCTTGGAGTAGCCGGTGACGCTGAACTCGATGGCGCATGTATGCGGATTCCAATGCCAGTTCTGCGCATCGGAGTTGGGCTCGAGACGATCGCAACCGACGTTGAACCAGACAGGCGAGTTGAAGGCGACCTTCTGGTTCAGGAGCAGATGGCAGAGTTCTGCATAAAACACCTCCGCATCTGCCGCCGACGCAAAATAACCGTCGCGGATGCCCCAGTCGCGAATGCTCTCGGCGACGCGGGTAATGAGGGCGCGAACACCCGACTCGCGCTCGGCGGTGCCGTTCAGCCCATGCAGGTACTTCGAAGCTACAATGTTCGTCGCCGTCATCGACCAGTCAGCCGGAACCTCGACGTTCTTCTGCTCGAAGATCAGGTTGCCCTTCCAGTCCTGAATCACAGCATCGCGACGCTCCCAGGTGATCTCGTCATAGGGTGAAACGCCCGGCTTCGAGAAATGGCGCGCAACGGTAAGGCCCGGAGCCTTCTTGCTTTTGCCTGCTGCAGTGGCGGGACTTGCGGCGGATTTGCTGACGGACGGTGTGCTGGTCGCGGCCTCTAGGGCGGTCGCGTTTTCGATGGGGGCCATGGTGAAACTCCTTCATATTGGATAAAAATTCGAAACGTTCGCCTCACCAGCTTTGTCTTATAAGCCGGTGCACGCAGGCAACTACAGGCGCTTGGAGACAGACCGGATTCACAAGTCCGGTAGGATGACAACAAGTAAAAATGAATCGCTTTTGGGTGAACTCCCAGACCTTCAAAAAGGCCTCGCAGTGGTGAAAGTACCGCCTCATGTAGGGTCTGTCAAGTACGAAGCACAACATGTTGTGTTGACTTTCAGAAAGTCTCTGTTTACAAGGGGTTTCTCGACTCCACCGAAAGATCCCCGTATTTTCGGCCTGTGGAATTTTAATAAACGTGCTGGAGGCGGAGATGGAGATAGAGAGAGGCCAGTTTGGTCCGATTCAAAGGTAGGCTTCACCAACGTGCGGGAGCAAGCAGGCTACAGGGTGGAAAAGTGGGAAACAGGCGACCTACACCAGAAGATCCATTCAGGAAGAAGGGCACGCTAACGCGATCCACATCCTTCGGCTTTCACTCAGGAGAGCAGTGCTGTAGCAACTGTGCGGAGTCGGCAGCGGAGTTGCGCGGTGAGCTCGCGGTGGCACGGGAGACATAGCGTGCGAAGATTGTCGAGGTCGCATTGGCCGCCCCCCTCGGCCACGGGTAGGATGTGATCGGCGTCCCACAGCGAGCGGCGGCTGGTGATGGTCTTCATCCCATAAATGGAAAGTCCGGCAGCACGTGCCGGCCCTCGGCTGCGTTTCAATGCGCTGTAGATGGCAATCGTGTCGGCCTGGCAGAGGGCGCAGACGCCACGATCCCGGCTGGAGACCTGATCGCGCAAGTAGCCCAGGTCGGTGCGGAGACGCCATTGGTGAACGCAGTAGTCAGAGCAGAATGTCCGGCGGCGTTTGGCAACAATCTCGAGCTCACACCAGCGACAGAGCGGCAAGCCGTTCACGCCCTTCGGAAGGGCATGACGTTTGGTGGGGCCTCCGGGAAGGGTGCGGGGAAGAAGCATGACTCTACTGCTCAGGATAATCGATTCAGCTACCCGTAAGCGCGCGTTCAGGGGTGCTGGATTGGGTGCGCGCGCATAATGGCACCACCAGAAAGGTAGAGTAGATAGATGCGATACCTGGATCGGAACGACCTGCCTGCCTCTCTGCTTGGCTTTGGTTGTGGTGCCGTGCTGGGCCGGGTCGGGCGGCGCGACTCCCTGCGAGCAATGTCGGCGGCGTGGGACGCAGGTATCAACCTGTTCGATACCGCGCGTTCCTATGGGTACGGCGAGGCTGAAGGTTTGCTCGGTGAGTTCCTCGCGGGCAAGCGCGGTAGAGCGATTATTTTCACCAAGTTCGGCATCTGGCCCGAGCACCAGCAGGGCTGGAAGCAGATGGCCAAGCCGCTCGTCCGAGGTCTTCTCAAGTTGGCGCCAGGGGCCCGATCGCTCGTACGGCGCGGTACGGGCACGCAGATGACGGCCAACCAGTTCACCGTTCCCGTGCTCCGCCGCTCGCTCGAGGAGAGTCTGCGCAAGCTCCGGACCGAGTACGTCGATGTGCTTTTTTTACACTCTGCCCCAGCGAGCGTGATGGCGCAGGACGACCTAATGGCTGCATTGGAGTGCGTCGTAGCCGAGGGCAAGATCCGCTTCGCAGGCATCTCCGCTGAGCCCGAGATCATTGGCGCGGCAATCGATCGCGCCATACCGGTGCTGCAGGCGATGCAGTTCCCCGCAAACATCTTCAATCTCACCATAGCCGATCACATCCGCAATCACGCGGGAAAACATCTCTTCGTAGCCAACCACCCCTTCGGCGGCGTCATGCGTGTAGCCGAGGGCAAGCGCCTCATCGCGGAGCTTGCAACGTCAGCCGACGTGTCCCGGGACCTCCGCGCGAAGCTCGAGGACGGCAGCAATCTGCTGCTAGCCGACGTCGTCTTCAACGCAATCCTGCGCGGAACTGGAATCGATGTCGTGGTTCCCGCCATGATGAAGATCGGGAACCTCGAAACGAATGTTCGGGCAATTGCGGAGAGCCGCTTCACGGATGCCGAGATCACGCTGCTGCGCCAGCGTTTCGTGGCGGCAGTTCCCACGGTTTAGTGCAGGGCGTTCTGCGTAAGCCGTGCAGCTAGACGCAGCGTGAGGGCCATCAGCGTGAACGTTGGATTGGAACTGCCCCCGGCTGGAAAGGTCGCGCAGCTTGCGACCGAGAGATTGCCGATACCGTGCACGCGCAGTTCGGGATCGACCACGCTGCTGCTGCGATTGGTCCCCATCAACGTGCCGCCCATCGGATGGTAGGTGTCGCTGATGTTCGAGAGCGGAGCATCCATCTCCGCGGCAAGCTCCTGATGCCAGCTGATTGGACCGATCCCAATTCGACGGAATTCCTCCCGCAGGAAGCCTGCAAAGCGGCGGATGGAATACACCTCGTCGCTCGAAATACGCCAGTCAACAACAGCGCGCGGCACTCCCAAAGTGTCCACTTCACCTTCATGGGAAGCGAGGCGGATGCGGTTCTCGGGCCGAGCCCGCTGCTCTGTATCGATCTGCAGCCGGACAGTCGCCCGGGCGGAGACCGCGCGCCGCTTGCGAATCTTCGCGTTATACGCAAGCTGTCCGATCTCCACTGCCGCTCCCGGTAGTCGCGGCAGGCTGTTCGCAAGAGCACCACGCAGATCGCCCTGCTGCATCGATCGCAACAGGCTGCGCAAGACCGCGGCACCAGAATCGTCTGGTTCGACGATGACGACATGCGCCATGACAGCGAGCAGGTTGAGGCGACCGCGTAAGGCAGGCCGCGCCTCAAGCTTCGCCGTATGCGTGGTTCCCCGCTTGAGAATTGGGGCAAACCAACTCAGCATGGCTGCGCGCGCAGGTCCTGTAAGGGTTGCTGCGGAATAGCTGAGATGATCATGAAAACCGCGCCCCACCTGGTCACTTTCATTCCCGACACCCGCGGGAGCGGTGCTGCGCGAAGCCAGAAGCAGGCGCGAAGTCTCAATTGTGCCTGATGCAAGCACGTATTGCGAAGCTTCGAATCGAGACAACCTTCCACTGTAGTCACGTACCAGGATCGCTTCGATTCGCGTTCCATCCTGCGCCAGCAGAAGCTCCGTGGCGTTCGCATGGAAGAAGACCATAGTTTTATTCGAGGCAATCGCTTGTTCGCCTAGGGTCGGCGCGAGATTGCGGCGGGAGAAGGGAGCCCATTTGGACGCGCGGAGAAGTATGTCTTGGCTGTCGCTCAAGTCTCGCGGAATCTTCCGTCCAAATGCGCGGTAGAGGTCGGCAGTGAACGGCAGATGGTCTGTGTCTAACAGGTCTTCCACCTGTGGATAGAACCGGCTGATCGCCTCTGCCCCCAGTGACCACGCCAGCGACGGCAACCCGGCTGGTGGTGTAAAGATATCTTCGGTGTACGGCAGGAGCTGTCCACCCCATCGTGTGGACGAGCCTCCAAACTGGCGAAAGCGGCCCTCCGTCGTTCCAGCGTGCCGTGCCGCCGCCATGTCGGCATCATAGAGGCGTTGACTGCGTTCTTCTGCGGCATGCCCTCCTGCCTCCAGAAGATGGACTTCTATGCCGGCTTTCGCAAGGCTCGTTGCCAGTACAAGCCCGGCAATTCCGCCACCAATGATGCATACCTGACTCCGATATGGCGCTGCCTGGCCAGCGAAAACAGATTCAAGGTCGATCTGCATACGCAAAGAGTACACCGGTAGCAGCCGCGAAGTGATTGACAAAAGGCAGTGCGTCCCCAAAGTATGATGAGAGCACTTGGGTAGCGTGAAACGTGGAGGAAGCATGTCGAAGACGCAGTCTATGATGGTGGAGCTTGGGACCTTCGCTCCGGCGTTTGAGTTGCCCGACGTGGTGACCGGGCGGGCCATCGGTCGCGACGATGTAGTGGCGATGGCATGGGATGACGATTCCTCGGATGCTGCGGTTCGTGAGGGCCTGAACGCCTTCGGCACAGGCAAACGCGGGCTGCTCGTCATGTTCCTAAGCGTGCATTGCCCATACGTGAAGCACGTCGAAGAGGAGCTGGCACGGATTGGCAGGGACTACGCCGGACGAATCGGGATTGTGGGAATCTCCTCGAACGATGTTCAAGCTTATCCGCAGGATGGACCCGGCGAGATGAAGAATCAGGCAGAACGGCTGGGCTTCGAGTTCCCGTATCTTTTTGACGAGACACAGGAGACAGCGCGGGAGTTCAACGCCGCCTGCACACCGGATTTCTTCCTCTTCGACCAGAATATGAAGCTTGTCTATCGAGGCCAGCTCGACGACAGTCGCCCGCGGCGTGGCGATTTTGGAAATGATATTCCGGTCACGGGCAAGGACCTTCGCACAGCGATGGATGCAGTCATTCGCGGCGCTAGACCCGACCCTAATCAACGGTCGGGCATTGGATGCAACATCAAGTGGCGCGAGTGAACTCTTGCCAGTGTGACGCTCATGCAGGCACGTAAGAATTACAAATACAGCACGATGAGAACCAAGCGAGGAACGCAGACGCGATGACAACAGATACAGTTCTGGACGATCTGAAGACCGGCATACTGCAGTTTCAGGCGAACGTCTATCCCAGGCTTCAGGAGACGTACCAACGAGCTGCGCGTGAGCCGCAACAGCCGAAGACGCTGATCGTAACCTGCGCCGATTCGCGCATCGATCCCGAATCCATCACCCAGAGTGGACCTGGAGAGCTGTTTGTCATGCGAAACATCGGCAACCTGATCCCCGCCTACGGCGAGATGCTCGGGGGCGTGAGCGCGGTGATCGAGTATGCCGTGGTCGCGCTCAAAGTCCAGCACGTAGTCGTGTGCGGCCACACGGACTGTGGCGCGATGAAGGCGCTGATGGATCCGAAGGCAGTCGAAGCGATGCCGACCGTTAAGTCCTGGCTGGCGAATGCGGCTGCGGCCCTGAGTGTCGCTCGATCGCTCGCCGAGAAAGACGAGCGATCGAGCGATTTCATGCGCAGATTGACGGAGGAGAATGTTCTGCTCCAGTTGCAGCATCTGAAAACGCATCCCTCTGTCGCTGGGGTCATGGCTCGAGACCAGCTGACTGTCTCCGGCTGGGTCTACGACATCGGTACGGGTGGTGTCCGCATCTCGGAGGAAGGCAATCGCGTCTTTCACGAGCTTGATCGAGAATCGAAAAGCCGAGGAAAGATTGAACGTGGAGCGACGGCGCAGTGATCGTTCCCAAGTCGCCCCAGGTCTTGCGAATGGTCCAGTACATCGGCCGACCCCTGATCCTGATGGCCGTCTACGATCTTGCTGTGGCCATTGCCTTCAAGGGGCTGCATTGGAGGTGGATCGCATTTCCCCATGTACCTCTGGCGCTCTATGGTTCGGCGATCGGCATTATCCTAGCCTTCCGCAACAACTCCGCATACGAACGCTGGTGGGAGGCTCGAAAACTGTGGGGCGCCATCGTGAACAACTCGCGCCACCTTGCTCGTCAGGTAATAACGAGTATGAGAGCCAAGCCGGAAGACCAGAGCGCGCTGATCGCGATGCAGCACCGGATCGTGTATCTGCAGATCGCGTTTGTCCATGCGCTGCGACACCACCTTCGTCAGCTCGATCCTTTTAAAGAACTTGCTTCCCTGCTCAACGAGCAGGAGCTGAACAGCTTGCGCGACCAGAAAAACATCCCGGTGGCCCTGCAATATCAGATCGGGCTGCTGCTCCAGCAAAGCGAGGCGTGCGGTTGGATCAATCCTCTGCAGTGGCAGGCCATGGACCACAGTCTCAACAACCTCGGCGACGCGCAGGGCGGGACGGAGCGTACCAAGAACACGCCCATGCCTAAGCAGTATGACTACTTCCCACAACTTTTTGTCCAGATCTATTGTGTGCTGCTACCGCTGGCCATGGTGACGAACCTTGGGTGGTTCACGCCGCTCGGCTCCACACTGGTCGCGTTCATCTTTCTTGCACTCGACAAAATCGGGCGGGATCTCGAGGACCCGTTCGATAATACGGTCTTCGATATTCCACTCTCGGCAATAACTACGACGATCGAAATAAATTTGCGCCAAGCGCTTGGGGAAGTAGAGTTGCCGACACCAGAGAAACCGATTCAGGGTGTGCTCTGGTGATCTTGTAACTGGACAACGACAAATTATAAAACCCGGCTTATAGCCGGGTTTTATAGTCAAGAGAACTGAGAGTTTAGCTACTACGGTTCGCATCCCCGCTGCTCGCATCAGAGCCGTGCTGCTTCACCATTTTGTTGTACAGGCCGAGAATTAAGAAAGGTGCAGCCCACTGGCCAATAAAGAGTGCCATATCGCTTTTCTTTGCTACTTTGTAGCCGACGGAGACCGCCATCGAAGCGAGAGCCGCCGCGAGATAGATGCTTGACGGAATCTGGGAGGTGAATTGCTCAATGGAGGCTGTGATCTGATCTTCCTGGGCTTCGCCAGGCGCTACACGGTTGTCGGTCATGGTGCAATCTCCTTGGGCAGCTTTGCCGCCTGTACTGAGACGGATGCGAAAACAGGGACTCAGGAAACTAAAATAACGGGTCCTGCGTGGATTTTTACCGCACACAGACTTTCGAGCGTCTTCTATCGTTTCACGGATGTTCCACGTGGAACATCCATGAGCATTATCAAGCGGAAGCGACTTTCCAAGCCTGACACGATGCGGCGATGGGTAGGCTTGCGGTAACGATGCTTTTCTCTGAATTTGTGGGTGTTTCGGGGGCGCGCGCGAAGCCGCTGCAAACTCCCCTGAACACCGTGGCACCAGTCATCGGCCTGCCCTCTATCAAATCGACACTACCAGACCGGAGCTGGATATCCGCGAGATGCCGACAGCAGAGGCAGTCGCAGCATCGGAAGGCAATGATGCGGGTCTCGCTCGAGGTGGCGAGCGGGAGGCTGGAGCGGCGACCGGTCCGCATCGAGTAACCGGCTGAGGCGCGAAGGAGACATCTTGACGGCAGCGTGCTTTTTTCGCGCAATCATCGGACAGGACGGGCGTGTCGAAGGGCTGAGTCTCGTGAACGCTTCAGACTAGTCTTTGTGCCGATTGTGACGGCCTCGGTGCAGAGATGACAATATCGGCCGTCTCTTTGGAATGGCAGGCTTATCGCCGTGGACACCGATGTGAGGGTGGCTTTTCAATATCCCTGTAATCGAGATGAAATGCATTTTTAAGGTCCACAACAATGCCGGGTTTTACGAGTGCCAAGTCATATGAAAACACAGATTTACGCCGTGATTACAGCGGAACGGCCCGATCCTTTTTCGATGCGGACAATCTCGCCGTCGCGCATGTGCAGAATGCGGTCTGCAATCTGGGCGGCTTCTGGATTGTGGGTGATCATCATCACGGTCTGGTTGAGTTCGCGTGACGACTGACGAAGCATCTCGAGAACAGCGTCGGAGTTCCTGGTATCGAGGTTGCCGGTCGGTTCGTCGGCGAGAACGATAGCGGGGCGGGTGATGAGGGCGCGGGCAATGGCCACGCGCTGCTGTTCGCCTCCCGAGAGTTCATTGGGGCGGTGATCGAGGCGGCCCTGGATGCCAAGAAGGTCGGAGAGATGGTCGAGGAGAGCATGATCGAGTGGCTTCTTCGAGACTGCACCAAGATTGGCGATATCATGAGCGATCTCGATGTTTCCCATTGCGGAGAGCGTTGGGAGGAGATTGAATCGCTGAAAGATGAACCCGATTCGAGATCGGCGCATTTTGGTGCGCTCGGGGTCAGAGAGCTTGGCAAAGTCGGTGCCGTCGATGGTGACGGAGCCGGTCGTGGCCGAGGTGAGGCCGCCGAGTAAATAAAAGAGCGTCGATTTACCCGAGCCGGAAGGGCCGACGATGGCGACGAACTCGCCGGGGTCAACAGCGAAGTCAACATTGCGCAGCGCGGTAACATCGAGCTTGCCCGAACGATACGTCTTGCCGAGATTCTGGGCGAGGATGATGGGAGCGGGCTGGGTTCCGGCCGGAGATGATGTACGTGGCATGGTCTACGCTTGAGTTTATCGTGATTGCGGGGATGGTATGAACCGATTCGAGTATCTGGCGATGACGCTCGAGTTGTGGACGACAGTGGGGCTGCTTGGCCTGGCTATTTCACTTGTTCGCAGGGAGCGGCGCAAGTTGTGGCAGGGTGTGGGGTCACTCGTAGGAGTGTGGCTCATTTATCTGGCGGTTCTGCTGGTAGTTTCGTACCGCCAACCGGAGCAGCGGGTCGCGATGGGGCAACCGAAATGTTTCCATACACTTTGCTTCGCGATCGAGCAGGTGGACGAGATTCCAGGATTTCCGGCGCGGAATCACGTGCGGCTTGTGCGAGCGACGGTGCGGGTAGTGAATCGTGGAAAGGAAACGGCTCAGGAGGATCTGACAGCGTCTCTGCGGGATAGGCAAGGGCGGCGCTGGAGGGAGGCCGCGGCGGTCTCGGGAAATCCGCTGCATGGCCGGGTGCTGGCGGGTGGCACGATGGTGAGCGAACCGGTATTTCAGATTCCTGCAGATGCGACGGAACTGCAACTTCTTCTGCGGCATGGACGCTGGTCGCAGCATCTGCTGGTGATTGGGGATCCGGAGAGCTTGGGACACCGCGAGCGGGTTTTGATGCTGGATCGATAGGCGTTAGAGTGAGCATACGTCGAGTGCTTCGTATGACAGGCAGCTTCACGGAAATCGTAGAGAACAGGTGCAGGGAGAGCAATTCCTTCAGCTTCGCCTAGGAACGACAAGCGTCCGGAAGATCCATATGCGTGGTCGGCAGTGCCAGCAGCAGTCTGCAGCATGCGATACTTAGACCTGACATGTACAAAAGAGTCCTCCTCAAGCTCTCTGGAGAAGCCCTGGCCGCCGGAAAGGGTTTCGGCATCGATGCTGTCTTCATTCATAAAATAGCCGCTGAGATTGCAGCCGTCCAGGCATCCGGCTGTCAGATTGGTATCGTCGTGGGGGGGGGGAACTTCTTCCGGGGGGTCGCCCAGCAAGCCATTGACATGGACCGCGTCGCTGCCGACCACATGGGCATGCTCTCTACAGTTATCAACTCAATCGCCCTTCAGGATGCTATCGAGAAGCTCGGCCTTTTCTGCAGGGTAATGTCGGCGATTGAAATGCACCAAGTCGCAGAGCCTTATATCCGCCGCCGCGCTATGCGCCACCTCGAGAAAGGCCGCGTCGTCATCTTTGCCGCCGGGACAGGCAATCCTTACTTCTCGACTGACACCGCTGCCAGCCTCCGGGCAATGGAGATCAAGGCGGACGTCCTCCTTAAGGCCACCTCTGTGGACGGGATTTACACCGCCGACCCGAAACTCGACCCCACCGCGACCAAATACGAGCACATCACTTACATGGAGATTCTCAAGCTCAATCTTCGCGTGATGGACCAAACCGCCGTCTCCCTCCTGAAAGACAATAACCTCCCCAGCATTATCTTCAGCATGAAGGTCCCGGGTAACATCGTTCGCGTCATTAACGGAGAAAAACTCGGGTCGCTCATCACGACGTAGCCCAAAGCTCTGGTGACAGCACCTCCTATCGCATCTTGGAATGCCATCATACGTCCTGAGCTTGCCAAAGGATGAGGAACGTGTGTCTTGTGCGCTCGCCCTTTCGTTTCACGCTGAATCCATCAAAAAAGAGCTCTGAGGTAAAAGAGCTTCAGCAAAGAACGACATCGTTATCCTTTACGTGTCGATACAGAAAACCAGATGCCACCCTCTCAGACCGCCCAAACCGTCCAAACCTGGCAAGCTAGGCCGCCCTATGTTCGGAAGCCCCCCTTGGCCGCCCTCACCGGTGTTCGCACCCTGCTTGCATTTAACATCGTCTTCTTCCATTTCACACCGCCCCACATGCGGTATGTCTATCCGTTCATGGATAACGGTTTCGTCTTTGTTGGTTTCTTCTTCGTCCTCTCCGGCTATGTTCTCGCCTACAACTACAGCGAACGCGCCCTTACCCTCAAGCCGAGAGACTTCTGGATAGCCCGTTTCGCCCGTCTATATCCTATCTACCTCTTAGCACTCATCCTGTCCTTCCAGATGCTCGAGGCTGAGTGGCAGGCCCGCAGCCATGTACAGTTCTGGGAAGGACTTGTACTCACGCCTCTCCTCTTGCAGGGGTGGAGCCCGGTCCTCGCTACCTTCTGGAACACGGTCGGGTGGACCCTCTCCTCCGATCTCCTGCTCTATGGCACCTTTCCCTGGATCATGCGAATCTGGGCCACCCGCGCTCCGCGCCTCAATACTCCACGCCAGTTAGCAGTACTGTTCCTTACTCTCTGGATCGCCGGCATGATTCCGCACATCCTCTATCTGCTTCTCAATCCGGACCACTTGGCCACGCCCATCACGCGCTACAGCTACGGATTCTGGCTGCGTGCCCTCAAGTACACGCCTCCCGCTTATATTTGTTTGTTTCTGGCCGGAATCACTCTGGGCAAGCTCCAACTTCAGTTGGCCATCACGCAACGTCAGCGCCTCGGCTTTGCCGTGATTGGATTTTCGGGTATCGCAATCTTTTTCTACACCGCAGTCGCCCACGTTCCCTACATGCTGCTGCACGGCGGTCTTCTGCTCCCGCTCTTCGCCATGCTGACCCTTGGCCTCAGTGCTTCTAATCCGATTGCCTCGATCTTCACTTGGCGACCACTCCTCATCATCGGCAACGCTACCTTCTGCGTCTACATGCTTCACTTCAATGGCATCAATCTCCTTCAAAGCTGGCACGTCTGGGAGCACCTTCACCTTGCCTTTCTAGACCCATGGATCTCGTATACTGCCATTTTTCTATTCTCCATCGCCGCCCATCACCTGGTAGAGAAGCCCTCTCGAAGACTGATCCTCCGCCGCCTCTCATCGAAATCTGCGTAACTACCCGTACACCAATCCTAATTATCTTTAGAGGGCCGGCTCCTCCATTCACCCCACTTGTGGTCTCGGCCGGAGGCGGCATTCACATCGACGGTGGAGAGATCCTGCACTTAGAGCATTCTCCTGTTGCTATCGACCGGGTGACGTATGCAAACGTTTTTCTCAAAGACGACATTTGACCCTTTGCTTCGGAATACACCAACAGGAGAAATGCTCTAACCTTTGCTCTTGCTGATGTCTGTTTCGCCACGCTTCACGCACTCTTTCGCCTAAGCGGAGGCGCAGTTTGGAAATCTTGCGTCCAATGCCGGCCGTCTTTGTCCCTCTACTGTCACCTAACACAGCTTTGCAGTTGCTGTTCACGTGGCATCCACAACCAAAAACGCCCTGCAACGGCGGGGCGTTCTATATCTGAAGAGCAAAAAAGGACCAGCGGCTTAGGGCGTAGGTGTTGTCACAGAGAGTGTCGTTGAATGAAGTCCATTGACAATAGCGATCACGGCAGTCGGCAGACCGGATGCTGGAAACGGCGTGTTCTGGATCGACTTCAATCCGCCATTATGCGGATCGAGTTGTTCGCCCGAAACGGTCCCGTCTGTCTGGTTTGCAGTAAAGAGATATATACCAAGCGCTGGCTCGATTGCGATTGAAACCGGATTCGTGCTGACCGCTGTGCTTCCTCCAACCGAGTTCGTGGGCGTACCATTTGCCGTATTAATCGCATAGGCGCTCAATGTGCTCGCGTTAAAATTTGCCACGTATAGGAAACTTCCGCGTGGGTCGATTGTGACGGCATACGGGAACTGACCCGTCGTAAACGGTCCGTTCACCATCGGCTTCAGTGATCCATCCGAGAGAACGACATAGCCGATCAACTGATTGGATACCTTATCCGTGACATACACGAAACTCGACAGAGGATTCTCCGCGATCGCACTTGGCACCACGCCCGCATCATACTGGCGTAAGCCGGTTCCGAGAGTCTGCACTCCGGGAAGTGGGGTCAGAGCGCCCGTGGACGGGTTCGCCGAGAAACCAAGGACCTCACCGACAGGAGAACCTCCCGCCGGCGTCTCAGCATCGACAACATAAACGAAGTTGTGATATTTGCTTGCAACAATCCCTACCGGTGCATTGCCGATATTCACATTCGCTGGCTTGCCAAGAGAAACCGTTTCGGCGCCAGCGGCCGTTGTGTAGGTAATCGGAAAGATGGAGATGCCGCCCGGCCCCTGCGACGCCGGAGTAAACCCGGTTTGGTAGGTATATGCAACGTAGAGAAAAGCTCCTGTCGAATCGACAGCCGCGGCTACCGGAAAACTGCCTGTGGTGTTGTAGGTCTGCTGACCGTAAAGCTTGCCGTCCGTTCCGACAGCGTAGCTACCGACAGTCGAATCGTCGTGGTTGAGCACGAAGATGTACTGATTGCCAGTCTTCGAAGACGTCGAGGAGACGAGCGCCACCGGATTCCGTCCTGCCGGAATCGGCGAATCAGCCAATTGCACAAGCGCGCCAGACTGGTAGTCGACCGAGTAAGCATTGATCAATCCCGGGTTGGACTTCGCTGTCGTCAGGTACACGTAGGCCACCGTGTAATCCCGGCTGCACGCCGTGAGACTTAGCCCAAGTGCGAGTGAGAAAATCGAGGCCTTCGCGATACGGCCCATCATAGTCAACTTCATGCGCTTTCATCACTCCAGGGCCTTCAATTCTGCCCACTACTGCTGTCCCGAATCCAGGAACTGCCATCTGCTAATCGGATTCAGCTATCAGCTGCGATAGCTAGTTGACATTTCCACTAATTGCCAGACAGGTCGCCTGCCCAGTTGCCGGAAAGGTTGCCCCACGTGTGAGGTCGGAGAGCTGCCCCGTCGTTTTGTTGATGCGCTTCCCAGTCACTGTTCCTGCTGCGCTGTTGGAGATGTAGAGATACTGATTCGTCGGATCCTCGCCCATGCAAACAGGCCCTGCACCCACAGCATATGGATTGTTTGTATCCTGACCATTCACGACCGGCTGTAGCTGACTATTCGTTTGCACCGTAAACGCAGATATGGAACTATTCGGCACATTCGCATTCGTGCTCGACTGATTCAGTACGTAGACATAGGTGTTTGTAGAGTCAGTGAACGAGTACACCGGATTCGACGTTCTTTGAAGATTTTGCACGGAACCGCCCGTTAACGTGTTCAACGCGCAGTTGGTCCCCACTGTATATGGCACAATCAGGTTATTTGCCGCGTCCGTCAGGTATACATTGGTGCCGCTCGCATTGATGGACGTGATCAACGGAGTCACGGAGCCGCCCGAGACTTGGACCGTCGAGTTGGTCGTCAAAGTTAGCTGACCCGCCGTACCGACCGTGTATGGGAAGACAGTATGATCGCCCTGGTCGACCGTAAACAGACATCCGCCGGACGAAGCCCGCATCATAATCGGTGTCGGTCCAACTTCGAAATACGAAAGCTGTGTTCCATCTGCATTCTTTACCTGCGCATTCGTCACCAGGCTTAGACGGCCCGTATCGGGCGCGATCGCGAACACGGTGATGTCCCCATTGCGATTCGTGACCTTGTTTGTGACCGTTCTGTAGGCTGGCGAGCGCTGATCCAGCACGTATAGAAAGGCGCCAGTACTGTCACTTGCAGCCCACACGGGCGTGCTGCCCTGGCTAGTGTAGCTCGTCTGAAACGTCAACGTGCCGTCGCCACCGACACTGAATACTGCTATGTTGCCCGCAACCGTAGGATCAGTATCCGGCGACGTTGCCGGAACACCCTCATTAACGACATAGACATATCGTCCGCCCGGCTTTACAACGATGGAGACCGGGTTGGTTCCGGCAGACGCGAACGGAGAATGCACCGCTGACGTCAGATTTCCAGTGAAGTCGTCGATCTTGAACCCGGCGATCTGACCGGTGAGTTGGCCTGCGGCCGCACTCGCTTGTGTTCCCAGGACCCACATATAACCGATCGTGCCACCACCACACGCCGTCATGCCTAAGCCCATCGCTACAGATACTACGAAGGCCATTCCAAACCGGCCAATCCTGCTCAACGTCATGCGCTTCCTTAATCCTCGCCAGCGACCGTTTCCAATCGCCTTGTGCTGCGAGCAGTTCTTTAGGGATACCAATTCTCCCCTGATTGTAGAAGCGTTCGCAACTTTACGCCACTTTCCAAGCGCATTCCTGCGGTGTTGTCATCCCCCTGCCCCAAACCACTGTCCTCCTGCTCGTGAGCTCGTCCGACGGAATAGCCTCTACGTATGCTGTCCACTGAAACTCCTCAATGGAAGCTGTTCCCTTGAGCGAGGCTGCAGGACCCGCCTTACCTTCCCTTGCGGCACAAAAAAGGCCCGAGCCGAAGCCACGGCCTCTCCATGATCCACAGCAGCTACCAGACGCGGCAGCTATTCACCGGCATCATCGGCTGCCCCGCCTTACAGCCAAACGCCTTCCCGAACTCCTCGAAGTTCTGCACCGTGCCTTTTACGCGCCACTCGCCGCTCGAATGCGGATCGGTCTTCGCCAGCACGCGCGCACTTTGCTCGGTCGCATTCTGGCACCACACCTGGCCAAACCCTATGAAGAATCGCTGCGCCGGCGTAAAGCCATCCTTTTTACCATCGCCATACCCTGGCTCTGCCGCCGCACCCTGCTTCGCCAGCGTCTCCTGAAGCGCCTGATATGCAATCCGAATCCCGCCGTTATCCGCGGTGTTCTCGCCGAGCGTCAGATGTCCATTGAGGTTCTGGCCCGGAGCCACCTCGAAGCCGTCATACTCCTTAGCCTCGCACTCCGTCCGCTCCTTGAACTTCGCCAGATCCTCAGGCGTCCACCAGACACGGACGTTCCCGTGCAGGTCGTACTTCGACCCCTGATCATCAAAGCCATGCGTCATCTCATGCCCGATCACCACGCCGATGCCGCCAAAGTTAACCGCCGGGTCCATGTTGTTGTCATAGAAGGGCGGCTGCAGAATCCCTGCCGGGAAGTTGATGTCATTCTGCGGCGGATTGTAGTACGCATTCACCGTCGGCGGCGTCATTCCCCACTCTGTCTCGTCCACTGGCTTGCCCAGCTTCGACAGATTCCGCTGCTCTTCGAACTTCTCCGCATGCTCGGCATTCGCAAGTAAATCACCCCGATTCACCGCTAGCGTGCTGTAGTCACGCCATTTCTCCGGGTAGCCGATCTTCTGGCGGATGGAATCGAGCTTCGCCTTCGCCTCCACCTTCGTTGCATCGCTCATCCACGGCAGTCCTTTGATGTCCTCGGCCAGAGCTCGCTCCAGCGCGGATACCAGCTTCTCCATATTGGCCTTTGCGTCGGGGGGGAAGTTCTGCTTCACCCAGTCCTGTCCAACTGCTTCGCCAAGCGCACCGTCCGTCATGCGCGTGCAGCGCTTCCATCGCGGCGTCTGCTCCTTCTGCCCCTGCAGCGTCGCTAAAAAAAAGTTAAAGTTCTCATCAACAAACGGCTTCGAGAGCAACGGCGCCGCGGTATGCAAGGCATGCCAGCCCAGGTAGCTCTTGATCGCCGGCAGGCTCTCCGTTTGGATGACTCCGTTAGCAGCCTCCACATACCCCGGTGAGGACACGTTCAGCGTCTTCACGCTCGCCACTTCAGAACCAAGCCCGTCGAGATACTGCTTCCAACTGAAATCCGGCGCCATCGCCTCGGTCTCGGCGACTGTTTTGATGTGATAGCGTTTCGCCGGGTCGCGCATCTCGACCCGCGCCATCGAGCCTTTTGCCAGGGCTGTCTCAATCCGCATCACATCCGCTGCCTTGGCAGCGGCCTTTGCGGGAGCATCTCCAAGGAGCACAAACATCGTCGTCACATGCGCAACATACTGTTCACGAATTTTCTTACTCCTCGCATCGTCCACCAGGTAGTAATCACGATCTGGCAGCGTTAAACCGCCCTGCCCGGTCGCAAGAATCTGCTGCGTGGAATCCTTCTGGTCCTGCTGCACCCCAACCCGGAAGAAGCCACCGTCCCCAAACTTTTTCCATCGCTCGACATCGAGTGCCGCCAGCTGTTTCTTATCGCTCACTGCATCGATCGCCGCCAACTCCGCCTTGATCGGCTCCGCGCCCAGCTTGTCCGCCTCGTCCATATTCATGCACGCCGCGAAATAGTCCCCATACTTCTTCTGGAGCGGTGTCTTCGGAGCATCTGCAGCCATCTTCAACTCTTGATACAGCAGATAGTTGTTTCGCTCCGCCAGTTCATTGAACCGGCCCCACCGCACTTGGTCCGCGGGGATCGGATTGCTCTTGTTCCAGTTCCCGCAGGAGTACTGATAGAAATCTGTACATGGGTCGGCAGTCTTATCGATCGCCGCGAGATCGAAGCTGATCGGCTTCTTTGGCTCCTTCATCGGCGCGGACGGCGTATCCGCCGCGGTAAACAGCTGTCCGAAACACAGACCACTAGAGAGCAAGAAAAGGGAGGCGAGAGACCGAACGCGCATGATGCTCCTGAAACGAGGAAGTTGGTGGTGATCTAGTTGGAGCAGAATAAACCCTGCGCCCATCATCCTGTAACAGGAATTCTGAATAAAGCGTCCGCTCTCAGGAGCGGACGGCCTTGGATCTGGACACCTGAAGGCGGCAGAACGCAGTCCGCTGAACGCTCAGCCCGCTTCAGGTAGTTCAATTCAAGTTGATTGTTAGGGCACGGGCTTAGCGCATCCAGACATCGTCAATAACGCGACAGGCCCCCTGCTGGAGTGTAGATCACATATATCAGCTTGCTGCGACGTTTAGAAGATCCTCAAACGAATCACCAGATACTTCTTCGGATCCTGTCGGATTGTCGACACCAGCAAGGTGCTCTCTGTCAGCAATTTGTTCAGATTCGTATACGCCGTATCATCGGACGCGAGCTTGCCGAGCGTTCCCTTACCCTCGCTGATCCCCGCCACCAGCGTGTTCACGTTGGCCATGGTGTCGCTCAACTGCGATCGGAACTTCGGGTCCTTCAATATAAGTCCCAGTCCGCCTCTGCCTGCATTCGCATCCGACAGTAACGTATTCGCGTGAGCCAGAGTCTGGTTCAGGTTGTTGTAGAGTGTGTCATCTTTCAGCAGCTTGCCCGCCGTCCCTTTACCCGCATCAAGCGCCGTTGCGATATTGTCCAGCTTTCCTGCAGCGGCGTTCAGCCGGTTGTACATGGTGTCGTCAGTCATCAGCTTGCCGATGGAGCCACGCCCGTTGTTCAAATTCTTTTCAAGCGTCAGCAACTCGTTCACCGTCGCATTGGCCTTGTTGTACAGATCGGGATTGTTGATCAGCTGACCCACAGAACCCTTGCCGGCTTGCAGGTTATCGACCACCGTGTTCATCTTTGCGAGAATCACGTTCAACTGCTCGATCGTACCTTGGCTCGCCTTTACCACATCCGAGATACTCGGCGTCTCGAGCGTATGCAACTCGTCACCATCCTCAAGCGGCGGCCCGGTTGCAATCTGGCTGTTGATGTCGACGACGGTATCTCCGAGCACACCGACCGTTGTCAACGCCGCTTTCGAATCCTTCTTCAAATCAATCGAGAACTTCTTGTCCAGCTTCATTACCACCAGCACGGGAGTCAGCTTCCGCGCAGGATCCGAAACGACCATCACGCTCTTGACCGTACCGATCGTCACGCCTTGTAGATTCACGGCAGCACCATCCTTGATGCCGGCAGCATTTTCAAAGTACGTCATCACCGTCAGCTTCTTAGAAAAGACCCCGAGACCCGAAGAACTCGTCATCAGAAACAACAGAGTTACCAGCACAACGGCCGCTACAACCACGATAACGCCGATCTTCAACTGCGACCATCGTACTTCCTGCTGGCTGGGCATCGACTCTCCTTAACAAATCCTTCTTCGTACACGGACATCGCACGAAGCTGCGATCGTCTCGCCCGCCAGATCTCGAACCTACGCAGACGTAGCAACAGTGTAGAGGATACCGTACCCACAATGGCTCTGAGCAGCAGGCGCTTTCATCAATGGATGCCGAAACGATAGGGGCGGTTTCAAAATGCCCTCTCTACATACCACGTTCGGTATCTCCAAAGCGCTCACTCCAGATGCATGCACCCCGCCTGATCAGCCCTCGAGCACGACCACCGCCATCGCTACATCCCGGCTATGTGTCACGCTCAGTGAAATCCGCTCCACCCCCATCGTCCGCGCCTGCTCTTTAGCTCTGCCGTGAAATGCAAGCTCCGGCCGCTCTCCGAGCACCCGCACCACCTCGATCTCCCGCCAGCTGACGCCCTGGCTGATGCCTGTCCCCAGAGCCTTCGCCCCGGCCTCCTTTGCAGCAAACCGCGCTGCGAAGCTCTCCGCCGCATTCCGCTTCTTGCGCAGACAATAGGCAATCTCACCAGGCGTAAACACGCGCTCAAGAAAGCGTCGCCCAAACTTGTCCATGCTCGCCTGCACCCGCGCAATCTCGATTAGGTCCGTTCCCAGGCCCAGCACCATCATCGCCCCCGTGTTCGCCTTCATCATTCCACAAAACGTTTCCCTGCAACGCCCGTCACGTGACTCCTGTTCCCTTACAGCATCACGTCCCGCCCGATCGCACCGATGAAGTCACTATGGCAGGTTCCTTCACGCCGTCAGGAGCAAATACAGCTCATGCAATCGCTCGATATCCACGGCTATAGTTACAGTGACCGCTTCCAGATTATGCTTTCGCTCACTACCTCGCTCACCGGCTCAGGTGCCTGGATTACCGACCGCAGCACGGTCTCACCGACCGTCACCGAGCTCCGCTTTGAGATTCAGCTCAGCTGCGTCCTCGACCTCTACACCTCCCTCGTTGCCACCGGCCTCGAACTTACCCGCAACGCCCATCGCGCCATGACGGACCTCTGGACCTGCTACAACAACCTCGACATTCGCTTCAGCGACGTGATTGCCGTGCGCCTCGAGATCAGCTTTCTCGAGGACATCACCCTCCACTCCCTCCTGACCAGCGGCGTAGGTCTTGCCTGAGCCAATGTCCATAGAGTTTCGGTACACTGAAGCCATGGTCGTTCACACCTTTGCATTTCGCTGGAGACCCGAGGCCACCGAAGATCAGAAGAATCGTGCGCTCGCAGAGATTCGCGCACTTCAGGGACAGATTCCAGGCCTCATCGAGACCCTGGCAGGTATGAATCTCTCCTCCCGCTCTCCGGGCTACGGGCTGGGTGGAGTCATGAAGTTCACTGACAAGGCCGCTCTCGACGCCTATGGCCCGCATCCCGTCCACCAGAACCTCGTTAACTGGTTGATGCCGCTTATCGATCCAGTCGAAGTTGACTTCGAAGTCTGACACAACCGGCACTCCATCTGAGATGATTTGCATACAAAGCTGTCGTAGGAAGATGAGCAGGCAACGTGGCATGATGGCGGCAGCTATGCAGGTTGGGTAACACCTATTTAGCTGCTGTGCATACTTTGATCGACATCATTTCCGCGGGTGGTAATATGTAGCATCCGCAAAAAGGTTCGGTTCCCGCAAGCGATGCCATTACAACAAGTGCACCCTTCGACCTTTTTGTCTCGTCGCGATCTTCTTATCGTACTCGGTGTTTACTCTCTTTGTTTTCTCGTTGTGGCTGGATTTCCGCATCCTCTTCTAGGATTCCCACTTGATGATTCCTGGATCCATCAAGTGGTAGCTCGCAATCTAGCTCATGATGGCACATTGGGTTTTATTCCGAAGGTTCGGTCTTCTGGCTCCAGTAGCCTCTTGTGGAGCATTTTGCTTGCAGTCAACTGGAAGCTCTTTCCTGCGCTGAACCCGATCACTTACTCAGCGGTTTTGAATGGGTTTCTTCTGTTGGCCACGGGGTGTGGTCTACTCGCTATGGCGCGCAAAGACGGCTTATCCAACATCTCATGCTGGATATGGGCGCTTACTCCTGCCCTAGACGGTAACTTCGTCTGGTTGGGCGTCATAGGAATGGAGCATATTCTCTTCGTCGTTCTCTCTGTCATAGGAATCTATCTGTGGTTTCAGGAGAGTCTGCGCTCTGCTATCCTTTGCTCGCTATGCCTAGGCGCGCTGAGCTTAACGAGGCCGGAGGGTCTGGTCCTAGCAATTATCGCCCTGCTTGCTTCACGATGGGCTCATCGCTCCCGGCGAGACATGTCAGTTGTCGGTACCGTCGTGACCTTATGTGTTCTGGCAACGTTTCTGGCCAACTTCATCACGTCTCGCTCCTGGTTGCCAACGACCTACGCGGGCAGGAAATGGCTGTACTTTGGTTCAGATAAAGTTCCCCCACTCGCGCGCATCGAGTTCCCGTATGTTCTCGCACGGAGCCTCCTCCAGCCGTGGGCCCTCCACCAGACGCATCCTTTATACATTTTTAACGGGGTGATCGTTGGTTTGACAGCAATGGGTGTATGGAAGCTTGTATCCGAGCGCCGCATGCGTACTGGCTTTCTTGTGCTTTGGAGCTTCATCCATGTTGTGATCTACTCCGCGGTGTTACCAACTCGGTCGCATGGAGGACGCTATCAGCCGCTTTTTCTTGCTTTGAGTTTTCCGCTTATGCTTCTTGGCGCTCAGGTCTTGATCCGCCGGGCTACTCGCTCCTTGAGTACGCCGCAGTCGCAGATGGCTGCTCAAAGTCTTGCCGTGATTGCGATGTGCATGCTTTGCGGATTCTTCTCGCTGCGTGCCTGGAAAAAAGTGACGAACGCCGGCGTCGCGCACATCGAAGGAACACACGGTAGAATGGGACGTTTCCTGTTTGCTACGCTACCACCTCAAACTAGGGTCGCGGCGTTCGATATCGGCCGGATCGGATTTCTTTACGGTGGAAGCCTTGTGGATTTGGGGGGGCTTACGGACAGCTCTTTTCTGCCTTATATGCGCGAACATCGCATCTTCGACTACCTCAGTGAGCGAAATATTCAGTATCTGGTTTGGCCTACCAGCGAAAGCGGAACGCTGGATGTTCCACAGGTTCTCGAATTTACTCAAGAAAACCGCCGCAGCCTAACGGAAGTAGTCAGATTCTGCATACCCCACGCTATGTGGCTTACAAGCTATTCGGTTACTCTGGACGCCGCACCCTGCCAGACGTTATACCAGCTTCATTTTCGCCGGTGAAAACATGCTTATAACTCGCAGTTCTGGTCAGACTCGGCTGATAACTATTCCCAACATCCCAAGGCCTCACGTAGTTTATCCTTAGGTTCGGTGCAACTTCCCTTCCCAGAACGCATTCCCTTGTTTCCAGCAATAATTTTTAGCCTGGTGCTTTGCTTGTTGCAGCAGGTCGAGGGAACAAGTCTCATCTTCAGCGCTGGAACGTTCTGCTTTATTGTAATCTCTGTAATCGCGTTTAACCTTGCAGGCGGCCTTGCGCGTCCCTCCGGGGCTTGGATATTCGCCTACACGCTTCTGGCGTTTATTCTCGGAGTTACGTATAAGGTTCTCACAGGCGAACCGGGGCAGAGCAACCTTCAGCAGCCGGAGATGACGATTGAGGTTTACGTCGGCACAGTCGTCGCGCTTCTCGTCGCCGTCTACGTCAATCGCCGCCTCAGGCTCAAGAAGAGCCTGCTTCCCCAGTTCAAATCAGACAGCGACATGCATCGTGCTGCGTTTGGCTGTCTGCTGGTGGGAGCCGCAGCCGACCTCTACGTAACATTTCGAAGCTCAGGCAACGTATCCGGGAGCCTTTTCTCAGCCTTCCAGCAGTTCAACGCTTTCTTGCCGCTTGCGATGGTCCTGGGAGTTACCAGTGAGATCCGCAGAAGCGGCGGAAGGCGGAGTGTGAACATTCCAGTGATTGTTGCAGGATTTCTCATCTTTGCCGGTGGCGTACTCGGTTATTCGAAACAGGGAATGCTTACACCGTTTGTATGCTGGGTGTTCCCCGCTGCCGCACAACGTCTCAGGATGAGTATCCTGCAGATTGCCGTGCTTGTGCTATCGTTCGCCTTCGTCTCGTACTACCTCGTCCCTTACAGTCAGTATGGACGCGCCTTCAAGGTTCAGGACGCAACGTTTAGCCAGAATCTGAAGACCAACCTTTTGCTGCTGTCGAACCTAGGAGAAGTTCGTAAGGCCTATCTTGCCGGGATGGATGATCTATACGCCCGCTCAGACGAGTTGCGCTACTATAACAAGCCCCAAGGCCTGGTTGACAGACTCCAGATGATTACGCCCGATGATGCCGCCATCAACATCACACAGAACGGAGCGGTCTTCGGGATGGAACCGACGCTATGGGCTTTTGAAGACCTTATTCCTCATTTTATCTGGCCAGGAAAGCCTACGCTTGCTTTCAATAACATATATGCACACGAGATCGGCATTCTGACCGACGAAGACGATACGACGACGGGCATCTCCTTCAGCCCAGCGGGAGATGCCTTTCATGAGGCTAAATGGATCGGTGTCTTCATCATGCTTCCGATCCTCGCCTTCAGCACATTTTTCCTTACAGATTCGGTAGCCGGAGACACCAGGGTGTCTCCTTTTGCGCTACTTTCAGTCATCGGAAGCCTCCACGGGGCTCCGGAAGGCGGGATCGTTCAATTTGTCGGCGCCTCGACCAAGGGAATTGCCGCGCTCTACGTCATCGCATATCTCACAGTGTACGTGACACCGCTTATCGCTGACTTCATCCTTGGACCCGCGAAGCGCCAGATCAGCATGACAGGTAGCATTGCGTCGAAACCCGGGCGACTCGTTCGTGCTGAAAGTCGCCTCGAATAGACTTCATCGCCGGCGATCTAATGAAGTTGGTTGGGGATCACGGCATACTGAATCAGCAGCTCGAACGGAACAATCTTGAGGGTCGCTTCGTGAGTGGCTTCGAGGACGACCGGGCACGCTGCGCCAATCTGCTGCACTTGCAGCCAGCGAGCCGCACAGACGCACCACCGGTCACCGGGTTTCAAGCCTGTGAAGTAAGAACGTGGGGTTGAGAGATCGTTACCGAGTGCCTTTGATGCTGTAAGAAAAGGCTCATCGACGATGCAGCATACGGTGTGGACACCAAGGTCGTCGGGACCGGTCTCGCAGCAGCCGGTACGGTAGTAGCCGGTCATCGGCTCACACCCGCAGGTGGCAAGGGGCTGACCAAGAACATTCTTGCCTTCGGGCTTGTGCGGTTCCGTAGTGGGCATACTCTTGAATCCTTCATGTACTCCACGACAATGATACAGAGAAATACAGAGGCACTAACTCTCTCGTAGACGAACGTCAATCCCGTCTTCGTGTAGGAGTCGCACCGAGATACGTCGAGTCGATCGAGCTGCTCGACCTATCTCGCCGTCATGGCGAGTTGCTGTGAATACTCTTCGTAAGGACCCTTGTGATCGGTGACATGAAAGTCATCTGGGCCACCCTCGAAGTGCCAGATGCGAGTACCGGCCTCTTCAATCAGTTCCTGGTCATGGGTGACAAGGAAGACAGTGCCTTCGTACTTCTGGATAGCCTGGTTCAACGCGTTAATGGCCTCGAGATCCAGATGGTTCGTCGGTTCGTCGAGGACCAGAACGTTGGGCTTCTGCAGCATGATCTTGCAGAAGAGCAGCCGGGCTGCCTCGCCGCCTGAGAGTGCGTCCGTCTTTTTGAGACCTTCTTCCCCCTTGAAGAGCATCTGCCCGAGGATGCCACGAATGTCTTCCTTTGTAGCGGTAGGATCAAACTGGTGCAGCCAGTCGGAGGCGGTCATACCGAGTTGGATCGACCCCTTATGGTCCTGCGCGAAGTAGCCTATCTGAGCCTCGTGCCCCCACTTCACCGAGCCTGAATCGATGGAGACGTCTCTTTCCTCAATGCCGGGACCGTTGGCTAAGAGCGCCTTGAGCAAAGTGGTTTTACCCTGGCCGTTGCGGCCCATTAGAATCACCTTGTCGCCCCGCTGGACAGCGGCGGAGAAGTTGTTGATAACATGCTCGACCTTGCCGTCCTTCTGGGTATAAGACTTGTTCACCCGCTCGAATTCGAGGACGTTTTTACCGGAAGGACGGAGCATGTCGAAGCGGATGAAGGGGCGTGCAATGTTCGACCGTGCGAGATCACTGGTAGCGAGGCGCTCGACTTCCTTCTTGCGCGAATTTACCTGCGAGCTGCGGGTACCTGCACTGAAGCGGGCGATAAAGTCGTTGAGCTGAGCGATTTTCTTCTCGCGCTGCTCGTTCTGGCTCTCAATGCGTGTGCGAATGCTGGTCTTCTGGAGAACCATGTCATCGTAACCGCCGTTGTACTGAATGATGGTTTCGTAGTCGATGTCGGCGATGTGGGTGCAGACCGCGTTGAGGAAGTGGCGATCGTGCGAGATAGTGATGACGGTGCCGTTGTAGCGTACGAGAAAGTCTTGCAGCCAATGGATCGACTCGAGGTCAAGCGAGTTCGTTGGCTCATCGAGCAACAGTCCCTGCGGGTTGCCGAAGAGCGCCTGGGCAAGCAGTACGCGTACCTTCTGGCCGCCCTGCAATTCAGACATTTTACGCTCATGCACCTCGTCCGGGATATCGAGCCCCTGGAGCAGGACAGCGGCGTTCGACTCGGCTTCGTAGCCGTCCTCATCGCCGACGATGCCTTCGAGTTCGCCGAGACGCGAGCCGTCCTCGTCGGTCATTTCGGCCTTGTTGTAGATCACCTCACGCTCTTCGAGCGCCGCCCAGAGAGCCTTGTTGCCCATAATGACGGTGTCGATGACGCGGAAGGCGTCAAAGGCATACTGATCCTGCGAGAGAACACCGATCTTCTTCGGTCGGACGACGGTTCCCTTCTGCGGATCGATCTCGCCAGTAAGACATTTCATGAACGTGGATTTGCCGGCGCCGTTCGGGCCAGTCAGACCGTAACGACGGCCTGTAGTGAAGGTAACGGAGACATCCTCAAAGAGGAGCTTCGAGCCGTAACGCATGGTGACGTTGGAGACGGAGATCATAGGTAGTTCCTATCCATAACAGAAGTCAATGAGGACACGATGATTCGAGGGTGCTGATAATTACGATTGCCCGATCAGCACGCCTGCAGCGAAGACCAGTCCGCCGCCGACGACCACCTGTAAAAAGGAGAGTGCGAAGCTGGTCTTGAAATATTTATGACGTATAAGAGCAATCACGATCAGTTCGATTCCAACAACGCCGTAGGCCCACATCAAGGCAATGTGAACATTTGGAATCAGGAAGGGCAGTGTATGCAGAAAGCCGCCGATAAACGTCATGAGACCGGTGACGATTCCGCGAAAGATGGGGTTGCCGCGACCAGTTAGTTCGCCGTCGTCAGAGAGCCCTTCGGAAAAGGCCATCGAGATACCAGCGCCAACAGCCGAGGCCGCTCCGATCAAGAAGACGGTGTGCGAGTTATGTGTTGCAAAGGCGGTCGCGAAGATTGGCGCGAGAGTGGAAACTGACCCGTCCATCAGACCCGCGAGACCGGGCTGCACGACGCGCAGCACGAAGTTCTTGTCATCATTGACAAGCTGGGTGAGTTCGCTCAGATTGGGCAGGCTATCGGACATGGTGTCTTGAGAATTGAGATGTTGGAAAAGCGCTCCGCTCTGCCCGTTGGTTGACGTGTGCAGAGCGGAGTGGGTGGATTCGGAGTTATTGACCTCGTCGCGCCGGCCCGGAGCGGCTGCTATTGCTGGGGCGGCCATTCGGTCCAGGACCACGACCGCCAGAGTTGCGTCCACCAGCAAAGCTACTTCCGCTGCCGCTGCGACTCCGGAAGCCGTTGCCTGCTCCTCCGGCAGACCTGAAAGGAGTGTTCGGAGCCATTGGCGAGACGGGATCGTTCCCTTTCCAGGAGCGCGTTTCCATCTGCATAAGGTCGCTGCCCTGGTTGAGATCGATAGGCTTGTTGCGCTCTTCCTTCTCGAGATTCTTATCGGCCTCGCGCCACTCGAACTTCACTTTTAGGTCGCGCTCGATCTTGCGAGCGTCGCCTCGCTCCTGCGGCATGACGAACGTCGTCGCAACGCCTTTCTTGCCTGCGCGGCCGGTGCGGCCGATACGGTGCACGAAATCGTCCGAGGCGTTCGGCAGATCGTAGTTGATGACGTGAGCGATGTCGTTCACATCGATGCCACGGGCCGCTACGTCGGTAGCAACGAGAACGCGATGCTTGCCGGTCGAGAACCCTTTCAGGGCAGCCGTCCGCTGTGACTGCGAGCGGTCGCCGTGAATCACATCGGCATCATGGCCGAGCTTTTCGAGCTTCTTCGAGATGCGGTCGGCGCCATGCTTGGTGCGCGAGAAGACGAGGAACGTGCCCTCCTCCTGGCGCAACATCTGGTCGAGCAGGCCGAGCTTCTGGTCCTGCATGACGGTGTACACGCGAAGCTCGACACGGTCGGACGGCTTGGACGCCGTGCCAATCTCGATACGGACAGGTTTGTCGACGTAGTCGCGAACGATCTCGCGGATATTCGCGTCGAGCGTCGCTGAGTAGCACATGGTCTGGCGAGTCTTGGGCAAGGCGCCGACGATGCGGCGAATCGCAGGAAGAAAGCCCATGTCGAGCATGCGGTCGACTTCGTCAAGAACGAGCATCTCGACCGAGTTGATGTTGATCGACCGGCGGCGGAGGAAGTCTTCGAGCCGGCCTGGGGTTGCTACGACGAGGCGGGGACCGCGATCGAGCTGGTCGAGCTGTGTGTTCTCGGAGAGGCCCCCGCAGACGAGGACAGCGTCGCCCCGTGAACCGGGGACGAGCTTACCGTAGGCCTCGAGAACCTGCATGGCCAGCTCGCGCGTGGGCAGCAGGATGAGCGAGCGGATCGGCCCTCGTTTACCGCGGGTGCTTGGGACCGAGGTTGCGTCCATGCGCTCGATCATCGGGATAAGAAAGCTGAGAGTCTTGCCGGTGCCGGTCGAGGCGGTAGCAAGGATGTCAGAGCCTTCGAGCGCTGGCGGAATCGCCTTCGCTTGGACCGGCGTGGGAAGCCTGAAGCCGGCGGCAGCCAGCCGGCTCTTGAGTGAGTCTGAGATCTTGAAGTCGTTGAACTGCACATCGTTAACGAGGGTAAGGCCTGTGGCGGTGATAGAGACTGATTCTAGCTGCAGGGCAGACTGCGGATCGAGAGTTGCAGAGGTCAAAGTTTTTCCTTGAGTGTGGTGAGGGAGCGGGCGTCACTAAACAGACGTCACGACAGTAAACTAACAGGCGCAGGGATGCGAGGGCACCATGGATTCGTTGAGTCAGCATCGCTCGAGCTCAAAGCGCTGCTGCTGCACGGCGAAGCTCGTCCGTTGACGAGCCTCCAGCCAGAGCATCCAGCGCGAGTCCAAGATGTACAACACATTTTGGAGTCTACGGTGGGTAGAGCGTATCGCAGTCTCTGGCCAGACCCTCAATCCATTCCGAGTCTTTGCCTGCGATGCCCGCGGTAGTATAACCAATCGCATAGTCAGAATAACACAGATTGTGCGATGGGATTGCGCAGAGTCAGAGCTAGATGTGGCAACTCGCCATGCCGCGCTTCTCCAGATATCTTTGGTGATACTCCTCTGCCTTCCAGAAGATGGTTGCTGGAACGATCTGGGTGGCGATTGGTTTGCGGAAGGTCCCGGAGGCATTCAGTTCGACAATCTTGGCATGGGCTTGCGCGGTCTGCTCGTCCGAGTGGAAGAAGATAACACTCCGGTACTGCGTGCCGAAGTCCGGACCCTGCCGGTTTACCTGCGTGGCATCATGCAGCGAAAAGAAGGCGTCCAGCAATGCCTCATAGGCAAGACGGGATGAATCGAAGGTGATATCGACCACCTCGGCGTGACCGGTGCGGTCGGTACAAACTTCTTTGTACGTCGGGTGCTCGAGTTGACCTCCCTCGTATCCAACGGCGGTGTCGAGTACACCTGAGAGTTCATTGAAACGGGCCTCAACGCCCCAAAAACATCCTGCTCCAAAAGTTGCTTTTTCAATTGCCAAAGTGCTGCTCCTGTCTGCTGTCGATTGGATGCGCGAAGGTCCTGTTCGTTATCCAAAACGACTGTGAATTGCCTGAGTATTCTGGGCGCGCAGACAAGCCGCCGTCAAGATTACTTCAGTGAGTCGACAGATGCATGGAGGTGTTCAGATTGTGTGACGGCGTGGCGCTTTGGTACCTGTGGGCGGGCGTCTGGGTTTACCGGACTTCGTCTTTTTGATGGGCGGCTTAAGCTGCGAGAACTCGGGGAGCTTGGCTTTCGGAACCACTTTCCTACCCTTTGCGGCGCGGTTGAGGGCCTGAACCTCACCCGAGGTAAGCTCCCGGAACTCGCCGGGCGGAACATCGAGACGCAGCGCACCGTATCCAATGCGGCGAATCTTTTCGACGTGATTGCCGATCTCCTCGAACATCTTGCGGAGCTGACGGTTGCGACCCTCGATCAGTGTGAGCTGGTACCACGGGTTGTCACCTCCGCGGACAAGTTCGACCTGCGCGGGAGCGGTGATCACACGGTCGCGCCGACCGGAGCGGACCTCGTCGAGGCGGCCACGGTCGATCATGATACCGCGACGGATCTGGTCGATACCGGCGGGTGTGGGCTGCCCGCTGACTTTAACTAGGTAGGTCTTCTCGACACCGGCGGCGGCCTTCGAGAGTGAGTTGGCCAGGGTTCCGTCGTTGGTCATCAGCAGAAGACCTTCACTGAGATAGTCGAGGCGACCGACTGGGTACAGGCGAACGTTGTCGCCATGAGGTCCGGACTTCTGCCTGGACATCAACTGCATGACGGTCGGGCGCTTCTCGGGATCATCGAGTGTGGTGACGTAGCCGCGCGGCTTGTTGAGCATGTAGTAGCGTTGCTCTTCAGGGCCCTGGAGAAGCTTGCCGTCGACACGGATGTGATCACGTGAGGCATCATGGCGCGTCCCTAGAGTGGTGACGACAGTTCCGTTGACGATAACGCGCCCTTCGAGGATGATCTCCTCGGCCTTGCGGCGGCTGGCGATACCGGCCTGAGCGAGAATCTTTTGAAGGCGATCACCCTGGGGGATCTCGCCATCGACAGGTTTGGACGTCGGGGACTTGTTCACGTGCCAACTTTCTGACTGCGGAGCTGCTCATCGCGGTCGGGTGCTTCTTGGACCTATTTAAACTCGGGTTCGATGCGAGGTGGCAATTTTGCTTTATAAGGAACAATAAGTCGCATCCGTTGTGTTCGGCTACGGCCTAGCTGAAGCCATATCCCTCCCATACCAGACTTGATATCAGGATGTCTCTATGCCCAGTTTACCTTTTATCTTCTTTGTAGGCCTGGGTTTCGCCACGTTGATCGCTGCCCCGAGGGGTTTGAAGACCATCGGGTGCGGGTCTCAGGGGCTGATCCGGAGCGAATTCATTATCACCCTCAGGAGTCGCGACAGTCTCCGGTTCGTGGTCGTCCGGAGTATCGGGCGAGTCAAAGGGATCTTGCTTCGGGTCGAGAGCAGGGTTCGATTTGTTCATTGTGACCTCCGTGTGCTGACGGTTGGATCGTCCTGCGCTGCATCTTGCTGTATCTCTGCATCGAGAGCGGGCGAATCAGCTTCGCCATCATGAGTGTCGGCTCCCACCTCGTCATAGCTTGGCGAAGGACCCGAGACTCTTCCGTCGACGGGCTCCGTGTTTACGTCAGAACTGTCGCCGTCAGCTTGGGGCTCGATGGCGTCTCGCTCTCCTTCGAGGTTTGCCTCGGTAACGCTGGGGACCTGTGGTACCTCTGCCACGGAAATCTCCTCTTGAATGGGCTCGACATCGGCGAGTTCGCCGGCCATCTTCTCAAACTCTTCGATGCTTGGGAGCTCGTTGACGTCTCGCAGGCCGAAGCGCAGCAGGAAATCCCGTGTGGTCTTATAGAGAATTGGCCGCCCAATGACCTGTTTACGGCCCGCCGTGGTGATCAGCTTGCGCGTCATGAGCGAGCCCAGAACACCGCCCGAATCGACGCCGCGAATCTCCGAGATCTCGGGCGCTGTGACCGGCTGCTTATAGGCCACGACAGCAAGTGTCTCAAGCGCCTGCAGGGTTAGCTTGAGTGGCGGTTTCAGCGACTTGACGAAGCCACGAACCGCGTCGTGGTACTCGGGTTTGGTCGCGAGCCTGTAGCCACCGGCTACCACACGGATTTCCAGGCCGCGGTCCGAGGTGGCGTAGTCGGCGATCAGTTGATCTAGGAGCGTGCTGAAATAATTGCGGAGCCGGACGGCACGGACCCTCTCTTCGCGCGCAATTTTACGTTCATCCATGCGCTGCTCCGAGGTGCGCTGCTCGTTCTGTTCGGTGACAAAGGTTCGATGCTGTTCCGTCTTTGCGTCGGAGACGTCGGTCTCAGAAAGCATGTCTGCGGAGCTCATGGCTCGGTCGTCCGCAGCATGGTGCCGGGCCTCCCTTTCTGCTTCGTGCACCTCCTGAATAGCGGCCTCATGGAGGTGCTGGTCGCGAAGCTCACGATCCTCTTCCGCCGTATGATCCGCCGGTTCGCCTATACGATCAAGAACTTCGCCGTGGAGCGTGTCTGGATGGGCAGAGGCATCGGTCCATTGCTCGAGCTCCAGGGAGTGTTGCGCGGTGTCGAGATGATCGAGTTCAGCCTGCGCCTCGTAGCCGAGTAGACCAGCAAGCTGTGCGAGGGTCACCGGCTCTTCCGATGCGTAGATAACGGCTTCGATCTTTGCCTTAAGGCTCATGGTTGGTCGTCAGTGTAAGCATACCAACCGTAGGCTCCTGGAAGCAGGACCCAGCCATAATAAGCAGACGGCTAAACGGCTCGCCAGATCGACGAGCTGTCCTGAAGCTCTCTGAAACTACTTCGTAATCATGTTGAACAGCCAGAAGAGACTGCCCGAGAGCAGTGCCGCCACCGGAAGGGTGAAGACCCAGGCAAGGGCGATGTCACGCAATGTCGAGATCTGCAGGCCACTCCTGTTCGCGGCCATGGTGCCCGCTACGCCTGAGGAGAGGACGTGGGTCGTACTGACCGGGAGACCGTAGCCATCGGCAAGGCCAATGGTGATCATCGCCGTGATCTCCGCTGCAGCACCCTGGGCATAGGTCAGATGCGTCTTGCCGATCTTTTCCCCTACGGTTACTACAATGCGCTTCCAACCAACCATGGTTCCGAGACCAAGTGCGAGCGCGACCGCAACCTTAACCCAGGAAGGAATGAATTTCGTTGATTTATCCAGAAAGCTCTTGTAATTGCGAAGACTTTCATATCGGACTCGCTCATCTTTGGAGCGCCGGCGGCTTTGGGGAGAAGACGAAGGGTTTCGCTGGTGAGGTACATCTGGTTGCGAACGTTCGACTGCATATCGGCGGGAACGCCCCCAAGCGAACCATGGGAGGTAGCTTCATTACGGATGTCTGTAACCTGTTGCTGAAGTGCAAGCATAACGCCCGGCTCATACTTCTTCGTGCTGACGAAGTGTTCAAGCTCGGGGGTCACATCCTGAAGCACGGCTCCGGGTTGAACGTAGTTCCCGATCGCACCGGCTACCTGGGTGGAGACGGCAGCGAAGGTTTGGACCTCTGCCGCGTTGACCGTATGGTTCAACGCGTACGCGGTAGGAACCGTGCCAACGAGAATGAGCATGATAAGGCCCATGCCCTTCTGTCCATCGTTCGAGCCGTGAAAGAAGCTCACGCCGCCGCAGGTGAGGATAAGCAGCACACGGATGTAGAACGGCGGTGGCGCGGTCCCTTCCGGGGCCTTGTAAAGGCGCGGGTCCTTGGCCACGAATTTGAAGAGGTAGAAGATCATGGCTGCCATCAGGAATCCGACGACCGGCGAGATCAGAAGCGCCTTGAAGACCTTCGTGACCTGGTCCCAATCCACGCCCGCGGTACCAGAGTTGCCTTGCATAAGCTGGTTGGCTATTCCAACGCCGAGGATGGATCCGATCATAGTGTGCGAACTGGAGGCCGGCAGACCGCGCCACCAGGTGGCAAGGTTCCAGAGAATGGCCGCGACAAGCAGCGCGAAGACCATCGAGAAACCCGATCCCTTGCTGACCTTCAAAATGAGCTCCACTGGCAACAGCGAGATGATCGCAAAAGCAACTGCACCCGAACTGGTGAGCACCCCGATAAAGTTCATGATTCCGGAATAGACGACCGCGATGTGCGGTTCGAGTGAGTGCGTATAGATACAGGTAGCGACTGCATTGGCAGTATCGTGAAAGCCGTTCACAAATTCGAACGCGAGTGCGATCAGGAGCGCGACGCCGAGCAGAACGAAGGGGAAGACCGATGCAGAGTGGACGACGGCCAGATCGCTCGAGAGCTTCCAGCCGATGTAGAGTAAACCACACAAAAGCATGATGCCGAAGACAATCCCGCCGATCTTTCCGGGGGAGGAGTTCTTCATCTTCTGGTCTAACAGAGAGCCGGGAGGAGTGAGTACCGGAGTTGCCATAAATGGGATCGCCTGAGTATCTGGGATGGATGCGTGCGATCACCATAGGAGCAGGATGCGAAAGGAATATTAAGGATATGTTAAAAGTCTCTCGGCCCACAGCCAGAAAACACGCAGCGCTAGTCTCGGTTCACAGCATCGAAATCCGGAAGCGTGCTTTTCCCTACCGCCTATTTTCGGGTACGGCAACGCTGTCGAAATCCGCCGCGAGTCTGCGGACCGCATCGGCGACATCCGCCCCCGCAAGCGGCTTGCCGTGTCCTGGTGCAAGAATTCTTGCATTCAGTGTAGCGAGATGCTGGACCGATCTACGGGCGGCCTCCCAATCCGACGTGAAATAGGACGGTGGCCCATGTAGCTCGGCCTGCTGGACCAGGGCTGCTTCAAAGAACGACTCAGGCTTCGTGGTGCAAAAGGCATCCCCGACAAGCAGGGTGCGATCCGACGGTCGGAAGAACGACACATGGCCCGGTGTATGCCCGGGGGTGTGGAGGATCTCCCAGCCTGGCAGCTCCGGGACAGCTATGGGACCCGTCTCTGCCGCGGGGAGAGCGATCAGCCGCTCCCCAACATTGATCGGGCTCCGCGGATACAGGGGGGAAAGCAGCGTCATGAGGCCGCCGCCAGCACCCGGATTCGGTTTGGGGTATTGCTTCTGTCCGTTGAGGTATGGAAACTCAAGCGGATGAGCATAGATCGGGATCTTCCAGCCTTCGGCCAGATCCTTCGCCGCGCTTACATGATCGAAGTGACCGTGGGTCAGGATCAGGGCGTTCGGCGCGATCGTGAAGTGCTTCTCGGCCCAACTGCGGATCAGTGAGGCTGTCATGGGCAACGCAGCATCGATCAGAGTCCAACTGCCGTCAAGATGCGTGACGGCGAATACATTCACGAAGGCAATACGCAGGCCGCGAACCCCCGGTGCGATGTCATCGATGGATGTTACCTGATCGTCGGGGATGGTGATGCCGTCCATAAAACCTCCATAGTTGCACTTGGGATGCAGACAGAGCGCTTCGGGTAGTGCGGGCGCACGGGAATGCCGAGGGCGCGCGTATGCAGTCGGACTACCGCCAATCATCCTTGGCGTTCGTCTGATCCGTGAATACCTGGTCGAAGGCGTCGGCCTTCTTGATGAGGATGTCTCCCTGTTGCACGGGCTGATGCAGCAGGATCGCCTGCAACCGGACAAGCTCCAGCATCGCGAGAAATATGGAGATCAGGGCGCGTTCGGTATGTGTGCTGTGCAACAAGCGGCGTAACGAGATAGGCTTATCTTCCATTATCAGGCGCCGCTTGACGTAGTCGATCATCTGCGCGACGGTGATGGATTCCTCGTCCACATTAAGAACCGGCCGCGCACGAAGGCGGACGAGAATCTCCTGGAACACGCGCACCAGATCGACGGTATCGGCGGCGATCTCGCGGGAGTCGTCAAAGAGAGGATCGCCGTCGACAGCTTCCTCCCGGCGAAAGTTCTTCATGCCGGGATTGGTCCACGTCGCCTCCTCGATCTGCTGCTTCTGCATCAGCATCTGCGCGGCAGATTTGAAGCGCTCGTGTTCGAGCAGGCGTTCGACAAGTTCGCGACGCGGGTCTTCGGAATCGGGGCCGTTCACGTCCGAGGGGTCGCGTGGTAACAGCGTTTTGCTCTTGATGTGGATCAGCAGCGAGGCCATGTAGATGAACTCACCTGCGGCATCCACGTCAGTCTGCTTCAGATGATGCGTGTAATCGAGAAACTGTGCCGTGATCCGCGCAATCGGAATGTCGTAGATGTCGATATTCTGTTTGCGGATAAGGTCGAGCAACAGATCGAAGGGGCCGTCGTAGACCTGACCGACAGTGACGGAAAAGGGTGACTGCGAGGCCTCCTCCTTCGCGGCAGAAGAGCGCTTCGCTTCCGGCGCAGGTAGTGCAATCCGGCGCGGTTCAAGCGCAAAAGGCGGAGGAGCGGCTTCCCCGGGCAACCTATTCGGCTGGGCTTGAACGGCTTTGGAAGCCGGACCCTCGTTAGAAGCAGGCTCGGTGGTCGCCTGCATATCGTTCACAGGTATGTTCTTGTCCGCCATGGTGGCTACTCCAATCTCATCGCTGCCAGGACGTCATGCATGGTCTGGGCCGCGCGTGTGGCGGCACGGGCATTTCCGTCGATGAGGATGGCATCGACCTCGCCCGGGTTCGCTTCGAAGTAGCGGCGACGCTCTTGGATGGGCGCGAGGATCTCGACGACAGCATCCGCAACCCAGCTTTTGCACTGGATGCAGCCGATTCCCGCGGTTGTACATCCCTCCCGAACCATCTGCTGCGTCGTCGCGGTCGAGAAGACCCGATGCAGATCGAAGACCGGGCAGATGTCCGGGTTGCCGGGATCGGTGCGCCGGATGCGAGCCGGATCGGTGACCATCGTCTTGAGCTTGGCACGGACTTCGAGTTCTGGGTCCGAGAGCAGGATCGTGTTGTGATAGCTCTTCGACATCTTGCGGCCATCGGTTCCTGGGAGCTTCGGGCTGGGCGTCAGCAAAACGTTCGGTTCAGGGAGAATTACGTGGAGCGGTGTACTTTGGGTCAACTCCGCAGCCATCTTCTCTTTATCTGACGTAGCGCTGTCTAGCGCGGCGGTGTGTCGCGAACCGTACAGATGGTTGAAGCGCCGGGCGATCTCACGGGTGATCTCTACGTGCGCCTCCTGGTCTCTGCCGACTGGAACGAACTCCGGCTGATAGAGCAGGATGTCGGCAGATTGCAGCAGTGGATATCCCAAAAAGCCATACGTCGCGAGATCCTTCTCCTTGAGTTGCTCCTGCTGATCTTTGTAGGTCGGTACACGCTCAAGCCAGGTGACGGGCGTGATCATGCTCAGAATAAGGAACAGCTCGGCGTGTGCCGGAACGCGTCGTTGCACAAAGATGGTGCAAAGCGCGGGATCGAGGCCGGCTGCAAGGAAGTCGAGCGCCACCTCGCGAATGTTGTCCTTAATCGCTGAGGTGTCCGCGTAATCCGTCGTTAGCGCATGATAATCGGCGATGAAGAAGTAGCATTCATAGTCGTGCTGAAGCTGAACCCAGTTATAGAGCGCTCCCATGTAATTGCCTAGATGGAGGCGGCCAGTAGGACGCATGCCGCTCAGGACGCGGGCGCGGGCAGCGGGCGAGGGGTTCAGCAGGGTCTGCTCAATCATTTCAGTCAAGTGATGATGATATAGGAGTGCCCATACGGAACGGGCTAGCGGAGCGCGGTCCTTAGAGGACCGCCAGCAGTTGGTCGAAGAGGCCGAGGAGTGGACTGAAGAAGTACAGCACGATGCGGAAGCCGAGAAACATGAAGCCGAACATCAGGTACAGTCCCCAGCTGTCGAAGATGCGGGCGGCGTTATAAGGCAAAAAATGCCGGAGGACCTTTCCACCATCGAGCGCTGGTAGCGGAATCAGGTTGAACACGAATAGCAACAGATTCGTCAGAATGCCAAAATAGAGAAAGAGAACCACGGGAAAGAGGCTTGGCAGACCGTCGGTCGGGATCGGAACCCGCACCGCGAGGTACTCAGCCGCCTGAAGTGAGCTGGCGGCAGCCGGGACCGTATGCTTGATGATCAACAAGATAAGCAGGCAAAAGGCGGCCGCAGCGAGATGCGCGACAGGTCCGGCGGCGTAGACCAGCATCTCATCGCGCTCAGGCCGACGAAAGTTGTTGGGTGTGATCGGAACCGGCTTACCCCACCCGAGTACGAGCGGACTGCGAAAAATGTAAATCAATGGCCATATTAAGGTCCCGAGGATATCGATATGGCGGATCGGGTTCAAGGTCACACGGCCAAGCATCCGTGCAGTGGGGTCGCCCATGCGCGAGGCTGCCCACGCCTGCGCGCAATCATGGACGGAGATCGCGAGAACAAGCACGACGAATTCGAAGATGGCGAGAACGACGTTAAGGGACATGCATTTCCTGGATGCGAGCGGCAAGACGATGGTAGCAGGCCACGCGTGGAACCCCGGACCATTAGCTCTTGGCGGCGAGCACGGCCTTCGTAAGCGCCGGCACAATCTCAAAGAGATCGCCCACGACACCGAAGTCCGCTACCTCGAAGATTGGCGCGTTTTCGTCCTTATTGATGGCGATGACAGCCTTCGAACCCTTCATGCCGACAAGGTGCTGGATCGCTCCCGAGACACCGACGGCTAGATAGAGCTTCGGCGAGACAGTCTGGCCCGAGCTGCCGACCTGGCGCTCCATCGGGAGCCAGCCGTTGTCGCAGATGGGGCGGGAGGCGGCCAGCTCGGCGCCAAGCGCCGCGGCCAATTCTTCGACGATGCCGATCTTATCCTGTTCGCCGATCCCCCGCCCTACTGAGACGATGACCGGAGCGGCGCCGAGGTCGACTGTCTGAGTGGACTCACGGAAGCGTTCGCCCGGCTGGTTGCGGATCTGGGCGGCTTCGAGCTGAAGACTGACGGCTTCAACGTTGGCTGTTCCCGCTTGCACCGCATCCGCTCGGAACGTCCCCGCTTGCACCGAGACGAAGCAAGGCCCTGCGCCAGCTTGCTTGTAGTCGGCATTCAGCTTGCCTTGCAACAGTTGCCGCACGAAGACAGGCCCAGGATGAATGGCGATCACGTCGCTGATGAGCACCTGGTGGAAGCGGGTCGCGAGCGCGGGCGCAAAGTCACGCACCTGGTAAGTGTGGGGTAAGAACACGTACGCGGGCGCGGTCTGCTTGATGAGCTGCTCCAGTGCGAGAACATAGCCGTCGGCCGTGTACTCCTCGAGGAGCGCGTGTTCGAGACTGTAGACGGTGGCAAGCTGCTTGCCTGCAAGCTCGGACGCGAGGGTCGCGGTGCCTTCGCCCAGGACAGCTGCGCTGCACGCGACGCCAAGGGTCGCAGCAAGCTGCTGGCCGGCGGCGAGAGCCTCGAAGCTCATGCGATTCCATTGACTAGCACGCTGCTCGACAACAACAAGGACTCCACTCATAGCACCCTCACTTCAAACTTCAGCTTCTCGACGAGCTTGGCCGCGATCTCGGCCGGAGTTCCGGTCAGCATATCGGTCTTCTTCTGTTTCTCGGGCAGGTAGACACGCTCGAGCGTAATGGCCTGAGCTACGGATGCGGGATCAGCCGCGAGCGTCTTCGTCTCCTTGGATTTGGCCTTCTTGATGCCCATCAAGGTTGCGTAACGCAGCTTATTACCGCCGGACTGGATGGTGAGCAGAGCCGGCAGGGGCATCGTAACATGCTGAAACCAGCCATCTTCCAACTCACGTTTCACGCGCATCCCATCGCCCGATATCTCAACGTGCATGATGATCGTGGCGTGCGGGATGCCAAGCAGCTCAGCCAGAACGACGCCGGTCTGCCCGAGACCGAGGTCGTCGGACTGCAGGCCTGTGAGGATCAGGTCCGGTGACTCTGTCTTCACGGCATCGGCAAGCAACTGGGCGATCCCGAGCGTGTCTCGCGTGCCGAGGTCGTCGGCTTCGACGTGGATTGCTCGATCTGCTCCCTTGGCAAGCGCCTCACGCAACGTGCTCACGACGCGATCCGGTCCGGCACAAAGGACGACGACCTCGCCGCCGTTCTTCTCCTTCAATTGCAGCGCCTCTTCAAGGGCATAGGCATCCGGCTCGTTGATGGTGTAGTTCAGATCGTCTTCATTGATCCATTTGCCATCGGCGGCGATGTGGATCGGAGCGTCACGCTCGGGGACCTGCTTGATGGCTACGAGTATCTTCATTGCTGTTTGACTCCGAATCAGTTGACCGTCGTTGGGGGCGGGATGGGTGGCAGCGCACGTGCTGTCAGTTGGGCGATGTCAAGCAGTTGCGGCGCGGCGACTCCGTTCGTCGAGCTCACTGCCGAAAGTGCGTCGCGAAACATCGTATTGCAGAAAGGACACGCCGTGCCGACCGTCGTTGCACCGGTGGCTGCGAGCTCCGCGGCGCGAACGTGGCTGACGCGCTCACCACTCTCTTCGCCTAGGAAGACGAGGCCGCCGCCGGCTCCGCAGCAGAAGCTGCGCTCATGCGAGCGAGGCGCTTCAACGAGCGTTCCAGCGAGAGAAACAATCTCGCGGGGCTCGTCGTAGATATCCTGATAGCGGCCGAGATAGCAGGGGTCATGATAGACGATCGAATCGTCTGTGGGCTGCTTCGGCAAACGGGCTTTATGACGCGCCATGAACTCCGAGTGATGCTCGATCTCGGGAGCAATCCCGTACTCGCGCCAGTCGGTGGCGATCGTGCGTACGCAGTGCGGGCATATGGCCACGATCTTCTGCACCTTCGCGGTCTCGAAAGCCTTCAGCCCGGCTTCGGCGAGGGTCTGAAAGACAAGGTCATTTCCCAGGCGGCGCGCTGGATCACCGGTGCATTTTTCTTTCTTCAACACCCCGAAGGTGGTGCCCAAGTACTGCATGACGCGAGCAAAGTCGGCGATGATCTCGCGGCCCTTAGGATCATAACCGCCCATACAGCCGAGCCAGAGACAATACTCCTGGCTGCCATCGAAGATGGGAAACGCCTGCTTCTGGATGAACTTGTCGCGTTCGCTGGCGCTCAGTCCGAGAGCATTGCCGTTCTTCTCCAACGCAAGAAAAAGCTTGGTGCCGTAGGTGTCCTCCCACACGCCGGTGTTGGTCGCACCGCGGCGCAGACCGATGATGATGGGCAGGTGCTGGATGCCTACCGGACACTGAAATTCGCAGGCGCCGCAGGTGGTGCATTCGAAGGCAGCCTCCATCGAAAAGTAGTTGTCAGCAGGATTGTCCGGACTGGTATTAGCAACGGTGTCGCGGGCTTCATTGAGGAGCGGCGTCTTCGCAGCAGGCCCAAACTCCTTCAGGTAGGAGCGCATACCAAGAATGATCTCCTTTGGATTGAGCACCTTGCCGGTATTAGAAGCCGGACAGTGCTCGGTGCAGCGGCCGCATTCTACGCAACTGTAGGCCTGTAGGCTAACAAGTTGTGTCACGTCTTTGCCCGCCACAAGGCCGAAGTCCTCATCGCCCGAGAGCGGAGGAATCTTCGAAAAGCCATTACGCTTGAGGAAGATCGTGAGCGGACTGAGAACGAGGTGCAGATGTTTCGTGTGTGGGATCAGAGGAAGGAAGATGAGGAGCGCCAGCGTATGTGTCCACCAGAGCGTCTTGACCGCGATGCCACCATCGGTGGCAAAGAATGCGCCGAGAAAGCTGACCATCAGGAGAAAGATGAGGAATGCAATAAATCCGGACTCGTAGGAGACCTTCTTGCCGAGCCAGATTGGCCGGACCAGGAACCGCCGGATAAACAGCCCGGCGATCGAAATGGCCACCAGCGCGGCCCAGGCTGCAACGAACGAAAAGTAAAGGCGTCCGAATACGCTGCCAGGTGACAGAAAACCTATCCCGAGACCCACGGCGAAATGGTTGACGCTGACCAGGGCAAAGGCGAGAAAGCCCCAGAAGACAAAGGCGTGCGCGACACCCGGTGCAGGTCTCTGCTTAATGACCTTGGCTTGGCAGAGGACCTCCCAGAAGAACTCCCAGACCCTCCGGCCCAACGGATGTAACGAAAAATCAACATCTTTCTTCGACCTGATGATCTTGCGCAGGATGGGCGCAAATCGCCAAAGAAACAGGCCTGCTGAGGCCAGAAGAGCCAACAGCAGAGTCGCAATCTCAGGGGCTGAGAAGCGGAGCGGCTCGCCAAATGTCACCGAGAGAAGTACCGAGCCGGGCAGAGACCTTGGAGACGAGAGCAACGCGTAAACCATTCCAACCCATCCGCGGTGACACCTGATAACACATCACTCGCTCTGCAACAGGCGCTTCGCGGAGATGGATGGAAATCGCCAGCCAGACTAGTAGCTGATAAATTCATTCAATCCGCGGCGCAGACTGAGGCCCGCAACGCCAAATACCAGCGCCAATGCAAGGGTAAAGGCGTTCAAGTACGCCATCGGATGGATTGAACCAGGAGAGTAGGTAAGGTCCTGCCCCGACCACAACGCCAGAATCGTCGAAACGATGAGGCACTGAAAGCAGATAACCAGAAAAAGCTGCCCGCGACGGCGACGCCTATCCACCATCTCCACCTGCTCGGGTGTCAGATTCCGTTCTTCGATGGGAAGCAACATATTGGCCATGGGTCGTGTATTCACTCCTGTGTACGCTCTGCAGTCTCTACCTTTGATTTCGTGTCCTTAGTTCAGGCACAGAACCAACGTGACCGCGTCGCCTCATTAAATCACAGCATCACGATCAATCACATCATCCGCCAACAGCATGCAATGACATACCGCAGGTAAATGCACAAACTCTCTGTAACGACACAAGGATAGCTGAATGACTATTCATTCGTAAAGCGCTGATCTGAACGTGCTCTGTTTATAGGAATGCGACAGACTGGATTCCGGTGACGTCAAATCGTTTGCGGCAACGTATATTCTTGCAGCCCATCGGATCATCGCGGCGAACCATATAGCTCTGCGCCTTGGCGAACCTGGCCCGGTCACGCTCGTCGGCACCACGCCCGAGTTGTGTCTTCTTCCGGCGGACGATCCAGTCGATCTGGTACTCGCCCGGCTGTCCGCAGTGGGGGCAGGTCATCGTGTGCGTCCGCTGTTCCTGCTTTTCGTCAAAGAAGTCGCGCTCTTCCATCCGGTCACCTCGTTCGGTCTGCGGTCCACCAACGACCTGCACTCGTCTCTTTAAAGATACGCTCGCAGCCGTGAGTATTGCATAATCACGAAGGCAGCCGAAGCGCGGGTATCTTGATGAGCAAGCCGAAGAAGCAGAAGTTCTCGGTCGTGAAGGCAGTCAAAGCAAACGCGCGCGAACGTCTTGGTTCGCCTCCGCCAGAACGCGTCTTGTCCGATCCTAAACAGAAACTGGCTGCCAAGCCCAAGCATAAAGAAACACTCGGTGATCTTCTCGGCAACCCCGAGTCCTAGCCGCCGGAGATAAGCATGAAGATCTATCATTGGGCCGCCCTTGCGCTCGGGACCACCATCATCGCAGGCCGCGCCCGAATCCTCGACGCCCAGACGATTCAGGTGAGCAAAGACAACCGCACAATTTCCATTACCGCGACCGACAAGGTGACGGCACAGGCAGACACAGCCAGTGTTCATATCGGATTTATCGCGTATGGCCCGAACAGCGAAGCTGCCTATGCCAGCGGCTCACAGATCTCAAATGCGATTCATAAAGCCCTGACGTCCTCAGCGGGCGTTCCGAATGACGCGATCGAAAGCGAGAATCAGAATCTGGCTCCAGTGCAGGAATATCAGATCGACAAACTGACTCCAACGGAAAAGGCGCAGCGCCAGTTTCAACTAACCCAGAGTTGGACAGTCCGGTCGAACGCCGCGGACGCAGCTAGAATTCTGGATGTGGCGGTGAAGGCGGGAGCAAACCAGAGCGGACAGGTCGAATGGACTCTCAAGGATCCGAATGCGCCGCAGGCTGAAGCCGCCGCGAAGGCCTTGCAGCGGGCACGAGTCGTCGCGGCTGAGATGGCCCGCGGCCTGGACGCAAAGCTGGGAGCGCTGATCTATGCCAGCAATGAGATCCAAGCGGAACCGATCCGGCCGATGATGCGCGCCATGGCGACTGCCGGCGAAGGAATGCAGAAAGTGGAACCGCTGGCTATCAATCCACGCCAGATCGAAAAAGTCGCGACCGTTCACGCCATCTTCGCGATCGAGTAACCTGAAGCCCATGCCGACAAGGCCTTACCGCGAACTCGAACCTACGCCCGAGGCCGGAGCCATCTATCGCCGCTGGCTCGCGCACGTCGACGATCAGTTCACCCGACACCGAACGATGGACGAGCGATCTGAGATCGTCCGCGATGAGCTGTACCAGATCTTTCTTGGCCGACCCCGTATGGGCGGGACTTCGGCCACGCTGCCCGGCGAGCTCGCTGCACGTGTTCTGGCCGATTCCTTCGATCCCCGCAATGCCACACTCGAGCCGGAATACTACGGTGACGTCAATCCGGAACAGTATGGTCCTAGAAAGCCGCTGATCTACTTCTGGCAGATGTTCGACAAATCGGCGTTGGGCCTGAACCACTGGTTGGGTTTTCGCTTCCGGCGCATGCTGGGCAGGCACATCTTCAAACATATCGGCGAGGGAGTAAAGATCTTTCACAACGTTGAATTCACGTATGGATACAACCTGACGATCGAAGACCACTGCACGATTCACAAGAATGTGCTGCTTGACGACCGCGGTGAGATCATCCTGCACACGGGGACCAGCGTCTCCGACTATGCCAACATCTACAGCCACACCCATGACATCAATCACCAGGCAGACGTCACCAACAAGCTCACCGAACTTGGGCCGCATGCGCGCGTGACCTATCACGCCACCGTCCTCGCGGGCGCCAGCATCGGAGAAAATGCCATGCTGGGTGCGATGGGCCTCGCAACTCGTCCGGTTCCTGCCTCGGCTGTTTCAGTCGGCATTCCCGCGCAGGTCAAGCGCCAGAAGAACGCGACGACGTGACAGCTTCTCCGTCTTCCGGAGCCGACTATACTGGATTTTGGGAGCCCGTAAGCGGTCCGATACACGCCGTGTGTCTCTCGCATCGAATAGATGGGTTTGAAGGTTCCGAATGCCTATCCTTTTTCCACACATCACGGTTAGCAGCAGCTCCGTTGCGGTACTGGAGCCCGAGAGATCCGGCAACGCCGGGGCGGACCGGCTCCGCGACAGCTACGGCAGGGCTATTACCGACCTGCGCGTGTCGGTCACTGACCGGTGCAATTACAAATGTGTCTACTGCCGGACTGGCAATGAAGGTGCCCAGTTCTCCGAGTTGCCTATTGCGGACTATCTGCATATGGTGCGTATCTTCGTCTTGCTCGGCATTGAAAAGGTGCGGCTGACTGGCGGAGAGCCGCTGCTGCGCTCCGGTCTCGTCGAAATGATAGGGGAACTGGCGCAGATGCGCACTGCCTATCTTCCCGATGGCAGCTTTACACAATATGGCAAACCGCTCGATATCGCCCTGACCACCAATGGTCACCTATTGGAGAAACTAGCGGTTCCTCTGAAGGCTGCCGGACTGCATCGCGTGACGGTGAGCATGGATGCTGTCGATCCAGAGATATTCTCAGCCATCACCCGGGTTCCACGAAGCTTCGCTAAGGTGCTCGCCGGGGTGCGCGCGGCACAGGCCGCGGGTCTTGGTCCGGTCAAGGTGAACTGTGTGCTGCTGCGCGGCTTTAATGATAACCAGATCGAGAGATTTGCAGAGTTTTCCCGCGCTGAGGGCGTCATTGTGCGTTTCATCGAATGGATGCCGCTTGAGGAGGACCGTAGCTGGAAGCCGGAGACGGTGGTAACCATGGACGAAGTAGTCACCAGGCTGAATGCGTTTAAGCCTCTGGTTGAGCTCCCGCCGAACGCGGCGAGCGAGACCGCGAGGCGTTTCACCTTTGACGACGGATTGGGAGAGATCGGGATCATCGCTCCTGTGTCACGGCCATTCTGCGGGCACTGCAGTCGCGTCCGGCTAACGTCCGACGGCAAGATTCGAACGTGTTTGTTCTCGCAAAGCGATCACGATCTCGCGGGCGAACTCATGCGCCGGGCCACGGACGCCGATATGGCAGCCTATATACGCCGTGTCGTCATGAGAAAGGAAGCCCGGCACCATATTGGCGAACCTGGCTTCGAAAAGCCGTCGCGTAACATGGTACATATTGGCGGTTAATCCACTTTATGCATCCTAAGTTACCTAGGGATGTACTCTTCCGTTTGCCTCTCAATGCCCTGTAATGGATACAACTGTGTATGACGACGTCCGACGCATACTTCGGTGCGTTAAGTACATAAGCAGCGACTGAGCAGTCTTGGGGCTTTGTTTGAGAGAAAAACGCCAATTCGAAGTAATAGAAAGCCGGCAGATGGATCACCTCCGGGTCTTCCATGATGTGGCTCGAGCACTTACGTCAACCCTTGAATTGGAAGAGATTCTGGGCACCATCATGCATAAGATGGCCCAGTTCTTCGGTCCCGAGCGATGGTCACTTCTCATCGTGGATGAGCAGGCGCAGGAACTGTACTACGCGATTGCCGTAGGCGAGAATGCGGAGACTCTAAAGGGGTTGCGTGTGCCTCTAGGAGAGGGAGTCGCCGGGTGGGTCGCCTCAACTGGCAATCCCCTGGTCGTTCCAGATGTGTCCCTTGACCCGCACTGGTCCGCTTTCGCGCGAAGTCATCCAGACCTAAGAATCCAGTCGATCGCCTGCCTCCCCGTACGTTCGGAGAACCGTACACTGGGCGTGATTCAGCTTCTGAACAGCAAATTGGACCTGCTCTCCGAGTACTCGATCTCGTTCCTGCGCATTCTCTGTGACTATGCCGCCATTGCCATCCGCAATGCGCGTTCGATGAAGCGGATCCATGAGCTGAGCATTACCGACGACTGTACCGGACTCTTCAACACGCGCCACCTGTACGACCTGCTCGATGAGTATGTTGCACTTGCGGGACCTACCCGAAAGAGTCAGTTCAGCCTTCTGTTCCTTGACCTGGATAACTTCAAGGCGGTAAACGATACCCATGGTCATCAGCGTGGCACACGGTTGCTGGCGGAGGTAGGCAATCTCCTTAAGCGCTGCCTGGGTCCTGCTCATTTTGCGTTTCGCTATGGCGGAGACGAATTCGTTGCGCTTATGCCCAACCTTGGCAAAGAGGCTGCAACTACGATGACAATCGGCCTTTGCGAACAGTTACGGAAGGCTCGCTTTCTTGAAGAAGATGGACTTTCGCTCAGCATCCTTGCCAGCTTTGGCGTTGCGACCTTTCCTGAGGACGGTGACAGCGTACACGCTATCCTGCGTTCCGCGGATACGATGATGTACGAGGTAAAGAACTCAACACGCAACAACGTCGCGGTCGCTGGACAAGGCCTTGTAATGGACAAGCCACGAGTCGTGGAAGCGCGTGGCGAGATCCGGCTCACGGAGAAACGCCGGGCCAGCGGAGAGTAGCTTCGTCATTGTGGTCAGCGCCGCTCGAGCGCAGCCGGACGCTTGGGCTCGGGCTTATGTGCATCGCGGTTCTCGGGCGATGTTGGATGTATTCCGAAATCCCACACGCCGAGGTTCACCTCCTTGGGCGAGATAATCTCCATTAGCGCATATTCACCGAAGTTGAGCGGGGCCCGCGGCGTGACCTTTACCCAATGACCTCCTGGCAGAGCCTCCGCTACAGTTTCGACGACATCCTCCTGCTGATGCACATCACCCAATCTGCTGATCTGGATGCTGGCAACGACGCGGGCGTCCTGGCGCACATCGACGCGAACGATTACATATTGGCTGTGGAATGAATTGCCAGGGCTGCGATTCTGAGCAGTAGAAGCACCATGCGTGTCGACCGTTAGTGGCGCTCCCCCCGTCCCGATGCCAGACTCATCTCCCACGCGAAGATAAAGTATTGGCTGATTTACATGAAGCTGGACGGCCGCCTTCTCTCCCTTAAGCTGAACGATCTGATGAGAGCTGGCTAGTGGATTGATCGTCGAGCGCAAAATATTGTGGGATGTCGTCTGGTTGAGATCACCCGCGGACTGGGTAAGTGGAACGAGTTCTGCGATCCCGCGAAACGTATCCAGAGCAAGAACACTATCCTGTTCTGGCAGGTATAGGTCTGGCGCTACTTCAGGGGTGAGGGCACGGCGATCTTCTTCTTCCTTACGGAGTTCGGGATCGATCACTGGCGCGGGTACCTGGCCCTGTTTCGTCTCGTCCGCGAGGCTTGGCGCCTGGTGTCGTTGCTCCCATCGGCTCGTTGCGTCAAAATCGACCAGGGTCGCCGGAATTTCTTCCTCAGCGCCTCCACGCTCAGCACTGATGAAGAGCACGCGACCTCCCTTTACGCGATAACTCATCACGATTTGATAGCTGCCGTCCTTCAGGATGAGGCGCATCCGGTGAGGAGCGGTACTCGTTGGCGTCTGCGCCAGGACGGCGGAGGCAATCAAACAGCATATTGCGATCACTAGGACCGAAAAAAACTGGTCGACGACAGACTTTCCGTGCAAATACGTCGTCTTACACATGGAATCTCATCTTTGAATTAGACGTAAGCAGCTCTCTAGCGTTGTTCGTTTGGTTCGAAGTCCCGAGTGTGCTACACAATTACAGTCAGGTTTATCCTTAATCAAGCGTGCACAGCTCACTTCAGCCCGGTTCGAACGCCGCGCAGCCCTTAGCCCGGCTTCGCTGGTTAGTAACGCTGTGCGTTCTATTGCTGGCTGTCATGAGCACCGCGCAGGCATGCCACACCCATGAACTGGTCCCGCAGCCTGCTGGATCTCATCAAAGTGTTCCTGGAGCTGATCATTGCTCCCTGTGCGTCGCGATGCACTCGGCAATGCCTACGGCGCTGCAGGCTGCTCCCGAACCTGTGCTCCAGGTGCAGGCGCTGGGTTCAGTAGCCGCGGAGGCGATGCGCATCTTCCGCTGGCGCTTTGAGCTTGCCTGCCGGCCTCCGCCTGTGGATCTCACCCGCGCGTAGCTCCTGCAGGTTCAGAAAGCCGCTCCGGCTTCATCTCATCTGATCTTCTAGCCTGTACATGCCGTGCACAGCACGCGCCCCTGCCTTTCAGCACGATGCTCATGATTAGCTCGACAGGAGTTTGCAGATGTTAAGATTCAACCTTTCCAAAGTAGCTTTGATCTTCATCTTGTCGCCGTTTCTATGCCTGTTTGCCCCAGCTCAAGGAACTTCCGGCAGTGTCTCAGGCACCGTTACAGATTCAACCAGCGCAATTGTTTCGGGTGCCAGTGTACAGATCCTGAATGCAGGCAGCGGCTATACCCGCACCACCAAGACCGACGCCAGTGGCCAGTACCGATTCTTCAACGTTCCCTTCAATCCTTATCGGGTCACGGTCATGAACCCGGGCTTTCAGACGGCAAACGTAGGTATCGACGTCAACTCGGTCGTCCCTGTCACTTCGCTCGTCAAACTTGACATCGAGGGCAGCAACACGAGCGTGACCGTCGTCGACAACGGGTCGGACCTGGTCGAGAATGACTCCACCTTCCACACCGATATCGACCGCTCCACGATCGATAAGCTTCCGCTTGAAAGTGCATCGTCTTCGCTCAGCTCCCTCGTCACCCTCTCCTCGCCTGGAGTCGCTGCCGACTCGAACGGTCTCTTCCATGGTCTCGGCGATCACGCCGAGAACTCCTTCTCGGTCGACGGTCAGCCCATCACCGATCAGCAGAGTAAGGTCTTTTCAAATCAGCTCCCTTCCGACGCCGTTCAATCGCTCGAGGTCATTGATGGTGCTCCTCCAGCCGAATATGGCGACAAAACCAGTCTCGTCATCAAAGTCACCACCCGCTCCGGCCAGGGCGTTACCAGGCCCACCGGAAGCCTGAACGTCGCCTATGGGACCTTTAGTTCGGCCAATGGAGGCGGTCAGCTTTCCTATGGCGGCCAGCGCTGGGGTAACTTCATCTCCGTCAGCGGGCTCAATACGGGTCGCTTTCTCGATCCCAACGAGTTTCAGATCTTCCACGCCAAAGGCAATGAGCTGAACTTCTTCGATCGCATCGACTTCCAGTTCGACGAGCAGAACTCAATTCACACTAATCTCCAGTACACACGGTCCTGGTTCCAGACCCCGAACTCCTTTGACAACCTCAACCGGGGAGTGACCGATCCTCAAGGCAATGCGCTGGGACAGACCGATCAGCGCGCCAAGATCGAAACCTACGACATCGCGCCGACCTATACGCGCGTGATCAACACCAACACCATCTTCAATCTCGGTCCGTTCATCCGCCGCGACGCCTTCAACTACTACCCCAGCAAGAACGCCCTTGCCGACTTCGGACCCATCCAGCAAGAGACCGTCGGCCAGCAGCGTTCGCTTACGAATGCCGGTGCCCACAGCGACGTCTCGTATGTGAAGGGCATTCATAACGTGAAGATAGGCGCCCTCTATGAGCAGACCTTCCTGCGCGAGAACGATCAGATCGGCCTCGTTGATCCCGCGCTGAACGCTCCCTGCCTCGATACGACCGGTGCGGGCATCCCTGGGAACTGCCCCGCAGATGGAGCTCCTAACTCCACCTTCAACCCTGTCCTTCTGCCCTATGACATCACACGTGGCGGAGGAGTGTATCGGTATCACGGCCAGACCGATGTAAAGCAGCTCGCCCTGTACGCACAGGATCAGATTACGGCCGGAAACTGGCTCTTCAACGTTGGTATTCGCGGCGACTTCTATAATGGTCTCGCCATCCAGCGTCAGGCCGAGCCACGAGTCGGGATTTCCTACAACGTCAAAAAAACCGCTACCGTGCTCCGCCTCTCCTACGCCCGCAGCATGGAAACCCCTTTCAATGAAAATTTGGTCCTCTCCGTCAAGGGCTGCTACGATCCCGTCATCAACGGCATCTTCCAAACGCTCGGCTCCTGCAACTCCGCGCCCTTCAATCCTGGTTTCAGAAACGAGTTTCATGCCGGAATTCAGCAGGCTTTCTCGAAGCACCTGGTCGTCAGCGGTGAGTACATCTGGAAGTACACCCGGAACGCGTACGACTTTTCAGTCCTCGGCAGCACGCCCATCACCTTCCCTATCGAGTGGCACAACTCGAAGATCCCGGGTTTTGCTCTTCGTGCCAACGTTCCTGAGACACATGGCGTGAGCGCCTTCATCGTCATGTCCTCGGTCGCGGCTCGCTTCTTTAATCCCCAGGTCGGCGGTGTCGGGGCCACACCAGGCGTTGCAGGCTCCACGCTTCCATTCCGCATCGATCATGACGAGCGCTTCAACCAGACCACCCACCTCCAGTACAATCTGCCCTTCCGCAAGTCCATGTGGTTCGGCTTCAACTGGCGGTACGACAGCGGCCTGACCGCCGGTTCAGTTCCCTGCTACAACCTCAACGGCGCGAATAGCAAATGCAATCGCGTCTCCATCACCTTACCTAATGGCCAACCTGGGATTGATCTGAGCCGCCTCACTGCCGACCAGCAGTTTCAGGCTGGACTCACCTGCGATGGCGTCAAGGCGACCCCAACCTCCGGCTTCACCTCCTGCGATGCCATGGGACTCACGTCCAATCTTGTCAGCATTCCCGCCCCGAACACCGAGAATGATGATAAAAATCCCTCACGCATTGCGCCCCGCAGCCTCTTCGACATGGCGCTCGGCGACGACAACCTCTTCCACACCGACAAGCACACAATCGGCGTCCGCCTCACTGCCGTGAACGTCGCGAACAAATATGCTCTTTACAACTTTCTTTCCACCTTTTCAGGGACTCATTACGTCACGCCCCGCACGGTAACTGGAGAAATCACCTATAACTTCTAACGCAACATCAAGGCTCTATCGCCGCGCGGTGGCGAATACTGTACAGCATCGATCAAAGGTGTGGAAGGCGTTACCTCTGCAACCCCCGTGCGAATGCGACGACGCGGGACGCGCTACCCTAGAGGTATGCCTTCCACCTCCAGCCGAGTCGGCGCGGCGCAGAGCAGCACCCGCATTCTTATCGCCTTTGCCTGCGTGTATTTCTTCTGGGGTTCGACCTATGTTGCAATTCGCTTCGGGGTCGAAGTGCTGCCGCCGTTCGTCCTCGCGAGCTCGCGCTTTCTCATCTCTGGGCCGCTGATGCTCGCTTTCTGCGCGGCACGCGGAATGTCGCTGCGCATTACCCGGCGCGAGTTCGCTTTACTGGCTGCTATTGGCATCCTGATGCTCGGTATGGGCAACATGGGCCTGGTCTGGTGCGAACAATACCTTTCCAGTGGGCTCGCCGCGCTCATCATCGCCGTCGTTCCGCTCTACGTCGCAATCTTTGAAGCCGTACTCCCGAACGGTGAGGGGCTGCGCACCCGAGGCTGGATCGGCGTTGCCGTCGGCTTCGTTGGACTTGTTGTGCTGCTCTCGCCCGGGATGATGGAAGGCATGCATGGAGATACCCGTCAACTCATTGGCGCTGCTGTGGCTCTCGGCTGTGCCTTCAGCTGGACTGCCGGATCCATCCTCTCGCGAAGATCGCGGCTCCAGGTCAGCCCCTTTGTCGCCTCCGCCTGGGAGATGCTGTTTGCGGGGATCTTCAACGCGGGCGTCATGTTCGCGAGCGGCGACTATCATGGCACGCACTGGCATGCACAGGCATGGGCGTCCGTGCTCTACCTTGTCACCTTCGGCTCACTTGTGGGCTACACCGCATATATCTACCTGCTTGACCACGTGCCCGTAGCCAAGGTCGCGACATATGCGTACATCAATCCCATTGTTGCCGTCATCCTGGGCGCCATATTCCTGCATGAGCGTATGGTTGCTATCGAGTACCTTGGCATGGCTGCGATCCTGGTCGCCGTCTATCTGGTCACGAGCTCCAAGTTGAAGAGCGGTGGCGCGGCAGCCGATCTCGAATGCAACCCGACCGAGGAGCTCGCGTAAGCTGCTGACGATATCAGGCGTACGGCTCTACTCCACCGTGACGGACTTTGCGAGATTTCTAGGCTGATCGATATCGCAGCCGCGCCGAACAGCAATATGGTACGCGAGGAGCTGGAGCGGCACGACTTCAAGAACGGGGAGCAGCAGCTCCGGGGCCTGTGGGATGTGAATGGTGTGCTCGACGAGTTGGGTAATCTGGTCGTCGCCCTCAATGGCGATCGCAATCACGCGACCCGAGCGGGCGGTCACCTCCTGAATGTTCGACAGCGTCTTCTCGTATTTAAGGACGCTCGACGCGTCATTGGGATCTTTCGTTGCGATACACACCACAGGTAGGGTTTCATCGATCAGGGCATTCGGACCGTGCTTCATCTCGCCGGCAGGGTAGCCTTCCGCATGGATGTAGCTAATCTCCTTCAGCTTCAACGCACCTTCGAGCGCAATGGGATAGTGAATGCCACGGCCTAGGAAGAGGAAGTCGCGCGCGGTCGAGAACGACTTCGCTAGGGTACTGCACTGGTCGTCGACGGAGCGGAGGATCTCTTCGACCTTGCCGGGTATCTTCGAGAGCTCTTCAACAAGCCGCTTTGAATCATCGGCGGAGATGGTTCCTCGGACCTGGGCGAGGTGCAGAGCAAAGACGAAGAGGGCGGTGAGCTGGGCGGTGAAGGCCTTGGTACTGGCGACGCCGATCTCTGGCCCGGCGTTGGTGGTAATGGTGCCCTGTGCCTCACGGGTGACGGCGGCTCCAATGACGTTGCAGATGGCGAGCGTCTTCGACCCCTTGGCGATGAGCTCGCGTTGCGCTGCAATGGTGTCGGCGGTCTCGCCCGATTGGGTGATAAGCAGGCCGATGGCGCGCGGGTCGGCAATGGGGTCGCGATAGCGGTACTCACTGGCGTAGTCGACCTCGACGGGAAGGCGGGCGAGGCGCTCGATCATGAACTTGCCAGCGAGCCCGGCGTGCCAGCTAGTACCGCATGCCGCGATCGTGATCTGCGAGGCGTTGCGGAAGTCGTCAGGCGTGATCTGCATCTCCTGCAGGAAGACTTGTCCCGTGTCGAGCGAGATGCGGCCGAGCGTGGTGTCGCGAATGGCGCGGGGTTGCTCGTTGATCTCCTTGAGCATGAAGTGCTTATAGCCGGCCTTCTCGGCCATGATCGGGTCCCAGAGAATGCGCTGGACCTTCAGGGAAAGGACTGCACCCTGAAAGTTCGTCAGCGTGACGCCTCCGCGGGTCAGGATAGCGACCTCACCGTCGGCCAGGAAGTGGATGTTGCGAGTGTGATGGAGGATGCCGGGGACGTCGGAGGCGAGGAAGAACTCGCCGTCGCCGAGCCCGATAACGGCGGGCGGGCCCATGCGGGCGGCGACGAGCTTGTTGGGCTCGTGGGCGGAGAGAACACCGATAGCGAAAGCCCCTGTGAGACGCTTAACAGCACGGCGAACGGCTTCTTCAAGCGGAATGGTCGGCCGCAGCGAGTTGATGACAGCTTCAGAGGTGTTGACGTCGGCGGTGCGGGTGCCGGGCGCGGGGGCCGGGGAGCCAGCCAGCTCGAGCTCATCCTGAATCACATGGGCGATGATCTCGGTGTCGGTCTCGGAGACGAACGTATGACCCTTGGCGCTGAGGGCTTGCTTCAGCGCTAGATAGTTCTCGACGATACCGTTATGCACGACGACCAGCGTCCCGGTGCCGTCGCGGTGCGGATGCGCGTTCTCTTCAGTTGGCCGGCCGTGGGTCGCCCAGCGAGTGTGGCCGATGCCGAAGCTGCCCTCGATGGGGGACTTGGCAATGACCAATTCAAGGTTGCGGAGCTTGCCGGGCGCGCGGCGGAGGGCGAGGCCTTCAGGGCCTCCGGCGACGGCAATGCCGGCGGAGTCGTAGCCGCGGTACTCGAGGCGGCGTAGACCTTCGATGATGATGGGGACGGGCGAGTTAGGACCGATGTAACCGACGATTCCGCACATGAGAGACAGTGTAGATGGTCGGGCGATATTCCCGGCTCATAAAGCTGATTCGGCTATTCGTCGTCGGGATGCCGCTGTGCATCTGATCGTGCGAGTTCTTCAAGCAGATCGGGATCCTGAATGGGCGAGGAGATCTTGTACTCGCCCGAAGCCCATTTACCGAGATCGAGGATGCGGCAGCGATCGGAGCAGAACGGAAAATCCGCGTCGGTCGCGAGGACGACTTTGCGGCAGGTGGGACAGAAGAGGGCTTTGGGTGTAGTCATGTCCATATAGGTTGAATCTTCAAACGCGAGTAGACCTCGTTCTTCTATCAAGCTCTGTAGATGCGATCCGACAACTTCAGGTATCTCGAATTCCCAATCAGTCGTTCCTTGTTCGCTATTCGTTCCTTGTTCGCTATTCCAGGATGCGTGCGATCACGTCGTAGTCATGGGATTCGGTGATCTCGGCGCGGTAGAAGGTTCCGGGGACCAGGGTTTCGTGGGGGCCGAAGTCGTTGATGAAGACCTTGCCATCGATCTCGGGGGCGTGAAGCGGGGTGCGGCCCTCCCAGAGGAGCTCAGTCTCTTCCGACTCGCCCTCGACGAGGAGATCGATCTCGCGGCCCACCCAGGCAGCCTTGGACTTCATGCTGATCTTCTGCTGCAGCCGCATAAGCTTGCGGCGGCGTGCCTGAATAGTGCGCTGCGCGAGCTTCGTGGAGGCGTCGAGCTCGAAGGCCTTCGCGCCGTCTTCGTCCGAGTAGGTGAAGACGCCAAGCCAGTCGATCTTGGCGGCGCGCACGAAGGTGCAGAGCTCCTCAAAGTCGGTTTCGGTCTCACCCGGAAAACCGACGATAAAGCTGGTCCGGATAACGATGCCCGGGACGATCCTGCGGGCCTTCTCGATTAGTTGGAGAAAGAGCGCTGCGTTGCCGCCGCGCTTCATCGTCTTGAGGACGCTGGCGCTGGCGTGCTGAAGCGGCACATCAAGATACTTGGCAATGGTCGCGTGCTTCGCCATGGTCTCGAGCAGGCGGGTGGTGACCTTGTTGGGATAGGTGTAGAGGAAGCGGAGCCAGCGCAGGCCGGGAAGCACAGCGAGTGCGTCGAGGAGTTGCGCCAGACCCTCTTTCAGGCCAAGATCTTCGCCGTAGCAAGTAGTATCCTGGCCGATGAGGGTGATCTCGCGGACGCCCTGCGCGATGAGGTTCTGGGCCTCGGCGATGATCGAGCCCATGCGGCGCGACCGGAATTTGCCGCGCAACTGCGGGATGATGCAGAAGCTGCAAGGGTGATCGCAGCCCTCGGCAATCTTGATATAGGCGGAGGCGCGGGGGGTCGTCAGGATGCGCGGAGTAGCGTCGTTGTAGAGGTATTCGGGAAGGGCGGCGGTGGCACCATCCCAGGATTCGCGGGAGAAGCGGCCCTGTTGCAGGCGGAGGTCGCCCTCGGGACGGCTTGCGAGCTTCGAGCCTGAGTGATCTGCGACAGAATCCAGATGACTCAACGAACGGCTCGTGTTCCCGGGATCGATGCCCCGTTCAATGTGGTCGCCGGAATGATTCAGCGGCTCGTCGCCATGCGTGGTGCCGGTCTCGACGAGCGATTGGACGATGCGGAGCTGCGGGGCAATTTCGCGTCCGTGCTCGGGATCAGCAAGCGGACGGGAATGCTGGCTGACTGCGCTGGCGGCACGGCTGACGAGCTCCCGAGAGACGAGCGGATCGTTGACAAGTAGATCATCCTGGATGGCGAGATCGTGCTGCAGGTGCGCGTCAACGCTCGGCTGGTCGACGTCTTGCGGGAGTATCTGGAAGGGCGAGTTGCTGGCGTGCCCGCTCGGCGTGAGACCTGCAGCGCTCAAGATGGCTTCGAGTTCGCCGGTACCGACGACCGCGTCGACTTCAGGGATGTTCCTGCGGATCTCATCGCGGTAGCGCTCGACAAGGCAACCGGCAACGATAATGCGCTGAGCTTTTCCTCCGGCTGCGCCGCCGACCTTATGCTGGACCATCTCGAGGATGGTGTTGACGGACTCCTGCTTGGCCGAATCGATGAAGCTGCAGGTGTTGATGACGATGATCTCGGCATCCTCAGCCCGGGGCGTCAGCTCGGCACCGTTATGGTGAAGCAGCCCCATCATCACTTCGGAGTCGACGAGGTTCTTAGGGCAGCCGAGCGAGACGAAGCCAACCTTGGGCCGCCTTTGCATGATAAGTGGAAGTTCGAGGATGGCTGGGGAGGACACTCTCTTCAGTTTATCAATTTATTAGGATGACGAGGCTTCTAGTGTCTTCTCAGGCGCCGCCGCGTTCGAGTTCTCTTGTTTTGAGGACGATGAGGTACTCGTAGAACGACTGGAGCGTGGCATAGGTGAGGCCGGCGTAGCCGTCGAGGATGGCCCGGCGCAGAACCATCATATAGAGCCACTTCAGGATGGGACGACCAGGCAGGCGGTAAAAGATCGCCTTCTGGTGCAGGCGGCGGGTGTGGAAGTCGGGATCGCGCAGAGCGGTGTGGAGCGATGGGTTTCGCAGGCCCTGCTGGCGATGGATCAGCTCGGCTTCCATGGTGCTGTAGAGGTTGTGCTTTGCGATCCAGGGGGCGATGCCCTTCGCGAAGGGGAAGTGGTCGAGCGGATACGATAGGTCAGCGATGGAGCCTTCGACCTCGATCACTTCATTGATCGCGCGAGTGTAGCGGCTGCGTTCCGGGCGGATGAGGCGAATGTAGAAGGGCGAGATCTGGGCGTGACGCAGCCAGGTACCGAAGAGGAAGTCGCGGCGGCGAAGGCGGAAGCCGCTGGTCTGGATACCTGGGGTGAGTGTGGCGGAGAGAACGGCCTGCTGCATCTCGCGCGAGAGCTCGGGCGTGGGGCGTTCGTCGGCGTCGAGGATCAGGACCCAGGGATGCCGGAACGCAAGCTGAAGGGAAGCATTGCGATGGGTGGCGTAGTCGTCGAATAGTCGCTGGTGGACATGCGCTCCGGCAGCCTGGGCGATGGTTACTGTGTCGTCGGTCGAGTGCGAATCGAAGACGTGGATGTCGTCGGACCAGGCAACGGAGGCCAGGCAGCCGGGGAGGTCAAGCTGCTCGTTCTTCGTAAGGATGAGGATGGAGATCATCCTAACTCAAGCGGATAGGGGCGAATGGCCAGAACGGCGTTCAGGCCTCCGAAGGCAAGAGAGTTCGAGAGGGCGAGGCGCGGTCGGGACTCGCGGTTCGTGCCGAGGATCACGTCAATGTGGAGCGCGGGGTCGATCTCGGTGACGCCGGCATTGGCAGGGAGCAAGCCATCGTGGAGGGCAAGGATTGTGGCGAGCGCCTCGATGGCTCCGGTTGCACCGATGGAGTGGCCGGTGAGGGACTTTGTCGAACTGACCGGAACCTGCGGTGCGTGGGGACCGAAGACCTGGTGGATAGCGGCTGCTTCGACGGTGTCGTTGACCTGGGTTCCGGTGCCGTGAGCGTTGATGTAGCCGACGTCTTCCGGTGACGCGTCAGCATCTTCTAAGGCCCGGCGCATGGAGTTGGCGGCTCCTTCGGCCTTCGGCTGGGTGATGTGATGGGCGTCGGCGGACATCCCGAAGCCGACAATCTCGGCGTAAATGGTGGCGCTGCGGGCCTGGGCGCTCTCGAGCGTTTCAAGCGTAATATAGGCTGCGCCTTCACCCAGGGTCATACCGTCGCGGTCGGCCGAAAACGGGCGGCACTGCGTGGGCGAGACTACACGCATCGAGTCCCAGGCGCGGAGAAAGCCGAGGGTGAGCGGGGCCTCGTGGCCGCCGGCGATGGCGGCCGTTGCCATGCCGGCCCGAACCATCTGGAAGGCCAGGCCGATCGCGTGAGTTCCGGAGGAGCAGGCAGTCGAGACGTTGAGGGTCGGGCCGATGATGTTGTTCTCGGTGGCGATGTAACTGGCTCCGGCACTGGCCATGGTCCGAATCACAGTAAGGGGATGGACGCGGGCGTTCTGGTTGTAGAGGCGGCCGGTCTCGTGCTCCTCGGAGTTCCTGCCGCCAGTGGAGCAGCCGGTGAGGATGGCGATGCGCTCGGGGCTGTGCGCCTGCATGAAGCCGCTTTGTTCGACTGCCTGTCGCGCGGCCAGGATGGCGAACTGGGCGCTGCGGTCCGAGGCAACAATCTGGCCGGAGCTGAGGAAGGGAGTGGGGTCGAAATCTTTGACCTCAGCGTACCGAGTGAAGCGGAGATTGGGGTTGAGCGGATCGCCCGATGGCGCTTCGGGAAAGGCACGAAGCGGACCGATGCCGCTGATGCCGTTGAACAGCGAAGAGCGAAATTGATCGATAGTGGAACCGATGGGCGTGATGCAGCCGAGGCCGGTGACGACGACGCGGTTCACTGGCTTTCCTCCGCCAAGCTCGTGGCGATGGACTTCTCACGCAAGCGGATGACGCCATTTACCATATCGCGCACCGTGCGCAGGCTGTTCATGGATTCGTCCGGAATCTTGATGTTGAAGACGTCCTCGACCTCGAAAGACACGTTGATCTTGTCGAGCGAGTCGAGGCCAAGCGCGTCGAAGTTGCTGTCGAGCGTAACTCCTTCAAGAGGTGGTGTCTTGGCTTTGGAAACGATGGCAATGCAGCGGTCGGCGATCTCGTCCATGGTCCTACTCACTGTATCTCGTTTTGCGGGTGTGCTGCCGCGGCGGGAACTCTGCCCGCGATCCGAATCGGGCGAGAAAATAATTTGTCACAGTAGCCACGAGCGGCGCTGCGACCGCTCCATGAGGTGGAAGTGAGCCGTGCCATCGCCTGAAACAAGTTTTTTCGAAAGGTCCTAAAGTATTCATAAATAACCACTTAGGTCCAAACCTGGACCAGCATAAATCCAGACTCAATGCATGAAAAAACCCGGCGTCCGCCGGGTTTCCTATATGCCAATTATAACGTGGGTGTCAATAGTTCGGGGTAGATCCGGGGTTGAACTACCACTGAAGCAGCACCAGCTCCGAACAGAAGCCGGGTCCCATGGCGGCAAGAATGCTGTAGCTGCCGGGTTTGCCGGGAGTCTCCTTCAGATAGCTTTCAAGTACGGCGAGGACTGAGGCGGCGGAGAGATTGCCGACCTCGCTGAGGCTCTTCCACGAGGGGGCGAGCGCGTGCCTGGGGAGATCGAGCGAGGTCTCCATGGCTTCGAGCACCTTGGGACCGCCACTATGAAAGATGTAGGTAGAGATGTCGCTCGACGCAAGGCCGTTTTCTTTTAAGAAGCATTCGACGTTGCCGCGAAGGTTCTCATTGACGACCCTAGGGACATCGGGGGAGAGGACGATAGTGAAGCCGGTGTCGCCGATGTCCCAGCCCATGACATGCTCGGTGTGGCGATAGAAGGTGGAGCAGGTTGCCAGAATGCGCGGGCCGTGGTGCTGCTTCGCGAGCGCGGTGTCTGCACCGGCGATAACGACGGCGGCGGCGCCGTCGCCGAAGAGGCCGCAGGAGATGAGATTGGCGATGGACTGGTCGTCATCCTGCCAGGTGAGCGAGCAGAGCTCGACCGAGAGCAGCAGCGCGATCTGGTCGGGGAAGGCGCGGACGTAATCGGCGGCGCGTGCGATGCCGGCGGCTCCAGCGACGCAGCCGAGGCCGAAGATGGGAGTTCGTTTGACGTTTGTCGGGAACGGCATGAGGTTGATGAGGCGGGCTTCGAGCGTCGGGCTGGCGATGCCGGTGACGGAGGCGGAGAAGATGGCCGAGATGTCGGCCGGGGTGAGGCCGAGCGGATCGAGCGCGCGCGTGACGCACTGCTGGGCGAGTTCGACGGCGGCGGCGATCCAGGCATCGTTCGTCTGCTTGAAGCCGTGGAGGGTGGGGTACATTTCGAGCGGGAAGACAAGGTGGCGGAAGTCGACGCCGCAGTTGGCATGAAGCCGGCTGAGCAGACGTGGCTCGCTAAGTCTCCCCTCCCAGCGTTGCTGGAGAGCTTCTGTGATGACTGATTGCGGGTAGCGGTGCGGGGGATAGGCGGTGCCGACGGAGGAGATTTGCATTACGGAAGGAGTTCCTCTTGGTATTCAACAGGGTTAGACAGATGAGTGGAGCCTGAGATACGTGGAGCTTGCTGGAACTACTGCGGGATCCTCGCGATCTCCCGCTGGTAGAGAGTATTGCGCGGATACTCCTTCGAGAGCGCCACCAGAATGTTCCTGGCGTCCTGTGGATGATGGTCTCGGAGATCGGCAACGGCGAGCATCATCCGGGCGAACGGCGCCAGATAGTGGCCCTTCGAAGCGGTGATACGCAGCAGGCGGATACCCTCCGCCTTGTCGGTTCCCGCGCCGGTGATTCCAAGGAAGAAGCGGACGGGCGCCGGCTTGAGGCTCAACATGTAGTTCTCCACGCCGGACGCAAGATAGGCGTCGTACATGGAGGGGTCAGCGGCGAGCACCTGTTTCGAATACGCGCTGGCCTGCTTCGAGAGATTCAGGGCGGCGAGGTCCCGCTTCTCAACCAAAAGGGCGTAGTCGGAGCGCATGCCACTGATAAGGGTCTTGACGTAGAGCGCATTGGCGTCCTGCGGGTTGCGCTTCAAGGCGGCGTCGGCGAGAAGACCTGCCTGACTGGTACGGTCGTCGAAGGCCTTCCGGACGGCGGGATCGGGGGTCAGCCTGCTGCGGTTATCAAAGCGGCTCTGGTTGGCGAAGAGTTCGACGTCTATGATGTGCAGCCGGTCGAACTCACCGAAGAGGAAGGCGGCAGCGTCGGATACGACCGGCAGCGGATCCTCAGGATGCTCCGCGGCATAGTGCTGGAAGACGGTGTGAGCGCGGGTGAAGTCGAGGTTGTACAGATCGCGGTAGCCCTGATCGATGGCGGTGGGATAGTTTTGCCGGGCAAAGGCAGCAGGAGCACAGAGAGCGAGCCAAACAGCGAGGTGCGCCGAGAGGCACCAGTATATCGAGCGAGTTACCTTCATCCGGTCAGTCCGTCCCATTGTTTTGCGTATTGCTTCGTTTGATGCCGGCTCGATGCTGCTGGGAACCACTCGATGGAGCGCAGAGTGTTCAGAGACGGCCGGCGCGCGGGCGGCTATCCTAATACAGACGAATGGAGCTCTGAAATGCGCCACAAGCTACGACTTATTTTAGTGATTCCGGCGGTTCTGCTGGTGCTGTGCCTGGTGGGGATCTTCCTTACCCGTGGAGTGATGGCGAATCTTCAGTTCCTGACGAGCCGGGGCAGGGATGGGAGCGGATACATTGTCGACCAGCGGCCGCTACAGACAGCCCAGGCGCTCTTTCCACTTGCCGTCTCTGCGGAGGAACAGGCCCATGCACACGAGGCGATCCGGATTGGGGATCATGAAGTTGACCAGGCCTTCGCGATGGCGCTTCGCCAGGCGAATGCGGAGAACCGGACACTGACCGGCAAGGCGGTGGCGGTCGCGGAGAAGATAACGGCGCTGCAGCAGACCGTCAAGGAGGATCAGGCTGCGGTGGCCAGTCTCGCAGCGAGCGCGAAGAGCCGAAATCCAGGCCCCAGCGACGATGATCTCGATGTTGCGAAGACTCAGCTTGCGCTCGATGGCGATGAACTGATGGACGCGCAGAATAATCTCGCTCTCGTCAGCGGCGATCAACGAGGAAAGATCCAGGAGGAGCTTGCCACGCATGAAGCGGGGATGAAGAAGTTTGACGACCACACGGAGGGCGGGCAGACTGCCGTGATCTCCTCGCAACGTTATAGCACGCTGAGTGGACGCCTGACGGCGTGGTTCAATCAGCGCAACCGCATGAGCCAGATTGAGCAGGCAAAGCTCCAGGCCGATCAGGATGCGGTGTCGCTCACGGCCGAGTATCGCAGGCTGCAGCAGAAAGCGGCGACGCTGACGGGAACCGAGAAGGCGGCTCGCCCGGAGGTTGGTGGAACGGCACAGGGGCTGGCGACTCAGGGGCTTGCTGAGGGACAACGCCAGATACCAGCCCAGAGATCGTCACAGGCAGGGCTGCGGCCGCCGGCACTGTCTGCGGCCGAGCCTGTTGTCAAACCGATGACCGGAGCGGCAGTCACTCCTGCTTTGACTCCGGCTCTGACCCCGACTTCGAGGACGGACAGACTGGTGCTGCTTCGCCGGCTGGAAGCGCAGCGGAATATCCTCGGCATCCTGATGGATCGGATCGACGGCCAGAAGGAGCTCTCGGAGAACTATGCGGCATGGCTCGCGCAGGTGCGACTGCAGCACCGAATCATTGTGCACCTGATGTTGCAGTCGTTTGCCTGGATCGCGTTCATCGTACTCGGCGCTGTATTTCTGGCGTGGATAGTAGCGGTCCTCATCGAGCGGCGGATCACGCGTCGAGCGACGGCTGATGCGCGCAGCATGCATACGCTCCAGACGGTGCTGCAGTTGATTGTCCAGTTCGTTGCATTGTTGCTGATCCTGCTGGTGATCTTCGGTCCGCCTAGCCAGGTTCCCACGATTCTCGGATTGGCGACCGCCGGGCTTACGGTAGTCTTCCAAGACTTCATTCTGGCATTCTTCGGCTGGTTCGTGCTGATGGGAAAGAACGGCATTCGCGTTGGCGACTGGGTGGAGATCAATGGCATTGGCGGCGAGGTTGTCGAGATCGGGCTCTTTCGGACGGCGCTGCTCGAGAGCGGCAACTGGACCGACAAAGGTCATCCGACGGGAAGGAGAACCACCTTCGTGAACAAGTTCGCGGTGTCGGGGCAGTACTTCAACTTTTCGACGATCGGGCAGTGGATGTGGGACGAGATCAAGGTAAACATCCCGACCTCCGAGGACAGCTACGACCTGATCGAACGCATTCACCAGGCGGTCTTAGCGGAGACGGCGAAGGATACAGCGCTGGCGCAGAGCGAATGGCAGCGGGCGACTCAGCAGCACGGCATGAGCCAGTTCTCGGCGACGCCTTCGGTCGACATGCGGCCGGCGCCGGCAGGAATCGATATCGTCGTACGCTATGTGACCCGCGCTGGCGACCGGTTCGAGATGCGCAACCGGCTCTATCAGGCGGTGATCGGGTTGATGCGGGAGCCCGCACCTGCATTGGCGGCGGCTGGAAAGTAAGCAATGGCGGTTCACGGATCTCATACGAACGTTTCGGGCTGCATTGCAGTTCTGTGACAATAGAGGTCTGTGAGCAACTATGCGGCGCAGAACACCTCTCCTACGGAGAAGACGCAAAGAGGACAATGCAGATACTGGTCATCAACAGCGGCTCGTCGTCGATCAAATTCTCCTTCTTCGATGCGGGTGAGCAGAATTCTCTCTCGATCTTCGAAGGCGAGGTAAGCGGGATTGGCGGACCGGAGGCGAAGCTCGCCTTTCGCGATGCGGAGGGCAACGATCTTACACACCAAGCTGAGGGACGTAAGGCGCGGATCGCGTCGACGGATCAGGCGATCGAGTTTGTCGCCCGCGCTGTAACCGGACCGGAGGTGCCGAAGATTGAAGCGATCGGATACCGGGTGGTGCATCCCGGAGCGAAGCTGCGCGGTCATCAACGCATCACGGAGCAGGTCCTCAAGGATTTGCGCGAGGCGGCGGAGTTTGCGCCGTTGCACGATCCCGCCGTCGTAAAGATCATCGAAGCCATGCAGAAGCGGTTCCCTCAAGCGGAGCAATACGCGTGCTTCGATACGGTCTTCCATGAGACGATGCCCGCTGAGGCGACGACCTATCCCCTGCCCGCGGAGTATGCAAAGAAGGGCGTCCGGCGGTATGGCTTTCATGGCTTGTCGTGCGAATCGGTCGTGGTGCAGCTGCGGGAGGCGGGTATTGCGATGCCGCATCGCATGGTGATCGCCCACCTGGGCGGCGGGTGCAGCGTAACGGCACTGCTTGACGGCATGTCGATCGACACGTCGATGGGACTGACGCCTACGGGCGGTGTCGTGATGGCGACACGGCCGGGAGATCTGGATCCGGGGCTGATGCTCTATCTGGTGCGGCAGAGCGGCGGAGATACGGACCACGTAGAGAAGATGGTGAATCATACGTCCGGGCTGGCGGCGTCCTCTGATGTTTCGGGCGACATGCGCGAGGTGCGAAGTGCGGCAGCGAAGCGTGATGAACGTGCGGTCCTGGCATTGAAGATCTTTACCCGCAGCGTGACGAAGGCCATTGGGAGCTATATGGGTCTGATGGGCGGCCTGGACGCAATTGTGTTTTCGGGTGGGATCGGGGAGCATGACGCCCTGTCGAGGGCGGAGATTCTGGTGGGGCTGGGGCCGCTGGGCATTGTGCTGGATGCGGACCGCAATACGAAACCGGGAGATGGATTGCAATTGGTGAGCGCGACGAGTTCTCCGACCGCGATCTACGTGGTTCCGGCGGAAGAGGATCTGATGATTGCGCGGCATGTTGCACGATTGTCGCAAGCTGCGCGATAGCGGTACAACGTTTCAGGTAACGAGTGATAGAAGGAGTTCCGAATGAGTGCACCCGAGACAGCCAAGACTGCGACCTTGACAAGCGATGAATTGCGCCGGATGAACGCCTACTGGCGGGCCTGCAACTACCTTTCGGCCGGCATGTTGTACCTGCGGGCGAATCCGCTGCTGCGCGAGCCGCTGAAGCCTGAGCACATCAAGAACCGGCTGCTGGGTCACTGGGGCACGGACCCCGGCCAGAGTTTTACCTGGGTCCATCTGAATCGTCTGATCAAGAAGTACGACCTCGACATGATCTATGTCTCCGGGCCCGGTCATGGGGCGCCGGCTACCTTGTCCAACAGCTATCTCGAAGGCGTGTACTCGGAGGTCTATCCGGACAAGAGCAGGGATGAAGAGGGGATGCAGAAGTTTTTCAAGCAGTTCTCGTTTCCGGGCGGGATCGGCAGTCATTGCACGCCCGAGACTCCGGGGTCGATCCACGAAGGCGGCGAGCTGGGGTACAGCCTGTCGCATGGATTCGGCGCTGCATTCGACAATCCTGACCTGATCGTGACGGTGGTGGTAGGCGATGGTGAGGCAGAGACCGGACCGCTGGCGACGAGCTGGCACGCGAACAAGTTCCTCAACCCGATCCATGATGGGGCGGTGCTGCCGGTGCTGCACCTGAACGGCTACAAGATCGCAAATCCGACGATCCTGGCGCGCATTACGCCGGAGGAGTTGGACGATCTGTTCAAGGGCTATGGATGGAAGCCGTACGTCGTCGAAGGGGATGATCCGGCGCTGATGCACGAGCAGATGGCCACGGTGATGGAGCAATGCATTCTCGAGATTCGGGCGATCCAGAAGCATGCGCGCGAGACGGGAACCTGCGAGCGGCCGAGGTGGCCGATGGTGATCCTGCGCTCGCCGAAGGGGTGGACGGGACCGAAGAAGGTGGATGGCCATGTTGTGGAAGGGTTCTGGCGGGCGCACCAGATTCCGATTCTTGATGTGCAAGGGAATCCGAAGCACCTCGCCGAGGTCGAGGCCTGGCTGCGGAGCTACAAGCCGGAGGAGCTCTTCGATGAGAAGGGGACGTTCCGGGCCGAGTTGCAGGAGCTCGCCCCCAAGGGGACGCGGCGCATCACCGCCAATCCGCACGCGAATGGTGGGCTGCTGCGGAAGCCGCTCGACCTGCCGGACTTTCGCGCGTACGCCGTTCCAGTCGAGAAGCCGGGGCAGATCGAGGTCTCGCCGACCGATGTGCTGGCGCACTTTTTGCGCGACGTGATGCGGAAGAACATGACGAACTTCCGGGTCTTCGGGCCGGACGAGACGGCGTCGAACAAGCTGCAGGTGATCTACGAGGCAAGCAAGAAGACGTGGATGGCGAGGGAGCTGCCGGTCGATCTAGATGGCTCTGAGCTATCGACCGACGGCCGCGTAATGGAGATGCTGAGCGAGCACACGCTCGAAGGCTGGTTTGAGGGATACGTGCTGACCGGGCGGCATGGCTTCTTCTCGTCCTACGAGGCGTTTGTGCACATCATCGATTCGATGTTCAACCAGCATGCGAAGTGGCTGGAGAAGTCGAAGCTCGAGCTGCGCTGGCGGGCGCCGATCTCGTCGATTAACCTGCTGATAACATCGCTCGTCTGGCGGCAGGACCATAACGGGTTTACCCACCAGGATCCCGGGTTTCTCGACGTGGTGACCAACAAGAGTCCGGAGGTCACGCGAATCTATCTTCCACCAGATGCGAACTGTCTCCTGAGTGTGGGCGATCACTGTCTGCGCAGCGAGAACTACGTCAACGTGATCGTCGCGGACAAGGCCGCGCATCTGCAGTATCTGGATATGGAAGCGGCGGTAAAGCACTGCACGAAGGGGATCGGGATCTGGGGATTTGCCAGCACCGACGACGGCGTGGAGCCGGATGTGGTGATGGCCTGCGCGGGCGACATTCCCACATCGGAGTCGCTCGCTGCCGTGGCCATTCTGCGGGAGCATTTTCCGGATCTGAAGATCCGCTTTATCAATGTGGTTGACCTGTTCCGGCTGATGCCGGAGAGCGAGCATCCGCATGGCCTATCGGAACGAGAGTTCGACAGTCTGTTCACGAAGAACAAGCCGGTCATCTTCAACTTTCATGCGTATGCTTCGCTCATTCACAAGCTGACGTATCGCAGAACGAACCACGAGAATTTTCATGTGCGCGGTTACAAAGAAAAGGGCAATATCAACACGCCGCTGGAGCTTGCGATTTTGAACCAGGTGGATCGGTTCAACCTGGCCATCGATGTGATCGACCGCGTGCCTTCGCTGCAGATGAAAGGTGCGCACACGAAGGAGTGGTTGAAGGAGCAGATCATCGAGACGATCAACTATGCGCATGAGAACGGGATCGACGATCCTGAGATTCGTGATTGGAAGTGGCCCCTGTAGGTTTTCAGATGAAGTTCAGAGTGGTTGGCGCAGGGACTGCGAGCGCAATTGCAAACGCAGGTCCTTCGGCTTCGCTCAGGATGACAGAGTTGTGAAATGAAGCTGGAGGAGAACTAGCAACAGCCGGTGCAAACGCAGGTCCTTCGGCTTCGCCGCGCTCCGCTCAGGATGACAATTTTGAAATGTGTACTCGGTGGTGGACTCAGGGTGCAGGATGGTGGACTGGGGTGAGGAGATGCACATCCAGCCATGCCTGATTGGCCCAGAGGCGCTCACCGTCGTACCGGCTGGCGAAGATGGTAATCGCTTGAAGGAGTGTTTCATCCAACTGTGAGACGTACCTGGAGATGAGCCTGCGCTTTGTTGCGGCAGCGTTGGGAACGACGCACAGGACAGGCGAGAGTTCCTCGTATCCCTGTGTAGCCGGGTCGACATGGAACGCGCGAAGATCGACGGTGACGCCGGCATGGGTGGAGTCCGGGAGATCTTCATAGAAGGCGCACGGAAGGCTTGGGGAGCCGGGCAGTCCAGCGTCGCGGACGGTGCGGTGATCGACGTGATTCCCGAGAGCGAGGGGAAGAACGAGCGCATCGACGCCGCCTTCTTCGCGCAGGCGGCCGAGGGCCTTGCGGATCTTCTCCAAGGCGGGATCGTCGGGGTTGACGGCCCGCTCGGACACGTCCGCTTCCGTGCAGTGCAGGCGAACGGGCGCATCCTTCAGGTTCAGATCGATCATGGACAGCTTGTTCGTCTTTGCAGGGAAGAGCTGGCGCAGAAAGGCTTCGTCCTCCTTCTTGCGCATTGCGGAGACGTAGGAGAGACGGTCGTTTGGATGAGTGAATGCGGCGTCGGAGAAAGGCGCCTCGAGGCTGCGGCTGAAGCAATTGAGGATGGTGATGACGTGACCCGCCTTGAGCCATGCAGAGAGGCACAACGCGAGCGCGAATGCAGCATCACCGCGGTGCGGCGAGAGTACGAGAATCTTCAACGGCGAGGCTCCTCAGCAGGACTTAGCAGGACCATGAGCAGGACGCGCCCGGTCAGACGACCGGAACGATGACGCGGCCTTTCTTCACAGGGTAGACTATGCGCTTGCATCGGGGAACCATACTCTGCTTCGGGAGGCACGTTCTGCATTTGGCTGAGAGAGTAGCGCGTAGTAAGGCGGGGCGCAGTGAAAATAAGGGGTCACCATGAAAGCTACCCAGCAAATACGCAGGCTCACGTCATCGCAGCGCCATGCATTCACCGCCTGCTTCCTCGGCTGGTCGCTGGATGCGTTCGACTACTTCATCCTGGTCTTTTGCGTGAGCGCCATTGCCAAGGACTTTCATGCCGAGGTCACGCAGGTAGCCGAAGCGCTGTTCCTTACGCTGGCGATGCGGCCGGTGGGTGCGTTTCTCTTTGGGCGGATGGCGGACAGGTACGGCCGCCGGCCTACGCTGATGGTGAATATTCTCTGCTACTCCGTGTTTGAACTGGCGTCGGCGTTTGCGCCCTCGTTGAAGATGCTGCTGGTCTTCCGGGCGCTGTTCGGGGTTGCGATGGGCGGCGAATGGGGCGTGGGCGCGGCACTGGTGTTTGAGTCGCTGCCGGCGGAGGGCCGCGGCTTCTTCTCCGGGCTGCTGCAAGAAGGATATGTCGTTGGGAACCTGATCGCTGGAGTTGTGTATGCGCTGGTCTTCCCCTACGTCGGGTGGCGCGGCATGTTCGTGATCGGCGCTGTACCGGCGGGGCTGGTGCTGTACATCCGGTCGAAGGTGGAGGAATCGCCGGCGTGGCTGGAGAGTAAGAGACTTCAAGGGATGCCGCCGGCGTTCGCGAAACTCGAGCCGAAACCATCCCTGCGCGCGAACCTGATCTCGTATGCGCCCACGTTCCTGTTTCTGGTTATGCTGATGACGGCGTTCACCTCGTTCAGCCATGGGACGCAAGATCTCTATCCGACCTTCCTCGAGAAGAACCACGCCTTCGGACCGCGCGCTACCGGTCTGGTTACCAGCATTGGAAGTGTGGGCGCGCTTTTGGGCGGCATCTGCTTTGGCGCGTGGTCGGAGCGGCTGGGGAGGCGGAGGGCGATCGTGATCGCTTCCCTGCTGGCCATTCCGATGATCCCGCTCTGGGCATGGTCGCATACCGTCGTGCTGCTCTCGATCGGCGCCTTCCTGATGCAGTTCATGGTGCAGGGTGCCTGGGGAGTCGTTCCAGCGCACCTGAACGAACTGTCGCCGGGGCCGGTGCGGGGAACCTTTCCCGGCCTGGCCTACCAAATAGGGAACCTGCTTTCATCGCGTAACGGGGTACTCCAGGCGCGAATGGCGGCATCCCGCTTCAGTGGCAACTTCCGCGTGGTGCTGTCGATAACCGTGTTGCTGATTGCGCTGCTCGTCGCCGGGATTGCATTCGCCGGGCGAGAGGCCAAGGGAGCTGACCTCAAGGCGTGAAGCTCACAAACTTTCGGTGCTTAGAGCGGATCTACCGTTGCTGTACCCACGTCTACAAAGAACAGACAACTGCCAGACACCCGCAGGTCTTTCGACTCCGCAGATCACGATAGACCTGTGATCTGCTCTGCTCAGGATGATAGTTTACGAAGCACGCTAACCCGGGATTGCTCTAAAACTTGCAAGCCAGTCCTGCCGGACGAGCCCACTGCGCGTAGTTTCCCCACAAACAAAGACCTGTTTGTGGGGACCCCGATTCGCGCGGTCACTTCGTGACGTGTGATCGCTTTGCGTGGTGCTCCCGCTGGTCACAGGCGATCTTTGTTGCCGACCAGCGGGAGGCCCTCAGGAGTTTGTGTCGTCCCGATAAGGTATACGCGTCACGAAGTGACCGCCCCCGGGCAGGGCGTATGTCCGGTCTTCGCGGGGTTCAGACGCGCATCTCCCAGCCCTTCTGGTAGGTGCGCGCCCACATCTTCATGGCTTCGGGGTCGTTGGCGATATGGCCATCCTTGGTATCGAGCTTCAGCTCCCGGTTGACGAAGTAAGCAATGTTCGAGAGCTGCAGGATGGTCACGCTGACGTTCGCGACTTCGATGGGAGAGTGGAGCGGCTCGCCGTTGCGGATCGCGTTGATCAGGTTGCCGAAGTGGAGGTCGGTCATCGAGTCGCGGCTGAGTAGATCGGCCGAGGAGTTTTGTTTGCCGGTCGTGTACTCGTCGGTCTTCTTGCCGTGCCAGTCGTACACTTCGTAGCCCTCGCGATCGACCAGAACGGTGCCGGTCGTTCCGAGGACGGTGACACCGCGTTCGCGCCCGTACATCTTCATGCCATTGCAGCATCGGCCCTCCCAGTCGAGCATCTGGTCGGGATAGGTGAAGCTGGTGACCATGGTGTCGGGAAACTGCCAGTCATCCTTGTATTGATAACGGCCACCGGAGGCAGTGACGCGCTCGGGATAGTCGACGCCGAGCGCCCATCGGGCGACGTCGACCTCGTGCGTTCCGTTGTTGAGCGCTTCACCGGTGCCATAGCGCGTCAGCCAGTGCCAGTTGTAAGGCTGGATGTTGTCCTTGTACTCGCTTCGAGGTACCGGACCCTGCCAGAGATCCCAGTCGAGCGACGCCGGGACGGGCGCGGCTTTGCCAATTCCCATTGACTTGCGCGTATTCACGTACCAGGCCTTGGCGTAGTAAGCCCGGCCGATCAGGCCATCGTGAATCTGCTGAACGATCTTGATGGTGTGTGGGGACGAGCGCTGCTGATCGCCCACCTGCACCAGCTTGCCATACTTCTTTTGCGCCTCGATCAGAAGCTCGCCTTCCCGGGGGTTGTGACTGGAGGGCTTTTCGACGTAGACGTGCTTGCCTGCCTGTAACCCGCGTACGGCCATGGGCGCGTGCCAGTGGTCCGGGGTGGCGATGGTGATCGCGTCCACATCCTTGGATTCAAGCACCTTGCGGAAGTCGCCGTTGGTAGTTGGAGCGTAGCCCAGTTCCTTTTCAGCCTCAACCGAGAACTTGGCGAGAATCTTTGAATCCACATCGCAGATGTGCGAGACGTGCGCCGATTTGCTGTTTGCCTTCAACGCGGAGAGGTGTGCGAAGCCACGTCCGTTGAGGCCCATGATGGCGAAGTTCAGCCTGTCGTTCGAGCCGAGAATCTGCGCATAGCTCCTGGCGGTAGAACCGACCGCGGTTGCTGCTGCGCCTATTGCCAGACCATCCAGAAAGGTACGCCGAGAGATCATCTTTCCTCCATGCCACTTGTTTGGAGCGCTCCCTGGAACGAGTTCGAGGGGCTTCAAGCAACATCGACACTATATGTCTTCCGAGAGGCACTTGCCTACTCTGCTGCTGTGAGCCATCGGAATCTCCCACGGAAGCGGCTTCGTTCCAACAGGGATGGACAGGGTGCGACGGCAGCTACGTCTTCTTTTTGCCGGACCCAGACTTGCTTACGGGTTTCCTGGCGATCGCGGGTGCTTGTTTAGCGGCTGGTTTCTTGGCGGCTGGTTTTTTTGCGGCTGCATCTTCACTGGCCGCTGTGGAACTGCTCACCAGGGCAGGCTGCTTGCCGCTGCTTAGAACGGTCGCGGGTTTTGGCTTGGCAGCGATTTTTTTACTTGATGGCGCAGAAGACGCGACAGTACCCCGCGATGCGAGGAGCGCCATCAGCATGTGAAGATCGTACCCGGCCTCATGTGCCGCAGCGAGCACGGGCTCGACGGAACGGACGGAACGATCGTCAGTATGCTTCACGGATGGTGACAGGCTGTCACCATCCGGCTGAGTTAGTTCTGGAAGCAGCAACCAGGAGACGAGTTCCTCGAAGAGCTCTTTGTTGAAGAACGTTCTACCCTCGAACTCTGTTATTCCGACGAGCCAGCGAATGTCTGGATCCTTCCAGAAACCGTCTGACGCGAGCAGCGATGCAAGCGTGTTGGCCGAACTCACGCGCAGGGGCAACAAAACACGCACGCGCGCGGCCGCACGCCATGCATTCTCCCCTTCGATACCGAGGGAGGAGAAGATCTCCGCGAGAGCGGGTCGAAGGTGCAGAGTATCGAACAGCTCTAAGATCTCAGACGCGTCGGCGGTGAGGGCGCGGAGAACGCTCCAGGCAAGAACCTGCGACCAAATCGTCAGCGAGACATTCTCCGGACTTCGAAGAGGCAGGATCAGGCAGGCATCCTTCGGCCATACGGCGCGGCCCTGTTGCTGGAGCGAAGGCAGATCGACTACCGCCTCGATCGATCTTCCGGTTTCATGCAAGGTTGATTCTGCATCATCTTCGCCCTGCTCGCCTATACGGGGCTTGAGGAGCTGGGTGGCGTGCAGGAAGATCTCCGCCTGGTGGAGAAACGAATTAAGACGCGGATCGGGTCGCGATACGGCGATCTCTGACGTGGCGGTAAGTTGTCGCTTCCTGGATGGCGTCGAGGGGGCGGCTGTTTTCGCCGCCGGCGTCGCCTTCTTCTCCAATGCGAGGTCGATGACGGCTTGCATGGCTCCGGCGCTGAGCAATTGCCGCAGCGCCTCGTGAACGGGCCTCACACGCAGCTTCGAGAGCGCCTCTTCCAGGTTATAGACGCCGGCACCGTTGAGCGCGTCGCACAATGTGTCCCATGGCTGCTCTGCCGTAGACCGAAGCTCGCGCCAGTTCTCGAGGACGACATACTGGTAGGCCCGCAGGTCGAGCGTGAGGCCGTGATGGTCGAGGTCTCGCGAGCGGCGCAGGTGCTCGAGACCGGTGGTGATGTCTTTATACGCAATCACGATCGCATCATCGGCCTGGAAGTGCAAAGCTTCGCTGAGACGCCGGGTGCGCAAGGAGCCTGAACTCTTATCCATCGAGTCGGCGGAGGTGTGAATGGTTCCCTGGGTGCCGCCATAGCGATTGTTGAAGAAGATGATGGCGCGCTCGTTGCCGAAGCGATTGGAGTAGACATAGACGTTTTCGTCGACCGTACCATCGCCAGTCCAGAAGTCATAGAGGAAGAAGTCGTCGCTGCCGGCGAACAGCTTCCGATTCTTGAGTAGCGGCGCAATCTCGCGCTGATGCCGGGCGACGAGGTCCTCGTTGGGATACTCTTCAAAGCGGGCGCGCTTATACTCCATGCCGTACTTTTCCGTAAATGCCTCGACCTGTCCGTGACCGAACATGGGCAGACCGGGTAACGTCGCGAGCAGCGTGCAGACACCGAAGTAGCGGTCGCCGGAGCCGAACTGGTCGATGGCCGTGCGCTCGTCGGGATTGCTCATGAAGTTCACGTAACGCTTGAGGATGTCGGGATCGAACTCAATCGTTTTCTTAAGATAGGAGCGATACTTTGCGTTCTCTTCATCGCGCAGCATGTTCATGAAGGCGCTGTTGTAGACGCGGTGCATGCCAAGCGTGCGGACGAAGTAGCCTTCGAGCAGCCAGAAGGCCTCGGCCAGCAGCAGCGTTCCGGGCACCTCGACGGCGACGCGATCGACCACTTCGCGCCAGAACTCGTTCGGCATTAAAGCGTCGAACTCCGCCTGGCTCATGCTGTCTTCGGCACGCGAGGGAATGGCGCCGCCAACGTCGGGAAGCGGAAACCAGAGGCGCTGGACGTGCTTCTTCGCGAGCGTCATGGCGGCATCGAAACGAATGATGGGGAAGAGCCGTGCAACGCTGAGAATCGTCTGTATGACCTGCTCGCGGACCTCGGCCTTCGAGTAGTTCAACTGCGCCGTATCGTTCCACGCGAAGGTCGTGCCGTCGTTGCCGTGGAAGACATACTCGGTGTCGCCGGTGCGCCGCTCGCGACGGCGGAAGACCACGGCTGCGTCGGTCTGGTCGAAGTAATGATCGTCGATCTTGATCTCGATGCGGCTGTCGTTCGAGAGATCCGGACCTTCGAAGCTGTAGACGGGAAAGGGGCTGTCCGGGCGCGACACGAACCACTCAGGATGCTCTATCACCCATGTGGAATCGATGCCCATGTGGTTCGGGACCATATCGCTGGCGAGCCGTATACCTGCTGCCGCACACCGGTCGCGGAGGTGGCGATAGGCCGGCTCGCCCCCGAGGTCCTCGGCGATGCGGTAGTCGGCGACTGAGTAAGCGGAGGCCACCGCATCGGCTTGTCCGCGCAGGCGCTTGATGGTCTGGGACGCCGTACTCCTCTCCCAGAGGCCGATCAGCCAAAGGCCATTCAGGCCGCGGTCGGCGAGCAGCAACAATTCTTCGTCCGGAATCTGATCGAGCCGGTGGATGTGGCGCTGGTACTTCTTCGAGAGCTGTTCCAGCCAGACATAGGTGCTCTTCGCGATCAGGACGACGGTGGGCATCCAGTCCTGATCGGGACTGAAGGCCTCATATTCGTTGACGACCGGCTGCTGCGACGATGCTTGTCCGGCGCGAACTCCATCCGCAAAGCCGATGAACTCATCGCCAACGAAGCCTTCAGTGCCCCATCCCGTCCTGCGCTCCCCGGGGCGAGCGGCGTCCGCCGCCGAAGGGGGATGAAAGCGCATCCAGATGGCGATGTCCTCTTCCTTGAGGATATCAATGGCCAGCAGAATGTGGCGAAGCTCATCGCCGAGATGCTCAACCCAGTTTTCGCGGATGTAGGCTAACTGCCCGGTGAGCGAATCAGGCGAAGCCAGCATCGGGGCGCGCAACGCATCGAGCAGCGTGCCGATCGCGGGCGAGAAGGCAGGCCGGGTCGTGAAGTAGTGATCCAGATGCGTGGTTACGGCTTTGTAGACTGCTTTGGGCTTGAGATCACGATCGTCAAAGAACTCCTTGAAGGGAGCAAAGGCCGGGTTGATGTTGGAGAGCCAGAGCAGGAGGAGCTCTTCAAAGGCCGCCTCGCGATTCGGCATACCCTCGGCCGATGCTACCAGCCACTGCCGGGCCGTCTGCTTGCCGCAATAGACGGCCACATTGGGAAACTGCTGGGTGAACGACTGAAGAAGACGTTGAACGTCAGCGTTGCTTGACTGCGCTTCAAACCATCGCAGCGCCTCGGATAGCATCTCAGGATCGACGGTCTCTCGAAAGCGCTTCACCATGGCATGGCTGAGCTCGTCGATAAGACCCATTGCGAACAGGCTGCCGGCGTGTACCGGGTCGCCCGGTGTCCCCTCTGTTTCGCGAATACCATTGATCCGGCTGGCAAGCTCCCGGCTGGCAGCGATATTCGCGAAGATGACGTTACCGGAGTAGTTGAACAGCAGCTCGCTTACCCCATACCGGTCGCGTACCTTACGCGCAATGTGAAATTCCATGCCTGAACGCCTCTATGTTCGCGTCTTCCTTCGTGCGAAGAACGCCAATGAATGCTTCCAGTGTACGGTGTACGCCCGTCTCAGATCGATCGGCACCTTCCGCTCCTGGCAGGTGGCAGTCGCCGTCCGCAACCGGTATGTCATTTGAAGCATTGCCCATGCGCAACGATGCATAGAAGGGACAGGGCTCAAAACTCGCAAGGCAGTCCTGCCGGACGGGCTCACTTCGCGTGACGCGGTCACTTCGTGACATGTGATCGCGTTGCGTGGTGCTCCCGCTGGTCGCAAAGAATGTTTGTGCCGACCAGCGGGAGGTCCCAAGGGGCTCATCCTGACACGACCGGTATACACGTCACGAAGTGACCGCCGCCCGCGCAGGGCGTACGTCCAGTTTTAGACAGGTTCTAAATTCTTATCCGGTCAGCGACGTCCCCATCGCAGGATGGGGAGCAGGCTCGAATAATCGTCCGTCCAGGGGTACAGGCCGGCGACTCGAGGAATCGTCTTCGTGTGGGATTCAATGGCGGGCGAATCCAGAAACGGTCGATTGTTCGTGACCAGGACCCACGTGGAAAAGTACTCGCCCAGGGCGTCGTTGGAGGAACTGTCGACCTCCTTCGCCGCCATTCCCGAGGCGAGCGCAAGCTGCGCGATCTCGGGTGCAAGGTCGAGATACTGATTGGAGACGTGGAAGGCCAGGATTCCGCCGGGCGCAAGATGCCTGCGATAGATCTGGATTGCTTCTGTGGTGAGCAGATGCAGCGGAATGGCATCGCCCGAGAACGCATCCACGGCGAGAATGTCGAAGTCCTGTGGAGCTTCGCGGGTAAGCGAACTGCGAGCATCACCCTCAGCGAAGGTGATCTGCGCTCCTGAATCGCGGAGATAGGTGAACAGGTTCCGGGCGATCGGGCGGACGAGCGGATTGATCTCGTAGAAGCGGAACTGGTCGCCCGGCCGGCCATACGCAGCCAATGTCCCGGCACCCAGGCCGACGATCCCGACACGGCGCGGCTTGCCGGGGCAGCATTGCTCGAGCGCCAGGCCGATACCCGAATCCTCGGCGTAATACGTCGTGGGCGTCTTGCTCATCCCGGGGGCGAAGCTCTGGGTGCCGTGCTGGATGGTGCCGTTCAACAACAGGCGGAGCGGATGTATTGCGGGTGGCGTGTCCATCTGTTTCACACGGAGCGCACCGTAGAAGTTTCGCACTTCGACCAGCGTCTCGCGGCCATAGACGATATGCAGCATGACGAGGAGCGCCATGAGAAGCACGCTTCCGGTCGACCAGAGGAGCCGCTGCGGCCAGCCGTCGTTCCAGGTGATGGTGAGAGCGAGGACCGCGGTGACGAAGAACGCGATGGCCAGATCATAGTTGGCAGCGAACAGCAACGGACTCGCGATGGCAACAAAGAAGGTTCCGACGACCCCGCCCGCAGCGAGCAACAGGTAAAAGAGCGTCGTCTCGGAGGGCCGACGCGGGCGTAGCGCATAGACCTCAGCATGACAGAAGAAGCAGGCCACGAAGACCTCAACCAGGAAAAAGAGAATGCCGATGCCGATCGGCAGCGTGACGTCGGTCTTCGAGAGAGCGTAGCCGAGGCTTGCCAGCATCACGACCAGGAAGCGGACGACAAGTCCACGGCGGTATATAGACGGAAGTTCGAAGGCGACGATAAAGGTCAGCAGGTAGATCGCGAGCGGCATCGTCCAGAGCAGTGGAATCGCGGCGATGTCCGAGGTGAGATGACTGGTGACGGCGCTTAGCTGAATCGCCGCAGCCATGGGCAGCAGAAACCAGAGCACCTTGCTGCGAAGCGGGGAGGGCGGACTATCCTCGACCGGGAGAGCAACGGGGATCGCAATTGGGATCGGGAGAGCAACTGGGATCGGAACAGAGCCCGAGTCGCTGGCCGGTACCGGCAGAGCGGCCGGGCTGAATCGCGTGGCAAGCACTGAGCCGAGCACGGCGTAGAGCATGAATCCAAACAGCCACGCCACTCGTTGATGCTGGAGCCTCAGATTTGCCTCGATGACCGTTGGATAGAGGACCAAGGCAAGCAGCGAGCCTGCATTCGAGAGCGCGAAGAGACGATAGGGGATCACCGTGCCTTCGCTGCGGGCCATCCATATCTGAAGAAGAGGGCTGGTGGAGCCGAGGAGAAGGAAGGGCAGACCGATGCTGAGCGTGAGCGCGGTGAAGATGGTGGTAATAGGGTGCGCTGCACCGTTGCTGAGATACATGCCGCTCAGATTCCTGCGAACGTGCGTCGTCATGGCGAGAACGATGGCGGCTATAAAGAGTGCAGCGACGTGGATCTGGCGCTGTCTCTTGACGGACGTTATCCGCGTTATCCAATGAGCGTAGAGATAGCCGAAGAGGAGCGCCAACTGGAAGAACACCAGGCAGGTGATCCAGACAGCGGAAGAGCCGCCGAGCGCCGGGAGGAGCTCTTTGGCTGCCATGGGCTCGACCAGGAAGAGGAGAAACGCCGAGAGAAAGACCGTGCCGCCATAGAGCCAGCGGGGCCAGCGGGATTTCGAGATCGAGTGGGACGCAGACATGAGGAAACTCAGAGATTTGCCTTGAGAGTGCGCTCTCATCTTGTCACATGCAAGCAGCCCGAGAGGCATTTCATACGCTTTCCTTACTCTTCGAAATCTCTCTACTTTGGAGGCGGGGGAGGCGGCTGCGGCTCGCCCTTGTTGGTGATGTCCTCGCCGTTGTAAATGATCTTGCTGGTGGCGCGGAACTGTTTGTAGTCGGTGTACTTGACGACATTGCGGATGTGCACATCCTGGCTCATGGCGCCTTGCTGGGCGGTGAAGTGCAGGTTGCCCTCAGCCTTGGTGTAGGTGGGAAACCAGTATTTGCCGTCGACCTGCTCGTAGTAAGTGGTGAAGGGCGGGGAGAGATCCTCATGACCCTTGCGCTTATCCTGGGGAACGGTGATGCCGTTGACGAGAACGATCTGGAGGTCCTGCTGGTCGACCCAGACTTTACCCTGAAAGTAGCGCTTCCCTTTCTCAAGCACCTTGGGCCCGGCCTGGAAGACATAGGTGTCGAGTTCGTCGACCTTCTGACGGCCGAGATAGGTGATGTCGTATTTGGGCAGGTCTTCCGTGGTGAGGACAAACGGAAGACGGTGCTCAATCTCCTCGAAGTCGGCTGGCGTCATGAGAACGCGCTCTAGGCTGTTCTGGGGAGCGAAGACGACGCGCTCCTCGCGACGGCCATCACGGCCGAACGTGATGTCGGTCACCTGCTGGTACTCGCCGTCGACCTTGTTAGTGTCTTCGACCAGCGTGTCCACCTTTACGGTCTGGCGAAAGGTGTAGTTCTGCCGAGCCTGGTTGAAGGCAGACTCGCGCGCGCCGAACTTCTCGACGATCTGCTGCGGTGTGATCCCGGTGGGCGGTGCCGGGTCGAGCGGACCAAAACCGGCCGGGTCTTGACCGTCCGCTGTGACCGAGGGAGCCGATGCCGCGTAGACCGTGGAGGCTGCGGCACTCACGACAGCACCGCAGATGCCGAGCGGAATGACAGGCAGCGCAAGAAGAGCAGCGGCGAAAGCGGAAAATGGCTTGATCGGGATCTTCAAAGAATACTCCTCATGTAAGCAGCACAGACTGTAGCAGCACGGACGCTCAAAGTGGTGACTATCCGGTGAGCTGGCGCGGATTCACTTGCTGCCTCTTTGAGGATAGACGCGCAGGTCTCCGTGGGGCTAGCTGGATGCTTCTATGACCCTTCGGACAGAATTAAAGCCTGCGCAGTCAACGAGTGATCACGCAACGAGTTTCGGAGAGCATGCCAGATGCGCTTAGGATGACAAAGGTGGGAAGGAGCCGCTCGTATGGCGTTTCAAAGGCCGAAGAAGCGGGAGCCTCTTGGCAAGGCCGCGTTGTTCGAGTATGCGGTGGCTGCGCTCGCCCGAAGGATGCGGACGGAACGCGACCTGCGCCGCCTGATGCGGCTTCGGGCTGAGGAGGGCGAGGCTGGAGAACTCGCGATGGAGGCTGTTGTGGTCCGGCTACGAGAGATGAACTACCTCTCCGATACACGCTTTGCGGCAGACTACACACGGCTTCGCAAGGAGAATGAAAAATTCGGCAGGCGGCGGGTCCAACAAGATCTGATGCAGAAGGGCGTTCCCAAAGACTTGATCACGACGACCTTAACGACCGCGTACGAGAGCGTGGACGAGACGGCACTGGCGCGGGCGTACATTGCACGCAAGCGGATCAAACAGCCGGAGGGTGCGAATGCTCAGAAAGAATCCGTCCGGACGATGAACCGGCTGATGCGGGCTGGATTTTCGTCGACGGCAATCTTCAAGGTGTTGCGAGAGTGGAAGGTCGCACAGGTGGATGAGATCGAGGCTGGATATGTGGAGGACGCCGCGGAAGAGGATCGAGGGGGAGAGTGACTTGGTGGACTTGCAAACAGCAACGGCTAACGCAAGTCCTTCTACTTCGTTCCGACTTCGCGCAAGATGACAGTTTTGTGGGTCGGTCAGAGAGATCGAGGGAAGAGGAAGCGAGGTTAAGGGCTGTACTCCCTCTTCCCTCTTCCCTGCATTTAGAAGTGATAGATCAAATCGCCTGCAAGGGTGAGCTGGCTCTTCTTCGTGGGAGCGCCGAGATACGGGCTGTCGTAGGCCGGGACATCGTAGGCGTGATCGAAGCGAAGCTCCGGACGAAAGGTGACGGTACTCCCAAGCCAGTAGTTGAGACCGACCAGGTGCTCGGAGTAGCGGGTCTTCGAGCCGGTGCGCTGGCCCTTGAGATCATTGACAAACTCATTGCGGATGGTAAGCGACGTGTGGTGATGGTTGAACTCATGCTCGATGTAGTTGACGATGGCGTAGTCGGGTGCGAAGCAGTGGGTTGCAAGCGGATTGCACTGCGCGCCGTTTGCGCCGGTGATGGGGGCTGGAGCCACGACGCTCGAGTAATTGGTCCCGGTGTTTGCGCCCTTGCCGTAGCTGATGCAGGGGGAGACTCCGAAGCATAGATTCGGCACATTGCGTTCGTACTGGTACCAGACCTCGGTGTCGGTATGCCACGTGGCATTGATCTTGTGGTAGTACGTCAGATAGTAGCCGGAGACGTTGTTATAGCTGTACTTCGCGGAGTTGAGGGAGTTGGCGCAGAAATAGAAGTTGTCGCCGCCGTTATGAAATTGATAGTCCGCGCAGAAGTTGCCCGTCAGCTTGGCACCGCTGGTCCAGGGAGCGGTCTCGCAGCCGGCGGAGATACCAGCCTGAACCGTCCACTTATTGCTGAGCTTGGTCGTGACGTTAACACCGTGCTGCGTGTAGCAGTCGTAGGTGTACAGGATGGAGTGCGAGTAGGTGTAGTTGTTTGGTGCGAGCTGGGCCTCGATATCCGGCAGCGAGATGTAGCGGCCGATGCGGACGTCGGTTCCTTTGCCAATCTTCGGCAGGTAAAGGTCGAAGTAATACATGACCGGATCGTAGCCATAGGTTTGGCCGCTGGCATAGGAGAGAAGCTGTTGCGAAAAGACACCTTTCGCGGTGGTGTAGCGATAGTCAAGACCATAGAGATTGGTAAAGCGGAATCCCCAGTCGATGTGGTCTGTCTGGACTGTGTTGGGCAGACGCTCGACGTAGAGCGCGGCCTGGTCGAGCTGAATCGAGTTCGGTATGACGTCGTAGGCCGTCTGGTTGTTGGCGTACTTGCCTTTATTCGAGGTGCTGGCGTTGCCACCAACATCGAACCAGCCGTAGATTTTGATGCGGCTCTTGTTCTCGTTAGCGGCCTGCATGAGCGGGTAGGTCTGGTAGTCGGGCGCGCCAATGACGACGGTTCCGCCGATGGGCCAATCTGCGGACGGAAAGGGGGGCGAGCTGAGCGGTGCCGGGAAACCGCGGCGTGCGGCCTCGGGGGCAGGTGCGGCGCCGTTCGAATCGACGGTCCAGTCATCGAGATACGCATGGCCAAGACGGGTGAGAAAGCCGCGGTGCGTGGCGGCAGTGGCGGATGGCTCCGGCAGAGGTTTGTCGGGCTTGGCCTGGTACCCGGGGTCCAGACTGTTGCTCAGGCTGTTGCTTGAGCTACTGTCGAGAAGCGTCGTGACGTCCGCGACGTTGATGTTCGCGGTAGCTGGCGATGTGTAGAAGAGGGACGTATTGTTCTCGGCGCCGGGCTCAGAACCGTCGGAACCGGGGATTGTCGCTGCACTGGCGGGCAGGGACGCGATGCACACGGCAGCCGCACAGAGCAGAGCTGCTGAAGCATGACGTACGAACGGGAGCGTGAACCGTGTCATGGAGTCTCTTTCGCGGGCCTGATTGGCCGCGCATGAATCCAACTCTAGGGATTTGGCGATAAAGACGGCGTATCGCTGGCGTAAAAAATTCATATCGACGGGGTAGATGGTGGCCCTTATGAGGCAGACGGTGGATGAGCATCTGGATCGGGTAGTAGCTGTGGACTGGTCGGGCCGCATCGACACGGCCGGGCAACGCAGACATATCTGGGCGGGCGTGTGGACAGCCTCCTCAGCAGGGGCCACGGTGACAGGCGACGCTCAAACTGGCGGGACGGTGACGCTCGAGGCGGGCCGGACACGGGAGGAGCTTATCGGCTGGCTCGTTGAACTAGCCAGCCAGACGCCGCGCATGGTGGTTGGCATCGATTGCTGTTTCAGCTATCCGGCGTGGTTTTTAGAAGAACATGATTGCCGGACGGTCTTCGAGTTCTGGCAGCATGTGGCCGACGGGCACGGCGAGCGATGGCTGGCGCGGGAGCGCGAGGGTGTCAGCAGGGACAATCGCTTCTGGGGCAAGCCGCACAAGCGGCCGGAGGAATTTTCAGGCGAGCGGCTGCACCGGATGATGCGGCAGACGGATATGGACAACAAGATCACACCGCGGCTGCTGATCGATGGCGTGGTGGCGGATGCCGAGCGCGCGGCGAAGATGTTCGGGATCACACCGAAGTCGCCGTTCCAGATCGGCGGCTCGGGGAGCGTAGGGACGGGATCGCTGCGGGCGATTCCCTTTCTGCTGCGGCTGCGAGAGGCGGGGTTCTGTGTGTGGCCGTTCGAATCGTCTGGCCTGGCAGAGACGGCACCGCGACCGTTGCTGGTGGAGATGTATACGCGGCTGCTGACGGGAGCCGTGGCGAAGAGCAACCCGGTGGCGCGGAAGGCGTATCTGGCAGCCCGTCGGAAGATAGAACCGGCGTATGCGCGGCTCTCGCGAGATGTGCTGCGGAAGGCGTTCGAGAGTGAAGATGCGTTCGATGCGCTGGTGTGCGCGATGGAGATGGTGCGGGACCGAAAGGAGTTTTTGGAGTTGAAGAGGACGGAGGATGCGGTGCTGCGGCTGGAGGGGATTACGTGGCGGCCTGGGGTGGCGGGGTGAGGTGGATTCAGGCAATCAAGAGAGAAAAGGATCGAGTTCTCCGGACGAGAGCTTGAAGGGATTGAGTACGATAATGCCATCGTAGTTATGGTTGTGCTGCATGTCTTCTGAGAAGAAGACCTTGCAACCAGCGCGGAGCGATGTCGCGAGAAGCATGGCATCCCAGGACTGGATTTGATGGCTTCGCTGGATCGCGATACCGGCGGGTAGATCTGTGGTGATGGTGCTACCACAGGGAAGATCGTGGCATTGCTGCGTATGAACCGCTCTGCATATTCTTCCGAGATGGTTCGCTGCTTGCGAATCGCGTTATAAGCTCTCCCAGCGCTTGAAGCAGGAGAACGGCGTCTTTGGCGCTGCAGCGCGGAGCAGATGGTTTGCCTGATTGTGTTTGTCGCCTGCGTTGGTATCGATTGCGTAGAAGAGGATGTTCGTGTCGAGAGTAAAGCGCTCACCGGCCATCGTGCATGTCATCCCGCGTGGGGGGAGTGCCTCCAAGCGGAAGGCCTTCTTGGAGGAGGATGTCCAACTCTTTCAGGGCCGTCTCGCGGTCGTAGATCTCGTCGCGTCCATTCCACACACCGCCCAGGTCAAGTCCTTTGTCCATGAGAGCGATCAGCTCCTGTAGCGCGGCTTCACGATCAGCGCCACGAAGAGGCTGCTCGGGGAAGGGGATGATCTGGGCGACGGGCTTGCCGGCGCGGAGGATGGTGAGGCTTTCGCCGGCTTCGGCCTCGGCTATCAGGGAGGCGAACTGTGCTTCTTCTTCATGAAGTTGAACCTGGCGCATGGTCGAAGCTCTCCTGCTCGATTGTGGGCTCTCGCCTTCACGAACTGCGCGGGTGAATGGCACGCTGGTAAACTTCTACTCTATGGTCAATCGTTCGGACAGCCAGATTCGGGAAGATTTTTTGCGGTTTTTCGAGGGCAAGGTATCGCCAACGACCGGTCAAGGGCATCGCCGGGTGCACTCGTCGTCGCTGGTGCCGACGAACGATCCGACGCTGCTGTTTACCAATGCGGGGATGAACCAGTTCAAGGACGTGTTTCTGGGCGCGGAGCAGCGGCCGTACACGCGCGCGGCGTCGAGCCAGAGGTGCGTGCGGGCCGGGGGCAAGCACAACGATCTCGAAAATGTGGGCTTTACGCGGCGGCACCACACGTTCTTCGAGATGCTGGGAAACTTCAGCTTCGGTGACTACTTCAAGCGCGAGGCGATTGCGTATGCGTGGGAGCTGCTGACTTCGCCCGAGTGGTTTGGGATTGACCCGGACAAACTGTATGTCACGATCTGGGATGGCCAGGGAATCAGTGGACTTGATCAGGGCCCTGATGAGGATGCGCGCAAGTATTGGCTTGAAGTAGGTGTCCCAGCTAGTCGCATTATTGAGATGTCCGCTAAAGACAACTTCTGGCAAATGGGGGAAACAGGACCCTGCGGACCTTGTTCTGAGATCTTTTACGATTTAGGGCTCTCCGCAGCTGAGACTCCGGGGATCGATTTGGCGTTTCCGCAGGATGAGCAGCGGTATGTCGAAATATGGAACTTGGTGTTCATGCAGTTCGAACGGTTTGCCGACGAACCGGTGAAAACTGAGCATGGCACCTTCCAAGCATCTGGGTTTTCACTACGGCCACTTAACAATCAATCCATCGATACGGGAATGGGATTGGAGCGGATCGCTGCGGTATTGCAGGGGGTACTGTCGAACTTTGAGACGGATCTGTTTCGGCCGCTGATCGAGCGGGCGGCGGAGTTGACGGGTTTGGCGCGCAAGGGCGCTGCTGTCGAGTGTGTTACGGGTCCGAACGATCCCGTGCCGCCCCCGATGACCGAAGCGGAGAGGGCCGCGGACGCCGCCGGCGCGAGTGACGAGGAACTGGTTGGAAATGCGTCGCTGCGCATCATTGCGGATCATGCGCGGGCGGCTACGTTTCTGATTGCGGATGGGGTGCTTCCGGCGAATGAGGGACGCGGGTATGTGCTGCGCAAGATTCTGCGGCGTGGCATTCGGCATGGGCGGCTACTAGGGCAGGAGAAGCCCTTTATGCACGAGATGGTGTTCGCGGTTCGGGATGAGATGGCGGTGGCTTATCCCGAGTTGAAGGAGGCGGCGGCGCGGGTGAGTAAGGTGGTGCTGGCGGAGGAGTTGCAGTTTGCGCGGGTGCTTGACCTCGGCCTGAAACGCCTTGAAAACTATCTGAACGAGGAACGAGATGCTTGGGTCGATGTTTTTGTTGGTTATGTAAACAATGCAGACACTATCTCTCAAAACAAGCTCTGGAACAGTTTGCGGTATGAAGATATCTCCGATGAAGAGGTTTTCAGCAAACATTTCGGGCATGTCATCGGATCGGTTCTCTATACCCGCTATCGTCAGATACTGACACAGGAACGGCTGTTTAATGGGACGAAGGCTTTCCAGTTATATGACACATTTGGGTTGCCATTAGATTTCATGGTGGACGCTGCACGGGACCGAAGCCTTTCGTTCGACATGAAGGGTTTCGAATCAGCGATGGCAAACCAACGTAAGCGGGCCCGGGCGAGTTGGAAGGGAGGGTCGCAGAAGTCGGCGGCGCCGGTGTATCGGGAGCTCCCAAAGACGGAGTTCGAGGGATACACGGTGCTGCGGCTAGATGGAGCGCGGGTGCTGGCGTTGGTGAAGGATGGCGTCGGGGTGCCGGAGTTGAAGGCCGGGGAGCAGGGCGAGGTGGTGCTCGATGCGACCAGCTTCTATGCGGATTCGGGCGGACAGGTGGGAGATACGGGGTGGCTGTACTCGGGCGATCATAACTCGGTAGTCGCTGAGGTGAGCGGCGCCACAAAGCCGGTGCAGGGGGTGTTTGCGCATCGGGTGACGGCGAACCGGACGATTGCTGCGGGGGACACCGTTGACACAGTTGTCGATGCGGAAAACCGGCACGCGACGGAGCGGAATCATACCGGGACGCACCTGCTCCATGCGGCGTTGCGCGAGGTGCTGGGCAAGCATGTGAAGCAGGCGGGATCGCTGGTCGATGCGACGCGATTGCGGTTTGACTTCTCGCACTTTGCTGGAGTCGCTAACGAGGAGTTGGCGGAGGTGGAGACGATCGTCAACCGGCAGGTGCTCGGGAACGCGAAGGTCGAGACGATGGTGGATGTGCCGATTGATGTGGCGGTGAACGAACTGGGGGCGATGGCGCTGTTCGGGGAGAAGTACGGCGAGCGGGTGCGGGTCGTCCAAATTGGCGGGCCAGGTGGGTTTTCGACGGAGCTATGCGGGGGGACCCATACGGGGGCGACTGGAGAGATCGGGCTGATCAAGATCGTTGGCGAGGGTTCGGTGTCATCTGGGGTACGTCGGGTCGAAGCGGTATCAGGGACAGGCGCGCTGGCGGAGTTCCGCCGTGACTTCGATGTGGCGCGTGTAGTGGGGCAGCTTGCCGGGTCTACGGATGGCTCGCCGGCGGATGCACTGCGGTCGCGGCTCTCCACGCAGGATGAGGAGATGAGACGGCTGCGGCGGGAGTTAGACCAGGCGCGCATGAAAGCGGCTTCGGCCTCGGTGGTGGACTCTGTGTCGGCCGCGGTTGAAGTTAAGGGAGTGAAGGTGCTGGCGCAGCGTGTCGACAAGCTGGACAAGGACCAGATGCGCTCTCTGGTGGATACCCTGCGGAGCAAGCTGGGCAGCGGTGTAGTCGTACTGGGCGCGGCAATGGACGGTAAGGTATCGCTGATCGTGGGTGTGACGAAAGACCTGACCGGGCGTGTGCAGGCGGGCAAGATCGTTGGTCTGCTGGCGGTGCAGGTTGGCGGCAAGGGCGGTGGGCGGCCCGATCTGGCGGAGGCGGGCGGCAGCGATGCGGGTGCGCTCGATGGTGCGCTCAAGGGTGCGGTGGGGATTGTGAGCGGGTTGCTGGGGTAGAGGCCCAGAAACAACGGCAACGGCCAAAGTCGGGGGTCTCTCCACTGCAACAGCATGTGCGCCGCCTTCGGTCGAGATGACGGAATATGGTGTTGGGTTGGAAAAGAAGGGTCGTGGGTTGCTGCGCTAGAATCGAGCTCAGTACTACGCGGTGAGGCTTTTTCATCTCGTGGGAAGCAGCTCATTCGCAGATGCGTCGACGAGATGACTTTTGGATGTCCATGCACCGCACGAGCCGATTCACAGCATGAAGGACTTCTTCCTTTACGATCACCGTCGGCCTGCTGATTGCGGTTGGCATCGAGGGATGCGTAGCATTGCACCGGGAGCACACGCTGGTAAAGGAGGCGCGGGCGACGCTGCGCGAGGAGATCGAGCACAACGCCACCTCGCTGACCGGTGCGTTGAAGACGATCGCTGAGGAACGGGCTAGCATCAAGAACGATATCGACGCGCTGACTAAGATCCAGGAGCGTCTGCAAGATAAGACGTTGCAGAACCCTGATCTCAACGCAAGCTATTCCATACAGAGTCTCCATGAAGCAGCCTGGAAGACCGCACAGGCGACGGGCGCGCTGGCGTATATGCCATATGCGGAGTCGCAACGGTACACCGGTCTCTACGAGTCACAGCAGGCCTTTCTCGCCTACCAGGACAAAACTCTCGAAGACGAAGCCCAGTTTCTGGGTGTTATTGCAAAGGTGAACTTTAGCAACGGGAACATCACGCCGGAGAAGGCGAGCGCGGCGCTGGGGCCGCTGGGGATCTGACAGGGTCATCTGGTCTATGTGGACTTGATGGCGAAGGTGAGCTTGATGAGTGACCAGGCGTTCCTCGAAGGCAAAGAGGCGCCAAGCAAACTGCATGAGGATTTGAGCGGCGGCAAGTAAATCGATCGTAAGGCCGCCGCGCTGCTGCAGTTCCGAATTAAGTTTCTGCACGGGTGCCGCCGGAAGTACCCCGTGCGATTCGCGTGAGGCTTGCCCGGCGTAACCCCTTAAACTGGGCGCATGGATGTGGTGGGCCGGCGTGGTCTCTGATTCTCCAATTCGATGGGCCACCGCCGCGCTGCTGCTTGCAGGCTGCGTTCCGGCGTTGGCGGGGACGACGCAGAAACGTGCGGTGCTCACCCCCTGGGAGCAGGCAGAGCGCGGGCGCGAGGCGCTGGAGGCGATCTCTCCGGATGCGCGGACGAAGGCGGATTATGACCAAGCCCTCGATGGCTTTCGCGCGATCTACCATGAGGATCCAGCGGACGTACATGCGCCGGAGGGTGTGTTTACGGTGGCTGAGCTACTGGCGGAGCAAGGGCATCTCCGCCATGATGCCCGAAGCCTCAAGGCTGCTGTCGGCCAGTATGAATTCCTGCGAACCCAATATCCTGCCTCTTCGCTCCGCATGCAGGCGCTGCTGGCCGAGGCGCAGATCGAACAAAATGATCTGCAGGATGCTAAGGCAGCCAAAGAACGATACCGGCTGCTGCTGACGCAGGCGCCCGGGAGCGACGAGGCGGAGGAAGCGCGAGCGGCGTTGGCCGAGATGAACCGTCCTGCCGGCCAGGGTGCCACGGCGGGGCGGCCTCAGGTTGCGGTTTCGGCGGGCAGTAGTGGAGGTCTGGAAGCCCCTGTCTCAGGGGCAAGACATGGCACGCCCGGTTCAGTGGAGGGGATCACGACGAAGGCACGGACGAACTGCGGGGGGCCCTCCACTGCGGTCCACTCCGGTCGGGATGACGGCGGTTTGAGCAACTGCGAAGCCGGACAGGCTGCCAGCGCTCCGGCTCTGGCGGCTGCGCTGCCGGTTTCGGAAGATACGGTGTTGCCGCGCAGGAGCGGTCCGCTGGCGCTGGTCTCCGGGATACGGCACTGGTCAACGCCGAACTATACGCGGGTCGTGATCGACCTGGGCGACACCGTGACCTATGAGGCGGCGCGCGTCCCGGATCCGGACCGCATTTACTTCGACCTGCATGGAACACGGCTGGCTCAGGGATTGGTGGGCAAGAGCTTTGCCGTGACGGACGACGGCTTTCTCAAGAAGATCCGGGCTGCGCAGTTTCGCGATGCGATGACGCGCGTCGTGCTCGACGTGAATGACGTCACAGAGTATTCGGCGTTTCTCCTGCCGAATCCGTATCGGCTGATCATCGATATTCATGGCCGGACCTTGGCGGCGGGAACGCGGCCTGCAATCACGTCCCTGCCAGCTGCTTCCCTGCCGGTCGTCTCCCTCCCGTTTGAAGCTACGGTGATGCAACCTGGTGTGGAGATGAAACAGGTACAGGGTCCTTCTGCAACGCCGGTCCCGAATACCACGGCGGTACGGGCGAAGAGTTCGGTTGAGGTCGCCCAGTTGAGCGATCAGCCCGACCGGGTGGTGGCCACGAGCAAGCCAACGTCGAAGCCGATCTCCGCCGTGGTGGATGAGCGCTCCACTCCGTCCGGGGGCAAAGAATCAGGTGCCAAGGATCAGGTGCCGGACAGGAATACTTCAGATGCAACGAAGAGTTCCACCCCAGGCGCCGGGATAGCGAGTTCGAACATCATCCCTCGACGGAGAGCGAAGCCGAAGGCAAGTGGCGCGGATGGTGTGGCTGTTGGCGATGCGGTTCCTGCCCGGGCTGCGCTGCCGACGGCAGACGGCGAGACGTCGCTGGTGCGGGCGCTGGGGTTGAAGATTGGCCGGATCGTGATCGACGCCGGCCATGGCGGCCATGACTCGGGAACGCTTGGTGTGGGTGGCCTTGAAGAGAAGGACGTTGTTCTCGACGTTGCGCTGAGGCTGGGAAAGATCCTTCACGACCGGCTCGGCGCGGAGATTGTTTACACGCGATCGGACGATACCTTCATCCCGCTCGAAACGCGAACGGCGATTGCAAATAAGGCGCAGGCAGACCTGTTTCTCTCGATCCATGCGAATTCCTCGCCGGACGCGACAGCGCGTGGCGTTGAGACCTACTACCTGAACTTCACCTCGCAGCCGGATGCGCTCGAGGTGGCGGCGCGGGAGAACGCGGTCTCCGACCAATCCATCCATCAGTTGAGCGACCTGGTCAAGAAGATCACGCTCAAGGACAAGATCGACGAGTCGCGCGAATTTGCTTCGGACGTAGAGCAGAGCCTCTACGGCGGTCTCGAAACGAACAATACAGGGCTGAAAAATCGTGGCGTCAAGAAAGCTCCCTTTGTGGTGCTGATCGGCGCCAACATGCCGTCGGTACTGGCAGAGATCTCATTTGTCACCAACCCCCGGGATGCGAGGCAGTTGAGGCGGCCCGACTACCGGCAGCGCGTGGCGGAGAGCTTGTATAAGGGAGTAGCGAAGTACGCGTCTGGCCTGAGCGGAATCCGCGTACCGCTCGAACGCGCAAGCGGACAATGAGCTGTCACACGTCGTAGTGGCGGGAACTAGAGCAATTTATCTGTGGGTGTAGAGGGAGAGTTGTTCGCTGACGCCGTTTTCTCTCAAGGAAAACGGCTCTACATCATGCTTCCACTCCGTAGCAACCGGTACGTTGCTCCAGGCTTACGTATTCCGAGTGGTGTAGTCTCACCGGAGTATGGGTCTTTTTCTTCGATCTTCCATGCTTCCAGTTCTTCGCTCTTCTATGCTTCCAGGACGTACGGCGGCGGTGTGCCTGGCGGGCGCGATCAGCGCTTCCCTGTGTGGTCAAACCATGTTGATGGAGCCATCTGCGCCGCTCCTTCCGCAGCACTTCGGCACGTGGCAGATGCAAGGTCAGACGGCGTCTGGTACTGACGCCAGTCAGATCGACGCGACGCACGCAGCGGAACTCAAGGAAGACGGTCTGAATCGCTTTGCAACGGCCCGGTACGCGCGGGGTGCGACCACCCTGGATATCCAGGCGCTTCAGTTTGTGGACGCGACCGGCGCTTCCGCCGCAATGAGTCTTTATCGCACGAATCAAACAGGTCTGCGAGCCCTTGCTCCCGGCCAGAAGCTTGGAACGGAGTCGGCTGCAGGGGATGGTGAGGTGCTGTTCCGGACGGGCAACACGGTCGTGCTCGCACGATCAGCGCACCCCCACGCCGAAGAGTTGCAGGCGCTTGCCATTACCTTGCCGAAGATCAGCGGCCCCAAGGGGATGTCGCCCCTCTTGCCGACGCTGCTGCCGGCAAAAGGATTAGAGCGGGAGAGTGTGCGCTACTCGCTGGGGCCGGTAAGCTATGGAACGAACGGCGGTACACTGCCACCGAACATCTTAGGCTTCGACAAGAGTGCAGAGGCAGTCACGGCAGACTTTGCTGCAGGTACGCGCAAGGAGGCATTGACGCTCCTGCTCTATCCAACTCCCCAGATTGCGGGCGATCGCGGCCGGGCGATCGAGGCTTGGATGAACGAACACACTCCGGGCCAGCACGAGGAGCTAACGAGCAAGTTGCGGCGCGAGGGACCGCTCGTTCTGATGGCGACGGGCAGCCTTCCACCCGAAGAGGCTCAGCGCATGATTGAGAATATCCACCTGCGGAGCGAGGTGACGTGGGAGAAGCCCATGCCGCATGAGTTCCACGCTGAAGTACGCAAGACGGCCAGCCTCCTGGTCAGCATCGCGGTGCTCTCGGGGGTGCTGATGCTTGCCGCGGTCGTGCTCGGGCTCTTTCTCGGGATGGGCCGCGCGGGCCTTCGGGTGCTGATGGGCAAACCGGCAGCCGCCGAACCCGAGTTCCAGGGCCTTGGCCTGGGACGGGGGCCGGTAAAGGCCGTCAACCAGCAGGATCATCCGGCGCAGGGCTAAGTCTCTTCTTGGGATCAGGTCGATTGCATTCCGCTCCTCGTGCCTTTGCGGTATGCTTCATTGAACCACCTATGGTGCAGGTTTTAGGCTAAACCACTCATTTTAGGGCGCTTTTCGGATAGGACCCGAGATTCGAGTGAACCTTTGGCGAAATTGAAGAATTTAAAACGCTTGAAGTACTCAGAGATAAGTCTTGTGTATGGTTGGAGTTAGCGAGAACGAGTTTAGCGCTTGACACACGATTTGCTCGAACTTAGTATTTCGCCAGAAAGTTCTGATGGCTTTGCCTCCATTGGAACTGTTCTCCCTAAGGAAAGGGCCGCCCTGTTGCCGGGCGGCCCTTTCGTCTAATCGGTGTGCCAATTCATCCTCGGCCACGCGCTCAGCGGTCAAGAGAAAAGATGGCTTGCGCGCTTCCGCATATCTCGTAAGCGCAGACAGCGAGGATCTGCTTTATACGTTGCCATCGTGATACTTTCAACGGTAGACTAAGGAATCGATTGACGGTGACGAGCTCTTTTTAGCGCATAAATGGCTGCTCGATCGCAAATGCACGGTGGCGAATGCAGAAAGGCGCAGATGACTTCAAGCCTTCTGAGATGCATTCTTTGACGGTAGTAAATAAAACCAGGCCGATGTAGCTCAGTTGGTAGAGCAACTGATTCGTAATCAGTAGGTCAGCGGTTCAACTCCGCTCATCGGCTCCAGTCCGCTCATCGATCAAATATCTCAGGAGCCTGTAAATGACCGGCTGCTGCCGCTTGTCTCTTCCAAACGACATCATGTGGGGTTCGTCTGATATTGGGAAAGGTGCGCCAGGCTAGCTCGAACCTCATTTGGTACACGTTATCCACTGTTCATTGACGGACTTAGCGCAAAGACGCTTGATTGGCGCGGGGTTGAGCCGCATACTCTGGGTAGTCTAAGGCGGACAGGGATGAACAAGACCAAGCGTGAGGGCGAGACAACCCGCTACAGCCGTCATGAGGTACTTCGCATCCTCCATCTGCAGACGCGTCAACTGGCCGCGTGGGAGCGAGCCGGATTGATTCACGGCAACGAGAGTTATTGTTTCCAAGACCTTGGCCAGCTGCGGACTCTTCGCGACCTGCGCGCCACGCGCATCTCCGTTCGCAGTATTCGTGAACATCTGGAAGCAATGCAGCGCATGTCGGGCATTGGGAATGTACTGCTCGAGTCCAGTGCGATCCGGCGTGGCGCAGGGCTGGTCTTCCGCCATGCAGGCGCGCTTGTGGATCCGATGACGCTGCAGATGGTCTTCGATTTCGAGACCACGTCCACGGTGCCGCTGCGTGTAGTCGGTGCACCGGAGCCCGTGTGCCCGGCGCTGCTTGTTCAGGACCTGTTTATCCGTGCGGTGCGGCTGGAGGAGAATTCGAAGACGATCGCCGAGGCGGCAGAGCTCTACGAAGCGATTCTGCGGGAACATGCGAATCATGCACCCTCAGCCATCAATCTAGGCACGATCCGGTATGGGCAGCGGCAGTTCGCCGAGGCAGAACGCCTGTATCGAAGGGCGACGGAGGCCGATCCGGAGTATGCGCTGGCGTTCTTCGACCTGGGCAATGTACTGGACGAGATGCGGCACATGAAGGAGGCGATCTTGGCATACCAGCGGGCGATTGCATTAGTTCCGCACTATGCCGATGCGCACTACAACCTGGCGCTCGCGTATGAACGCCAAGGCGAGCGGCGACGAGCCCTGCGCCATTGGCTGATGTACGTGCGCCTGGACCCGGTGGGCCCGTGGGCGAGCTATGCCAAGGGGCAGGCTCAAAAAATTCTGGGCAGCGAGCGCTTAACGATTGTGAGCCGCCGAGGACGCCTTGTTCCAGCCTGTTGAACTTCGAGCAGACCCCTTGAAGATAAAGCACCGCTGCGATTCTGGAGCTACACGACGAAGTGTTGTAGCCACACGAGGATGCGTTTTGTAGCTGCACTCGCTTTGGGCCCATCGCCGCCCCATTAAATGGAGTCATGCTTCTCCGTAATGCATCTGCCTCAGGAACTGAATCGCTATTCAGTCGCTTGCCTGGAGTGCTAGACTCGGCTTTCTGAGGTGAAGGAATGTCTGAGCAGGCGAGCCCAAAGGCTCTGACGGAACTGGGTGATGACGAGCGCATGTTCCGCGACACGGTACGGCAGTTTGCGGCGGAACGGATTGCTCCCCTTGTGCGTGGAATGGATGAGGCGCAGCAGATGGATGCCGGGCTGGTCCGGCAACTCTTTGAGCTTGGACTGATGGGAATCGAGGTTCCGGAGGAGTATGGCGGAGCTGGTGGAACGTTCTTCGAAGCGATTCTGGCAGTAGAAGCGCTATCGGCAGTCGACCCTTCGATCGGGGTGCTGGTGGATGTGCAGAATACGCTTTGCATCAATGCGCTTATCCGGTGGGCGAGCGAAGAACAGAAGCGAACCTATCTGCCGCGCTTGGCAACGGACACGATCGGGGCCTATGCGCTGAGCGAAGCAGGGTCGGGATCGGACGCGTTCGCACTGACGACACGTGCCGTGCGACGGGTCTCTGCAGATGGAGCGGACGAGTATGTGCTGAACGGGCAGAAGCTGTGGATCACGAACGCAAAAGAGGCGGGGCTGTTTATCGTCTTCGCGACGATCGATCCGACGGCTGGGTACAAGGGAATTACGGCCTTCCTGGTGGAGCAAGGAGCGGCGGGCTTTACACTGGGCAAGAAGGAGGACAAGCTGGGGATTCGGGCGTCGAGCACCTGCGAGCTGATCTTCAACGACTGCGTCGTGTCCGCAGAGCAGGTGCTGGGAGAGCCGGGTAAGGGGTACAAGATTGCGATCGAGACGCTGAACGAGGGACGGATCGGGATTGGAGCGCAGATGCTGGGGCTAGCAGCTGGAGCCTGGGGGCATGCAGCGGGCTTCGCTAAAGAGCGGCGACAGTTTGGGAAACCGCTGGTTGAGTTCCAGGCGATGCAGTTTCAGCTGGCGGAGATGGCGACGGAGATCGAGGCGGCGCGGCTGATGGTCTATAACGCGGCCCGGCTGAAGGATGCGGGAGCGGAGTTCCTGAAGGAAGCGGCGATGTGCAAGTACTTCACCTCGCAGGTGGCGGAGCGTGTGGCGAGCCTGGCGGTCGAGGTATACGGCGGATCAGGGTTTGTGAAGGATTATCCGGTCGAGAAGCTCTATCGAGATGCGAAGATCGGAAAGATCTATGAGGGCACAAGCTTCATGCAGCTTGCTACGATTGCAAAGCTGGTGCTGGGGCGGTAGGGATCTGAGTACGTGGCCAGAATTTCCACCCCAAGGATTCTCTAAAAACTGGATGTACGCCCTGCGCGGGCGGCGGTCACTTCGTAACGTGTATACCGGTCGTGGCAACGATGAGCGTCTTAGGACCGCCCGATGGTCGGCACGAACAGTGATTGCGACCAGCGGGAGCACCACGCAATGCGATCACATGTCACGAAGTGACCGCGTCACGCGCAGTGAGCCCGTCCGGCAGGACTGCCTTGCGAGTTTTTCGCACGGCTAAAGCTGCATTCCTTCTGCACAGCTGCGGCGTGACTGAACCTGCCGGCAGAATGCACTGTGTTTACCCGGTTACGCCATGGGTACTTTAAAACACTGTCGCACGATAGTAAGGAATGTTAGGCTGCAGGCGCCCTACCTTGCCCCTATCTCGTGGGTCCAGAGGCTTCATGCCGATCTCCGTGCCAAATACTTGCGCTCTCTTCCTCGGCACGGGCCGTCGTGCTGACGCTTCCCGGCGACGTCTGTGGTTTACCCTCATGTCCGCGCTTGCGGTCGTGCTTGCGGCGTGCGGCGCCGGAACGAGCAATCCGGGTCAGCCCGCGGCGCCTTCCAACCTGGTCTACTCCCAAACGACGATTGCGGCAACAGCCGGGCAGGCGATCGCGGCCGATATGCCCACGGTCATGGGAACGGTCGCCTCGTACACAGTTAGTCCGATGCTTCCAGCGGGCTTGAGCCTGAGCGCGGCTACAGGCGCGATCTCGGGGACGCCAACTGCGGTTGCGGCACAGGCAAGTTACACCGTGACCGCATCGAACGCGAGGGGAGGCACGACGGCGACCTTGCAGATCAGCGTGATCGCAGCGGTTGTGCCGCCTTCAAACCTGGTCTATCCGCAGACGACGATCAAGGCAACTGTCGGGCAGGCAATCGCAGCCGATGTGCCCACGGTGACGGGAACGGTGACCTCGTATAGCGTCATTCCGGCGCTTCCAGCAGGATTGAGCTTGAACGTGGCTACAGGCACGATCTCGGGAACGCCGGCTGCAGCCGCAGCGCTGGTGACGTATACAGTGACGGCGTCGAACTCGGCCGGAAGTACGGCGGCGGGTGTTCAGATCAGTGTGGTTGCCGCTGTGACAGCGCCTACGAACCTGGTCTATCCGCAGACGACGATCAAGGCAACTGTCGGGCAGGCAATCGCAGCCAATGTGCCCACGGTGACGGGAACGGTGACCTCGTATAGCGTCATTCCGGCACTTCCGGCAGGATTGAGCTTGAACGTGGCTACAGGCACAATCTCGGGAACGCCGACCGCAGCCGCGGCGCAGGCGGCGTACACCGTCACAGCGTCCAACTCGGCCGGAAGTACAGCAGCTGCCGTCATGATCAGTGTAGTTCTCGCGGTTCCACCGCCCTCGAACCTGGTCTATCCGCAGCCGGTGATTGCGGCTACAGCCGGGCAGGCGATTACGGTCGATGTACCCACGGTGACGGGCACGGTCACCTCCTACACGATCAGTCCGGCGCTCCCCGCGGGTCTGGTCTTCAACACGTCAACAGGAGCGATCTCGGGCATACCTGCAGTGGCCGCGGTTCTCACGGTGTACCGGGTGACCGCGACGAACTCGGCCGGAAGCACGACGGCAGGCGTGTCGATCAGCGTCGACGCGGTAGCGACACCACCCTCCAACCTGAACTATCCGCAGACGGCGATCACCGTTGCGGTGGGGCAGGCGATCGTTACCGACATCCCGAACGTGACCGGGACAGTAGCGAGTTACAGCGTCAGCCCGGCGCTTCCCGCTGGAATCGCGCTGAACAGCTCTACGGGCGCGCTCTCAGGAGCTTCCACCACCGCGATGGCGCAGGTGCCCTACGTGGTGACGGCGGCGAATGCGAGCGGAAGCACGACGGCCACGATCACGATCACCGTAACGAAGGCACTGACGACCCTGCTCGACCTGGGGCATATCGCCCTGATCCGAACGCTGCGGGTGACGCCGACGCGCGCCCTCAGTGAAGATGGAAACGGGCATTGGCTGCTGTCGGACTTTACCTCGGGGGCGGCCTTAGGTACGGCGCTTGCCAGCGGCGATTCCTTTGTCGCCGTGCCCCAGACGCCCACATTCACCTGGCCCATCGATATGGCGGGGCCGACGGTAGCGATCGGCATCACGAACGGTGTGGAGGTGCGATCGGCTGCGGACGGACATCTTCTGAGTACGATTACTGGCCTGGGCATCGATTCTCCGCTGCCGAACGCAGGTGCCTCCTGGTGGAAGCTGGCGAGTGATGGGAGTTATGTCAGTGCGGGTTCGGCGGCGGGTTTCTCGGTCTGGGCGCCTAACGGTGCGCTGCTGGTGACGCGGCCGGGTGATTACTCCGCGGCGAAGGTCTTTGCCGCGCCGGGCGAGGTGGATGTGGCGCTGGGACCAGCCGGCCAGAGTGTAATCGAGACGATTTCGACCGGGGATGGCACGTCGGTCGTGGGGCCTGCGTTCAACGGCCAGTTTAATACGTGGTTTGTCGATGGCGGACGGTTTCTGACAAACCTCTCAAACACAGTCTGGACCTACTCGAAGGCCGGCGCGCAACAGGCAATCGTTGCGTTGCCGCAGTTCCAGAACCTCGCAGGCGAGGGGAACTGGGTGTTGACCTATGGAGCGTTTGCGTCCGGCGAACCGCTCATGATCTTTCCGGTGGGCAGCAACTCGCCCGCCGCTAACTATCCTGTGGGCGCGGATGCGGCGGTCGTGCCTTCGGCGATGACGGTTGGGGTGCTGCCATACGGATATGGAGCCGCCAGCGTGATTGACCTATCGGGGACGACTCCGGCGAAGGTTGACTACACCGTACCGATCGCCTATCTGACGACTTACGCGGCGAACTCGCCCAAGCAGTGGCTGGTAGGGAATGAGCGTGGGGTCGTGATCGATGGACCGAGTGCGGCAACAACGCCGAAGTATTTCAGCCAGGGAGTGTCCTACAGTGCGGCCGGGAGCGGAAGCCGCGTTGCGTTTACGACGGCCAGCGGCAGTATCGACTTCTTCGACCCGTCTACCGCAACGCTCGAAGGAACGATCAGCTTTCCGGCCTCGAAGCTGGCGCTCTCGTCCGATGGGAGTGTGCTTGCTGCGGCGGCGTCAACAAACGTCGACTCGCAGTATGAGCCGGACCGGACACTGAAGATCTTCTCGCTTCCGTCCGGGACCGTGACCACGAGCTTTCCCTACCAGTTGGATGAGCAGAACGGGACTCCAGACCTGTTCGACTTTTCGCTTTCGGGCTCGGGCACAGTTCTTGGGCGGCTGGTGGGAACGTACAACATCAACTCGGGGTGGAGCTATGTGCGGCTGGTGACGCCCACGACGGGTAGCCCAACGATCTGGACGGATACACAGCCAGACCCGATCGATCCGATTCTGCTGTCGCCGGATGGAACGCTGATCGCCATATCGAGTAGTCCTCGATATCCAAGTTCCATCACGATGATTTACAAGAATGGGGCGCTGGTCACGGCGGTTGCGGGTGCTGGAGTCGGCTGGATCGACAACGGTCGGTTGCTGGTCGACAAATATGCGCCACCCAGCCGTTTTCAGGGGTCGGTCTACATCGGAAGCACGATCTACAGCGCAACAGGGAGTAACCTCGGAGCACCGGCCGCCCTGCCGGAGCTTTTCCGCTTCCAGACGGTCACGCCCGATACGGTATATGCGCCCGGTACCAACCAGATCTTCTCGCTGACGACTGGACAGGCGACGTGGACGGGAAGCGAGCCCTTATCAGGAAGCGCGGCTGTGAGTACAGGATATGTGACGTACGTGACAGGAACGCGTGTGGTGGTTGAAAGCTACTAATGGGTCCGGCCGCTCGCCTGGGTGCAGCTCATCTGAGGTGCAACGGTTGTCCGTGAGACCGTGGGAGTCGATCTGCACAGACGCTGAAGGACCCTGTAACACCAAGACAGCATTGAGGTTTTAGACTGGAAGGGAGGATGGTTCTCTCCCGATGACGTCACACTCTGCTGAACCGGCAAGAATCGAACCGGTAACGATCGAACTAGCAAGAAACGAACTGACACCAGACGAACCAGGAACAGACGAACCAGGAACAGACGAACCAGCCGGGGGAAAGACGCCGCGTGCACCGCTTCCCTTTCTCGGGCTTGCATGCGCGGTTGGGGTCTCGTCGCTCTACTACAATCAGCCGCTGCTGCTCGAGATGGGGCGAAGCTTCGCGGGTGCTCCCGGGAGCGCGGCGGCGGGGCGGACGGGATTTGTCGCGGTGGCGACGCAGGTAGGGTATGCGATCGGGCTGCTGCTGTTTGTGCCGCTGGGCGATGTGCTGGAGCGGCGCGCGCTGATGATGCGGATGTACGGCGCCGTGGCGGTGGCGCTGCTGCTGGTGGCGATCGCGCCGACGCTTACCTGGCTGATCGCGGCGAGTGCCGTGATGGGGGTGCTGGCCTCGGTAACCCATGTGGTGCTGCCGATTGCGCCGGATTTGGTGAGCGACAAGGAACGTGGCCGGGCGATCGGGATCGTGATGACAGGGCTGCTGCTGGGGATCCTGCTGGCGCGGACGTTTGCCGGATGGGTCACTCACATTCATGGCTGGCGATGGGTCTTTGTGGTCGCGGCGGTGGTGAATGCGGCGTTCGTTCCGCTGTTGTGGCGGGTGCTGCCGAAGCTGCCGCCGAAGCATCCGCTGGGGTATGGGGAGGCGATGCGATCGCTGTGGACACTGTTTCGGACGGAGCCGCTGCTGCGGGAGTCATGCGTGATCGGCGCGCTGGTGTTTGCTTCGTTCAGCTGCTTCTGGACGACGCTGGCGTTTCTGCTGGACAGTCACTACGGGCTCGGGCCGGGAGTGGCGGGGACGTTCGGCCTGGTGGGCGCGGCCGGGGCGCTGAGTGCGCCCTTCGCGGGACGGCTTTCGGACAAGCGCGGGCCGCGGTATGTCATAGGGATCGGTGTGCTGATTCTGGCGATCTCGTATGTGCTGCTGTGGGGAGAGGAGCGCGCTCTGCTTAAGACGGTCTGGCATATCGTGGCGCTGGCTGTCGGGGTGGTGCTGCTCGATCTGGGAGCGCAGATGACTCAGGTTGCAAACCAGACGCGGGTCTTCGGGCTTGTGCCTTCTGCGCGGAGCCGGTTGAATACGGTGTATATGACGATGTACTTCACGGGAGCGGCCGCCGGGTCGGCGCTGGCGACCGTAGCCTGGGTGCATTGGAAGTGGGATGGCGTGTGCGGGCTGGCGCTGGGGTTGATTATGCTGGCAGGGTTGCGCCATACGCTGGGACGGCGTGATGCCGGAATGGGCCGGGAGCGAAGTTCGGAGTACCCGGCGGCAATGGCGGAGATGTAACGGCAAGGAACTGCAAGAGCACAGGTCCTTCGGCTTCGCCCAGGATGACAGAGTTTTGGGTGGATGAAAGGAAACAGAAACTGCAAGGACAATGTAGGTTTTGGTTGTGGCTATAGCTGCGCTCAGGATGGCAATTCTGTCATAGCGCGAGGAGAACTGCAGCAGCGACATCGAACGCGGTAATAGTAGGCGAGGCAGGGATCGAACCTGCAACCCCGAGCTTAGAAGGCTCGTGCTCTATCCGATTGAGCTACTCGCCCGCGTGTTGCTGTATTGAGTGTAGCGGACTCGGGTCAGGCGAGGGCCAGATCTTTGCCGCGGAGCAGGACGACGACGGCATCGAGGGCAGCGGCCCAGCGCTGCCAGGCGGTCTCGGGATCCGGCCCAACGGCCTTGATGTAGAGGCTGATGGCGAAGCCTTCCTGCGGGCCGGTCAGATCGACGAGGGCGGGACGAAGGATGCACTCGAGTGCAGCGTCGGCGTGATCCAGCGTGGCGGCGCGGCGGGTAAGACGGCTGAGGAGTTGCTCCTGCTGGGGGAATGAGGTGAAGAGCGCGCGGTCGCGGGCCAGGAGATCGATATAGCTGGCGAAGCCGGCGGTGTAGTCGGACGGGGTAAGGTCCAGATTGAGGAGAAGGTTTTCGAACTCCTTGGGGTCGAGCGGCCAGGCATCGCACTTGGCGGTGAAGACAGGCGAGCGGGCAGCGTTGAGGGCGCGCAGAGCCTGCATCAGGGGCGGGTGCTGCTCGGCCTCGGGGAGGTGATCGAGATCGTAGGGGTTTTCACGCAGGTCGACGAAATGGGCAGGGCTGTCGGGATCGGCCGGGTTTGAAGACCAGGGGACGACAAGGACGGGGTCATCGGCGGCACATTCGGCAGACCATTCGGCAAGCATGACCTTCTATCTTAGCTGGTTGGAGCCGGTGTGATGAAGGGATGGCGGCTGCGCCGGGGATGCGGTGCTGTGGGTCGCAAGCAGGAAGCGGAGAAGCGTGGACTCGGCCCAGTAGCCGTCGTCATCGATAGCGAGGCTGGTAGCGGAATCGGCGACGGGGCAGGGCGCGGCAAGAAAGGCGCAGTGACCACCATGAGCGGGTTCGAGGAAGGTGATGTTCGGGTTGGCGGCGATCCTGGCGCGGGACTCGGGGAGGATGCGAACGAAGGGATCGTCAAGGGCGTGCAGGATCAGGGTAGGGACAGCGATGCGGTCGAGAACGCGTGCGGCGGCGGCACGGTCGTAGTAGTCATCGGCGCCCGAGAAGCCGGAGTAGAAGGCGGTGATACGGTCGTCGAATTCGCGGAGGGAGTGGATCGAGTCGGCGCGGGCTATGTCGTATGCATGGGGAAAGAGTGCGGCCTTACGGCGAAAGCGTTTGAGGAGATTGTGCAGGAATTTGGCCTCATAGAGGCGGTTGAGGGGCCGGTGAAGGGCGTCAGCGGAGGGACCCAGATCGATCGCGGGCGAGATGCCGACGACGGCGCGAAGCTGTGGCGGCGCGTCCGCGGCGCCGAGTTCGCCGGCGAGCTTGAGGACGAGGTTGCCGCCCATGGAGTAGCCGATGAGGGCAATGGATGCAAGCTGGCGGGTGCGGATGAAATGATGCATGACCGCGGCGACATCGCCCGAGAGGCCGGAGTGGTAGAGCGTGGGCGAAAGCTGCTCGGTTCCGCCGCAATTCCGCATGTTCATGCGTATGACGTTTGACCCGGCGCGCCAGAGCTTGTCGGCATTGCCGACGACATATTGCGAGCTGGAGGAGCCTTCCAGACCATGAACGATGATGGCGGTTGGGCGCGTCCGGCGGACATCTTCGGGCTGCCAGTGTGTGTGACAGAGCACCTGGCTTGCGATCGTGCCAGTGGATGTTGCGGGGGAGACTTCGACGAGTTCGGCGTCCGCAGGTGGGAGGGCATCGGTGCGGCGGAGATAGTTGCCGAAGATGGTCTGGAGGTGGCCGTTCGAGAGATAGCGGCGGGGATGGAAGGCAGTGGCGGAGAAGCCCGGAGGGGCAGCCATCAGGGCTTTCCCGCTGCTGACTTGCTTGCTGCTGGCTCGTCTGCTGCTGGCTCGTCTGCTGCATGGAGCAGGGCTACGGCGTTGAGGGCGCCGGTAGGTTCGTCCTCGTGCTTCAGGTAGGCGAAGACATCCCGGTCCCTCGCAAGGGTCTTCAGGCGCTGCGTCATCGCGGCGAGTTCAGGCTGAGTGTAGCCGCCGTTGCGGCGGAGGCGGAAGCAGGTGTGGGTGCTGGCTGTATGAACCTCGGGGGTGGCCAGATCGTCGCTTTCGGCTACGCAGAGGGCTGCGTTCTGCTGTCGGAGAAGGCTGTAGGTCTCTTCGGTGAACCAGGTGGGATGGCGGAACTCGAAGGCGATCCGGTGCTCGGCGAGAGCCGGGATCGTGAGAAAGGCAGCCAGGCGGGGACGGGTTTCGTCGTCGGCTTTGAAGTTCGGGGGAAGCTGAAAGAGCAGGAGACCGAGCTTGCCGGTATGCCGGACGGGCTCAAGCGTGGCGACGAACTGGGCAATCAGGGCCTCGCAATCACGTAGACGCGCGAAGTGAGTGATCCGCTGCGGGGCCTTGAAGCTGAAGCGGAAGGTCTCTGGCGTCGCGTCGAGCCAGCCCTCCAATTGCTTGGCGGTGGGAAGGGTACGGAAGGTATAGTTGACCTCGACCGAGTTGAGCCTAGAGGCGTAAAAACCCAGGAACTTTGTAGCGGGAGTTTTAGGAGGGTAGAAGTCAGGCTTCCAGGTGGGATAGGCCCAGCCGGAGGTCCCGGCGTACAGTTGGGCAGTCGGCAGTGGAGGTTTGAGTAGGCTATCCACGCGTCTGGACATGTGCTGCTGGAAAGTAGAAGATTGGGGCGGCTAGTGGGTTTCGAACCCACGACATCCGCTGCCACAGAGCGGCGTTCTGCCACTGAACTATAGCCGCCGTATTCAGTGAATTGTAGCATCTGGCGGCTCTGCTGGCTTAGGACCTGACGAAAGCGGGACGTACGCCCTGCGCGGGCCGCGGTCACTTCGTGACGTGTCTACCGGTCGTGGCAGGGATGAGCGTCTAAAGACCTCCTGCTGGTCGGCATCATCATTGTTTGCGACCAACGGAAGCACCACGCAACGCGATCACCCATCACGAAGTGACCGCGCCAACCGGGGTCCCCACAAACAGGTCTTCGTTTGTGGGGTGGCCGAGCGTAGTGGGCCCGTCCGGCAGGACTACGCCCGACGCAGGCATGGGCGAGCAGAGCGGATGCCGATCGGCTCTCCTGCATCCAATCTTGAAGGATGGTGACCGCATGGCGATCAGCGTAAAACCCGAGATTCTTCCCCCGCTGCAGCGGCAGAGGCATGGGGCGCGGCTGTTCGACGACCAGAACCTCGATCTGCTCTCACATGTGCTGGACGACTGGTTTCGGATTCCGGGAACGTCCTTCCGCTTCGGGATTGACGGGATCGTCGGTCTGATCCCGGGGATCGGCGATATTCTCGGCGGGCTGGCTTCGAGCATCATCGTGCTGGCGGCATGGTTTCGTGGCGTGCCGTATGTAACGATTCTCCGGATGGTGGCGAACGTCGGGATTGAGGTAGGCGTGGGCCTGGTTCCCTTCCTGGGAGACTGGTTCGACATTGCCTGGAAGGCCAATCGGCGCAACTATGCTCTGCTGGAGCGAAGTTTGCATGCTCCGCGACGCAATGAGTGGGGCGACTGGCTGTTTCTTGCGGGGCTGGCGGCGGTGATGCTGCTGTTGACGGTGCTTCCGCTGCTCGTGGTGGGATGGATTGCCACGCATCTGCTGGGAGCGGCGGGAATCGACATTCATCGGAAGCGGTAGTTGGGAATAGCGAGCAGTGCGATAAACTAGCTGAGTCGGGGCGTAGCGCAGTCTGGTAGCGCATCTGGTTTGGGACCAGAGGGTCGGGGGTTCGAATCCCTCCGCCCCGACCAATCAAGTCAATCACTTAGCCTCTGGCTGTGTTGAATCGGACATTGGGTGTAGCGGAAACTGTAGCGGGTGCTTGTATTTCCGCTCGTTTCCATATCATCAGCAAGTTCGCTAAAACACTTTCCGAGACTCAACATCCTTCAACATCTTCTACTGAATCACCTCTGAAGCTTGAGGGGTGAGAGCCTTGTATGCGTCCAGGCGCGCGAAGACGTTCATAACGGCTTCATGGCTCGGATGGACATACCGGGCTGACATAGCAATCGAAGAATGACCAGCGATCCGTGCCAACGTCCAAGCGTCACACCCGGCTTCACCCAACCTTGTCAGGAACGTGTGGCGTAGCGAATACAGGACAAAGGGTCTTACTCCACTGAGGCGCAAGGCATTGTGATGCTGTTTCTTCAACGTGGAGGGCTCTATGTGGCCGCTCTTGGTTGCAGAGGACCACACCCACCCCTCCAAAGGTGTCTTGGCCGCTTGCCAGCGCCTTTGTAGGATCGTGCGGACACGCGGGCTCAGAGGAAGCATCCTTCGGGCTGCTGCCGTCTTCCCATGCGTCACCTGAAGCGTTCCGTTCTGACCGTTGTGCCATCCGACAGCCTCCCAACGCAATCGCGCATTCTCATCTGGACGCATACCGGTATCGCTGAGAACAGCGGCAACGTCCGCCATGAGATCCACAGCGGCGGCCAAGTAGCGCGTCTCTTCTTCTGGCGTGACAACGTGCTCGCGGTGGTGCTCTCCGCGAAGCATTTTGATCTTGGGCGCGTTCTCTGCAATTCCCCACTCCACGGCCAAGAGCAAAGCCCGGCGCAACACGCGAAGGGAATTGTTGACTGAAGTTGACTTCCACCCTTTCGTCTGGAGGTAAGCCGCATAGTCTGCTGCGTGTTCACTAGTGATTGCACCAAGCTTGCGGTTGACCAGAGGACCATAGGCCGAGATGTTACGGAGTTGTGTGCGATACCATCCTGTCCACGTCTTAGGAGACGCTTTCTCAAACGTCGATTGCGCCCAAGGCGTGAAACGGTCGTCAAGAAACTTCGCAAGTGTAGGAGCCGGGGGGCGTTCAATCAAGCCAACTTCACCTTTGGCAAGCGCGGTCTTGTGAGCTGCCTCGATCTGGCGAGCGGTACGTGGATTTCCCTGCTTCGTGCTCTTCTGAATATGTTCGCCATTGAAAAGAAAGTGATACCAGTAAACCGTCCCGCGCTTAAAAATCGACATTGTTTATTTCACCTTTCCGCTCTGTTTGAGTGCGTAGTAGTTCCGCATATATTCCCGACGCTTCACTTTGAACGCATCCGTCTGCTCGTATGTTTTGTGCCGACAACCTGCAGAACACGCCCTTTGATCCGCCCGATTCGCAAAGAACCATGTATCGCATCCACACTGGCGAACCAGCTCCAGATGTCCGGTCTTTTGCAGTTCGATGATGTCCCATACTGCCAGTTGTTCTCCGATAGGACGGTTGGCCTTGTACACGTAGGAGACCTCCAGAACAGCCTGCTTTCGGTCGTTATAGGCAATTTCCAGATAGGGTTGCTGTGCATAGGCGCTCAAGAGCGTTTGGATCCGACCGATAAGTAGGTCGAACCGTTCGACTGGAAAATCGAAATGATCGTAGTCGGGGTTCTCCATATCGAAAGTTGATAGCTCAGCCGAAGCATCTATCAATTGCTTGAGCAGCGTCATTACTTTCGTACGAGATGCTTTCGTCGGTTTGCCTTGAAACATATGAGGTTGAACACGCACTTCACCGTTAAGCCACCGAAGCAGAGCGTACGGCCTCTTTCTACTCCGCTCCGCACTTTCAATAGATCGCTGATCGCTCATAACTAACACACGCCTTTGTATGAATTACCGTGTGTTAGAAAGCATACCGGTACTCGCTTGTTTGCGCCACACTCATCTTGTACCTATTTCGCTAGCGAGGTGTTGAGATGGACGCATTACTTTCTGTTGATGAGGCCGCACGTAGGCTTGGCGGTCTGAGCAAATACACGATCCAAGCTTGGCTTAGTTCCGGGAAATTGAGGCGAACCAAGCTTGGCAGTCGCACGATGATCCGGGAGTCAGAACTGGAGCGAATCGCCAATGAAGGAGAGGGCGGGAAGTCAGGCGGCCGCGTGAGGGAGCAGGCAAGCGATGCAGCCTGAACGCCAATCCAGGAACGTGCCAAAAGCGCGAAAGGTCGTTCCAATCGACAGGGCTAAAGCACTGGTCTGGGATGGCCCTGAGTATCCAGTGCTCAGTCCCGGTAATTACATGGTGAGGGGCATGTCGATACAGGGGCCGGAATGGGTCCGCTCTTACTTTCGCTGGTCCCTCCGAGTCGAGTTCGGATTGACAACGGAACCAATCAGCGTGTCAGCCTTCTTCAACTTCGGTTCTGATCTGACGAAGCCACGAATTGGGCGTCAATCGCGCTATTACAAAGCATGGGTGCTCGCTAATCGGGGGCACCCAACGAAAGGGCAGGAGATGAGTGCTGACGTCTTTCTGGAAGGACAATTCTTTGAGGTTGAGGTCGCAGACTGCAATCGAGATGCTGAGGGAAAGCCAAAGCCCGGAGCCGAAACATACTCCCGGATTGTGAAGATCATTTCTGCCGTGCAAGTCTGAGAGCCAAACCTGAATCTTGAATCTTTCAATCACGAAACAGGAATCAGGAATCACCCAATCAAGCAATCAACCAATCAAGTTGCCGTATCCAAGCTCCGCCCCTGGCCGGGCGCTGGTCGCAAACCCAAGCAAACCTAAAGGGGGAGACTTCGGTCTCCCTTAGGCCGTCAGCATACAGCCCTACAAGTCTCCGGTACGTCCAGGTTCAAATCTCCACTGAGAACAGTGAAAGGAACAGTGAAGCTCATCTTCGAACCTCCGGGTGAACTCGCCATTGCTCCGTCCCCCTGCAACAATGGAGTCATCTTATGGCGCTCTCACTTCCCGAATTCGTAACCCGCTGGAAAGCAAGCACTCTCACGGAGCGCTCCGCCGCGCAAACGCACTTCATTGACCTGTGCGAAGTCTTGGGACAGCCTCACCCTGCCGCCGCTGACCAGACCGGAGACAGCTTCACCTTTGAGAAACACGTGTCGCGCTTAAAAGGTGGCAAGGGATTTGCAGATGTATGGAAGCGCGGATACTTCGCATGGGAGTACAAGGGCAGGCACCGCGATTTACAGGCTGCATACCTGCAACTTGCCGACTACCGCGAGGACTTGGAGAATCCGCCGCTCCTTGTCGTCTGCGATCAAGACCGCTTCGAGGTCCATACCAACTACACTGGGACAGCAAAGCAGGTTTATAGCTTCACCCTCACTGATCTGCTCTCGACGCTGCCTACGCCGAATTGTGCCCTCCCTCCTCTAGGAGCTTGTTGAAATAGCTTTCCGCTGCGGCACTGACGAGGATCAACGCTTCCTGTCCTGGAGGTATGCGGTATTTGGGAAGGCCGAGGTGAGAGCAGGAGAGCTGTTTTTGAGCACTCAA